>Ga0247727_10000012_pt1 | contig 401909 bp, 428 predicted proteins | sample WisWelCaveWW1625_FD_202498 | JGI IMG/M metagenome (GOLD analysis project Ga0247727, IMG submission 202498) | Biofilm microbial communities from Wishing Well Cave, Virginia, United States - WW16-25 | ecosystem: Environmental > Aquatic > Deep subsurface > Groundwater > Cave microbial mat...
GAAATCTCCCCACCCCTTAACGACGGAGGTGGAACGTGGAAGAGAGAATCGAAGCTGAAGTGGCCGCTGTCGCCGTCCTGCAGGGCGGCGACAGCGGCAACGCACACCGATCCCAGCGCAGCCATTACGCCCGCAACGGCTTTGTGCGCAACGTCCGTCAGCCGTGGATCCGGGTTCACTCAGCGCACCGGCTGCGAGCGGTCGAGCGCCGCGCCGCGCAGGATCACCGCCGAGATGCGCCGCGTGTTGAGGATGTCGTCGAGCGGGTTGGCGTCGAGCACGATGAAGTCGGCGCTCTTGCCGGCCTGCAGCGTGCCGGCGTCGGCGAGGCGCAGGAACTCGGCCGAGTTGCGCGTCGCCGCGACGATGACCTGCATCGGGGTCATCCCGGCGGCCACCATGTCCGCCATCTCGTCGTGCGGGCCCCACGGCGTGTTGCCGTCGGTGCCGAGCGTGATGCGCACGCCCGCCGCGTTCAGCTTCGCCAGGTTGCGCGCCTGGATGCCGAAAAACTGCTGCGCTATCGGCCGGTCGGCGTTGCCCGCCTCGAGCTTCGCGAGCGCGTCCGCCGAAAGGCTCGGACGCAGCCAGCCCAGGTCCGTCTTCACGCCGCGGTTCGGCAGGTTCGGCGTGAGGACCAGGTCCGGGCGCTGCCTGAACATCGCCACCAGGTCGTCGTCGATGTCCCGGTCGCGCACGCCGTGCGCGAGGGCGTCGACACCGGCGCGGATCAGGCCTTTCGCATCCTCGAGGTCGAAGATGTGCGCGGTGACGCGCAGCCCGCGCCTGTGCGCCTCGTCGATGATGGCGCCGTAGATCTCGGCGGTCAGCTTCTTGTACTTGCCGTCGCGCGTGTCGACCCAGATCTTGACGATGTCGACGTTGTGCGCCGCGAGCTCCTGCACCGCCTTGCGGCCTTCGGCTTCGCTCATCACCCAGTACGGCACCGTGGTGCGGCCCGGCTCGGGCATCGTGATCCCGCGCCCCGCGCTCAGATAGCGCGCGGCGCCTGGAATCGCCTGGCGGCGCAGGTCGAGCACGGCGTAGCTGTCCGAGCCGAGGCTCAGCGCGGCACCCACGCCGTAGTAGGCGCGCAGCCTCAGGTCGCGCACCAGCGCATCGCGGTTGCTGCTGAGGTGGACGTGCGTGTCGATGATCATCGGCATCACCGTCTTGCCGGCGAGGTTCACGCGCGTCGCGCCCGCGGGCACGCGCACCTCGGCGGCGGCGCCCGCCTGGACGAGCTTCGCGCCCTCCACCAGCAGCGTCGCGTTCTCGATCACGCGCCCGTCGCCCACGATCAGCCGCGCGTTCTCGTACGCCGTGACCGGTTGCCCGGATGGGGGGCTCGCACATCCGGCGAGCAAGCCAAGGATGACGACGGCAAATCTGGTCATTCAGGACCTCCTAGAGTCGCAGCAGGCGCTTGGCGTTGCCGTTGAGGATTTTCGCGCGGTCCTCGGGGCCGAGCGGGACGGTTTCCATCCACTTCACGCCCGGCGGATTGGGCACGAAGGGATAGTCGACCGAGAACAGGATCCGGTCGGCGCCCATCTCCATCACGCAGCACAGCAGTGCCGGGGTGGAGAAGTTGCCGCTGGTGGTGATCCAGAAGTGGCTGCGGAACGTGTCGCGGAACGGCGTCGGCCGGTTGCCCTGGCGCTGGAGCGCCATGTCGATGCGCCACAGCGAGAACGGCAGCGACTCGCCGAGGTGGCCGAGGATGATCTTGAGCCGCGGGTAAGCCTCGAACACGCCCGAAAGCACCAGGCGGATTCCCTGGGTCGCGGTCTCGACGGTGAACCCCCACGCCGCGGTCATGAGGCCGGGGAACTGCTCGAGGTAGTCCTTGTAGTAGGCCTCGACCACCGCCTTGTGCGGCACCGCCGGATGCATGTAGAGCGGCACGTCGAGCGCCTGTGCGCGCTCGAAGATCGGCCAGAAGCGCTCGTCGTCGAGGAACAGGTTGGCGCCGCCGATGGCCGTGAGGCCGTGCACCATGCCGCCCTTGAAGCCGAGCTTGGTCACCGCGCGCTCGAGCTCGTCGGCGGCGTCTTTGGGGTCGGCGGTGGTGGGCAGCACCGCGAAGCCGGCGAACCGCGCCGGGTGCTGGAGGACCGCCTGGTGCAAGCGATCGTTCGCGCGCCGCGCGAGCGGCACTGCGGCTTCGGGATCGACACGCTGCAGCGCCGGTGCGCCGTGCGACAGCACCTGCAGGTCGATGCCGGCTTCGTCCATGTCCTTGAGGCGCCGCGCGCCGAGGTCGTGCAGCTGCTCCTGCAGCGCGGGGTTGCGCATCTCGGGGCCGCGCTCCTTGAAATGGCCGGCGACTTCCGGGTCCCAGTAGTGCTCCTCCAGCGCGACGACGAAGTCCTTCTTCATGGTCTTATCCTAACGGTGAACCCCCGACGGCGGGAACTCGGCACCGGCTACCGCGTCGACGGCAGCGGCTCGCGCTGGGTGACGTTCGTCACCGGCATCGCCAACGACATGTCGCTAATATTCAGAACCCGGCCGGGTTCAACCGGGTACTGTCGGATTTCCGCGGGAGGACGGCATGAAGATCATCGTTTCCCTCGCCGCGCTGATTTTCGCAACCGCGCTCCACGCGCAATCCTGGCCGGCCAAGCCGGTGCGCGTCATCGTCAACGTCGCGCCGGGAGGCGTCGCCGACGTGACCGCGCGGGTGCTCGGCGCGCGCTTGCAGGAGGCGCTGGGACAGGCATTCCCGGTGGAGAACCGCGCCGGCGGCGACGGCTATATCGGCTTCACGGACATGGCGCGCGCCGAGCCCGACGGGCATACGCTCATCTATGCGCCGGGCTCGACGGTGATGATTGCGCCGCACATCGTGAACCGCCCCGACCTCGACCCCCTCAAGGTGCTCGCTCCGGTCGCGCCCACCGGGCGCGTGTCGCTCTACGTGCTCGCGCACCCGGAGCGCCCGTTCAAGAACCTCGCCGAGTTCCTCGCCTACGCGCGCGGCAATCCCGGCAAGCTCAACTACGGCACGCCCGGCAACGGCACCTCGCCGCACATCGCCACCGAGGTGTTCGCGCGCGAGGCGAAGGTGAAGCTGAACCACGTTCCCTACAAGGGCGCGGGCCCGGCGCTGAAAGACCTGCTCGGCGGCCAGATCGACTTCGCTTTCGATCCCGGCGTCGGCGTGCCGCAGGCGAAGGCCGGCAAGCTGCGCATGATCGCGATCGCGGGCCCACGGCGCCATGCCGACTTCCCGGATGTGCCGACGCTGGAAGAAAACGGCATCCGGGGCGTCGACGGCGGACCGCATTTCGGGTTTTATGCTCCCAATGGGACGCCGCGCGAAACCATTCTGAGAATCAACTCGGAAATCCAGAAAGCCATGCAGGACCCGACGGTGAGCGCGCGGTTCAAGGCGCTTGCCGTGGACCTCGCCGAGCCGATGTCGCCCGAGCAGTTCGCCGCCTACGTGCGCGGCGAACATGCGCGCTACGCCAGGCTGATTCCGGAGCTAGGGATCAAGCCTTGAAGCGGAACACCTTCTCCGCCGCGGAGGTCCTGGCGGTGTCCTTCTTCGACAGACCCCAGTGGTCGATGCGCCCCGGCGGCCACTTCCAGTCCTCCGGGCCGCCGACCCGGTAGTCGTCGCCGACTTCCGAGACCTCCGCGGTGTACTCGATCACGCCGCCGTACGGCGCGATGAAGTAGCCGAACACGTTGTTCCCCGGGCCGTGCCGCCCCGGCCCCCACACCGTCTCGAACCCCGCCTCGCGCATGCGCGTCATGCCGCGCATCACCGCGTCGATGTCCCGCATCTCGAAGGCGACGTGGTTGAGCGAGGCAGCCTCGGCCTTGGCGTAGGCGAGGGCGTGGTGCTTGCGGTTGCAGCGCACGAAGCGCATGTGCGCGGTCCGGTCGGAAACGGCGAAGCCCAGTTTTTCCACCGCGAAGCGCTCGGCTGCCTCGACGTCGGCCGAGTTCAGCACCGCGTGCGTGAGCTGGATCGGCTTGTCGCGATCCTCGAGCCGCTCGGTTCCCTTGGCTTCGATGATGAAGCGGTAGGTGTGCGCCTCGGGCCCGCGCACCTCGAAGCCTTCGCCGCCGCCCGGCACGTTGTACTTGATCAGCCGGGCGGACCCGTTGCGCTGCCTCACCGTGTCGATCTCTTCGGCAGACCCCGAAAACGTGATCGCGGCGACCGCGGGCGCCGCGGCCTTCGTAAGCGAGAGGATATAGGGATGATCGCCGGTGCCGCGGAAAAAGCGCGCCGCGCCCGACATGCCGGCGGGCGCGAGGCCCCACACCCGCTCCAGGAAATCCGCCGCGGGCGCGATGTCCGCGAGCTCGAGCTCGACGCTGCGCAGTCTCATTGCAGTTGTTTTGCCATCTCCGCGAGCATTCGGTCAAGCGCGGCCTCGTCTTCGGCCACGCCGTAGACATAGTGGTCGGGCGTCGGCGGCCAGCCGAGCGGCCAGGGCGGGGGCAGGGCGCCGAGCCGCTTGATGAGCTCGCCGTCGACCCCGTAGTACTCCGACGGGGTGAAAGGCGCGGTGTGCGGCGCGACGGCCTGGGCGATGCCGAGGTCCTCGAATACGCGCATCACCTCGTGGTCGAGGGCGAAGGCACGCGGCTTGCCATAGACTGTCGACTCGCGCTCGATGGCGAGGGTTTTCACGCCGAGGCTGCCGAGCAGCGCGCTGCAGGCCGCGCCGGCCGGGCCGAGGCCGACCACCGCCACATCGAAGCTATGATTCATCTGTGTTGAAGGATGCCACGCCGCAGTTCAAGCCGCCGCCTTTGGCCTGCGATGCGCACTGCCACGTGTTCGGTCCGGCGGCGAAGTTTCCCTATGACCCGAAGGCGGCCTACCTGCCTGAAGATGCGCCGCTCGAGCACCTTCAGGACCTTCACGGGAGATTGGGTCTTGAAAGAGCAGTCATCGTCCACGCGAGCTGCCACGGCGCCGACATGCGCGTCACGCTCGACGCCATCCGGCGCTCCGGGGGGCGCTTCCGCGGCACCGCCATCATCGACCCGTCGGCCTCCGACCGGCAGTTCCAGCAGATGCACGACGGCGGCATCCGCGGCGTGCGCTTCAACTTCGTCCGGCACCTCGGCGGCCGGCCGGACATCGGATTCTTCAAGAAGACCGTGGACCGCCTGCGCGACATGGGATGGCACCTGATCCTGCACCTCGACGCCGACGACCTGGTGGAGTTCGAGAGCACGTTCCGCAAGCTGCCGGTCCCGTTCGTGATCGATCACATGGGCCGGGTAAAGGCCGCCGACGGCCTGGCGCAGCCGCCATTCAAGACTCTCCTTGGTTTTCTGAATAGTGAAAACGCCTGGGTGAAGATCTGCGGGGCCGAGCGTGTCTCTTCGCAGGGGCCGCCGTTCACCGACGCGGTGCCGTTCGCGCGCGCGCTGATCGAGGCTGCCCCGGAGCGCGTCCTGTGGGGCACCGACTGGCCGCATCCCAACGTGAAATGGATGCCCGACGACGCGGCGCTGGTGGATCTGTTCCCGCTCATGGCGCCGGAGCCGGAAATGCAGTACAAAATACTGGTGGCGAATCCGGCAAAGCTCTACGGCTTCTAACATGGCGAGGATCATCGGCGGGATCGGCACCTCGCACGTGCCGACCATCGCCATGGCGTTCGACAAGGGCAAGCAGGACGACCCGGACTGGAAGCCGCTGTTCAGGGGCTACGAGCCGGTGGCGAAATGGCTCGCCGAGAAGAAGCCCGACGTGCTGTTCTTCTGCTTCAACGACCACGCCACCACGTTTTTCTTCGACCACTACCCGACCTTCGCGCTCGGCGTGAGCGGCGAATACCGCATCGCCGACGAAGGCCTGGGCACCCGGAACATTCCTCCGTTGCGCGGGCACGTGGGCCTGTCACGGCACATCGCCCGATCGCTGGTTGACGACGAATTCGACCTCACGATCTTCCAGGACCTGCCGCTCGACCACGGCCTGCATTCGCCGCTCACCATGATGTGGCCGAAAGCCCCGGACTGGCCGGGCGCGGTGATCCCGCTGGTGGTGAACGTGATCCAGCAGCCGCTACCGACGCCGCGGCGCTGCTTCAGGCTCGGAAAATCCATCAGAAAGGCCGTCGAGAGCTACCCCGGGGACCTGAAGGTCGCGATGGTCGGCACCGGCGGCCTGTCGCACCAGATGATCGGCGAGCGCGCCGGCTTCAACGACGAAAACTGGGACCGCGAGTTCCTCGGCCTCATCGAGCGCGACCGCGAGCGCCTCGCGGCGATGACGATCGAGGACTTCATGCGCCGCGGCGGCAACGAGGGCGCCGAGGTGATCATGTGGCTCATCATGCGCGGTGCGCTCGACGCGCAGGCGAAGAAGCTGCACCAGAACTACTACCTGCCGATGACCACGGCCATGGCGGTGGCGCTTTTCGAATGAAGCGAAAATCAGGGACAGACCACGTTTTTCCTTGAGCTACGTTTTTGACCTGGAGAGAAGCGCGAGGGGCCTGCGCCTCAACCGGTTTCTGCACGGCCTCACGTCCGCCGGAAAGCGAAAGCTTTTCTTGGAGAACCCCGACGAAGCGCTGAAAGACCTCTCGCCACAGGAAAAAGACATGGTCCGGCGGCTCGACTGGAAGGCGATGCAGGACTACGGCGCGAGCTTCTTCTGCCTCGAAAAGCTCGCCCGCACCAAGGGCGTGTCCAACCCCGAGATGGTGGCGCACTTCCGCGGCGAGACGCTCGAGCAGTTCCTGAAGACTCGAAGAGTTCCCGGCGCCCGATGAAGCTGAAAACGCTGATCGGCGACTACCCGGTGACGCAGCGCTTCCGCACGCACGACGATCGCTTCGACTACGCGCAGTTCCAGGGCAGCGTCGCCACGATGTTCAAGCGCGTGGTGCGCGACCTCGAGTTCGACGTCGCTGAGATGGCGATCATGACCTACCTGGTCGCCAAGGCGCACGGCAAGCCCTACCGCCTGCTGCCGTTCGTGGTGATGGCGCGCTTTCAGCATCCTTATCTGGTTTACAACTCGGCGCGAGGCGAGCTGACGACGGGGGATCTGCATGGAAAAAAGGTCGGTGTCCGGTCCTACTCGGTGACGACCGGCGCCTGGATCCGCGGCATCCTGGCCGAGGACCACGGCGTCGACATCGGCCGCATCCGGTGGGTGACCTTCGAGGAGGCGCATGTGGCCGAGTTCCGCGACCCGCCCAACGTGCGGCGCGCGGCCGCCGGCAAGGAGATCAGCGCCATGCTGCTCGCCGGCGAGCTCGACGCGGCGATCCTCGGCGCGATCCCCACCGACGAGAGGCTCAAGCCGCTGATCCGGGACCCGGAAGCGGCGGGCAGAAAGTGGGGCGAGCGCCACGGGGCGATCCAGCTCAACCACCTGGTGGGCGTGAAGAACACCGTGTCGCGGGCGGCGGCCGACGAGGTCTACCGGCTGCTGCTCGACAGCAAGAAGGCCGCGGGCGACCCGCCGCTGCTGCCCCACGGCCTGGAAGCGAACCGGCGCAACCTGGAGGTCGCCATCGACTGCGCCTGCAAGCAGAATATGATTCCGCGACCGTTCACGGTGGAGGAGCTGTTCGAATGATCAAGACGATTTTTGCAGCGATCGCCTTCTCGCTTCCGATTCTTGCCGATGCTCAAACCTATCCGACGAAACCGGTGCGCATCGTGCTGCCCTTCGGGCCCGGCGGCATCGCCGACATCACCACGCGCACCATCGCGCCGCGGCTCGGCGAGGGCCTCGGCCAGCAGGTGATCGTGGAGAACATGCCGGGCGCGGGCGGCATCCGCGCCGCCGAGGCGGTGGCGAAGGCCGACCCCGACGGCCATACGCTGCTCCTGCTCACCAACGGCAACGCGGTGAGCCAGGCGCTGTTCAAGTCGCTGCCCTACGACCCGGTGAACGACTTCGCCATGATCTCGACGGTCGGCTTCTTCAGCCTGGTGATCGTCACGCGGCCGGAGTCGCCGGCGAAGAACCTGCAGGAGCTGATCGCGCTGGCCAAACAAAACCCGGGCAAGCTCAACATCGGGACGATCACGCCCGGCGGCACGCAGCACCTCGCCGGCGAGCTGTTCCGCTCGACCGCGGGCATCGACGCGCTGGTGGTGCCGCACAAGACCACCGGCGAGGTGATCGTCGCGGCGCGCAACGGCAACGTCGATTTCGCGGTGGACTTCATCGCGCCGCTCCTCGCCAGCATCAAGTCGGGCGCGCTGCGGCCGCTCGCGGTCACCGCGGCGAAGCGCTTTCCCGGACTGCCCGACGTTCCGACCGTGATCGAGGGCGGCGTCGCGGGCTACGACGTCGCGTCGTGGAACGCGATGGCGGCGCCGGCGAGGACGCCGCGCGCGGTCATCGAGCGCGTGCACCAGGAGCTCGCCAGGGCGCTCGCCGCGCCGGAGGTGCAGAAGCGCTTCGGCGAGCTCGGCGTCGAGCCGCGCACCAGCACGCCCGAGGCCCTGCGCGCCTTCTTCATCAGCGAGTCTCAGCGCTGGACCCGAGTGGTCGAGGCGGCAAAAATTCCAAAGCAGTAAAGCCGGGCTCGCACTCCCACGGAACGGGCTTTCCCGCGAGGAACGCCTGTTCCCACGGGTGGCCGAGCAGCGGCTCGATGCGCGGCCGCTCGCTTCTCGCGCCGGCATTCCACTCGGCCATGTGGCGCGCCTCGGCGGCGTCGAGGCGGAAGCTGAAGCCGTAGCCGGTCTTTCCGTCCTTTGTCACCACGCGCGCGACCAGTGCCTCCTGCCCGGACTGCAGGCGCATCGAGTGCACGTGGACGAAAGCTAAATTAATGGGTTAAGCCCGCTGCGCGTGACGCGGCCGTGCAGCTCGCGGCCGAGCGCCTGCTCGCAGAGCTCGGAGGCGGCGAGCAGCCCGTCGAGATCGATGCCGGTGGCTATGCCCATCGACTCGAACAGGTTCACCAGGTCCTCGGTGCACACGTTGCCGGTGAAGCCGCCGCCGTATTGCACCTTCGCCGGATGCCCGCCGACGCCGCCGAACGAGGAATCGAAATGGCGCACCCCGGCCTCGTACGCGGCGACGTAGTTGACCAGGCCGGTGCCGCGCGTGTCGTGGAAGTGGGCGATCGGCACGCCTTTGATTTTCGAAAACATCGCCTTGACGGCCGCAGGAGTGGCCATGCCGGTCGTGTCGCCCAGTGCGACGTGCTCGACGCCGAGCTCGCGAAACCTGTCAACGTCTGCCACGACCGAGCCGGGATCGACCTTGCCCTCGAACGGGCAGCCGAAGGCGACCGAGACGGTGCCGATCATGCGGAAGCGCCCTTTGGCCGCGTCCGCCATCGCGGCGATGTTGCGCCACTGCCCGGCGCGCGTGCGGTTCAGGTTCTTCTGCGTATGCGACTCGGTGGCCGAGACCAGCAGGCTGATCTCGTTCGCGCCGTGGCCGGCGTCGAGGTCGGCGAGCGCGCGCTCGACGGCTATCACGTTCGCGCAGGTGGCTTTGTAGAACACGGACGGGGCGCGTGAAAGCGTCCGGAGTAGTTCGCTCGCGTCGGCGAACTGCGGCACCACCTTCGGGTTGGAGTAGGAAGTGGCCTCGACGCGCGCGAAGCCGAGCGCGGCGAAGCGCTCGACGAGCGTGCGCTTGGTCGCGGTCGGCACGAAGGCCGGCTCGTGCTGCAGCCCGTCGCGCGCGAAGCATTCGCAGAGCACGACGGAGGGGCTGCGCGCGGCCATCGTTGACATCATCAACTATCTAGTTTACGTTGTCAACAAATGGCCGGAGCTGAGCGCATGGGTGTCCTGATCGAGCCGCGCGACGCGATGACGCAGGCGCAGGGCGTCGAGGCGGGCTACGCGCAGACCGCGCGCCGCTGGCCGGCGCAGCCGCTGGCGCGCCGCCCGCACAGCGCGTCCGAGCTGTCGGGGCCGCAGGTGGCGCGCCGTCTTGCGCTGGTCCGCGGCGATCTGGCGGGACACGGCGACAGGCGGGCCATCGGTCAATTGGTCCGCCTGCGGGTGCGCGTGCTCGACGAGGATGGCGCGCCGCTGCCGGGCGCGGTGGTCGAAGCCTGGCACTGCAACGCGGCGGGCAAGTACATCCACCCCAACGACACGCACGACGCGCCGGTCGATCCCAACTTCTACGGCGCCGCGCGCATGGTCGCGGGCGACAGCGGCCTGGTCGAGCTGCGCACCATCAAGCCCGGCGCCTACCCGGTGCCCGACACCGGCGGCTGGTGGCGCCCGCCGCACGTGCATTTCTCGGTCTGGGGCCGGGTGTGGCTGTCGCGCCTGGTGACGCAGATGTTCTTCCCGGGCGAGCCGCTGAACGAGTCCGACCCGATCCTCAACGCGATCCGCGACCGCGCGGCGCGCGAGCGCTGCATCGCACGCCTCGTCCCTTCGAAGGGCAATGAGCTCGTGTACGAGTATCAGCTCGTCGTGCGCGGCCGCAAGGGCAACCCGGGCATGCCATGACGCGCCTGCCGTGACACGTCTGATACCGACCGCCGAGCTGACGCTCGGCCCGTTCTTCCCGCCCGAGTTCGCGCAGGGATTGCATGACCTTGCACAGGGGGTTGCGGAGGTCATCGAAATTTCCGGCCGCGTCACCGAGCTCGACGGCAACCCGCTCGACAACGTGGTGCTGGAGATCTGGCAGGCGGACGCCGCCGGGCGCTTTGACAGCCCGGAGTTCCTCGGCTGGGGCAGGGCGGCGACCGACGCGCAGGGCAACTACCGCTTCCGCACCGTCAGGCCCGGCGCCTGTGCCGGGCGCGCGCCGCACGTCAACTTCCTGATCCTGTACTCCGGGCTGATGCGCCAGCTCCAGACCGTGATGTTCTTCGAGGATGCGGACGATCCGGTGCTGCGCGCCGTGGAAAAATCCCGTCGCGGCGGGCTGGTGGCGAAGAAGGTCGATTCAACTTCGTACCGCTTCGATATCCGCCTGCGCGGCGGCGAAGAGACCCCGTTTTTCGATGACTGAGCGATGACTGCGATCCAGCAGCTGTTGTCGTACCGCGTGCACGTGGTGGCGAACCTGCTGTCGCGCGGCGCGGAGCTGCGCTACCGCCGCGAGTTCGGCGTCAGCCTGTGGGAGTGGCGCAGCATCGCGCTGCTCGGCGCCGCCGACGAGCCGCTTTCGCTCGGCCACCTCGCGCACGCCGCCGGCATCGACAAGAGCCAGATGAGCCGCGTGGTGTCGGGCCTGGCGAAGCGGCGCATCGTGCTGCGCGCGGCGCACCCGGGCGACGGCAGGGGCGTGCGGCTCACGCTCACCCGGGCCGGCCTGAAGCTCTACGACGGGTTGATCCGCGCCGCGGCGCAACGCGATGCGGCATTCCGGAATTGTCTTTCCGCAAGCGAAAAAAGTATCTTCGAAAAAGCCCTGGCCAAGCTCGCCGGGCAGGCGCGCGCGCTGATCCAGGACGAGAAGGCGCTCAAATGAAGACGCGCATCACCGAGCTGCTCGGCATCGAGCACCCGATCTTCCAGGCGGCGATGAGCTGGGCCTCGTCGAACGCGCCGCTGGTGATCGCGGTGTCGAACGCCGGCGGCATGGGGGTGCTCGGCGGGGGACCGATGCGGCCCGAGGATTTCTCCAGAACCCTGGACGAAATCAAGAGGGGAACGCAGAAGCCGTTCGGCGTGAACATCCCGCTGAACGGCGCGCACGCGCGCGAGCTTTTGGATATCTCTTTCCAGAAAAAAATCCCCGTCATGGTCGCCTCCCAGGGCGGCCCGCGCGAGCAGCTCGCGCGCTTTCGCGCCATCGGCACCAAGTGGCTGCACGTCGTCGCCTCGGTCGAGCACGCGACCAAGGCCGAGGCGGCAGGCGTCGATGCGCTGGTGGTGGACGGCGCCGAGGCCGGCGGCCATCCGCCGCCTTCGGCCGTCGGCACCCTCGTCCTTGTGCGCCGCATCGTGCGCGCGACGAGCCTGCCGGTTGTGGCGAGCGGCGGCGTCGCCGACGGCGCCGGCATCGCCGCGCTGCTCGCGCTCGGCGCCGAGGCGGTGCAGCTCGGCACGCGCTTCATCGCGACGCCGGAAGCGAGCGTGCACGAGAACTACAAGCGCGCGGTGCTCGCCGCCGACGTGCAGGACACCTGCCTGGTCGGGCCGGCGGCGCTGCCGATCCGGCAACTCAAGAACGCTTTCACGCGAAAGTTCGCGGCTGCGCGCGAAGACGAGCGCGCAGCGCTGTTCAAGGCCGCCTCCCTGAAAAAGGCCGCTCTCGAGGGCGACGTCGAATGGGGCAAGGTGGAGGCCGGGCAAAGCGCCGGGCTGGTCGACGAGATCCTGCCCGCGGCCGAAGTGATGAAGCGCCTGGTCGAGGAGCTGGAACAGGCACGGAAGAGACTCGCATCTCTATGACCCTGCTGATCGAAGACCGCGGCGCGGTGCGAATCCTGACGATGAACAGGCCGGAGAAGCGCAACGCGCTCAACTCCGAGCTCACCGGGGCGCTCCTCGACGCGTTGCGCGCGGCCGATGCGAACGAGGCGGTCGGCTGCGTCGTGCTCACCGGCGCCGGCCCGGGCTTCTGCGCCGGCGCCGATCTGTCCGAGTTCAAGGACCTGCAGACCGCGGTGGCGACGGGGCAGCGCGCCGAGCTTACGATGCAGTTGCACCTCGTCTTTTCACGGATACGGGTTCCTGTAATAACAGCTATTAACGGCCACGCCATGGGCGGCGGCGCGGGCCTGGCGATCGCGGGCGATCTCGCCGTGATGGCCGACAGCGCGAAGCTCGGCTATCCCGAGCCGAAGCACGGCATCGTGGCGGCGATCGTGATGGCGAACCTGGTGCGCCAGGTCGGACGCAAGGCCGCCTTCGAGCTGGTGTCCCTCGGCGAGCCCATCGACGCGCCGCGCGCCTTGCAGCTGGGAATGGTCAACAGGGTTTGTTCGGAAAAAGAGCTGCTCCCGGTTGTTTCTCAGTTCGCCGAGAAACTCGCCGCGGTCAAGCGCCCGGCGATGGCGGAAACCAAGCGGCTGTTCCACGAAGTCGCCGATCTGCCGCTCGCCGCGGCGCTGGAGCGCGGGCGGGAAGCAAATCGCCGTATGCGGGGTTTTTCAAAAAAATGAAACCCCTGGAGCAACTGACGATCCTGGACCTGTCGCGCGTGCTCGCGTGCCCGTTCGCGTCGATGATCCTCGCCGAGCTCGGCGCGCGCGTGATCAAGGTCGAGCAGCCCGGGAGCGGCGACGAAACGCGCGCCTTCGAGCCGCAACTCGCAAGAGACAGCGCCTACTACTTCGCCTGCAACCGCTCCAAGGAGTCGATCACCGTCGACCTGCGCTCGGATGGAGGCCGGAAGACCATCCGCGAGCTGGCGCAGCGCGCCGACGTGGTGCTGGAAAACTTTCCGGTGGGTACGCTTGGGCGATACGGCCTGGACTACGCGGTGCTTTCGTCCTTGAACGAAAAATTGATTTTTGTGTCTTGCACCGGCTTCGGGCAGACCGGGCCCTACGCCGAGAAGAAGGGCTACGACACCGTGTTCCAGGCGATGGGCGGCCTGATGAGCCTGACCGGCGAGAAGGGCGGTGGCCCGGTGAAGCCGGGGCTGCCGGTCGCCGACCTCACCTCGGGCCTGTGGATCGCGATCGCCATCCTCGCGGCGCTCGCCGGGCGCGCGCGCACCGGCAAGGGCTGCCACGTCGACTTCTCGATGCTCGACGGCCAAGTGGCGCTGCTCACGCTCGCTGCCGCCAGGTTTTTTGCACTCAATGAAGTGCCTCCAAGACTGGGCACGGAGCATCCCGGGCGCGTGCCCTCGGCGACCTTCCGCTGCAAGGACGGGAAGTACGTCCACATCACCGCGAGCGACCAGCATTGGATGCCGCTGTGCAAGGCTTTGGGGGTCGAAGACTGGGGGAAGGGCTTTCCCGAAAACTCGGCGCGCGTGGAGAAGCGTCCGGAGGTCATGCAGGTGTTGACGGAAAAGATTTCCGGAATGGAAAGATCAAGATTGCTGTCCATCCTGGACGAGGCCGATGTCCCGGTCGGACCGGTGAACGACGTCGCCGAGATCCTCGCCGACCCGCACGTGCGCGCGCGGCGCCTGGTCGGCAGCTTCGACTATCCGGGCGTGGGCGAATTCAGGGCGCTCGCGCTGCCCTACAAGTTCCTCGGCTGGGACAACCCCGAGATCGGCCGGCCGCCGCTCCTCGGCGAGCACACCGAGGCGATCCTCGCGGAGCTGCGCGGCAAGTGATTCAGGTATTGATTGAAAATGATGTCGCCACGCTGACGCTCGATCGGCCCGAAGCGCGCAACGCGCTCAACCTGGAGATGTGCGAAGAAATTCTTCTTTCTACGAAGAAAATTCTCGACAAACAGGCGCGCGTGGTCTTCGTGCGCGGTAACGGCCCGGCGTTCTGCGGCGGCGCCGACCTGGACGAGCGCAAGGGCAAGAGCGAGGAATGGATCCGCGCGCGACGCATGAAGGCGTTCGCCGCCTACGGCGCGCTCGAGGCGCTGCCGATGCCCTGCGTGGCGCTGGTGCACGGCGCGGCGATCGGCTCGGGCGTGGAGATCGCCGCCGCCTGCGACTTCATCGTCGCGACGCCCGACGCCACGTTCCGCACGCCCGAGGCGCAGCGCGGCACCGTTGGCGCGACCCAGCGCCTGCCGCGCATCCTCGGCAAGCGCCTGGCGAAGGACCTGATGTTTACCGGCCGCGCGCTGACCGCCGAGGAAGCGCGGGACGCAGGGTTTGTTTCTCGCATCGCCAACGATCTCGAGAAGGAAAAGGAGCTCATCTCAACCCAAATCCTCAAAGCGCCGCCGCTCGCGCTGAGGCTCGCCAAGCGCACCATCGACCGCGGCGTCGAGCTCGACCCGGCCGGCGCGCTGCAGGCCGAGATCGAGGCGATCGAGGAGCAGCTCGCCGCCGGACAATGGATGGGAAAAACGTGAGCTGGACGGCGCAAACGCTCGGACAGGTGCTCGCGGGGCGCGACGGAGAGGCGCTGGTCACGCCCGGCGGGCGCTTTAGCTACAAGGAGCTTCTGGAAAAGGCAAGGCGGGCGGCGGCGGGCATGCAGGCGCTGGGAATCCGCCGCGGCGACCACGTCGGCATCCTGATGGGCAACGACGAGCACTGGCTTTCGCTCTTCTACGGCGCCGCGCTCATGGGCGCCGTCACCGTGCCGGTGAACACGCGCTTCAAGACCGCCGAGATCGACTTCTGCCTCAGGCAGGGGGACTGCAAGGCGCTGTTCTACGCCGAGCGGTTCCTCAATATCGATTTCGGCTCGATGGTGCGCGCGACCGGCTTCCGCAATGCGTTCGAGATCTCCAGCGGATTGCCCGCAGGGAAGCTGGCAGCCGTCGAAGCGTCGCCCGACGACGTTCTGCTGATTCAATTCACCTCGGGAACCACGGCGTATCCAAAGGGCGCGATGCTCACGCACGACAACATGCTGCGCGACGCGTGGGCCGCGGGAATGCGCGTCGGCATCAGGCCCGGGGACCGGTACTTCAACTGCCGGCCGTTCTTCCACGCCGCGGGATCGACGCTCTCGGCGCTGATGGCGCTCGTGTCGGGCGCGTGCCTCGTGACGTTGCCGACTTTCGAGGCGGGCGCGGCGCTCGAGATGATGGAGCGCGAGCGCTGCACGCTGGTCTCGGGCAACGACACGCTGTTCCAGATGCTGATGGGGCACGCCGAGCTTCCGCAGCGCAGGCTCTGCCTGCGCGGCGGCTGGGCGGCGGCCGGGCCGCAGACCATGCGCGCGATCATCGACAAGCTCGGCGCCAGCGCGATCTGCGCGGCCTACGGGCTGTCGGAAGCCTCTCCCAACGTGGTGATGAGCGACTGGCGCGATCCTGAAGAGCTGCGGGTGCAGGGGCTCGCCAGGCCGCACGACGGAGTCGAGATCAGGATCTCGGAACAACACGAAATTCAGGTGAGAGGCTGGAACGTGATGCGCGGCTACTACAACAACCCCGCAGCGAACGCAAGCGCGTTCACCGCCGACGGCTGGCTGCGCACCGGCGACCTCGGCAGCCTGACCGCGGACGGCCGCCTGCGCATGACCGGCCGCCTGAAGGACGTGTTCCGCGTCGGCGGCGAGAACGTCGCCCCGGCCGAAGTCGAGGAGGTGCTGCTGGCGCATCCCGCGGTCGAGACCGCGCAGGTCATCGGCGTGCCGGACGCTCGGCTGGGGGAAGTGGGTTGTGCTTATGTAACCGTGAAGGCCAATGCATCCACTTCTGAAAACGAGCTGCTCGAATGGTGCAAGGCCCGCTGCGCGAACTTCCGCGTGCCGCGCTACCTGCGCATCGTGCCGGACTTCGAGTCCATCGGCATGACCGCGAGCGGCAAGGTGCAGAAAACCCGGCTGCGCGAGCACGCGCTGCGCGAGTTCAATATCCCGATTCCCTAGTCGGGGACGACGCGGGTGCCGGTCTCGCCGCGCAGCGCGCGGGCGACGTTGGGCTGGTTGGTGATGAGACCGAACCGGCCGCCGCCGGAGACGAAGTCGATCAGGGCGGCGACCTTGGGGCCCATGCTGCCTTTGTCGAACTGGTTCTGGGCGTGGTGGCGGCTCGCTTCGGAGAGGGTCATGCGATCGAGCCAGCGCTGGGTCGGCTTGTTGAAGTCGAGCGCGACCTTCTCGACGCCGGTCGGCAGCACCAGGGCGTCGGCGCCCAGGCTGCGCGCCAGCAGGCTCGAGGCGAGGTCCTTGTCGATCACGGCCTCGACGCCGACAAGGTCGCCGTTCTCGTCCTCGACCACCGGGATGCCGCCGCCGCCGCAGGCGACGACGATGAAGCCGTCGCGGGCGAGGGCGCGGATGACGTCGGTCTCGATGATCGCCTGCGGCCTGGGCGAGGGCACGACGCGCCGCCAGCCGCGGCCGGCGTCCTCGCGCACCGTCCAGCGGTACTTGGCGGCGAGCTTCTTCGCCCGCGCCTCTTCCATGTGCGAGCCGATCGGCTTGGTCGGGTCGGCGAACGCCGGGTCGTTGCGGTCGACCACGGTCTGGGTGACCACCGCGACCGGCTTCCGGTCGATGCCGCGGCGGCGGAAAGTGTTGCGCAGCGCCTTGACGAACATGTAACCGACCGCGCCCTGGATGTCGCCGCCGGCGTAGTCCATCGGCACCGGCGGCACCTCGGCGATGGAGATCTCCGAGCGGCGCAGGATGAAGCCGACCTGCGGCCCGTTGCCGTGGGTGACCACCACGCGCCAGCCGGTCTCGATCATGGCCGCGATGTCCTCGGCGAGCTCGCACACCATGTCGTACTGGTCGGGGATCGACTCGTGGCTGCGGTCGCGGATCAGCGCGTTGCCGCCGATCGCGACGACCGCTAGGCCGCTCGCCGCCATGCGGCCTCCAGCTCGAGAATGGCCTGGGTAAAGCATTCGAGCGGCGCGCGCGTGACGCCGGCGCCGATCTGGCCGACGCCGGGCTCGCGGTGGGCGATGCCGGTGTTGATCACGGGAAGAATCCCGGTGTCGACCACGCGCCGCGCGTCGATGCCGGCGGGCGTGCCGGCGAAGTCGAGCGCCGGCAGCGTGAAGGCGCCGTTGCGGCGCAGCGTGATGTGCGTCATCGCGAGCGTGTTGGCGAGCGCGTCCTGCGCGCTGCCGCCGACGAACTTGACGATCGCCGGCGCCGCCGCCATCGCGAAGCCGCCGATGCCCGCGGTCTCGGTGATCGCGCTGTCGCCGAGGTCCGGGGCCGCGTCCTTGATGCTGTAGCTGGGGAAGTACAAGCCGTTCACCACCGGCGCCGGCGCAGTGAACCAGCGCTCGCCCAAGCCGCTCAGGCGGATGCCGAACTCGACGCCGTTGCGCGCCATCACCGTCACCAGGCTGCTGCCGGCGACGCCGTGCGCCGCGTCCAGCATGCTCTTGCACGCCGCCATCGAGATGTTGAGGAAGAAATGGTCGTTGCCGGCGATGAACTCGATCGCGGCAGCGACGTCGGCGCTCGGCGCGCCGGACTTGAGCAGCGCCGGCACCAGCCGCTTGATGAGCAGCGACGAGGCGGCGACGTTGCGGTTGTGCACCTCGTCGCCCATGTGCAGGGCCTGCGCCATCAGCGGCTTGAGATCCAGGTCCTGCAGGGCTGCCAGGCCCGCCCGCAGCGTCGGCGCGAGCGTTTTCTCCATCCATTTCAGGCGCGCGATCACCTCGGGGCCGTTGGCGCCGAAGCGCAGCACCTTGCCGAGGCCCTCGTTCAGGGTGCTGAACGCCCGGTTGCCGTGCGCCGCGTTCGCGACCATCCACACCGGCATCGACGGGCTCAGGATGCCGGCCATCGGCCCGACCGCGGCATGGTGGTGGCAGGGCTCGAAGGCGATGTCGCCGGATTCGGCCATGGCGAGCGCGCGCGCCGCGTCGCCGGCCCGACCTTCGTAGAGGATCGCGCCGACGATCGCGCCGCGCATCGGCCCGCACATGCGCCGCCACTCGATCGGCGGCCCGGCGTGCAGGATCATGCGCTCGCCGAGCCCGGGAACCGCTTCGCGCGCGATGCCGATCCCGGCGAGCTTCGGCTGCGCCGCGAGGTAGCGCTCCACCGCCTTGTCGTTGGCGCCTTCGATCGCGGCATCGCCGGTGAGCCTTGCCAGCGCGTCGCAGGCCTTGCGCTCGCCGAGCGCCGGCGGCGCCCAGTCGAGCTGCGCCGCGGCGCCGCCGCGCTGCGCGATCGCGTCCGCGAACGAGGCAAGCCCGACGTTCAGCACCGACAGCGGCCTGGCGAACAGCGCGCTCACGCGCGTTTCCCTGCAATTGCCGCGGCGAGCAGCACCGCGCGCGCGTTGCTCTCGGCGAGCAGCACGCCGGCGGCGCGCAATGCCGCCTCCTGGCGAGCGAGGCCCTGCGGATCCTCGTCGGTGCCGCAGACCGAGGCGACGAAGACGAGCGAGCGGTTCTTCTTCCGCGCCCCGGCGAGCGCCGGGGCCATCTCGGCGGCCGGGTCGGGGTGCGCGCCGTAGCCCAGCACCACGTCGAGCAGGATTACGGCGACGCCGGGGTCGGCGGCCTCCTCGAGCAGGCGCTCGTTGCGCAGGCGATGATCGATCATCGGGTGCGGCCGGCCGCGGGTAAAGACGTCGTCGCCGAGGTCGACCACGGTGTGCTCGCGCGACTTCCACACGTCCTTCATCTTGCGCGAGGAGTCGAGCGGCGCGTTCGACCAGGCGTTGCCGAGCAGGGCGCAGGCCTCGTAGCAGAAGGTGCCGCCGCTGTAGAGGCCGCGGATGTAGCGCTGCCCGGCCTTGAGCCTGAGCGCGGGCGGCTTCGGCGCGGAAAGCGCGGCGCGCGGCGGCTTGCGGCCCCTGGAAAGCGCGACCGCCGCGAGCGCCGCCTCCTCCAGCGTCATTGCGAAGAAAAGCTTTCCGTCGGGTGTGCTCTGCCGCGCTCCGACAAAATTCACCACCACCGGCTTGCCGGCGCGGCGCGCGGCATCGAGCACCTCTTTCGCCACCGCCGGCGCGGGCGGCTTGGAAACCAGCACGATCACCTTGGTGTCGCGGTCGCGCGCCAGGCGCTCCAGGCCCGCGAGCATGGTGATGCCGCCGACCTCGGCGTGCAGGTCGCGGCCGCCGGTGCCGATCGCCTGGGAGATGCCGGCGCCGCGGCGGTGCGCGAGGCTGGTCACCTGCTGCGTGCCGGTGCCGGAGGCGCCGACCACGCCGATCGCGCCGCGGCGCACCGCGTTGGCGAAGCCCAGCGGCACGCCGTCGATGATCGCGGTGCCGCAGTCCGGGCCCATGAAGAGCAGGCCGCGGCGGCGCGCCTCGCGCTTGAGCGCGACCTCGTCGGCGAGCGCCACGTTGTCGCTGAAGAGCATGACGTTGAGGCCGAGGCGCAGCGCCTTCGCTGCCTCCGCGGCGGCGTATTCGCCGGGCACCGAGATCAGCGCGAGGTTCGCCGCTGCCGCCTGCGCCAGCGCCATCTGCAGGCTGCGCGGCGCCTGCGCCGCCGCGCCGCCGCCGGCGCGCGGCTCGGGCGGCTTGTCGAGCGCGGCGAGCGCCGCCTTGAGCGCCGCCTCGAGCGAGGCGCTGGACTTGCCGCGCACCGCCACCAGGAGATCGTTCGGGCTCGCCGCGACGGCGGCGTCCATCAGCCCGGCCTCGCGCAGCAGCTCGAGGTTTGCCGGCGTCGCCATCACGGCGGAGGCCTGCTCGACGCCCGGCAGCCTGCCGAGGCTCGCCGAGAGCTGCATCAGCGATACCGAGTCGCGGTACAGGTTCGGCAGCAGCCGATGGATGTACACAGTCTTGTATACTAGGATATGCTCGCGCCGTGCTGCAAGGCGCCGACCCGCTGGATCTGTCCGCTCTAGGGCGGGGCTATCGAAGCGGCAGGCTGCGGCCGGCGCACACCGTGGCCGGGATCCTCGAGCGCATTGCGCAGCGCGGCCAGGACCGCGTCTGGATCCACCTGCTGCCGCGCGCGGCGCTCGAAGCGCGCGCCGCCGAGCTCGAGCGGCGCGGCCCGCAGGGCCTGCCGCTGTACGCCATCCCGTTCGCCGTCAAGGACAACATCGACTGCGCCGGCCATCCCACCACCGCCGCCTGCCCCGAGTTCAGCTATGTGCCGAAGGAAAACGCGCAGGTTGTGGAGCGGCTGCTCGCGGCGGGCGCGATCCTGGTGGGCAAGACCAACCTCGACCAGTTCGCCACCGGCCTGGTCGGGGTGCGCTCCCCCTACGGGGTCCCGGGCAATGCGTTCGATGCGCGCTACATCCCCGGCGGCTCGAGCTCGGGCTCGGCGGTCGCGGTCGCCGCGGGCCTCGCGAGCTTCAGCCTCGGCACCGACACCGCGGGCTCGGGCCGGGTGCCCGCCGCGTTCAACAACCTGGTCGGCCTGAAGCCGACGCGCGGCCTGCTCAGCAGCCGCGGCGTGGTGCCCGCCTGCTGGTCGCTCGATTGCGTCTCGATCTTCGCGCTCACCGCGGCGGACGCCGCCGCGGTGCTGCGCTGCGCGCGCGGCTACGACGCCGCCGACCCGTTCTCGCGGCGCGAGGCGGCGCCGGGGCGCGCGCTACCGCGCTCGTTCGCCGGCTGCCGCTTCGGCGTGCCGCGCGCCGCGCAGCTCGAATTCTTCGGCAACGCCGACGCGCAGCGCCTTTTCGAGGGCTTCGTGGAGCAGCTCGCCGCGCTGGGCGGCGAGCGCATCGAGGTCGACCTCGAGCCGTTCCTCGAGACCGCGCGCCTGCTCTACGAGGGGCCGTGGGTCGCCGAGCGCTACGTCGCGATCCGTGATTTCATCGAGCGCAAGCCGCAGGCGCTGCACCCGGTCACCCGGGAGATCATCGCGGGCGCGACCCGGCACTCGGCGATCGACGCGTTCAGCGCGTACTACCGGCTCAAGGCGCTGCAGCGCAGGACCGCGCCGGTGTGGGACGCGGTCGACATCTTGGTGACGCCGACCGCCGGCACGATCTACCGCATCGACGAAGTCGAGGCCGACCCGATACGCCTGAACAGCAACCTCGGCCGCTACACCAACTTCATGAACCTGCTCGACCTCGCCGCGATCGCGGTGCCGGCGGGTTTCCAGCGCGACCGGCTGCCCTTCGGCGCGACGCTGGTCGGGCCGGCGTTCACCGACGAGGCGCTCTGCGTCCTCGGCGACGCGGCGCAGCGCGCCTGCGTGGACACGATGGGCGCCACGGGCTTGCCTTTGCCGAGAAGCGAACCCGAAAAAACCGCCATGCCGAACGTGGTGAGCCTCGCCGTCTGCGGCGCGCACATGTCGGGGCTGCCGCTCAACGGCCAGCTCACCGAGCGCGGCGCGCGGCTCGCGCGCAAGTGCCGCACCGCGCCGCAGTACCGGCTGTACGCGCTCACCGATTTCACGCCGCCGCGCCCGGGGATGCTGCGCGCCGACACCGGCGCGCCGATCGAGGTGGAAGTCTGGGACGTGCCGGTCTCGGTTTTTGGCAGCTTCGTCGACGCCATCCCGGCGCCGCTCGGCATCGGCACGGTCACGCTCGAGGACGGCGAGCAGGTCAAGGGTTTTCTCTGCGAGAGCCACGCCACGCGCGGCGCGCGGGACATTACCAGCCTGGGGGGCTGGCGGCAGTTCATCAAGGGAGGATAGGCGATGAGCAATCATGCAGCGGCGACACCCGAAGATGCGGCGCACGGCGGCGACCGCGGCTTCGCCAAGCTCGATCTGGAGCTGAACGACTACCCGGGGGCGATCAAGACCTCGCTGTTCGGCATCCAGCACGTGCTGGTGATGTTCACCGCGATGGTCGGCGGTCCGCTGATCGTCGCACGGCTGCTCAACCTGCCGGAGGAGACCCGCATCGCCATGCTGAGCGGCACCATGATCGGCTGCGGCGTCGCCACCATGATCTCGGCGCTCGGCCTGGGCTTCATCGGCCCGCGGCTGCCGATCGTGATGGGGGTGTTCTACATCTTCATCGGTCCGATCGTCGCCATCTCGAAGGAAGTGAGCCTCGCGGCGGCGATGACCGCGCTGATCATCGGCGGCGCCGTGCAGTTCGCCTGGAGCCCGCTGATCGGCAAGCTGCACCGTTTCTTCCCGCCGATCGTCACCGGCACCACCATCCTGCTGATCGGCACCGGCCTGATGAAGATCGGCATCAACGTCGCCACGGGGTTTGGCACGCCGGCGTTCGCCAAGCCGCTGACCATCGGCCTCGCCGCGCTGATGATCCTGCTGATCCTGCTGATCACGCGCTTCTCGACCGGGTTCATCCGCGCGCTGTCGCTCTTCATCACCATGGTGATCGGCTACCTGCTCGCCGCCGCGTTCGGCCTGATCGACATGGGCACGGTGGCGCGGGCGGACTGGGTCACGGTACCGACGCCGTTCCCGTTCGGCGGGCTGGCGTGGCCGGGAATGATCGCGGTGATCACGGTGGTGGTGTGCTTCTTCGCCACCGCCGTCGAGACCACCGGGCACACACTCGCGGTGTCGCGCATCGTCAACGTGCCGCAGGAGGGCTAGCGCATCCGCGGCGCGGTGTCGAACGACGGCCTGGGGTCCGCCATCTCCGCGCTGTTCGGTGGCATGGCGCTTACTTCCTACTCGCAGAATATCGGCGTGATCTCGCTGACCGGCGTGGGCAGCCGCTTCGTGGTCGCCTTCGGCGGCGCCTTCCTGATCCTGATGGCGCTGGTGCCGAAAGTCGGCGCAATCATCGCGCTGATGCCGAACGCGGTACTGGGCGGCGTGCTGCTCTTCATGTTCGGCATGGTGGCGTCGGTCGGCATCGACATCATCGGCCGCAACCTGACCTCGCGCCGCGACGCGGTCATCGTCGCCGCCTCGCTCGCCCTCGGCCTGGGAATCCAGGCCGCGCCGCCGGGCGCATTCGAGGTGATCCCGCCGGCGCTGCGCATCCTGGTGACCGACGGCATCGTCATGGGGATCCTGCTCGCGATGCTCCTGAACCTGGTCTGGCCGCGGGAGGAGGAGGCGCGCCGCTAGGCGCGGCTGCGCGCGTCGAGGTGCGCGAGGTGCAGCCGGTGCAGGCTGATCTTGCGCACCTCGCTCTTGCTCGACTCGATGTGCCCGCGCAGCAGCTCGACCGCGCGCGCCGAGCGGCGCGCGAGGATGGCGCGCAGGATCTGGCCGTGCTCGATGTAGGTGTACACGACGCGCTCGGGATGGGTGAAGTCAAGGCGCCGCACGATGCGGATGCGCTCGGTGATCGAATGGTGCATGCGCGCCAGCTCCGGGTTGCCCGCCGCGGCGACCAGCGTGCCGTGGAATTCCTCGTCCAGGCGCGCAACGCGCGCGCCGTCGGCGAGCCGGTTGCGCGGCGCCACCAGCCAGACCTTCTCCAGGCCGGCGAGCGCCGCGCGCGGGTTGCCGGCGCACAGCCGCTCCACGGCCGCGCACTCGATCACCACGCGCGCGTCGTACAGGTGGTCGAGCGCCTCGAAGTCGAGGGCGCGCACGCTCCAGCCGCTCTTCGGGTGCACCTCGAGATAGCCTTCGCGCTCCAGGCGGAACAGCGCCTCCCGCACCGGGGTGCGCGAAACGCGCGCGCGGCGCGCGACCTCGTTCTCGGAGAAGCGCGTCCCCGGCATCAGCCGGAACTCGAAGATGTCGGCCTTCAGCTTCTCGTAGACCGGGGCGGCGAGCTTCGATGAGCGCTTCAAGGGCGCTTCAGCCGTCGGCGATGCTGTTCTCGAGCACGCCGACCTTGTCGATCTCGACCTCGACCTTGTCGCCGGGCTTCATCCAGATCGGTGGAGTGCGGCGGGCCCCCACTCCACCTGGAGTGCCGGTGACCAGCACGTCGCCCGGCAGCAGCGTGGTCCAGGTCGAGACGTACTCGATGATCTTCGGGATCTTGAAGATCATCTGCTCGGTGGTGGCGTGCTGCATGCGCTCGCCGTTCAGGCGGCAGGAGAGCGTCATCACCGTGCCTGGCGGGATCTCGTCGGCGCTCACCATCCACGGCCCGAAGCCGCCGGTCTGCGCGAAGTTCTTGCCCGCGGTCCACTGGATGGTGTGGCGCTGCCAGTCGCGCACCGAGCCGTCGTTGTAGCAGCTGTACCCGGCGACGTGGCTCCAGGCATCCTTCTGCGCGATGCGCCGCCCGGCCCTGCCGACGATGACGGCGATCTCGGCCTCGAAATCCAGGTTGTTCGACTCGCGCGGGCGCAGCAGCGGCTGCTTGTGGCCCGCCTGCGATTCGGCGAGGCGCAGGAAAATCGCCGGCTGCTCGGTGTTGTCGCGCCCGGTCTCGACCACGTGCTCCTGGTAGTTGAGGCCGATGCAGATGATCTTGTCGGGGTTGGGGATCACCGGTAGCCAGGTGACGTCGGCGGGCTGGTGATCCGGCGCCTCTGAGAGGTACTGCTGAACCTTTGAAAACCCCCCATCAGTGATCAAGGCCTTCAGATCGCCATACTGGTTGCCGAGGTAGCGCCGCAGATCGACAATCCCCCTGGCGGTGACGGCGCCGTAGCTGGCGCCGCGGGCGGTCTTGAAAGTAGCGAGTCGCATAGGGCGATGACCTCGGCTCCTGAGTTTTCGTTCAGCCACATGGGCCTGTTCGTGTCCGACGCGGCGCGGATGGAAGATTTTTACACACGCGTGCTCGGTTTTGCGGTGACCGATCGCGGCCTGCTTGGTTCTACATCATTGATCTTTTTGAGCAGAGACCCCAGAGAGCACCACCAGATCGTACTCGCGTCCGGCCGGCCGGGCGCCGCCGGCTTCAACGCGATCAACCAGATCTCGTTCCGCATGGCGGACCTTGCCGGGCTGCGCGAGATGCACCGGCGCCTGCAACAGGAGGGCGTCGGCGAGCTGGCGCCGGTGTCGCACGGCAACGCGCTCTCGGTGTACTTCAAGGACCCGGAGGGCAACCGCATCGAGCTGTTCATCGACACGCCCTGGTACGTGCAGCAGCCGGTGCGCATCCCGATGGACCTGCGCATGTCCGAGGCGGAGATCTGGGCCTGGGCCGAGCGCGAGGCAAGCTGCCCGGTTTTGCTCCTGTCGGGGATTGGCGTTCAGACCTCAGCAGAAAACTACACAAATGAGAAAAATAGGGACTGTCCCTATTTATCTATCACCGCGATCGCGCTGATCTCGACCAGGAACTCCGGAGAAGCGAGCTTCGACACCTCGACCATGGTCGAGGCCGGGGGCGGGGCGCGCCAGTAGTTGCGCCGCACCTTGTTGATGCGCTCGCGGTCGCCGATGTTGCGCACGTGGACGTCGATGCGGCAGACGTCGTCCATGGTGCCGCCGGCCGCCTCGAGCGCGCTCTTGATGTTCTCGCACACCTGGCGCGTCTGCTCCTCGACGTCGCCGACGCCAACGATGCTGCCGTCGGCGCGTCGCGCGGTCATGCCGGAGACGAACACCAGCTTGCCGCGCGCCTCGATCGCGATCGCCTGCGAGAAATGGCCGGCCGGCTCGGCCAGCTTGGCTGTCTTGATCTGCTGCTTCGGCACGGGTCTAGGTTACACTGAACGCGAGAGGAGGAGACCATGAGGAACCTTCTTGCCGCGCTCGCCGCGGTTCCGTGCCTCGCGCTCGCGCAAGGCTATCCGTCGAAGCCGGTCCGCCTGATCAACCCGTTCCCGCCCGGCGGCACCATCGATCTGATCGCGCGCATGGTGCAGCCCAAGTTCCAGGAGTTCCTCGGGCAGTCGGTGATCATCGAGAACCGGCCCGGCGCCGGCGGCTCGGTCGGCGCTGCCGAAGTCAGCAGGTCGGTGCCCGACGGCTACACGTTGCTGATGGTTTTCGATACGCACGCCGTGAACCACCACATCTACAAGGTGGCGCAAGATCCGTTCAAGACGCTCGAGCACATCATGCTGATGGTGACCTCGCCCAGCTCGATGGTCGCGGTATCGAGCTTCGCGCCGAGCAACCTGCGCGACGTCGTCGCTCACGCCAAGGCGGAGCAAGGCAGGGTGACCTACGCGACCGCAGGGGCCGCCAGCTCGAACCACCTGGGCGCGCTGCTGCTCGAGCAGCACGCGGGCATCAAGATGACCCACGTGCACTACAAGGGCGGCGGCCCGATGATCCAGGCGCTGCTCGGCCAGCAGGTGCACATCTCGTTCTTCTCGCTGCCGCTGATGGTGCCGCACATCAAGTCCGGCAAGATGAAAGGCCTGGCGGTCGGCAGCCGCAACCGCGTGCCGCAGGTTCCGGACGTGCCGACGCTGTCCGAGACCTTGCCCGGCTTCGAGCAGTACTCCTGGTTCGGCATCCTCGGGCCGGCGGGCCTGCCCAGGGAGATCGTCGCAAAGGTGCACCGTGAAACCGTGCGCACGCTGCAGGCGCCCGAGGTGAACCAGAAGCTCACCGAGCAGGGCTTCGAGATCGTCGCCAGCTCGCCCGAGGAGTTCGTGAAATTCGTGCAAGGGGAGTCCGACAAGCTCGGCAAGCTGATCCGCGACAACCGAATCGTCGCTGAGTGAGCGAAGCGGCGCTGATCGTCGGCGCCGGCAGCGGCCTCAGCGCGTCGCTCGCGCGGCTGCTGGCCGGCGAGGGGTCGAACGTTGCAGTGGCCGCGCGCAGTCCCGAAAAACTGGACGGCCTGGTCCGCGAAACCAGGGGCCTGGCGCTGCGCTGCGACGCCACGGACCGCGCCCAGGTCGAAGCCACCTTTGATGCCCTCAAGGGCGTGCCGGACCTCGTGGTCTACAACGCGAGCTACCGGACGCGCGGCCCGCTGATCGAGCTCGATCCGCGGGAAGTCGAAAAAACGCTGTCCATCTCCGCCTACGCCGGGTTCCTGGTGGCGCAGGCGGCGGCGAAGCGCATGCTGCCGCGCGGCTCCGGCGCGATTTTCTTCACCGGCGCCTCGGCGAGCGTCAAGGGCTACGCCGGCTCGGCGCCCTTCGCCATGGGCAAGTTCGCGCTGCGCGGGCTGGCGCAGAGCATGGCGCGCGAGCTGCAGCCGAAGGGCATTCACGTGGCGCACTTCGTGATCGACGGCGCCATCGGCAGGGACACGGACCACACCAGGCTCGATCCCGACGAGATCGCGCGCAACTACCTGCACGTATACCGCCAGCAGCGCAGCGCATGGACCTGGGAGGTGGAGCTGCGCCCCTGGGTAGAGCGGTTCTGATGCGGCGCTTCTGAAGTGCGCTCCTTCGTCTATACCGGGCTGCCCGCGCGGGTGGTGTTCGGCGCGGGCGCGATTCGGAAGCTGCCGGAGGAACTGGAGCGCCTTGGCGCCCGGCGGGCGCTCGTGCTTTCCACCCCTGAACAGGGTTTCTCGGCGAAAGCAGTGACCAAGGCGCTGGGAAATCGCGCTGTCGGCTGCTACGACAAGGCGGCGATGCACGTGCCGGTCGAGATCGCCGAGGACGCGCGCCGCGTCGCGCGCGAGCTCGGCGCCGACTGCTGCGTCAGCGTCGGCGGCGGCTCGACCACCGGCCTCGGCAAGGCGATCGCGCTCAGCTCCGCGCTGCCGATCCTCGCGGTGCCGACCACCTACGCCGGCTCGGAGATGACGCCGATCTACGGCATCACCGAGGGCGGCGCGAAGAAGACCGGGCGCGACGCGCGCGTGCTGCCGAAGGCGGTGATCTACGACCCGGAGCTGACGCTCGGCCTGCCGCCGGCGCTGTCGGCGGCAAGCGGCATGAACGCGATCGCGCATTCGGTGGAAGCGCTGTACTCGCACGAGGGCAACCCGATCGTCTCGCTCATGGCCGAAGAGGGCATCCGGGCATTGGCAGCGGCATTGCCCTTGATCCTCCGCAGCCCGACGGATATTTCTTCCCGTGGAGAAGCCCTGTACGGCGCGTGGCTCTGCGGCATCGCGCTCGGCGCGGCGGGCATGGCGCTGCACCACAAGCTGTGCCACGTGCTCGGCGGCAGCTTCAACCTGCCGCACGCCGAGACGCACTCGATCGTGCTGCCGCACGCGGTGCGCTACAACCGGGACTCGGCGCCGGAGGCGATGCAGCGGATCGAGCGGGCCATCGGCGCGCCGGATGCCGCGCGCGGGATATACGACCTTGAAAAGAATCTTGGATTGCCGCTGCGGCTCGCCGACATCGGCATGCAGGAAGCCGACCTCGAGCGCGCGGCGCGCATCGCCACCGAGGCGCCGTATCCGAACCCGAGGAAAGTGGAGTACGCGCCGGTGCTCGAGCTGCTGCGCAACGCCTACGCGGGGCGCCTGCCGGCGTAACATTCGCCGGCGTAAGATTGTGGGCCGGGGGGGCCGTGCAGCCATTTGCCGAACGCATCGCGCGCGCCAACGAGCGGCTGAACGCGCGCCTGCGCGCCCTGCCGCTCGCGGCAGGATTCGCCGCCGACCCCGCAGCGTGGTGGCACTACTCGATCGACCTCGCGCAGCGCTCGATCCTGTTCTGGGACACGCTGCGCCAGCGCGGCAATAACTTCGTCGCGCACGAGCGCGCCGGCATGCCGCCCGTGCTGCACTTCGAGCACGAGATGGTGATGGACGGCCGCAAGCTCGAGCGCCCGGTCAACTACGCGCTGCTGCGCATCCTTTCCAAGGAAAAGCCCGATCCTGAAAAACGGCCTTTTGTGATCATCGACCCGCGCGCCGGGCACGGGCCGGGGATCGGCGGCTTCAAGGACGACTCGCAGGTCGGGGTGGCGCTGCGCGGCGGCCACCGGGTCTACTTCGTGGTGTTCTACCCCGAGCCCGAGCCGGGGCAGACGCTGCTCGACGTATGCGCGGCGGAAGCGCAGTTCGTGCGCGCGGTGCGCGAGCTGCACGCGACGGCGCACAAGCCGGTGATCGTCGGCAACTGCCAGGGCGGCTGGGCGGCGATGCTGCTGGCGGCGTCGAGCCCCGAGCACACCGGCCCGGTGGTGATCAACGGCGCGCCCATGTCCTACTGGGGCGGCGACGGCAGCAGCCCGATGCGCTACGTCGGCGGGCTCCTCGGCGGCAGCTGGCTCGCCTCGCTCGCCGCCGACCTCGGCAACGGGCGCTTCGACGGCGCCCACCTGGTGCAGAACTTCGAAACGCTCGACCCGGCCGACGCGCTGTGGGACAAGTACCGCCGGCTGATGGAGGACCCCGACGCCGAGCCCGGGCGCTTCCTCGACTTCGAGCGCTGGTGGGGCGGCTTCTACCTCCTCAGCCGCGAGGAGATCGAGTGGATCACACAGAACCTGTTCGTCGGCAACAAGCTCGCCGCGGGCGAGCTGCGCTCGGCCGGCGGCAAGGCCTTCGACCTGCGCGAGATCCGCTCGCCGATCGTGCTGTTCGCGTCGCTCGGCGACCACATCACGCCGCCGCAGCAGGCGTTCAACTGGGTGGCCGACGTCTACGGCTCGACCGAGGAGGTCAAGGCGCGCGGCCAGGTGATCGTCGGGCTGCTGCACCGGAGCGTCGGCCACCTCGGCATCTTCGTCGCCGGCCACGTCGCGCGGAAGGAGCATGCCCAGCTGGTGGAGGTGCTCGACAGCATCGAGGCGCTGCCGCCGGGCGTCTACGGCATGGAGATCGAAGAGGACGGCGCAGGCTACCGCGTGCAGTTCGTCGAGCACCGGCTCGAGGACGTGATGCGCCGGGTCAACCGCCAGAGCCGCGCCGATGAGCGGCCGTTCGAAGCGGTGGCGGCGGTCTCCGAGTTCAACCAGCGCCTGTACGAGCTCTGGCTGCGGCCGTTCGTGCAGGCGGGCGTGAGCGAAAGCTCGGCGTCGCTGCGACGCAGCTTCCATCCCCTGCGCTTCAGCCGCTGGGCGCTGTCGGATCTCAATCCATGGCTGTGGTGGCTGCGGCCGGCCGCCGCCGCGGTGAAGCAGAACCGCGCGCCGCTCGCGGCGGACGCCCCGCTGCGCCGAAGCGAGCGCGCCGGGTCCGAGCTGGTGAGCGCGACGCTCGACTACTGGCGCGACCTGCGCGACGCAGTGAGCGAGGCGGCCTTCTACCGGATCTACGGCAGCTTCCTGCCGCTCGCCAAAGGCCGGCGGTGGAACGACGCGCATCCGGGCGAGCAGCCGCTGGTGCGGCGGATCCTCGAGCGCATCGGCGAGGGCGGCTATGCCGAGGCGGTAGGGCGGGTGGCGGCGCTGATGCGCAGCGTCGGCGAGCCGCTGCCGCTGTCGGGCGTCGAGGCGCGGCACGCGTTCGCCCTCGGCAACGCCGAGCTGCTGCCGAAGATGACCTTCGCCGAGCTGCGCCGCGTCGAGGGCGAGCAGGACATCATCGTGCGCGAGGCGCGCGAGCGCGCGATCCAGACCCTGCCCCTGCTGGTCCGCGACCCGGCCGACGCCGAGCGCCTCGCGCTGCTGCTCGAGCGCGCGGTCGCGTTTCGCAAGGAGGACGGCCCCTGGCTGAACGAGGAGCAGCGCGCGCTCGCCGAGCGCATCCGCGGCTCGCTCGCGCAGCCGCTGCCCGCCGGCCGCGGCGCGCGCAGGCTATAGTGGCCGCCGGAGGGCACCCATGATCGCCGTGATCTTCGAATTCACCCCGGCCGCGGGACGCTTCGCGGACTACCGGCAGCTCGCCGAGGGCCTGGGCGACAAGCTGAAGGGCTTCGACGGCTTCATTTCCATCGAGCGCTTCCAGAGCATCAGCGACAGCGGCAAGTTCGTGTCGCTGTCCTTCTGGCGCGAAGAGGAGGCGGTGCGCAACTGGCGCAACGTGCAACAGCACCGCGAGGCGCAGGCGCGGGGCCGGCGCGGCGTGTTCAGCTCCTACCGTCTCAGGGTTTGCAGCGTTATCAGAGATTATGGAATGGCGGAACGCGGCGAGGCGCCGAAGGACAGCGTCGCGGTGCACGGCTAGTGGCGCACAGTTTCCTCTTCGAGGAGGGCAGCTGGAAAGTGGAAGGCGAGCACCGCGACGCCTCCGGCGCGCTGTCTCCGGTCTCGGGCGAGAACTCGATCCGCCACCAGCCCGCTCTCTGGCACTTCGAGGCGGTGCTGCGGCTGCGCGGCGACCCGCTGCGCGTCACCCACAACCGCTACCAGATCGAGCCGTTCTCGCCCGGCGCGTCGTCGACGCACTGGAGCTCCAGCAACCCGGTGCTCGGCGCGCTGCGCGGGCGCTTCGTGGTGGCGGGCGACGCGATCCTCTCGGCCTACGCCAGCCCGAGCGCGCGCTACCGCGGCTTCGAGTGCATCCAGCAGCGCGACAAGCGGCGCTACAGCGTGCGCGGCGCGATGCTCGAGGAGGACAAGCTGATCTCGAGCTGGGCGCTCGAGCTGACCAAACTCTAGATGCCGGGCATCTTGATGGGCCGCACCGATTCGAACGCGCGCGCGGCCCTTAGCACCAGGGCATCCGCGTAGCGCGGGCCGACGAGGTGCAGGCCCACCGGCAGCCCGGCCCGGGTCAGCCCGCAGGGGATCGAGGCCGCGGGCTGCTGGGTGAGGTTGAACGGGAAGGTGAACTGGGTCCAGTCGGTCCAGCGCTCCTGCAGCATCTTGTCGGCGACTTCCTTGCCGGCGTCGAACGCGGGAATCGAGAGCGTCGGCGTCACCAGCAGGTCGTAGTCGCGGTGAAACAGGTTCATGTGCGCGCCGAGCGCGCCGCGCCCGATCTGGGCCTCGAGCAGCTCGTGCGCGGTGATCTTCGCGCCCTGCGCCGCCACTTCGCGCAGGCCCGGGTCGATCAGCTTGTGCTTTTCCTTCGGGATGCCCTTGAGGAGGAAGGCGGCGCCGGAGAACCATTGCGTGACGAATAGCTGCGCCGGGCTGTCGAAGCCGGGATTCTTCTCCTCGACTTTCGCGCCGAGGTCGTCGAACACCTGCACGGCCGCTTTCACCAGGGCGGCCACTTCGGCATCGACCTTCGCGTAGCCCAGGTCGGGCGAGTAGGCGATGCGCAGGTCCGCCACGCCCTGCTCGAGGCCCATGCGCCAGTCGCGCGGCTCGTGAGGCAGCGCGTGCCAGTCGCGCGCGTCCGGCAGCGAGAGCACGTTCAGCATCAACGCCGCGTCGGCGACGCTGCGCGTCATCGGCCCGACGTGCGCCACGGTGCCGAAGGGCGAGAGCGGCCACACCGGCACGCGCCCGAAAGAGGGCTTGAGGCCGAACAGGCCGCTGAAGCCGCAAGGGATGCGGATCGAGCCGCCGCCGTCGGTGCCCACCGCGAGCGGCCCCATGCCCGAGGCGACCGCCGCCGCGGCGCCGCCCGAAGAGCCGCCGGGCGTCTTTTCGGTGTTCCAGGGATTGCGTGTGATGCCGGTGAGCGGGCTGTCGGTGACGCCTTTCCAGCCGAACTCCGGGGTGGTCGTCTTGCCGAGCAACACCGCACCGTGCTCGCGCAGCCGCGCCGTCGCCGGCGCGTCGTCGTTCCAGGGGCCTTTCGGGTCGATGGTCTTCGAGCCGCGCAGCGTCGGCCAGCCCTGCGTCAGGATGATGTCCTTGATGGACACCGGCACGCCGTCGAGCAGCCCCTTGGGCTGGCCCGCGAGCCAGCGGGCTTCGGAGGCCTTTGCATCCTCCAGAGCAAGATCTGAAACCAGGTTGAAAGCGTTCAGAACCGGGTTCAGCGCCTCGATGCGCTTGAGCACCGCTTGCGTCACCTCGACCGGCGAGAGCGTTTTCTTCCTGAACGCCTCCACCAGCTCGGTCGCGGTCAGCGCGCAGAGATCCGGACTCATCGCAGCCGATTGTATTTGATAAGCTGGCGGCGCCATGCAGCCGCAGACCCTGCATCCGGAGACCCGCTATGCGCTGAGCGGCGACGTCAACATCGCCTACCAGGTGATCGGCGAAGGGCCGATCGATCTGGTGTTCGTGATGGGCTGGGTTTCGAACATCGACGAGTTCTGGGCCGAGCCCTCGTTCGCGGGCTTCCTGCAGCGGCTGGCCAGGTTCTCGCGGCTGATCGTGTTCGACAAGCGCGGCACCGGGCTTTCCGACCGGGTCGACGAAAAGAACCTGCCGACGCTCGAGCAGCGCATGGACGACGTGCGCGCGGTGATGGATGCGGCGGGCTCGCGCAAGGCGGCGCTGCTCGGGATTTCGGAGGGCGGGCCGATGTGCGTGCTGTTTGCGGCCACCTACCCGGAGCGCACCGCCGCGCTGATGACGTTCGGCTCCTTCGCGCGGCCGCTGGCTGCTCCCGACTACCCCTGGGGACGCACCGAGGAAGCGCATCGCCAGTTCGTCGAGGCGATCCGCGCGGGCTGGGGCTCGCAGCCGGTAGGCATCGAAGCGCGCGTTCCCTCCAAGGTGCGCGACGAGGCTTTTCGCCAATGGTGGACGCACTATCTCGTGCGCAGCGCGAGCCCGAGCGCGGTGCTGGCCCTTGTCCGGATGAACGTGCTGATCGACGTGCGCAGCGTGCTGCCGGCGATCCGCGTGCCGACACTCGTCATGCATCGCAGCGGCGACCTGGCGCTCGACGCGGGAGGCAGCCGCTACATGGCGCAGCAGATCCCGGCAGCCCGGTACATCGAGTATCCGGGTGCGGACCATCTCCCCTGGACCAGCGATCCGGAACCCGTGCTGGGCGACATCGAGCAGTTCGTTACCGGCGCGCGCCACGCCCCGGAAGCCGACCGCGTGCTCGCTACCGTGATGTTCGCCGACATCGTCGAGTCCACGCAGCGCGCGGCGGCGATCGGCGACCGGGCGTGGACGCGGGAGCTGCAGGAGTTCTACGGCCTGGCGCGGCGCCAGCTCGAGCGCTTCCGCGGCCGCGAGGTCGACACCGCGGGCGACGGCTACTTCGCGACCTTCGACGGCCCGGCCCGAGCCGTGCGCTGCGCGCAGACCATAGCCAGGGAAGTCTCGCAGCTCGGACTGGCCATCCGCGCCGGGCTGCACACCGGCGAGGTCGAAGTGCTGGGGAGCAAGGTCGGCGGCATCGCCGTGCACATCGGGGCGCGCATTGCCGGCCACGCCGGCCCCGGCGAGGTTGTGGTTTCAAACATCGTGAAGGACCTTGTCGCCGGCTCGGGCCTGCAGTTCGAGGACCGCGGCGTGCTCCCGCTGAAGGGCGTACCCGGCGAGTGGCGGCTATACCTGGCGGCCTAGTGAACACCGACGCGCGCGCCGTCGCGGTAGTCGCCGCGGTCGTGATCGCGATCGGCGCGGTGCCGATGTACGCGGGCGGGTCGCGGATCTACGAGCACATCGCCTACGCCGGCGCGGGATCTGCGGCGAGCGCCGACGTCGTCGCGGCCGAGCGACTGTGGCTGCGCGAGTTGGCTTCGCCTTTCCCCAAGAGATCGATCTGGGAGCTCACCTACGAGTTCAAGACCGCGCAGGGCGCGGTGGTGCGCTCGAGCGGGATTTACACGCAAAGCACCGCGATCACCGCGCCCGAGCCGGGTCGGAAGCTCCGCGTGCTCTACCTTCCGGACGATCCGGGCACGAACTACCTGGAAGACGACTACAAGCTGCTCCACGCCGCCTGGTACGTCGGCTTGGGCCTGTTCCTCTGGCTGGTCGCCGGCGCATTCGTCTGGTGGGAGATCCGGCAGGCGCGCAGACCCGCTTAGCAGATCAGAGATTCTTCAATGCCTTCTCGCGCCACAGCGGCCAGGCGCGCTTGTAGTCCTGCACCGGATTCGAGGCCTTCACCTCGGCGGCGTCGAAGTAGGTGATCTTCTTCGAGAGCAGCATCGCCTGCATCTGCATGCGCGCGCTCAGTTCGAGATAGACGCTGCGTCCCACCGCGCGCTGCAGGTTCTCGCCCACCACCACCGAGCCGTGGCCGCGCATCAGGGCAGCGGGCTTCGCCGCCAGGGTTTTCGCGAGCGCCCGTCCGAGCTCGGGAGTCCTGATCAGGAGATCGCTGCCTTTCTTCACCTTGCGGATCTCGAAGTTGGGCACGCCCTCGCCGATGAACGCGGCCATGTGGAACAGCGCGCGCAGCGGCACGTCGGTGACGCTGAAGGGCACGACCGAAGGCGAGTGGTTGTGCACCACCGCCATCACTTCCGGCCGCGCCCGGTACACCTCGCTATGGATGTAGCGTTCGGTGACCGAGTCCCGCGTCCGGTCGGCGTCGACCGGCTCGCCGTCGAGGCCGTACTCGAGCAGGTCCTCGGCCTGTACGGTCTCGGGCGCGATCGCGCGCGCGAGGAAGAAGCGTTGCGCGTCGCGCGGCGAGCGCACGCTGACGTGCCCGTAGGCGTCGATCACGCCGTGCCCGGCGAGGATGCGGTTCGCCGCGACGAGATCTTCGAGCTGCTCCTGGTTCATCAGTCCGCCTTTATCCCCGCCGCGTTCACCACTCGCGTCCAGCGCGCGAGCTCGCTCCTGACCAGATCGCCGAGCCGCTCTGGTGTGCCGCCGGCCGGCGTCATGCCCTGCTTCGCGAGCAGCTCACGGATGCCGGGATCTTTGAGCAGCGTGTTGATTTCGACGTTGATTTTCCCGATCACGCCGGGGGAGATCCCTGCCGGACCAAAGGCCCCGTACCACGTTTCCACCTCGAGCTCGGGCAGCCCTTGCTCCTTCAGCGTCGGCACCTCGGGGAACGCCTGCGAGCGCTCGGCGCTCATCAGGCCGATGGCGCGCAGCTTGCCCGACTGCACCTGCGGCTGCGCGGTCTGCACCGCGGCGATCGTCGCCTGCACGTGCCCGCCCACCACGTCGGCGATCGCGCCCGCCGCGCCCTTGTAGGGGACGTGCACGATGTTCATGCCGGTCTCGAGCTTGAGGAGCTCCATCGCGAGGTGCTGCGGGCCGCCGTTGCCCGGCGAGGAATAATGCAGCCTGCCCGGCGCGCGCTTCGCGAGATCGACCAGCTCGCGCACCGAGCGCGCCGCGAGCTGCGGGTTCACCACCACCGCCAGGCCGCTGGTCGCGACCAGCGCCACCGGGGCGAAGCTCTTCACCGGGTCGAACGGCAGGCTGCGCGCGAGCGCCGGCGTGGTGCCGAACGAGGTGGCGACGAACAGCAGCGTGTGGCCGTCGGGCGCGCTCTTCGCCACGAACTCGGCGCCGATGTTGCCGGTCGCGCCGGCCTTGTTCTCGGTGACCACCGCGACTTTCCAGCGCTCGCCGAGCCGCGGCCCGAGCAGGCGCGCCAGGATGTCGGCGCCGGTTCCCGGCGTGTACGGCACGATGACGTGCACGGTGCGCGCAGGGTAGTTCTCGGAGTGCGCTGAAAAAGCAAGCGCGCAAAGCGCTGCGGCGGCGATCCCTCTCATGCGGCTGATTATAATCAGCGCGCTTGAGGGAGACTGAGACTCGTACCGAAGTGCTCATCGTCGGCGCGGGTCCGGTCGGACTGACGCTCGCCGTCGACCTCGGCCAGAAGAGCGTGCGCTGCACGCTGGTCGAGCGCAAGCCCGCGCCGCAGTTCCTGCCGAAGATGGAGCGCTGCAACGCGCGCACCATGGAGATCTTCCGGCGCATGGGGCTCGCGCAGAAAGTCCGCGCCGCGGGCCTGCCCGCGGAAATCCCGATGGATGTCTACATCATCCGGGCGATGAACCAGCCGCCGCTCGTGCGCCACCCTTATCCGTCGGTGGCCGAGGCGCGGCGCCAGATCGACGCGTGCAACGACGGCAGCCTGCCGCTCGAGCCTTACCAGCTCATCTCGCAGTACACGCTCGAGCCGCTGCTGAAATCGGTGGCCGAGGCGTTGCCGAGCGTGACCGTGCGCTACGGCTGCGAATTCCTTTCGTTCGTGCAGGATGCTTCGAGCGTTACCACGCAGGTACGCGCCAACGGCACCACCTCACGGATCAAGAGCCGATACCTCGTCGGCTGCGACGGCGGCGCGAGCGCGGTGCGCGAGCAGCTCGGCATCGGCCTGAGCGGCGAAGGCGACCTGCTCCGATTCAGGCAAGGGTTGTTTTTTTGTGAGGAGCTTTTCCGCCGCATCCCCATCGGGAACGGTCCCGGGCACGGCAGGCACTACCACGTCGCCGACGAGCACTTCACTTTTCTCATCATGCAGGATTCGACGCGGCACTGGACGCTGCACGCCACCGTCGCCGAGGATCGGGAAATGGCGGCGCAGTTCGAGAAGACCGTCGGCGTGCCGGTGAAGTACGAGATGCTGTACGCCGGCGAGTGGAAGCAGAACCTGCTGCTCGCCGACCGCTACGCCCAGGGGCGCGTGATCCTCGCCGGCGACGCGGTGCACCTCGTGATCCCCACCGGCGGGCTCGGCATGAACAGCGGCGTCGGCGACGCCGTCGACCTCGCGTGGAAGCTCGAGGGCACGCTGCGCGGCTGGGGCGGCCTGAGCCTGCTCGCCTCCTACGAGATCGAGCGCCGGCAAGTCGGCGCGCGCAACGTGGCGGCCTCGCGCTATGCCTCGCTCGGCCGCCGCAAATGGCGCGGCCTGTGGCGCAACCTGGACGAGCTCGTCGCGGTGGCCGAAGTGGAGCAGCGCAAGAGCAACGAGATGATCGGCGCCGAGCTCGGCTACCGCTACGCGGGCTCGCCGATTATCGCGGACGAACCCGGCGCCTCCGAGCCGGACTTCCGCCAGTACGTGCCGACCAGCTGGCCGGGGGCGCGTCTGCCGCACGTGTGGCTCGCGGGCCACGTCGCGATCCAGGACCGCATCAGCCGCGGGTATACGCTGCTGCGTTTTCGCGACAGCGATACTTCGGGACTCGAGAAGGCCATGCCGCCCGCGCCCTTCGAAGTGCTCGACATCCGCGACGACCATGCGCGCGAGCTCTACGGGCACGACCTGATCTTCCTGCGCCCGGACCTGCACATCGCGTGGCGCGGCAACCGCGCTCCCGCCGACCCGGGCAGGCTTGCGGCGCTCGTCACCGGTCATGCGACGTCGTAAACTGCAGCCCGGAGGAGGCTGCAGATGTTTCTGAACAACTGCTGGTACGTCGCCGCCTGGGATCACGAGCTGATCGACGGCAGGCTGCTCGCGCGCACCATCCTCGAAAGACCGGTGCTGCTGTACCGGGGAGACAGCGGCCGCGTCGTCGCGCTCGACAACCGCTGCTGCCACCGCGGCGCCAAGCTGTCGAACGGGCGCCGGGAAGGCGACGACATCCGCTGCATGTACCACGGTCTCAAGTTCGACCCGGGCGGCAAGTGCATCCAGATCCCGGGGCAGGACAATATCCCCAAGGGCCTCGGCGTGCGGGCCTATCCCGTGGTCGAGCGCCAGCACCTGGTGTGGATCTGGATGGGCGAGGCGGCCAGGGCCGATCCCTCGATGATCCTCGACTTCACCTACCTGCGCGACCCGGCCTGGCGCGGCAAGCCGGACTACATGCACTACAAGGCGAACTACCTCCTGATCGTCGACAACCTGAGCGACTTCGCCCACCTCGCGTTCGTCCACACGAAGACCCTGGGCGGCTCCGAGGAATACGCCTACCAGTCGAAGCCGACCGCGATCGAGCGCCTCGAGGACGGCTTCCGCGTCGAGCGCTGGCACATGGACGCCGACGCGCCGCCGTTCCACAAGAAGGTCGTGCGCAACGCCGGCCGGGTCGACCGCCGCAACATCGCGCGCATGTACGTGCCCGGCATCTTCTTCATGGAAACCCTGTTCTCGCCGGCGGGCCGCGGCGCACAAGGGAGAGATGACCCGGGCAACACTCCCGGCGCAAAGCAGTACCGCAACTGCCAGTTCTTCACGCCCGAGACCGCGCGCTCGACGCATTTCTTCTGGGATTACCTGCACGACTACGACCTCGACGACCCGACCATCGCGCAGTCGCTCAACCAGAGCCTGGTGGAAGGCTTCCTGGAGGACAAGTTCATCATCGAAGGCCAGCAGGAGCTGCTCGACGCCGATCCGGACTTCAAGATGAACGCCATCGTCGCCGATGCGCCGCTCGCGCATTTCCGCAGGACGCTCGCCAAGCGAATGGAAGCAGAAAGGCAGCAAGGGCAGCCGGCGGCGGCGTGAACTTCCGTGCTTGCCTCGGCAACCAGGAGGTCGCCATGAAGAGAATCGTCCTTGCATTGCTGGTCGTCGCCGCGCCGGCGTTCGCGCAGCAGGACTACCCGAACAAGCCGATCCGGCTCATCACGCCGGCGGCGCAGGGCGGCACCACCGACATCCTCGCGCGCATCTTCGGCGCCAAGCTGACCGAGGCGTGGAAGCAGCAGGTGCTGGTCGACAACCGTGCCAGCGCCGCAGGGGTGATCGCCGGCCAGATGACGGCGAGCGCGCCGCCCGACGGCTATATCTTGCTGCTCGCCTATCACCAGCACACGGTCAACGCCGCGATCCTGCCCAAGCTGCCCTACCACCCGGTGGACAGCTTTACGCCGATCACCCAGCTCACCTCCGCCGGGCTGATGCTGGTGGTCAACCCCGCGACGCCGGTGAACAACCTGGCCGAGTTCATCGCATGGACCCGCAACTTCCAGGGCGCGCTCAACTTCGGCTCGGCCGGCATCGGCAGCGGCGGGCACCTCGCGGGCGAGCTCTACAAGCTGATGGCCGGCGTGAAGGCCGAGCACATCCCGTACAAGGGCGCGGGCCCGGCGATGGCCGACTTGGTCGCCGGCCAGTACCACTTCAACTTCTCCGGCCTGCTGGGCTCGCAGGTGCAGGTGCGCGCCGGCCGCCTGCGCGGCCTCGCGGTCACCACGCCGAAGCGGCTGGCGGCGATACCGGACATGCCGGCAATGGCCGAGGCGCTGCCGGGGTTCGAGGTGGTCGGCTGGTACGGCGTGATCGGGCCGGCGAACATGCCGCAGCCGCTCGTCGCGCGGCTGCATGAGGAGCTGATCAGGATCCTGAATCAGCCCGACGTGCGCGGCCGCATCGAGGCCGACGGCTCCGAGCCGGTAGGGAGCTCGCCGGAGGAATTCCGCCGCTTCATGCACGCCGACAAGGACAAGTGGGCGAAGCTGGTCAAGGAGAGCGGGGCGAAGCTGGAGTGACCCAACCGCTGCGGATCATCGCCATCGATTCATTCGGCGGTCGAGATCGGCAGATCGGCTGGCCTATCGGCCGCTTGAAAACAAATGTTCTTTGGGATACATTCGAAAAACATTTGTTTCATAGGCATGTCCGCCGTGCAGATCGCGCAAGCCGCGCCACGCGTCGATAACCTGAGCCCGCAGTTGACGCGCGCGGCGCGTTTCGTTGCCGATCACCCGGAGGAAGTCGCGGTCGGCTCGCTGCGCTCGCTGGCGAGGAAGCTGGGGGTCGCGCCGGCGACCATGACGCGGCTGGCGCGCTCGCTCGGCTACCGCAGCTATGCCGCGCTGCGCACCGATTCGGCGGCAACGCTGGTCAGACGGGGCGGCTACGCGTACCGGGCGCAACGTCTGCAGGACCGCGCGCGCGGTGCTGCCGCCAATCCCCTGGCCGCGCTCAACGCCGCCCAGGTCGCCGCGGTGCAGTCGGTGGCGGCGCGCAACCGGGAAGCCGAGCTGAGAACCTTCTGCCGGGCGCTGCTGCAGGGCAAACGGGTCGGATTCCTGGGATTGCGCGCGAGCCACGCCCTGGCGTTTCATTTCTCCTATGTCTACGGGTTCCTGTTCGACAACGGCGCGCTGCTCGGTGTCGCGCCGGGCAGCCTGCTCGACGACGTCTACCGCCTTGCGGCGGGCGATGTGCTGGTGGCGATCTCGGTCGCGCCCTACACCCGCGCGACGCTGGACTGCGTCGAGCGGGCGAGCGGCCGCGGCGTGAAGGTGCTGGCCATCAGCGACAGCCGTTCTTCGCCGATCGCGCGCCATGCGAGTCATGGACTGGCGATCGACACCGAGTCGCCCTCGTTCTTCTCGACCATGACGGGGTTGCTGGCTTGCGTGGAGACGGTGGTTCTCGAGCTCGCGCTGCTGCAGGGCGAACGCGCGGTCGAGCGGCTTGCTGCCATCGACGATCGGCTGCGGCGCGGCGGCGCCTACAGCGACACGTCGTGGCGGCGCAATCTGAAGGTTCCACGATGAGCCACGTCTTCCACCGCGACCCGCGCCTGAAGTACCCGGTGGCGGTGCGCGGCGAGGGCGCCTATCTCTACGACCGGGACGGCAAACGTTACCTGGATGCTTCGGGCGGCGCGGCGGTCTCCTGCCTCGGCCATTCGGACGCGGCGGTGGTGAAGGCTATCCAGGAGCAACTCGCAAAGCTGCCGTTCGCACATACTTCGTTCTTCACCAACGAGCCGATGGAAGCGCTTGCCGATGCGCTCATCGCGCGCGCGCCGAAATCGTTCGACAAGGTTTATTTCGTCTCGGGCGGCTCGGAAGCGATCGAGGCCGCGCTCAAGCTGGCGCGCCAATACTTCGTCGAGAAGGGCGAGCCGCAGCGGCGCCACCTCATCGCGCGCAGGCAGTCCTACCACGGCAACACGCTGGGCGCGCTCGCTGTAGGCGGCAACCAATGGCGGCGCAAGCAGTTCGAGCCGCTGCTGGTGCCGGTCACGCATGTGTCGCCCTGCTATGCCTATCGCGACCGGCGGCCCGGCGAAAGCGACCCGGCCTATGCCGATCGCCTGGCGAACGAACTGGAAAACGAGATCAAGCGGCTGGGCGGCGGCGAGGTGATGGCGTTTGTCGCCGAGACCGTGGTCGGCGCGACGCTCGGCGCGGTGCCACCGGTCGCCGGTTATTTCAGGCGCATGCGCGAGGTCTGCGACCGCCATGGCGTGCTGCTGATCGCGGACGAGGTGATGTGCGGCATGGGGCGCTGCGGCACTCTCTGGGCGTTCGAGCAGGAGGACATCGTCCCGGACCTGGTGACGATTGCCAAGGGCCTGGGCGCCGGGTACCAGCCCATAGGGGCGGTGCTTATCAAGAAAGACATTTCGGAAACCATCATTGGCGGCAGCGGTTTCTTCCAGCACGGCCATACCTACATCGGCCACGCGGCAGCCTGCGCCGGCGCGCTGGCAGTGCAGCGGCGGCTGCACGACGACGGCTTGCTCGCGCGGGTGCGGCCGCTGGGCGCGATGCTGGAGAAGAAACTGCGCAGCACCTTCGGCGCGCATCCGAACGTCGGCGACATCCGCGGCCGGGGCCTGTTCTGGGCCCTGGAGCTGGTCGAAGACCGCAGCGACAGAAAGCCGTTCGACCCGAAGCTGAGGCTCAATGCGCGTGTCAAGCAGCAAGCCATGGTGGCCGGACTGATGTGCTACCCGATGGGCGGCACCATCGACGGCGCGCGCGGCGACCACGTGCTGCTCGCGCCCCCGTTCATCGTCGAGGAGGCGCAGCTGGACGAGCTGGTGGACAAGCTCGCGGGCGCGATCTCGGCGGCGCTGGCGTCCGCGCCGCGGCCGCAAGTGAATGAGATTGTGCTAGGTTAGCCACTACAAGGAGGAGGAAACATGAAGTGCTTTTCGATCATCGCCGCGGCGATCGCCGCGATCGGCACTTTGACGGGCGTGCCCGCCGCGCAGGCGCAGCAGAAGTTCATCACCATCGGCACCGGGGGCGTCACCGGCGTTTACTACGCGGCCGGCGGCGCGATCTGCCGCTTGGTCAACAAGGACCGCAAGATGCACGGCATCCGCTGCTCGGTGGAATCCACCGGCGGTTCGGTATTCAACATCAACACCATCAAGGCCGGCGAGCTGGACATGGGCGTCGCCCAGTCCGACGTGCACTTCAACGCCACCAAGGGGCTCGCGCAGTTCAAGGACGGCGCGTTCTCGGAGATGCGCGCGGTGATGGCGCTGCACCCCGAGCCGGTCACGGTGGTCGCGCGCAAGGAAGCGAACATCCGGAGCTTCGCGGACTTCAAGGGCAAGCGCTTCAACGTCGGCAACCCGGGCTCTGGCACCCGCAGCTCGCTCGAGGAGCTGATCGGCACCATGGGCTGGAGGCTCTCGGACTTCTCGCTCGCTTCCGAGCTGAAGGCCGACGAGCACGGCCCGGCGCTGTGCGACGGCAAGATCGACGGCTTCTTCTACCTGGTCGGCCACCCCTCGGCGAACATCCAGGACCCGACCACCAGCTGCGGCGCGAAGCTCGTTTCGGTGACCGGGCCGGCGGTGGACAAGCTGGTAAGGGAGAAGCCCTACTACGCCAAGGCGACGATCCCGGCCGGCCTGTATCCGGGCAACGCACAGGCGACCGAGACCTACGGCGTGATGGCGACCTTCGTGTCCTCGTCCAAAGTACCCACCGACACCATCTATCAGGTGGTGAAAGCGGTGTTCGACAACTTCGACGAGTTCAAGAAGCTGCACCCGGCGTTCGCGGCACTCACCCCGGCGAACATGGTCAAGGACGGCCTCTCCGCGCCGCTGCACGACGGCGCCGTGAAGTACTACAGGGAGAAGGGCTGGGTGAGGTAAGCGCCGGCAGCGCTGTATGGCTGAACCGGCGCAACCCAGCGACGAGCTTCAGCAACTCGTCAAGGAAGCCGACCTTGGCGGCCGTGAACCGGCCGGCACGGTCGGCCTGATCCTCGCGCTTATCGCCGGGGGCTGGTCGCTGTTCCAGGTCTGGTATGCGTCGCCGCTGCCGTTCGTCGTCAAGTTCGGCGTCTTTAACGACACCGAGGCACGGGCGATTCACCTGGCCTTCGCGGTGTTCCTCGCTTTCGCGGCGTTCCCGGCGTTCAAGTCCTCCTCGCGCAAAGTGGTGCCATGGGCGGACTGGCTGCTCGCCGCGGTGGGCGCATTCTGCGCCGCGTACCTGTACCTCTTCTATAACGAGCTCGCCACGCGCCCCGGCAAGCCCACGCCCTTCGACATCGCGACCGGCCTCGCCGGCGTCGCGATCATGCTCGAGGCGACGCGCCGCGCGATGGGCTTCGGCATGGTGGTCACCACCGGCCTGTTCCTGTTCTACGTGTTCGCGGGCCCCTACATGCCGGAGGTGATCCAGCACAAGGGCGCGTCGATCTCGCGCTTCGTGTCGCACTTCTGGCTAACCACCGAGGGCGTGTACGGCGTGGCGATCGGGGTGTCGGTGCAGTTCATTTTCCTGTTCGTGCTGTTCGGCACGCTTCTCGACCTCGCCGGCGCGGGCAACTACATGATGCAGGTGTCGTCCGCGCTACTCGGGCACCTGCGCGGCGGGCCGGCCAAGGTGGCGGTGGTGTCCTCCGCGCTGAACGGCATCGTCTCGGGATCGTCGGTGTCGAACGTGGTCTCGGGCGGCATCTTCACCATCCCGATGATGAAGCGCACCGGCTATTCCGGCGTCAAGGCGGGCGCGATCGAGGCCGCCTCGTCGATCAACGGCCAGATCATGCCGCCAGTGATGGGTGCGGCGGCGTTCCTGATGGTCGAGTACGTCGGCATCCCGTACACGGAAATCATCAAGCACGCCGCGCTGCCGGCGGTGATCTCCTACATCGCGCTCTTCTACATCGTGCACCTGGAGGCGCTCAAATACGATCTGAAGGCGATCCCGCGCGGCTACCAGCGCACGGCAGGCCAGCGCGTGCTCGGCTGGGCGCTGGGCATGAGCGGGACGCTCGCCGCCTGCGCGGTGATCTACTACGTGATCACTTTCACGCGCTGGCTGGTCGGGGACGACATCGCACCCTGGGCGCTTGCCGGGGTGACCGCGGTGGCCTACGTAGGCCTGCTCGCGTTCTCGGCGCGCTACCCGGACATCGCGATCGACGACCCGAGCGCGCCGGTGGTGCGCCTGCCCGAGCCCTGGCCGACGGTGCGCGCCGGGCTGCACTTCTTCATCCCGATCGTGGTGCTGCTCTGGTGCCTGATGGTCGAGGAGCTCTCCCCCGGCACCTCCGCGTTCTGGGCCACCGCTACAGCGATGGCGATGGTGGTGGTGCAACCGGCGCTGCTGGTGGCGATGCGGCGCAACGGCAATCTTGCGGCGGCTTGGCGCCGCGGCCTTGCGGACCTGTGGAAGGGCCTGGTGCTGGGCGGGCGCAACATGATCGGCATCGGCGTCGCCTGCGCGAGCGCGGGCCTGATCGTGGGCGCGATCACGCTCACCGGCATCGGCCTGACGATGACCGACTTCGTCGAGTACATCTCGGCGGGCAACGTGCTGCTGATGCTGATGCTCACCGCGGTGATCTGCCTGCTTCTCGGCACCGGAGTGCCGACGACGGCCAATTACATCCTGGTGGCGACGCTGATGGCGCCGGTGATCGTGGAACTCGGCGCGCGCAGCGATCTCGTGATCCCGCTTATCGCGGTACACCTGTTCGTCTTTTATTTCGGCATCATGGCCGACGTCACCCCCCCGGTCGGGCTCGCGTCCTACGCCGCATCGGCGATCTCGGGCGCCGATCCGAACGCCACCGGCGTGCAGGCGACGTGGTACAGCTTCCGCACCGCGCTGCTGCCGTTCGTCTTCATCTTCAATCCACAGATCCTGTTCATCGGCGTGGGCTCGTGGCCGGAGGTGGTCATGGTCTGCATCTCGGCCACCATCGCGTCGCTGCTTTTCGCCGCGGCGACCATGGGCTGGTTCCGCGCGCGCTGCAGCTGGATCGAGATCGGCCTGCTCCTGGTGGCCACGTTCCTGTTCTTCCGCCCCGACTGGGTGATCGACCGCTTCTATGCCAAATACACGACGGCTCCCGCGCAGGAGCTCGCCAGAATCGCCGACGGCCTGCGCACCGACGAGTGGCTGGTGATGCGCATCCAGGGCGAATCGGTCGAAGGCGAGAAGATCACCAAGACCGTGGCGCTGCCGATGGGAGAGGGCGCGAACGGCCGTGAACGCATCCGCGATGCCGGCGTGACCCTGGCAGGGACGGCCGATGAGCCGCTGATCGCCAACGTCAAGTTCGGCAGCCGGGCGAGGAAGCTCGGTATCGAGCAGGGCTACAAGATCGTCGAGCTGAAGCTCCCCAACCGCGAGCGCCCTTCGCCCTACTGGGTGTTCATTCCCGCGGTGCTGTTGGTGGCGTTCATCTGGTTCTTGCAGCGCGCCCGCGCGCGTGGAATAGCATGAACGAGGAGGAGCGATGAAACTTGCAGGATTTCCGGGGCCGGCGCTGGCGCTGGCCCTCGCGGCGGCTCTCGCAGCGCAGGCAGCGTTCGCGCAGCAAAGCTACCCAAATCGTCCGGTGCGCATCGTCGCGCCGTTCGCCCCCGGAGGGCTGGTCGACGTGCTTTCGCGCGCCGTAGGCGAGCGCCTGCAGAAGCAGCTCGGGCAGCCGTTCGTCGTCGAGAACCGTCCGGGCGCCGGCGGCAACATCGGCGCCGACCTCGCCGCTCGCAGCGAACCCGACGGCCATACGCTGCTCATGACCTCGGCCGGCATCCTCACCATCAACCAGTTCCTGTACGCGACGATGCCCTTCGACCCTGCGGCGGCGTTCGCGCCGATCTCGGTCGTCGCCGACATGCCGATGCTGCTCGTCGTGCGCCACCAGCTTGCCGCGCACGACGTGCGGGAGTTCATGGAGCTGGCGCGCAAGACCCACGGGGGGCTCTTCTTCGGCTCGCCCGGGCACGGCACGACGGGCCATCTGGGGATGGAGCTCTTCATGCACGCGACCCGCCTCAAGCTGCAGCACGTGCCCTACAAGAGCGCGGCTGAAGCGGTGCAGGCAGCGCTGGCGGGGCAGACGCAGGCAATGTTCGACAACCCGCCGACCGTGATGGCGCAGATCAAGGCGGGCGGCCTGCGCGCGCTCGGTGTCGCGGCGCGCCAGCGCATTCCCCAGCTTCCCGAGGTGCCGACGATCTCCGAGGCCGGGGTGCCGGGCTTCGAAGCGAGCTCGTGGTTCGGGCTGGTGGCGCCGGCCCGCACTCCCGGGCCGGTCGTCGATCGGCTCGCGGCGGAAACCGCCAGGGCGCTCCAGGACCCCGAGATTCAGGCTCGCTTCAGCCAGCTCGGCGCGCGCCTGGTCGGCAACACGCCGCAGGAGTTCGCGAAGCTGATCATCGAAGAGCGTGCGCGCTGGAGCGAGGTCATCAGGAGCGCCGGCATCAAGCTGCAGTAAACGAGCCGGCTTGCCAGCGAGGCGCCTTTTGTCCATAGTAGGGCGTAAGGAGGAGGGAACCCCATGAGAGTGCACCGCATAATCGCTGCGGCCGCGCTGGCCGCGTGCGCCGCGCACGCGCAGGCGCAGACGGTCAAGATCGGCGTCAAGCTGACCTACACCGGCATCGGCGCCGAGTTCGCGCAGCAGGTCGATCGCGGCATGGAGATGTTCATGCGGCTCAATCCCGGCGCGTTCGGCAAATGCAAGGTCGAGATCGTCAAGCGCGACGGCAAGAACCCGGGCGGCGCCGATTCCAAGACCGCGGTGGCCGAGCTGATCACCCAGGACAAGGTCGACTTGATCACCGGCATCATCTACTCGGGCAACGCGATCGCCACCGCGCCGCTGGTCGACGCGGCGAAGAAGCCGATGGTGATCATGAACGCCGGCACGGCGTGGATCACCAACCTCTCGCCGATGATCGCGCGCGTGTCGTTCTCGATGTGGCACGCCGGGCACGCCATGGGCGATGCGGCGGCGAAGACCCTCAAGGCGAAGACCGCGGTGGTCGGCTACAGCGACTTCCCGCCGGGCAAGGACAGCCTGGAGGCGTTCAAGACCGCGTTCGAGGCCGCCGGCGGCAAGGTGATCGACGAGATCCCGATGGGCGGCCCGGCGCAGGTGCCCGACTTCACGCCGTTCTTCCAGCGCGCGAAGGACCGCAAGCCCGACGTGTTCTTCGTCTTCGTGCCGGCGGGCGATCATGCGGTCGGCGTGGTGAGGACCTACGCCGCGCTCGGCATGCGCCAGGCGGGCATCAAGCTGATCGGTCCGGGCGACATCACCCAGGACATCAAGCTGCAGGGGATGGGGAAGGATGCCGTCGGCCTGGTCACCATGCATCACTACCACGCCGACCTCGACAACCCGGCCAACAAGCGCCTGGTCGCCGCGTGGAAGAAGGAGTGGGGCCCGGCCGCGACGCCGGACTTCATGGGGATCCAGGGCTACGACGGCATGGCGGCGATCGCGCACGCGGTGCGCACGCTCGACTGCAAGATGGACCCGGACAAGGTGATGGCGGCGCTCAAGGGCTGGACGTTCAAGGACAGCCCGCGCGGGCCGATCTCGATCGATCCCAACACGCGCGACATCGTGATGAACGAGTACCTGAGCGAGCTGGTGGAGAAGGACGGCCGGCTCTACCAGAAGTCGCTCGGCGTGATCCGCGGCGTGAAGGACATGTGCAAGGAGCTCAAAGTCGGCCGGTGCGGCAAGTAGCGCCGGACTTGCGCTGGACCTGATCAGCACCCTTCTCGGCGGCATCGCCGCCGGGATGGTGCTGTTCATCGTCTCCGTGGGCCTGTCGGTGACGATGGGGCTGATGGGCTTCGTCAACCTCGCCCACGGCGGCTTCGCGATGCTCGGCGGCTACGCCATCGTGCTGTCGATGCGCCATTTGGGGCTGCCGTTCCTCGCCGCGCTTGCGCTCGGCTTCGCCGCGGTGGCGGCGATCGCGGTCGTGCTGGAGCGCCTGCTCTACGCGCGTCTCTACCGAGCCTCCGAGCTCGACCAGGTGCTGTTCACGATCGGCCTCGTGTTCGTGATGATCGCCGCGGTGACGCTCGGCCTGGGCCCCGAGACCCAGCTCGTGGTGCTGCCCGACTGGCTGCGCGGCCAGACCGACCTCGGCTTCATCCGCTACCGCAGCTACAGCCTCGCGATCATCGTCTTCGGCGTCGCGCTGATGCTCGCCTTGTGGCTGGGCTTCGAGCGCACGCGCATCGGCGCGAAGATCCGCGCCGCGGTGGACAACCGGCGCATGGCGGAATCGATGGGCGTGAACGTGCGGCGGCTCTTCACCCTGACTTTCGCCGTCGGCAGCGGCCTCGCGGCGGTGGGCGCGGGCCTCGGCGCCGAGATCCTCGGGCTCGATCCCCAGTACCCGCTGCGCTACCTCGCGTACTTCCTGATCGTGGTCGCGGTGGGCGGGCTGGGGCGCGTCACCGGCGTGTTCTACGCCGCGCTGCTCATCGGCGTGCTCGACTTCGTGCTCAAGTTCCACTTTCCCAAGGGCGGCACGATGTTCATCTACGCCCTGACCCTGGCGCTGCTGCTCGCGCGCCCGCAGGGGCTGTTCGGAAAGAAAGGGACGTGATGACCCCCTCGGGCGCCGCCGTCGAACGGTTTGCCGGCCGCCACCGCGTAAGATGGTGGGAAGCGCTGCCCTGGGCCGCCGCGCTCGCCGTGTTCTTTCTCTTTCCGAACCACCTCGCGTTCGGCACCCAGCTCCTCATCACGATCCTGTTCGCGCTTTCGCTCGACCTGGTGCTGGGCTACGCCGGCATCGTCACGCTGGGCCACGCCGCGTTCTTCGGCGCAGGCGCCTATACCGTGGGCATGCTCGCGCAGCACGCGGGCTGGAACGAGCCGCTTTCGGGGCTGGTCGCCGCGGCGCTGGTGGCGGGGACGATCGGCCTGGCGAGCGGATTCGTACTGCTGCGCACGCATGGGCTGACGCTGCTGATGCTGACGTTGTGCACCATGGCGCTGCTCGAGGAGTCGGCGAACATGGCGCATCACTACACCGGCGGCTTCGACGGCATGCCGGGGCTGAGCTTCAAACCGCTGCTCGGCGCGTTTCCCTTCGACGTGCTCTACTTCCGCCCGCAGTACCTGTACGTCCTCATCGTCCTGCTCGGTTGCTTCCTGCTGGCGCGCGTGCTGGTGCATTCGTCGTTCGGCCAGAGCCTCACTGGCATCCGCGAGAACATCCTGCGCATGCACGCGGTCGGCGCGCCGGTTCGCGCGCGGCTGGTGGTCGTGTACGCGATCTCGGCGGCGATGGCGGGGGTCGCCGGCGGCCTTTTCACCCAGGCGAATGCCTACGTCAACCTCTCCACCCTCGGCCTGGAGCGCTCCGCCGGCGTGCTGATCATGCTGATCCTGGGCGGCCACGGTCGGCTCTACGGCGCATTCGTTGGGGCGATCGCGTACATGGTGCTCGAGCACTTTCTCGCGAGGGCGTACCCGACTGCCTGGCAACTCGGAGTCGGCCTGATGCTGATCTTGGTCGCGCTCTACGCTCGTAACGGCATTCTGGGTTTGGTGAAACGATGAACGCGGCAGCTCTGCTGGAAACGCGAGGGCTGTGCAAGAGCTTCGGCGCGCTCGAAGTGGCGCGCGAGGTGGACTTCCGGCTCGAGCGCGGCGCGCGGCATGCGCTGATCGGCCCGAACGGCGCCGGCAAGACCACGATCGTCAACCTGCTCACCGGCGTGCTGCAGCCCTCGCGCGGGCGCGTGCTGCTGGAAGGCGAGGACGTCACCGCCCTCGCGCAGGCCAAGCGGGTCAAGCGCGGCATCGCGCGCACCTTCCAGATCAACCAGCTGTTCCGCGGCCTCACGGTGCTCGAGAACGTGTGCATCGCGGTCGCCGAGCGCCTCGGCGCCGGCGGCTCGATGCTGCGCCCCGCGGGCAAGCGCGCCGACGTGATCGCGGAGGCCTGGCGGCTGATCGAGATGCTGAAGCTCGGCGCCGACGCCGGGGGGCGCGTCGCCGAGCTGCCCTACGGCCGCCAGCGGCTGGTGGAGATCGCCATCGCGCTGGGCCTGAGCCCGCGCGTGCTGCTCCTGGACGAGCCCGCGGCGGGAATCCCGAGCGCCGAGAGCCACATCCTGCTCGACGCCATCGCCACGCTGCCGCAGGAGATCGGCGTGCTGATCGTCGAGCACGACATGGACCTCGTGTTCCGCTTCGCCCGGCGCATCACCGTGATGGTGAGCGGCGCGATCTTCGCCGAGGGCACGCCGGCGGAGATCGCCGCGAACCGCGAGGTGCGCTCGGTGTACCTTGGGAGCGCGCTCGATGGCTGAGGCGCTGAGCCTTCAGGGGGTCGGCGCCGGCTACGGCGAGACCCACGTGCTGGAGGGCATCGACCTGGGGCTTGCTGCGGGAGAGAGCTTCTCGATCATCGGCCGCAACGGCGTCGGCAAATCCACGCTGCTCGAGACCGTGATGGGCCAGACCACGCTGCACGCCGGCGAGATCCTGCTGCACGGGCGGCGCATCGGCGCGGCGCCGGCGCACGTGCGCGCGCTGGCGGGCCTCGCCTACGTGCCGCAGGAAAGGGAGATCTTTCCTTCCCTCAGCGTGCGCGAGAACCTGGAGCTGTGCGCGCGGCCCGGCTACTGGACGGCGCCGCGCGTGTTCGAGTTGTTCCCCAACCTGAGAGAGCGGCTCGACAACGCCGGAACCCAGCTCTCGGGCGGCGAGCAGCAGATGCTGGCGATCGCCCGCGCCCTGATGACCAACCCCTCGGTGCTGCTGATGGACGAGCCTACCGAGGGCCTCGCCCCGGTGATCGTCCAGGCGCTGACGCGGGTGCTCGCGAGGCTGCGCGAGGAGGGCAACCTCGCGATCGTGCTCGTGGAGCAGAACAGCCGCGTGGCGCTCGGCTTCTCGGCGCGCACCGTGGTGATGGACAAGGGCCATGTCGTCTACGACGGCGCCTCGTCGCGCCTGCGCGACGACCCGAACTACCTCGCCACCCTCATCGCAGCCCAGTAATCAGCCAGGCGCCGCCGAGGGCTGGCGGCAGGGTCACCGCGTTGCCTCTGACTTTTAATCCTGCTTTTTCGCATTGCCGCAAAAAAGCTACCGCATCCGTGACGGACAGCGCGTACCCGGCAAGCGCGGGCGCCGGCGGCGTTTTCCAGGGAAAGCGGCTGCCGATCACCACTGCGCCGCGCGCGGTCTCCAGTCGGATGCCGTCCTTCGTGCGCCGCGGTAGCAGGCCCGTAAAGCGCGCCCAGCGCGCCGCGGCCTGCGCGGGGTCTCCCGTTGCCACGTACACCGCGCTCAGCCGTACACCCTGGTTCACGTATTTCTTCCGCCACACCTGCCCGGGCGTGAGGTGCTCGCAGTACTGCACGCGCCCCTCGGGCATCTTCCCCGGCGCCACGTAGACCACGTTGAAACGGGCGAGTCCCCCGCGTTCCACCTTCCGCTGCAGCTTGACCGGCGGCTCGGGCTCGAAGCCGTGGTCGGCGAGCCGGCGGTGCTCGGCCGCCGCGTTCGGCGTGCCGAAGCAGGCGAGATGCACTCCGACGAAGCGCTGCATGCGGCTGCGCACGCGCTGCGCGTGCGGCGTGTCGAGGGTCGGCGCGAGCAGCTCGATGTAGCCTTCCTCGAGCATCACGCAGCGGTTGGCGGTTCCCGCGGGCTTTCCCGCGACGCTGTGGCTCGAAACCGGCGTCACGGCAAACCCCAGCTTCTCCCATACCGCGGCCGCCGCGTTCAGGTCGGGCACGAAATGCCCGAGGTGATCGAGGCAGAGCTCGCCGGGAGGGGGTTTTTGATTCATTGAAAGACGAGCAGTTTAAGATAAGGGCGTGAACAAGCCAGTCGAAATTTCCACGCTGACGGGCGCCGAAGCCGCCGTCGAGATGCTCAAGGCGCACGGCGTCGAGGTGATCTTCGGGCTGTGCGGCGACACCAGCCTGCCGTTCTACGATGCATTGGCAAGATTGCCCCATGGAATGAAGCATGTCCTTACGAGGGATGAAAGACATGCTGCGTATATGGCCGACGGCTATGCGCGCGTCAGCGGCAGGGTCGGCGTGTGCGAAGGCCCCTCGGGCGGCGGCGCGACCTACATCCTTCCGGGGCTGGTCGAGGCGAACGAGTCCTCGATTCCGGTCCTCGCCATCAATACGGACATTTCCGTGAGTTCAAGAGGCAAATACACGCTGACCGAGCTCGATCAGCGCACGCTCATGAAGCCGCTGACCAAGTGGAATACGGTGCTCGACCGCGCGGCCGACATTCCAGCGGTGTTCAGGAAAGCCTTTGAGTCGATGACCAGCGGGCGCCCGGGCGCGGCGCACATCGCGCTGCCGTTCGACGTGCAGAACGGCCCGGTGGAGCGCGCCGAGCTGTGGGGTGATCCGACTCTCGGGGTTTTCCCCTCCCGCCGGACCGGACCGGATCCCTTCCTCGTGGAGCTGGCGGCGAAGCTGCTGCGTAACGCGAAGAATCCGCTGTTCATCTGCGGCGGCGGAGTCGTGCTGTCGGGCGCTGAAGCCGAGCTGACGGCTCTCGCTGAAACGCTGTCGGCGCCGGTCGCCACCACCATCAGCGGCAAAGGCTCGATCGACGAGCGCTGCGCGCATTCGGTCGGCGTGGTGGGGTCGAACGGCGGCACGCCCGAGACGCGCGCGGTGGTAGACGCCGCCGACCTCGTCGTGTTCGTCGGCTGCCGCGCCGGCTCGGTCACCACCGAGCGCTGGCGCCATCCGCCGCAGGGGAAGGCGCGCATCATCCATATCGACGTCGATCCCGCGGTGCCGGGAACCAACTACAAGGTGGACGTGCCGCTCATCGGCGACGCCAAGCTTTGCCTTTCCGCCCTCAGGGACGCTCTCGACGGCTTCGGCCGGGACGGTGATCTCGACTTCGTGGATCGGCAAAAGCGAGCGAAGTTCGAGAGGTTCGACGCGCTCGCGAAGTCCAGGGACACGCCGATCAAGCCCGAGCGAGTCGTTTCTGCGCTCAATGAATGCCTCGATGGCGATGCGGTGGTGGTTGCCGACCCGGGCACGCCATGCCCGTACTTCTCGGCTTACTACACGGTGCGCGGCACCGGGCGGCGCTATTTCTCGAACCGCGCGCACGGCGCGCTCGGCTACGCGCTCGCGGCCGCGATCGGCGCGCACTTCGCGCGGCCGCGGGTGAAGAGCGTCGCGGTGATGGGCGACGGCAGCTTCAGCATGTGCGTGGGCGAGCTCGAGACCGCGGTGCGGCTGAAGCTGCCGCTGACGTTCGTGGTGATCTCGAACGCGGTCTACGGCTGGATCAAGGCGGGGCAGAAGTCGGGCTACGGCGAGCGCTACTTCTCGGTGGATTTCGGCGTCACCGATCATGCGAAGGTGGCCGAAGCTTTCGGCGTGCGCAGCTGGCGGGTTACGCAACCGGGAGAATTGAGCGCGGTCCTGAAGAAGGCGATTTCTCTTGCGGAACCTGCCTTGGTGGACATCGTCTGCCAGCCGCTGCACGAAGCGCAGGCGCCGGTATCGGAGTGGGTGGCATGAGGGAGCGCGGCCACCATGACATGGGCGGGCTGCCCGCGGGGCCGGTGGACCGCGGCCGGCACGAGTACGCAGAGTGGGAGCGCCGGGTGGACGCGATGTGCGTGCTGGTCGGAAACAAGAGGCTGTGCTCGGTCGACCAGCGGCGCCGCAACATCGAGGCGCTGCCGCCGGAGGTCTACGACAAGACCGCCTACTACGAGAAATGGGTGGTGTCGCTCGGCGAAAGCCTGATCCAGCGCGGCGTCATCACCACCGAGGACCTTGCGCGCAAGATGGCCGAAGTCAATGAGCGAAAGTAGATTCAAGCCGGGAGCGCGGGTAAAGGTGCTGAAGGCTTATCCCCTCGGCCACGTGCGCACGCCGTACTACATCCGCGGCCACACCGGCACCGTCGAGCGCGTGTGCGGCGAATTCCCGAACCCCGAGGAGCTCGCGCAGATGCGCGACGGATTGCCGCCGCAGCCGCTGTACCGCGTGCGCTTCCTGCAGAAGGAGGTCTGGCCCGACTACCGCGGCAGCGCGCAGGACGTCGTGGAAGTCGAGATCTTCCAGCACTGGCTGGAGCCGGCGTGACCGAGAAAAAGCTCAAAGACCAGGGCAAGTATCAGCCGCTCTCGTACTTCCAGCTCATGGAGGTAAGCCTGCGCGAGCTTCTGGTCGAGAAGGGCATCCTGACCGAGGAGGAGATCGCGCGGGAAGTGGAGACGATGCGAGGCCGCGGCTACGAGCGCGGCACGCGCGTCGTGGCGCGCGCCTGGCTCGACGCGGCATTCAGGGAAAGGCTGCTGCGAAACGGAACGCAGGCGTGCGAGGAGCTCGGCCTGGAGATCCCGGCCCTCAAGCTGCTGGTGGTCGAGAACACGCGCGAAACGCACAACGCCATCGTCTGTACCCTGTGCTCCTGTTATCCGCGCGTGCTGCTCGGAATCCCGCCCGATTGGTACAAGTCGCGCAACTACCGCTCGCGCATGGTGCGCGAACCGCGCGCGGTCCTGGCCGAGTTCGGGCTGGTGCTGTCCGAAGCGATACAGATTCGCATCCATGACTCGTCCGCCGACATGCGCTACATGGTGCTGCCGATGCGCCCGGCGGGAACCGAAAGCTGGAGCGAGGAGCGGCTCGCCGGGCTGGTCAACCGCGACTGCCTGCTGGGCGTTGCAGTTCCCAAGGGCCCAAACGATTAGCAGATTCGGGGCGGTTGCAATCTGCAACCACCTTTACCGCGCAGACTGATCATGGCCAAAGCACGCCCTCTTGGTGTAATTCCGCTCGGTGATGCGGCGGCTTACATCGAGTTCTCCACCACGCTCGACCTGGAGGTCAACAGCGTCGTGCAAAGCCTGGCGCTTGCCATCCTCAAGCGGAAGGTGGCGTGGATTCGGGATGTCGTGCCCGCGCTCGGCGGGATCGCGCTGCACTTCGATCTCGACCACGCGGAATTTCCGCAGAAGCCGCTCGACGAAGCGCTCGCGCTGGTCAACGATTCCCTGAAACAGGGGCTCGCCACGAAAGACGATCCCGGCCGCGAGGTGGAGCTGGCGGTGTGCTACGAGCCGGAGTTCGCGCTCGACCTCAACGAGGTTGCGAAGAAGGCGAGCCTCCCTGCGGAAGAAATCGCAACCCGTCACGCCGCGGGCGAGTACCGGGTGCTGATGATGGGGTTCGCGCCGGGCCATGCCTACATGGGCGGGCTCGATGCGAAGCTCGCCGTGCCGCGCCGCGCCTCGCCCCGGGCGGTAGTACCGGCGGGATCTGTGGCCATCGCCAACGAGCAGACCGTGGTCTATCCGTACGCCATCTCGGGCGGCTGGAACGTGATCGGCCGCACGCCCATGGTGCTGTTCGACGCGGCGCGCAGCCGCCCGAGCCTGCTCTGGCCGGGCGACCGCGTGCGCTTCCGCGCGATCACGAAAGCGCAGTTCGTCGTGCTCGCGGTCAATCAATGAGAAACGCCTCATGAGCGTTCGTGTGCTGCGGCCGGGGCTGCTTACCACCGTGCAGGACCGCGGCCGTCATGGCTTCCAGCGCGTCGGCCTGTGCCCGGGCGGCGCCATGGACCCGGTGGCGCTCGCGCTCGCCAACGCGCTCGTCGGCAACGCGCCGGGCGAGGCCGCGCTCGAGATCACGGTGACCGGCCCGGAGCTCGCGTTCGAGGAGGACACGCTGGTCGCGGTGTGCGGCGCCGAGTTCCAGGGCGGCTTCCCGCACAACCGGCCGGTGCTCGCGCCGGCCGGGAGCCGCTTCAACGTCGGCCGCGCCGTGCGCGGCGCGCGCGCGTACCTCGCGGTGGCGGGCGGCTTCGCGGTCGATCCGGTGCTCGGCAGCCGCAGCACCTACCTGCCGGGGCGTTTCGGCGGCTTCGAGGGCCGGGCGCTGAAGCACGGCGACGCGCTGCCGTTGCGGGATAGCACCGCGGCCGAAAGGTTCTCTGCCTTGAAGAAAACCAGAGACGGCAGCGTGCGCTGGTCGGCGCCGCCGCTGACGCTACCCGACCGCGAGCCGATCCTGGTGCACGTGATCGATGGCCAGCATTTCGCGAGCTTCGACTCGACCTCGCAGCGCGCCTTCGTCGACACGGTGTGGCGCGTCGCGCCCGAGTCGAACCGCATGGGCTTCCGCCTGAGCGGGCCGCCGCTCGGGCGGCCGCAGGGCGATGAGATACTATCGGGCCCGACCTGCCTCGGCTCGGTGCAGGTGCCGCCGAGCGGCGTGCCGATCGCGCTGATGGCCGATCACCAGACCACCGGCGGCTACCCGCGCATCGCCGAGATCGCCTCGGCGGACGTGGCCCGGCTCGCGCAGCTCGCGCCCGGCGGCAAGGTGCACTTCGCGCGCTGCAGCCTGGAGATCGCGGCCGAGCTGCGCAGGCACGCGCGCGAGCGGCTCGATTCGGCATTGAGCGGGATCGCGTGGGAATACAGCAGGAAATGAAAACAATCGACGTAGATGAAGAAAATCGATCTTAACTGCGACATGGGGGAAAGCTACGGCGCCTGGAAGATGGGCGCCGACGCCGAGGTGATGCCGCACATCACGTCCGCGAACATCGCCTGCGGCTTCCACGGCGGCGACCCGGCGACCATCCGCAAGACGGTGCGCCTCGCGCTCGACCACGGCGTCGCCGTCGGCGCGCATCCGTCGCTGCCCGACATCCAGGGCTTCGGCCGCCGGCCGATGAAGATCTCGCCGCAGGACATGTACGACCTGGTCGTGTATCAGGCGGGCGCGGTCGAAGCCTTCGCGCGCGCCGCCGGCGCAAGACTGCACCACATCAAGTGCCACGGCGCGCTCTACAACATGGCGGCGACCGACGCGGGGCTGTCGGATGCCATGGTGCGCGCTGCGAAGGACCTCGGCGTGATGCTGTATGTGCTTTCAAAAAGTAAAAACTACGAGATCGCCAGAAAGGCGGGCATCCCCGTCGCGGGAGAAGTATTCGCGGACCGCGGCTACTCGGACGACGGCACGCTCGCGCCGCGCGACAAGCCCGGCGGCATGATCGAGGACGCGGCGCAGTCGGTGAAGCAGGCGCTCGCGATGATCGAGGAGGGCTACGTCACCAGCCTTTCGGGCAAGCGCGTGCCGGTCGCCGCCGACACGCTTTGCCTGCACGGCGACCAGCCGGGCGCTGCGGCGTTCGCCAAGGCGATCCGCAAGGCCTTCGCCGAGAGAAACATCGCCGTCGCCGCGCCTTGATGAAGTGGCTGGAACTTCGCGTCCCGCCGCCGGTGGTGGCCGCGACGGTGGCGCTGCTGATGTGGCTGGTCGCGCTCCCGTTTCCTTCGCTCGACTTCGAGGTGCCGGGACGCAGCGCGGCCGCCGCCGTATTTCTCGCCATCGCTCTCTGCGTCGGCGCCGCGGCGCTCTACGGATTCCGCAAGGCGCGCACCACCATCAACCCGATGACGCCGGAGGCGAGCAGCGCGCTCGTCAGCGGGGGCGTCTACCGCTTCACGCGCAACCCGATGTACCTCGCCCTGCTTCTCGTCCTCATCGGCTGGGCGCTCGTCGTGTCCAACGTGGCGGCGCTTGTTATGCTCCCGCTGTTCGTGGCCTACCTCAACCGCTTCCAGATCCGGCCAGAGGAGCGCGCGCTCCACGCGCGCTTCGGCGCCGAGTTCGAGCGCTACCGCGAGCGCGTGCGCCGGTGGCTGTGACCCTCTTCACGCCTCTCGACGTGGGCGGCATCACGCTTCCCAACCGCATCGTCATATCGCCGATGTGCCAGTACTCGGCCGACGACGGCAGCATGACCGACTGGCACTTCGTCCACCTCGGCCATCTCGCGTATTCCGGCGCCGGCCTGATGGTCCTGGAAGCGACCCACGTGACGCGCGAGGGCCGCATCACGCATGCCTGCAGCGGGCTTTACAGCGACCAGAACGAAGCGGCGCTCGCACGCGTAATCGCCAACTGCAGGAGGCTTACCCGCAACCCGATCGGCATCCAGATCGGCCATGCCGGGCGCAAGGCCTCGTCACAGCTTCCCTGGCAGGGCAGGATGTGGCTGCGCCCCGACCAGTCGCCCTGGCAGACCGTGGCGCCTTCGCCGATCGCGTTCGGCGAGGGCTGGCACGTGCCGAAGGAGCTCTCGGCAGGCGAAGTTCGCTCGCTGGTCGATGCTTTTGTCGCTTCAGCTCAGCGGGCGAAGCGCATCGGCTTCGACGTGCTCGAGCTCCATTCGGCCCACGGCTACCTGCTGCATGAGTTCCTGTCGCCGCTTTCGAACCAGCGCCAGGACGCCTACGGAAAAGACCGCATGAAGTTCCCGCTCGAGGTCGCGCGCGCGGTGCGCGAGGTCTGGCCGAAGGAGAGGGCGCTCGGCGCGCGCATCAGCGCGCACGACTGGGCCGAAGGCGGCCTGGGGCTGGACGACGCCGTGCGCTACGCCCTCGAGCTCGAGCGCATCGGCCTCGACTACGTGTGCGTCTCGAGCGGCGCCATGGTGCCGCAAGCCCTCATCTCGGTCGCTCCCGGGTATCAGGTACCTTTTGCAGAAAGAGTCAAAAAATCGACCGGCATTAAAGTACAGACCGTCGGCATGATCGCGGATCCCGACCAGGCGCAGGACATCGTCGCCTCCGGAAAGGCCGACATGGTGGTCATGGCGCGCGCGTTCCTCGACAACCCGCGCTGGGTCTGGCACGCCGCGGAGCGCTTCGGCGTCGAGCTGGAGTACCCGCCCCAATACGCGCGCAGCCGCCACGACCTGTGGCCCGGAGCCAGGCTGGCGCGCAAACGCTGCTGACATTACGGTGGCAGAGAGCTCTGACGGTTCACAGACCAGTCGTAGGGGATGAAGGCCACCCGCAGGTCCTCGGGGACCGGATCGCGGCGCCAGCGGTTTACGTACGCGACGAGCGATGGGGCTTTCGCCAGGAAGTCCTCGGTGTAGAACCTGAAGATCTCGGACAGATGGACCGTCCTTGCGGCCGGGTCGACGCGCACATTGCGCGGCTCATCGACAAAGCGGCGCGTCTCGCGCTCCAGCTCGGCCTGCAGCGTCTCGGCGCGAAAAGGAGCGCGCGGCAGCCGCGGGCAGTGGGCTGCCATGCAGTTGAGGGCGAAATGCACGCGCTCCTCGCCGAGCGGCCGGATGACGTCGTTTTCATAGGCATAGAGCGAGAGTTCCCGGTCGCGGAACGCGAACCTGCGCAGCACGAAGAAGCGCAGTTTCTCGAGCCCGTCGAGCGAATCCGGAACGCCGCGATCGAGCACGCTGTACATGGCCAGCGCGTTATAGGCATTCAGATGGTAGGCGAGCCCCTGGCGCTCGAAGCCCGTGTCAAGAACCCACGCAACGAAGCGATCGAGATCGGTGCGGTCGCGCGCCAGGCCAGCGTAGTCCACCCGTCCGGCATCGTCCACGAAGCGTTCGAGCACGCGCCCCCAGGCGCGTATCGGGTCGGGCGCGGGTTCGACCGCGGGCGCAGGAACCAGTTGGGCACACCCGGCGGCTGCGCCAACAACGATTCCAGCTAAAACGCGTTTCACGTCGCCGGGCGCGCGCGGCCGCGCGCCGTCTTGCGCGTGAGGCGAACCGGCTCGGTGCGCGGAACCGCATGGGTGCGCCCGCTTGCGGGATCCCAATAGCCGCCGCGCACGGCGATCGGCCGCAGGAGATGCTCGTCGCGCCGCGCGTTGTGCGCGCACATGGAGATGTGCTCTTCGGCGCTTGCCACGGTGAACACGCAGGCGTCCAGACGCTCCTGCTCGAGGTGGCAGGCATCCATGAAGTTGTGAATGAAGAAGGACAGCTTGTGGACGTGGCCGCGCGCGGCGAACACATCGTGTTTCATGCGCCAGGCCTTGCGTGCGAGCCAGCCGAGGCAGCGCGCCAGCACGCGCGGCCGGCGCAGCGCCCAGGCGGCGAGCATACGCAGCGTGGCGCCGGGACTCGCCCGCTCGAAGCGCAGCTGCGCCGTTTCGGCGAGCGCCCAGCGCATGAAACCTGCCTCCTCGAGCAGATCGTGCACGCGGCCGTTTGCCACCAAGCTGAGCGCCAGGCGGTTGCAGCGCGCGTGCCCGGCCTGAAACACGTCGAACGCGAGCGGCGCCCCGGCGCCAGCGCGGATCTGCGCGGCGACCGACTCGGGAGTGATGCGCGTCTCGCGCTGACCGAGTACGCCACGGCCGGTCTCGGCCTGCAACTGGAACGAAACCATTCCGACCGCGCTGGCGCGCGTCACGAAGAACCGGACGAGCGCCGGAAGCTCGTCGAAATTGCCGCCGTGCACGGTGGTGTTGAAGTACACTGCCAGCGGCAAGCCCCGCGCGCGGCCGAGGTAGTCGTCGCGCAAGGCATTAAGGTCCAGCTCGCTTGCGTAGCCCTTGCGCTGCTGCGTCGTGTCGACGTGGAAGGCAACTGCCTCGAGTCCGGCGGCGGCGAGCTCGGCGAGCAAGCTGCGGTCGGCGCGGATGCCGTTGGTGAACAGCGTGGTTCGCAGCTCGGCGCGCTGCGCATGCCGCACGATTGCCGCGAGCTGTTCGCGGGGGCGCAGCGTCGGCTCGCCGCCCGTGACCTGCAAGTCGGTCCCTGGGCCGTATTCGGCGCGGATGCGCTCGATGCGGCGCAGGAGCTCCTCGAGCGGCAGGTCCTTGAGCGCTTCCGAGCTTTCCGACAGGTAGCACAGCGTGCAGTCGAGGTTGCAGCGCTGCGTCACCTCGAGCGCCACGCAACCGATCCGCCAGCGCCGGCCCATCTGCTGTCCTGCGTTCCACTGCCCGGTGGCGCGCATGGCGGCGCGCGCCCGTTCGAGCGCGGTCATTTCACCAGCCGTGTATCGGGGTAAGCAGCGTACCAGCCGAACCAGAAGGAGCGGTGCGCGGGCAGCCGCTTGAGCGTTCTACCCCCGGGCCCGCCGAGCGCGTCCTCGCCGACCTTCCAGTTACGCCCGGAGCTGTCGCGCGCCGCAGCTTCGCCGTCCCAGCTTTCGAAGCGCACGCCGCCGGATTCGTAGACGCGGTTGGCGCCGCTCGCGTCGGTGAGCACGACGAATTCCTGCCTGCCAAGGCGGTCGTGATGCACGCGGTTCGCCTTCAGGAAGTCCGCGGCGATCGCGAGGCTCTCGTCCGGCGCCGCCGGGAAGCGCAGCGCCAGCACCTCGGCCTTGTTCGGCAGGCGGGCGTCGAGCTTCGGCACGCCGAACATCAGCCGGTCGGTGGCGAAGTACTCGCGGTAGGCCGCGCCCTCGCTGTAGTCGCGCCGATGGCCGGTGTCGAGCGACAGCACCAGGGTCTGCGGGTGGCGCTTCCTCCATTCCTTCCAGGTCGTGGTGACGACGTGCAGCACCTTGAGCTCGATTCCTTTGCCCGCGAGCGGGCCGACCACCGGCGTGCCGCCGAACGTCGACCACAGCGACTTGGTGGCGTGGTCGTACATCAGCTTGTTCGAGCGGTAGAGGAAGCCGCTGGTGCCCAGCTCATGGTGCACGCCGTCGACCGTGACGTCGTACAGGATCATCGCGCCGCACAGCGTGCAGTAGACGCCGTTCAGCGGCCGCCCGGCGATCGTGTCCTTGACCATCTCGTGCCACGCGAGGATCCGTTTGGGATAGGCGCGCACGTCGCCGTCGATCGCGACGCCGAACACTATGTCGCCATCGGCGAGGTAGCGCGCCTCGCGCGCGCGGATCATCTTCGGGTTCTTGAGCGGCGGGATGCCGTCGCGCCATACCCCGCCCCAGCGGATCTCGTCGAGCCGGATCAGCGCCTTCGGCCGGTTGGCGAAGTACTCGCGGAAGCGCGGGTCGATCTGCTCGTAGAGTCCCGCCTTGAACTCGGCGTAGTCGGGGTGCGTGCCGGGGTCGGTCGACCAGACCCAGCGGTACCAGCCGTCGAGATCGCCGTCGAACGCCAGCTTCGACTTCTGCTCGACGAGCCGAAGCATATCGAGCTGCAGGTCGCGGCTCCGAACGAAGCCGACCAGCTCCAGCATCATCGACGCATACTCGTTGCGCCAGCCGGCACGGATGCGCTTCAGGGAAGCTTGGGCTGCCGCGCCGTTTTCGTTGAGCAGCCCGTAGAACGCCTCCAGCGGCAGCGATTGCTGCGCACGGGCATGCACGCTTCCCAGCGCCAGTGCAAAGGCGAGTGCGAGCGCAGCGATGGTGCGCGGCCTTTCTCGCACGGCGGTTACTTCATCTTGTCCTTCTTCATCATCTCCTCCTTCTTCATCATCTGCTCCTTCTTCATCATCTCCTCCTTCTTCATCATCTCCTCCTTCTGCATGTCGGTGGCGCATCCGCCCGCGGCCATCGCCAGCCAGCCCGCCAACGCCATTCCGAAGATCTTGCTCATGTCGATGTCTCCCTTTGAGGATTGAAGAAAAAAACTACCCCTTGACGCAAACCGGCAGCGCGGTCGCCTGCAGGACCTCCCGGCCGGCGGCGTCCTGCACGAATGCCGCAACGCCGAGATCCCTGAGCTTCCAGTCCCGTGCCAGCGCGAGCGATCGGCGCAGCTCGGCGCTGCCCGCGACCGCGACCGGTCCGATCCATTCGCGCACCACGTAGTCGTGCCGCAGCTTCGCGCCGCGGTTCTCCCCGGCCTTGACCTCGGTGCTCAGGCCGTTCTCGTAGAGCGCGAGGAACGCCTGGCCGCTGCCGGGGGTTTTCAGGCGGAAATCCGCCTTGACTTCGAGCTGCGTGTCCGCGGCGTCGAGCTCGAGGCGGATGTCGGCGCGCGCCGGCTTGCCGTTGATCGTGCGCAGCGCGTCGCTGAAACGGGCCGAGCCCCAGCCGCGGAATTCCAGGAAGTTGAGGAACACGCCGGGCGTGTAGACGGCGCGGCTTCCGGCTTGCCGCGCGAGGCTATACTGGCGCTCGCTGAAGCGCCAGCTTGCGAAGCGGTCCGGCCAGCCGAGCCGGTCCCAGTAGTCGACATGCAGCGCGAGCGGCACCACGCTGTCGGCGCCCGGTCCCTGCGATGCGAGCCGGCTGAGCCAGCGGTCGGCAGGGGGGCAGCTGCTGCAGCCTTCCGAGGTATAGAGCTCGACCAGGGCGACGGCGTGCGGCGGGCTCTGCTTGACGCACTGCGCCGCCGCGGGCGCGGCAATGCCCGCTGCCACGGCGGCGAGCGCCGTGCGGATCCAGGCCTGGTTCATCCCCGATTAGACCGGCTACGGCATGAATTCCTTACAAGGGAGGAATGGAGGAGCATTTCGGCGAGTTTTCCGGACCGCGGCCGTTCTACACTGTAGGCATCAAGGGAGAAATGAATGCTCAAGCCCAGAAAACCCGTTCCCGCGCTCGAATTCGACACCGTCGACGGCGGGCGCTGGTCGCTCGCGGCGCAAAAGCCGCAGAGCTTCACCATGGTGGTGTTCTACCGCGGCCTGCACTGCCCGGTCTGCCGCAGGTACACGACCGAGCTGAACGGCATGATCGAGGAATTCGACAAGCGCGGCGTATCGACCGTCATCACCAGCACCGACCCGAAGGAGCGCGCGGAAGAGGCGAAGGCGAAATGGGGCCTGCCGAACCTGAAGGTGGGCTACGGCGTGTCGATCGACAAGGCGCGCGAGTGGGGCCTGTACGTCTCATCGAGCCGCGGCATGACCTCCGCGGGCATCGAGGAACCGCCGCTGTTCGCCGAGCCGGGGCTGTTCCTGGTGAAGCCCGACGGCACGCTGTACTGGAGCAACGTCTCGACCATGCCGTTCGCGCGGCCGCATTTCAACGAGATCTCCGCCGCGATCGATTTCGCGGTTTCCAAGAACTACCCTGCACGCGGCGAGGCTTGAGTGCGGATTCATCTCGAAAAGATCGGGAGCATGGGGGCGGTCATCGCTGCCGCTGCCTGCCCGATCTGTTTCCCGAAACTTGCGCTCCTTGGCGCGGTCTTCGGGCTGGGCGCGCTCGGCGCCTATGAAACGCAGCTGTTGATCGGCGCGCAGGCGCTGATCGCGCTGGCGCTCGCCGGTCACGTCGTGGCGTACTGGCAGCACCGCAAGCGCTGGCTGCTGGCGGTCGCGATTCTCGGCGCCGCCGCGGTGTTCGGCGGCCTCTACCTGCAGTATTCGGAGCCGCTGATTTACGCCGGCTTGGCGGTGCTGGTCGCGGCGAGCGCCACGGATTTCTGGTCGCGCATGCGAGGCAGGCGACTCGCGCGTGGTAGTTGAGGAGGACATCATGGAACAGATGGTGAAGGCGTCACCGCGGCTCGTGCCGCTGCCGCCCGAGACGACTCCGGAACTGAAGGAGGATTTCGAGGCAATCGCAAGCAATCTCGGTTTCATTCCGAACAGCGTGCTCATCATGCAGCGCAAGCCCAAGCTGGTGAAGGCGCTGCGCCAGATGCTGGCGGCGGTCTGGGAGCCGGGCGGCGAGGTGGACCGCGGCTTCAAGCGGCTGGTCGCGCACTTCTGCAGCCGCGCGGCGGGTTGCCGCTACTGCATGGCGCACACCGCGGGGGGCGCGCTGCGCTTTGGCGTCGACGACCGGAAGCTCGCCGCGCTATGGGACTACCGCACCAGCCCGCTGTACTCCGAGGCCGAGCGCGTGGCGCTCGACTTCGCGCTGGCCGCCGGCTCGGTGCCGAACGACGTCAGCGAGGAGATGTTCGCCGGGATGCTCAGGCACTGGACCGAAGGCCAGATCGTGGAGATCGTCGGCGTGATCGCGGCGTTCGGCTTCCTCAACCGCTGGAACGACACCATGGGCACGCCGCTCGAGGCGGAGCCGCTCCACGTCGGCGAAAAATATCTCGCCTCGCACGGCTGGAGCGCGGGCAAGCACGCGCGCTGATGGCCCGGCTGTTTTCCAACCGCGAACGGCCTTACGACATGGGCGTGCTGCCCACGGAGCTGCTCGCGCGCGACGTGGATGGACCGATCAAAGATTCGCAGCTGCCGAAGGACGCGAATGCTGCCGGCCCGGAATCGATCCTCGCGGCGATTCCCGAATACCGCGACTTGTGCGTGAAGTTCTTCGATGGCGAAGTCGCGCCGAAGCGCGCGCCGGTTCCCGATGACCCGCTGACCCGCGCGCGCAACATGAAGGCGTCGGCATATTTTCTGGACGCCACGCTTGCCGGCGTTTGCAGGATCGAGCCTCTGGACTGGGAGGTCGCGGAGCACCCGGCTCATACCCATGCGTTCGTGTTCGTGATCGAGTTCGGGCGCGAGCCGAAAGCGGGCGAGCCGGGCGCCGAGTGGATCCGCGGCACCAATGCCGCGCGCACCGACGTACGCTGCGCCGAGCTGGCGGTGGTGCTCGCCGGTTATCTGCGCACGCTCGGCTGGCCGGCGCGCGGGCACGTCGCAGGCGAAACGCAGGTGTCGATCGAGCGCCTCGCGCAACGCGCCGGCGTGGCAAAGGACGTAAACGGGACGCTCAGGGCGCCGCTCATGCAGCGCGGCTTCCGCCTGGGCGTCGTCACGACCGATTTCGAGATGGCCGCCGATCTGCCGCTTGCTTCCCTGGACTGGCCGAATGCCGATGCCTACATCGGGAAGATGGGCACTCGGCCGGGCTGGACCGAAGCGGAGGAAGCGAAGCGGCCGGTTCACATGGGGCGCTACGAGATGGAGCGGATCAAGCGCGTGGACGAGCCGACCACGCTCGTCCTTCGCGACGAGATCAAGCGCATGCCGAAGCGCGCGGATCTGTTCTCGCGCGCGCTCGCCGGCGATCTGGGCGAGAAGCTCTCGCAGGAGCGCCGCCGCTTCGCCGTCAAGCACCCGCTTGCCTTCGCCATGACACCGCTCATCCGCAACATGGTGCCGATGCAGGGGACTCGCCTTCCACTCGGGGGCAACGCGGCGCACTCCAATGCCAGACTGAATTCCGACGCCATCAAAGCTCTCGGCTACTACACGGGCGCGGACCTGGTCGGCATCTGCCGCGCCGAGCCGTGGATGTACTACTCGCACGACGACGAGAAGGGCGAGCCGATCGAGCCCTACCACCCCTACGCGGTGGTGATGCTCATCGACCAGGGCTTCGAGACCATGGAGGGCGCCTCGGGCGACGACTGGATCTCGGGCGCGCAGTCGATGCGCGCCTACATGCGCGGCGCGCTCCTCGCCGGGATCATGGCGGCGCACCTGCGGCGGCTGGGCTGGTCGGCGCGCGTGCACTCGAACGCGTACTCGGAGCTGCTGCACATCCCGGCGGTGCTGATGGCCGGCCTGGGCGAGCTCTCGCGCATCGGCGAGCTGGTCCTCAATCCCTTCATCGGGCCGCGCTCGAAGTCGATCGTGTTCACCACCGACCTGCCGCTGGAAGTGGACAAGCCGATCGACTTCGGCCTGCAGGCGGTGTGCGGCATGTGCATGAAGTGCGCGCGCGAATGCCCGTGCAACGCGATCCCGTTCGGGCCGAAGGTGATGTTCAACGGCTACGAGATGTGGAAGCCCGACGTCGAGAAGTGCGGGCGCTACCGTCTTTCCAACGACAAAGGCTCCGCCTGCGGCCGCTGCATGAAGACTTGCCCCTATAACCGCGAGGACCTGGTCGAGTCCGAGCGCCTGCTGTGGCTCTCGATCGACGTGCCGCAGTCGCGCAAGGCGCTGATCGACTACGACGACGCCTCGGGCGGCGGCAGCCGCAACCTGGTGAAGCGCTGGTGGTTCGACCTCGAGATCGTCGGCCGCGAGGTGGTGAAGCCCGCGGGCACCAACGAGCGCGACCTCGACCTCGGGCGCACCGAGAAGCTCGCGAAAACGCAGAAGCTCGCCTTCTTCCCGCCCGAGCTGCAGCCCCCGGGAGGAACGAACCTGCAAACCACCGTGCCGATCGACCGCGCCGCGGGCCTCGCCGCCTACGCGGCGGCGGAGTCGCCGCTTGCGGCGAAGAAACGCGCCCGGGGGAAATGAAAAGCTGCGTTTTCGCGTTCGTTCTGCTCGGCCTGTGGGCCGCAGCAGCGCACGCGCAGCCGTTTCCCTCGAAGCCGGTGCGCTTCGTGGTGCCGTTCCCGGGCGGCTTTTCGGACGTGCTCGCGCGCCAGATCGGGGCGAGAATGGGCGAGGCGCTGGGCCAGCCGATCGTGGTCGAGAACCGCCCGGGCGGCAGCGGCCAGATCGGCGCGCAGGAGGTGCAGCGCGCGCCGGCCGACGGCCATGCGCTGTTCATGGGCCACATCGGCACGCATGCGATCAACGCCCATATCTTTCCCAAGCTCAGTTACGACCCCGACAAGGACTTCGCTCCGGTGACGCTGCTCGTCACGGTGCCGAACCTCCTGGTCGTCCACCCTACGGTGCCGGCGCAGAACGTGCGCGAGCTGATCGCGCTCGCCAAATCGAAGCCCGGTGGCCTTTCTTACGCCTCGCCGGGTAGCGGCACCTCGGGGCATCTTGCGGCGGAGCTTTTCAAGTCGCTCGCCGGCGTCTTCATCGTTCACATCCCCTACAAGGGCGCGGCGCCCGCGCTGCAGGACCTGATGGGCGGGCAGACGCAGATACTCTTCGACACGCTGGCGCAGAGTTACCCGCAAGCGAAGGCGGGAAAGGTAAGAGCGCTCGCGGTGACCAGCCTCAAGCGCCACCCCGTCGCGCCGGAGATACCCACCATGGACGAGTCGGGCTTCCCCGGCTGGGAAACCGGGCCGTGGTTCGGCATTTTCGTGCGCACCGGTACACCCGGACCTAGCTTCAAGAGAATTCATGCGGAAGCGGTCAAGGCGCTTGTTGCCCCCGAGATTCGCGACAAGCTGGTCGCGCAAGGCGCCAACGTGGTGGGCAACACGCCCGAGGAGTTCGCCGCGTTCATCCGCGCCGAATCGGCGCGCTGGGGCAAGCTCGTGCGGCAGGTCGGAATCCGGGCGGACTGAAAAGAGGAGGCGGCGATGAGAAGTATCGCTGTGTTCGTTCTATGGGCGGCGGCCGCCGCGAGCGCGGCCGAGGAGCCGCCGAAAGGCGTAATGACTCAGCAGCGCCTTCACGACATCATCACCGCCATCGGCGGCAACGTGCGCGTCGAGGGCAACGTAGTCGCTTTCCAGCTCGGCGAAGTGGGCCTGCTGTGCATCTCCGATCCGCATGCCGACCGCATGCGCATCATCGCGGCGGTGAAGCGCCTTGAAGAGGCGAGCCCGGAAGAGATTCTCGCCGCGATGCAGGCCAACTTTCACACCGCGCTCGACGTGCGTTACGCCATCTCGCAAGGCGTCATCTTTTCCGCGTTCCTGCACCCGCTGTCTTCCCTCACCGCCGAGCAGATCGTGTCGGCGATCCGCCAGGTCGCTTCCGCGCGCGAGACTTTCGGCAGCAGCTATTCGAGCGGCACGCTGTTCTTCCGTTAGTCGCCGTAGCGGCGGCGATTGAGCAGTCGGCCGACTTCGAAAGCCTCCGGCAGCGGGAGCAGGAAAGCCGCGGGATGCTTCTCGCGCCACGGGCTAGCCGCGCTCTCCGAAGTAAAGAAATGCACGTAGTGGCAGAAGCTCGTGATCACGTCCGCGCGCACCGCTTCGCTATGCGGCACCACGAACGACACCGCCAGTCCCTGCGGGTCGGCCGATTCGACGCCCGTAGGGTCCACGGTGAGCCGCACGGGTTCGCCGGTGGCATGGCACGCCGAGGCGACGTCGATCCGCGTACCGAGGACAGCGGGGAGAAAAAGCGTGTCCCACGCGCACCATGCGAAAAGCTCGCGTCCGCTGATACGCAGCCGATGCCGCATGCTGGCAAGCGAGAGCCCCCAATAGCCGATGACGCGCTGCTCGCCGTCGTAGTAGACGCCCGGCCAGGGCTGCATCCGGCGAGCGCCTTCGGCGGCGTCCATTCCGATCTCCGAGAAGAGATCCTTCAGGTGGACGGGCGCGCCGCGCGCAAGATTCCGGTAGATGGCGAGGGAGAGCCTCTGGTCGAGTTCATCCAGCGCCGGGAAGAGCGGCTGCAGGCGCTGCGCAACCTCGTGAGCGGTCGTACCTGCCGTACTGCCCATCTGTTTCAGCAGCTCCGGCATTGCGCCTGAACCGGAGGGCACTTGACCGAGCCGAACGAGCAGAAAACGCAGCAATCACCAGGCTTAGGGCGAAGCAGGGTGCGGCAGCCGGTGCACTCGTAGTAGAACTGGCAGGCGTCGGTCGGCATCGACTCGGCTTTGGCGAAGCCGCACGCCGGGCAGGTGAGCACGGATTCGAGGAAGGGCGCGCTCATCGGGCGGGGCTGGAAGGATAGCCCGCGTTCGCCGTCGCCTTGGTCAGCGCATCGACCGTCGTCCTGGCGTCGTCGAACGTCACGATCGCCTGTCTTTTCTCGTAGCTTGCCTCGACGCTCTTAACGCCTGGCACTTTCGAAATCGCCTTCTTAACCGTCACCGGGCACAGGTCGCAGAACATGCCTGGAACGGAGAGCACCACGGTTTTGTCGGCTGCGACGGCGGGCATCGAGGCGGCCGAGCCAACGAGTGCGACGAACAGCAGATTTTTCATAGGGGATTCCTAGTAAAGCAACGGTGCGAGATACGGGAACGCCAGCGCCGCCAGCACCAGCGCGGCGACGATCCAGAAGAGCGCGCGATACGCACGGTTCGTCTGCGGCAATGCGCAAGCGGTGCCCGGCCCGCATTGTGCAGTGGCCGGGGCACGGTAGATTTGCCGCCACGCGTAGCCCATGGAGCCCAGTGCGAGGGCGGCGAAGATCCAGCGATACGGCTCGAGCAACGCAAGGTTGGAGATCCATGCGCCGCTCACGCCCACGGTCACCAGAACGAGCGGGCCGACGCAGCAGAGCGACGCTCCGATGCCGGCGACTGCGCCCCCGACGAGAGCGAACGCCTTAAGCGAATCAATACTCATGCAGACAGTCTAAACTCCGTACCAAACTACGGAGTCAAGCACATGGGGCGGGACCTGACGATCGGAAAAGTCGCGCGCGCGGCGGGCGTCAACGTGGAAACGGTGCGCTACTACCAGAGGAGCGGTCTCGTGCCCGAGCCGCCGCGCCCGGCGGGGAGCGTGCGCCGCTACTCGGAGGAAACCGTGGCGCGCCTGCGCTTCATCAGGCGGGCGCAGGAGCTCGGCTTCACTCTCGCCGAGATCCGGCGCCTGCTCGCCCTCGGCGACCCGCAGAGCTGCGGCAAGGCGCGCGCGCTCGCCGCGGATAAGCTTGCTCTGGTGCGCTCGCGCGTCGCCGACCTCGAGCGCATGCGCGCGGCGCTCGAATCCCTGATCGAGCGCTGCGACGCCGTTCACGGGCGCGTGGCCTGTCCGATCATCGAGACCCTTGCGGGCTGAGCTTGGCGCTGGCGCGCCATTTCCAGATCCAGTGATCGAGCGAAAGCTTGCCGGGGCCGTGGAACAGGGTGACGGCGAGCAGCGCGCCCCAGTACCAGTGCGAATTCAGCGCCGCCTGGTTTTGGCTCAGCACGTGCCAGAACGAGATCACGGCGACGATGTTGAACACGGAAAGCGAGAGCGCGGCGAAGCGAGCGGCGAGGCCGAGCGCGAGCAGCGGCGGGAAGAACAGCTCGCCGAACGTCCCGAGCCATGCCGCCGCCTCGGGCGGCAGCAGCGGCACCCTGTACTCGTTCTCGAAGAGGTACAGCGTGCCGTCCCAGTTGCCGATCTTCAGCAGACCGGATCTAAAGAAGACGCTCGCGACGTACAGGCGGATCGCAAGGTCCAGCACGTGCGCGCAGGCCTGCAGCCAGCCGAGCGAGCGCTCGATCGATGAAATGAGCCGTGTCATAGCGTGATCACTCCGGCATCGACCCAGCCGGCGAGCGCGAGCGAAGGGTCGAAGGCGGGATCTTCCGCGACCGCGGCTTCGAGCGCCTCGCCCAGCGTCTTGCCCTGGCTGGCGGCTTCCAGGAAGCGGTAGTCCCCGGGCGCGAGCGAGCGCACCTGCGCGCGCCACTTCGGCCGGTGCACGAGGATGCGGTCGGGTCCCGCGGCCAGGTCGACGTCGATCTCGTCCTCGTAGTCGTCCTGATGGACGGTCCAGATGCGCGCAAGCGGCCAGTCGGAGGCGAGCAGCGCGCAGGGTGGCGTGAGCGCCAAGCGAGAAAATTCGTTAGGGACTTCGAGGCTAAAGGGCTTCGCGTCTTCCGCGTAATAGACGCGGTGCGCGAGCCATTCCATGCGCGCCACATCGGGGAGATAGGGAAGGTCCTGCGTGTGCGCGAACGCAGCGACGAACGCCGGCAGGTGCTCGCCGTATTCGTTGAGGTCGCCGCTCACAGAAGGGTGCTTTCGCGCGTATTCGTGCGCCAAGCCCTCGAAGAACTCCTCGCCCACGATCTTGCGCACGATGGGATAGGCGCTGGCGAGCGCCTGCGCCCAGTTGCCGAAAACGTTGCTGCGATAAACGGCCATTCCGGGCGCACCGGCGCGCCCGAGCAGCGCAGCGGCGAACTGCGCCTGCGTCTCAAGCAGCGAGGGCATGTCGCGCCTTGATGCGTGCGGCGGCTTTCGCGGCTTCCTCGAGCAGCACCTCGAGCGGCGGGATGTCGGTGTCCCATTCGATCAGCGTCGGGACCGGCCCGAAGCGCTCGAGCGCGGCCTCGTAGAGCCGCCATACCGCGTCGGCGACCCGGTCGCCGTGATGGTCGACGAGCAGCCCGTCTCGTGGAAGGTGCCCGGCGAGGTGAATTTCTTCCACCGAATGCAGCGCAGCGAGCTGGGTCAGCGCGTCCCGGCCGAGATTGTGCTGGTTGACGTAGAGGTTGTTCACGTCGAGCAGCACGCCGCAGCCGGTGCGCCGCGCCAGCTCGGCGAGGAATTCGCCTTCCTGCATTTCACCGCCCGCCGGCTCGACGTACATGGAAATGTTCTCGATCAAGATCCGCCGCCGCAGCGCGTCCTGGATCAGCTCGACCCGCTGGGCGACGTGCGCCAGCGCCTCGCGGCTGCAGGGCAGGGGAAGGAGATCGTTGAAATGCCGCGCTCCCGAGGCGCCCCAGCACAGGTGCTCCGAGACGAACGTCGGCTCGATCCATCCCACGAGGTCGGCGAGCCTGGCGAGGTGCGTGGCGGAGAATCCTTGGGCCGATCCGAGCCCGAGCCCGACACCGTGCAGGCTCAGTGCATAATCGGCGCGGACCCGCTCAAGGATGTGGCGGTCGTAGCCGCCGGCGCCGAAGTAGTTTTCGCTGTGGACCTCGACCCAGGCGATCGCGGGCCGCGCGCCCAGGAACTCCGTGTAATGCCGGGCGCGCAGCCCGATGCCTGCCCGGAGCGCCGTTAACCCTTCATCTTGTCCTTGGCCTTCATGCCGGGCTGGCCCTGGTTCAGGCTGCCGCCCATTTGCACGCACGTGCCCGCTTTCACCACCTTGAAGTCGTTCGGGTCGTAGTCGGCCTTCGACTGCCCGGCGCACGAGTGCGCCGTCTTGTTGCTGCCGCAATCGTTCTGCCCCGCCTTGGCGACGCCCCAGCACTTCTCCTGGCCCTTGTCCTGCGCCAGCGCCGCTCCGGTGGCCGCGCCGAGCGCGAACAGCCCGGCGATCGCGGCGGCGACGATCGGTTTCTGAGTCATGACCTTCTCCTTTTCGATGGTTGAACATGATTGAAAGGCCGCAAGCCGGCCCGCCACTTGGTCGCCGCTCGGTCGGCCGCAATTACCTGTATTTATTTCAGGCGCGATGTAAGAAACGGGCAGGCAGAACGGTCTTAGGTCTGAATGAGCCCGGCAAAAACCCAGGAACTGGGCAGATTTCGCCCGCAGCTCCTGAGCTTCGCGATGCGGCGCTTGAGGAGCCGCGACCACGCAGAAGACGCGGTCCAGGAGACCCTGCTCGCCGCGCTCGAGGGCATGGAGCGCTTCGGCGGCGCCTCATCGCTCGGCACCTGGCTCATCGGCATCCTCAAGCACAAGATTGCCGACGCGCAGCGGGCATCGTCGCGCGAGGAGCCGCTGGGCTACGATGAAGATCTTTCGTATGAAAACGCTCCGGAGGACGGGCTGGCGCGCCGCAGGCTGGTCGATGCGCTGGACGCGCGGCTCAGGCAGCTGCCTTCCTGTGCCGCCCAGGTGTTCGTGCTGCGCGAGGTGATGGGGATGGATACCGCGGAAGTGTGCTCGCGGCTTGCGATCACGCCCTCGAATTGCTGGGTGATGCACCACCGCGTGCGGCAGAGGCTGCGCGCCTGTCCCGGGATCCGCGATGCGCTTTGAGGATCTCGTTCGCCAGCATGCGGCGGACCTCTACCGCTATGCCTACTGGCTCGCCCGGGACAGGCAGCAGGCCGAGGACATCGTGCAGGAAGCGCTGCTGCGCGGCTGGCGCGCGTATCCACGCTTGCGGGAACAGGCAGCGGCGAAAAGCTGGCTGTTTTCGATCGTGCGTAACGAATACCTGCGCGCCATGGAAAGCAATGCGCGCCAGCCCGAGAGCCTTCAGGACTTCGATCCACCCGACGAGCGCGCCGCGAACCCCGGCCTGGAGATGCGCGAAGCGCTGCTGTCGCTGCCCGCGTCCTATGCCGAGCCGCTGGCGCTCCAGGTGCTCGGCGGCTTCAGCTGCGCCGAGATCGCCGCGATGCTCGGCACCACCGAGGGCGCGACAATGACGCGCCTGACGCGCGCGCGCCAAGCGCTCAAGCGCCTCGTTGCGCCGGGCAGCTCGAAGGAACGCAAAGGAGGGCGGTCATGAACTGCCTGGACTATCGAAGGTTACTCGCCGCCGGCGAAGCCGAGACGGCCGACATGAAAGCGCACCGCCTGCAGTGCACCGCCTGCGCCGCCCAGTTCGTCGAGCATGGCGAGTTCGAGCGCGAGCTTCGCAGCGGCATGGCGGTGGAGATCCCGCCGGGATTCCACGAGCGCGCGAAAAACGCGATCCTCTTCAGCCGCCGCCGCTTCCTCGCCGCCGCGGGCGTCGCGGCCGTCGCGGCGGGCATCGGCGCCTACGCCTGGCTGGGACGCGACGGGCCACTCGCCATGGCCTGCATCGAGTTCGTCATGAAGGAGGAGGGCAAGTCGATCATGATGGGGGCGATGCCGCGCACCGAGGCCGAAGCGGCGCTCGCCGGCACCCTGCCGCTCGCGCGCATCGAGCGCATCGGCCAGGTGAAACACATCGCGCCCTGCCCGTTCAACGGCGCCACCGCCTATCACGTCGTGCTGTCGGTGCCGCAAGGCAAGGTCACGTTGCTGGTGATGCCCGAGAGCAGGGTGAGCTCAAGCCAGCAGGCCGGCTACGATGGTCTCTACGCAAGCGTCGTTGCCCTTCCCAGAGGAAGCGTCGGGGTCGTCGGCAGCGACAGCGCCGTCGTGAACAGCGTCGTCGGCGCGTTGCGCGCTTGAAGGCTCCCCTCGCGGCTTTCGTCCTCTGCCTGCTGCCTGGCTGCCTGTCGGCAAACGAAGCGGCGATCCGCAAGGCGCTCGAGCCGAAGCTCGGAGGCGCAACCATCGAAGCAGTTCAGCCTGCGCCGGTCAGGGGGTTGTACGAGGTCCGCTTCCGCACGGCCGAAGGTCTGCGCATCTTGTACACCGATGCCGAGGCGAGGCACGTCATCCAGGGAAACATCTTCGAGCTTCGCTCCGGGCGCGACCTGACCGAGGAGCGCCTGCGCAAGCTCTCGGCGATCGAGTTCGGTTCCTTGCCGCTCGAGCAGGCGGTGAAAATCCGGCGGGGCAGCGGCAAACGGGTTCTGGCGATGTTCTCCGATCCCTACTGCCCGGCGTGCAAGCGGTTCGAAGGCGAGCTGCAGCGGGTCGAAGACATCACGATCTACGTCTTCATGTACCCGGTGATCCGGCCCGACCTCGCGGAGCATTCAAAGGCGGTGTGGTGCTCCGGGGATCGCGGCACCGCCTGGCTCGACCTCGTGCTGCGCGGCAAGCGGCCGGCTGCGAATTCCTCGTGCGCAGGGCCGATCGAGAGGAACCTCGAGCTCGGACGCAAGCTGCAAGTGAATGCCACGCCGACGCTGATCTTCGCCAACGGCGAGCGCCACAGCGGGGGCCTGCCGATACCGCAACTGGAGGAACGTCTCGATCAGGCAGCTCGCTAGTCAGCACGGCTCGTGCTCCGCGACCTGGACGGCGCGTGCCACGCTGCCGTTCCTGTCGCTGGTCAACGTTACGACCACGGTCTTGCCGTGCAGCCTATGCAGGTGCACGTCGTCGTTGCCGCAGCTGATGGGCGTGCCGAGCGGCACCCTGACGGTAAGCGGGCCTGCTTTGCCGTCCGTGCGACGCTCCATGGTCAGCGTCCCCGCGCAGCCGCCGGCTTTCGTCACGTCGCAGTGCGTCACCGTGGTGCGGCGCACGACGCCCTCGATCCTTTCATCGGCTAGCGCGTCCGCAACCCGCCCGAGCAAGATGAGGAGGAAAACAGCCAGCACAACGCGGGCCAATGCTGCCACGCTGAATAGACCCGCCGGTTGTGAGAATTCTTACCGCTATTCGATCACGACGAGATCGACCGGCGCCGCGACGCCGGCCACCTCCCGATTGGGCAGGCGCTTGTGCGCCCGCTTCGGCGCATAACCCTGCGCGATCGCCTTCTCGCGAGCGAGCAGCGTCGTCAGCGCGCGCACGCCTTCCGCCTTGGTGTGGTTCTGGATCTTCGCGGCGCGATTGACGGGATCGCCGATCACCGCGTATTCGAGCCGGCCTTCTTCGCCGATCGCGCCGCAGATGACCGGTCCCGCCTCGATGCCCAGGCCGATGCCGGGCGCAGGCGCGTTGCGCTGCCGGCGCTCCTCGGCCCATGCGCCAAGCGCGTCGAGCATCACCTCGGCGCAATGCAGCGCGTCGGCGGCGTAGGTCAGGCTGGCCCGGGTGGCGCCGAAAGTCACCATGATGCCGTCGCCCAGATACGTGGTGATCGAGCCATGGTGGCGCTGGATGATCGGCACCGCGACGCGCTGGTATTCGCCGAGCAGCGCGATTAGCGCAGCAGGCTCGAGCGTCGCGGCGAGCTTTGTGAAACCCCGAAGGTCGATGAACATCACTGCCGCTTCGCGGGATTCGCCTTCCCCTGGGCGCAGCAGCTCATCCGCCTTGATCAGATGTTCGGCGATCTCCGGCGAGAAAAAACGCGCGAGCTGGGTGGAGGCGGCCTGCTCGGCGACCGCGCGCTCGAGGAGCTGGCGCGTGCGCCCGACGGCGAGCGCGAGCAGCACCGAAACCAGCAGGATGGAAATGATCTTGTCGATCTCGCCGCCGATCAGAATCTTTGCCGAGGTCATGTAGGCGACGTAGTCGCGGGTCACGAGCCCCATGCCCGCCGGCTCGGCGAGCGCGTAGCCCAGCAGGGCGAGCCAGCCCAGCGCCGCGGTGGCGCCGGCGAGCAGCACATGCCCCGGCGAGAACGACAGCGCGCGCAGCGCGATGAAAATGAAGAAATACGTAAACGTCGGCGCCTTCAGGTAGAAGGCGGCTGGCTGGCCGTACTCGACATGGAAGCTCCAGATGGTCACCGTCAATAACGCCATATCGACCACCACCGAAAGCGCCCGCATCGCCGGCCCGAGCCGCCCGCTGTAGACCAGGTAGAGTCTCAGGGCGGTGAAGGCCGCGTAGAAGGCGAGCGCCCAGGGCACCGGGCGCATCAGGACGTCGACCGGCGACGTGCTCGGCGCGAGGAAGTAGAGCGTCGCGAAGACGCAAAGCACCCCCGCTTGCACCCAGCTCGTCAGAATCTCGCCGCGCTCGCGCTCGGCCTGCAGCGCGCGCACCACCCGCGCCGGCAGCTGTTCGGCCGGCCGGAAAGCCGCCGCTGGGTGCAGAACCTGTGACTGCGAGACCACGCGAGGCTGAGTCCCGCGGGCAGGCGATTCCTTACATCTTCAGGAGCCCTTGACGATCTTCAGCTGGTTGTCGACGCCGGTCACGCCGTCGACTTTCGCCGCGATCTGGCCCGCGCGGTTGCGCTCCGCCGCGGTGGCCGCGGTGCCCCAGAGGCTGACCCGGCCGTCCTTCGCGGTCACGTCGATCCCGGCGCCCAGGACTTTCGTGTCGCCCTCGAGCGCCTGCTTCACGCGGCGCGCGAGCTCCTTGTTCGGGTCGGGCTTCGGTGCTTCGGGCGCTTTCGCCTCGGGCGCTTTTGCTATGGGACTCGGGGCCTGCTGGGGCGGCGTGGGCGCGGCTGCGGGTTTCGGCGGCGGCGTATCGCCGCAGGCGGCAAGGCCGAGGATCAGGAAAACGGAAAGCGTGTGTTTCATGGGGAATTTCCTCCTGATGCGCAGACTACCCCGGGATCATGGCCGTGTCCTGCGCACTTTGTAGCATTTCAATGACAGGCGAACAGCTCCGCGATCGCGCGCGCGTCGAAGCGGTACTCGTGGTTGCACATCTCGTTGCGGATCAGTACCTCGCCCTGCTCGGCGAGGATCGCCTCGACCTCGCGCCGGCCGAGGCCTAGCAGCATGTCCCTGACCTTGCCCTCGTCGTAGGGGCAGTGGTACTCGACCGCGTAGAGCCGGAACACGCGCATCAGCTCTTCGGGGAACACGCGCGTGAGCAGATCGTAGGGCTGCGCGTCGCGCGTGTCGTCCAGGCGCAGGGTCGAGGCGAGGTGCGTGACGCGGTTCCAGCCGTCCGGGTCGCGCAGGTCTGCGCGCGGCAGCTTTTCCAGCAGCAGGCCGCAGAGCGCGCCGCTGTCGGCGCGCAGGCGCAGGAACGCGGTCGCCTGCTCGGACTGCGCCAGGTAATGCGCGAAGATTTCTTCGAGGGTCTCGCCCTCGAGCGGCACCAGGCTCTGGTAGAACTTGCCGCTCCTGAGGTCCTCCAGCGTCACGGCCAGGCGTCCGTTCCCGAGGAGGTCTCTTTCGTTGAACGAGGCTGCGGGCTTTTCGTAGCTCGCCATGCCCCGGATGCGCAGGTCCGCGGTGCAGTCGGCCACCAGCAGCTTGACCGGCCCGGACCCCTGCACCTGGAGCGTGACGCGGCCCGAGCCCTTCTGGTTCGCCCCCAGGAGCACGTTCAGCGCGGTGGTATGACCCAGCAGAGCTGCGATATCTTCGGGGTAGTCGCGGCCGTTCAGCATGCGCTGCCACGCCCCGGTCAGGCACACCAGCCGCCCCCTGATGTCGAGCTCCTCGAAGAGGAAGCGCTGAACGTAGTCCGTCTGCATGGTCAAAGTATAAATGCGCCTGCCGCTGAGCGCCCTTTGAACGCGCCGCCGTTCCGCGCCGAGCACATCGGCAGCCTGCTGCGGCCGCAGAAGCTGCTCGAGGACCGTGCGCGCGAAGACGAGTGCATCGTCGAGGCGATCCGCTGGCAGGAGAGCCTGGGCCTGAAAGTGGTCACCGACGGCGAGTTCCGCCGCGAGTCCTGGCGGCTCGGCTTCGTTTCCAAGGTCGCCGGCTTCGCGCGCGCCGACGCGGTCGGCAACGTCGACCTGCAGCGCGACGCCGCCGGCAACGTGATGCGGATCGGCTCCGCGCCGGTCGCGGTGACGCGCATCCGGCGCACCCGGCCGATCGTCGCCGACGAGGTGGCTTTCTCGCTCGGCAACACGAAGTGCACCGTCAAGGCGACGCTGCCTGCCCCGTCGTATCTCCACTACCCGCGCGGCCGCAATTGCGTCGACCGCGACGTCTATCCCGATCTCGACCGATTTTTCGACGATGTGGTGAAGGTGTACGTCGAAGAGCTGCACGCGCTGCACGCGGCCGGCGGGCGCTACCTGCAGTTCGACGAGGTGGCGCAGACGCTGCTCTGCGACCAGAAGCTGCGCGACGCGGTGCGCGCGCGCGGCGACGATCCCGAGAAGCTGATCGACCTCTACATCGACCTCATCAACCGCATCGTGCGGGCGCGGCCCGCCGGCATGACGGTCGGCGTCCACATGTGCCGCGGCAACGCCATGGGCAAGTGGATCGCCGCCGGCGGCTACGAGCGCATCGCCGAGAAGGCGTTCAATCGCCTGGAAGTCGACGCTTTTTTCCTCGAGTACGACAGCGAGCGCGCCGGCGGCTTCGAGCCGCTGCGCTTCATGCCGAAGGGAAAGCGGGTAGTGCTCGGGCTGGTTTCGACCAAGCTTCCCGCGCTTGAAAGCAAGGACCTGCTGAGAACGAAAATCGACGCGGCCGCCAGGTACGTGCCGATGGAGAACCTCTCGGTCAGCCCGCAGTGCGGTTTCGCCAGCCACCAGGCAGGCAGCGCGCTCAGCTTCGCCGAGCAGGAGGCGAAGCTCAGGCTGGTGGCCGAGCTCGCGCGGGAGACGTGGGGGACTACCTGAGTTGGTAGCTGACCAGCTCGAGGTCGAAGTCGGTGTCCGGTGGTGCCGAGTTGTCGCCAGCCCTCGTCCCCAACACGATATCGACGGTGCCGCGGCTGGAAAACTTCACGGCTCGCTTGACGGCGGGCGCATACCAGACCGTCAGGCGCCGGGTCCCGAACCAACCCGCGGGCGCCGACTGCGATCTGACCACCGCCGGCCGCCATTTGTGGTCGACCACGATTTTGATGGTCTCGAAGTTGCCGGCCGTCACGCCGATGCTTTCGCGCCCGACGACCCTGCCTTCGGCTTCGCACAGGTACTGAGTCTTGCATTTTTCGTCCTTGATCTCGATGGCGCCGAGCCGCGCCGGCGGCGACAGCTCTTCGAAAACCGAGAGATAAGGGGAGAACAAGGATCGGCCGAGGGAAGCGAGATACCGGCCGCGGCCGTGCGTCCATTCGCCCGACGGACCGCCCTCGAGCGAGAATCGCTCGACGATGGCTTGCTCCGAAGCCAAGGCCACGCGAACGGTGTAATTTCGCGGCCCGGGCTTGCCGGCGGGTTTCGGTTCCGTCAGCCGATAGGTCCAGCTGTCGCCCGCCTGCGGGAAGGGGCTCGCCGCGGCTGCGGCCGCGAGCCTCGCCTGCTCGGCCTTCGCTTTTTCGGCGGCGGCGCGCTCCGCGGCCGCTTTCTCCGCCGCGGCCCGGTCTGCCGCCGACCGTTCGGCCGCGGCCTTATCCGCGGCGAGCTTCTCGGCTGCGGCCCGTTCGGCAGCCAGCTTCTCGGCCGCGGCCCGCTCGGCGGTTGCTTTGCGCTCCGCAGCTACCCTTTCCGCGGCGACCCGCTCGGCGGCGGCTCTTTCCGTGGCCAGCCTGGCGGCCGCGGCCCGGTCCGCCGCCGCCCTTTCGGCGGCCGCGAGGTCGGCGACCGCCTTCTGCGCCGCCGCTCTCTCGGCGGCGGCTTTTTCCGCCGCCGCCCGTGCCTCCGCCATCAGCTTCTCGGCCGCCGCCCTGTCGGCGGCGAGCTTGTCGGCTGCGGCCTTGTCCGCGGCCGCCTTGTCCGCCGTGGCTTTTTCCGCCGCCTGTTGCTGCGCGGGCGACGGCTGTTCGATCCTCGGCTCGGGCTTAGCCTGCGGCGCTTGAGGCGCGGGCGCCCTGGTCGCATACCACGCCGCCGCTGCGGCGACCGCGAGCCCGATCGCGACCGCGGCGCCGATGACGATCGGCCTGGACGACGCGCCGGCGCGATCCCCGGGCGGCGCGGCCCCGGGGCGCGGCGCGATGATGGTTTGCTCTGCTGACGCGACGGCCGCCTGCGCCTTGCGCGCCTGCTCCTGCTGCCTGCGCGCGAGCGCCTCGGCATCGCGCTTCGCCTTTTCCTCGGCCGCGCGCTTCCTCTGCTCGGCCTCCAGCTTCGCCCGCTCCGCGGCCTGGCGCTTCGCCTCCTCCGCCGCCTCGCGGTTTGCGTTCTCCTCGATTTCCCGCGCGCGCGCCTCGGCTTCGAGCTTCGCTTTCGCTTCGCGCCGCACCTGCTCGCCGGCGTCGCGCAGCTTGCCGAGTTTGCGCTGCGCCAGGTCGGCATAGATGCCGTTCGGGAACTTGCGCAGATAGGATTCGAAGTCCTCGGCGTCGTTGCTGTCCTTGATGGAGCGCCAGAACTCCACGTCCGCGTCCTGCATGCCTGGATAGCTACCCGGATGCGTCGCGGGCTGCGAACCGGTTGCCTGAGCGCCGGACGGCGCGGCGCGCGCCGCTGGCTGAACGACCGTTCGGTCGGCGTCGTCCTCCTCGGCCTTGCCCTCAAGCGCGCGCTTGAGCGCGACCGAGAACGCGCGCATCGACTGGTAGCGCCCGTCGGGTTCCTTGACGAGCGCCTTGCCGACCACCGCGTCGAACAACGGTGAAACCGTGGTGTTGATCGACGAAGGCAACGCCGGCTGGTCCTGCATGATCTTCTTCGCGATAGTCCAGGGGCCGCCGCTGAACGGCAGCTCGCCGGTCAGGAACTGGTAGAGGATGATGCCCGCGGCGAACACGTCGGTGCGCCGGTCAATCGCGGTGCCGGTGATCTGCTCGGGCGACATGTAGGCCGGGGTGCCGACCAGCGTTCCCGCCTGCGTGGCGTGCGAGCGCGTGGTATCCTGCACCCGCGCCACGCCGAAGTCGGTGAGCTTGGTGTGCCCCTGCGAGTCGAGCATCACGTTCGCGGGCTTGACGTCGCGGTGGATAATGCCGGACTGGTGGGCGAACTCGAGCGCGCTGGACAGCTCGCTCATGATGCGCACCGCTTCCTTCGGCTCGAAGCGCTCGCCGGCGTTGAAGTAGCCCTGCAGCTCCCGGCCGCGGATGAACTCCATCACCAGGTAGGCGATGTCGCCTTCCTCGCCGAAGTCGTACACCTGCACAATGTGGGGGTGGTTGAGCCGGGCGACCGCGTGCGCCTCGCGCACGAAGCGCGCCGAGTAGTCGCGCGCGGCGCTGTCGTCGAGGTGCGCCTTGAGGATCGTCTTGATCGCGACCGCGCGGTCGAGCTTCGGGTCGAGGCCTTCGTAGACCACGCCCATCGCGCCGCGGCCCAGCACGCGCCGGATAGTGTAGCGGCCGAGCGTCCTGAGTTCAGGCGCCGGCATGGCTTGGCTCTCCTGGCACTACGTTCCCCCGCCGAGATGCTACCCCGCCGAGCTGCATGCAACAACCGAGCCACTGCCGGCTAGTTGAGCTTGTAGCTCATCAGCTCGAGATCGAAATTAGCGTGGAAAAGCGAACGACTGCTGCCGCGGATCACGCGGCTTGAAACCTTGACCGCTCGCTTGATCTGCGGCGAATACCAGATCGTCAAAATGCGCTCACCGACCTCGGCCCCCCCTCCCATCGATCCTCGCCAGATCTGGTTGACCGTCACCTTGGTTGTATCGAAGCTGCCGCCGGCGAGCCGAACGGTCTCGCCGCCGACAACTTTTCCTTCTGAGCTACACCGGTAAATCCCGAAGCATGAATCGTCGTGTTGAGCGATCCGGCGTATCGCGGTGCCTGGGGTCAAATCCTCGAACACCACCAGGTAAGGGGAGAAGACCGATACCACCTGGGCTGCCAGGTAATTTCCCCTGGAGTGCGCCCACTCGGTCGGCGGCGCGCCGTCGCGCGAGACCTGGTCAAGAATGCTCGCTTCCGATGCGGCCGCTATCCTGACGACGTAGACGCTTTGCCTGGGACGCTCGCCGACTCGGTTTTCGATGAGCTGGTAGGTCCAGCTGTCGCCCGGCCGGGGGAAGCGCGTAGTCGCGGCGGTGACCGCAATCGTCGGGATGACGCTTGTCGTCGGAGCGGGCGTGGTTGCTGGCGGCGGGGAAGGCGCCGCGGGCGCGCTCTCGGGCGGCCGGCTGGCCGGGAGGACGCTTGCGGGTGCAGCGCTCATCGCCGATGCATCTGCAGTCGCCGACCCCCGGCCGTCCTGCGGATTGAGTGTCTGCGAAGCGCGTTGCCCGGCCGGTTTGCTGATCCAGTCGGCCCAGTATTGCGTGCGCTTGGAATTGATTTCCGCCGCGTTCTGCGACGCCCAGTGCAGCGTTTCCGGCGAGTTGGTCACGAAGTGCGTACCGGAATCCCAGCGGGCGAACTCGTAGCCGCCGAGCTCGATCTGACGCACCGGACGGAACGAAAAGCGCGCCTTCCATACCCCCATGCGCGGCGTCACCAGCGCGTAGTAAGTCCGGCCGGACAGCACCGTGGCCTGCATAAAGTCGGCCGACTCGCCGATTACCATGAACGTGTGCTCGCCGGGCTTCACCGGGTGGGCGATCTTGGTGCCGTTGTTCAAGATGCCGATGAACTTCGTTTCCGGGCCGCCGACGTCGAACACCGAAGCCGCGATGGCGCTACCCAGCGCGCTCGATCGCATGAAAACCACCATCGCCTCGTCCTGCTTGATGATGGACGGCTGGTCGGCCTTCATCATCTGCGCGCCGCCGCACGCGGCGAGCCCGATCGGCAAGCAGATGAGCCAGAAAAAACGTGCCATTTCCGCCGGTGCCTCCCGCTCGGATCCTACCTCAGTCCGCTTTCACTCCCGCCTTGCGGATGACTTCTCCCCATTTGGCAATTTCCCGCTTTATGTATGCGGCGAACTCCTCGGGCGTGCTGGTGAGCGGCTCGGTGCCGGTGGCGGCGAGCCGCTCCTTCATCTCCGGCGATTGGAGGATTTTCACCAGCTCGGCATTGAGGCGGGTGATGACCGGCCGCGGCGTGCCGGCGGGCGCAAGCACGCCGTACCAGGTCGTGACCTCGAAATCGCGCAGGCCGGCTTCGGCCACCGTCGGCACCTCGGACAGCGCGGCCGAGCGCTGCGGCGCGACGAGCGCGAGCGCGCGCAGCCGGCCGGCCCTGATGTGCGGCGCGGCGGCGGGGATGCCGATGGCCACCAGGTGGACGTTGCCGGCGAGCACGTCCTGCATCGCCAGGTTGACGCCCTTGTAGGGCACGTGCACCAGCTTCGCCCCGGTGACGATGTTGAACAGCTCGCCCGCCAGGTGGTTCGAGGTGCCGGCGCCGCCCGAGCCGAAGTTGAGGACGCCGGGCTTGCCCTTCGCGAACGCGATGAATTCCTGCAGGTTCTGCACCGGGAGCGAGGCCTGCGTGATCATCACGTTGGGCACCGTGGCGACCAGGCTCACCGGCGCGAAGTCCTTCACCGGGTCGTAGTTGACCTTCGAATACAGCGTCGGGCTGATCGCGAGCGAGGGCGCCACCAGAACGATGGTGTAGCCGTCGGGCGCGGACCTCGCCGCGGCCTCGGCGCCGACGTTGCCGCCGGCGCCGCCGCGGTTCTCGGTGAACACCGTCTGGCCGAGGCTGACCGACAGCCGCTCGGCGATCAGCCGGCCGAGGATGTCGGTGCCGCCGCCCGGCGGGAACGGCAGGATGAAGCGCACCGGCCGCACCGGCCAGGCGTCCTGCGCCTGTGCGTTGAAAACGAAGACGAGTCCCAGCAGGAATCCGAGAGCGGAACGCATGGTGAAATATCTTAGCGCGGGGCGTGTTTGCACGAGCATGAAAACCCTCCTCGCAGCAATCGCCCTCCTGGTCGCGGCCAGCGCCCAGGCCCAGCAGAAGGACATGAGCTTCTTCATCACCGGCGCAGGCCCCGGCAAGGGCGCGGACCTCGGCGGCCTGGCGGGCGCCGACCGGCATTGCCAGGCGCTGGCGAAAGCCGCCGGCGCCGGCCAGCGCGAGTGGCGGGCCTATCTCAGCACCGACAAGGTGAACGCCCGCGACCGCATCGGCAAGGGGCCATGGAAGAACGCCAAGGGCGAGGAGATCGCGAAGAGCGTCGACGACCTGCACGCCAACAGCCGCATCAACAAGCAGACCGGGCTCGACGAGCAGGGCCGGACGGTGAATGCCCGCGGCGACACGCCGAACCGGCACGACATCCTGACCGGCTCGACCCCCGACGGCCGCGCCATTTCCGACAAGGACATGACCTGCGGCAACTGGACGAAGAGCGGCGAGGGCTCGGCGATGGTCGGGCATCACGACCGCCAGGGCCTGAGCGACACCGAGGCCGCGAGGTCGTGGAACTCCTCGCATCCCTCGCGCGGCTGCAGCCAGGACGCGCTGCGCAGCTCGGGCGGCGACGGGCTGTTCTACTGCTTCGCCGCGAAGTAGCCGTTCACCATCAAAGGCCCAGGTACGCCTGCCGCACGCGGTCGTCGTGCAGCAGCTCGGCGCCCGGGCCGCTCATCACGACGCGGCCGTTCTCGAGCACGTAGGCGCGGTTCGAGATCTTGAGCGACACGGCGACGTTCTGCTCGACCAGCAGGATGGTGAGGCCGCGGCCGTTCAGCACCCGGATGGTGTGCAGCACTTCCTGCACCACCAGCGGCGCGAGCCCGAGCGAGGGCTCGTCGAACATCACGAGCTCGGGCGCGCCCATCAGGCAGCGGCCGATGGCGAGCATCTGCTGCTCGCCGCCCGACATCGTGCCGGCCACCTGGCGGCGGCGCTCGGCCAGCGTCGGGAACAGCGAGAACACGTCTGCGAGATTTTTCGTTGCAGCGGCGCGGGCGCGCGGCACGAGGGCGCCCATCTGCAGGTTCTCGAGCACGGTCAGGCTCGGGAATATCTGGCGCCCCTCGGCGACCTGGCCGATGCCGAGGTTGCAGATCTGGTGTGATTCCAGGCCCGAGATCCTGCGACCCATGAAATCTATTGAACCCGAATGCAAAACTTCGATTCCCGCGATGCAGCGGATGAGCGAGGACTTGCCGGCGCCGTTGGCGCCGACGATGGCGACGATCTCGCCCTGCGGCACTTCGAGCGACACGTCGGACAGCGCCTGGGCGTCGCCGTAGTAGAGGTTCAGGTTTTCTACGGAAAGAAAAACGTGGTCTGTCCCTGGTTTTGTCATACCTCTGTTTCTTCTCCCAGGTAGCACTCGAGCACCGCGGGGTCGCGCACGATCTGCGCCGGCGCGCCGCGCGCGATGACTTCGCCGTGGTGCAGGACGCCGACGTGCTGCGCGAGCGCCATCACCGCGCGCATCACGTGCTCGATCAGCAGGATGGTCAGGCCCTCGGCGCGGTTCAGGTCGCGGAACACCTCCACCATCTGGTCGCACTCGGTCGGCCGCAGGCCGGCCATCACCTCGTCGAGCAGCAGCAGCCGCGGCCGCGTGGCGAGAGCGCGCGCGACTTCCAGCCGCTTGCGGTCGGGCAGGGTGAGCGAGGAGGCGGGCAGGGCGGCTTTCGCCTCCAGGCCCAGCTTCCTCAGGATGGCTGCAGAAAAAACCTTTGCTTCAGAAACATTACTTGAACGTCGCAGGGCACCGACGACCACATTGTCGAGCACCGAAAGGCCGGCGAACGGCTTAACGAGCTGGAAGGTGCGGCCGATACCGGCGGCGCACACCTGGTCCGGGCGAAAACCGTGGATGGACATGCCTTGAAAAAGAATCTGGCCGGAATCGGGCGCGAAGACGCCGGCGATCATGTTGAAGATGGTGGTCTTGCCGGCGCCGTTCGGGCCGATCAGCGCGTTGATGCTGCCCGCCGGGATTTGGAAGGATGCGTCGCGCACGGCCTGCAGGCCGCGGAAGGATTTCGAGATGTTCCTTACCTCAAGCATGGATCTTCAATTTCTTGGCTATTGCAGGCCAGATGCCGTGCGGCAGGAACATCACCACCAGCAGCAGGACCAGCCCGTAGAACACCTGCTTGATGCCCGGGATCTCCCAGCCGAGCGCGGCGAGCAGCTCGGTGATGCCGTCGGAGAGCAGCGTCAGCACCGCGGCGCCGAGGACCGGGCCGAACAGCGTGCCGATGCCGCCGATCACCGGGCCGAGGATGATCTCGATCGAGCGGCTGATGTGGAAGATCTGCTCGGGGAACAGGTTGTTGTAGTAGAAGGCGAAGAACACGCCGGAGATCGAGGTCATCGCCGAGCTGACCGCCACCGCCAGCATCTTCCAGCGGAAGGTGTTGATGCCGAGCGCCTGCGCGGCTTCCTCGTCTTCGCGGATGGCCTGCCAGTAGTAGCCTGCCCTTGATCGCAGGAGAAAAAAACAGAGGAGAAAAGCCCCTGCGGTCAGGAAAAGCATGGCGTAGTAATACATGAGCGGCGGGCCACGCCAGTTGGCGATATCCCAAGTGTCGCGCTGCGCCACCTTGAGGAACATGCCGCCCGGGCCGCCGAGCCAGTCGAGGTGGTCGAAGCCGATGCGCGTGAACTCCGCGAATGCGATGGTGAGCAGCGCGAAGTACACGCCCGAGATGCCGAAGCGGAAGGCGAGGAAGCCGATGGCGAGGCCGAGCGCCACGCAGAAGAGCATCGCCAGCCACAGCCCGGCCCACGGGCCGATGCCGTAGTGAAAGAACAGCGCGCCGGCGGCGTAGGCGCCGACGCCGACGTAGAGGGAGTGGCCGAGCGAGAGCTGGCCGGCGAAGCCCATCATCACGTTCCATGCCTGGCCGGTATAGGCGAAGAACAGGATCAGCGTCGCGACCGAAAGGGCGTACGGGCCGGCGAAGGCCGGAAACGCGACCAGCAGCGCCGCGAGAACCGCCAGCAGGATGAGCTCTTTTTTCAGATCTTCCTTCCGAGCAGGCCCTGCGGCCGGAACAGCAGCACCAGGATCAGCAGACCGAAGCTGAACATGCTCTTCGCCGAGGGCGCGATGAACAGGCCCGCGAGCGCCTCCGACAGGCCGATCAGCACGCCGCCGAGGAGCGCGCCGGTCATCGAGCCCAGCCCGCCGACGATCACGATCACGAAGGCGAGCAGCGTGTAGTAGGGGCCGAGCGGCGGCGTGACGTCGACGAGCAGCACCATCGCGCAGCCCGCCGCCGCGACGCACGCGGCGCCGAGGCCGAACGTCAGCGAATAGTATTTCCTGACGTTCAGGCCGACGACCTTGGCGCCGAGGTAGTTGTCGGCGCAGGCGCGGATCGCCTTTCCGGTCAGGGTGAACCTGAAGAATGCGAACAGCGCCGCCGCGGCGGCGACGGCGACGAGCGCCGCGTACAGCCGCGCCTTGTCCACGAGGATGCGGCCGATCTCGAAGGACTCGAGCTGGTAGTCCACCTGTACGTTGCGCGCGTCGGGGCCGAACAGCAGGAGCAGCGCGTTCACCAGGATGATCGCCACCGCCACGAGCAGCATGAACTGCGAGTGCTCGGGGCGCGTGATGAACGGGTTGATCAGCCCCGCCTGCATCAGGGTCCCGAAGACAAAAAATACTGCCGCGACCGGCAGCACGGCGAGGAAGGGATCGAGCTTGAACGCGGCGAACAGCACCGTCGCCGCGTACATGGCTATGGTCATCATCTCGCCGTGCGCGAAGTTGACCACGCGCACCACGCCGAAGATCACCGACAGCCCGAGCGCCATCAGGCCGTAGACCAGGCCTGTCAGGACCCCCGAGATGACTACGTTTGCTACTAAGTCAAAAGACAACTACGCCTTCTTGTATCCCGGCATGGGGAAGACGGGCTTCGCGGTAGCGGCGCTCGTTGGCAGCACCACCGTCGGCGTCAGGTTCAGGTTCTGCAGGCACGCAGAGCCGATACCCTCGACCTGGCCCTTGGCGTTGAACTTGATCGGGTCGCCGAGCATCATCTTCGACGCGATGTTGGTCTGGCGGATGGCGTCGGCGAGCGTCTTCGGATCGGTGCTCTTCGCGCGCTTGAAGGCGTCGGCGGCGATCAGGATCGCCTCGAAGGTGAAGCCCACGTTCAGGCCGTGGAACACCAGCTTGTCCTTCGGGTTCTGCTTCAGGAACGCCTTGTCCACGACCTTGGTCAGCTCGGCGCGCGGGTTGTACCAGGGCACGTTCGAGATCGAGTACTCGGAGAGCTTGCCGAGCGTCTTGAAGTATTGCTCCTCGTACATGCCGGGCGAGCCGGGGCTCACGATCCCCATCGGATTCCAGCGCTGCTTGACCATCTCGCGGCGCAGGATGATGGCGTCGTTGAGGCGGCACACCAGCAGCAGGAAGTCCGCGTTGGACGCCTTCGCCTTCGACACTTCGACGGTAAGGTCCTTCGCCGCCGGGTCGTAGGAGATGGTGTCGACGATCTTGAACGGCAGCTGCGTCAGGCGCTGCATGAACGCGCCGATGCCCTTGGCCATCGCCTGGCCGAAGGTATCGTTCACGTGCATGAACACCGCGGTGCGCGGCACGGTGTTGGTCGCCTGGAACAGCTCGCCGATCAGCGCCAGGCCGTTCCTCACGATGTCGGGCGCGGTCTGGAAGTTGCGGAACACGAACTTGTAGCCCTGCTCGGTGATCTGCGGCGCGGCGGCGATGTTGATGACGAAAGGCACGCCGCGCTGCTCGGCGACCTGCGCGATCGCGGCGGCGGCGCCGGAGTCGAACGGCCCGACTAGCACGTGCGCGCCTTCCTGCACTAGGCGCTCGGCGCGCGTGCGCGCCGTGTCCACGTTGGATTCCCAGTCCGCGTTCATCAGCTCGATGTCGACGCCGAGCATCTGCTTGATCACGCCGGGCGCGAGGTCGGCGCCCTTCTGGCACGACTGGCCGATGAAGCCCTGCACCCCCGAGCGCGGCAGGATCACGCCCACCTTGAGCCTCTGCGCCTGCGCCCGCACGATGCCGAACGGATGGACCGCGGCGAGCGCAGTAGTGGCAGCGAGAGCTTTATTGAACTGGCGGCGTTGCATGTTTATCCCCTCCTTGGCGGTCCGGTATTCTAAGCGAGCGATGAGGCCCATCCGCAAGGTCGCCCTCGGGCCGAGGGACGTCGAGGTCGAGCGCCGGGCAGGCGGGGCGATCGTGCTGCGCTCGCCGCACGCGCTCGGACCCTATCCCGCCAAGCTCACAGAGCGCCTCGAGCACCGGGCGCAGCGCGCGCCGGACCGGGTCCTGTTCGCGCAGCGGCAAGGCGATGGCTGGCGCCGCCTGACCTACCGGGAGGCGGTGCAGAGGGCGCGCCGCGTGGGCCAGTTCCTTCTGAAACAGGGCTTGTCGGCCGAGCGGCCGCTCGTCGTCCTGTCCGGCAACGACATCGAGCACGCCCTGCTGCACCTCGGCGCGATGTACGTCGGCATACCATACGCACCGGTTTCGCCGGCGTACTCGCTGCTCTCCGCCGACTTCGGCAAGCTGCGCGCGATCCTCGATCTGCTGACTCCGGGCCTGGTTTTCGTTTCTCAGAGAAGCTTGTTCGAAAAAGCGCTCGGTGCGGTCGTCCGGTGCGAAATTATCGACACGCTGGAAGAACCCGCGGCGACTGCCGCGGTCGACGCGGCGCACGCGCGGGTCGGGCCCGACACGATCGCCAAGTTCCTGTTCACCTCGGGCTCGACCGGGATGCCCAAGGCGGTGGTCAATACCCAGCGCATGTGGTGCGCGAACCAGGCGATGATCCAGTCGATGCTCGCCTTTCTGGCCGACGAGCCGCCGGTGCTCCTCGACTGGGCGCCGTGGCACCACACCGCGGCCGGCAACCACGACTTCGGCCTGGCGATCTACAACGGCGGCTCGTACTACATCGACGAGGGCAAGCCGCTGCCCGGCGCGATCGAGGCGACGGTGCGCAACCTGCGCGAGGTGGCGCCGACGTGGTACTTCAACGTGCCGAAGGGCTTCGAGATGCTTCTGCCGTTCCTTAGGAAACGATTCCCGCTTGCGGGAGAATTTTTTCTCCCGGCTGAAAGTCCTGTGGTTCGCGGGCGCGGCGCTGCCGCAGCATGTTTTCGACGAGATGAAGGAGCTCGCCTTCGGCACCTGCGGCGAGGAGATCGCGTTCCTCACCGGCTTCGGCGCCACCGAGACCGCCCCCGCGACGCTCGGCCGCGTCTGGCCGTCCGCGAACGTCGCCAACATGGGCCTGCCGCCGGCGGGAGTCGAGGTGAAGCTGGTACCCTTTCAGAACGCCTTTGAGATGCGGGTGAAAGGCCTGCACGTCACGCCCGGCTACTGGCGCCAGCCCGAGCTCACCGCGCAGGCGTTCGACGAGGAGGGCTACTACCGGCTGGGCGATGCTTTTGCGTTCGAGGATTCCGGGAGACCGGAGATAGGCCTGTTGTTCGCCGGCCGCATCGCCGAGGACTTCAAGCTTTCGACCGGCACCTGGGTGCACGTCGGAGCGCTGCGCGCGGGTTTCATCGCGCACTTCGCGCCGCTGGTGCGCGACGTGGTGATCGCGGGCGAGGGGAGAAACGAGGTCGGGGCGTTGATTTTTCTTGCCGGCAAGGCGTCCAAGGAAGAACTGCTGGCAAAATTGAAAACGCTCGACGGCACCGGCAGTTCAAACCGCATCGCGCGCGCCATGGTGCTCGAAGAGCCGCCCTCGCTCGACGCGGGTGAAGCGACCGACAAGGGCAGCATCAACCAGAAGGCCGTGCTGGCGCGCCGCGCCGCAGCGGTGGATGAGCTTTATTCGGACTCGAGGCGGGTGCTATTGGCATGAACATCGAGAATTTCGTCGCCATCGACGTCCACACGCACGCCTGGAAGTCGGCGCTCGCGCTCGACGAGGGCCTGACCGAGTCGCAGCAGGCGATGGGCCGTTATTTCCGCTACCAGCCGCAGCACGCGACGGTGCCGGAAATGGCGCAGTACTACCGCAGGCTGAAGATGGCCTTCGTGGTGTTCACGGTCGACAGCAAGCTCATGCCGCGCAAGATCACGAACGAGGAGGTCGCCGAGCTCGCCCATAAGAACGCCGATGTCGCGATCCCCTTCGCGAGCATCGATCCGCACCGCGGCAAGGAGGGCGTGCGCGCGGCGCGCCGGCTGATCAAGGATCACGGGGTCAAGGGGTTCAAGTTCCATCCTTCGACGCAGGCTTTCTTCCCCAACGACCGCCTTGCATATCCTCTATATGAGGCGATCGCCGAGGCGAAGCTGCCGGCGCTGTTCCACACCGGGCAGACCGGCGCCGGCGCCGGCATGCGCGGCGGCGGCGGCATCCGCCTCAAGTATGCGAACCCGATCTACCTCGACGACGTGGCGGCCGACTTCCCCGACATGCCGATCATCCTCGCGCACCCGTCGTTTCCCTGGCAGGAAGAGGCGCTTTCGGTCGCGACGCACAAGCCGCAGGTGTACATCGACCTCTCGGGCTGATCGCCGAAGTACTTCCCGCCGATCCTCATCCAGTACGCGAACAGCCTGCTCAAGGACAAGATCCTGTTCGGCTCGGATTACCCGGTGATCACCCCCGAGCGCTGGATGGCAGACTTTGAAAAAATCAACATAAAACCGGAAGTTCGGCCGCTGATCCTGAAAGAGAACGCCGCGCGGCTTCTAAAGCTCTAAGCTAGTGCCATGCCCGTAAGACAGGAAATCGGCGAAGGCCTTGTTCCCGTCAAGGTCTATACCCGCGAGGTCGAGCCCGCGGCGCGCCAGCAGCTCGTCAACATCTCGCGGCTGCCGATCGTGCACCACCACGTGGCGGCCATGCCCGACGTGCACCTGGGCATCGGCGCCACCGTCGGCTCGGTGATCCCGACCAGGAAAGCGATCATCCCCGCCGCGGTCGGCGTCGACATCGGCTGCGGCATGATGGCCACGCAGCTTTCGCTCACCGCGAACGAGCTGGACGAGATTTCCCTGAAGAAAGTGTTCGCCCAGATCGGCCGCGACGTTCCGGTGGGCTTTAATTCGCACGGCGACCGCGACGCGCGCACCGAGGCTGCCAAGGGATTTCAGAAGCAGCTGAAGGGCATTCTCGAGAAGCATCCCGGCATCCAGAAACGGGTTGGGCGCCGCTCGAGCTGGGTGAACCAGATCGGCACGCTCGGCGGCGGCAACCATTTCATCGAGGTGTGCCTCGACGAGTCGCGGCGCGTCTGGGCGATGCTCCACTCGGGGAGCCGCGGCATCGGCAACGCGATCGGCAGCTATTTCATCGAGCTGGCGAAGCGGGATGCAGAACGCGTCTCCCTGGTCTTACCGGATAGGGATTTGGCGTACTTCAGCGAAGGCGCGCGGCATTTCGACGACTACGTCTCCGCAGTCGGCTGGGCGCAGGATTACGCGCGCGCCAACCGCGAGGAGATGATGGAGCTGGTCCTGGGCGCCTTGCGCCGGCACCTGCCGGCGTTCGCGGTGACCGGAAGCGCGGTGAACTGCCACCACAACTACGTCGAGCGCGAGGTGCACTACGGCGAGCCGGTGTGGCTCACGCGCAAGGGCGCGATCCGCGCCGGCGCGGGCGAGCTCGGCATCATCCCGGGGAGCATGGGAGCGCGCAGCTACATCGTGCGCGGCAAGGGCTCGGCCGAGAGCTTCCAGTCGTGCGCCCACGGCGCCGGGCGCCGCATGAGCCGCACCGAGGCGAAAAGGAGGTTTTCGGAGAAGGACCTGGCAGCGCAAACCGAGGGCGTCGTCTGCCGCAAGGACAGGGGTGTGATCGACGAGATCCCGGGCGCCTACAAGAGCATCGACGAGGTGATGGCGAACCAATCCGATCTCGTGGACGTCGTCCACACTCTCAAACAAGTCATCTGTGTAAAGGGCTGAGATGAAAAGAAGAGAAATCCTGGGCGCCGCATTGCTCCTGACGCCGCTTTTCCGTCCTATCCCCGGCCTTGCCCAGACCTGCGGCGTGATCACGCCGCGGCAGACCGAAGGCCCGTTTTTCACGCCGAACTCCCCTAAGCGGATTTCGCTGCTCGAAGGCGGCGAGAAATCCCGGCTCCTCGTGACCGGCGTGGTGCTCTCGGCCCAGTGCAAGCCGGTGCCGAACGCGCTGCTCGACTTCTGGCATTCGGACGAGGAGGGCGCCTACGACAACCGCGGCCTCCGCTACCGCGGCCACCAGCACGCCGACAGCCAGGGTCGCTACCGCCTCGAGACCATCGTTCCCGCCGAGTACCCGGGGCGCACGCGCCACATCCACGTCAAGGTGCAGGCGCCGGGCAAGCACATCCTGACCACCCAGCTCTACTTTCCCGGTGATCCCGGCAACAAGCGCGACTGGATCTACCGGCCCGAGCTGGAGATGAAGCGATTGAAGGCGGGAGAAACGAGCTTCGACTTCATCGTGGAGGCATAACCGCGGCCTAGCGGCGGCCGTCGTACCAGGCGTGGCAGCTCTCGCGGCTGCGCAGGTTGCGCCCGCCGAGCGCGAGCGTTTTCAGCATGAAGGTGAAGTGCTCGCGCTTGGTGTAGAGGCGCGCCTTGCGGTCGCTGGTGCGCAGCGGATGGCGGTGCAGGATGACGATGTCGCGCCCCCGCCTGCGCGCCATGCGCTTCAGGCGCCGGAACAGCTCGATCTCCTCGCCGGCGTAGAGCTGCTCGCTGAAGCCGCCGGCCTCGCGGAACGCCCGCGCCTCGCAGAAGATGAACGAGCCCGCGGCCCAGCGCGCCCGCCTGCTGAGCGCATTCCAAAGCGCGATCCACAGCCGGATCGTCCGGTCGGGCGTCTCGAAGGTGACCGTGGCGCCGCCGGCCAGGCAGTTCTGCCGTATCGCTTCCACAACCTCGGTGAACAGTTCCCGGCTGGGATACGAATCGGCGTCCACGAAGACCAGCCACTCGCCGCTCGCCCCGGCGGCGCCGGCGTTGCGGGCGCGCGCGATCTGGTTCACCGGCTCGAACACCACGGACGCTCCCGCCGCGCGCGCGATCTCGGCGGTGCGGTCGGTCGAATTGTTGTCGCAGACGATGAGCTCGCAGGCCCAGCCGGCTTCGTCGAAGGCGCGCATCGCCGCGCGCATGCTCTCGAGCGAGCCGGCGAGCAGCCGCTCCTCGTTGAACGCCGGCACGACGAGCGAGACCTTCACTCGCCGGACTTCGCGAACTGCCTGATCGGGGCGAGGTTCATCACCCAGGGCAGCGCCGAGCGGCACCACACCTGGAACTTCGGCGCCAGCGCCGCGCGCTGGCGCACTGTGCCGATGCGCACGTTGAACACCTGCGGATCGAATTCGGCCGCGGCGTACATGCGCGTGCCGCAGTCGGGGCAGAACGCCTGCGCGCGGCGGTTGCCGCTCTCCGCGGTCTTGACGTAGACCTTCGGCTGGCCGCGCAGCCGCAGCGCCTCCTTCGGCACCGCCACGAACGCCGAGAAAGCCGAGCTGGTCAGCGTCTGGCAGTCGGTGCAGTGGCACATGCCGACCTTCTCCGGATCGATGTCGGCTTCGTAGCTGATCTTGCCGCAATGGCAGGCGCCGTCGATTCGCATCCGGTCTCCTCAGGGGTCAAAGCGCGCAAAGAGTATGGGCGCGGCGATGTGCAGCGCGATCAGCGCGAGCGCCGCCTTGGCCGAGAGCAGCGCCAGCATCGCCAGGGGCAGGAGCACGAACACCGCCGCAAAACCCCACGGTATGGGCGGAAGGCTGCCCAGCTCGGCGCCCAGCCGGCTTTTCAGCCAGAGCGAGACCCGGTTTTGCGCCGGCGCGGCGCGCTGCGGCAGCGCCTTCGCGAGGGCGCGGCTTTCCAGCCAGGAGAGGAACACGTAGGCCTGGACGAACGCGCTGCCGAGCAGGATGAAAGGCATCAGCAGAATCCCCAGAAGCACGAGCACCGGGCGCGCGCCGCCGATGAAGATCGCGGTCGCGCCGGCGAGCGCCACGCTCGTGAGCACCATGAGCAGGCCCGCCGGGACCACGAGGCGTAACCTTGCCAGGACATAGGCGCGCAGCACCTCGCTCTTCTGGAACCTCTGTACGAGATTAATCGCGTCGTTGACGACGTCAAACACGAGATAGTCCGCAATCGCGGGCTTCGCCATGAGTGGGCCCTCCACGAAAAGAAAGCCGAGCATACAAAAGGCTCGGGCGCGCACCCCGTGCATATTTCCGCTTCAACCGGCCGGCAGGTTCGAAAGGTGCGAAATGACACGCTTGCCGTCGAGAATCTCTATGCCGCAGAGCCGGCCGCGCTCGTCGCTGTCGAGGTTCACGCCCAGCTCGTCATAAAGGGACAGCCGTTCGATGCTCGCCATGTTCACCGGCGACGCCGTCAGATACAGGTACGTGGTGTCCGAGAAATCGTCGTAAGTCCAGCGCTCGAGCGTCGCCTCTTGTACCTGCCGCAGGAGATCACCGCGGCCGAGGTGCGCCAGCGGCGTCTCCATGTCCAGCACGAGATCGGGCAGCGCGTCGGCGAGCTTCACTCGTGGTTCATACCATCATGTCGGCGAGGCTCTTCATGTCCGGCGCAATAATATCGGGCTGGTGCGGGGTGCTGCCGAAGGGCAGCTTGCGACGGTCGATGAATGCCGAACGCATGCCGGCGGACTTGGCCCCGATGCAATCGAAGGCGTGGTTGGCGACGAAGAGGACTTCGTCCATTCTCACCCCCACGATCTCGGCGGCCCTGGTGTACGTTGCCACGTGGGGCTTGAACGAGCTGGCGACAGCGACCGAGATCACTGCGTCGAACGCAATCTTGTGGAAGGCCTTGGCGGACTCCAGCATGTCCGGATCCCCGTTCGAGAGCACGACGATCTTGTATCGGGTCTTCAGGCGGGCCAGCGCGTCGGGCACATCCGGAAAAGGCTTGAGCTGCTCGATCTGCGCCACCAGGAAGCGGACCTCGTCCATCGTGTACGCAATCCCGGCGCGCTCAAGAGTGTAGGCAACGGCGCGGTGCCCGATCTCCCGGTACGGCGTGTGCTCCCGATGCAGGAGCGCATCGATCATGGAATTCTCAAAGTGGGTGCGCCGCCACCAGGTCACGAACGCGTCCGGTCGCCCATTCCACCCTTTCTCTCTCAAGTAGGGGGTGACCACCTCCGTCAGGCCCTTCTGCATGTCCACCACCGTGCCGTATTGGTCGAACATGCACACCTTGACCTTCGCCCTGAGTGTTTCCGCTGCCATCGCGAGGTGAATGATAGCGGGACGGGATTGCTTCGCCGGGGAAGTGCTCTGCGGCTTTAATACGTTACGCCCGCAACCGGGCCGAGGCAATTCAGCCTGCTGCGGGAATCGTGAACGAAACGAGGACTACTTAGGCGGCGCCGCGGGCGCGGACGAAGGGCTCGATTTCGCCGGCGGTCGGCCTCGGCGAGGAACTCAACGGCTTCATGCCCCGCTCGCCTGTAAGGGAATCCATGAAGACGCCGTCGCTCCTTTTCGACATGCGATAATGGCGCCCGATGACTTACATCGTCACCGAAGACTGCATCAAGTGCAAGACCATGGACTGCATCGAAGTCTGCCCCGTGGACTGCTTCTACGAGGGCGAGAACATGGTCGTCATCCACCCCGACGAGTGCATCGACTGCGGCGTGTGCGAGCCCGAGTGCCCGCCCAAGGCGATCCTGCCCGACTCGGACGCCAAGGCGGAGAAGTGGCTCAAGCTCAACGCCGATTTCTCTCTCAAGTGGCCCAACATCACCCGCAAGGGCACGCCGCCCGAGGACAGCAAGGCATGGGAGGGCGTGCCGGACAAGTACCAGAAATACTTCACGCCGAACCCCGGTAAAGGGGAGTAACCGCGGTGGAGTTGACCCCCGAGGAGCAGGCGATCCTCGGCGGCGGGCGCGGCGAGGCGCCGCGCCGGGCGCTCGAGTACCAGGTCGAGGTCGGCCGCTTCTGGGGCGCCAGGCGCATGGTGCCGGTCGGCAACGTGCACATGATGGGCGACATCGAGGTGATGGGCGATGCCGGCCTGGAGTTCATCAAGAATGAAGTAAAAATCGGAGCGCGTTGCGTGGTCCCCACCACCACCAACGCCCGCTGCATCGACTTCGCGCAGTGCGAGCGGCTCGGCCAGGACCCTGCCGAGGTGGCCAAGGAGCGCAGCCTGATCCAGTTCATGCGCCGCATGGACGTCGTCACCACCGACACCTGCATCAACTACCAGACCGTGTACCAGCCGCACCTCGGCGAGCACGTGGCGTGGGGCGACACCGGCACCGTGATCTACGCCAACTCGGTGTTCGGCGCGCGCTCCAACTTCGAGTCCGGCCCGGCGGCGCTCGCCGCCGCGCTCACCGGCAGGACGCCCGAGTATGGGTTCCACTTGGACGAGCACCGTCGCGGCAGCTTCCCTGTCGAACTGAAAGCGAATCTCGATGACCTCGCGGATTGGGGCGCGGTCGGCAAGCTGGTCGGCGAAGCCCACCAGGACTACTTCGCGGTGCCGGTATTCCACGGCTACCGGCGCACGCCGTCGGCGGACGAGCTCAAGCACCTCGGCGCCGCGCTCGCGAGCTACGGCTCGATGGGCATGTTCCACTTCGTCGGCGTGACGCCCGAGGCGCCGTCGGTCGAGGTGGCTCTGGGGGGAAGGGAGCCGTCGGAGCGGTTGACGATCACTGAGCAGGACATATCCGAGGTTTTTAAAAGCTACGACCTCGGCGACGGCGACGCGCGGCTGATGGTGTTCTCCGGGCCGCAGCAGTCGCTCTTCGAGATGAAGCGGCTGGCGGATCTGTTTCACGGAAGGAAAGTAAAACCAGGGTCGAGCTGCTTCGTGACCACGAACAGCGCGGTGCTGGCGCAGTCGCGCGCGCTCGGGTACGCGCAGGCGCTCGAGGACGCGGGCGTGACCATCCTCGAGGGCGTGTGCTTCTACATCCTGCAGAACCTGTCGCCGATGCGCGAGAAGAACCGCTGGACCAACATGGTGTCGAGCTCGGCGAAGATCGTGAACATCGTGGGCGCGCACCGCTTCAACGCCATCCTGCGGCGCACAGCCGATTGCGTAGACATTGCTTGTACGGGTTCCCTGAGATGAAGCAAATCCAGGTCGATCAGGCCTATGGCCCGGTGGTCGAGGGCGAGGCCCTGGTGTCGGAGGAGGGCTTCTCGCCGCGCTACGACCTCGACCGCTGGTCGGGGCTGATCACCAGGCCCGGTCACAAGCTCGAGGGCGCGAGCATCGTGGACAAGGTGTGCTTTTTCCCCACGGCCAAAGGAGGCATCGCCGCCGGCTGGGCGTTCTACGACATCAAGTGGAAGAAGATCGCACCCAAGGCGTTCGTCTTCGGCGTGACCAACCCGGTCATGGTGCAGGGCGCGGTATTCGCGGGCATCCCGATCACCGCCGGGTGGAACCCGCACCCGCGCCGGGTGGTCAGAACCGGAGACTGGGTGCGCGTCGATCCGGGGCGTAGACTGATCGAGGTGCTGCGATGAGGCCGATGATCGTTCTTGCGCTTGCCGCGGTGGCCGCCAGCTGCGCGACCTACGACGGCCGGGGGCTGGTGCGCGGCCAGTCCACCGCGGCGGAGGTGCACGCGGCGATGGGCAAGCCCGCCGAGCAGCGGCCGGGGACGAACGGCGAAACGGTCTACTACTACCCGCAGCTTCCCTGGGGGCACGCCAGCTACGCCGCGCGCGTCGGTGCCGACGGCAAGCTGATCGCCGTAGAGCAGCGCCTCACCGAGGACAACATCAAGAAGGTGGTGCGCGGGCAAACCACCATGAAGGAAGTGCGCGACCTGCTGGGGCCCCCGTGGGAGCCGCTGACCCGCCCGCACCGGGAGATCTGGACCTACCCGATGCGCATCCCCGCCGACCCGACGCCGAAGTGGTTCGTGGTGCAGATGTCGTCCGATGGCGTGGTGCGCGAGACCATGGTCATGGACGACTGGCAGTTCGTGCCGAAGGATTCTCCGGGCCGGCGTCCCTGACGCTCAGTTCGGCGCGGCGTGCGTCTCGAGCAGCACCCATTTGCCGTCGCGTATCTCCTGGATGTAAACCGGCTTGAGTGCGTCGTTGTCGGCGCCGAAGGACACGGCGCCCACCAGCGCCGGGAAGTCCTTCATGCGCTTGAGGGCGTCGCGGATCGCGGCGCGCTCCTCGGCCAGCCGCTTCGGGTCGCCGGTGACATTCGCCTCGCGCATCGCCCAGGCGTAGTACTGCACGATGTCGTAAGTCGCGGCGTCGAACTGCGCCGCCAGCTGGCGCTCCATGTTCGCCGCTTTGGCGCGCCGCGTGAAATCCGCGGAGAACCGGCGCGTGCGGTCGTTCAGGTCGGCGAAGAATGTCGTCGGGCAGATGGTGCCGCTGCCTTCTCTGCCGATGCGCATCGGCAGCTCGGGATCGGCGATCATCGAGCCCGAGACGATGCGCCCGGTGTGCCCCTGGCGGCGCATCTCCTGCGCCAGCTTGACCGCGGTCTCGGGCAGCGCGCCCATGCCCACCAGATCGCTCGGTTTCGCCTTGAGCTGCGACACCTGGGCGGAGAGGTCGAACGCGGCGAGCTTGAAATCCACGCTGCCGACCATCTCCACCCCCGCTTTTTTCATCAGGCCGGGAAAGACCTTCTCTCCCATCACCCGCATGATGGTGTCGTCATTGGCGTAAGCCACGGCGCCGGTCGCCGCCGGCAGGTTCCTCGACTTGATGGTGCGCATCACCCGGTCGAACATGTAGCCTTCGTCGGAGGTGTTGCGGAAGGCGAACTTGAAGCTCGCCACCAGCTTGGGCGCCGACGAGGCCATCGCCATGATCACCACGCCGCTGCGGTCGGCGGCGGGCGCCGCCACCTGCACCTGGCCGGAGCTGAACGGGCCGATGACCGCTAGTACTTTGTCGTCCTCGGCGAGCTTGCGCAGGCCCACGACCGTCTGGGCGGGGTTGGCGGCGGTGTCGAAGGCGATATAGCGCAGCTTCTTGCCGTTGACGCCTCCCGCGGCGTTGATCTCGTCGACCGCGATGCGCGCCGCGATCTCGTTGGTGCGCGAGAGGCTCACGAAGGGTCCCGTCTCCGCCGTGAGATAGCCCAGCACGAGCTCGCTCTGGGCGAGCGCCGGGGCCGCGGCGATCGACAGCACGGCGGCGAATAGCAGATTGCGTTTCATCTGGCGCCTCCTCCAAGGTAAGCGGCAACCAGGCGCTCGTCGGAGAGCAGCGCCTGCGGCCGGTTTTCCATCACGATAGCACCAAGTTCCATCACGTAGGCGCGCGCGGCGATGCGCAGCGCCTGCCGCGTGTTCTGCTCCACCAGCAGCAGGGCGAGGCCGCCGCGGTTGAGCTCCGCGAGCAGCCCGAAAAGCTCCCGCACCAGCAGCGGGCTCAGGCCGAGCGAGGGCTCGTCCAGCAGCAGCAGTCGGGGGCGGGCAAGGACGCCGCGGCCGATGGCGAGCATCTGCTGCTCGCCGCCGGAGAGCACCGAGCCGGGCAGGTGCCGGCGCGCGCCGAGATTCGGGAAGCGCTCGTAGAGGGCCTCGATCTCGGATTGCACGGCGGCTGCGTCGCGCCGCAGGTAGGCGCCCATCAGCAGGTTCTCCTCGACCGACAGGCTCATCACGATGCGGCGGCCTTCGGGGACCAGCGAGAGGCCGGCCGCGATGCGCTCGTGCGGCAGCTTGCCGTTCAAGCCCAATTTTCCGAAGGAGACTCGGCCGCCATCGGCGGAAACCAGGCCCATGACGCCCTTCAGGAGCGAGCTCTTGCCGGCGCCGTTCGCGCCGAGCACGGCGACGATCTCGCCTTCGCCGACCGACAGGCTCGCGCCGCGCACCGCGTGCACGCGGCCGTAGCGCACCGACAGGGCGTCGACCTCAAGCAAGCTCTTCGCTCCCGAGGTAGGCCTCGCGCACGCGCGCATCGGCGTGGATCTCGCCGGTGGCGCACTCGGCGATCTTGCACCCGAAATTGAGCACTACCACGCGCGGGCACAGGCGGCCGACGAACTGCATGTCGTGCTCGACCACCACCAGCGTGACCCCGCGGCGCGCGATCGCCTCCAGCACCTGGTGCAGCGCCTCGGTCTCGGCCGGGTTGAGGCCGGCGGCGGGCTCGTCGAGCAGCAGCACGTGCGGGGAGGCGGCGAGCGCGCGCACCAGCTCGACGCGCTTCTGGATGCCGTAGGGCAGCGCGCCGGCGGCCTCGCCGGCGTAGGCCTCAAGCCCGGCCTCGGCGAGCGCGGCGCGCGCCTCGGCGCGCCAGCGGTTGGCGCGGCCGAAGCCGACAGGCTGCAGCATCGCCCGCACACTCGGCGCGCGCGCGTACTGCGCGATCATCACGTTTTCGATCACCGTGAGGTGCGCCATCAGGCGAATGTTCTGGAAGGTGCGCGCCAGGCCGCGGCGGGTGCGGTAGCGCGAGGGCAGGCCGGTAATATCGGTTTGCTCGAGAAATATTCCTCCCGAATCGGCCGGATAGACACCGGTGATGAGGTTGAACACGGTGGTCTTGCCGGCGCCGTTGGGCCCGATCAGCGCCAGGCGCTCGCCGCGCGCGACGCCGAAGGAAAGATCGTCGATGACCTTCAGGCCGCCGAAGCTCTTGGAAAGATTTCTTATTTCGAGAACCATGATCTCTTCAGGATCACGCCTTGCGGCCGCAGCGACATGATGGCGATGATCAGGCAGGCGAAGATGACGTAGCGCCACGCGGCGCTGCCGCGCAGCAGCTCCGGAAGCAGCGTGAACACCGCGGCGCCGAGCAGCGGGCCGTACACCGTCTGCGTGCCGCCGAGCAGCACGTAGAGCACGATGTAGATCGAGAACAGCACGCCGTAGTTCTGCGCCTCGATGTAGTTGAAGTGGTGCGCGTAGAGCGCGCCGGCGAGGCCGGCGAGCGCGGCGCCGGCGGTGAAGGCGGCGCTCTGCAGGCCGCGCACCGACAGCCCCATCAGGTCGGCGGCGCGCTCGTCGTCGCTCACCGCGGTGACGCTGATGCCGAAGCGCGTGCGGAAGGCGAGGAACACCAGGACGATCACCGCCAGCGAGAACGCCGCCACCACCGCAAAGCCGATGTGCGCCGGCACCGGGTAGCCCGAAGCGCCGCCGACCACGTCGAGATTGAGGATGGTTCCCTGCACCACCTGGTTGAGCGCGAACGTGGCGAGCGCGAGGTAGATGCCGCGGGTGCGCAGGATCGGGAAGGCCACCAGCCAGCCGATGATTCCGGCGACCGCCGAACCCGCGAGCGCGGCAGGCACCGGATGAACGAAAAAAGAATTCGAGCAATAGCCGGCGCTATAAGCCCCGATCGCCACGAATGCCGCCACGCCGAGATTGAGCTGCCCCGCGACCATCGGCAGGAACGCCGCGTAGGCGAGGATGACGTTGATTGCCAGCAGCACCAGGACGCTTTCGAGGTAGCCGCTCATCACATCCTCTGCTGGCGGATGACGCCGCCGAGCAGCCCGGTCGGGCGCACGAACAGGATGGCGAGCAGCAGGCCATAAACGCAGATGTCGACGGCGCGGGCGCCGAATCCCTGGATCGCAAAGATCTCGACCACCCCGATCAGCAGCCCGCCGAGGATCGCGCCCCAGATATTGCCCATGCCGCCCACCACCATCGCCGAGATGCCCTTTAGGGCGATTTCCTCGCCCATGAACGGGCTGGCCTGCTGGTAGTTCACCGCGAACAGGAATCCGCTCAGCGCGGTGAACAACCCGCCGACGACGAACACCACCGGCACGACGCGCCCGACCGCGACGCCGAGCATCGCCGCGGTGTCCGCGTCCTCGGCGATGGTGCGCAGCCCGCGCCCGGTTTGCGTTTTCTTCAAGAGAAAATCCAGGGAGGCGACCGCGAGCACCGCGCATGCCAGGCCGATGAGCTGCGGCACCGCGATCACGGTCGACCCGAGCCGCCAGCTCACCGTCTCGAACGGCAGCGACAAGCGCTGCATGTCGGAGCCCCAGCCGACGAGCACCAGGTTCTCGAACAGGATCAGGAACGCCATCGAGGTGACGAGCGGCACGAAATGCGCGGAGCGGCTCATCAGGCGGTAGGTGAAGCGCTCGACGAGGAGCGCCAGCAGCCCGCCGGAGGCGATCGCCAGCAGCGCGGCGATCGGCCAGGGAATGCCCGCTCTCAGGAGAAACCAGGTCAGCATGCCCGCCACCATGAAAAAACCCGGAATGCTGAAGTTGAGGAAGTTGAGCACGCCGATGGCGAGGGTGAACGCCACCGCGACCAGCGCGTACACGCTGCCGAGCATCAGGCCGTTGACGACCTGCTGCTCAAGCATGTTTCGACATGTAGGCCAATACCTGCTCGGAGCCGGCGAGCAGCTGGTCGAGGAAGCGCTTCGCATGCCGGAACGATTGCGCGCTGACGTGAGCGAAGAAAGCGTTGTTGACGATGCGCAGCTCCGGGACGAGCTGCTCGATGCGGCGCCTGCCCGACGCAGTGACGGTGAGCAGCGTGCTGCGCGAATCATGCGGGTTGGAGCGCTTGGCGAGCAGGCCGCGCTCGACAAGGCGCCGCGATTCGCTGGTGATGAAGGCGCTGCTGACGCGCAGGTTCCTCGCCAACGAACGCACGGGGATGCCGCTCGCGCCCTGCAGATAGGCGAGCGTAATCAGCAGAGTGTACTGGGGACCGGTGAGACCGATGCGCCGGCCGAGGAAGGCCCGCACGTGGCGCAGCCGTTCCTCGACCATCAGCATGCGATAGATGAGACGGCGGAATTCGACATCGCTACCCCGGACCAGCAATGCCCGCCGCGTGATGGTCAGCGGCGGGTGGTAGCCGCGCTTCAAACGTCCACGTACCGCGTGTCGTTCAGCAGGTGCTCCTCGACCGGGATGTGCAGCGAGTCGTGCACGGCGTTGTAGAACTTCCAGAACCCGACCACGCAGGCGAGCTCGACGATCTGCGGCGGGCTCAGATGTCTTTTCAGTTCATTTAAAACCTGCATCGGGACATTCGAGGGATCGGTCGAGGCCACGCGCACGTACTCGAAGCAGGCGGCTTCCATCGGATTCTCGGGCCGGTAGTCGTCGTCGAGGATCTTGAGCATCTCGTCCTGCGACAACCCCCAGCCCTCGGCACCGACCTTCGGGCGCATCAGCATGTTGCAGCAGTGCGCCGTGCAGTAGGCACAGCCGTTGGTCTTGCTCGCCAGCGCCGAGAGCTTGCGCTTGAGGAACTGGTCGAGCGTCGAGCTGGGATCGCGCATGATGTTGCTGTTGAGGCGAAACAGCGTCTCGGCGATCTCGGGGCGATACGCATACAGCTTGAGCGCGTTCGGCAGGAAGCCCATGCGCTTGATGTAGGGCTCGACCACCGCGCGCAGGCGCTCGATGACCTTCTCATCGGGAACGTAGGGGATGAACGGCTCCTCGACTTTGGTGAAACGCGGTTCCGGCATGTTCACAGGTAGTCTCCTAGGTTCACTTTCCCCCAGTGCCTGGGGTAGCTGCGGATGAAGTCCTTCGGGTCGTGCCGCGACTTGATGGTGGCGTCGACGCCGAGCTTGCCTACGGTGCGCCAGAACGGGTCCTTGGCGAGTGGCTGCGCCGAAGGGTCGTAGGGCGAGCCGCGCGTGTGCGGCACCACGACCAGGTCGCGCGCGGGATCGCAGCGCGTCGCAATGGCGTAGTACACGTCGGCCGGGTCGTCGAGGTTGGTGTCGGGGCTCACCGCCACCACCATCTTGGTGTTCAGCCACGGCGAACCCATCACCAGCATCAGCGCGTCGTTGACGAAGCCCTCGCGCGGGTAGTCGAACTGGATCAGGCACGAGAGCGCCGCGCCCCACGTGGGGAAGCGCACGTCCTTCACCGCTAGGCCCATTTCGGTGAGCCGGTTGTAGAGGATCGCTTCGTGGCACAGGCGCGGCAGCGGCTGGTGGTCGGTGTCGGGGCAGGTCTGGTGGTTGCGCACGATCGGCCGGTCGGCGCGCATCGTCATCGCGGTGAGCGAGAACTCGGGGAGCTTGGAGCTCTTGGGCAGGTAATAGCCCGACGGCCCCACCGAGACGCCGACGTCCTGCAGTCCTTTCAGGTCGACAGTGCCCTCGACGGCGATCTCCGCGTGCGCCGGCACGCGCAGGTCGAGGGTCTCGCAAGGCACCATCTCGATATCCTGGTCCATGATGGTGCCGGCCATCTCGAGCTCGCCCCACATGTCCATGTGCAGGCCGGAGAAGTTCGCCATGATCTCGTAGGCCGGATGCAGGCCGAACACGATCACGAACGGCATGCGGTCGTGGCCGAGCTCTCGGTACTTGCGCATGATGGCGTGCGTGTGCGGGGTGACGAAGCTCGGCAGGCCACTGCGCGGCCCGGTAACGATGGTGCCGGCGTGCGAGGTGTTGTGAAAGCCGGTTTCCGGGTCCACCACCATGTTCATCGCGGTGACGTAGGGCTGCGTCTCCTGCTCGCTGTGAATCGGGATCGGCAGCTTCGTCCAGTCGACCTCGCCGCCTTTGAACTTCTTCTCCTTCACCGGGCCGTCGGCGACGTTCACGAAGCCGCGCGGCGGGCGGCGCAACCGGTAGGCGAGGGTGCGCAGGTAGTCCTCGCGCGTCACGCCCAGGGCTCGCGCCTGCAGATCGCGGTGCTTCACCAGGATGTCGCACAGGCGAAAGCCCGGCTTCTCGACGATGTTCTCGAACAGGATCGGCCGCTGGCTCGCCGCCGAAAGCGCCGGGATATATTCAAGGCTGACGGGTTTGGTGATGCGCGTGACCACGTCCGCGTTGCTCGCAAGGTAGCCGCGCAGGTCCTTGTCGAGAGGCTTGGCCGGGGTGTACGGCGGGGCGGCGTGGCTGACCGAAAGGCGTGCGCTGCGCATGGGCCTCTCCTGGCGAGATAGGCCCGGCCACTTTATTAAGTTACTTATCTAAAGTCAATCGGCGGCGCAGCTCGGTCTTCAGCACCTTGCCATAGTTGTTTTTGGGCAGCGCCTTCACGAAGCGGTATTCCTTCGGCCGCTTGAAGCGCGCGATATTGTCCAAGCACAGGTCTTCCAGCTCTTTCACCGGCACGTCGTTTTTCACGACGAGGAAAGCAACCACCTCCTCGCCCCATTCCGCGTGCGGCCGGCCGACCACGGAGCATTCGGCGACCGCGGGGTGCCTGAGGAGCACTTCCTCGATCTCGCGCGGGTAGATGTTGGCGCCGCCCGAGATAATCAGGTCCTTGGAGCGGTCCTTGATGCTGAGGAAGCCCTCGTTGTCCAGGCTGCCGACGTCGCCGGTGTGCAGCCAGCCGCCGCGCAGCGCGCTCGCGGTCGCTTCGGGGTTCTGCCAATAGCCGGCCATCACGCAGTCCGAGCGGGTGACGATTTCTCCGACCTCTCCCGGGGGAAGCTCGCGCTCGTCCGGGTCGAAGATTTTCACCTCGACCCCGGTGCGGGCGAAGCCGCAGGAAGAAAGTCGATGAACCGACTGCTTGTTGTGAATTTCTTGCGGTAAACCTGTGATCGTCATCGGCGCTTCGCCCTGCCCGAACAGCTGGTACAAGCGCGGGCCGAACAGCTCGATCGCCCGCAGGCAGTCGGCGACGTACATCGGCGCGCCACCGTAGGTGATAGTCTTCAGCTTCTGCGGCGTGCGCGCGGCGGGGCTGGCGAGAAGGCGCACGATCATCGTCGGCGCGGCGAAGAACGAGAGGTTCGGCCAGTGCTCGAGCAGCTCGAAGATCTCCGCCGGCTCGAAGTGGCCGGACTCGGGCATCACGTTCACCGCCCCGACCGCGAAGTGCGGCAGGCCGTACAGGCCGGAGCCGTGCGAGAGCGGCGCGGCATGCAGCGCCGCGTCGTGCGGCGCGAGCTTGTCGATGTCGGCGAAATACGCGTGCGTCTGGAACAGCATGTTGCGGTGGGTGAGCATCGCGCCCTTCGGCACGCCGGTGGTGCCGCTGGTATAGAACAGCCACGCCACGTCATCCGGGCTCGCGTCCGCGGGAGGCGTTGCCTCGGCAAGAAATGAGTCAAGGCGATCGATGCAAATTCCGCCGGTAACTGACGACTGCAGATCGGGCGTGACGAAGCATGCCTTCGCACCGGAGTTCTCGAGGATGTAGGCGAACTCCTTGGGGTGCAGCTTGGCGTTCATTGGCACCGCGGCGAGGCCGGCGTGCCAGCAGGCGAACAGCAGCTCGTAGTACTCGGGGCAGTTCTTCATCGCCAGGGCGACGCGATCACCCGCTTTCAGGTTCAGTTTTGTTCGAAATCCGGAAGCAAGTTGCGCCACGCGCGAAGCCATGTCCCCGTAGCTCCTGACGACGCGCCGGCCGATCGCCAGCGCCGGGCGCTCAGGCAGCCAGCGGGCGCTGCGCAACAGCAGATGAACCAGGTTCATGCAGGGCGAAGAGCGCTCGTGCGTTGCGCGCGGTGTCGGCAGCGACCTCTTCGGCAGGGCGCCCGAGCGCGCGCGCTGCGGCCCGAAGGATGTGCGGCAGGAACGCCGGCTCGTTGCGGCGCGCCTTCGGCTGCGGCCGGAGGTCGCGCGGCACGAGGTAGGGCGAATCGGTCTCCAGCAGCAGCCTGTCCCTGGGAATGTCCCTGACGAGCTCGACGAGATGCCTGCCGCGGCGCTCGTCGCAGATCCAGCCGGTGATGCCGATGTACAGGCCGAGGTCGAGATAAGCGCGCAGCTCGGCCCGCTCGCCCGTGAAGCAATGGGCGACGGCGTTTTTCACGCGATGGTTCCTAAGAATCTCGGCGGATCGCGGATGCGCATCCCGCGAGTGCAGAAAGAGCGGCTTGCCTAGCTCGATGCCCAGTTCGAGCTGCGCGACGAACCACTTCTCCTGGTCCGGATGCGGCGAATAGTTGCGGTTGAAGTCCAGGCCGCACTCGCCGATGGCGACGATCCGCGGATGCTTCGCCAACTCTCTCAGGGAGGGAATCGTATCGGGACCGCACTCGCGCGCATGGTGCGGATGCACGCCGATCGTTGCGTAGAGCGAATGCTGTTCGGCAATCTCGATCGCCCGGCGGCTCTCGTCGACGGTGGTGCCGGTGACGACGATTTGCGTTACCCCGGCCTGACGCGCGCGCGCCACGACGGCGTCGAGGTCGGGCTGGAAAGCCGGGTGCGTCAGGTTGGCGCCGATGTCGATCACAGCTTCTTCAGGCGGTACAGCAGCTCGAGCGCCTCGCGCGGCGAGAGATCGTCCGGGTTGACCTTGAGCAGCTCCTCGCGCACCGGGTCGACGGCCGGTTCAGGATCTTGTTGTGGTTTTTTTGTAAATAGATCTTCCTGGTTCCCGCGCGTGAGGCTCGAGTCCTCGAGCAGCTGGAGGTACTTGGCGGCCTGCCGGATTACCGGCTTCGGCACCCCGGCGAGCGCGGCGACCTGCAGGCCGTAGCTGCGGCTCGCCGGGCCTTCCTCGACCGCATGCAGGAACACCACCGTGTCCTTGTGCTCGACCGCGTCGAGGTGGATGTTCGCCACGTCCTTGTACTCGAGCGCGAGCCGCGTCATCTCGAAATAGTGGGTCGCGAACAGGCTGAGCGATTTATTTTTTTGAAGTAAATGAATTGCAATAGCCCACGCGAGCGCGAGCCCATCGAACGTCGAGGTGCCGCGCCCGACCTCGTCCATCAGCACCAGGCTTTTCTCGGTCGCGTTGTGCAGGATCGCGGCGCTCTCGGTCATCTCCACCATGAAGGTCGAGCGCCCGCCGGCGAGGTCGTCGGCGGCGCCGATGCGCGTGAACACCTGGTCGATCGGCCCGAGGCGCGCGGCGCGCGCCGGCACGAACGCGCCGACGTGCGCCATGAGCACGATGAGCGCCACCTGCCGCATGTAGGTCGACTTGCCGCCCATGTTCGGGCCGGTGATGAGGAGCAGGCGCCGCGCCGGCAACAGGCGGGCGTCGTTGGCGATGAAATTCCCGATCTGCGCCTCCACCACCGGGTGGCGGCCGCCGTCGATCTCGATCCTGATGTCGTCAGTGAACTGCGGCCGGCTGTAGTTGCGCTTTGCCGCGGTGGAGGCGAAGCCACACAGCACATCGACTTGCGCCAGCGCGCGGGCGATCTTTTGCAGCTGCAGGAGATGCGGCTGCATGGTTTCGAGAACCGCTTCGTACAGCGACTTCTCCAGCGCCAGGGCGCGGTCGCGGGCGGAGAGCGCCTTGTCCTCGAAGGCTTTCAGCTCGGGGGTGATGTAACGCTCGGCGTTCTTGAGCGTCTGCCGCCGGCGGTAGTCGTCGGGCACCTTGCCGACATGCGAATTGGTGACCTCGATGTAGTAGCCGTGCACCGAGTTGTACGCAACCCGCAGGTTCGGGATAGCAGTTCTTTCCTTTTCACGTTTCTCAAGTTCAACCAGGAAACTGCCTGCGCTCGTCTGGAGCCGGCGCAGCTCGTCGAGGTCGGCGCTGTAGCCGTCGGCGATGACGCCGCCGTCGATCACGCGTGACGCGGGCTCGGGGTGAATCGCGCTTTCCAGAAGCTTCAGGGCCTGCGTCGGCGTGGCCAGGTCCGCAACCAGATCCCTTAGCAGGGCCGCCGTGCCGGGCAAGGCTCCGCGCAGCTCCGGTAGCAGCTTCAGGCTGTCGCGCAGGCCGGAAAGCTCGAGCGGCCGCACGCTTTTCAGCGCCACGCGCGCGGTGATGCGCTCGACGTCGGAGAAGCGGCGCAGGATTTTTTGAATCCGGCTGTCCCGGAGAGCGGCTACCGCCTCATGGCGGCTCCTCAGGACTGCCCGGTCCCGAAGCGGGTGGTGCAGCCAGTGGCGCAGCAGCCGGCTGCCCATGCCGGTGGCGCACTCGTCGAGCAGCGAGAACAGGGTCGGCGCGCTCTCGCCGCGCAGGGTCTCGGTGAGCTCGAGGTTGCGGCGCGTCGCGGCGTCGAGGCGCACGTATTCGCCGGAGCGCTCGGCGCTCACCGAAGTGACATGCGCCAGCGCCTGCCCCTGCGTTTTCGCAGCGTAGTCGAGCAGCGCGCCGCAGGCGCCGACGGCGAGCGTGAGGTCCTCGCAGCCGAAGCCCGCCAGCGTCCCCGCGCCGAGCTGCTTCAGCAGCTTCTTCCTTCCGGATTCGACGTCGAAATGCCATGCGGGCAGGCGAGTGGCGAAATATCCCTCGAGTTTCGCTTCATCTGAGATCAAAACCTCCGCGGGCGCGACGCGCTTCAGCTCGTTTTCCAGCGCCTGCGGCGCGATCTCGGCGACGCGCAGGCTGCCGCTCGCCAGCGAGAGCCATGCGAGTCCCACGGTGGAGCGGTCTCTCGAAAGGGCCAGAAGGACGTTGTCCGCCTTCTCGTCGAGCAATTCGGAATCGGTGAGCGTTCCCGGGGTGACGATGCGGGTCACCTGGCGGTCGACCGGCCCCTTCGCGGTCGCCGGGTCGCCGATCTGCTCGCAGATCGCCACCGACTCGCCGAGCTTCACCAGCTTCGCCAGGTACTGCTCGACCGAATGCGCCGGCACGCCCGCCATCTTCACCGGCGCGCCGGCCGAAGCGCCGCGCTGCGTCAGGGTCAGGTCGAGCAGGCGCGAGGCCTTTTCGGCGTCGTCGTAGAACAGCTCGTAAAAGTCCCCCATCCGGTAGAACACCAGGATGTCCGGATGCTCGCCCTTGATGCGGAGGTACTGCTGCATCACCGGACTGTGCTCTAACTTGCTGATGTGACGACCTCTTTTGTCTGGACCGCGTGCCGCAAGCAGAGACAACTCTAACAGACCAGGCCGTCCACCAAGGACCACTGTTGGAGTAATTCCCAACGGAGCGCAGCCTGTTGGTAAAATGTCCAACATGCCGGCCGAGCCGTTGCTCGACGAGCGCCATGTATTGAGCGAATCGGCGTTCGCAGAACTGGTGGTCTGGCGGGTGCCCGCGCCGGTTCGCGGCTCGGCGCACGGGTATCGCTATCGGCTGGCCCTTGTTGTCGATGGGAATTGCGTGCTGCGCTACGACAACGAGGCTGGCAAAGGCGATCATCGCCACGTAGGGGACAAGGAAGAGGAGTATCGCTTCAAGAGCGCTGATCGGTTACTCGCCGATTTCTGGACCGACGTCGAGGAGATGCTGAAATGAAAACCGTGACCCTTTCCCTTGCCAACCGAGAAGCGGTGAAGCGGCGTGCGCTCGAAGCTTTCTCCGGAAAGCGCCGAGGCGCGCATATATCCTTTGCGTCAGCAGACTTGCTTTGGAAAGTGCTTACCGCCAAGCGTTGGGAATTGCTGAAAGCCATGACCGGCGGCAGTGCAATGACGCTGCGCGAAGCGGCTCGCCGCGCCCACCGGGATGTAAAGGCGGTGCATGGTGATGTTCACGCCTTGCTTGCCGCAGGCGTGCTGCGACGGAATGCGGACGGAAAAATCGAATTTCCATTTGACGCGGTACACGTGGATTTCATGCTTAAGGCCGCGTAAGCTGCCCAGTCATGTCCGTTCATCCCCTGATTTCGCCGGCCGCCGATTCGGTGCAGGAGGCCAGGGTTCATCTGGCCGCGGCGCACCGGCTGGCGGTGCTGCACGAGCTGGAAGAAGGCATCGACAACCACTTCACGGTCACCGTACCGGGGCATGACGACCGCTACCTGATCCTGCCCTTCGGCCTGCACTGGTCCGAGGCGCGCGCGAGCGGCATGATCGTGTTCGACGAGTCGGGCGCCACGCTGGAAGGTGAGGGCGCGGTGGAGCTGTCGGCGCAGTGCATCCACGCGCCGATCCACCGCATCTGCGGCGCGCGCGTCGTGATGCACACGCACCAGACCTGGGCGCTCGCGCTCAACATGCTGAAGGACAACCGCCTGCTACCGGCGAGCCAGACCGCCGCCTTCTTCCACGGGCGCGTCGCCTACGACGATACCTACGCCGGAACCGCGGATTCGCTCGAGGAGGGCGAGCGGCTGGCGCGTGCGATCGGCGGCAAGCAGGTCCTGTTCATGAAAAGCCACGGTGTGCTGGTGACCGGCGGCACCGTGGCGCAGGCCTATCGCCGGCTCTACTTTCTGGAGCGCGTGTGCCGCGCGCAGGTGCTGGCGATGTCGACCGGCAAGCCGCTCGAAGTCCTGTCCGACGAGGTCGTCGCGCAGGTGCAGGCGCCGCCGGTGAACGACCGCCATTCGCGCGCCGAGCGCGAGCGGCTGCTCTTCGAGGCGATGATGCGCATCCTCGATCGCGAGATGCCCGGCTACGCCGACTGAAGGCCTGTACACCGGAATGCCCTTTTGCGCGTTAATTAGGGCGATGCTGAAGCTGATCGTGGCGTTTGCAGTCCTTCTGCCCGGCGCAGCGGCCGCGCAGGGAATGGGCGCGGCCGATGCGCGGCATCTACTGAACCGCACCGGCTTCGACGCCCGGCTCGAGGAGATCGACGTCTTCGCCCGGTTCTCGCGGCGGGAGGGCGTGGAGCGGCTGCTCGCCGGCGCGGGAGGCGCGGCGCGCACGCCGGCGCCGGGCTGGGTGAAGGAGTGGAGCGACCCGCGGCGCTACCGGCAGATGGACGCCGAGAGCCGCAGGCTCTTCGTGCGCGAGCAGGTCGAGCGCGGCCTGGAGCTGAAGGGCTGGTGGCTCGCCGAGATGGTCGGCACGGACTCGCCGCTCACCGAGCGCATGACGCTTTTCTGGCACAACCATTTCACCTCCGGCCTGCAAAAGGTGCGCTCGCCTGCCCTCATGTACCGCCAGAACGTCCTGCTGCGCCGGCACGCGCTCGGCAACTTCGCCGAGCTGCTGCACGCGGCGTCCAAAGACCCGGCGATGCTCGTCTACCTGGACGCGGCCACCAACCGGCGCGGCCAGCCGAACGAGAACTTCGCGCGCGAGGTGATGGAGCTCTTCACCCTGGGCGAGGGCAAGTACGGCGAGGGCGACATCCGCGAGGCCGCGCGCGCGTTCACCGGCTGGAGCATCGATCCCGCGACCGGCGAGTACGTCTTCCGGCGCGGCCTGCACGACGAGGCGGAGAAGACGGTGCTCGGCCGCAGCGGCAGCCTGCGCGGCGAGGACGTGCTCGACATCCTGCTCGCGCAGCCGGCGGCCGCCGAGTTCGTCGCCGCCAAGCTGTGGCGCGAGTTCGTCTCGCCGCAGCCCGAGCCCGACGGAGTCGCCCGCGTGGCGACGGTGTTCCGCGCCAGCGGCTACGACATCCGCAGCGCCTTGCGCGCGCTCCTCATGACCGAGGCCTTCTGGGCGCAGGAGAACCGCGCCGCGCTGATCAAGTCGCCGGTGGAGCTCGTCGCCGGCACCCTGCGCCAGTTCGAAATCGGCTTCGGCGACCCGCTGCCGTTCGTGCTGCTGCTGCGCACGCTCGGGCAGGACATCCTCTCGCCGCCGAACGTCAAGGGCTGGCCCGGTGGCGAGGCGTGGATCAATTCCACCACGCTGCTTGCGCGCAAGCAGTTCCTCGACCGCGTGTTCCGTGTCGAGGAGACTCGCATGGCGATGCAGCGGCCGGCGGCGCGCGAGAAGATGGCGGCGCTGAAGCCGGACGCGCGCCGCTTCATGCAGGCGCTCGCCGACCTGCAGTTCTCGGCGCGCGACTGGCAGCGCCCCTTCGAGGGGCGCGAGGCGATGGTGCCGGTCGTGCTGCTCGCGGCGGCGCCCGCCGGCAGCCCTTCGGGCGAAGGGATGGACTACGTGCGCGCGCTCCTCGCCGATCCGGTCTACCAGCTGAAATAGGCCAATGGAACGCAGAGACTTTCTCGCGGCATCGGTTGCGGCGATCGTCCTCCCGGGAGTTGCCCTGGCGAACCCCGCCGGCTATCGCCGGTTGCTGGTTCTCGTTGAGCTGAAGGGCGGCAACGACGGGCTGAATACGGTCGTGCCGTACGCGGACGATGCCTACCACCGGCTGCGGCCGCGCATCGCGCTGCGCCCGGACGAGGTGCTGCAGCTCGACCGCCGCACCGGGCTGCATCCCGCGCTCAAGCCGCTCATGCCGCTCTGGGAGGCGCGCGAGCTGGCGATCGTGCAGGGCGTGGGATATCCGGTACCGAACCTGTCGCACTTCCGCTCGATCGAGATCTGGGACACCGCCTCGAACAGCGACCAGTACTTGATGCAGGGCTGGCTCGCGCGCGCGTTCGCCGGGCGGCCGGTGCCGGCGCAGTTCGCGACCGACGGCATCGCGGTCGGCGGCAGCGACATGGGGCCGCTCGCGGGCAGCGGCGCGCGCGCCATCGCGCTCACTGATCCGGCCGCGTTCCTGCGGCAGGCGAAGCTCGCGAATCCCGTCGGCAACGCGCGCAACAGCGCGCTCAGCCACATCCTCAAGGTCGAGGCCGACATCGCGCAGGCGGCCAGCCGGCTCGACGCTGGCACGCAGTTCCGCACCGAGTTCCCGCGCGGGCCGTTCGGCAACGCCGTGCGCGTGGCGGCGCAGCTCGCCGCCAATCCCGCCGGCGTCGCGGCGATCCGGCTTTCGCTCGGCGGCTTCGACACGCACCAGAACCAGCCCAACGTGCACCAGCGGCTGCTCGGCGAGCTCGCCGAGGGTCTCGCCGCGCTCAAGGCCGCCCTGCTGGAAGCGGACCGCTGGGACTCGACGCTCGTCATGACCTACGCCGAGTTCGGCCGCCGGCCGCAGGAGAACAACTCGAACGGCACCGACCACGGCACGGCAGCCGCGCATTTCATCGCCGGCGGGCGCGTCAAGGGCGGGCTGTACGGCGAGGCGCCGCATCTCGCTGACCTCGACGGCGGCAACCTGCGCCACGCGGTGGATTTCCGCAGCCTGTACGCCACCGCGCTCGAGCGCTGGTGGGGCGTGCCGGGCGCGAAGGTGTTGAACGGCCGCTTCGCGCCGCTCGACGTGCTGCGCGCCTGAGGCGAGTCTGAGGCGCGCCTGAGTCCTATTTCAGCGCTTCGAGCAGCGCGGGAAAGATCTTCGGCGTGGCGGCGGCGATCTCGCCTGACTCCAGGAAGCCGGCCTCGCCGCGAAGATCGCCGGCCAGGCCCCCGGCTTCCTGGATCATGAGCGCGCCGGCGGCCATGTCCCAGGGCGAAAGGCCGAGCTCCCAGAAGGCGTCGAGGCGCCCGCAGGCGACGTAGGCGAGGTCGAGCGCAGCGGCGCCCGCCCGGCGCAGGCCGGCGCTCTTCGCCATCAGGTTGCGCAGCTGCTGGAGATACAGGTTGATGCGGCTCATCTCCCGGAACGGGAAGCCGGTGCCGACCAGCGCGTCGGCGAGCCGCAGGCACTTCGAGACGCGGATGCGCCGGTCGTTGAGGAACGCGCCGCGGCCCCGCGAGGCGGTGAACAGCTCGTTGCGCACCGGGTCGTAGATCACGCCGTGGGCGAGCGCATCGCGGTGGCGGATCGCGATCGACACGCAGTACTGCGGGAAGCCGTGAATGAAGTTGGTCGTGCCGTCCAGCGGATCGATGATCCACTGGTACTCGGCGCGCCCCTCGGCCGCGCCCGACTCCTCGGCAAGCACCGCGTGGTCGGGGTAGCTCTTGCGCACGATCTCGATGATCGCTTCCTCCGCCGCGTGGTCGACGCGCGTCACGAAGTCGTTCATGCGCTTCGAGCGCACCTCGAAGCCGCCGTCGAGCGCCGCGCGGGTGATGATCGAGCCGGCGCGCCGCGCGGCGCGAACGGCGATGTTGAGCATGGGATGCATCGGCCGCATTGTAGGGTTAGAGTCCTTATCAACCGTGCCCATTATTCGGATCGTGCTGTGCCGCCCAAGCCATCCGGGGAACATCGGCGCCGCGGCGCGCGCGATGAAGGCCATGGGGCTTTCCGACCTGCGGCTTGTCGCGCCCGAGCGCTATCCCTCGCCGGAGGCGCAGTGGATGGCGACGAATGCCGCAGATGTGCTTCACCAATCCAGGACTCATCCAACACTGAAGGAAGCGATTGCCGACTGCGTCGCCGCGTTCGCGCTGTCGGCGAGGCCCCGGGAATGGTCGCCGCAGGTGCTCGATGTGCGCAGCGCGGCGCAGCGCGCGAGCGCGCTCGAGGGCCCGGTCGCGTTCGTGTTCGGCAACGAATCCGCGGGGCTGACGAACGAGGAGATGTTCGCCTGCCAGTACCTGGTGCACATCCCGGCGAGCCGCGAGTTCAGCTCGCTCAACCTCGCCCAGGCGGTGCAGGTGGTCGCCTACGAGTTGCACATGGGTCTGGACGTAACAGTTCCTTTTTCCCGTACGGAAAAACAGGCGACGGTGGAAGATCTCGAAGGACTCTATGCACACCTGGAGGAGGCCGCGGTTACGAGCGGTTTCATGACGCCCGCGTCACGGCTGCGCGAGCGCTGGCGCCGGCTGTTCTCGCGGGTGCCTGCGATGGAGCGCGAAGAGGTGAACATCATCCGCGGGTTGCTGAAGGCCCTGCTCGCCAAGTGGAATAGTTGATCAATTTAGTCGGAAACCAATAGAATCGCTTCATGTTCAAGAAGCTGCGCGGCGACATCGACTGCATCCTCGAGCGCGACCCGGCGGCACGGAGCCGCTGGGAGGTGCTCACGTGCTACCCGGGCCTGCACGCGATCTACATCCACAAGGTCGCGCGCTGGTTCTGGCTGCACGGCCTGCGCTGGCTCGGGCGGTTCACCTCGCACCTCGGCCGCTGGCTGACGGGGATCGAGATTCATCCCGGCGCGAAGATCGGCTCGTGCGTGTTCATCGACCACGGCATGGGCGTGGTCATCGGCGAGACCGCCGAAGTCGGCGACGGCTGCACGATCTACCAGGGGGTCACGCTCGGCGGCACTTCGCTCTACCGCGGGGAGAAGCGCCATCCCACGCTCGGCGCGGGCGTCGTCGTCGGCGCCGGCGCGAAGATCCTCGGCGGCTTCACCGTCGGCGAGGGCGCGCGCATCGGCTCGAACGCCGTGGTGGTGAAGGAAGTGCCGGCCGGCGCAACGATGGTGGGGATACCGGGAAGGCTGGTCGAAGGCGGGGATACCCGTCAGGCGGAGCGCTTCGCCGCGTACGCTGTCGTTCAGGAGCAGGACGACCCGTACGCCAAGGCGATCCAGCAGCTGGTGGAGCATTCGCAGGAGCTCGAGCGCGCGGTCGCAGCGCTCACGGAAAAACTTGCCCGAATCGAAAAGGCCGAGCGAGAGCAGCTAAGAGCAGTCAAGTAACTGTTTCCTAAATGGAACTTATCCGACAAAATTAGTCGGATTTAGGTTATACTTGAGTGTATTAATCAGGTATTGAGGTCCCAATGAGGCTCACCACGAAGGGCAGGTTCGCGGTCACCGCGATGGTCGACCTGGCGCTGCGCCAGAACCGCGGCCCGGTGACGCTCGCCGCGATCAGCGAGCGCCAGCACATTTCGCTGTCGTATCTGGAGCAGCTGTTCGGCAAGCTGCGCCGCGCGTCGCTGGTGTCGAGCGTGCGCGGCCCCGGCGGCGGCTACAACCTCGCGCGGCCGGCGAACGGCATCTCGGTGGCCGACATCGTGACCGCGGTGGACGAGCCGATGGATGCGACGCAGTGCGGCGGCAAGGAGAACTGCCACGACGACAAGCGCTGCATGACCCACGACCTGTGGGCGACGCTGAACGAGAAGATGCACGAGTACCTCTCCTCGGTAACGCTCGCCGACCTTGTGGCCCATCAAAGCGGGAAACCCGTTTCGGTTATCAAGGACTTCAGAACCGCAGAGAAAGTCGCGGCATGAGGCTGCCGATCTATCTCGACTACTCGGCGACCACTCCGGTCGATCCGCGGGTCGCCCAGAAGATGATCCCGTACCTCACCGAGTTCTTCGGCAACGCGGCGAGCCGCTCGCACGCCTTCGGCTGGAAGGCAGAGGAAGCGGTGGAAGAGGCGCGCGGTCACGTCGCGGCGCTGATCAACGCCGACCCGAAGGAGATCGTCTGGACCTCGGGCGCGACCGAAGGCAACAACCTCGCCATCAAGGGCGCGGCGAACTTCTACAAGACCAAGGGCAAGCACATCGTCACGCAGAAGACCGAGCACAAGGCGGTGCTCGACACCTGCCGCGAGCTCGAGCGCCACGGCTTCGAGGTGACGTATCTCGAAGTCGATTCCAATGGGCTGGTTTCTCTCGAAAAACTGAAAGCGGCGTTGCGCCCCGACACCATCCTGGTCTCGATCATGATGGTGAACAACGAGATCGGCGTGATCCACCCGGTGTGGGAGATCGCCGACCTCTGCCGCGCCAAGGGCATCATCTTCCACTGCGACGCGGTGCAGGGCGGCGGCCGCCTCGAGATCGACGTGCAAAAGTTCAAGGCCGACCTGCTCACGATCACGGCACACAAGATGTATGGACCGAAGGGCATCGGCGCGCTGTACGTGCGCCGCAAGCCGCGCGTGCGCATCGAGGCGCAGATCCACGGCGGCGGCCACGAGCGCGGCTTCAGGTCCGGCACGCTCGCCACGCACCAGATCGTCGGCTTCGGCGAGGCGGCGCGCCTGGCGAAGGCCGAGATGGCGACCGAGAACGAGCGCGTGCGCGCGCTGCGCGACCGGCTGCTGAAAGGCATCAAGGACATCGAAGAGGCGTATGTCAACGGCGACCTCGAGCGGCGCATCCCGCACAACCTCAACGTTTCGTTCAACTTCGTCGAGGGCGAGTCGCTGATCATGGCGGTGAAGGACCTCGCGGTCTCCTCCGGCTCGGCATGCACCTCGGCCTCGCTCGAGCCCTCGTACGTGCTGCGCGCGCTGGGCCGCTCGGACGAGCTCGCGCACAGCTCGATCCGCTTCACCCTCGGGCGCTTCACCACCGGGGAGGAGATCGACTTCACGATAGACTTGATCAGGCGCAAGGTGGCGAAGCTGAGGGATCTGTCGCCGCTCTGGGAGATGTACAAAGACGGAATCGACTTGAACACGGTGCAATGGGCTGCACACTAGGAGTCTGATATGGCATACAGCGACAAGGTCATCGACCACTACGAGAACCCGAGGAACGTGGGTTCCTTCGACAAGTCCGACGACGCGGTGGGCACCGGCATGGTCGGCGCGCCCGCCTGCGGCGACGTGATGAAGCTGCAGATCAAGGTCGGCCCGGACGGCCGCATCGAGGACGCGCGCTTCAAGACCTACGGCTGCGGCTCGGCGATCGCCTCGAGCTCGCTGGTCACCGAGTGGGTGAAGGGCAAGACGCTCGACCAAGCGACGACGATCAAGAACACGCAGATCGCGCAGGAGCTGTCGCTGCCGCCGGTGAAGATCCACTGCTCGATCCTCGCCGAGGACGCGATCAAGGCCGCGGTGGAGGACTACCGCAAGAAGCACGGGCTTGGCGAGGAAAAGAAAAAGGCAGCTTGATGGCGATTTCGCTCACGCCGACTGCCGCCAGCCACGTGCAGCGCTCGCTCGAGAAGCGCGGCAAGGGTGTCGGCCTGCGCCTGGGCGTGCGCACCTCGGGCTGCTCGGGGCTTGCCTACAAGCTCGAGTTCGCCGACCAGGTGAGCCCAGAGGACCTTCAGTTCGAGAGCCACGGCGTCAGGGTCGTGGTCGACCCCAAGAGCCTGCAGTACATCGACGGCACCGAGCTCGACTACACCCGCGAGGGCCTGAACGAGGGCTTCAAGTTCAGGAACCCGAAAGTCAAGGACGAATGCGGGTGCGGGGAATCGTTTAACGTAGCCTAGATTGCACGACGCTCGCGCGACCGGCCGACACACGGTATACGTGTGCGGAGGCGCGTGACGCGTCGCTGCATGTGATGCACAGCCACTTCGAACTCTTCGGCCTGGCGCCCGCCTTCTCGCTGGAGAGTGAGCAGCTCGAGCGCTCGTACCGCGAGATCCAGTCGCGCGTTCACCCCGACCGCTTCGCGCACGCCGGCGATGCCGAGCGCCGCGCCTCGCTGCAGTGGACCACGCGCTTGAACGAGGCCTACCGCACGCTCAAGGACCCGGTGCAGCGCGCGAAGCACCTGCTCGAGCTCCAGGGCGTCGACGTCGCCTTCGAGACCAACACCGCCATGCCGCCCGACTTCCTGATGCAGCAGATGGCGCTGCGCGAATCGCTCGAGGAGGCGGTGGGAACCAAAGACGCTTCGTCCTTGGACACACTGCGGAAAAATCTCAAGAAGGCGCGAGAGTCCCTGGAGCGTCAGATCGGCGACGTCATCGACACGAGGAAGGACTACGCCGGCGCAGCCGGGCTGGTGAGGAAGCTGCAGTTCCTCGACAAGCTCGACACCGAGATCGACGCCGCGTACGAGACCATCGAATAATGGCTCTGCTGCAGATCTCCGAGCCGGGAATGTCGCCGACGCCGCACCAGGCGCGGCTCGCGGTCGGCATCGATCTCGGCACCACCAACTCGCTGGTCGCCACCGTGCGCAGCGGCATGCCCGCGGTGCTGCCCGACGCGCACGGCCGCCCGCTGCTTCCCTCGATCGTGCGCTACCTGCCCGACGGGCGCGCCGAGGTCGGCTACGCCGCGCAGGCGCGCCAGGCCGACGACCCGAAGAACACCATCGTTTCGGCGAAGCGCTTCATGGGCCGCGGGGTGAAGGACGTCGCGCACATCGAGAATGCGCCCTACGACTTCGTCGACGCGCCAGGCATGCTCCAGATCCGCACCGCCGCCGGCGTGAAGAGCCCGGTCGAAGTGTCAGCGGAAATCCTGAAGGTTTTGCGGGAGCGTGCGGAGCTGTCCCTGCAAGGAAATATCTCGGGAGCGGTCATCACGGTGCCGGCGTACTTCGACGACGCGCAGCGCCAGGCGACCAAGGACGCGGGGCGCATCGCCGGCCTGAATGTCCTCAGGTTGTTGAACGAGCCCACGGCGGCGGCGATCGCCTACGGCCTGGAGAACGCCGCCGAGGGCGTCTACGCGGTCTACGACCTCGGCGGCGGCACTTTCGACATCTCGATCCTCAAGCTGTCGCGCGGCCTGTTCGAGGTCGTGGCGACGAGCGGCGACTCGATGCTCGGCGGCGACGACTTCGACCAGCGCGTGTTCTGCTGGGCCGTGGAGCAGGCGAAACTCGCTCCGCTCGGCGCCCGCGACATGCGCCGGCTCCTGGTGAAGGCGCGCGAGGCGAAGGAGCACCTGACGCTTCACGGCGAAGCCCCGATCACGGCGAAGCTCTCCACCGGCGACGTGGTGGACCTGTCGCTGGATACCGAAACCTTCTGCAGCATCACGCAGACGCTGGTGCAGAAGACCCTCGGCCCGATGCGCAAGGCGCTGCGCGACGCGGGCCTGGGTGTCGACGAGGTCAAGGGCGTGGTGATGGTCGGCGGCGCGACCCGCATGCCGCAGATCCAGCGCGCGGTGGGCGAGTTCTTCCGCCGCGATCCGCTCAACAACCTCGACCCCGACAAGGTGGTGGCGCTCGGCGCCGCGATGCAGGCGAACGTGCTCGCCGGCAACCAGCCGACAGATCAAGATTGGCTGCTGCTCGACGTGATCCCGCTGTCGCTCGGCATCGAGACCATGGGCGGCCTGACGGAGAAGATCATCCCGCGCAACACCACTATTCCCGCCGGCCGCGCCCAGGAATTCACCACCTTCAAGGACGGCCAGACCGGCATGAGCATTCACGTGGTGCAGGGCGAGCGCGAGCTGGTGTCGGACTGCCGCTCGCTCGCGCGCTTCGAGCTGAAGGGCATTCCGCCGATGGTCGCCGGCGCCGCGCGCATCCGCGTCGCGTTCCAGGTCGACGCCGACGGGCTGCTTTCGGTTTCCGCGAAGGAGGCGAGCTCGGGCGTGGAAGCCTCGGTCAGCGTCAAGCCTTCCTACGGCCTCGCCGACGCCGACATCGAGCGCATGCTGCGCGACTCGTTCCAGCACGCACGCGAGGACATGCACGCGCGCGCCCTCGCCGAGCATCGGGTCGACGGTCAGCGGCTCATCGAGGCGACGCGCTCGGCGTTGGCCGCGGATGAGAAATTGCTGACCGGGGATGAGCGGGAGGCGATCCAGACGGCAATCCATTCCCTGGAAAAGCTGCTCCCGGGCACCGACCACCGCGCGATCAGGCAGGCGGTCGAAGCGCTCAACCATGCGACCGGGGAGTTCGCCGCGCGCCGCATGGACGCGGGCATCAAGCGCGCGCTCGCAGGGAAGAAGATCGGCAGTCTCTGATGCCGAAGATCAAGGTGCTGCCGGGGCACGCGCTGTGCCCGCAGGGCGCGGAAATCGAGGCGAAGGAGGGCGTGTCGATCTGCGACACGCTGCTCGAGAGCCACGTCGACATCGAGCACGCCTGCGAGAAGTCCTGCGCCTGCACCACCTGCCACGTCGTCGTGCGGCAGGGCTACGATTCGCTCGAGCCGGCGGAAGAGAAGGAGGAAGACCTGCTCGACAAGGCCTGGGGGCTGGAAGCGACCTCGCGGCTCTCGTGCCAGGCAAAGGTGGCCGGCGCGGACCTGGTGATCGAGATCCCGAAGTACACCATCAACTACGAGCGCGAAGGAGGGGGGAAAAAATGAAGTGGACCGATACGCAAGAAATTGCGATCGCTCTGTCGGATGCGCACCCCGACAAGGACCCGAAGGCGGCGAACTTCGTCGATCTCTACAAGTGGGTGATGGCGCTGCCGGGATTCAGCGACGACCCGAAGCGCTGCGGGGAGAGGATTCTCGAGGCCATCCAGCAGGCCTGGATCGAGGAAGCGGAATGACCTCGAAAAGCTTGGGTCCGCGCGTCGCGGTTCTCGGCTTCCATCTCGAGAGCAACGCGTTCGCGCCGGCGAGCGAGGAGCACCACTTCCGCTCGCTCTGCTATGCCGAGGGCGAGGACATCGGCCGCGAAGCGCGCAAGCAGCCCTCGGCCCTGCCGGCGGAGGTGCCGGCCTTCTACCGCGAGATGGATGCGCTGGGGAAATGGACCCCGGTGCCGATCCTCGTCACCGCGTGCGAGCCGGGCGGGCCGGTGGACGAGCGCTTTTTTCAGACCACCCTGGCCGCGATGCGGGAAGGTCTGAGTAATGCCGGAAGAATCGATGCTGTTTACATCAGCAATCATGGCGGCATGACCTCGACCGGCGGCCCGGACCCCGACGGCGAGCTCTACGCGATGGTTCGTAGCGTGGTCGGCCCGAAGGTCCCGGTCGTTGCCACCGTGGACCTGCACGCCAACATCTCCGAGCGCATGGTGGCGAACGTCGACGCGCTCGTGTCCTACCGCACCAACCCGCACATGGACCAGGCCGAGCGCGCGGTCGATGCTGCGCGCCTCCTGGCTGGTTTTATCGAGGGAAAGAAGTCAAAGCGGGCGTTCGTGCGGCTGCCCCTTACACCTGCCTCGGTCACGCTGCTGACACGCGAGGGCCCGTATGCCGACGCCATCAAGTACGGGCAGACGAAAGTGGGCAACGGCGTGCTCGACGTGTCGATCGTCGGCGGCTTCGTCTTCAGCGACACGCCGAAGAATGGCGTCGCGATCATCGTCAACGGCGAGGGCGGAGCCGACGTGCGCGCAGTGGCGCTGGATATCGGGGAGCGCATCTGGAGCGACCGCAAGCGCTTCGTGAAGCGCTTTACGCCCATGCAGGATGCAATCGCAGGGGCCACGCGTGCGGGTCCATCGCTGATATGGTCCGATGCCGGCGACAACCCGGGCGGTGGAGGTACCGGGCAGACCACCACCCTGCTCGGGAAGCTCCACGAGGCCAAGGCGGAAGGCGTGCTCTACGGCGTCTTTTTCGAGCCGCAGATAGCTGCGGCGGCGCAAGGCGCCCGCGAAATCACCGCGCGATTCACGGAGGGCTTCACTGCACCTGCCAAAGTCCTGAAAACCACCGACGGCAAATGCGTGGGCCGGCGCGGGATCTGGGCGGGGCGCGCGCTCGAGCTGGGGCCGACCTGCGCGCTGCAGATCGGCGGCATCACCGTGGTGTGCCTGAGCCGGCGCAAGCAGTGCGCCGACCCGGTGCTCTTCGAGATGCACGGCCTCGACATCGCCAAAGCGCGCACCGTGGTGGTGAAATCGCGCGGCCACTTCCGCGGCGGCTTCGACGAGTTCTTTCCGCCCGAGCGCGTGATCGAGGTGGACACGCCCGGGCTGACCTCGCCGGTGCTCGAGCGGCTGAATTTCAAGGGGTTGCCGCGGCCGGTGTTTCCTCTCGACGTCGACACCGCGTGGACGCCGCAAGTCGCCGTGTACGGCCCGCGATGATTGCCTGCGCCATCGTTGCCTGCGCCCTGGCGCTCGATGAGTCGGCGCCGATCACGCTCGCGTGCCGGGGCTCCTTCGACTTCCGCGTCGAGCTCGATCTTTCGCTCGGCCGGCTGGTCGCCGCGCCGGTGACGGATGCGCACGGCTTCGAGCTGCGCGATGCCGGCGATGCGCTGATCTTCTTCCGGGACCGCGTGATCGACGGACGCAAGGCATTCGAGTGGATCTCGATCAGCCGCGTCTCGGGCAGGTACGCGCACTTCATCGCGTTCAGGGATGCCACGGGCGGCCTGGAGTCCTCCCGGCTGATGGCGGCGGCGGGCTGCAAAATCGCGACATGAGCGCGACATGAGCAGCCTGTGCCTCACTGCCGACGGCCTTACCGCGAGCCTGTTCGCGGCGGCGCTGCACTTCGGCTGGACTCCGGCTGACGGCGTTGCGCGCGAGGAGTCCTGGCACGTGCGGCAGGGGCAGTTCGAATTCTTTGCCGAGCGGGTCCTGAAAGGAAGCGACTGGCAGCATTCCTGGCCGGCGCGCGCGCCGCAACGCCGCCTGGTGTTCGACCGCCGCGGCCTGCGCGCCGACTACGTCATCTGCGGCGACATGTGGTGCCGGCCGCTCGAGCACTTCCTGCCGCGCTCGCGCGCGCCGGTGGTCGAAATCGCGCCTTGCTAGTATCCGCGGTATGAGCGAGCTCAAGTCGCTTGGCCGGTACCGGATCCAGGGCGTGCTCGGCCAGGGGGCGATGGGCCTGGTGTACGACGGGCTCGACCCCAAGCTGGACCGGCGGGTCGCGATCAAGACCATCCTCACCCGCAAGCTCTCCGCGGAAGCGGCGCGCATGGCGACGGTGCGCTTCCAGCGCGAGGTGCGCGCGGTGGCGCGGCTCAACCACGGCAACATCGTCCAGGTGTACGACTTCGGCACCGAGGGCGACCTCGCGTACATCGTGATGGAGTTCATCCAGGGCAAGGAGCTCAAGGACTACTTCGACGGGGCCGAGCGGTTCGACCTCAAGACCATCTTCGGCCTCATGACCGAGCTGCTCGACGCGCTCGACTTTGCGCACGAGGCGAAGATCATCCACCGCGACGTCAAGCCGGCCAACGTGATGGTCGATGCCGGCGGCCGCGCCAAGCTCGCCGATTTCGGCGTGGCGCGCTTCACCGAGCCCGAGGGTGACCAGGCCGAGGCGACCCGCGCCGGCACCATCGTCGGAACCCCGTCCTACATGTCGCCGGAGCAGATCCAGGGACAGACGCTTGACCGGCGCACGGACATCTTCTCGGCCGGCATCATCTTCTACCAGCTCCTGACGTGGAAAAAGCCGTTCGCCGGAACGCAATGGGAGCTGGCAAAGAAGATCATCGAGGACGACCCGGTCTGGCCGTCGACGGTCATGCAGATCCCGCCCGAAATCGACCGCGTCGTCGCCCGGGCGCTGGCCAAGCAGCCCGAGCGCCGCTATCAGACCGCGCGCAAGTTCGCCGAAGCGATCCAGCGCATTGCCGAAGGCAAGCCGCCGGAGGAACCCGGCGAGGCCGTCGTGCAGCCGGGCACCAAGGCCAAGGGCCCCGCGCCCGGCGGTGAAGCCGAGAAGGAATTCTGGGACGGGGTCAAGGACAGCGACGATCCCGACGACCTGGAGCTGTACCTCGAGCAGTTCCCGCAGGGAACCTTCGCCGCGCTCGCGAAGAAGAAAATCGCCGAGCTGGGCAAGAAGAAAAAGTAGGCCGCGGCTAGCGGTCGTTCAGGTGGCAGGCCGAAAGGTGGCCCGAGGCGACATGCTTGAGCGGCGGCGCCTGCTCGCGGCAGCGCGGCATGGCGTGCGGGCAGCGCGGGTGGAAGTGGCAGCCGGTGGGCGGCGCGAGGGGAGAGGGGATTTCGCCGACGATCGGCTTGAACTGGGTCTTGCGCGTATCGAGGCGCGGCACCTGCTTGAGCAGCGCCTGGGTGTAGGGATGGTTGGCAGCGCGGAAGATTTCGTCTGCGGACGCCGATTCGACGACGCGGCCGAGGTACATGATCACCACGCGATCCGACAGATGCTCGACCACGCCGAGGTCGTGGCTGATGAAGAGGTAGGTGAGGCCCAGGTCGCGGCGCAGCGCCATGAACAAATTCAGAATTTGCGCCTGGATCGAGACGTCGAGCGCGGCGACCGCCTCGTCGCACACCAGGAACTCGGGCTTCACCGCGAGCGCGCGCGCGATGCCGATGCGGCTCCTCTGCCCGCCGGAGAACTGGTGCGGGTAGCGGCGCTTGTAGCTCGGGTCGAGCCCGCAGCGCACCAGCAGCTCGTCGAGGTAGCCGTCGAGCTCCTGCTTCTTCACTATGCCGTGCACCAGCGGCGCCTCGCCGACGATGTCGGCGACGCGCATGCGCGGGTTGAGCGAGGCGAACGGATCCTGGAAGATCATCTGCACCTTCAAGCCGGCGCTTTCCCTGCCGCGGTAGCGGATCGCGCCCGCGCTCGGCTCGAGGATGCCCGCGACCATGCGGCCGAGCGTGGATTTGCCGCAGCCCGACTCGCCGACCAGGCCGACCACCTCGCCCTCGTGCACCGCGAACGACACGTCCTCGACGGCGTGCACCACCTCGTCGCTTACGTCGGCGCCCAAACCGCGCGCGATCTTGCCGGCGAGGTCGAGCGGCTGGACGAAGCGCTTGGACACGTGCTCGAGCTCGAGGATTTTCACAGCGGGAAGAAGCAGCGAACCAGGCGGTTTTTGTGAGGCAGAAGCTCCGGTTCAGAAGCGCACTTGGGCGCGGCGCGGGGACAACGGGCGCGGAAAGCGCATCCCGGCGGCAGGTTGAGGAGCGCCGGCGTCATGCCGGGGATCTGGGCGAGCGGCACGCCGCGGCGGTTGCGGCTCGGCACCGAGCCGATCAGGCCGTGCGTGTAGGGATGCAGCGGCGCATCCAGCACTTCGTCCACCGTGCCGCTCTCGACGATGCGCCCGGCGTACATCACGCAGATGCGGTCGGCGAGCCCGGCGACCACCGAGAGGTCGTGCGTGATCCAGATCAGGGCGGTGCCGGACTCGCGGCACAGCTTCTGCGCTTCGTACAGGATCTGCGCCTGGATCGTGACGTCGAGCGCGGTGGTGGGCTCGTCGGCGATGATCAGCTTCGGCCGGTTGAGGAGCGCGATCGCGATCGCGACGCGCTGGCGCATGCCGCCCGAGAACTGGTGCGGGTAGGAGCGCAGGCGCGACTCGGCTGAGGGGATGCCGACACGCTCGAGCGCTTCACGTGCGATGTTGAATGCTTGTTTCGTGCTTAGATCTTGATGAGCCCGTACGGCTTCGACCATCTGCGTGTCGATGCGCAGCACCGGGTTGAGCGTCATCATCGGGTCCTGGAACACCATCGCGATGCGCGCGCCGCGGATGCGCCGCAACTCCTCCTCGGTCGAGGAAACCAAGTCCTTGCCTTCAAGAAGAATCCTGCCGCCGACGATGCGCCCCGGCGCGTCGACCAGGCCGAGGATCGAGAACCCGGTGACGGTCTTGCCGCAGCCCGACTCGCCGACCAGGCCCAGCACTTCGCCGGGTTTCACCTCGAAACTCACTCCGTCCACAGCGCGCGCCACGCCCGCGCGCGTGAAAAAGTGGGTCTTCAGATTTTCAACAACTAAAGTATTACCGTTCAAGGCGAGGATTCAGCACGTCGCGCAGCCGGTCGCCCACCAGGTTGATGCTCATGATGGTCGCGAGCAGCGCGATCCCCGGGTAAAAGCTAATCCAGTACTTGCCCGACAGCATGTACTCGAAGCCGTTGGCGATCAGCAGGCCGAGCGAGGGCTCGGTGAGCGGCAGGCCCACGCCGAGGAAAGAGAGCGTCGCCTCGAGCGAGATCGCGTGCGCGGTCTGCAGCGTGCCGACCACGATCATCGGCGCGAGGCAGTTGGGCAGCAGGTGGCGGAACACGATGCGCCGCGCGGGGAGCGCGAGGCAGTGCGCCGCCTCGATGTACTCCTTGCGGCGCTCGACCAGCGCCGAGCCGCGCACCGTGCGGGCGTAGTAGGCCCACTGCACCAGGATCAGCGCGATCATCACCTTGTCGGCACCGCGGCCGAGGATCGCCACCAGGATCAGCGCCACCAGGATGGCGGGAAACGACAGTTGCAGGTCCACCAGGCGCATGATCAGCGCGTCGAGCCAGCCGCCGCGATAGGCGGCGGCGAGGCCGATCGCGGTGCCGATGACGAGCGCGATCGCGCCCGAGGCCACGCCCACGCCCAGGCTGATGCGCAGCCCGTAGAGGATCGCGCTCCACATATCGCGGCCGGCGCCGTCCGCCCCGAGCCACATGAGGAAGCCCGACGAGCCGCGCTCGCCCGGCGCCAGGCGCGCGTCCATCACCGTCACCTTGGCGAGGTCGTAGGGATTCTGCGGCGCCAGCAGCGGCGCGAACAACGCCATAACGGCGATGATCATGAGAACTGCGAAAGAACCCGTGGCGACAGGGCTCGAGAAAAACTCGCGCGCAAGGCGCCGGAACGGTGTTTCGACTATTGCTAGTGGAAGTACTTCGACCGCAGCGCTCATGCCTTGGCTTCCTTCAGCCGCACGCGCGGATCGAGCGCCGAGTACAGAAGATCAACTATTAGATTTATTACGACGAACATCAGCACCGTGATCACCAGGTAGGCGACGATCACCGGGCGGTCGAGGCGCTGGATCGAGTCGATGAGGAGCTTGCCCATTCCCGGCCACGCGAACACCGTCTCGGTGACCAGCGAGAAGGCGATCAGCCCGCCGAGCTCGAGGCCGAGCACCGTGACGACCGGGACGAGGATGTTCTTCAGCACGTGCACCAGCACCACGCGCGCCGGCGACAGGCCCTTGGCGCGAGCGAACTTGACGTAGTCCTGAAGCGCCGCCTCGCGCGTGCCGGCGCGCGCGAGACGGGTGACCAGCGCCATCTTGAACAGCGCGAGGTTGATCGCCGGCAGCGCGAGGTGCCGCAGGCCGTCCCAGGTCATGAAGTCGCCGCGCCCGGTCGAGGGCAGCCAGCCGAGCATCACCGCGAACACCATGATGAGCATCAGCCCGACCCAGAACGTCGGCAGCGAGAAGCCGAGGATCGAGCCCGCCATGATGGCGCGGCTCGCCGGCGATTCGGGCCGCAGCCCGGCGTACATGCCGAGCGGGATGCCGACGATCACCGCGAGCAGGAACGCGGCGAACGCGAGCTCGAGCGTCGCCGGCATGCGCTGCAGGATCAGCTTCAGCGCCGGCTCGCCGTAGACGAAGGAGTTGCCCAGGTCGCCGCGCGCGGCGTTGGCGAGGAAGTGGAAGTACTGCTCGTGCACCGGCCGGTCGAGACCGAGCTTGTGGATGAACTGCTCGATCTCGATCTGCGTCATGTCGTCCGAGATCAGGATGTGCACCGGGTCGCCGACCACGTGCACGCCGACGAACACCACGAGCGACATCACCAGAACTACGACCAAGCTCTGGAGAACCCGGCGGACTACAAAAACCATCAGTTCGCTTTCCCGATGCCTCCGGCGAGGGTGTATTCGTCGGTGCGCGGCTGGTAGCTGAAGCCGCGGCGCATCGCCCAGGTGTTCACCTGGTAATGCAGCGGGATGATGCCCACGTCCTCGATCGCGACCTCGGTGGCGCGCGCGAGCAGGTCGGCGCGCTTGCGGTCGTCCACGGTGGCGAGCGCATCGTTGATCAGCTTGTCGACCTGCGGGTTGGAGTAGCGGCCGCGGTTCGAGGCGCCCATGCCTTTTTCGCGGTCGAAACTGGCGAGCAGCGACTTAAGCGGCGAGGACGCCTCTCCGGTTCCCGAGCCCCAGCCGACCAGGATGAAGCTGAACTTCGGCCCCTTGTCGGGCGCGCCGGTGGAGGCCTCGCGGAAGAACACGCCCTGCGTCATGGTCACCACCTGCGTGTCGATGCCGATGCGCGAGAGCATCTGGCCGACCGCCTCGGCGATCTTGGCGTCGTTCGGGTAGCGGTCGTTGGGCGAATGGATGGTGAGGCGGAAGCCGCTCGGCACGCCCGCCTCAGCGAGCAGCTGCTTCGCGCCGTTCGGGTCGTAGGCGACCGGCTTGAGCTTCGGGCTGACGCCGAAGAAGCCCTCGGGCAGGAGCTGCCCCGCCTTGATCGCTTCGCCTTCCATCACCCGGCTCACGATCGCGTCGCGGTCGATCGCCTTGGAGATCGCGGCGCGCACGCGCCGGTCGCGCAGCGGGTTCTTGATCGCGCCGCCGTCCTTCGCGCGCACGAACGGCGAATCGTCGCGGAAGTGATCGAGGTGCAGGTAGATGATGCGGTTGGAGACCACCTGCGAGATCTTCACCTTCGAATCCTTCTTCAGCCGCTCCATGTCGGTCGAGGGCACCTGGTCGATCAGGTCCACGTCGCCGGCTAGAAGCGCCGCGACGCGCGAGGGATCCGACTTGATGCCGCGGAACACGACGCGCTGCCACGCCGGCTTGTCTCCCCAGTACTGCTCGTAGCGCTGCATGACGATGCGGTTGCCGGGCGTGTACTCGACGAAGCGGAAGGGGCCGGTGCCGACCGCCGCCTTGCCCGAGTTGTAGTCCGGCGTCTTCGCGCCCTGGCCGTGCTTGCGCGACACGATGAAGACCTGCGACACGTCGTTCGGCATGAGCGGGTAGGGCGCCGCGGTCTTGACGTGCACGGTATGGTCGTCGACCTTGGTGAAGGTCTTGCCGCGCGCGTAGATGCCGAAGCTCGACGGGCTGCCCTCGACGTTCGGCGCGCGCTCGAAGCTGAAAATTACGTCGTCCGCGGTGAACGGCGTGCCGTCGTGGAAACGCACGTTGCGGCGCAGCTTGAACTCCCAGGTGGTGTCGTCGATCGCCTTCCAGGACTCGGCGAGCTCCGGCTCCAGGCGCTGGCGCTCGTCCTGGCCGACCAGGCTCTGGAAGATGTGGCTGAGCAGCGAGTTGTTGGGCGACAGGTTGTGGTAGTGCGGGTCCATCGCGGTCGGCTCGGCGGCGAGGCCGATGCGCAGATCCTGGGCCGAGGCGGCGCCGGCAAAAGCGACCGCCAGGGCCAGGAAAACGTTCCTGATCAAGTTCATTGCTCCCTCCTCGAAGGAATGGCGGCCATTATGCGATAGGTCGCGACCCAGTAATACTGGTAGGTGGAAAAGCGGATTTCGCTGCCGTGGCGCCCGAGGCACCCCTCCATCTCCCGCGCGTCCGGGAAGTTCTTCAGCACCTCGTGGCTCGAGCCGTCGGCGAGGCTGCGGGCCTGGTAGGTGTTGCCTTCTGCGTCGCGCCGCGAGACCGGCGTGCTGCTGCCCTCGACGTAGCGGTTGTCGAGGAACGCAACCCGGGAACCGGGCAGAAGGTGCTTTTTCAGCTGTTCCAGGAACATGTCCAGTTTCGCGAGCGGCACATGCGACCACCAGAAGCCGGCGAAGCAGGCCGAGAACTTCTGCGGCCACCCGGGCAGGGCATAAGCATCGCCTTCCTGGAATGTAACGTTGTTCTTCGGATAGCGTTTGCTGCGGGCAATCGCCAAAGTCTCGTCCGCGTAGTCGAGCGCGAGCACCGACTGCGCCTTTGCCGCGATCAGCGGCGTCCAGTAACCGGTGCCGCAGGCGATTTCGAGCACGCGCTCGCCTTCGAACAGCGCCGGAAGGTCGCCGCGCAGCCGCGCGAGGTCGGTCTGGCGTTCCGGCTTCTGGTAGATTTTTTCGTACTCCGCCGCCCGCCGCGCGTAATACGTTTCCATTCAAGTATCCTACCGCGATGCATCCCGCGGTGCCGCTGGTCCTCGACTCGCCGCATTCCGGCCACGACTTCCCGGCGGACTTCGACGCCATCGTGAGCCAGGCCGAGCTGCGCGAATCCGAGGACTGCTACGTCGACGAGCTCTACGCGGGCGCGCGCGAGGTCGGCGCGCTGCTGCTCGCGGCGACCTTCCCGCGCACCTACCTCGACCCGAACCGCCACGCCGGCGACGTCGACCTCGAGCTGATCGAAGGTCCCTGGCCCTGGGAATACCGGCCGAGCGGCAAGGCGCGCATCGGCAAGTCGCTCATCTGGCGTACGCTCGAAGACGGCCGGCCGATCTATGCGCGCAGGCTTCTGCCGGAAACGGTGCGGCGCCGCATCGACCGCGTGCACGTGCCGTACCACCGGCAACTGAAGGAATACCTCGACGCCGCGCACGCGCGGTTCGGCAAGGTCTATCATATCAACTGCCACTCGATGCGCTGCGTGGCGGGCAAGCAGAGCGAGGACGGCGCCGGCAGCGTGCGTCCCGATTTCGTCGTCGGCGACCGCGACGGCACGAGCTGCGAGGCGCGCTTCACGGAGTTGGTGCGCGGCACGCTCGCCGGCATGGGCTACGACGTCAAGGTGAACGATCCGTACAAGGGCGTCGAGCTGGTGCGCGCCTACTCCGACCCGAAGGCCGGGCGCCACAGCCTGCAGATCGAGATCAACAAGCGGCTGTACATGGACGAGGCGACCCTGCAGAAGAATGCGGGCTTTTCGCGCCTGCAGCAGAACCTGGGCGAGCTGGTGCGGGCGCTGGCGCGTGAAATATCGCATTGAAATAAGGCCGCCGGACATCGCGGCGTACCGGAACGGCAATGCCGGCGTCGATTACGTGCACGTCCTGGATTCCGGCAGGCCGGGCGCGAGCGTGATGGTCCAGGCGCTTACCCACGGCAACGAGTTCTCCGGCGCGATCGCGCTGGATTTCCTGTTCAGGCAGAAGGTGAGCCCGGCGAAGGGGAAGCTGACCCTCGCGTTCGCCAATGTCGCGGCGTTCGCGCGCTTCGACTTCGACGACCCCGACCGCTCGCGCTACATCGACGAGGACTACAACCGCGTCTGGGCCGACGCGGTGATCGGCGGGCCGCGCGACTCGGCCGAGCTGCGGCGCGCGCGCGAGCTGCGGCCCTTCGTCGATACCGCCGACTACCTCCTCGACCTGCACACGATGACCGAGGACTGCCGCCCGATCATGGTGTGCGGCATGCTCGACAAGGGCGCCGAGTTTGCGCGCCGCGTCGGCGTGCCGGCGGACCTGCTCATCGACACCGGCCATCCCGCCGGCCTGCGCATGCGCGACCGGGGCGGCTTCGGCGACCCGGCGAGCCCGAAGAACGCGCTCCTCATCGAGGCCGGCCAGCACTGGGAGAAGAGCTCGGTCGACGTGGCGATCGATACGACCCTGAGGTTCTTGAAGGTCACCGGGGCGGTAGATGCGGCGTGGGCCGATTCCCGCTTGCGGGTCAAGCCTCCCGCAAGGCAGCGCGTCGTGCGCGTAACGGAGCCGGTCACCGCGGCGAGCGCGAATTTCCGCTTCGCCAAGCCCTGGAAAGGCCTCGAGGTTCTCAAGAAGGCCGGCACCGCGGTGGCGACGGACGGCGACAAGGTGTGGCGCACGCCGTACGACGATTGCGTCCTGGTGATGCCTTCCACCGCCCACATCAAGCCCGGCAACACCATGGTGCGCCTGGGACGCTACGACCCGTAACAACTGGTAACCAAATCGCGCTTCTCAGGGAAAAGGCAGCGGAGTAACGTCCGGGCCATGCGAGCTCTGCTGCTGGTCGGTATGCTGATTGCCTCCACCGCTGCCTCTGCCCAGATCTATCGCTGGGTGGACGAGAAGGGCAGGGTGACCTACTCGAACGCCACGCCGCCGGCCGGCGTGAAGGCCGCGGTGGTTGACCCCGACGCCAAGGCGGGGGCGACGTCGCCCGAAAGCGCGGAGTGCTACACGCTGCGCTGCCAGGGCGAGCGCCTCGAGCAGCGGCTCGCGCGCCGCGACGAGCTCGAGACGCGGCTCGCCACCGAACGCGCCGCGGCCGCGCCGCCGCCGGCGCGCGGCCTGGAGTTCCGCAGGTACATCTCCCTGCAGCGCGGCATGGGCGAGGGCGAGCTCGTCACCATCGCCGGCTCGCCGGACCTGCTCACCTACGACGGCTGGTCCTACAAGCGCTACATCTACCTGCCCACCGTCAGCGATCCTTTCACCACCACCGTCTCGCTGATCGGCGGCCGCATCCGGGGCATCGAGCGCATCCGCAAGTTCTAGGCAGCCTACTTCCTCAGCGAGCCCCAGAGCGAGTCGAGCCGCGCGTAGCGCCCGCAGCCGGTGACGTAGAACCGGTACTGCAGCGCGTTCTTCTTGTAGTAGTCCTGGTGGTAGTCCTCCGCCGGCCAGAACTCGCCCGCCTTGGTGATCGGCGTCAGGATCGGCTGGCGGAACGGCTTCTGCTTCTCCCACTTCGCCTTCGAGGCCTCGGCGAGGCGCTTCTGCTCCTCGTTGTGCCAGAAGATCTCGGGCCGGTACTGCGAGCCCGCGTCGCAGAACTGGCGGTCCTTCACCGTCGGGTCGTGGTTCACCCAGAAAGTGTCCAGCAGCTTGTCGTAGCTCACCTTCGCGGGATCGAAGCTGACCTCGACCACCTCGGTATGCCCGGTGCGCCCGGTGGAGACCTGCTCGTAGGTGGGCTTCTTCACGCTCCCGCCCATGTAGCCCGACACCGCCGACACCACGCCCGGGACCTTCTCGAAGGCTTCCTCGCTGCACCAGAAGCAGCCTGCGGCGAACGTGGCCTTTTCGAGCTTTTGCTGGGCAGAAGCGGCGACCGCGAGGCTGGCCGCCGTCAGGAAAACGAGAATTCGGCTCATGGGTTCATTCCTTCTCGGTGTTGCGCAATTTGTCGAGCGAATCCGTCTGGCCTTACAAAGGTCAACCGAGGCTGCAACGCCGCGTTGCTTCCAGGGTGCGCAGCACTCGCTTCAACAAGGAGGTAATCGTAACCCAGGGCCGTGATAGCCTCGTATGCGCGGCGATTAGCCATGAAGATCGGTTATGACGAAGCTGACGACGTTCTGTACATCCGGTTTTCGGAGGAACCTGTCACGCGCGATGAGTCCCTCAACTGGAACGTGCACGTCGGCTTCTCCGCGAGCGGAATCCGGGAAATCACGATCCTGGAAGCGAAAAAGCGCGGTTACCTCCCGCTCAAGATCGACGACGCTCTGAAAAGCGCTGCCTAGCCGGCGCTTCGCGGCCGGGAAAGCTCCAGCAATACGGCGTCGATGACCGGTTGGTCGCGCAAGCATAGCCGGACATTACGCAGCACTGCGGCCCGGGCGGCCTGCCGTGCAGCCGCTATGTAGGCGCGGGCGCAGACGTCGAGCGGCACGGCGAAGATGCCGCTAGAGACCGCGGGGAAGGAGATCGAGTTCCAGCCGCGCTCCCGGGCCTTTTGGAAGGCTGAAGTCAGGGCCTGGAAAAGCTTGGCTTCTTCGTCGCCCTCGCCCTGGCGCGGGCCGACGGCGTGGATCACGCCCTTGAAGGGCAACTTCCCGGCTGTGGTGACGACCGCCGATCCGGTCGGAAAGGATCCATGCTTTTGTATCAAAAGCTCCGATTCCTTCTGCAATTCCGGACCGGCCGCGCGCGCGATGATAGCCGCGACCCCGCCGCCGTGGGCGAGGTGACCGTTGGCGGCGTTGACGATGGCGTCGACCGGCTCGTCGAGCAGGTTTCCCCGCACGACGAGAAACAGACGCCCGGGGGCTACTTCTTCCTGCGCGAGGACTTCCTGCACCTATTCGATCTTCGCCTTCGCCCTGAGCCCCCGCACCAGCTCTTCGATCTTGTTCTGCACCAGCATCTGCTGGATGCGCGGCCTGACCTCGGCCAGCGCGGCGAACTTCGCCGGGCGCACGTCGTCGAGCTGGATCACGTGAAAGCCGAAGCGCGTGCGCACCGGCGCGTCCGTGTGCTTGCCTTTCTCGAGCTTCACCATCGCGTCAGAGAACTGCTTGTCGAACGTTCCCGGCACGTTCCAGTCGAGGTCGCCGCCGCGTTGCGCGCTGCCGGTGTCCTTCGAGTTCTTAGTGGCGAGGTCGTCGAACTTCCCGCCCTTTTTCAGGTCGGCGATGATGCCCTTCGCCTGGTCCTCGGTCTCGACCAGGATGTGGCGCGCGCGGTATTCCTTGTCGCCGTGCTGCGTCCTGGCGCGGTCGTACTCCTTCTGGATCTCGGCCTCCGTGATCGGGTGCTTGCGCGCGTAGTCGCGCAGGTAGGCGCTGACGATGATCTCCTGGCGCGCGAGGTCGAGCTGGGTCTGCACCTCGGCGTTCTTCGCGATGCCGGCCTTCTGCGCCTCCTGCATGATGATCTCGCGGTTCACCAGTTCGTCGCGCACCATGCCGCGCAGCTGCTCGGTGTCCGGGGTGCCGCGCGCCTGCTGCTGCAGCATCATCAGCTCCATGCGCGACTGCGGCACGGCAACGCCGTTTACGGTCACGACCGGCTTGCCGGCCGCCGGCTTGGGCTTTGCCGCCTTCTTTTCCGGCAGCGGCGCCTTGTCTTTCGGCTCCGGCGCCTGGCCGAGCGCCAGTGCGGGGACGGAGAGAACCGCGGCAGCGAGAATTCTGATTTTCACTGATTTCCTTTCGTTTCTTCGGGGCTGCGCGCGGTGATGGCGAGCGCGTGGATGGGATTCTGCATCAGTTCGCCGAGCGCCTGGTACACCATGCGGTGGCGTGCCACGGTCGGCTGGCCGGCGAAGCGCGCCGACACGATGTCGAGCCGCCAGTGGGTTTCGCCGCCCGGGCGCGCGCCGGAGTGACCCGCATGCTGGGCGCTTTCGTCGACGAGGTCGAGCCTCACCGGGTCGAGCGCCGCCAGCCGCTCACGGATTCTCGCCGCGACGCTCATTTTTCTCTTCCATGTGGCGGGACAGCACGATGGCCTGCGCGATCACGAACAGCAGCATCAGCCCCATGCCGCCGAACAGCTTGAAGTTGACCCAGTTGTCGGTGGAGAAGTTGTAGGCGACGTACAGGTTGAGCGCTCCCATGAAGACGAAGAACCCGATCCAGCTCCAGTTGAGCTTCGACCACACCGGGCCAGGAAGCTGCACCTGCTCGGACAGCATGGCGCGGATCAGGTTGCGGCGCAACGCGGCCGCGCCGGCGAGCACCGCGCCGAACAGCCAGTAGAGCACCGTGGGCTTCCACTTGATGAAGGTCTCGTCCTGGAGCGCGAGCGTGGCGCCGCCGAACACCGCGATGATCGCGAGGCTCGCCCACAGCATCGGCTCGACGCGCCGGCCGCGCAGCCTGAGCCACCCGACCTGAAGGCAAGTCGTGCCGATCGCCACCGCGGTGGCGACGTAGATGTCGGCCAGCTTGAAGGCGACGAAGAACAGGATGACCGGAAACAGGTCGAACAGGAACTTCATGCGGGAGCCGAGATTTTACCAGCCGCAGTTCACCATCGCAGCGCGGTAACCGACTCGACGCGCACGCGGCCCACCAGATTGACCAGCGGCAGCAGCTCGGCCGCGGTCTCGCCCTCGATCAGCTTCACGTGCGTGGCGTCGGCGTGCGGCTGGCCGAAGGTCGCGTCGACCGGGCGCCAGCCGCGGCCCGCGATCCACGCCTCGTTCCAGCTGTGGTAGAGGAAGCCGCCGTGGTCCTCCGAGTAGGCGATGCCGTTGACGATGCGGGCGGGAATTCCCAGCGCGCGCGCGAAGGCGGCGAACAGGTAGGCGTGCCCCTGGCATTCGGCGCGCCGCGCGCGCAGCACGTCGGCGGCGCTGAAGGCGTCGATCGCCTCCTTCGCGATGTTCGCGTCCATCCAGGCGAGCAGGCGCGCGATGATCTGCTCTTCCCCTGTGCTTCCCTTGCTGATTTCGTGCGCGAGGTCCCTGATCTCCTTGAGCGTGCTCGGCGCGGCGAGCGTCGGCGCGAGGTAGCGCTGCGGATTGTCTTGGGTGAACGGGGCTGCACGATCGATGCTGCATTCCAGCCGGTCCGCGGTGCGCCGACACGCCAGGTTGTTAACCTCGAAGGCCTTCGGAACGCCGGTAAGGACAATCTCCATGCGCGAAACCCGGCGCGGCTGCTCGATCGGCCCGGCGCGCAGCAGGCTGAATTCCACCAGCGCGTCGCGCTTGTTGAGGCTCGCCTCGACGAGGTAGCGCCGCGCGCGCGTTTCGTCCTCCAGCGCCGAGATGATCGCGCCGTGCAGGCCGAGCTCGAACAGCGGCCGCCCGTCGGCGGCGATCCAGGTGGTGGTCTCCATGCCGAGCAGGCGCGTCGCCACCTTGAACGCCGGCCCCTCGAAGAGCTCGCTCTTCTCGTAGGCGAGCACTTCCTGCTCAGCGTCGGCGATCGCCTGCGTCTCGCCGTGGAACACGGTGTAGCGCGCCGCCGCGCCGAGTTTCAGGCCGCGCGCCACCGGCAAGATGGCCAGGGCGCTCGACGCGTAGAGGGGCTGCTTCAGCGGCAGGGTCCTCTCTTCCCTCGTTCCGGCCGCCTCGACCACGTAGCTGAGGGATTGGCCGTCCGCGCGCCCGGTAACCCGCATGCGGTTGCCGTCGATCTCGTGCTGGTACTCGAAGGCCTCGAGCGTGAAGTCGGGGCGCACGCGGTCGCGCGCGTGCAGCCGGATGCGCTTGTCGATGCCGAGGAACTGGAGCCGCATCACTGCCTCGGACTCGATCTCCCAGTGCCCCGGCGCGTCCGCGGCGCGCACCTGGCGCCGGGTGAAGCCGATCTTCTGGCCGTTGAATACCACGCCGGTCCACAGGTCGCGGTGCGGCCACGCCTCCAGGGTGACCTGCCGGACTTCCGGCGCCGGGCCTGCATCGTGGAAATAGGTGCCCGCGCAGCCGGAGAGCAGCGCGACGAGGACGGCGAGGAGGATTGCTTTCATTTCCAACCGCCCACTGCCTTGCGCGCGGCATCGTTGCGCGGGCGCACCACGAGGCCGCTGCTCGAGACCGTTACCGCGTACTCCGCTCCCTCGGCCATTGGCACGTAGACCGCGCTGCCATACAGAGCATCGGCGAACGGCACGTACGCGTGATGCTTCTTCAGCAGGGACCAGACATCGAGCGGCGTCTCGGGCGGGAGCTCGTGCACGGTGCGGCGCGCGGCGCGCTCCTGCGCGATGTCGCCATAGCGCCCTGAAAGCCGCTCCAGCCGGTAGACGGTGTCGAAGCCGAGCAGGTTGCCGAGCGCGCGCCACTTGAGCACGCGCGCGTCGATCTGCCATTCGTCGCCGCGCATCTCGAAATGGCGCGGCGGCGCGTTCTGCGCATGCACGGTGAGCGTGTAGTGGCGCTCGCCGAGCTGGCGCATCGAGACGCGCGCCGCTTCCTGCTCGTGCGTGAGGCGCGCATAGGTGTGGAGGCTCGCGGCGAGCAGGGCGGCGCCGGCGGCGAGCAGCACCACGACCGCGCCGCCCAGCATGAAAAGCGTGCCGCGCGCGACCTGCAGGCGGACCAGCCGCCGGACCGCGGCGACCTCGAGCGGCACTGCGAGCAGCAGCCCGACCAGGCCGATGCCGATCATCAGCGCACGCGGATCGAGGCCCGCCAGCCAGTCAATCATGCGGCCGCACGCTCTTGCCGTCGGGCGAAACCAGGAAGCGCCGCCACAGCTTGCCGTCGGCGCGCACCTCCACGGGCCAATAGCAGCGCGCGCCATCGCGCACCGGCTCGTCCACCCGCACGAGGTATTGCACCGTCACCCGGTTGCGCCACATCGCGCCGGCCCAGGTGTCGACCTCGGGCAGCAGCTGCACCTTCGTCACCGCGCGACGCAGCGGCATGCCGCCCTCGTCGGGCATTTCGCAGGCGAGGGCCGGAACGGCGAGCGCGCCGATGAGGCAACCGATAATCTTCGGGCTCATGCAAGGAAAGGTAACACCCGGCACGGGCATCGTCATCCTGCTCGGCGTCGCGACCTCTTTCGCCGCGAACCACGTCGCCGCGCGCATCGCCTTCGATCACGGTGCGAGCGTCGCAACCGGCGTCATCGCGCGCGGCGCAGGCACCGCTTTGGTCCTTCTTCTCATGATGAAGATCCAGAGCGTGACTTTGTTCCTGCCGCGCGAGCTGCGCGGCAAGGCGCTGCTTGCCGGCGTGCTGGTGGCGGTGCAGAGCTATTGCCTCTATTCGGCCGTGGCGCTCATCCCGGCGGCGCTCGCACTGCTCGTGTTCCAGACCTGCCCGATGCTCTACGTGCTGCTGTCCTGGGCGATGGGCAAGGAGACGCCGCGCCCGCACACTTTCGCCGCGATGCTGCTCGCGCTCGCGGGGCTGGCGCTTGCTTTGAATCTGACTCCGGAAAAATTTTCCATGAGATGGGCGGAGCTCGGCGTCGGCGTGAGCTGGGCCTTCGCCGGCGCGGTGAGCTTCGCGTTCGTCTACTACATGAACTCTCACTCGCTGAAGAGCGTGGACGGCAGGCTGCGCACCTTTGCGATGACTGCCGTCACCGCCGTGCTGGTTCTTGCGGGGGGAGCCGCAGTCGGCAAGCTTGCGCTCCCCGTGGACGCGACCGGCGCATTCGGGCTCATCCTCCTCACCATCTTCTACTGCATCGCGATGAGCTCGCTGTTCGTCGTGCTGCCGCGCCTCAGCGCGGCCTCGACCGCGGCGCTCAACTTCGAGCCGATCGCGCTGCTCGCGCTCGCGTGGATCTTCCTCGGGCAGGCGGTGACGTCGCTGCAGATCGTCGGCGCCTTCGTCACCGTCGGCGCGATCGCGTGGCTGGGCGTTAAGAAATGACCTGGGAAATTACCTCGGGGCCGCCGGAGTAGAGCTGCTCCACGAGCGCGGCCCGGCGCTCGAGCACCGCGCGCTGGTTCATGTAGCCCTTGTCGGTGATCTCGTTGGCGTCGATCGACGGCGGCTCGGTCATCACCAGCAGGCGCGTGGGGCGCATGGAGCTGCTGCCTTGCAGCTTCTTCAGCGCGCCGGACAGCCAGGCCCGGACTGCTTCGGGGGAGAGCTCTTTCGCCTTGGGCGTCAGGAACACCAGGGCGCCGAGCTCGCTGCGGTCGTGCCCGGTGACGACGGCGTCCTGAATCAGCGGATCGCCTGCCGCGATCAGTTGCAGGCGCACCGCGCCGGCGTGGACCCAGGTGCCGGTGGAGAGCTTGAAGTCTTCCGCCACGCGGCCGTCGAAGACTATGCCCTTCGCCGGGTCGGCGGCGTCGGCGAACCTCACCGCATCGCCGATGCGGTAGAAGCCTTCGCCGTCGAACGCAGCCCCGGTGAGGTCCGCGCGCTTGTGATAGCCCGGAGTGACGTTCGGGCCGCGCACGCGCACCTCGAGCTTGCCCGCCGAGGGCACCAGCTTCAGCTCGCAGCCCGCGACGGGGAGGCCGATCACCCCTGCGCGCTCCATCCGGAAATGCACCGAAGTGGCGAGCGGCGCGGTCTCGGTCGATCCCCAGGCGGAGAGCATGGCGAGCTTGGTGTTCTTTTCTTTCTTTGAAAGCTCGACCAACCTCTCCCAAAGGTTCTGCGGCAATGCCGCGGCGGCGTAGAACAGGACGTCGAGGTCGCGGAAGAAGTTGCGGCGCAGCCCGGCGTCGCTCTCCAGGAACGGCAGCAGCAGGTCGTAGCCGCGCGGCACGTTGAAGTACATCGTCGGCGCGACTTCCTTGAGGTTGCGCGCCGTGGTCTCCACCAGCCCGGGCGCCGGCTTGCCGCCGTCCACGTAGATCGTGCCCCCGTTGCGCAGCACGAGGTTGAAGTTGTGGTTGCCGCCGAAGGTATGGTTCCACGGCAGCCAGTCGACGATCACCGGCGGCTTGTCCTCGACGAACGGCCAGGCCTGCGCGAGCGCCTGCTGGTTCGCGCACAGCATGCGGTGCGTGTTGACCACGCCCTTGGGGATCCCGGTCGAGCCCGAGGTGAAGAGGATCTTGGCGACGGTGTCGCCGTTGACCCGGGCGTGCTCGCGCTCCTGGGTGGACCCCGGGTTGGCTTCGAGCAGCTCGTCGAGCGGCGTGTTCTTCGCGCCGACCGCGGCGAGGGCGGGGGCGAACTTCCCGGGATCCGCCGCGAACACCAGGCCGGGCTGCACCAGGTCGAAGATGGTCTTGAGCTTGCCGAAGTCCTTCGACATCAGCGAATAGGCCGGCGACACCGGCGCCGCGGGGATGCCGACGTGCATGGCGCCCAGCGCGAGGAGGGCATGGTCGATGCCGTTGTCGGAGAGGATCGCGACCGGCTTCGCGGGCCCCAGCCCGCGATCGAGCAGCGCCTGCGCGATCCTGCGCACCGCACCGTAGGTCTCGCGGTAAGTCAGTTTTTTCCAACCGTCGCCCTTCCGCTCGGCCAGGAAGATTCGCGCCGGTACCTTGTCGGACCACTGCACCAGCCACTCGGTGACGCAGCGCGCGTAAGGCCCGAGCTTCTGCGGTGAGCGCAGCAGCATGCTGCCGTCGGGGCGCTTCTCAAGCTCGACTTTGGCGGGTGCCAGTCTCATTTGCGGGATAATTCTCGGAGCGGACATTCTAGGGGAGGACGACCATGAGCACGTTCCCGATTCCGATCACGGCGATCTTCGCCGGGTTGTTGGCGCTGATGCTCGTCGCGACCAGCGTTCGCGTCACCGTGCTGCGGGCGAGAAAGAAGATCGACCTGTTCGACGGCGGCGACCCCGAGCTCGGCCGCGCGCTGCGGGCGCAGGGCAACTTCATCGAATACGTGCCGATGGCGCTGGCCCTTATGGCCCTGGTCGAGTGGATGGGCGTCCCGGCCTGGCTCGTCTACGTGCTGGGGATCGCCCTGGTGATCGGGCGCATTGCGCACGCCTGGGGGCTGTACACGAACACGTTTCCCGGGCGCGCGGGCGGCGCCACCATCACCTGGATCGTGCTTGTCGCCGGCGCCCTGATCGCGCTGGTGCGCGCCGCCTAGTCGGCCAGCGAGCGCGCAACAGCCTCGCACGCTGCGATGGAGCGCAGGTGCGAGTCGCGCATGCGCGTGAAGAGGCCTTGCGCCTCCTGGTCGAGCCGGGGCAGCTCTTCCTCGAAGCGCTTGACCGCCCAGCGCAGGCCTTTCACCAGAAATGCAATGCGCTCCTTAGCGCCCTTGACGGTGACGGCCTTGCCGTAGAACTCGCCGGTGGCATGGCTATAGTCGACGCCGGCCTTCTTCAGCCGCTCGCCGATCAGCGCGCAGTTGTGCGCTTCGTCCTCGTGGACCTTGCGCAGCACCTTCCACTCGGTGCCGTGGCGCGGCCAGTCGTCCATGAACACCACCAGCGCTTTCGCGCCGGCGCGCTCGGCCTCGAGCATCTCGTTCAAAAACTTAGTGGAGCTTGACGTACTCATACTCCACCGGGAGGTTGTTGATGCCGCGCTCGGGCGGCGCGATCCAGGCGGCCATCTTGCCGGGCGCGATTACCCTCTGCATCAGCGAGTGGACGAACGCCCGGTCGGACTCGGACGGGATCCAGCCCGCCAGGTCTTTCTCATATTGCTCCTTTGAAACCGCATTGCCCTTCGGGTCGACCGGCTGCCCGGCCCAGGTGCCGATGGTGCGGCGGAAGCGCGAGGAGGGCAGGGTCAGGCGGGAGGGGAAGCCGGCGCGCTCGATCTGGCGGTTCCAGCGCTTCAGGCCGATCTCGCAGTCCTTGAGGTAGGACTCGCGCATCACTTCGTTCAAGGCATTGAGCATGGGCACTTCCTCGGTGCCCGTCGGGGTGGGCATCTTGAAAACCGAAGAACGAAGAACATGATCTTCGTACTGCGTCTCATCCGGCCGGCCTTTCAGCCCGTTGGCGAAATTCGCGGCGGAGTTGGACGAGATCTCGGAGCCGAAGAGATCGAGCGAGCTCGAGCACCAGAAGTTGAGGTATTTCTGGAGCGTGCGCAGGTCGATGGCGCCCGCGGCGCGCACCTTTACGGGATCGTCGGCTCCGATCTCCTTCATGACCTCGAGGGTGCGCTTCACCACGCGGCCGAGGCCGGTTTCGCCGACGAACATGTGGTGCGCTTCCTCGGTCAGCATGAAGCGGCAGGTGCGCGACAGCGGGTCGAACGCGCTCTCGGCGAGGCTCTTCAGCTGGTACTTGCCGTCGCGGTCGGTGAAGTAGGTGAAGCAGAACAGCGACAGCCAGTCCGAGATCGGCTCGTTGAACGTGGTGAGGATGCGCGGCTTGTCGGCGTCGCCCGAGTGGCGCGCGAGCAGTTCCTCGGCCTCCTCGCGGCCGTCGCGGCCGAAGTAGGCGTGCAGCAGGTAGACCATCGCCCAGAGGTGGCGCCCTTCCTCGACGTTGATCTGGAAAAGATTTCGCAGATCGTAAAGAGACGGACAGCTGTGGCCGAGCAGGCGCTGCTGCTCGACCGAGGCGGGCTCGGTGTCGCCCTGCGTCACGATCAGCCGGCGCAGCGTCGAGCGGTATTCGCCGGGCACCTGCTGCCACGCCGGCTGGCCCATCTGGTCGCCGAAGCCGATCTTGCGCTGCGCCTGCGGGTCGGCGAGGAAGATGCCCCAGCGGTAGTCGGGCATCTTGGTGACGCCGTAGTGCGCCCAGCCCTGCGCGTCCACCGAGATCGCGGTGCGCAGGTAGACGTCGGCGGCCTGGAAGTCGCTCGGCCCCATCCCCTTCCACCACTCCAGGAAATGCGGCTGCCAGTGCTCGAGCGCGCGCTGCAGCGTGCGGTCGTTCACCAGGTTGACGTTGTTCGGGATCTTTTCCGAGTAGTTGATGGTGCTCATACGCGTTCCCAGTTGAATTTCGCCTTGGCGCCGGTGCCGTAGACCTTGAGCGCGCCTTGCTCGCCGACCGCGTTCGGCCGGACGAAGATCCAGTTCTGCCAGGCCGTGAGCCGGCCGAAGATCCGCGTCAGCATGGTCTCCTGGCCGGCGAAACGCAGGCTCGCTTCCATGCCGGTGAGCGCGTCGGGCGACAGGCTGGCGCGCTCCTCGATCGCGATGCGAACCTCGTCTTCCCAGTCGATGTCGTCGGGGGTCGAGGTGACTAGGCCCTGGTTTTTCGCTTCCTCGGTGGAAAGCCGCTTGTTCTTCTCTAGAGCGGGCACTTCCCCGCAAAAATGCGTCTCGAGGCGGGAAAGCCCGTTCGCCATCGGGTAGGCGCCGAAGTTCATCTCCGACAGCGCGATCTGCGGGCCGTCGTCCACGTCGAGCATGTAGCTGCGGTCCGCGGCGAGCGCGAGCTCGAGCAGGGTGCCGGCGAAGCACGAGCCTTTCTCGATGATGGCGAAGATCGAGCGCGAGGAGACGTCCAGGCGCGACAGCGTGCGCCGCAAGTAGCCGATGACTTCGCGTACGAACCAATCAGAAGAATTCGAATTCAGCAGTGCATCAAGTTCCAGGGCTTTTTGAGGACTTCCCTGTGTCTTCAAAACCCACAACCCGATATCGAGGTGGTTCTGGCGCAGGTCGAGCAGCGCGCGATCGAGCTCGCGCGCGAGGCGCAGCGGATACCAGTCGGCGCTCTGCTCGAGCTTGACGGCGTCGGGGCCTTTGACCGTCAGCGTCGCGGTGCGGGAGCTCTTGTCGATCTCGACCTGAACGATGCGGTTTTCCTGGAGGGGAGTCAAAGCGATGCCCTGGCCGCCGGGACGGTCCGAGGCCTCGGCGAGCTCCAGCGCGCGCGCCTTGATCGCGTCGGCGAACTGCTGTGGCTTCGCCATGTGGTCGACCAGGCGCCATTGCTTCGCGCGGTCGGCGCGCACGCCTTCCGCGGTGGTGCAGAAGACGTCGGCGAGGTCGCGCCGGACTTTCCTCTTGTCGACCAGCCGCGTGAGGCCTCCGGTGCCCGGCAGCACGCCGAGCAGCGGGACTTCCGGCAACGAAACCGTGGAGGAGCGGTCGTCGATCATCGCGATCTCGTCGCAGGCGAGCGCGAGCTCGTAGCCGCCGCCCGCGGTGGTGCCGTTCAGCGCCGCGAGGAACTTGAGGCCCGAGTGAGCCGAGGCGTCCTCGATGCCGTTGCGCGTCTCGTTGGTGAACTTGCAGAAGTTCACCTTCCACGAGTGGCTCGAGTGGCCGAGCATGTAGATGTTGGCGCCCGAGCAGAACATGCGGCTCTTGCCGCTGGTGATGACGACGCTCTTCACTTCCGGGTGCTCGAAGCGGATGCGGTTCAGCGCGTCGGCGAGCTCGATGTCGACGCCGAGGTCGTAGCTGTTGAGCTTCAGCTTGTAGCCGGGCACCAGCGACTTGTCCTCGGCCACGTCGAGCGTCAGGGTGGCCACCGGGCCGTCGCAGCCCAGTTTCCAGTGGTGGTAGCGGTCGGGCTGGGTTTCGAAGGAGATCATGTCAGAGCGCTTCTGAGTTCATTGAATGCCTGCTTGAGGGTTTTTCCGGTGGTGTCGACGGTCGCGTCGGCGCGGGAATAAAGCCGGTTTCTGTCTTCCAGCAATTTCTTTATTTCATCCAGGGCGGAAGGGCGGCCCGAGGCGTTTCCCCTAAATGGGCGCATGTCCCCTTGCGCGATCACGCGCGCCATGTGCTCCTCGGGCGAGGCCTTGAGCCAGACGCAGGCGCAGCGCTCGAGGAGCAGCTTGTAGGTGGCAGGGTCGGTGACCAGGCTGCCGCCGGTGGCGATCACGGCGCGCTCGTGCTGCGCGAGCACGCGCTCGAGCGCGCGGCGCTCGAAGCGGCGGAACGCGTCCTGGCCGTACATCGCGAACACTTCGCCCAGCGCCGCGCCGGCTTCCTTTTCCACCTCGCGGTCGAGCTCGATGAAGGGGGTTTTCATGAATTCCGCCAGCCTGGCGCCCAGCGTCGATTTTCCTGCTCCGCGCAAGCCGAGGAGGGCGATGCACTTCTGCTGCGGAGCGTCCTCGCGCACCAGGCTCTCGACCGGCACGCCCATCGCGCGCGCCACCTTGCGCAGCAGCAGCACCGAGATGTTGCCTTCGCCCGCCTCGAGCTGCGCGAGGTAGCGCTCGGAGACGCCGCTCGCGGCCGCCAGCGCCTTGCGCGTCATGCCGTGCTCGGTGCGCCAGGAACGCACCCGGTCGCCGAGGCGGGAGAGATACGCGGTCTCCGTCATAAAGGGTCGTGTGTCATGAAGTATACTGCTTGACTGTGATTGTAAGCATGCAATATATTGACTGTCAATGAAAGTCACCATCCTGGTCGGCACGATGACCGGAACGGCGCAGCTTTGCGCGCAGGAGATGGAGCTCGCGCTGGACGACGGCGAGACCGAGGTGGCGACGCTGATGATGGATGGGCTCGACAGCTCGGTGTTCGCGCGCGAAGGGGTTTTCCTCGTCTGCACCTCGACTTACGGCCAGGGCGACGTGCCCGACAACGCCAAGGCGCTGTACGAGCACCTCCAGGCGAGCCGCCCGGACCTGTCGCGGGTGCGCTACGGGGTGTTCGGCCTGGGCGACCGCACCTACGCCGAGACCTTCAACTTCGGCGGCAAGCGCTTCGACGACATCCTCACCGAGCTCGGCGCGAAGCGCGTCGGCGAGCGCCACAAGCACGACGCCTCGAGCGGCATCCTGCCGGAGGAAACCGCGCTCGAGTGGTGCAAGGAGTGGCTGGCGCTGCTTTAGGTTTCGATTACGCGGTCGGCGCGCTGCAGCAACTGGGTCGGGATCCTGACGCCAAGGGCCTTCGCAGTTTTCAGGTTGACGATGAGATCGAATTTCGTCGCTCGTTCGATCGGCAGGTCCCCCGGCTTGGCGCCGTTGAATATCTTGTCCACGAAGTTGGCGGCGCGGGCGTACACCAGGGGGCGATTGGCGCCATAGCCCAGCAGGCCGCCGTCGCGCGCGAAATTCGTGTACCCGCTCGCGGGAAACCGATGCGCTATCGCCAGCGCAGCAATGGCCCCGCCATTTGTATTGAGCAGGGGGTCTTCGCCGATCACGGCGGCTTCAACCCGCTTCTTGGCCATCGCGGCAAATGCGCCCGGGAATTCCTCGATTGCCTTGACCACAAACTGATGCAGTTCCATCTGTTCGGCCGCAGGCGCCATTTCCCGGAGGTAAACGTCGTTATAGGGGTTCCGCGCGGAGAACAGGACCGACACGCGCTTCAGGCTCGGCACCACTTCCTTCAGCAATTGGAGCCGCTTGCCACTGTTTTCCGGCTGGAAGGATGTCGATCCGGTGATGTTTCCGCCTGGCCGCGCGAGACTCGCGACGAGTCCTGAGACGACGGGATCGATGCCATCGGCCATGACGATCGGAATCGTCTTCGTCGCCTGCCCGGCGGTGCGTGCGCCGCTGTTGGAGTGAGTGATGATTGCATCGACCTTGAGGGCGACGAGTTCCGCAGCCATGACCTTGAGCCGCTCGGGGTCGCTTTCCGCCCAGCGGTATTCGATGACGATGTTCCTGCTTTCCGTGTAGCCCAGTTCACGCAGCCTCTGCCGAATCGCCTCCAGTTCGCTGACGTAACCGGAAGCGTTGGTTACACCCAGGAAACCAATTCGCCAGACTTTGCCCTGTTGCTGCGCGAATGACGCCAGCGGCGCGGCGCCAAGCGCGGCGAGTGCCGTCACTGCATCACGCCTCTTCATTGCAGGGCCACCTCCTTACTTCTTCAATCCGATCTGGTGCATCAGCCGCGCGAGCGCCGCGTCCTCCGCCGCGATCAGCTGGCCGAACTCGCCTGCCGGCAGGAAAGCAGGGCGGACGCCGAGGTTTTCGCTCGATTTCTGGAATTCGCTCGAGCTTACCGTCGAGCGAATCGAAGCTTCCAGGGCCGATATCACCGGCCTGGGCGTTCCGCGCGGCACGGCGATGCCGCGCCAGGCGTCGAGCACCACCTCGAATCCGAGCTCGCGCGCCGTGGGAACGTTGGGCCACGCCGGGTCGCGATTCTGCGTGAGGGCGGCAAGCAGGCGGATCTGCCCCTGCTTCAGCGGCGCTGCAAGTGCCCCCGGGAACTGCACGACCGCGTTCACGTGGCCGCCGACCAGGCTCGGCACCACCTGCGCCGCGGCGAACGGCACTTCGTTCACCTCCACCCGCGCAGCGCTCGCCAGCGCCGCGAGCGAAATGTGAGTGTGGCTGCCGATCCCGGAATGCCCGACGCTGATCGCCTTCGGCCTCGCCTTGGCATCGGCAATCAGGTCGTTCAGCGTGCGCCAGGGCGCGTCCGTGCGCACCGCGACGACCACGGATTCCGCCAGGACGCGCGCCACCGCCTCGAACGCCTGGTAGTCGAAGTTGAGCTGGCCGGAATGGAACGTGGTCGAGATCGAGTTCGAGTTCCACACCAGCGAGTAGCCGTCGGGCTTCTGCGCCTGCACGTACTTGTAGCCGATCGCGCCGCCAGCGCCCGGGCGGTTCACCACCAGCACGCGCTGCCCGAGGTGCTTCGCCATGCCGTCGGCGAGCATGCGCGCGGTGACGTCGGCCGAGGATCCCGCCGGGAACAGCACCGTGATCTCGAGCGGGCCGCGTTGGGGAAACGCGGGTTCTTGCGCATTTGCCGTCAGAGCCGCCAAAAGGCCGAGACATGTGAAGAGCTTTTTCATCGCAAAACCTCCTGAACTTCCACTCGCCTGCCTTCCTTCGCCGACCTGATCCCGGCGAGCAGCACCGCGAGCGACCGCGTGCTGCGCTCGCCGTCCATCTCCGGCTCCCCGTCGCCGCGCACTGCGCGCGCGAATTCTTCCAGCTCCTCAACCAGGGGATCGTTTTTTCCGCATGCGACTGCGCTCGCGGTCGTGGTTCCTCTCTTGAGAAATCTCAATCCCTGATGCATGTCGTAATACGCGCTCGCTTCCTTGCCGTAGACGTTCATCAGGTAGTACTCGGAAGCCGAAGCGTAGCTGGCATTGAGGGTGGAGAGGGCGCCGTCCTCGTGCTCGAGCACCAGGCTCGCGACATCGGGGTTGTCGCCGGGCAGCGCGAGCCGCACGAAACGCCCGCTCACCGCCACGATCGGCCCGAGCAGGTACTCGAGCACGTCGGTGTAATGGATGCCGATCTGCAGCATCACCCCGCCCGGCATGCCCTCGGCGGTGTAGCGCCACGAGTTCAGGTCGATCTTCCCCAGCCGGTCGCGGCTGATATTGGCCTCCGCATTCACCAGCCGGCCGAATTCACCGATCCTCTCCTTTATCCAGCGGAAATGGCTCTCGCGCCGGCGTTGGTAGCCGAGGGCCAGCACCACCTTCGCCTCGCGGCAGGCCTCGGTGAGCGCACGCGCGTCGGCGATGGTGTTGGCGATCGGCTTGTCGAGGAAAGTGTGCTTGCCGGCTTTTGCCGCGGCGACGGTGGTCTGGCGGTGCACCGAGTTCGGCGTCGTGTTGACGATCGCTTCGATTTTCTTGTCCGCGAGGATTTCCTCGTAGGAGCCCGCGGCGCGGCAGCCGTACTTGGCCGCGAATTTCTCCCGTTTCTCGCGTGACCTGCTGTAACAACTCACTATAGTCAGCTTGCCGGAGCGCTTGATGGCGTCGGCAAGCACGTCCGACCACCAGCCCATCCCCAGGCAGGCCACATTCATTTGATCGATTCGGCGGCTTCCCTGGCGACCTTCTCGTCGAACTCCCAGTTGCCGCCGGCGACGCCGACGCCGCCGATGCATTCCTCGCCCGCCATGATCGGGCAGCCGCCTTCCATCGCGGTCCAGCGCTCGGGCCCGGCCGCGAGCGCGAGGCCGAGGGCGTGCGCCACGTCAAGGGGTTGTCCTTGTGCGCCTTTTGAACCAGTCAGTCTCTTGTTGGACGCGGCGCACACTGCCTTGGTGGTGGCCGAGTGAACCGTGTGGAACCGGCCGCCCTCCATGCGCTCGAGCAGCAGCAAGTGGCCGCCCGCGTCGACGATTGCAACCGTGATGGGGATGCCGGCTTTCTCCGCGGCTTTTACCGCCGCGTTCTTGATCTCCCTGGCGCCCTCGGTGGTGAGGCGCTTGGCGTCCGAGATGTACATCGTTATATATTAGTGCATGCCTCTTTCGCACATCGAGCACTTCCTGGTTGCCGCCGACGACATCGACGCCACGCGCGACTGGTACGCGCGCGTGCTCGGCATGACGAGCGGGCCGCACCCGGACTTCGGCTTCCCGGTGCACTGGATGTATATCGGCAGCGTCGACGTGGTGCACATCGGCCCGAGCGCCAGGATGGCGGGCGAGATCCAGAAAAAATACCTCGGCCGCACCTCGCAAAAGTCTGAGCAGGGCACCGGCGCGATCGACCACATCGCCTTCCGCGCCACGGGTCTCCGGCAGATGCTTCAGCACCTGAAGACTGAAGGAATTGCTTTCAGTCAAAGAAGAGCAAATGGCCAGGCGCTGTTCCAGCTTTTCTTCTTCGATCCGAACGGCATCAAGATCGAGCTCAACTACGACGCCAGGGAAGCTGAGGGCATCGCGCCCGAGCTGATGGCTTCGGATCTCATCGCCAGCAAGTAAATGGACTCGGCCCGGCTGACCGCCGCGAACGCCGGATGAACAGGCGCGACACGGTCCTGGCGCTGCCGGCGCTGCTCGCTGCCGCGTCAGGCTGGCCGGCGCGGCCTGCCCTGGCGCAGGGACGCACGCCGCGCCTCGGCATACTGCTGCTCGCCTCGCTGCCGTCAGTCGCCGCGATCCTCGACGGCTTCCGCTCGAACCTGCGCGAGCTGGGCTATGTCGAGGGCCGCAACATCGCCCTCGAGATCCTGTCCGCCGAAGGCAACGTCGAGCGCCTGCCCGGGCTTGCGTCGCAGCTCGTAGCGCGCAAGGTGGACATCATCATCTCGGGGGGCGGGAACATCTCGGCTTTTGCCGCGCGCAACGCAACCTCCACCATTCCGATCATCATGACGGGCGGCATCGGCGCCGTGGAAGTGGGATTGGTGCAGAGCCTGGCGCGGCCCGGCGGCAACGTCACCGGGTTGACGGTGCCGCAGGAGCTGGGCATCAAGCAGATCCAGGTCTTGCAGGAGCTCGTGCCGTCCCTGTCCCGCGTCGCCATCCTGGTTCGCGGCGACCCCCGTATGGCCGCGGTGCGGGAGCAGGCCAAGGCCTTCGCGCAGCAGTTCCTGCTCGTGACGCTCGAGTTCGTCGAGGCCCCCTCTCCTGAGGGCCTAGCGCGCGCCCTGGAAGCAGCGCGCGCGGCGAAGCCGAACGCGATGATCGTTGCCCCCGATCCGCTTCTCTACCAGCAGCGCGAGCAGATCCTACGTTTCACGCGCGCGGCACGCATTCCCGACATGTACTCCTCACCGGACATTGTCGACGCCGGCGGCCTGGCTTCCTACGGCCCGACGCCGCAGGAGGTGTACCGGGTGGTGGCGAGGTTCGTCGATCGCCTTCTCAAGGGCGCGAAGGCGGCCGACCTGCCGATGGAGCAGCCGACCAAGCTCGAGCTGGTGATCAATCTCAGGACCGCCAAGTCCCTCGGCCTCGCGATCCCGCAGTCCATGCTGGTGCGGGCGGACCGCGTCGTCGAGTAACGCTACTTGTGGCGCGGGTCGAGCGCGTCGCGCAGGCCGTCGCCGAGCAGGTTGAAGGACAAAACGAGTAAGAAGATGGAGACGCCGGGCCAGATCGCCATCCAGGGGGCCTGGTCGACGTAGTTGCGCGCGGTGTTCAGCATGCTGCCCCAGCTCGGCGCGGGCGGTTGCTGCCCCAGTCCCAGGAACGACAGGCTGGCCTCGGCGATCACCGCGGCGGCGATGGCGAGCGTCGCCTGCACGATGAGCGGCGCGACGATGTTGGGGAAGATGTGGCGCAGGGCGATGCGCAGGTGCGGGTTGCCGAGGGCGCGCGCTGCCTCCACGTAGTCCTCGGCCTTCGCGGCGAGCACCTGCGCGCGCGTCAGGCGGATGAACACCGGCGTCGCCGAGATGCCGATCGCGATCATCGCGTTGGTGAGGCTCGGGCCGAGGAAGGCGGCGAGCGCGATGGCGAGGATCAGGAACGGGCAGGCGAGCATGGCGTCGGTGATGCGCGAGATGAGGGCGTCGACCCAGCGCCCGAGGTAGCCCGCGGCCATGCCGATCGGCACGCCGAGCGCGAGCGAGATCGACACCGACACCACGCCGGCGAGGATCGAGGCGCGCGTTCCCCAGACGATGCGCGACAGCACGTCGCGGCCAAGCTCGTCTGCGCCGAACCAGTAAGAGGCGCTGGGCGCCGCGCGCACCGCGCTCCAGCTCGTCGCCACCGGGTCGTAGGGCGCGAGCCAGGGCGCGAACAGCGCGAGCAGGACGAAGAACGCCACCACCACGAGGCCGAAGATCGCGCCGCCGCGGCGAAACAGGCGTTTCCAGGCTTTGCGCTGCGGAGAGACTTCCAGCTCTTGAAATATCACCGCGGCCATCAGTGCCTCATCCGCGGATTGACCAGGAAGTAGGCGAGATCCGCCAGCAGGTTGAGCGTGATGTAGACCGTCGCGGTAAACAGCACCACGCCCTGCACCACCGAATAGTCGCGGTTGAACACTGCGTCGACGATCAGCTTGCCGAACCCCGGGATGGTGAACACCTGCTCGGTGAGCACCGCGCCGGAGAGCAGGGTGCCGAACTCGAGCGCGCCGAGCGTGATGATCGGGATCAGCGCGTTGCGCAGCGCGTGCTTGAGCACCACCACGCGCTCGTCCAGGCCTTTCGCCCGGGCAGTCCTGACGTAGTCGGAAGAAAGGACTTGAAGCATCGCGCTGCGCGTGTGGCGCATCAGCACCGCCGCGATCGCGTTGCCGAGCACGAACGCCGGCATGATCATCGCCGACAGGTTCGCTTTGAGATCCTCGAACGGGCTGACATAGCCCGAGGCCGGCAGCCAGCCGAGCTGCACCGCGAACACCAGGATCAGCAGGATGCCGAGCCAGAAGTTCGGCGTGGACAGGCCCCACAGCGCGAACACGTTGACCGCGTAGTCCCACGCGGTGTCCTTCTTCACCGCGGAGATGACGCCCGCCGTGATGCCGATCGCGAGCGCGATCAGCATCGCCATCGCCGCGAGCTGGATCGTGACCGGCAGCTTCTGCAGGATCAGCTCGGTCACCGGCTTCTGGATGCGCACCGAGTCGCCGAGGTCGCCCTGCAGCACGCCCGACAGCCAGTACCAGTAGCGCACCGGCAGCGGCTCGTCGAGGTGGAACTTCTCCCTGAGGTAGCGGATCGTCTCGGGGTCGCGCTCCTCGCCGGCGAGCGCGATCGCCGGGTCGCCGGGAAGGAGCTGCTGCAGCCCGAAGATCAGGACCGAGACGAAGAACAGCGTCGGGACGATCGTCGCCAGGCGCTGCAGCAGGTAATTCAACATCTCAATTCATTTTCAAGCCTTGCACCCGAACCATCCCATCCGGCACGGTGCGCAGGCCGCTGAGCTTCGTGGTGTGCGCCCAGAGCCAATGCCGGTGGTACAGGTAGATGATCGGCCGGTCCTTCTGCACCTGCTGTGCGATCTTGTCGTAGGCCTCGGCGCGGCTCTCCGGGTCGAGCGAGGTGCGCGACTGGTCGATGAGCGCCTCGACCTCCTGCTTGCAGTAGCCCGCGTAGTTGGTCGGGCCCTTGCAGGAGAGCATGGTGTGCAGGTTGCCGTCGGGGTCGGCGCGGCCGCTCCAGCCGAGCACCAGGGCCTCGAACTGGCCCTTGTCGGCGAGGTTGAGCGAAGTGGCGAACTCGGTCGACTGCAACTTGACGTCGAAGCCCGCGTCCTTGGCCATCGCCTGCACCACCTGCCCGATGCGCTGCGCGTCGGAGGTGGTGGCCACCACCAGCGTGAAGCTCGGGTTCGGCACGCCCGCCTCGCGCAGCAGCTGCTTCGCGCGCTCGACATTGCGCTTGGGCAGCGGCGCGCTCCTGCCGTAGAACATGTTGGTCGGCGCGACCCACTGGTTGCCCGGCTGCGCCTCGCCTTCCATCGCCACCTTGACGATCGCGGCGCGGTCGAGCGAGAGCTCGAACGCTTCACGCACGCGCGCGTCCTTGCCGAGCGGGTTCTTCTGCGCCATGTCGCTCTTGCCGACGTTGATGGTGATGCCTTGGTAGCCGATCTCGACGATGCGCGCCACCTTGAAGCGGCTGTCGTTCCGCAGGCCCGGGATGTCGGAGGGGCCGACGCGCTCGATGAAGTCGAGCTGGCCCGAGCGCAGGTTCGCCAGGCGCACGGTCGCGTCGACGATCGGCGTGTAGACGATGCGCTCGAAGTGGATCTGGCCCTTGTTCCAGTAGTTCGGGAAGCGCTCGACCACCATGCGGTCCTGCGCGATGCGCTCGACGAAGCGGAACGGCCCGGAGCACACCGGCCGCGCGCCGAACTTCTCGCCCGCGGCCTCCGCCGCCTTGGGCGACACCATCATCCCGGAGCGGTCGGTGAGCACCGCGAGCAGCGGCGCGAACGGCGCCGACAGGTTGATGCGCACGGTCGAAGGATCGACCGCGTCGACGCTCGACACCACCGCGAGCTCGCCGCGGCGGTTGGAGCCCTTCATGTTCTTGTGGCGCTCGAGGTTGTACTTGACCGCGGCCGCGTCCATCTTCTCGCCGTCGTGGAAAGTCACGTCCGGGCGCAGCTTGATCAGCAGGGACTTGTGGTCTTTCGACCATTCGTAGCCGGTCGCGAGCTGCGGCACGATCCTCAGCTTCTCGTCCAGGTCGAACAGCTTGTCGCACAGGCCGGCGAACACGATGCGCCCGACGAAAGTGCGCGCCATGGTCGGGTCGAGGATGTCGGGGTCCTCGGCGAGGCCGATGCGAAGCGTTTGTGCAGTTGCAACCGGCATGGCGAACATCGCCAGCGTCAGCAGCAGAACTCGTTTCATGGCGAACCTCCTCCTGAATGGAACGCGGCCTGAAGCCGCAGCAGTCTCTCATTAACCGCAGCCGGTTGTGAAGCCACGCCGAAGGGCTCTATCTCCTTCCAGAAGTGGCAGGCGACGCCCGACTCGAGCGGCGGCTCTTCCGCGGCGCAGCGCTCGCGCGCGTAGGGGCAGCGCGTGCGGAAGCGGCAGCCCGAGGGCGGGTGGTAGGGGCTGGGCACGTCGCCCTGCAGCACCATGCGGTTTTTCTTCAATGACGGGTCTGGAACCGGAATCGCGGACAGGAGAGCCTGGGTATACGGATGCCGCGGCTGGGCGAAGAGGAGGCGCTTGTCGGCGAGCTCTACAATTTTGCCCAAGTACATCACCGCCACGCGCGTCGCGATGTGCTTTACCACCGCGAGGTCGTGGGCGATGAACAGGTAAGCGAGGCCGAAACGCCCCTGGAGGTCCTGCAGCAGGTTGATCACCTGCGCCTGGATCGAGACGTCGAGCGCCGACACCGGCTCGTCGCACACGATGAGGCGCGGCTCGACCGCGAGCGCGCGCGCGATGCCGATGCGCTGGCGCTGGCCGCCGGAGAATTCGTGCGGGTAGCGGGACGCGTGCAGGGGCGACAGCCCGACCAGACCGAGCAACTCTGCGACCCTCTGCCTTTCCTTGCCTTTCGATAAACCATGCAGGACCAGTGGCTCCTCCAGCATGTCGCCCACGGTCATGCGCGGGTTGAGCGAGCCGTAGGGGTCCTGGAAGATGATCTGCATCTCGCGGCGCAGCGAGCGCATTTTCCGTTCTTCCAAACTCATTATGTTTTTTTCCTGGAAGAAAACCGTACCTGCGGTCGGCTCGATCAGGCGCAGGAGGAGCTTGCCGGCGGTGGACTTGCCGCAGCCGGATTCGCCGACCAGCGCGAGTGTCTCGCCCGCGTGCAGGTCGAAGCTGACGTCGTCCACCGCCTGGATCGCGCCGCGCGCGCGGCCGAACAGGCCGCTCCTGACCGGGAAGTGCTTGACCAGCCGCTCGACCCGGAGGAGAGGGGAACCTGAGGGCTGGCTCAAAGGGGCGCCCTCCAGCACGCGGTGAAGTGGTCTGCCGTCACCTCTTTCAGGGCCGGAATCTCGCTGCGGCACCGATCGATGGCAAACGGGCACCTGGGGTGGAAGCGGCAGCCCGGCGGGAACGCCGCGGCGTCCGGAACGAAGCCCTCGATCGCGGCGAGGCGCTCCTGCTCGAGGTGCAGGCGCGGGATCGAGCCGAGCAGGCCGACGGTGTAGGGATGCTGCGGCTCGGCGAACAGGCGCGGCGCCGAGCAGCGCTCGATCACCTTGCCGGCGTACATCACGATCACCTCGTCGGCGAGCTCGGCGATCACGCCGAGGTCGTGGGTGATGAGGATGATCGCGGTGCCGAGCTCGGCGCGCAGCGCGCGCATCAGCTCGAGGATCTGCGCCTGGATGGTGACGTCGAGCGCGGTGGTCGGCTCGTCGGCGATCAGCAGCTTCGGATTGCAGGCGAGCGCCATCGCGATCATCACGCGCTGGCGCATGCCGCCCGAGAGCTGGTGCGGATAGTCGAGCGCGCGGCGCTCGGGCGAGGGGATGCGCACGCGGCGCAGCATCTCGACTGCACCTTGCTCTGCATCTTTTTTAGTTAGTTTTCTATGGCGTAACAACGCTTCGGCGACCTGCTCGCCCACCGGGAACGCCGGGTTGAGCGAGGTCATCGGCTCCTGGAAGATCATCGCCAGCTTGTCGCCGCGCAGGTCGCGCAGGCGCTGGGCGGGGAGCTTCAGCAGGTCCTCGCCCTCGAACAGCACCTCGCCATCCGCAATCCGGCCCGGCGGCTGCGGCACCAGCCCCATGATCGATAGCGCGGTGACGCTCTTGCCGCAGCCCGACTCGCCGACGATGCCGAGGGTGCGGCCGCGCTCCAGGGTGAAATCGACGCCGTCCACCGCGCGCACCTCGCCGTGCTCCGCGGCGAACAGCGTGCGCAGGCCGCGCACTTCAAGAAGGTTTTTTATAGCGTGCGATCTCCTGCTCGATCACGTCGCGGTCGAAAATTCCCCAGGGCCGCGCCTTGCTCGGGCCGCACTTGAGGTAGGGGACGAAGCGCTCGTGCGCCTTTTCGTACAGGCGCCATAGCTCTTTGAGCGGGTCGGCGTGGTCGTCGACCCTCAAGTTGAGCTCTGCGTAGGCTTCGGTCGAGTGGATGAGGAGCGCGGCCGATTGCCTGCCGCGCTTGTCGCCGCCCGCCGCTTCGCCGGCTACGAGCGCCGCGATCAGGCGCTCGGCAAACGGCTTGCTGCTTTCCTGAAATGCTCTTGCCGTCTCCTCGATCACGCGAGGACCCGCGAGCATGTTGCCCGCAACCGAAAAGTCGTTGCTCGCGATCGCGCCGCACCAGGCGACGCAGCTTGCGCCGGTGTGCTGGCCGATGCGGCCTTCGACATCGATGACGTGAAGCTGGCGATGTTCGCGGCCCTCGTCGGGCGCGGTGAGGTTCTTGACCACCGCGGGCGCGGGCACGCCGGCGCGCAGCAGCTCGAGGCCCCGCCGGCCGTAGTGCGGATTGACGAGCGCCTGCGTCGAGAGCGCCCCGACGCCGCTTTCCGCGTGCGGGCACAGCGCGCCGACGGCAAAGAAGCGCGTCGCGATCGCGACGCCGAACGCGCCGCTCGCCGCGTCGCGCGCTATGATTGACCACGTCATGCGGGTCGATCATACCGAATACAACGCGGCCGTCGACCTGATCGGGCGCAACCTCGCCGCCGGGCGCGGCGGCAGGGTCGCCTTCATCGACGACGCCGGCGCCACGACCTACGCGCAGCTCGCCGAGCGCGTCGACCGCGCCGCGAATGCGCTGCTCGGGCTGGGCATCAAGCGCGAGCAGCGCATCGCCATCGCGATGCTCGATTGCGCGGACTGGGCGGCGCTGTTCCTCGGCGCGATCAAGGCCGGCATCGTGCCGGTGGCGCTGAACACGCTGCTCACGTCGTCCGACTACGTGTACCAGCTGCGCGACAGCCGCGCCCGGGCGCTGTTCGTCTCGCAGCCCCTGGCGAAGACCTTCGAGGGCGTGCAGGCGCTGTGCCCGGCCCTCAAGTACCTGATCGTCGACTCGCAGCTAAAGGACCTGTTCGCGACGGCCCAGCCGAGCGCCGAGCCGGCGCACACGCAGCGCGACGACATGTGCTTCTGGCTCTACTCGTCGGGCTCGACCGGCGCGCCGAAGGGCACGGTGCACCTGCATTCGCACCTCGTCGCCACCGCCGAGCTCTATGCGAAGCCCGTGCTCGGCATCCGCGAATCGGACGTGGTGTTCTCCGCCGCGAAGCTCTTCTTTGCCTACGGCCTGGGCAACGCGATGACCTTCCCGCTCGCCGTGGGCGCCACGGCCATCCTGATGGCCGAGCGCCCGACGCCCGACGCGGTGTTCAAGCGCCTGACGGAGAACAAGCCGACCATTTTTTACGGCGTGCCCACGCTCTATGCGGCCATGCTGGCCAGTAGCGCCTTCCCAGACCGTTCGAAACTCAATCTAAGAGTCTGCGTTTCTGCAGGCGAAGCCCTGCCGCCCGAGCTCGGCAGGCGCTGGACCGAGCGCACCGGAACCGAGCTCCTAGACGGCATCGGCTCGACCGAGATGCTGCACATCTTCCTGTCCAACCGGCCGGGCGACGTGCGCCCGGGCACCACCGGCAAGCCGGTGCCGGGCTACCAGCTGCGCCTGGTCGACGACCAGGGCAACGTGGTCGCCAAGCCCGGCGAGCTCGGCGAGCTCCAGATCAGCGGCCCGACCTCGGCGATCATGTACTGGAACCAGCGCGAGAAGACCAAGAACACCTTCCAGGGCCCGTGGACGCGCAGCGGCGACAAGTACAGCGTCGACAAGGACGGCTACTACGCCTACGGCGGACGGTCGGATGACATGCTCAAGGTGAGCGGCATCTACGTCTCGCCGGTCGAGGTCGAAGCCGCGCTCATCACGCACGAAGCCGTGCTCGAAGCGGCAGTGGTCGGCGCCGAGGACGAGAACAAGCTGACCAAGCCAAAGGCTTTCGTGGTTCTCAAGCCGGGCAATTCAGCGAGCGATACCTTGAAGAGCGCGCTGCAACAGCACGTGAAAGACAAGCTCGCGCCCTACAAGTACCCGCGCTGGATCGAGTTCCTCAGCGAGCTGCCCAAGACCGCGACCGGCAAGATCCAGAGGTTCAAGCTCCGGCGGTAAAATCGGGCATGGCCACCAAACCCGAGTCCACGACGACGACCGAGCTCAAGGTCGATCCGAAGCAGCTTTTCCTCGAGGAGATCTTCACCGACCGGCGCGTAGGCACGATCCGCCGGCTGACGCCGGTGGGCAAGGACGGCGCGCGCGATCAGGCGCGGGCCGTGCTCTACGTCGGCGAGACCCAGGTGCTCACGCCGGCGGGCGCGCTGCCGATCGCGTTCGAGATCGGCGCCGGCTCGCTGGAAGAGGCGGCGGAGAAGTTCGGCCCGCTCGCCAGGGAAGCGATCGAGCGCACGGTGAAGGAGCTGCAGGAGCTGCGCCGCCAGGCCGCCTCGTCGATCGTGATCCCGCAGGGCGGCCTGCCGCCGATGCCCGGCGCGGGCGGCGGCGGCAAGATCCAGATGCCTTGATTCAGGAAGCGCGTTCCTGGATTGACGCGGCCAAACGCGTCGTCGTGCTCACCGGCGCGGGCATCTCGACCGACTCGGGGATCCCGGACTTCCGCGGGCCGCAGGGGCTGTGGACGAAGAATCCGCTCGCCGAGAAGATGTCCAACATCCACTACTACCTCGCTGACCGCGAGGTGCGGAAGCTCGCCTGGCAGAGCCGCATGGCGAGCCCGGCGTGGACTTCCAGGCCGAACGCGGGCCATCTGGCCCTGGTTCACCTGGAACAAAGACAGAAGCTGCACGCGCTGATCACGCAGAACATCGACGAGCTGCACCAGCAGGCGGGCAACTCGCCGGACAAGGTGATCGAGGTGCACGGCTCGATGCGGCGCTTCATGTGCTGGGGCTGCGGCATGCGCGGCCCGATGCAGCTGGTGCTCGATCGCGTGCGCGCGGGCGAGGAAGACCCGCCGTGCCGCGACTGCGGCGGCATCCTCAAGAGCGACACCATCTCCTTCGGGCAGCAGCTCGTGCCCGAGGTGATCGACCGGGCGATGCAGGCCGCGGGCGAGGCCGACGTGTTCCTCGCGGTCGGCAGCACGCTCCAGGTCTACCCGGTGGCGGGGGCGGTCGACATCGCGCGCTCGGCGGGCGCCCGGCTGATCATCGTCAACGCCCAGCCGACGGCGTACGACGACGTCGCCGACGCGGTGCTGGCCGGCTCGATCAGCGAGATCCTGCCGGCAATCCTAGGAAGCGCCTCGCGTTCCCTGAAGTAATGGCGAACATTACTTCCTGATCAAGGTTCGCTTTTTCCAGGGTTTCGAGAGGCCTGTTGTCACCCAGAGCGAATGGGTAATCGGTGCCGACCAGGATCTGGCTCTGGCCGAAGGTCTCCACCAGGAAGCGAACCGCCTTCGGCTCGAACACCAGCTCGTCATAGTAGAAGCGCCGCGCGATGGCGGCGGGCGACTCCGGCAGCGACTCCTTGGCTTTCGGGAACATGTTCCAGGCGTGCACCAGGCGCGGCATCAGGATCGACATGGTGCCGCCGCCGTGGCTGAAGGCGATGCGCAGCTTCGGGTGGCGCGCGGCGATCCCGCCGGTGATCATCGAGGCGCAGGCGAGCGCCACGTCGCCCGGAAAGCACACCGCCTGCTCGGGGAACGCGCCGACGATGCGCTCCTGGCCCGCGGGGCGCAGCGCGTGCACGAAGATCGCGGCGCCCAGCTTCTCCGCCGCGGCGAAGAAAGGCTCGAAGCGCGCATCGCCGATCGAGACGCCGTTGACGTGGCTCGCGATCTCGACGCCCGCGAATTTCAGATCTTTGAAAAGATATTCAAGCTCAGAAAGCGAAGAATCAATGTCCTGCAGCGGGACTGCGCCCAGGCCGATGAAGCGCTCCGGCGCGAGCGCGATCATCGCTGCGATCTGGTCGTTCAGGTAGCGGATCAGCACCTTGGCGTCGTCGAGCGGCAGCCAGTACGACAGCAGCTCGGGCATCGGCGAGAGCGCCTGGCGGGTGACGCGCATCGCCGACATCTCCTCGATGCGGCGCGGCACGCTCCAGGAGCCGTCGGCCACCGTGCGGTAGAGCTTGCCCGAGATCATCACGTGCCGGTGGCAGGCGTGCGCCGGGGCCATCGACGGCCACGGCACGTCCTTGCCCTTGCCGGCATACGGGGGGAAGTTTTCCGGGACGATGTGCGTGTGGACGTCGATGACTTCGTTCATGCGGCCGATTATAGAATCCGCGTCATGGGCCGCTTCCTGACCGCAGCGATTCTTCTTGCGCTGGCCCAGGCGGTCGCCGCCCAGTCCTGGCCGGCGAAACCGGTGAAGATCATCGTGCCGTTCTCGCCGGGCGGCACCGCCGACCTGCTCGGCCGCCTGATGCAGCAGAAGCTCTCCGAGAGCCTCAAGGCGAGCTTCATCGTCGAGAACCGCCCCGGCGCCGGCGGCGCGCTCGGCTCGGATCTCGCGGCGAAGGCGCCGCCCGACGGCCACACGCTCGTGGTTTCCGGGATCGCCTCGCACGTCATCGCGCCGCTCCTGCCGCAGGGCACGCAGTACGACCCGGCGCGCGATTTCACGCATATCGCGCTGTTCGGCGGGCCGCCCGCGGTGCTCGCGGTGCATCCGGCCGTCCCGGCGCGGGACCTGCGGGAATTCGTATTGCTTGCCAAGTCCGAACCCCTGTCGTACGGCTCGCCCGGCAACGGCACCCAGGGCCAGCTTGTCGCCGAGCTGTTCAAGCAGCGCGCGGGGATCGACGTGGTGCACGTTCCCTACAAGGGCGCCTCGGCCGCGGTGAGCGACCTCATCGCCGGCCACATTGCCGCCGTGTCGACGACGCTCACCACCGCGGCGTCGCAGATCCGCTCCGGCCGCGCGCGCGCGCTCGCCATCAGCGCCGCGGCGCGCCTGCCCGATTTTCCCGACATCCCGACCTACGCCGAGCTCGGCTACCCGGACCTCGTCGCCACGGTGTGGTTCTCGCTCTCGGGGCCGGCGGGCATGCCGGCTGAGATCGTCGAGCGCCTCAACGCCGAGGTGAACCGCGCGCTCGCGCTCCCCGAGGTGCGCGAGCGCCTGAAGCCCGAGGGCATCGTGCCGAGCACCATGGGCGCCAGGGAGTTCGGCGACTTCGTCGCCGAGGAGCTGCGGCGCTGGGCGCCGGTGGTGAAGGCTTCCGGGGCGAAGACCGATTGATCGAGCTTGGGCCCCGCCTGCGCGCGATCGTCGCGCAGGAATATCCGCGCTTTTCCGATGCCGAATACGCCCGTCGGCACCAGGCGCTTTCGCAGGTCATGCAGAAGCACGGGCTGGACCACCTGCTGATCGTCACCGACCACCGCACGGGCAACGCGCCGCAGTGGGTCACCGGCTGGCCGGGCACGGTCGAGGCCTACGTGGTCTTTAGGCCCGGCGAGCGCATGACGATGCACGTCGAATGGCTCAACCACTTGCCGCTCGCCAGGCGAATCGCGAAGGACGCCGACGTGCGCTGGGGCGAGCACCGCGGCATCCACAAAACCATCGAGGAGCTCGAGCGCCGCGGGGCGAAGCGCATCGGCCTCATCGGCCCGCTGGTGGTTTCGAAGTACCGGCTGCTGGAGGAGCACTTCAAGGTCCTGCCGCTCGACGCGGAATACGTGCGCCTGCGGCTCGTCAAGTCGGAGGAGGAGATCGACTGGCTGAGAATCGGTGCTGCCTTCAGCGATGCCGGACTAAAGGAGCTGATCGCGAATACCCGCCCCGGCCTGTCCGAAAGAGAGCTTGGGAACCTGGTGGAACGCGCCTACGTTGGGCAGGGCGGCACTACCCTCATCCACTACATCGGCGTCACCTCGATGGCCGATCCGCAGCTCTGCGTTCCGCCGCAATTCCACTCGTCGCGGAAAGTCGCGAACGGCGACGTGGTGTTCTGCGAGCTCTCGGCCTACTGGTGGGACTATCCCGGCCAGGTGCTGCGCAGCTTCACCGTCGGCGCCGATCCCACGCCGCTCTATCGCGACCTGCACGCCGCGGCCGAAGCCGCCTTCGACGCAGTGACGGGGGTGGTGCGCCACGGAACGACGATGCAGCAGATCGTCGATGCCGCCGGCGTGATCGAAGATCGCGGCTTCACCATCTACGACGACCTCATGCACGGCTTCGGCGGCGGCTACTTCCCGCCGATCCTCGGCAGCAAGAGCCGCCCCGCGGGCCCTCTGCCGAAAATGACACTCGAGGAGAACATGACCGTGGTCGTGCAGCCAAACGTCGTCACGCGCGACCACAAGGCGGGCGTGCAGGTCGGCGAGCTGATCCGCGTGACGAAAACCGGCTTCGAGCGGCTTCACTCCGCCCCGCGCGGATTCTTTCGCGTCGGCTGAATTCGCTGCGCACGCAGACCCGTCTGATCGCCAACGCCGTCACAGCCGGCGATGACGATCAGCGCGCGGGCACTTCATGGGCGCCAGTCCCGTCTCGGCCGATGCTAGTCGGCGTTACCGTTGGCTTCCGGATAGTCCTGCGGGCGGTTCCAGTCGCGCCCGGTCACGGTGACGGTGCCGTCGCCGGCTTGCAACGGGACGCCTTCGTTCATGACGGTGGAGGTGCCGATGCCCGTGGGGCCCGAGGACGCGGGGAGCGCCGAGCATGCAGACAGCAGGGCGGCCAAGATCACTGCGACGAGCGTTTTCATATCAATCTCCTGCAGGTGGATGTCTTGCTGGAAGGCTCGGTGGTGCGCTCGGGAGATCGAGTGCGGATCACCGCCAAGCTCCTCCAGGCTGCGCCGGAGCGCCAGCTTTTCTCCGAGAGCTACGACTTCGAAGCGCGGGACGTCATCACCGTGCAAGCGGAGGTGGCGCGGGGCGTCGCCACCCGGGCTCGAATCAGGCTTACGCCGCAGGAGCAGGAGCGACTCGCTGCCACCGCCCGCCGCGTGGACCCCGAAGCCTACGAGGCCTACCTACTCGGCCGAGCGTACTTCTTGCAGTACGGCCCCGAAACCCCGGCCAAGGCAAGGACGTATTACGAAAGATCCATCGCCAAGGACCCGACCTTCGCGCCTGCGTATGCCAGCCTGGCCGAGCTCCTCACAGGCAGGCTAGGGTTTTTCCCAGTGGCTGCCCGTGTGCAGGCCCGACAGTTGGCCGAACACGCGCTCGCGCTCGACGATAGTCTTGCCCAAGCGCACGCCGCTCTCGGCAGGATCTCCTTTCAGGAATGGGATTGGGAAGGGGCGGAGCGCGCGTACCGCCGGGCGATCGACGCCAATCCGAGCTACGGCGTAGCCCGCGTTTGGTACGCCACGTATCTCTTCTGCATGAGGCGCTTCGACGAGGCGGTGGAACAGGCCGAGCGCGCACAGCGCCTCGAACCGACCGGCTCGTACGTGAATACGATGGCTGGGATGGCATACCTTCTGGCCGGTCATGTCGACAGGGCGAGGGCCACCTGGCAACGCGTGATCGACTTCGACCCGAGGTACGCGCTCGCCAGCCGCTATGTGGCGGAAAGCTACCTGAAGGAGCGGAACTACGACCAGGCGATCGCCATCCTCGAGAGAGCGCTCACCTACACGCCGAGAGAACCTCTCACGCTCGGTGCCTTGGCGCACTCCTACGCACGCTCAGGGCGGCGGGAAGAGGCGCTCAAGCTGACACGGGACCTCGTCCGAAGGGAAGCAAGCGGCGAGGCGCAGCCACCGTTCTCGGCGATCTGGGCCTATGTAGGCTTGCAGGAATACGACGAGGCTTTCGCACGGATGGAAAAAGCAGCCGCAGGACGTCGCGTCCGGCTGCCCTGGTTGAGAGTCGATCCGTGGCTCGAGCCGCTGCATGACGATCCGCGCTTCGCCGAGCTTGTGCGGCAGATGAACTTCCCCTCCAAGGGTCCCCAGCGGTAAATCGGGCTCTGACCCCGATTCAGAGCATCGCCGAGCCGCCGTCCACGACCAGCGTCTGGCCGGTGATGAAGGCGGCGTCGGCGCTGGCGAGGAAGCTCACCGCGCCGACCAGGTCTTCGGGCGTTTCGTCGCGCTGGATGGCGCGCGTCAGGCGCGTGCGCTCGCCTTGCGCGACGTGCGCCGCGTCCTTCGCCACGTTCTCGGACAGGGTGAACCCGGGGGCGAGGGAGTTCACGGTGATGCCGTCCTTGCCCAGCTCGCGCGCCAGGCCGCGCGTCATCGCGATCACCGCGCCCTTGCTGGAGATGTAGTGCAGGAAGAGCGGCACGCCCTTGAGCGGCGCGCCGGAGGCGAGGTTGATGATGCGCCCGCCGCCCGCGTTGCGCATGTGCGGCACGCAGGCGCGGCAGCACAGCGCCACGCCGAGGATGTTGACGTCCATCACCTTGCGCCACTCGGCGACGTCGATCTGCTCGAACGGCTTGAGCTTGATCGAGCTGAACACCGCGGCGTTGTTCACCAGGATGTCGATGCGGCCGAAGGCCTTGACGGTTTCGGCGGCCATTCTGGCAGCATCGGTTTCCGAGGAAACATCGATCTGCAAACCTAGAGTGCGCGCGCCGGTCGCCTTGGCAATCTCCGCGGCGGCTACATCGAAGTTCTCTATATCGGCAACGACAATCGAGGCGCCGTCGCGCCCCAGCCGCAGCGCCAGCGCCCTGCCGATGCCGCTTCCGGCGCCGGTGACGATCGCCACCTTTCCTTTCAGCCGCTCCACACGACCTCTTCGTAGGCTACCGCTTTCGAAAGCAGGCCGAGATCGCGTGCGAAGCGGTTCATCCCTTCCACCGCCTTCTCCGGGATCGACGGGTCGTAGAACGGCGCGTCGCGCCGAATGAGCTCGGCGATCAGCCCGGCTTCGGTCGGCGGAAAGAGCTTTTTCCCGACCGTGGTCGCGCGCTCCGGATCCTTCCTGAGCGCGTCCTGCGCTGCCTTGACAGCCCGTATCGCGCTTCGCGCCGCCTCCGGACGCTCGCGAATCGTCGCTTCCGTGCAGACCAGAGCGGGGAAGGTGTAGGCCTTGGCTTCAGCCGAAGCTTCGCGCCGCGCATCGAGCACCACAGTGCCGATGCCGTCGCGCACCGCGACCTCGGCGCCCATGCCGTTCGCCCAGAAGCCGTCGATCCTGCCGTCCTTGAGCGCCTGCGCCGCCATCAGGCCGAACGACGCGGTCTTCTCCACCACGCCCGGCACCGGCCCGATCTGCACGTCGCGCTCGGGGTCGATGCGCGCGCGCTTGAGGAGCTGCTTGAGACCGTCCACCGGCCCCGGGGCCGCGCCGATGCGCAGGCCTTTGACGCAACTCAGGTCTCCTCTTCGGGGAGAGGACTTGTTGCTCAACACCAAAAACCAGTACATGTGCTGCGCCAAAGCGCAGAGCAATCGGCCGCCCTTCCAGTCCTTGAAGGCATAGAGCGCCGCGTGCGAGGCGCCGCCGACGAAGTCGAGCCGACCTTCGCGCAGCTCCTGGTAGGTGCGGGTCACGGGATAGAGCAGCTCCAGCTCGGCATCGAGGAATCCGAGCTCCACTGCGGCGACGAGCGGGAAGTACGACGGCGAGATCAGGTCGGGAATCGCGACCTTCATTTCATTCCCGCCGCCTGCACCGCCTCCTTCCAGGTATTCAGGTCGTCCTTGATCGCCTGGGAGAACTCCGCCGGCGTGCCGCACACGGCATCCACGCCGATCTTGTTCAGGCGCTCGACGAAGGCCGCGTCCTTGCAGCCCGCGGCAATCTCGCGCGCGATGCGCTCGATGACCGGCCGCGGGGTGGCGGCGGGCGCGACGTAGCCGTTCCAGGTGACGGTGCGGAAGCCGGGGTAGCCCTGCTCGGCGACGGTGGGCACGCCTGCCAGTTGCGGCGCGCGGCGCTCGCCGGACACCGCAAGCACCCTGATCCGGCCGCCGCCGGCGTGCGGGATGATCTCGTTCAGGTTGCCGAAGTAGCAGGGCACGTGGCCGGCGAGCACGTCGGCCATCGCCGGCCCGCCGCCCTTGTAGAGCACCGCTTCCATCTTCAGGCCGGCGCGGGCGAGGAACAGCGACATGGTGAGGTGGCCGACCGAGCCCGTTCCCGCCGAGGCGAAGCTGAGCTGGCCCTGGCGCTCCTTCACATAGGCGACGAACTCGCCCAGGCTGCGCGCGGGCAGCTTCTCGTTGCAGCCGAGCGCGAACGGGTTGGTGCCGACGATCGAGATCGGCGCGAAGTCCTTCAGCGGGTCGTAGGAGATCTTCTGCACGTGCGGCACCACCGCGAGCTGCGGCGTCGCCGCCGAGAACAGCGTGTAGCCGTCGGGCTCGGCGCGCGCCACGAACTCCGCCGCGATCGCGCCGCTCGCGCCCGGACGGTTCTCCGCGACCACCGCCTGGCCGAGGCGCGGCGTCAGCCAGTCGGCGGTGATGCGCGCCACCGAATCGGTGACGCCGCCGGGCGGGAACGGCACGATGACCTTGACCGGCTTCTGCGGCCAGGTCTGCGCGTGGGCAACCGCAGTGAAAAGCCCAGCGAGGAAAAACAGTCCGATGGCTCTCATTCGCTCCTCCCGCGCTCAGTATAATCGCAGCGGAAAATGCAGCGGCGAAACGTCATCGTCGTCGGCGCCGGTCCGGTCGGCACGGTGGCAGCGCTCGCTTGCTCTCGCTTCGGTTTGAATGTTCTTCTTCTGGAACAGGAAAACCGGGTCGACGACAGCCCGCGCGCCTCCACCACCCAGCCGCCGACGCTCGAGATCCTCGCCGCGCTCGGCCTGATCGACGAGTACATCCGCGTCGGCCTGGTTGCGCGCACCTTCCAGTTCTGGGACCGCCCGACGCTCAGGCTGGTCGCCGAGTTCGATTTCGACCGGCTGAAGGGCGAGACCGCGTATCCCTTCGTGGTGCAGACCGAGCAGCACAAGCTCGCCAGCATGGCGATCGCGGGACTTCAGGGCCTTGCCGAGGTGAGGATGGGCGAGCGCGTTACCGGCATCGAGCAGGACGAAGGCAAGGTCACGGTGAAAACCGCTTCTTCCGAGCTGGTCGCCGACTACGTCATCGGCGCCGACGGCGGGCGCAGCACGGTGCGCAAGCACCTCGACATCGAGTTCGAGGGCTACACCTGGCCCGAGCGCTTCCTCGTCGTCACCACGAAGTTCGACTTCCAGGCGGCGCTCGGCTGCTGCCTGCGCAACTACATGGCGGACCCGGAGGAGTGGACCAATCTTTTCAAGGTCGCGGGCGACGACCTCAAGGGCCGCTGGCGCGCGGTGTACAACACGCGCCAGGATGAAACCGACGAGGAAGCGCTTTCCGACACCGCAGTAAGAGCCAGGTTGTCGAGAATCCACGTGCCCGAGCGCAGCCGCGGCTACCTGCACCTCAACCTGTACGCGGTGCACCAGCGCGTCGCGAAGAGCTTCCGCAAGGGACGCGTGTTCCTGTGCGGCGACGCGGCGCACGTCAACAACCCGATCGGCGGCCTGGGGCTCAACTGCGGGATCCACGAGGCCTGGGATCTGGCAAACCTGCTGAAAGAGAAGAATCCGGACCTTGATTCGTACGAGCGGCGCCGGAGGCCTCTCAACATCAAGTACGTCCAGGAGCAGACGATCGCCAACAAGAAGCGGCTGGAGGAGAAGGAGCCGGCGGCGCGCCAGCGCCGCTTCCGGGAATTGCAGGGGATGGCCGAAGACCCGAAACGCCACAAGGCCTTCCTGATGAGGGCGTCGCTGCTTGAGCGATCTTAGGAAGATCCGCACCGACGTCGTCGGCAGCCTGCTGCGGCCGGCGGCGTGGAAGGAAGCCCGGCTCAGCTTCGAGGGAAAGCTGATCGACGCGCGGGCGTTCGCCAGGGTGGAAGAGCGGTGCATCCGCAGGCATGTGCGCCTGCAGGAGTCGGCCGGGCTCGACGTGGTGACCGACGGCGAGCTCAGCCGGCTCAATTTCCAGGACAGCTTCGGCCTGTCGGTCGGCGGCTTTGCTTCGAAGGGAGACAGTTTCGGCGCCCATGAGAAGCGCGCCGAAGGCGGAAATCCGCTGCAACGCTGGGAGATCCCGGATCTCGCCGGCCCCGGCACGCCGGTGGTTCACCGGCGCCCGGTGGTGCGGCGGCTCGAGCTCGAGCGCAACGTGCCGCTGGAGGAATACCGGCGCGTCGCGCCGATGGCGTCGCGGCCGGTGAAAGTGAGCCTGATCGGGCCCGACCGCATCGCGCAGCGGTTCGATCACCAGGCCTCGAAGGGCGTTTACCGGACGGTCGACGAATTCATGGCGGATGTCGTCGCCATCCAGCGGACCATGATCAGCCAGCTCGTCGATGCGGGCTGCCGCTACGTGCACATCGACGCGCCGGGCTACACCGCGTACGTCGACGAGCCTTCGCTCGCCGCGATGCGCGCGCGCGGCGAGGACCCGATGGAGAGCTTCGCGCGCTCGCTGCGCGCCGACGCGGAAGTGATCCGGGGATTTTCGGGCGTCACCTTCGGCATCCACCTCTGCCGCGGCAACCAGCGCAGCATGTGGCACCGCGAGGGCGCCTACGACGCGATCGCCGAGCGGCTGTTCGGCGAGCTGCCGCACGACCGTTTCCTGCTCGAGTACGACAGCCCGCGCGCCGGCGGCTTCGAGCCGCTGCGCTTCGTGCAGAAGGGCAAGACGGTGGTGCTCGGGCTGGTCAGCACCAAGGTGCCGCAGCTTGAATCCGTGGACGAGCTCGCGCGGCGCGTCGACGCGGCGGCGAAGTACGTACCGCTGGATTGCCTGGCGATCAGCCCGCAGTGCGGTTTCGCTTCGGACGTCGTGGGGAATTTGCTGACTGAAGAAGAGCAAAAGCGCAAACTGGAGCGGGTGGTCGAAACCGCTAGGAAGATTTGGCCCCGAGAAGCTTTGCAATGACCGGGCGCGAGCCTTCCAGCGCGACACGCTGCATGTAGAACGCGAGGCCGCGCGGGCCGCCGAGCTCCTCGCCGCCGCCGGCGCGGCCGGGGCCGCCGTGCACCAGCTGGGGAAGCACGGTGCCCGGCCCGGGCGAGAGCTCGATCTTGGGATGCCCGAGGAACAGCCGCCCGTGCCAGGGCGCGAGGCCGGCGACCATGCGCTCGATGAATTCCTGGTCGTCGGAGTACACCGAGGAGACGAGGCCGCCGTTGCCGCGCGCCACGATCGCGGCGGGATCTTCCTTGTAGCGCAGCAGCGAAACCACCGGCCCGAAGATCTCGCGCTCGTGCACCGCGTCGCCCGCGTCCTCGACCAGGATCGGGGAGATGAAGAATCCCTTGGCTCCGACCGGCGCGGCGCTGCCGAAAGCGTGCGTGCCGCCGAGCCGTGCCACGCCTTCGCGCACGTCGGCGAGCTGGGAGGCGCTCGCGAGCGGGCCCATGCGCGTGTCCTCGAGCGCCGGGTCGCCGACGCGGATCGGGGCGAGAAGCTCGACAAGATCGCTCTTCACTTCGTTTGAAATTTCATTCGGAACCAGAACCCTGCGGATCGCGGTGCACTTCTGGCCCGCCTTCTGCGTCATGTCGCGCACCACGTCCTTGAGGAACAGCTCGTACATGTCGCTGCGCGGCTCGACGTCGGGGCCGAGCACCGCCGCGTTCAGGCTGTCGGCCTCGACGTTCACCCGAACAGCTTCCCTGATCACATTCATTGAGGAGCGTATCCGCGCGCCGGTGTCGCCCGAACCGGTGAAGGCGAGCACGTCCTGCGCGCCGAGGTGCGACACGAGGTCGCGCGCCGCGCCGACGAGGAACGACAGCGCGCCTTCGGGCAGGAGCTTCTTCTCGACGATGAGCTGCATGATGCGGTGCGCGACCATCGCCGAGCTGGTGGCGGGCTTGCTGAGCACCGGCATGCCGGCGAGCAGCGCCAGCGCCGCCTTTTCGGCGAATCCCCAGGCGGGAAAGTTGAACGCGTTGATGTGCACCGCGACCCCGTGGCGCGGCACCGCGATGTGCTGGCCGTGGAAGCGCGCCGAGCGGCCGAGCTGGATGCCTTCGCCGTCTGCGAGGAACCGTGAATTGCCCAGCGCGGCAGCTGTTTCGGAGTAGGCCAGGAGGGTCGCTATCGCTCCATCCACGTCGAACTTGGCGTCGGAGCGCGTGTTGCCGCCGTTCGCGATCGCGAGGTCGAGAAGCGGCTCGCGCTCCGACTGCATGGCGTCGGCGATCGCTTTCAGCATCGCGCCGCGCTCGGCGAAACCGAGCGCGCGCAGCGCCGGGCCGCCGGTCGAGCGCGCGAAGTCGAGCGCCTGGCGCAGGTCGACGCCTTCGCTGCTCGCGTGCGCGAGCGGCTCTTCCGTGGTGGGATTGACGAGGGTCTGCGGCGAGCCGCTTCCCGCTACCCAGCGGCCGCCGACGTAGCTGCGCAGCTCCAGCATCCCGGCATTTTCGCCGAGGAATTACTTCGGGCGATAGTCGGGCGGGACGTCGGCGGGCGGCTGTCCCGGCGGCGGCGGAGGCGGCGTGCGCGCCGCTTGCTGCGTATTGCGAGGCGCGTCGGAGTAGCGCCCGCTCACCGGAACCTTGTGGCCTTTCGCGTACATGCACTGCGTGAAAGCGAAGTCGTAGCGCTGCTGCACCGAGCCGGCGGCATACCGCGAGCTGTCGGCTCCAACGATCGAGCCGCCGGCGAGGCCTACGCCCGCGCCCACAGCCGCGCCCTGGTGGCCGCCGAGCAGCCCGCCGGCCGCCGCGCCGATCGCCGTGCCGACGACCGCGCTCTTCACCGCGTTGTCCGTAGCGGCCTGATCGGCCGTCTTGCCGCCGACTTGCGTGTGCGCGTACATGCGGCATTCATGGTCGTCGGCGCGGAACTGGTCGAAGTTCTTGCCGGTCCCCGGAAGAACGAGCACGCCGGGGCCGGAGGGCACGGTCGCGCAGGCCGCGAGAAGCAGGGCCGCCGCGCCGGAAGCGATGGTTTTCATCTTGCGGTGGGAGGAGCCGGCGGCACGCGCTGCCAGCCGCTGGGACACTCTTTCACGTAGGGGTAGTAACCTCTTGAGGCATCGCAGTAATACCACCAGCCGGCGGCTTCGCTGCTGCCCTGCTCGATATAGGTGGTCGGTTGCGCCGGCACGACTACAGCGGGAGCGGGGTAGTAGTAGTAAGGCGGCGGGTAATACCACCATGGCCCCCAATACGGACCCCAGAACGGGTAGCCGAAGCCGAAACCGACGGAAACCCGCGCGCGCCCATGGGCTTCCGCTGGCGCGCTGGCGAATACCCCGGCCAGCGCGAGGAGTAGTGCAAGTACCGCGGTACGCATGCGCGTTAGGCTACACCCGGCCGGGCCGCGAAGTCGTAACCGATTGTTACTTGGGCTGCTTCGTGATCCTCAGGTAGGGCTTGGGGGCGTTCCAGCCGCCGGGGAAGAGCTTCTTCGCGTCGTCGTCGCTCACCGAGCCGGCGATGATCACGTCCTGGCCCTGCTTCCAGTTCGCCGGCGTGGCGACCTTGTGCTTCGCGGTGAGCTGGATCGAATCCAGCACGCGCACCACCTCGTCGAAGTTGCGCCCGGTGGTCATCGGGTAGAACAGCATCAGCTTGATCTTCTTGTCGGGGCCGATGACGAACACCGTGCGCACCGTGGCGTTGTCCGCGGGCGTGCGCTTGCCGGGGGTCGCCTCGGCGGGAAGCATGTCGTAGAGCTTGGCGACCTTGAGCTCGGCGTCGCCGATCATCGGGTAGTTGGGCGCGGCGCCCTGCGTCTCCTCGATGTCCTTCGACCAGCGCCTGTGGTCGTCCACCGGGTCGGCCGACAGGCCGATGATCTTCACGTTGCGGCGCTCGAACTCCGATTTCATCTTGGCCATGGTCCCCAGCTCGGTGGTGCACACCGGGGTGAAGTCCTTCGGGTGCGAGAACAGCACCGCCCATTTGTCGCCGATCCACTGGTGGAAGTCGATCGGGCCTTCGGTGGTCTGCGCCTGGAAATTCGGCGCCGTGTCGCCAATTCGCAGTGACATGTCGGTTTGCTCCTGTAGGGGGGAGCGCATCGTAACTCCGCCGCGACCCTTTCCGCCAGGGGGGCTTTGGAGTAGAGTAGCGGCGAATTTGTTTGGGGACCAAACAATGTCGCGGAACCTGCATCTCAGCCTCACGCTGAACGGCGAGCCGGCCGAGGCGTCGTTCGCGCCCTACAAAACGCTGCTCGAGCTGCTGCGCGAGGACCTCGGCCTCACCGGCACCAAGCACGGCTGCGAGCTCGGCGAGTGCGGCGCGTGCGCCGTGCTGATCGACGGCCAGCCGCAGCTCTCGTGCCTGGTGCTGGCGCTGGAGTGCCAGGGCAGGGCAGTCGAAACGGTAGAGGGGATGGGAAGCGGGGGCATGGGCGACGGCGCAGGGCTCCATCCGCTCCAGGCCGCGTTCGCCGACCTCGGCGCCGCGCAGTGCGGCTATTGCACGCCGGGAATCCTCATGACCGCGAAGGCGCTCCTCGCGCATGAAAAAAACCCTTCCAGGGAAAGAATCAAGGAGGCCGTGTCCGGCAACCTTTGCCGCTGCACCGGCTACCAGCAGATCTTCGAGGCCATAGAGGAAGCCGCGAAGCGGCTTGGGGCAGAAGCCGTCTCGAAGGATGAGCGATGAAAGTCCTCGGTAAGCCGCGCCGCCGCGTCGACGGCCGCGCCAAGGTCACCGGCCAGACGCGCTTCGCCGACGACATCGTCCTGCCGCGCATGCTGCACATGAAGCTGCTGCGCAGCCCGCATCCGCATGCCTTGATAGAAGAAATATCCACGGAAAAGGCAAAAGCGCATCCGGGCGTTCATCTCGTCCTCACCGGCAAGGATTTCCCGATTACCTTCGGCATCCTGCCGGTGAGCCAGGACGAATACCCGCTCGCGCCCGAGCACGTGCGCTACGTCGGCGACCCGGTCGCGGCGGTGATCGCCAGGGACGAGCAGACCGCGACCGAAGCGCTGGACCTGATTGCGGTCCGATACAAGCCGCTGAAAACCATCTCGGATCCGCAGGAGGCCCTGCAAAACCCCGAGCCGCGTATCCACGCCTACAGCGAGCTTGGCAACATCCATCGCCTGCAGGCTTTCGAGTTCGGGGATGCAGAGGAAGTCCTGGCCAAGTCCGACTACGTGTTCGAGGACCTGTTCTTCTACGAGGGCAACACGCACCTGCCGATCGAGCAGCACGCCGCGGTGGCGGCGGTGGACGGCGAGGGCAAGCTCACGCTGTGGTCCTCGACGCAGGTGCCGCATTACGTGCACCGCGCGCTGGCGCGCGTGCTCCAGCTACCGGCCGCGCACATCCGGGTCATCGCCTGCCCGAACGGCGGCGGCTTCGGCGGCAAGACCGACATCTGCAACCACGAGATGGTGGCGGCGAAGGCGGCGGTGCTGCTCGGCCGGCCGGTGAAGATCTGCCTCAACCGCGAGGAAGTGTTCTACCTGCACCGCGGCCGGCACCCGGTGCTGATGAAATTCCGCACCGGGGTGACGAAGGGCGGGAAGCTGACAGGGATGCACCTGCAGACGCTGGTCGACGGCGGCGGCTACGGCGGCTACGGCACCGCGAGCACCTTCTACACCGGCGCGCTGCAGACCGTCACTTATGAATTGCCGCGCTACAAGTTCGAGGCGGCGCGCGTCTTCACCAACAAGCCGCCGTGCGGCCCGAAGCGCGGCCACGGCACGCCGCAGCCGCGCTTCGGCCAGGAAGTGCAGCTCGACAAGATCGCCGAACGCCTGAACGTCGATCCGGCGGAGCTGCGCTTGCAGAACATCGTCAAGCCCAACTCGCTGACCGCGAACTGGCTCAAGGTCGGCTCGATCGGCCTCGAGCAGTGCATCAGGGAAGTCGTAGAGAGATCCGATTGGAAACGCCGCTTCAGAAAGATGGGTCCCGGGAAAGGCCTGGGCCTTGCCTGCGGCTCCTATCTGTGCGGCGCCGGGCTGCCGATCTACTGGAACAAGATGCCGCAGACCGGCGTGCAGCTCCTCGTCGACCGCAGCGGCCAGGTGACCGCGTTCTGCGGCGCCACCGAGATCGGCCAGGGCTCCGACGACGTGCTCGCCGCGATCATCGCCGAGGTGCTGGGCATCGACCCGTTCGACATCCGCTGCGTCACCGGCGACACCGGCATCACGCCGATCGACCTCGGCTCCTATTCGAGCCGCGTCACCGTGATGATGGGCAACGCCGCGATCCAGGCCGCCGAGAAGATCAAGGCGCAGATCGCCGATGCAGCTTCGGGCGAGCTCGGCGTTTCACCCGAGCGCCTGACCTTTGCAAACGGCAAGGTCGGTTCGCTGAGCTTCGTCGAAGCTGTCGGTCTCGCCGAGGAGAAGTTCGGCACGCTCGGCGCCGTGGGCTCGTACAAGCCGCCGCGCGGGCCCGGGCGCTACAAGGGCGCGGGCGTCGGGCCGTCGCCCGCTTACTCCTACACCGCCTGCGTGGTGGAGGCCGATGTCGATCCCGCCACCGGCTGGATCACGGTGCCGAAGATCTGGATCGCGCACGACATCGGCCGAACGATCAACCCGGTGCTGGCGCGCGGGCAGGTCGAAGGCAGCGTGTACATGGGCCTGTCCGAGGCGCTGATGGAGGAGCAGGTGTTCCGCCGCCTGCCGCCCAGGCTCTCCGGTGCGCTGGTGCACAAGATCCCGTCGCTGCTCGAATACAAGAGCCTCACCTCGCTCGACATGCCCGAGGTCGATACCGTGCTCGTCGAGGACCCGGACCCGAACTGCCCGTTCGGCGCGAAAGAGGCCGGGCAGGGGCCGCTGCTGCCGGTGATGCCCGCCGTCGCCAACGCGATCTACGACGCGGTCGGCGTGCGCATCGACGAGCTGCCGATCACCCCGCACAAGGTGTTGAAGGCCCTGGAGCTGAAACGCCGGGGCAAACCCGGACGCGTGGGGCCGGAATCCTTCCCCGCGGTCCCCTATCCCGAGCCGGTGGTGGTGCCGCCGCCCTGGGAAGGCGGCGACGGCCATGCGGTCAAAGGCAGCGAGCGGCCGAAAATCAGGGTGCCGGCATCGTGAGAGGCCTCGCTTTCGCGCTGATCCTTTGCAGTGCCGCTTTTTCGCAGGCGCAGGCGCAGACAGTGCGCAACTGGATCGACGTGCATGTCCACCTGGTCGCGGGCCGCGGCCCGCAGGCCGATTTCGGCGCCGCGATCAGCGCGGCGCTCGCCGCGATGGACGAAAGCGGCGTGCGCACGAGCGTGATCATGCCGCCCCCGCAGATCAAGGGGATGCCAGTGTATGACTGGCGCGATTACACCGCGTTTCTCGCGCGCTACCCGGGGCGCTTCGCGTTCCTGGGTGGCGGCGGAACGCTAAACGTGATGCTGCACGACCCGGCGAATGCCCAGGTCGACGCAGCGCAGCGGGCAACGTTCGAGAGCATCGCGAACGAAATTCTAGCGGCGGGCGCGGCGGGGTTCGGCGAAATCGCAGCGCATCATCTGTCCATGATGCAGAACCACCCCTACGAGTGGGTGGCTCCCGATCACCCGCTCCTGCTCCTGCTTGCGGACATCGCGGCGCGCGGCGATGCCGTGATCGACCTGCATCTGGACCTGGTCATGCGCGACTCGCCGCCGCCAGCGCGCTTCCGGGCGACCAATCCGGACACGTTGCGCGAGAATTTCGCCGCATTCGAGCGGCTGCTCGCGCACAATCGCCGCGCGAAGATTGTCTGGGCGCACGCGGGCTCGCATCCGCTCCCCGGCCTGGTGCCCGGGCTCGCCCGCGATCTGCTCGCCAGGCATCCGAACCTGTACATGAGCCTGCGCCTGCCGGCGCGCATGCCGCTCAACCCCCAGGGCGGCGGCCCCTTCAAGGCGCTGCCCCATCTCATAGTCAGTCCAGGAGGCGAGATCGATCCCGACTGGCTGCGCGTGCTGGCGGAGTTTCACGACCGCTTCGTCATCGGCAGCGACCAGTTCATGGCCAACCCGCAGCTTTCCGCCTACGGCCCCGGGCTCGAATTCGCGCGCTTCAACGCACACGCACGCGGCCTGATCCGGCGTTTCCTCGATCAGCTGCCGGCCGACCTCGCGCGCCGCATCAGCATGGAAAACCCGGGCCGCCTCTATCGCATCGGGGCTGCGCAATGATGCGCCTTCCCTGGTTCGAGTACCGCGCGCCGAAGACGCTGGCCGAGGCGGCGCGCATCCTCGCCGGCGAAGGCCCGGACGCGATGCTGATCGCGGGCGGCACCGACCTGCTGCCGAACATGAAGCGGCGCCAGATGGCGCCCAAGGTGCTGGTTTCTCTCAGGGGAATTTCCGAGCTGAAGAGCAACGGAGCCGGCATCGGCGCCGGCATCACCTTGACGGAAATTGTCGGCAAGAAAAGCCTGCCCCCGGGCCTGCGCCAGGCCGCGCACCAAGTCGCCACCGTGCACCTGCGCAACATGGGCACGCTCGGCGGCAACCTGTGCCTCGACACGCGCTGCAACTACTACAACCAGAACTACGAGTGGCGCAAGGCGATCGACTTCTGCCTGAAGAAGGACGGCGACATCTGCTGGGTGGCGACCGCCAGCAAGCGCTGCGTCGCGGCCTCGTCCACCGATTGCGCGCCCGCGCTGATCGCGCTGGGGGCGCGCGTGAAGCTGGTTTCCTCGAAGAATGAGAGGGAAATTGCCGTCGAGAATCTCTACAACAACGACGGCATCGAGTACCTGAAGCGCAGGGCCGACGAGATCCTCACCGAGGTGGTGATTCCGCAAAGCCAGGGCAGCACCTACTGGAAGCTGCGCCGGCGCGGGGCTTTTGACTTTCCCGTCCTGGGCGTTGCGGCTGCGATCGACGGATCAGGCAATGCAAGGATCGCCCTCGGCGCGGTCGCTTCGAGGCCGTTCCTGGTCGAGAAGGCAGGGGAGTTTCTCAAAGGAAAGAAGCTGACCGACGAGGTGATCGACGAGGCTGCGAAGATCGTCGCCTCGCGCGCCAAGCCGCTGGACAACGCCGACCTCGACCTCTACTGGCGCAAGGACGTCGCCGCCGATTTCGTGCGCTACGCGCTGCGCGAGCTGCGCGGCGACGACATGCGCGAGACGCGGCTGCGCATCACCAGGTTCATGGTCTGAACGGAATTAATCGTTCTTGATATTGGCCGCCTTGGCGACGGCGGTCCATTTCTCGATGTCGCGCGCCACGCGGCGCCCGAGGTCCTCGGAGCTGCCGCCGACCGGGTCGAGGCCCATCTGCGCGAAGCGCTCGCGCACCTCGGCGGTCTGCACCACGCGCGCCACCTCCTTCTGCAGCCGCGCGACGACCGCGGGCGGGGTCCTGGCCGGCGCGAAGAACGCGGTCCACACCGGCACTTCCATGTCGGGGACGCCGGCCTCGGCCATCGTCGGCAGGTCGGGCCACGACCGATGGCGCTGGCCGGAAGTCACCGCGAGGCCGCGCAGGGTGCCGGCCTTGAGCGCGCCGGTGGCGGGCGCGGGGTCGGTGATCGTCATCATCACCTGCCCGGCGACCACCGCCTGCACCGACTCGCCGCTGCTCTTGTACGGGATCATCTCGATCGCGGTGCCGGTGCGCTGCTTGAACATCTCGGTGGTGATCTGGAAGATGCCGGCGCTGGAGGCGTAGTTGGACTTGCCCGGGTTGGCCTTGGCCCAGGCGATCAGGTCCTTCACGCTGCGGATCGGCGACGCGGCGCTGACCGTCACCAGCAGCGGGAACTCGCAGATCATCGAGATCGGCGTGAAGTCGCGCGTCGGCGAGTACGGCAGCTTGGAGTAGGTCGCCGGGTTGATGGTCATCGGGCCGCTCGGCCCCATCATGATGGTGTAGCCGTCGGGCGCCGCCTTCGCCGCGAGGTCGGCGGCGATGATGCCCTGCGCGCCGGGCTTGTTCTCGACGATCACCGCCTGCCCCAGCCCCTTCTGCAGCTCGGGCTGCATCACCCGCACGATGATGTCGTTACCGCCGCCCGCGGCGTAGCCGACGAGGACGCGGATCGGCTTGCTGGGATAGGGGTCCTGCGAAAAAGCGCCGAACGAAACAATGCAACCCAGGACAGCCAGGCAAGAGCGAATCATTGAATCCTCCTGCGCCTATCCTAGCGCGGGATTACACTGCCTGCATGAGCACGCCCGCCTACGACCGCACCAGCATCCTGCTCCACTGGATCGTCGGCCTCGCCATCCTCGGGCAGTTCGCGCTCGGCTGGTGGATGGTCGACATTCCCCGCGAGCCCGCCGCGGCGCGCGCCTGGTGGTTCGAGCTGCACCAGTCGACCGGCGTCACGCTCGTGGCGTTCGTGGTCGTCCGCCTGCTGTGGCGCATCGCCCACCCGGCGCCCGAGCTGCCGGGCACGCTGCCGCGGCTGCAGCGCACGGTAGCGAAGGCGACGCACTGGGCGCTCTATGGCTGCATGGTGGTGATGCCGGTCAGCGGCTATCTCGGCTCGAGCTCCGCCAAGGAGCCGGTCAAGTACTTCGGCGCCGCGCTGCCGCACTTCGAATGGGATTCGCCCGACCTCCAGGACCTGATGGGCTCGGTCCACTCGATCACCGCCTGGCTTCTCGGCGCCCTCGTCGCGCTGCATGTCGGCGCGGCGCTCTTCCACCTGGTTCGGCGCGACGGAATCTTCACCCGCATGTGGACGTCAGTCGAGCGCGGCTAGGTCTTCCTTCGAGAGCTTGATCTTCGCGGCGGCGACGTTTTCTTCCAGGTGCGCGACCGATCCCGTGCCGGGAATCGGCAGCATCAGCGGCGACCTGGCAAGCAGCCAGGCGATTGCGATTTGAGCCGGTGTGGCGTTTCGCTTTTCTGCAAGTTTTTTTACTCGTGAAAGCCTCAAGGCGGATCCATCGCCCAGCGGATACCAGGGCAGGAACGCGATCCCCAGCTTCTCGCAGTGGGACAGGACGTCTTCCGAGCTGCGATAGTCGATGCTGTAGCGGTTCTGCACCGAAACGATGGTCGCCACCTTGCGCGCGCGCTCGAGCTGCTTGACGTTGAAGTTCGAAACGCCGATGTGCCGCACCTTGCCGGCGCGCTGCGCGTCGACCAGCACGCCGAGCGATTCCTCGAGCGGCACCTTGGGGTCGATGGTGTGGAGCTGGTAGAGCTCGATGCGCTCGAGGCGCAGCCGCTTGAGGCTTCCTTCCAGGTCTGCTCTTATTTTTTCCGGCCTGCCATCCGCGTCCCAGCGGCCCGGGGCCGGGCGCGCGATGCCGCACTTGGTGGCGATGACGAAGCCCTTGGGGTAGGGGTGCAGCGCCTCGGCGATCAGCGTCTCGTCGGTGTGCGGCCCGTAGCTCTCCGCGGTGTCGAAGAAGTTCACGCCGAGCTCGAGCGCGCGGCGGAACACGCGCTGCGCCGCGGCGCGGTCGCGCGGCCCGCCCCAGACGTCCGGGCCGAGCACGCGCATCGCGCCGAACCCGAGGCGGTTGACTTCGAGGTCACCGAGCTTCATTCGCCAGTTCCTTCAGCATCGCCGCGAGCCCCCGGGTCACGCGCGCCATGCGCTCGTAGTCGAGCCTGTCGGGCGTGTCGCTCGGCCGATGGTAATGCGGGTAGCGGTTGAACGCGGTGTCCGTGATCATGATGGCGTCGTAGCCGTGGCGGCGGAATGACCAGTGATCGGACCAGGTGACGCCGGGAATGAAGCCCGGGGCCGCTACGCCCTCCGAAGGGAAGGCTGCATGTTTTCGAAAAAGATCAATTGACTTCCTCACCAGGTCGCGCGCGCCAAGGTCGCCGACGAAGCCGATAAAGTCGGCGCGGTCGGGATAGAAGAAGCCGAGCGGGAAGGGGTAGCGCTGGCTGCCGGGCGCGTCGCGGTAATAGCCCAGCATCTCGAGCGAGTACATCGCGCTGATGCGCTCGCCGCGCTCGCGCGCGCGCTGCGCCCACGCCCAGCTTCCCATCTCCGGGCCGTAGAAATACGGCGGCTCCTCGTTCGCGAACGCGACGAAGCGAATCGGCAGCGCTTCGTTTTTCATTAGGGCCGCAAGCTCGATCAGCACGGCGACGCCCGAAGCGTTGTCGTCGGCGCCGGGCGAGCCCGGGACCGTATCGTAGTGAGCTCCTACCACGATCGGGCCCGAGCCGGCCTCGATGTTGCGCACTTTGCGGCCGCCGCTGATGAATTCCTGAATGGAAAACTTCAGACCCTGCGACGTGAACGCCTGCTCGATGTACCGCGCCGGGGTCTCGAGGTCGGCGTTCCTTTCCGCGGCGGCGAGCGCGGCGACATGCAGCCGCAGCCGCAGCGAGAGCGCGCGGTCTTCGCCCGACAGTGGCGGCAGCGGCCCGGCATGCGACGCGCCAGGCATGCGCGTCATATAGAGCAGGCCCGCGGCGATCAGCGCCGCGAGGACCGCAAGGGTGACGAGAAGCGAAATCGTTCTACTCGAGCGCGTATTTCAGCTCGGCGATCAGGTCGTCGACGGCTTCGATGCCCACCGACAGGCGCACCAGGCCCTCGTCGATGCCGAGGCCGGCGCGCACGTCCTCGGGCAGCGAGGCGTGCGTCATGATCGCCGGGTGCTCGATCAGGCTCTCGACGCCGCCGAGGCTCTCCGCCAGGGTGAAGAGCTTGCAGCGCTCGAGGAAGCGCCGCGAGGCAGCCAGCCCGCCCTTCAGCACCGCGGTCACCATGCCGCCGTAGCGCGCGTTCATCTGGCGCGCGGCGAGCGTGTGCTGGGGGTGGCTGGCGAGGCCGGGATAGATCACGCGTGCAATCCTTGGATGTTTTTCAAGATAAGAAGCAATCAAAAGAGCATTGCTGCTATGCCGCTCCATGCGCACGGCGAGCGTCTTGATCCCGCGCAAGGTGAGAAAGGCGTCGAACGGGCTTGGCACGCCGCCGACGGCGTTCTGCAGGAAGGCCAGCTTTTCTTTCCAGGTCTCTTCGCGGAGGATCGCTGCTCCGCCGATGACGTCCGAATGGCCATTCAGATACTTGGTCGTCGAGTGCACCACGATGTCGAAGCCGTGCTCGAGCGGCCGCTGGATCCACGGCGAAGCGAAGGTGTTGTCGCACACCGAGATCAGCTTGTGCTTTCGCGCGAGCGCGGCGATTGCCCCGAGGTCGACGATCTTCAGCAGCGGATTGGTGGGCGTCTCGACCCAGACCATGCGGGTGCCGGGCTTGATTGCTTTTTCAAAGGAATCGATTTCCGACAGATCGACGAAGCTCGCCTGCATGTTCGCGGAGCGTTTGCGCACGCGCTCCAGGATGCGGTAGCTGCCGCCGTACAGGTCGTTCATCGCCACCACGTGCGAACCGGCGTCGAGCAGCTCGAGCACCGTGCCGATCGCCGCCATGCCCGAGGCGAAGGCGAAGCCGGCGCGCCCGCCCTCGAGCTCGGCGAGGCAGGCCTCGAGCGCGTCGCGTGTCGGGTTGCGCGTGCGCGCGTAGTCGTAGCCCTTGTGCTCGCCGGGGCTCGACTGCGCGTACGTGGAGGTGGCGTAGATCGGCGTCATCACCGCGCCGGTGCGCGGGTCGGGTTCCTGGCCCGCATGGATGACCTTGGTCTCGAATTTCATTCTTGTTTCCTTCTCCGCAGCCAATTCAGGAGGTCGATGCGCGTGATCAGGCCCAGGAACTCGTCGCCGTCGACCACGATCGCCACCAGGCCGCGCTTGAAGATGTCCATCAGCTGCTCGACCGGGGCGCCCGGCGGCACGGTGACGATGTGGCTCTCCATCGCTTCGGTCACCGGCTCTTTGAAATGTCCCGGATTGTCGTACACCTCGAGCAGGATGTCTTCCTCGTCGACGATGCCGACGATGCGCCCGTCCTTGAGCACCGGCAACTGCGACACGTCATAGAGCTTCATGCGCTGGTACGCGGCGAGCACGGTCTCGTCCGCTCCGACGGTGGCGACCGCGTGCTCCTTGTGCCGGCGCGCGATCAGGTCGCGCAGGTCGCCGTAGGTCTCGCGCTGGATGAAGCCCTGGTCGATCATCCAGTAGTCGTTGTAAACCTTCGAGAGGTACTTGTTGCCGCTGTCGCAGACCAGGCTCACCACGCGCTTCGCTTGCGTCTGCTCGCGGCAGTAGCGCAGCGCGGCCGCGATCAGCGTCCCCGAAGAAGTGCCGGCCATGATGCCTTCCTTTTTCAAGAGCTCGCGGCAGGTCAGGAAGGCTTCCTGGTCGGGAATGCTGTAGGCCTTTTTCACGCGCGAGAGATCGCATACCGGCGGGACGAAGTCCTCGCCGATTCCCTCGACCAGCCAGCTTCCGACTTCCTTGGAAGGCTTTCCGCTGTTCACTACATCCGCGAGGATCGAACCCGCCGGATCGGCGAGCACCATCTCGGCGTGCGGGGCAACCCGCGCGAAGAAGCGCGACAGGCCGGTGATGGTGCCGCCGGTGCCGACGCCCGCGACGACCGCATCGACCTTGTGCTCCATCTGTTCCCAGATCTCGGGCCCGGTGGTCTGTTCGTGCGCTCGCGGGTTGGCGGGGTTGGCGAACTGGTTGACGTAGAACGCGCCGGGCGTCTCGCGCGCGCGCCGCGCGGCGAGGTCCTGGTAATACTCGGGATGGCCCTTGGTGACGTCGGAGCGCGTGAGCACCACCTCGGCGCCTAGTGCCTTCAAATGAAATATCTTCTCCTGGCTCATCTTGTCGGGCACCACGATCAGCAGCCGGTAGCCCTTCAACGCCGCGACCAGCGCAAGCCCGAGACCCGTGTTGCCTGCAGTTGCTTCTACAAGCAGTCCTCCAGGAGAAATCTTCTGCTCGCGCTCGGCGGCCTCGATCATGGCGAGCGCGATGCGGTCCTTGATCGAGCCGCCGGGGTTCTGGCTCTCGAGCTTTACGAACAGGCGGCACGGGCCGGCGTCCAGCCGCGTTACCTCTACCAGCGGCGTCTTGCCTATCAAGCTAAGTACTTGACTCATAATGATGGGATACATCCCACATCAGCGCGTGGTTGCTGTCCCACACCGGAATTGCCCACTATAGGCCGAGGAGGAGTGATGGAAGTTGCCGCGGGCGGAAGCCTGTTGGGCAGTATCTCCGAATTCTGCCGGCGCACGGGAATGGCCGAATCCACCTTCGGCCGGCGCGCGGTGAACGACGGCAAGTTCGTCTCGCGACTGCGCGACGGCGCGCGCGTCACCCCCGAGACCCTGAATCGCGTCAACCAGTTCATGGTGAAGCACGGCGCGCCCGGCGCGGGAGAAGCGCCGCCCGAGCTGATGCCGCTGATCCGCGCCACCGCGGTGCAGCCGCTCGCCGCGCCGCATCCGCGCGAGGCACCGCCGGAAAAGAACTTCCGTTTCTTCGACAACCGCCAGAAGTACCTGCTGTTCGTCAACACGTGCAGCGAGAAGGACGTGGTGGCGAAGCGCGTCGGGCTCGAGCTGGGCCACATCCACCCGCGCCCGCCGGCCGTGCGCCTGTTCGACGCCGGCATGGGCGACGGCACGGTGCTCGCGCGCGTCATGCGCGAGATGCACCGGCGCTTCCCGACGGTGCCGTTCTACATCGTCGGCAAGGAAATCAGCCTCGAGGACGTGCGCCTGTCGCTGCGCAAGATGGTCGACCGCTTCTACGAGCACCCGGCCACGGTCCTGGTGGTGACCAACATGTACTACACCGAGGCGCCGTGGCTCACCCCGCGCACGGTGCCCGCGGCAACCTCGATGGTCTGGCACGAGGCCGCGCTCACCGGCGCCACCGCGCACGACTTCGCCGAGCAGGTCTCGGCGCTCGAGCCGTTCCTCGCCAAGAACTGGCAGGCGCGCCACAGCCCGAAGACCGGCAACCCGGTGTACGAGCACCCGGTCGCGCTGGTGATCTACCGCGACGACTACCGCTTCCTGCTCGACGAGGTGATCCCGAAGCGCGGCCAGGGCAAGGCCGACTACGACATGGTGATCGCCTCGCAGCCCTATCGCCTGCGCGCGCCGATCGAGTTCAAGGCGCAAAAGGTGGTCGCGCCGCTGGTGCGGGCGCTGGGCAAGGCTGGCCGCCTGCTCGGCATCCATTCCCACGGCCAGGATCCGGGCCTCGAGATCATCCAGAAGGTGTGGCCGGGCGAGAACCCGTATACCCAGAGCCGCCACGACGTCCTGCGCGCGACCAAGGCCGAGCTCGGCAAGGACGCGCGACGCTACAACTTCAACGCCTACGCCGACGCGCGCGCGCTGTTCCGCTACGAGATGCACACGCTGCCGAGCGAGATCTCCGACAGCATCGGCACCTCGACGCTGTTCGCCGCCTGGAACGCGGCGATCTACGTCGCGCAGATGGACGACGTGCGCCTGTCGGAAGTGCTGCGCGACACGCGCTACCTCGACGCCACGCGCGAGGTCCTGCAGAAGCACGGCAGCCTCTGGTTCCTCGACGAATCCTATGTCGTCTCCCGCAAGCGCGACTGAGCCGCGCCTCCAGGCGCGCCTGTCCGAGCTGCTGGTCGCGGGCTCGCTCGAGCTCTCGCCGCGCGAGCTGCACCGCGCGGGCGAGGTCGCCGCGCTGCTGCCGTCGACCACCTGCATCTACCTGCCGTCGCTGCCCGGGCTGCCGCTCGCGCGCACGCTCGAGGCGATCGCCGCCGTCCGCGCCGCGGGCCTCGACCCCGTGCCGCACGTCTCGGCGCGGCGCATCCTCGATCGGGAAGAATTCGAGAAATTCATCAAGGAGGCGGTGGCGAAGCATGGAGTGCACCGCGTCCTGCTTCTCGGCGGCGACGAGCCGAAGCCCAAGGGGCCGTTCAGCGACAGCCTGCAGATCCTCGAGTCCGGCCTGCTGCGCGATTCCGGTATCCGCGAGATCGGCGTCGCGGGCTATCCGGAGGGACACCCGCGCATTCCTGGCACCGCCCTCGTTTCCGCTTTCGAAAAGAAACAGCGCCTCACGCGGGAGCAGGGCCTGGGCATGTACGTCGTCACCCAGTTCTCGTTCGCGCCCGGCCGCGTGGTCGAGTACTGCGCCCGTCTCGCGCGCAGCGCGCCCGAGGTCTCCATCTACGTCGGCGTCGCCGGCCCCACCGACCCGGTGGCGCTCGCGCGCTACGCGCAGCGCTGCGGCGTCAGCGTCTCGCTGCGCGCGCTGAAGAACTTCGGCAGCGGCATCGCGCGCCTGGTCACCAACTCCGATCCGCGCGAGCAGCTCATCGCCCTCGCGCGCTACAGCCTGTCGCGCGAGCCGAGCAACGTCGTCGGCGTGCACCTCTACAGCTTCGGCGGCGCCGTCAAGACGGCGTCGTGGATGCGCGAGCTGATGTAACCTGGCCGTTCGCCCCAGGCGAATGAGCTGGCACCAATTCGACGGCGGCAAGTCCATCGGCAAGCGCGGATCCGAGCAGGGCACGAACGTCCGCGCCAAGAGCACCGCTGGAAGCCAGGTCTAAAATGGTGTCACAGTCCCTCTCGGCGTTTATCGAGAGGTTTCCCTGATCCAAAATGAGTTCGGAGCAGTCGATGTCAGCAGTGACGATCCGGCCAGCGAAGCTCGAGGACGCACCGGGCATCGCCGCTTGCGTCTGCGAGGCGTACGTCCATTACATTGAACGTATTGGCAGGCAACCAGGGCCGATGCTCGAAGACTACGCAGAGGTAATCCAGAAGTTCCAGGTGCACGTAGCAGTGGGTGGAACCAAAGTAGTCGGCGCCATCGTCCTCAAGCTCACGGACGAAGGGTTCTACCTCGACAACGTTTCAGTTCGACCGGCGCTCAAGGGCCAAGGCATCGGCCGCCTGTTGCTCGAGCTTGCGGAATCCGAGGCCCGTCGTCAGGGCTATGCCTCGATCTACCTTGCCACGCACGAACTCATGACCGAAAACCGAGCCCTCTATTCACGCATCGGCTACGTCGAATACGACCATCGCGTCATCAACGGGTATCCGCGCGTATTCTTTCGCAAGGCGTTGGGGGCGAGCTAGCCGCGGCCGACGAAGGGCATCTTGGTGGCCATGATGGTCATGAACTGCACGTTCACGTCGAGCGGCAGGTTGGCCATGTGCAGCACCGCGTCGCCGACGTGCTTCACGTCCATCAGCGGCTCGGGCCTGATCGAGCCGTCGGCCTGCGGCATGCCCTGCGCCATGCGCGCGGCGAGGTCGGTGAGGGCGTTGCCGATGTCGATCTGGCTGGCGGTGATGTCGTGCTTGCGGCCGTCGAGCGAGATGCACTTGGTGAGGCCGGTGACCGCGTGCTTGGTGGAGGTGTAGGCGACCGACATCGGCCGCGGCGCGTGCGCCGAGATCGAGCCGTTGTTGATGATGCGGCCGCCCCTGGGGTCCTGCGCCTTCATGATGCGGATCGCTTCCTGGGTGCACATGAACATGGCGACCAGGTTGATGTTGACCACCTCGCGGAACTTCTCGATCGGCAGGTCCTCCATCGGCACCGCGGGCGCGCCCATGCCGGCGTTGTTGAACAGCACGTCGAGACGGCCCCACTTGCTTTTCAGTTCGGAAAATACCCGTTTGACGTCAGAATCCTTAGTGATATCCGCCGGCAGGACCAGCGCACGGTCCTTGGCGCCGGATTCGGCCGCGGTCTTCTCCAGCATTTCCTTGCGCCGCCCGACGAGCGCCACCTGGTAGCCGTCGCCCAGCAGCGCGAGCGCCGCCGACTTGCCTATGCCGCTGCCCGCGCCCGTGACGAGCGCGACTCTCTTCTGGGCCATCAACGTTTCTCCTGACTGGTCAGAAACTCGAGCACCACCTGGTTGAAGCGTTCCGGCTGCTCGAGGTTGGCGAGGTGGCCGGTGAGCTCGAACATTACCAGCTTGGCGCCGGGGATGCGGCGCGCCATTTTGCGCGCCAGCTCGGGCGGGTAGACCGTGTCTTCCTCGCCGGCGATGACGAGCGTCGGCACGTTGATCTTCTCGATCGGCGCGGCGCGGTCTTGCGCCACGGAAGCCTCGAGGGTCTTCTGGTACGACGCCGGGTGGATGCGCGCGACGCTGTCCAGCAGCTCCTCGTATGCGGCGCGGCTCGCCTTGCTGCCGAGCAGGTGCTGCAGGCTCTGGGGCGTGGACGAGCGCCGCTCGTTGACGAAGCGCTTCACGCCCTCGGCCGAGAGGGCGTCAAAGCCCGGGGTGGAGCTGATCAGGGTCAGCGAATGCAGCCGCTCCGGGTAGCGCAGCGCGAAGTTGCGCGCGATGCGCCCGCCCATCGAAAGCCCCACCAGGTGCAGCTTCGCCGCCTTGAAGTGCTCGGCGACGCGCAGCACGTCGCCGGTGAGATGCAGGTCGAACTGGAGCGGCCCGTCGTAGTCGTCGGAGTCGCCGTAGCCGCGCACGTCCCAGGCCGCGGCCTGGAAGCGGCGCGAGAAGAACGCGAGCTGGCCGGCCCAGTTGCGGCGGTTGCCGCGGATGCCGTGCAGGAAGAGGACAAGCTCGCCGGCGCCGTCGACCGACACGGCGAGGCGCGGTGCAGGTTCGACGAGAACCGTTTCCAGTGGCTATTCCGCCTTGGCTCCCGATATTCTGACGGCGCGCCCTCGGCTGTCTCTGTCCTTCTGTAAATAAATGACAAACTCGTCGGGAGAGCTCCCGACGACCTCGTACCCCTTCTCGACCAGCTGTTTTTGCCGAAAGTCCGATTCGTCGAGGATCTTCCTCGTGTCGCGGTGGATCCGCGCCACCGCTTCCTTAGGCGAGCCGGCGGGGACGAAAAACCCGAACCACGCGTGCGTCTCGACCTCCGGGTAGCCGAGCTCGGTGAAGGTCGGCACCTGCGGAAACAGCGGCGAGCGCTGCGGGCCGCCGATCGCGATCGCCTTGATGCGCCCGGCCTTGAGTTGCGGCGTTGACGTGGCGATGCCCGCGAAGGTGAGCTGCACTTCGCCCGCGATGACTGCCGGCACGGCAAGCGAGATGCCCTTGTAGGGAACATGCACCAGGTCGATGCCGGCCTTGTTCTTCAGCATCTCGCCGGCGAGGTGCGGCTGGCTGCCGCTGCCGTAGGACGCGTAGTTGATGGTTCCAGGTTTGGCCTTTGCCAAAGCAATCAATTCTTGAAGGCTGTTCGCGGGCAAAGCCGGATGCGCCACCAGGAACTGGTGCAGCAGCACGAGCATCGTGACCGGGATGAAATCGCGCTGCGCGTCGTAAGGCAGCTTGGCGTAGAGGTGCGGGTTGATGGAGAAGGTCGCATCCGTGGTCATCAGGATGGTGTGGCCGTCGGCGCCGGACTTTGCGACCGCGTCGGTGGCGACGATGGTGTTCGCACCCGGCCGGTTCTCGACCACCACCGGCTGGCCCCAGGCGGGCATGAGCTTGTCCGCGATCTGGCGCGCCATCACGTCGATGCCGCCGCCGGGCGGGTAGGCGACCACGATGCGCACCGGCTTGGTAGGCCATGCGTGCGCAGTGAAACAAGACCATGAAAGGAGAACTGCTAAGGCGAATCTCATCGCTGCCAGATGATATCTTAGGCGCATGTTCCTCAACATGAAGCTGCTCGCGCAGCACACGCTGAACGGCTTCGGTGGCATGGGCGAGGGCACCTCGATGCAGCTCGCGCGCGGCGGCCGCCGCGTGCTGTGGCTCGCGCACGAGAGCGCGCCGAAGAACTTCACCGCGGTCGACGTCACCGACCCGCGCGCGCCCAAGGTCATCGTGCAGACCGACCTGCCGCATGCGCAGATGCGCTCCAACTCGCTCGAGGTATCGGGCGACCTGATGGCGGTCGCCTACCAGACGAGCAAGCTCGGGCTCAAGCCCGCCGGGTTCGAGTTGTTTGATGTTTCCGTTCCTGAAGAACCAAAATCCATCTCCTTCTTCGACGCCTCGGGCCCGCACTCGCGCGGCTGCCACCAGCTCTGGTTCGTCGACGGCAAGACCGTGCACATGGCCTGCGCCGACCCGGAGCTCAGGCCGCGCAACCCGAAGGACGACCAGGTCTACCGCATCGTCGACGTCGCCAACCCGTCGAAGCCGGTGGCGGTGGGACGCTGGCACCTGCCGGGCACCATGGACGGCGACGACGCGCCGCCGCCGCAGCGCCTGCCGGCGCAGTTCGACGCCGGCTTCCGCGCGCACAACACCAACGTCTACCCCGAGCGCCCCGATCGCTGCTACCTCGCGTACATCGACGGCGGCATCATGGTGCTGGATATCTCGGACCGGGCGCGGCCGCAGCTGCTGTCGCGCTGGACCAACTCGCCGCCCTACCACGGCTTCAACCACACCGCGCTGCCGCTCTTCGGCCGCGGGCTGCTGGTGGTGAGCGACGAGTCGGTGAAGGACAACGGCGTCGACTGGCCGAAGCTCGTCTGGCTGCTCGACGCGCGCGACGAGCGCCACCTGGTGAGCATCTCGACGCTGCCGATGCCGCCGCTCGACGCCTTCAAGAACCGCGGCGGGCGCTTCGGCGCGCACAACCTGCACGAGAACCCGCCGGTGCCGGGCGCGTGGCGCTCCGAGGACGTCGTGCTCGGCACGTTCTTCAACGGCGGCGTGCGCGCCTACGACGTGAGCGATCCCTATTCGCCGCGCGAGATCGCCTACTTCGTCCCGCCCACGCCCGAGCGCTCGAAGACCGGCGCCGCGCAGCTGAACGACGTGTTCGTCGACGACCGCGGCCTGGTGTTCACCGTGGACCGAGGCGGCGGCGGCCTCTACATCCTCGAGATGAACGTGTGACGCCCGACGGGCGCACTCCCGTCGTAGTAGTTACCGGCTTCCTCGGCAGCGGCAAGACCACGCTGGTGAATCGATTGCTGAAGACGCAAGCGGATTCGCTGGTGATCGTGAACGAGTTCGGCGAAGTCCCGGTCGATCATTTCTTGATCGAGAGCACCACGGAAAAAACCATCGCGTTGCCGAACGGCTGCCTGTGCTGCCGGCTGCGCGGCGATTTGGAGGAGGCGCTGATCGGCGCGGCGATGCGCCGGCGCCGCGGCGAGATCGCGGGCTTCGACCGCGTGATCGTCGAGACCAGCGGCCTCGCCGATCCCGGGCCGGTGGCGCAGACGCTGTACGCTGACCCGGCGCTCGCGCGCGACTTCAAGCTCGGCCCGATCGTCACCGTGGTCGATGCTTTTGATCTCGAATCCAGAAAAGTTTCCGCTGAAATCGCGCGAGCGCAGATTGCCGCCGCTGACGTGGTGGTCCTGTCCAAGACGGACCGGGCCGGCGATGCGGCGCAAGCCGAGGCCGAAGTTCAAGCGGTGAATCCGGCCGCGAAACGCATCCGGGCCCAGTTCGGCGAGGTCGACCCCCAGGTTCTGCTGAACACAAAAACAGGGACAGACCACGTTTTCTCGTCGACCCCGATGCACGAAAGCACCATCCGCAGCTTCGCGCTCAGGTTCGACCGGCCGGTGCGCCGGGAGCTGCTGCAGCAGTTCATCGCGACGCTGGTCGAGCTGCGGGGCGCCGATCTGCTGCGCGTAAAAGGCCTTGTCCCGCTTGAAAGCGGTTTGGTGCTGGTTCAGGGCGTACGCCACGTTTTCGACCGCTTCAGGCCGGTAGCTGCAGGGAAGACCGGCCTAGTGTTCATCACCAACGGCGTGGAGCGGGCGGAGGTCGAGGCGCTATGGCGCGCTATGAAAGGGCTGTCCTGAACGCCGCGATTTCCGCGGCGATGTCCTCGCTGAAGGACCGCTTCGCCTCGCGGTACCAGTAGCGCGCGTTCGGCACGTCCCCCTCCATCAGGTGCACGATGCCGTGCGCCCAGCAGGCGAGGGGCGATTCCTCGTCCCGCTGCACGATTTCGTGGGCCGCCTTCCAGTTTCCCTCCTGGAGAAACGCCACGGCCTGGAGAAGATCCTTCCTATTCACGCAGGGCGCGGGCTTCCCTGGCCTTGGGCCGCTCGAGGCTCGCCATCAGCCACTTCTGGAAGTGCGGGTACTTCGACAGGTCGTACTTCATGACGAAGAACGAGTAGCACACGCTCGCCACCATGAAGTCGGCCAGGTCCCATTTTTCGATGCCAAAGTACTTGTTCTTCGAAAGGAAGTCATCCAGCACCTTAAGGCGTGGCTGCAACCTGGCGTCGGCCGCATCGGCGAGGGCCGCATCGCGCTTCTCGGGCGCGAACAGGACGCGGTTCTGCATCACCGTGATCATGTGCGGCTCGACGTCGTTGGCGATGAAGAACGCCCACTGGCAGGCGCGCCCCCGAGCCTTCACGTCCGCGGGCCACAGCGGGCTCTGGTACTTCTCGGCGAGGTAGAGGTTGATCGCCGCCGACTCCCACATCACGAAGCCGCCGTCGTCGATGGTCGGCACGCGCGCGTTGGGGTTGAGCGCGACGTAGAGGGGCTCCTTGCAGGTCGCGCCCTCGACGTTGACGGTGACGTTGACGTGCTCGTAGGGGATGTTCGATTCCTTGCACAGCCACGCCACGCGGAAGGCGCGCGAGCGGTACTGGCCGTAGAGCTTGAGCATTTGCGATTCCTCAGTTCAATGGCTTCAGGACTTCCATGCCGCGCTGAACGGCGGGTCGTGCGCCGATTGTATCGGTCCAGCGCTTGACCGCCGGATAGTCTTCGAGCCGCACGCCGAAGTTGAAGTAGCGCATGACCCAGGGGTAGGTGGCGACGTCGGCGATCGAGTATTCGCCCGCCAGGTAATCGGTTTTGCCGAGTTGAGTATTCAGAACCTTGAAAAGGCGCTCGGCCTCCTTCTCGTAGCGCTCGATGGCGTAGGGCAGCTTCTCCTTCGCCTGCAGGCGGAAATGGTGCGCCTGGCCGAGCATCGGGCCGATGTGCGCCATCTGGAACATCAGCCATTGCAGCGTTTGATACCTGCGCTCGTGCGGCAGGAGGATGCCGGCCTTCTCGGCGAGGTAGATGAGGATCGCGCCCGATTCAGCGAGCGCCAGCTCGCCGTCGACGATCGCGGGAATCTTCTGGTTCGGGCTGATGGCGCTGAACGCCGGGCTGAACTGCGCGCCCTTGCCGAGGTCCACCTTGACGATCTCATAGGGCAGGCCGGCCTCCTCGAGCATCACCGAGACCTTGCGGCCGTTCGGCGTGTGCCAGGCATAGAGTTTTATCATAGCCAGATAGCTAATTGACAAAGGTAATTGTCCGGCCGAGAATCAGCGACGTCAATGGCCAGGCCCCGGAAGCGAGTCCCAGTCACCGTGTCGCGCCCGGCGCTGCTGCCGCGGGGCACCGACGCCGCGTTCCGCGGCCTGATCCACGACCTGATCGCCTACGGCCACAAGCTCGACGCCTGCCGCGACGCCTTCGCCGCCATCGCCGGCATCTCGGGCGCGCAGTACGAGATCCTGATGCTGGTGAGCCGCGCCGACGGCCTCTCCATCGGCGAGGTGGCGGTGCGCCTGCACCGCTCCGGCGCGTTCATCACCATCGAGGCGAACAGGCTCGCGGCGCAAGGCGTGCTGGAGAAGGCGGCGGATCCCGCGGACGGGCGCAAGGTCCTGCTGCGGATGAATGCCAAGAGCCGGCAGATGCTGGAGAGGCTGGCGCCCTACCAGCGGCGCATCAACGACGTGCTGTTCGAGTTCCTCGACGCGAAGCGCTTCCGCGAGTTGCGCGCGCTCGCCGCCGAACTGGTCGGCGGCGGCGACCGCGCGGTGGCGATGCTCGAGCTCCTGCTGCACGAGGCGGAGGCGGCATGAGTTTCTCGTACTTCGTGCGCTACGACATCGAGCCGGCCGACCTGGAGGCTTTCATGCGCTACTACCGGGAGAAGCACGTTCCCCTGGTGGCGTGCTGGCCGGGTTTGAAGCGCATGGTGCTGCACACGCCCGCGCAATGGAACGACACGTTTCCGGTGAACCGCGGGCGCACGGTGCTGCTGGCGCAGCTCGAGTTCGACGACCGCGCATCCCTCGAGCGGGCCTTTGCTTCGCCCGAGCGCGCGGCGGCAAGGCAGGATTTCAAGCGCTTCCCTCCCTACGAGGGGACGGTGACGCACCAGGCGATGGCAAGCGAGGAGGTGTGGCCATGAAACCCAAGCAGCATCTCGAGTTCGTGAAAGTCGACCTCAAGTCGGGCTGGGAGCGCCCCGAGGGCTATCCGCCGGGGTTTTTCCAGAAGATCCTGGCTTCGGACCTCGACGAGCAGAAAAAGAGGGGAAGTCGCACGCGGCTCCTCAAGATCGATCCGGGGGCGTTCTCCACCGAGCCCTTCGTGCACGACCACTGGGAGGAGGTGTACGTGGTGCAGGGCGACCTCGTGGTCGGCAACGACCAGCACGGCAAGGGCGGGCAGCAGTGCTTCGCGCCGACCTATGCCTGCCGGCCGCCGGGCGTGCACCACGGCCCGTTCACCTCCCGCACCGGCTGCATCCTTCACGAGATTCACTACTATGCTGAAGACCGGAACTGAGCACCTGGAGTCGCTGCGCGACGGCCGGGTCGTCTACATCGGCTCGGAGAAGGTCGACGACGTCACCACGCACCCCGCGTTCCGCAACGGCGCGCGCTCGATGGCGGCGATCTACGACATGAAGCGCGCCGACCCCGCTTTCAGCTTCGAGGAGAAGGGTGAGCGCTTCAGCAGTTATTTCTTGAGATGCAAGACCAAAGAGGATCTGCAAAGCCGGACGGAGCTGCACCGCGCCATCGCCCGCATGAGCCACGGGCTGCTCGGGCGCTCGCCCGACCACGTGTCGAGCTTCGTCACCGGGATGGCGATGAACCCGGCAGTGTTCAAGGGCTTCGCCAAGAACCTGGTCGACTACTACGAGCACATGCGCCGCGAGGACGTGTACGGAGTGTACGCGGTGCTGCCGCCGCAGGCGGCGCGCAACCCCGAATTCTACCAGAAGCAGAACCTGCCGGTGCCGTCGCTGCGCGTGGTGAAGGAGGACGACGCCGGCGTCACCATCACCGGCATGAAGATGCTCGCTACCGGCGCGGTGTTCGCCAACGAGATCTGGATCGGCAACCTGTTGCCGCTCGCGCCGACCCAGCTCGCCGAATCGATCACCTGCGCGGTGCCGGTGAACGCGCCGGGCGTGACGCTGTGGTCGCGCAAGCCTTTCGAGCGCTACGCGCCCTCCGAGTTCGAGAACCCGCTCACCTGGCGCTTCGACGAGACCGACTCGATGGTGATGTGCGAGAACGTCAAGGTGCCGTGGGAAAAGGTGTTCGTGCACATGGATGCGGTCCTCACGCGCGAGATCTACATCAGGACCCCGGGCCATTGCTACGGCAACCACCAGTCGAACGTGCGCTTCCACGCCAAGATGCAGCTCATCGTCGGCCTGGCGAGCAAGATCGCGCACGCCTCGGGCGCCAACGAGGTGCCGGCGGTGCGCGAGGTGCTCGGGCGCTTCGCCGCGCTCGAGGCCGCGCTCGGCGGCATGATCGCCGGCCAGCTGCACGACGCCGAGGACTGGCCGGAAGGCTGGAAGACCTTCAACCGCCGCTACATGTACGCGGCGCTCAACTGGTGCACCGAGAGCCACTCGTCGATCATCGACGCGCTGCGCGAGCTGGTCGGCGGCGGCGTGTTCCAGATGCCGGCCGACATCAGCGTGATGCACGAGCCGAAGCTGAAGGAGCTGTTCGAGACCTACTGGCAGACGCCGCAGCTCGCCGCGGTCGAGCGCATGAAGCTCTACAAGCTCGCCTGGGACCTGATCGGCTCGGAATTCGCCGGGCGGCACCTGCAGTACGAGAAGTTCTACGCCGGCGCCTCGTTCATCGTGCGCAACCACAGCTGGCGCGAAGCCCCCTGGGAGGGCTTCCACAAGGTGGTGGACGACCTCATGGCCAGCTACGACGTGCCGAAGAAGAAAGTCGCGTGAAGGTCGACGAGCTCATCATCGCCGGCTGGACCGGCCGGGACGAAGCCGCGCTGCGCAAGCACATCCGGGAGCTCGAGGACATCGGCGTCAAGCCGCCCAAGACCACGCCGATTTTCTACCGCGTGGCGGCTTCGCTTTTTACTTTTTCAACTCAAATACAAGTCTCGGGACCGGATACGAGCGGCGAAGTCGAATTTGTCCTGTTGCAGACCGATGAGCTGAGAGTCGCCGTGGGCTCCGACCACACCGACCGCAAGGCGGAGACCATCGGCGTGTCGCTGTCCAAGCAGCTCTGCGCCAAGGTGGTATCGCCCGAGAGCTGGCGCTACCACGAGGTGAAGCCGCACTGGGAGAAGCTCGTGCTGCGCGCCTGGGCCGACGGCGAGCTCTACCAGGAAGGCCCGGTCACCGCGATGAAGTCTCCGGAAGAATTGATTTCGTTGTACGGAAAACTCAAACCCGGCTACGCCATGTTCTGCGGCACCCTGGCGGCGAAAGGCGGCATCCGGCCGGCCGGGCGGTTCGCAATGGAGCTGGAGGACCCCGTCTTGGGGCGAAGACTGCGGCACGAATATTCGGTGAAGGTGCTGCCCGTCGAGGGCTAGCGCTCCTCGCGCTTGCGGCGGCGGCTGCGTTCGCCCAGGCGCCGGACGAGCGCGAGGCGAAGCTGCGCGCGTTCGAGGCCTGGCGCGCCGGTTACCTGCTGCACCTCAACGGCCACTACGAGCGCGCGGTGGAGCAGTTCCGCGCCTCGATCAAGGCGTATCCGACCGCGGAAGGCCATACCTTCCTCGGCTGGTCGCTCGGCCAGCTGGGCAAGGTCGAGGAGGCTATCGAGCACTGCAAGGCCGCGATCCGGCTCGATCCCGACTACGGCAACCCCTACAACGACATCGGCGTCTACCTGATGGTGCTGGGGCGGAACGACGAGGCCATCCCTTGGCTCGAGAAGGCGATCGCCTCCAGGCGCTATTGCTGCTACCACTTCGCGCACACCAACCTGGGGCGGGTGCTGCTCCTGAAGGGACGGCTCGAGGAGGCGCGCCGCCGGTTCGAGCGTGCGCTCGAGTACGACCCCGGCTACGAGCCCGCGCTCGAAGGGCTCGAGATCATCCGTACCCGGCTGAGAGGCAAGACGCTGTCCTAGAGGTAGACGCGCTTCATGGTCTCGGCGGGATAGCGGGTTCCCGCCCCGGCACCGGGTGGTGCGGCCGCAGAGATCTGCTTGAGCTCTTCATTTGAAAGTTTCAACTGAAGCGCAGCGAGATTCTCGTCGATGCGCGCTTTGCGCTTGGTGCCGGGAATGGGGATGATGTCCTTGCCTTGCGCGAGCAGCCACGCGAGCACCAGCTGCGCCGGCGTGCATTTTTTCGCCTGCGCGATGGCCTCGAGGCGTTTTACCAGGCCGACATTCCTGTCCAGGGCATCGCCCTGGAAGCGCGGATGCGCGAGGCGCCGGTCGCCCTCGGGCAGGTCGGCCTTGCCGTGCACCGTGCCGGTGAGCATGCTGCGGCCGAGCGGTGCGTAAGGCACGAGCGTGATGCCGAGCTCGCGGGTCGCCCGCAGCGTTTCTTCGCCCTCGTTCCGGTAGAGCAGGGAGTACTCGTTCTGCACCGCCGCGATCGGGTGCACCTTGTGCGCGCGCCGGATGGTCTCGGGCCGCGCCTCGGACAGGCCGAGCGCGCGCACCTTGCCCTGCTCGACGAGCCGCTTCATCGCGCCGACCGTGTCCTCGATCGGGACGTTGGTATCGACGCGGTGCTGGTAGTAGAGGTCGATGACGTCGATGCCGAGGCGCTTCAGGCTCGCCTCGCAGGCCTGCATCACGTACTCGGGCCGGCCGTCGACCGTCTGCTTGCCGTCGGCCTGCTTCACCTGGCCGAACTTGGTGGCGACCACGGCCTTGTCGCGCCGGCCTTTCAGCGCTCTTCCGAGCAGGGTCTCGTTGTGCCCCCAGCCGTACATGTCGGCCGAGTCGAGGAAGTTCACGCCCTTGTCGAGCGCGTAGTGGATGACGCCGATCGACTCCTCGTCGCTCGCGTTGCCGTAGACGCCCGACATCGACATCAGGCCGAGGCCGAGGGTCGAGATCGTGATGCCGCTCTTGCCGAGCTGCCGCTGCTCCATGCCGAATCTCCTCAGAAAAGGTCGAAGTATTCCCGGTGCTCCCAGTCGCTCACTTCGAGGTTGAAGCGCGCGATCTCGGCTTCCTTGATCCTGCAGTAGTAGTCGACGAAGGCGGCGCCGAAGCCGTCGCGCAGCGCCTTATCCGCTTTCAGGTGGTAGACCGCTTCCTCCAGCGTGCGCGGCAGCAGGTCGGCCTTGGCCTCGTAAGGCGTGTCGGCCGCGCGCGCGAGCGGCAGCCGGCGCTCGATGCCGTCGAGGCCCGAGTAGATCTGCGAGGCGAAGTAGAGGTAGGGATTGGCCGCGGGCTCGCCGATGCGGTTTTCCAGCCGGGTGTCCGGGTTGCGCGCGCCCCCGACCACGCGGACCATCGCGCCGCGGTTCTCCTTGCCCCAGATCACCCGGTCGGGAGCGAGCGAGTAGGGCCGGTAGCGCTTGTAGCCGTTGATCGTCGGCGTGGCGAACGCGCTCGCGCCGCGGGCATGCGCGAGCAGTCCCGCCAGGTAGCCTTTGCCGACCTCGGAAAGGTCTTCCCGGTCCGAGACGAACGCATTCAGCCCGTTTCTGGTCAGCGATTGATGCAGGTGCCAGCCGCTCGACATCACGTTCGGCAGCTTCGGCCGGCACATGAAGGTCGCGTGGTAGCCGTGGCGGCGCGCGCTCTGCTTCACCGCGCTGCGCAGGAGCAGCATGGCGTCGGCCGCGCTGATTCCGGATTGCGCGCCGAGCGTGAACTCGAACTGGCTCGGGCCGAACTCGACCTCGAAGGAACGCAGCGGAAGCTGCAGTTGTTCGAGATCTTTTCTCAATAAACCAACTACAGGGTCGATCTGGTCGTACTTCTGCTCGGTCAGGAGCTGGTAGCCGGTGGTCAGCAACTCCACCTCGGGCGGGTTGCCCGGCTGGCCGGCGTCGGCGGGCTGCAGCCGCGGATCCTTGATCCTGAACACGTGGAACTCGACCTCGAGCCCCGCGACGAATTCGTAGCCCGCGCCGGCGAGCTTTTCCAGGGCCTTCTTGCAGGTGTCGCGGGTGCTGAAGGGCACCGCGTGCCCGCTGGGAAAGCGCAGGTCGCACAGGATCCAGCCGGTGTCGGGCACCCAGGGCAGGACGCGGAACGTCGATGCGTCGGGCACCATCAGGATGTCGGCGGCGCCCTGCATCTCCGAAATCCCGACGCCGCCGCCCGGCGTGAAAGCCGGGAACACGGTCCTGTGCGAGGTGTCCTTGAGGAGCAGCGTGCTCGTGACCGTGATGCCGCGCTCCATCGCTTCCTCGGCCGCGGATGCGGTCAGGGTCTTGCCGCGCAGCACGCCGTGCTGGTCCGCGAACGAGAAACGGACCGACTTCAGCCCCTTGAAATTCACGCCGCCCACTGGCTCTGCTTGCGGCGCTGCGCGTCGGATTCCTTCCAGTACTCGTCGATGCGGGCGGTCGGGCCGATGCCGTCGATTGCCGGCGGCCCGGAGGCGTTCTCGATATCGATCACCAGCTGCCCGGCTTCGTTCTTGCGGATCGCGTCGAGCAGCAGCCGGCGGTAGAGGACGATGCCCTTGTCGGTGCTGCCCAGGTTCTCCCGGGTGCGGTCCTGGATGCGCCCCTGCGACTCGCACGCCCACTGGTCGTGGATGTTGATGTCGAAGCCCATGCCGGTGAAGGTGCGGCTCTTCTGCTCCGCGGCGTCGAAGCCCCAGCCGTTGGCGCGGTTGTAGATCGGGCGGTAGTCGGGCGCGGGATAGGTCTTCAGGCGCTGGGCACGCATCGTGTCCTTGTCCACCGGCGCGCCGAAGCTGGTGAAGATCGAGTACCAGTAGCAGCCGCCGTCGTCGACCGGCACGTGCCACTGCGAGATCGTCATCTCCGCGTTCATCGGGATGACGAAGGCCTGCGGGAAAAGGATGTTGGTGACGCGCACGTGGGTGTGCGCGTCGCTGATCCTGCGCAGCGTGTGCAGCCGCATGCCGTAGCCGGTGCGCTCGACGCGGATCTCGGGCCGGTCGAGCTCGCGCAGCACCTTGGAGATCGGCATCGCCGAGTCGGCGGGCGTGCCGCGGAACTGCCGGCCGTAGCTCGCCGCCGGGTCCTCGTCCTCGAAGAACTTGTGCAGCCACGAGGCGTGCGACGGGTCGATCCCCACCTCGAGCGCCTGCAGCCAGTTGCAGTCCCAGTAGCCCTTGAAGGCGAAGGTGTACTGCGGGGGCGCGACGAAGCAGTCGAAGTGCGGGAACGCGGGCGGTTCGCCGGCGCCGAGGTAGGCGAACAGCACGCCGCTCTTCTCGATCACCGGGCAGGCGCGCAGCTTGATGTGCTCGCATAGCCGGCTGCCCTCCGGCTCTGCCGGGGTATCGAGGCATTTCCCGCTGACGTCGTACAGCCAGCCGTGGAACGAGCAGCGCAGGCCGCCGTCCTCGAGGCGGCCGTAGGCGAGGTCGGCGCCGCGGTGCGCGCAGTGGCGGTCGATAAGGCCGTACTGGTTTTTGTCGTTCTTGAATAAAACGAAGTTTTCTCCAAGGACCGTGACCGGCCTAACCGGCCGCCCACCCTGCATCTCGTCCACCAGCGCGACCGGCTGCCAGTAACGGCGCAGCAGCTTCCCGGCCGGCGTGCCCGGGCCGATGCGCGTCATCAGCTCGTTCTGCTCCTGGCTAATCATATCGGGTTCAAGTGACGCTCCTACTCCAGGTAGGTGGTGAGCGTCGCGCCTTCGTCGTGTACGAAGATTGCGAGCAGTTGCGCCGATTCAGTGTCGCTCGCGTTCTCCGCGAGGGTATGGATGATGCCGAGCGGTTCGAAGAAGGTTCCTCCGGGGCGAAAGGTCTCGACCGGCCCTTGCCCGAGCTGCGAGCGAATCGTGCCGTTCAGGGATGTACACGGTCACCGAGCCGCCGTGGCGATGCGGCGGCGAAACGCTGCCCGGCGGGAAGTCGACGATCGCGACCGTCACGCGCTTGCCCGGTACATGCGCGAGCGGCTCCGAGGAGACCACTCGCGCGACCGGACGCGGGCGCCCCGAGGCAGCCAGCAGCGGCTCGGCACCATGGACGACGCCGGCGCCGCCGCAGAGGATGAACGGCAGGGTAGCCTCCGGCGCCGCGGCCCGCGGGACGAGGAGTCTGCCGTTCAGTGCGAAACCGGCAGCGAGAATCATGAGCGCACCAAGCGCGATGAGCGTCCGATCGTGGCGGGGCCTCGTGAGTCGCATGATGGCTAATCTTCCGGCGACTCGCGGTAAAGCTTCAGAGCCCGCATGGCCGGAATGTCGTCGAAGGAGAACAGCACTGCTTCCTCGTCGGCGTGGTGCTGGTAGGGCGCCCAGGAGGGCACGCAGAAGATGTCCCTCTCCTCCCAATCGAAGCGGGTACCGCCGACCGTCGACCAGCCGCGGCCGTGCGCCACCTGGTAGATCGCGCTGCCGGTATGGCGGATCTGCCCTGTCGTTTCGCCCTTCTTCAAGAGTCTCAGGCCGGCGCCCATGGTCGGCATGACCGGGCCCCCTGTGAGGGGATTCCTGTATTCATGAATTCCATCCCGCTTGAGGGCGGCATAGCTCTCATCCCATTTGTACAAGAAGACGGGCGAGTAGGGCTTGTTCCAGTTATCGCGCGACAGCGGGGAGGGCGTCTGCACCGTCCTGGGATATACCTCGTAGAAGTTGGCGTCGAGCGCGTTCATCAGGGGGATGTCGAGGCCGTCCTGCCAGACGCACTGCGTACCGTCGGCGTCGACGCCGTGGTCGTGCCAGGTGCCGTTGGGCGTGAGGACGAAATCGCGCGCGCCGAGCTCCAGGCGCTCGCCGTCCACCACCGTGTAGGCGCCGCGGCCTTCCATGACGAAGCGCAGCGCGCTCGCCTGGTGGCGGTGCGCCGAGGTGAACTCGCCGGGATTCATCACCTGCACGCCGGTGTAGAGCAGCCCGGCGGCCGCGCTCCATTCCTTGCGCCCCGGGTTGACCAACATCACCACGCGCCGCGCCGCCTTCTCGGCGGAAACGAGGGTTGCTGCTTTTCTTACATAGGATTCAATTCTTTTCCAGGCCCAGAGCGTCGGCACCGATTTCGGCTGCGGGTACCAGGGCTCGATCTCGTTCGCCACCGTCCACAGCGCGCCGAGAGCTTCGCCCTCGAGCGCGCGGTAGTAGGCCTCGAGCTCCGGCGTGTCCTCGACGTTCGCCCGGCCGACGACGTACTCGCGCTTCATTTGATCGGAGGCGGAAGCGAGATTGTCACGGAAAAATCGCTCTTTGATCTTTCCCCGGCGGGGCCGAAATAGCGGATGGTGCCTTCCTCGGAAACGATCCACACCTCCTGCGCGCCGGCCGCAAGGTAAGCGCGGGTCTTTTCCTCGATTTCCCCCTGTGGATTGGAAGGCGAGGCGATCTCCGCACAGATTTCGGGCGCCCGCATGTAGGGGGTGATCTCGCCGAACGCTTTCATGAATGCCTCGGAAGCCCATGCAATATCCGCGACACGGATGCCGATCGTGGTGAAGATGGAACATTCCGAAATGACGCATCCCGAGGAAAGCTGGCGGCGCAGCTGAAACGCCAGTTCACCCTGCAAGTGCCCATGGCGATTGCTCGCCGGGCTCATTTCGATCTTGCCCCAGGCGTTCAGCTCGATCTTGTAGGGCAGGTTCCGCAGGGACCGGTCTCGGCAGAGCTCGTCCCAGCGCGCGATCAACGCTTCCGGCGCAGCTAGATTGCCCATGAAAAAAGTATACCCCCTACGATCAGACGCCGAGGTAGCGGTGCTGCACGTTCGCATCCGCGGCGAGCTCGGCGGAAGTGCCGCTCCACACCACCCGACCTTTTTCCAGCACGTAGTGGCGGTCGGCTACCCTGGTTAACGCTCTCACGTCCTTGTCGATGACAAGGATCGACAGGCCCTCGGCCTTGAGTCTCTCGATCGAGCGGTAGATCTCGGCGCGGATCAGCGGCGCGAGGCCCTCGGTGGCCTCGTCGAGGATCAGCAGGCGCGGGTTGGTCATGAGCGCGCGCGCGATGGCGAGCATCTGCTGCTCGCCGCCGGAGAGCTGGTTGCCGTAGTTGTTCTGCCGCTCTTTCAAATGTCCAAAAATTTCATAAACCCGCTCGAGGCTCCACGGCCCTTTCCTGGCGGTCGCGACCAGGTTCTCGCGCACCGTGAGGTTGGGAAACACCTGGCGGCCTTCGGGCACCAGCCCGAGGCCGGCCTGCGCGATGCGATAGGAGGGAAGATGGTCAAGCGCCCTTTTTTCGAATGTGATGGTGCCGGCCTTCGGCCGCGTGATTCCCATGATCGAACGCACGGTGGTGGTCTTTCCCATGCCATTGCGGCCGAGCAGGCTCACCACCTGCGACGCGGCGACTTCGAGAGAGACGCCAAACAGGACCTGGCTGGGCCCGTACGAGGTCTCGAGGTCGCGTACGTCCAGCATCAGAGGTCCTCTCCCAGGTAGGCCTTCCGCACCTCTTCGTTCAGCTTTATCTTCTCGGGCGAGTCGGTGGCGATGACGCGGCCGTAGACCAGCACCGAGATGCGGTCGGCGAGGCGGAACACCGCATCCATGTCGTGCTCGACCAGGATGATGGTCTTGCGCTGCTTGAGGCGCGAGAGCAGGGCGATCATGCGCTGCGACTCCTCGATGCCCATTCCCGCCATCGGCTCGTCAAGCAGGAGAAGGCGCGGCTCGGTGGCGAGCGCCATCGCCACTTCGAGCTGGCGCTGCTCGCCGTGCGCGAGGTTGGCCGCGAGGATGGTTTTTCTTTGCAGGAGACCAACGTCCTCGAGCACGCGTTCTGCCGGTTCGACCAGGGCGGGGTCGCCGCGCGCCGTGCGCCAGAAGCGGAAGCTGTGGCCGGAGTGCGCCTGCACCGCGAGCGCGACATTGTCGAGCGCGCTGAACTCCGGGTAGACGCTGGTGATCTGGAACGAGCGAGCGAGGCCCTTGCGCGCGCGCTTGGGCGCCGGGAGCGAGGTGATGTCCTCGCCGGCGAAGCTGATACGGCCGCTGTCCGGGCGCAGCATGCCCGCGAGCTGGCTGATGAAAGTGGTCTTGCCGGCGCCGTTCGGCCCGATGACCGCGTGGGTCTCGCCCTCGCGCACGTCGAAGTCGATGCCGTCGCACGCGCGCAGCGCGCCGAAGCATTTCGTCAGGGCCCTGACTTCAAGCATCGGGCTTGGTGAAGATGCCGGCAAGGCCGCGCCGGAAGAAGATCACCGACAGTACGAGCAGCGGGCCGAAGATCACCTGCCAGTGCTGCGTCCAACCCGCGAGCTGGTCTTCCACCAGCAGCAGCACGAACGCGCCGAGCACCGGGCCGGCGGTGGTGGCCATGCCGCCGAGGATCACCATGAACATGATGTCGCCCGACTGCTGCCAGCTCATCAGGCCCGGGGTGATGTAGTTCGTGTGGTTGGCGTAGAGCGCGCCGGCGAGGCCGCACATCGCGCCAGCGATGACGAAGGCGGCGAGGCGGTAGGGGTAGGGCGAGAAGCCGATCGCGCGGGAGCGCGCCTCGTTCGACTTGCTGGCGCGCAGCACCATGCCGAACCTGGAATTCACGATCTTGAAAACCACAAAGACGGATAGCAGCATCAGTCCCAGCGCCACGTAGTAGAAAGCCACCGGATCGCCGAGGTCGATCAGCCCGGGAAACTGGCTCCTGCTCTTCAGGCGCATGCCGTCGTCGCCGCCGAACTCGGCGATCGAGATGCCGAGGTAGTACAGCATCTGCGTGAAGGCGAGGGTGATCATGATGAAGTAGATGCCGCTGGTGCGGATCGACACCGCGCCGATGGCGAGCGCGACCAGCGCCGAGGCGCCGATGGCGACCGGCCATTGCAGCCAGCCGCTGGTGAGGCCGTAGAAGCCCATGATTCCCACGGTGTAAGCGCCTATGCCCAAATAGGCGGCGTGGCCGAAGGAGACGAGGCCGCCGTAGCCGAGGATCAGGTTCAGGCTGATCGCGGCGATGGCGAGGATCATGATCCGCCGAACGAGGTCGAGGTAGAACGGCTGCCCGATCGCGAGCACGAAGGGGGGCAGTGCAGCCAGCAGGGCTACAAAAAATATCCAAAGAAAAATTCTTTTGGAAAGCATTCAACCCCTGGACGGGAACAGGCCCTGCGGCCGGAACGCGAGCACCACGGCCATGAGCAGATAGATGAGCATCGAAGCGAGCGCGGGACCCGCGGATTCCGCGGCCGGCGGCGAGATCAGCGTGCCGAGCAGCGGCTTGAGGAACGCGCGCCCCAGCGTGTCGACGACGCCGACGATGATCGCGCCGACCAGCGCGCCGCGGATCGAGCCGATACCGCCGATCACGATCACCACGAACACCTGGATCAGGATCAGCTCGCCCATTCCCGGCTGCACGTTGTAGATCGGGCCGGCGAGCAGCCCGGCGAGGCCGGCGAGCGCGGCGCCGAAACCGAACACCACGGTGTAGAGCAGGCGGATGTTGACGCCGAGCGCTGCGACCATGGTGCGGTTCGAGGCGCCGGCGCGGATAAGCATGCCGAGACGCGTCCGCGTCACCACGTACCAGAGGATCAATGCCACCACCAACCCGACTGCAATGATGGCTGCCCGGTACTTCGGGTAGCTGGAGCCGGTGAACAGATCGATGTGGCCCGAGAGCCAGCTCGGTCCGGAGGAAAACAACGCCGCGCGCCCCCAGACGATCGCCACCAGCTCGTTGAAGAACAGGATCAGGCCGAAGGTGGCGAGCACCTGGTCGAGGTGGTCGCGGTCGTAGAGCGTGCGCAGCGCCACCACCTCGACGATCATCCCCACGACCAGCGTGCCGGCGAGGCCGAGCGCCACGCCGAGGAGGTACGAGCCGGTCCACTGCGTCGCCGCCACCGTGAGATAGGCGCCGACCATGTACAGCGAACCGTGCGCCAGGTTGATGAAGTTCATGATGCCGAACACCAGCGTGAGGCCGGCGGCCATCAGGAACAGCATCACGCCGAACTGCAGGCCGTTCAGCGTCTGCTCGAAGAGAAGCGCGAAATTCATAAAAAAGGGCGCCGCCGCGCCCTTAGAGATAAATGGGGACAGACCCCATTTATTTTCTTACACAAGCCTCAACTAGAGAATAAATGGGGTCTGTCCCCATTTATCTCTCACCACTTCATCTTGCAGTCTTGGTAGTACGAGTCCTTGTACTTCTCGAAGACCGTTTTCTGGATCCTCATCTCGATATCGCCGCCCGAGACCTTTTCCGCACGCAGCAGGTAGAAGTTCTGGATCGGGTGGTGATTGACGTTGTAGGTGAAGGGACCGCGCACCGAGTTGAAGTTCGCCTTGCGCATCGCGGCGACCATTCCCTTCACGTCCTTGACGTTGCCCTTGACCGCGCGCACCGCGGAATCGATCAGCAGGATGCCGTCGTAGCTCTGCGTGCCGTAGAACACCGGCAGCTTGCCGTACTTCTTCTTGTAGTCGGTGACGAAGCGCTCGTTGGCGGGGTTCTTCAGGTCGGGGCTCCAGTAGCGCGTCTCGTAGATGCCGAGCGCAGCGTCCTTCACCGCCGGAATCGAGATCTCGTCCACGGTGAACGAGGTGTAGAGCGGCAGCTTGCCGCGCAGGCCGGCCTGGTCGTACTGCTTGAGAAACTGGATCCCCATGCCGCCGGGCAGGAACACCCACACCGCCTTCGGGTTCTTCGAGCGCAGCTGCGTGATCTCGGCCTGGTAGTCCTGCTGCCCGAGCTTGGTGTAGATCTCCTCGACGATGCGGCCCTTGTAGTAGCGCTTCAGGCCCGCCACCATGTCCTTGCCCGCCTGGTAGTTCGGCGAGATGAGGTACAGGTCGTTGATGCCCTGGTCCTGCAGGTACTTGCCCATCGCCTCGGGCGTCTGGTCGTTGTTCCACGAGGTCGAGAAATAGAGTTCGTTGCACTGCGCTCCGGCGAGCGGGCTCGCCCCGGCGTTGGTGCCGACCATGATCTTGCCCGAGCCGGTCACCACCGGCACCACCGCCATCATCACGTTGGACCAGATGATCCCGGAGACGAAGTCGACCTGGTCTTTTTTCAGCATCTGCTCGGCGACCTGCACGCCGACGTCGGGCTTGATCTGGTCGTCGCCGTAGATCATCTCGACCTCGAGGCCGCCGACCTTGCGCCCGAGGTGATCGAGCGCGAGCTCGACCGAGTCTTTCATGTACTGGCCCATCACGCCCTGCGGGCCCGAGAACGTGGTGATGAAGCCGATCTTGAGCTTCTGCTGCGCCAGCACGGGCGTGGCGAAGGCGAGAGCCGCAGCGAGCGCCGCGAGAATGGGTTTGCGCACGTTTTCCTCCTCAGGAAATATAGTTCAAAAACGCGGACTTATGCAGTCTAGAGAGCATGCCGGGATAACGCAAGGGGTCAGCCGATGGGGGTGTGACATTCGCGCAACGTGAGCCGGGCTACAGATTCACCTGCAGCGTGTCGCTCCTCGTCTCCTTCCGGACGAACTTCTCGAGAATCGGCCGGAAGTGAGGGTGTCCCACCGAGGCGAGGACGTTCTGGATCTCGAACTCAGTGCACTCTTCGATCGATTGCCTCCACCCCATGTGGAAGCGCTCCTTGGCCATCGCTTGCAGGTGCGTCGGGGCGGCGGCGAGCTCCTGCGCCACCCGCGCGACCCGGTCCTTGAATTCCCCCTTTGTGTAGACCCGGTTCACGATCCCCCACTCCAGCGCTTCGGCGGCCGAAAGCGTCCGGTTCGTGAGCATGAGCTCCATCGCCCGGCGGAACCCCACGATCCGGGCCAGCGAATAGCTCGTCGCAGTATCGTTCCCGATCCCGATCGAGTGCCACGCGCAGAGGAACCGGGCCGACTCGACGCAGACGGCGAGGTCCGAGACGAGAACGAGCCCCAGCCCGCCCCCCGCAGCCGGCCCGTTCACGGCCGCGAGGACGGGCTTCTTGATCCGCGTGACATAGTTGATGACCTGGTGCCACCACATCGCCAGGACCTGGAAGTGCTCCTGGATCGCGCGGGTGCTCCCCTTCTCGAGGGGGATCCCCTTCAGGTTGAATCCGGAGCTGAAATAGTCCCCCTCGCCCGTGATGAGGACCGCCCCGACTTCGTCGCGCAGGCCCGCTTCCTGCAGCGCCGCGTGCATCTCCTGGAGCGTTACGAGGTCAAGGGCGTTCGCGAACCTCGGCTGGTCGATCACGATCGTCGCCAGACCCCTGGATACATCGAAACGGATATTCTTGAACGTCTCTGCCATCGGAATCACCTCCTCGACTGTTTCTCAGGAACACGATCAGCCCTTTCGCCGCGAAAGCGACGCCCGCGCGCTCTCGCGCAGCGCCCGGCGCAGCACCTTGTTGGCGGCGTTTCGCGGTATCTGGTCGAAGAAGAGATACGCGCGCGGCCGCTTGTAGTTCGCGAGCGTCGATTCGAGGCAGAAGCGGTCGAGCTCGTCCTCGCTCGGACGCGTCGCGCCGGGCCGCACGCAGGCGACCACGATCTCACCCCAGCGCTCGTCCGGCACGCCGAGCACCACCGCCTCGGCAACGCCGGGATGGCGCGCGAGCGTCGCCTCGACTTCGTGGGGGTGCACGTTCTCGGCGCCGGTGATGATCATGTCGTCCACGCGGCCGCGCACTTCCAGGTCGCCGTCCTCGCGCCGCACCGCGATGTCGCCGGTACGGTACCAGCCGCCCTGCATCTTTTCGGCGGTCGCCTCCGGCCGGTTGAGATAACCGAGGAAAGTCGCATCGGCGGTGGAGTCGATGAGCAGCTCGCCTTCCTCGCCGGTGCCGGCTATGTCGTTCACGCCGCCGCCAATGCGGCCGACGCGCACGTCCGAGTAGAACCCGGGCCGGTATACGTGCGGCCGCCCCGCGGGCTGCGGCATGTACAGCCCGTTCATGATCTCGGTGGTGCCGTAGATATTGACGATCTTGCGCCCTGCGAACGCGGTGTTCAGGCGTTCGAGCACCGGCCCCGGCATCGCCGCGCCGGCGTAGATCACGGTCTGCACGCTCTTCATGCGCCCGGGCGAGAAGTTCGGCGCCGACAGGATGCCGTGCAGGTGCGTGGGCGAGCCGTACAGCAGCGTGATGCCGTCGCGCTCGATCGAATCGACCGCGCGCGCCGGATCGAACGCCGAGCACACGAAGTACGTGCCGTCGTACGCGAACGCACCGAGGATTCCCGAATAGAAGCCGACGGCGTGGAACATCGGCATCAGGCCGATCACGCGATTGTGGGTGCCGTGCGTCAGCGCGCACTGCATCGACAGGTAGAGCACGCGCGCGTCGGTCGCCCGGTGCGGGATCATCACGCCCTTGGGCAGCCCGGTGGTGCCGGATGTATACAGGACGAGCGCGAGGCCCTCGGGATCCGGGCTTTTCCAGGGGGCGAGCGGTTTCGGGTCGCCGCGGCAGCTCTCGAGCGTGCGCGTGCCCGCGGGTCCCGCTCCGATGGTGATCAGGGGTGCGCCGATCGGCAGCGCTTCACCGACCGCGCGCACCACCGCCTCGTCGGGCAGCGTCACCGCGCCGGCCATGCCGCCCTGGCGGACGAGGCCCGCGGCCTCCTCCGGCTTGAGGCGGGGATTGATCAGCGCCGGCACCGCGCCCGCACGGTGCAGCGCGAGGATCGCAAGCGCGTGTTCGTAGAGGTTCGGCAGCACGGTCGCGACGATCTTTCCAGGTCCTATGCCGAGGGCGGCGAATCCCGCCGCATATGCATGGATCTCCTCCAGCAACTGGCGGTAGCTCAGCCGCCGACCGGTGCGATCGTCCACCATGGCGGCGTGGCCGGGGTTGCGCGCGGCTGCCAGCCGCACTAGGTCGTGAATCGCCTGCATGCCTGACTCTGCTCCGCTTCCTTAGCGTAGCAATGGTAATGGAGTGCCGGCGATGATCTTCTCCCGGTTGCGCGCAAGGAACGGAAGCTCGATGACCTTTGCCCGGATCAAGGTCGTGGGCTCATCCGAAAAGCCGCCCCAGCGCACCCGCACCTGCGCGCCCGGCACGATGCCGCGATCCAGCCGGGCGAGCGAGATCATGCGCCGCAGCGTCGGGCTGTAGGCGTAACCGGAAGCCCACCCGCCCTCGATCACTTTCAGGAAGAACACCCTGAACTGGCCGGAGGGCAGGTCCGGAGGAGGGGGCGCCGGCGCATCGCGGAACTGCGCGGCATAGAGCCCGGCCATGTCGTCGCTGTTCCACTCGAGCCCCATCAGCCGCCGCCGGGGGGCCTCGCGCAGCAGCGCGGCCTTTCCGAAGAAATCCCCTTTCTCGCGGCTGATGGTGTGCTCCCAGCCCAGCTCGGCCGGCGAGCACAGGTGTTCTTCAGCCGAAAAATCAATGCATTCAAGTTCCTCGAGCGACATCCAATGGCGCATCATGCGGCGCAGCTGCTCGGGCGTGCCGCGGGCGGGCAGGAAGTCGCGGATCACGGTGGCGATGCCGGTCTCGGTGTGCCCGATCATCTGCGCCTTGAAGCCGAGCTCGCGCAGGCCGAAATCGCGGCCGACCTCGCGCACCTTGCGCCACAGCTCGTGCGCGCGGCCCGTATCGGTGCGCATCAGGAACTCGTAGCCGACTTCTCCCGTGACACCCTGGCGGGCCACCAGGGTTTCGGTTTCGAGGATTTTCGTTTTTCTGAAGCGGGAGAATTTCAGATCGCGCCACGACTCGCCCGTCACCGCCTCCAGCACCTCGGTGGAACGCGGCCCCTGCAGCGCGTAGCAGGTGTAGTCCGGCGTCACGTCCTCGAGCGTGACCTTCATGCCGGTGTTCCCGCGCAGGAACTCGAGCCACTTCAGGCCGGCGGACTGGGTGAAGAGGTACTCGTTCTCGGCGAGCTTGAGGGCAAGCCCCTCGATGGCAACTTTTCCACCGGCGCTGCACATCGGCGTGTAGAGGATCTGGCCGGGCTGCTGGCGCGAGAGGTCCTTGACTGCACAATAATTCATGAACTTCGCGGCGTCCCTGCCGGTAACGCGGGTCTTGTTGAGCCAGCTCCAGTCGCCGATCACCGCGGCGTTGCGCAGCGCAGCCGACTCCTTCCACCAGCGCGTGTACTCGTACGCGATGAGATACCCGGCGTTGATGTGGCCCCAGATCTGGCTCGCGTTGGTCTCGGCCTGCGCCGGCGCCGCGGGCGAGCCGAAGTAGGGGCGCTCGACGAAGGCGAGCTTGCCAAGCTGCCGGGCTTTCTCGTACTGTTCGCGCAGGTATTTCGCCATCAAACGCAGCATACCTGCCATCGACGCCGTCTACTCCGCCGCGCTCACCCTCGTCGCCGCCTGCGCTGCATGCGGCGCCGGGGCGGCCCAGCCCGAACTTGAGCCGGGCAACTGGAAGTTCAGGGTGGAGAGCTCGGTCAACGGCAAGCCCGAGCCGGAGGAGAATACGGAGGATTGCCTGCGCGCCGACCAGCTGAAGGACCTCGGCGCCTACTTCGCGCCGGACCTGGAAGGCGTGAAGGCGAAGTGCACCCGGGCGAGAAAACCCTCGAGCGACCCGAGGCAGCTCATTTACCACATGCGATGCGCCGGGAGCGGGTTCACCACTGAAATGGATGCGACCGTGACGATCGAGGGCCCGCGCCGTTTTGTCGCCGAAATCCGGATGAATTCCAAGACCAGGAAGGAGTCCGCCCTCGTCCTCACCAAGGCGGAAGGGCGCTGGACCGGGGCGTGCAAGCCGGAAGCGAAGAAGTAGAGAGGGCCGGGGCGGAATATCGCCATCTTCCACCCCTGTGAAGCCGAAGCGCAGCATCATCGACTACCTCGCGGAGCACGCGGCCCGCAGCCCGGATCGCGTGGCGATCTACCATAAAGAGAACAAACTAAGTTATCGGGAGCTCGACGACGCGGCCACGCGCTGCCGCGGCGCGCTCGCGGCGCACGGCATCGGGCCGGGCGACCGCGTCGCGCTGGTGATGAGCGATTCGCCGGAGATGATCGTCGCCTTCCTCGGCATCATGGGCTCGGGCGCGATCGCCGCGCCGTGCAGCACTTTATTGCCGGTTGAAGGGCTTTCCTACGTGTTCAAGGACAGCGCGGCGAAGCTGGTGCTGGTTTCGCCCGAGCACCTGGAGAATGCGAGGGCCGCGGGGGCGCCAAAGGCGATTCTTGCAGAAGAGTTTCTCAGGAACCCGAAAGCTGCCCCGCTGGCCCGGTTCGAGCGCGATACGCCGTGCCTGGTGCTCTACACATCGGGCAGCACCGGGCAGCCGAAGGGCGCGGTGCACCGCCACGGCCACATGCCGTGGACGGTCGAGAGCGTGGCGCGCAAGGTGTACGACCTGCGGCCCGACGATCGCCTGTTCTCGGTGCCGCGCCTGTTCTTCGCCTACGGCCTGGGAAACAGCCTGTCGATCCCGCTCGGCAGCGGCGCCTCGACCATCCTGGTGAGCGAGCGGCCGACGCCGGCGCTGATCGCGGAGACCTTCGCGAAGTACCGGCCGACCGTGTTCTTCGCCGTGCCGACGGTGTTCCGCATGCTGCTCGAGCACGTGCGCCAGGGGAACAAGCTCGACGCGGGCCCGCTCAGGTTCTCGGTCTCCGCCGGAGAGGTGCTGCCGGTGGCCACCTGGAAGGAGTGGAAGGCGCTGACCGGCACCGAGATCCTCGAGACCATCGGCACGACCGAGCTACTGCACGCTTTCATCCACAACTACCGGGACAACAACCGCCCGGGCAGCTCCGGCGTGGTGCTCGACGGCTACGAAGTCAAGCTCACCGACGAGCAGGGCAACGAGGTCAAGGGCGCGGGGCGCGGCGCCCTGCATGCCCGCGGCGGCTCGGCGATCCCCTACTACCTGAACAAGCCCGAGAAGACCGCGGAAACCATCCGCGACGGCTGGGTGCGCACCGGAGACGTCTACCGGCGCGACGCGGAAGGCTTCTTCTGGTTCGAGGGTCGCAGCGACGACCTGTTCAAGTGCTCGGGCATGTGGGTATCGCCCGGCGAGGTCGAGGACGCGGTGAGCAGGCACGCGGCGGTGCTCGAGGCCGCGGTCATCGCCGAGCGCGACGCCAACGGCGGCACCATCGCCGCGGCTTACGTCATGCTGCGCCCGGGCCATCCACCCAGCTCTGCTCTTGCAGAGCAAATAAAGGAAGAGGCAGCGAAAACGTTGCCGCGCTACAAGCGCCCGCAGCGCATCCACTTCATGGAGCAGCTGCCGCGCACGCCCACCGGCAAGGTGCAGCGTTTCAAGCTGCGGGCGCTATCCGGCGAGAGGTCCTAGTACGATTCGACGGTGCTCAGCCTCCGAGGGGTCACGAAACGGTTTGGCGGTCGCAGCGTCCTGAACGACGTTTCGCTCGAGGTCGGGGCGGGCGAGTACATCGCGATCATCGGCGACTCGGGGATCGGCAAGTCGACGCTCCTCAACGTCATCGCCGGCCTCGAGCCGGCGGATGAGGGCAAGGTCCTGTTCCAGGGGAAAGACCTGACTTCGCTGGATGACGACGCGCTTACGCTGCTGCGGCGCGATCATTTCGGCTTCGTGTTCCAGGCGTTTCACGTGCTGCCGCAGCTCGACGTCGAGCAGAACGTCGCCTTGCCGCTCCTGTTGCGCAGGATTCCCGACCGGGAAATCCTCACCAGGAAAGCCATTTCTTCCGTCGGCCTCGCCGGGCGCGAGGCGAGCATGCCGCGCGAGCTCTCGGGCGGCGAGCTGCAGCGCGTCGCGATCGCGCGCGCGCTGGTCGGCGACCCGGCGCTGGTGCTCGCCGACGAGCCGACCGGGAACCTCGACCCCGACAATGCGCGCCAGGTGCTGGAGCTTTTCAGGGCGCAGGTGAAGGAGAAGGGCGCCGCCGCGATCCTCGCCACGCACTCCGAAACCGCGGCCGCGGGCTGCGACCGCCGCTACCGGCTCACCGCCGAAGGCCTTGCACCGCTGGAGTTAAACTGAAGGAAGTGTTCCGCTCTCTGCTGAAGGCCGTCGTCTGGCTGCTGGGCATCGTCGCGCTCGCGCTGGCGCTGCTGTTCGGAATCAACGCCACGGACGAGCCGCTCTCCGCCGAAACGCTGGCGGCGATGCAGGTTCCGCCCCAGCCCACGCTCAGCGAGAACAACGGCTTCCTCGACTTCCTCGCGCTCACTGCGCCCGCGGGAGCCTCGACCGTCGAAGTCGCAACCGGCCAGCTTGACCTCTACCGCAAGGGGGTGGCGCAGGAGGATCCGAGATGGCTGCGCCAGGCGTCGCTCAGCGAGAAGCTGCCCATGTGCCGCCCGGGCGAGTCCTCCTGCCTGGACGTTGCCGCAGCGCACCCGGGGCTGCGAAAGCTGATCGACGAGCATCGAACATTCCTTGAGCGCTACCGCGCCATGCGCGCGAAGCCGGAATTCACCGACCTGGTACCCGTATCGTCGCCGGAGCATGGGCTTCCGGTGTACTGGCACGTGACCGCCGGACAGCGGCTCTCGCTGCTCGGGGCGGCGATCCGCTTCAACGCCGGTGATCGCGCCGGCGCGATCCGCGAGCTCGAGCTCGAATATGCTTTCCACCGCAAGCTGGCGGCGGGCAGCAACACGCTCATCGTCAAGATGATCGCGTTCGCGGCGCTCGATCGCGACGGGCTGTTCGTGGTGGAGCTGGCGCGAAAGCTCCCGCCGGGTGACAGGGTTTCATGGCAAAGGCTGGCAGCGCTCACGCGCCCGCCGACGCCGGAGGAGCTCGACGTCGTCCGCAGCCTGAAGCTGGAGCGCGCGCAGGTGGTCGGCTGGATGCGCACGCGTCACTACGTACGCATGTCCGACGAGCTCTACGAGGCGTTCAAGGCTTTCGCGCCCAGGACGCGTCCGTGGTGGGACTCTGCCGCGCCGTACCTCTATCGCCCGCACCAGAGCGTAAACCGATACGTCGCGCAAACGAACATCGCGCTCGGCGTCGCCGGGCGGCCGTCCGCGGAGTTCCTGGACGCGGTCGAGGACGCGCGCACACGCCTGCGCACGCTCGAACCGGGCCTGTTATTGCGGCTGGTACTTAGCCCGGCTGCATACAGCCACTACCTCCTGGAGGACGGCGGCGACTACTCGGACTACATCGGTCGCGCACATAGCCACGCGGGCGTCCAATCCCTGGTGCGTCTGCAGGTGACGCTGCGCGCGGCCGGGCTGACAAAGCCCGCCGACGTCGCTGCGGCCATGGGTGGCCCGCTGGGCGCAAGGCACGCGGAACCTTTTACCGGCAAGCCGATGCGCTACGACGCGGCGGGCGGCACCCTGAGCTTCCCGGCGGAGCAGAAGTACCTGAGCGGAGTCGCCAGGGCGATCCACCGCAATGGCAGGGTAGAGCTGCCGCTCTGAAGTAAATGTCCGGGCCGAGCGCTCCCGACGCCCAGCAGAGGCGAAGCTTATGCTACTCGATGGAGCAAGGACTTTCCGGACTCGAGCCGCCTGACGTTCTCCAGTGCGGCGGCAAGGCTGCGCTCGAGCGTTTCCTGCGTGAGCCAGGCGAGGTGCGGCGCACAAACGACGTTCGGCAGCGCGAGCAGCGGGTGGCCCGGAGGCGGCGGCTCCTCGGCGAACACGTCGAGCCCGGCGGCCGACAGGCGGCCGCTCTTCAGCGCCTCGACTAGCGACGCCTCGTTCACCAGGCCGCCGCGCGCGGTGTTCACGAGGATCGATCCGGGTTTCATTTTTCGTACATCGAAAATGCCTTGGGTCTCCGCGGTGAGCGGCAGGTGGAGGGAGACGATGTCGCATGTCGCGATGAGCGCTGCCAGCTCTGTGTCCCGCTCGGTCCTCGACCAGTAGCGCACCTTGGCGCCCATCGCCGTCAGGATCGGGGCGAGGATCCTCGGCACCGCGCCGTAGCCGACGAACCCCACGCTGCGCCCGCCCAACTCGCCGAAATGGTCCTGCAGCCTCCCGGCGGCGAGCCAGTTCCCGGATTTTGCGGCTTGGTGCAGCTCGGGAAGCCGGCGAAGGCACGCCAGCATGAGCGCCAGCGTCATCTCCGCGACCGCCCGGCTGTTGGTCCCGGGAAGGTTGCACACCGCGATGCCGCGGCGCTTTGCCGCCTCGAGGTCGATGGTATTGACCCCGCTGCCGATCTTCTGGATCAGCTTGAGCTTCGGCGCGCGGCCGATGTGGTCCTGCGTGACGATTTTCAACACATGCCAAAGGACGTCCGCTTCCGGAAGAAGGCGCTCATAGGTCGCATCTTCGGACTCCGGGCAGCACTGCACCTCGATGCCGTCGCCGGACAGCGCCTCTGCCTTGCGGGCCAGGGCATCGCTTGCATCGAATCGAAACAGAACTCTCATTCGCCCGCAGAAAACGTGGTCTGTCCCTGTTTTATCTTCTGAAGAGCTTGCGCGCGGGGAAGGGCAGCGCCTTGCCGCCGAGCGCCTCCTCGATGCGCAGCGCCTCGTTCCACTTCGCCATGCGCTCGGAGCGCGCGAAGCTGCCGACCTTGAGCTGCGGCACGCCCCAGCCGACCGCGAGGTGAACGATCGCCACGTCCTCGGACTCCCCCGAGCGCGCCGACACGATGGCCCGGTAGCCCGCTTCGCGCGCGGCGTTCCAGCAGGCGAGCGTCTCGCTGACGGTGCCGACCTGGTTGGGTTTGAGCAGGACGGTATTGCACGCCTTAACGGAAATTCCTTCTTTCAGCTTTCTTTCGCTCGTCACGAAGAAATCGTCTCCGACCACCTGGATCCCGGCAGTCCTGGTAAAGGCGCTCATGGCAGCGGCGTCGTTCTCGGCGAACGGGTCCTCGATCGAGACGATGGGATAGCGCTCGATCCAGCGCAGCCACATCGCGTGCAGCTGGTCGGCCGAGAGCGTGCGGTCCTCGAGCGCGAGGTGGTAGCCGCCGCCGCGGTAGAGCTGGCTCGCGGCGATGTCGAGCGCGATCGCGATGTCGGCGCCGGGCTCGAAGCCGGCGTCGGAGATCGCGCCCACCAGCTCGGCGAGGCCTTCCTCGTTCGACTTGAAGGCGGGCCAGTAGCCGCCCTCGTCGGCGACGCCGTACAGCGCGCCGCGCTTCGCCAGCCGCTTGCCGGCGGCGGCGTAGACCTGCGCGGTCCATTCGAGCGCCTCGGCGAAGCTGCCGGCGCCGATGCACACGATCATGTAGTCCTGCACGTCGCACTTGCCGCGCGCGTGCGCGCCGCCGCCGAAGATCTGGATCTGCGGCACCGGCAGGGCCACGCGTTTCTCCCCGGAGAATTTCTTCCACAAGGGGATCTTCTGCGCGGCGGCGTCCGCCTGCGCGCATGCCAGCGAGACCGCGATCATGGCGTTGGCGCCGAGCCTGCTCTTGTCGGGCGTGCCGTCGAGGTCGATCAGCCGCTCGTCGAGCCTCTCCTGGTCCGAGACGCTGAGCGCGCGCAGGCCGTCGCGGATGCGCGTCTGGATGTTGTGCACCGCCTTGCGCGCGTCGAGGCTCACCGCCTCGTCCGCGCCGGTCGAGGCGCCCGAAGGCGCGATCGCGCGCCCGGTGGCGAGCGGCGTCGTGCCGCGGCCGACGATCACCTCGGCCTCCACCGTCGGCCGCCCGCGCGAGTCCCAGACCTGCCGGCCCCTTACGTCGAGGATCTTTGCCATGCCTGCCGGATTTGGCTAAGAGTCGTAGCGGTAGGGAGCAACTCCCGCGCCACCGCCCGTACAAGATCCTTCTGAGGTTCCGTGAGGTACTCGACCGGCGACTTGCCGTCGACGCGGGCGAGAAGGAGCGCCGGTAGGAGAGAGGCGGTGCGCTCCTCAGGGTTTTCAAAAGAGATGGATTCGAGGTAGCTCGAGGAGAGGGCATCGAAGCAGGCGAGGAAACCGTCGCGCGCGCGCGGCACCCACAGGCACTTCAGCAGCAGATGGTTCAGGCAGAAGGCGAGGTCGAACGCCGGGTCGCCGTACCAGCAGCACTCGGCGTCGAGGAATACAGGAAAATGAGCCGGGCCTTCGCCGCCGACCAGGATGTTCTTGGGGCTGACGTCGCCGTGCACCAGGCAAACGCGCGTTTCCGCAGTCCGGTTCACCAGGAGCTGCATTTTCTCCGTCAGGTCCGGGTGAGCCTGCGCGGTGGCAACCAGGTAGGGTTCGAGCCGGATGTCGTAGAAGATGCGGTCCGTGGCGAAGCGTTGCGCGACGTCCGCGCGGCCGGCGGTCGCCGAGTGGATCGCGGCGAGAGTGGCGCCGACACGGGCGGCGAACGCCGCATCGGCCTGCCCCCGGGCGAGGAGGTCCTTCCAGACGGGGAAATCGAGGTACTGCATCGCGAACACGCCGGCGGCGTCGTCGCAGCCGAGCACGCGCGGCGCGGCGCCCGGGACCGCGGCGCCCGCGGCCTCGAGCCACATGCGCTCGTAGCGGTTGCGCTCCACCGGCGCTTCCCAGCGCTGGGCGACGCGCAGGCGGGGTAGCGCGCGCTTGACGCAAACGCTGCCGACTTTCCAGATATCGGACGACACGCCGCCGCTCATCGGCCTGCAGGATGGCGTCTCATTGCCCGAAACGAGGCCGGAAGTTCTGAGAAAAGCGAGAACCGGCTCAGGGAGAGAGGCGCTCAATGGTCCAGCCCTCGCGCCTGCGGCGGTACAGCAGCCGGTCGTGCAGCCGGTCGGCGCGCCCCTGCCAGAACTCGATTTCCTGCGGCACGACGCGGTAGCCGCCCCAGTGGGACGGGCGCGGCGGCTGCTCGCCGTGGCGGCGGCGGGCTTGTTCCATGGCGTTTTCCAGCATTTTTCTCGACCCCACGGTTTCGCTCTGCGCGGAGGCCCACGCCGACAGGCGCGCTCCCAGGGGGCGCGTCGCGTAGTAGGCGTCGGAATCGGCGCCGGGGACTTTTTCCACCGTCCCGTCGATGCGCACCTGCCGCTCGAGCTGCGACCACAGGAACAGCAGGCACGCCGCGGCGCAGCGCTCGAGCTCCTGCCCCTTGCGGCTGAGGTAGTTGGTATAAAAGAGGAAACTGCCGTTCTCGACGCCTTTCAGCAGCATGGTGCGCGCCGCGGGCGAGCCCGAGGTCGCGACGGTCGCGAGGGTCATCGCGTTGGGCAGCGGCAGGCTGGCGCGCAGCGCGTCCTCGAACCAGCGCTCGAACTGGCGGATCGGATCGGCGTTTGCCTGCGCTTCCGACAGTCCGGCGCGCATGTACTCCTGGCGCAGGTCCGCTATGTTCATGCGGCCGATTCTACGTCGGGGCGTGGCTGAAACCCGACTGCCGAGGGAAAGTGTCGCAATCTCCCTCTGAAAATCGTTGACATGCCCTCGCATATTCGGCATCTTCTTGTCACCGTCGCTTGCGGCGGCAGCAACCGGGACCGAATTCCACCGCGTATCGTTCAGAGGAGAAACCAAAGATGGCGAAGAAAAAAGCGAGGAAAGCCGGCAAGAAGCGCAAGCCGAATGCGGCTTTCATGAAGCCGATGACCCCGAGCGGCACGCTCGCGGCCGTGGTCGGCTCGAGCGCGATGCCGCGCACCGAGGTGACCAAGAAGATCTGGGGCTACATCAAGCGCAACGGCCTGCAGGACAAGAAGAACCGCCGCATGATCAACGCCGACGACAAGCTCAGGTCGGTGTTCGGCGGCAGGGGTCAGGTCTCGATGTTCGAGATGACCAAGCTGGTGAGCCGGCACCTCAAGTAAAGTCTTCGCAAGAAGGTAAAAAGGCCCCGTTCGACGGGGCTTTTTTATTTCTGGTGGTAGCTCGCGACGCGCTCGACCTCGTTCTTCGAGCCGAGCACCACCGCCACGCGCTGGTGCAGCGCCTTCGGCTGCAGGTCGAGGATGCGGGCGCGGCCGTCGGTCGCCGCGCCGCCCGCCTGCTCGACGATCAGCGCCATCGGGTTCGCCTCGTACATCAGCCGCAGCCGTCCTTCCCTGTTTTTCGCGTCGCGCGGGTACATGAAGATGCCGCCGCGCGACAGCACCCGGAACACGTCGGCCACCATCGAGGCCACCCAGCGCATGTTGAAGTCCTTGGCGCGCGGGCCGTCGCTTCCGGCAAGGCACTCCTCGATGTAGCGCTTCACCGGCGGTTCCCAGCGCCGCATGTTCGAGGCGTTGATCGCGAACTCCTGCGTGTCCTCGGGGATGCGGATCTCGGGATGGGTCTGCACGAAGGTGTAGGTCTCGCGGTCGAGCGTGAAGCCGTGGGCGCCGTCCCCGACGGTGAGCACGAACACCGTGGTCGGCCCGTAGACCGCGAAGCCGGCGGCGACCTGGCTCGAGCCCGGCTGCAGGAAGGCGGTTTCGTTGGGCTCGCAGTACTTGCCGTCGGCCAGCTTCGGGCAGCGCAGGATCGAGAAGATCGTGCCGACCGAGATGTTGACGTCGATGTTGGACGAGCCGTCGAGCGGGTCGAACAGCAGCAGGTACTCGCCGCGCGGGTAGTGCGTCGGGATCGGCCGCGGGTCCTCCATCTCCTCCGACACCAGCGCGGCGAGGTTGCCGCCCCATTCGTTCGCCTCGAGCAGGATCTCGTTCGACAGCACGTCGAGCTTCTTCTGGGCTTCTCCCTGCACGTTTTGCGAGCCGGCGGAGCCGAGGCCGTCGGCGAGCGCGCCTTTGTTGACCCGCGTGCTGATGGCCTTGCAGGCGCGGGCGATGGTCTCGATCAGCAGCCGCAGGTCGGCGTTGATCAGGTTCTTGTGCTGCCGCGACACCAGGAACTGGCTGAGCGTGGCTCGTCTCATGGGCCGATTTTACGTTTCATTTTGCCTGCCTTCTTGCAAACCACGCGCCCCCGAGCAGGCAGGTCGCCAGCAGCCAGAATATCGGCGACATGCCCACCGCCACCGACGCCGCGCCGGAGGCGAGCGGCACCAGCGTATGGCTCGCGTTGAGGAGCGAGGTGCGCAGCCCCACCGCCTCTCCCTGCCGGCCCGGCGGCGAGGCTTCATAGAGAAGCGACATGATCACCGGCTGCGCGCTGCCCAGCCCGAGCCCGAGCACGAACGACAGCACGAGCAGCGGCGCCACATCCGTGGCGAACGGGAACAGCAGGTAGCAGGTCCCCGACAAGCCCATCGCCCCGAAGATCACCATCCATTGTTTGAGTTTTCTAATCAATAACGGCATTGTCAGCCGCACGACGAAGGTGGCGAGCGCAAAGGTCGACAGGATCACGCCGATCGCCGCGGCCGACAGCCCGGTGCGCGCGCCGTAGAGCGGCATGAGGAAGGTGAAGAGATCCCACCCGGTGGCGAGCAGCAGGCTCACCCAGAAGGCCCGGCGCAGCCCCGGGATGCGCAGCAGGTCGAGCACGCCCGAGCGCTTCGGCAGCGGGACGTGCTCGGGCCGCGGCAGCGGGCGCTTCCGGGCCAGCAACAGGATGAAGCCAAGTGCAGGAAAAAAAGCCAGCACCAGGAACGCCCGCGCGTGCCCGAGCGCGTCGATCGCGTAGCCCGCCACCAGCGGCCCGATCGAGTTGGAGATCGAGAAGCCGAGCGCCAGCCACGAGAAGTTCACCGCGCGCTGCTCGGGCGAGCCGTGTGCGCCGAACACGCTGTTCATCGCGATGTGCACGTACATGAAGGAAACGCCCAGGAGCGTCGTCGACAGATAGAGAATCTCGAGGAATGGAAGTACGAAAGGCAGCGCCGTGGCCAGCGTCAGCGCCAGGAGAGAGAACGCCAGCGGCCGCCGCGGTCCGGAGCGGTCGATGAGCCGGCCGGCGCTCACCGAGAGCAGCGTCGGCAGCAGCGCGAACAGCGACATCAGCAGCCCGACGGTGAACTCCGAGGCGCCGAGCTCGAGCGCGAAAAGGGTGGTGGTCATGCGCGCGCCGACGAAGGCGAGGTGCCCGAGGGCGTTCAGGACGACGAAATAGACGATCTCCAGACTGCGTGGATTCTAGTGCCAGAAGAAAAGGGGTCAGGACCCTTTTGCAGCAAAAGGGTCCTGACCCCTTTGGGGGCTCTACCTGTACCTAGACTTGCCCGGGGGCGCGCGACTGCAGCGCGGCGATGCGCTGCTCGATCGGCGGGTGGCTCGAGAACAGCCCGGCCAGCTTCGACATCCCTGGCGCGATGCCCGACGCCTTGAACGACTGCGGGAGCTCCGCGGTCTGCAGGCCGCCTAGGCGCGCGAGCGCGGCCACCATCGGCCGCGGCGAGCCGAGCAGGTCGGCCGAGCCGCGGTCGGCGCGGAATTCGCGCTGGCGCGAGAACCAGGCCACGATCGCCGAGGCGAGGATGCCGAGCACGATCTGCGCGACCAGCGAGGCGATGAAGAACCCCGGCCCGACGCCGCGCTCGGTCCTGAAGATCGCCCTGTCGACGATCATGCCGATGATGCGCGACAGGAAGATCACGAAAGTGTTCACCACGCCCTGGATCAGGGTGAGCGTCACCATGTCGCCGTTGGCGACGTGCGCGACCTCGTGGCCGAGCACCGCCTCGACTTCCTCCTTGCTCATGGTCTCGAGCAGGCCGGTGGACACCGCGACCAGCGCTGAATTCTTGAACGCGCCGGTGGCGAAGGCGTTGGGCGCGCCCTCGAAGATCGCCACCTCGGGCATGCCGATGTCGGCCTTCTGCGCGAGCTTGCGCACCGTCTCGACCAGCCAGTACTGCGTCGTGCCTTCCGAGCCGTCGATCACCTGCGCGCCGGTGCTCATCTTGGCCATCGGCTTGGAGATCAGCAGCGAGATGATCGAGCCGGCGAAGCCGACCACCGCCGAGAACATCAGCAGCGAGGTGTAGTCGATGCCCTCGGCCGTCAGCCACTGGTCCAGGCCGAAGAGGTTGACGATCACCGAGAGGACCACCAGCACCGCGATGTTGGTGGCGAGGAACAGGACCATGCGTTTCATCGATTCATTCTCCTTGTCGGACCCTTAGATTTGGGGCGGATTCTAAAGTTTCAAGATCGCGCGCGCACACTTCTCGGCGATGACGTAGGTGGGCGCGTTGGTGTTCCCGGAGGTGATGCGCGGGAAGATCGAGGCGTCGGCCACCCGCAGCCGTTCGACGCCGTGCACGCGCAGCTCGTCGTCCACCACAGCCATGGGGTCTTTGCCCATCTTGCAGGTGCCGACGGGATGAAAGATGGTCGTTCCCAGCTCCCCGGCCGCTTTTTCCAGGTCGGAATCCTTTTCCACGGCAACACCAGGCCGGTATTCCTCGGGCTCGTATTTCGCCAGCGCCTTGGCGGCCATGATCCGGCGCGTGAGGCGCATGGCGTCCACCGCGACTTTGCGATCTTCTTCCTCTTTCAAGTAGTTAAGTCTGATTTCGGGATAGACCGCAGCATCCGGCGACTTGATGCGCACCCAGCCGCGCGAGGCCGGCCGCAGGTTGCACACGCTCGGCGTGATCGCCGGGAAGCTATGCAGCGGCTCGCCGAACTTGTCGAGCGACAGCGGCTGCACGTGCCACTCGATGTTCGGGGTCGGCTGCGACGCATCGCTCTTCGCGAACGCCCCCGCCTGCGACGGCGGCATGGTGAGCGGTCCGGTGCGGAACGCGAAATACTCGAGCGCCATCGCCGCCTTGCCCCACAGGCTGTTGGCGATGCCGTTCAGCGTTTTCACGTTCTTCACCTTGTACTGCATGCGGACCTGCAGATGGTCCTGCAGGTTCTCCCCGACGCCGGGAAGATGGTGCACCACCGGGATGCGATGGCGTCCCAGATGCTCGCCATTCCCGATTCCGGAAAGCTGCAGCAGTTGCGGCGAGCCGATCGCGCCGGCGGCGAGGATGGTTTCCTTGCTTGCCTCGACCGAGAATTTCTCGTTTCGGTGGACGAACTCGACTCCACGGGCCGAACGATTCTCGATCCCCAACTTCAAGACCGAAGCCCCGGTCATCACGGTCAAGTTTGCCCGGTGCATCACGGGACGCAGGAAGGCGTTGGTGGCGCTCCAGCGCCGCCCGCGCTTCTGGTTCATCTGGAAGTAGGCGCAGCCGAAGTTGTCGCCGCGGTTGAAGACCTTCACCGGCGGGATGCCGCACTCGGCCGCGGCCTCGCGCCAGGCGTCGATGATTTCCCAGCGCACGCGCGGGTCCTCGATGCGCACCTCGCCGCCGGCGCCGTAGCCGTCGGTGGCGCCGCGCTCGTAGTCTTCCAGCGACTGGAAGATCGGCAGCACGTCATCCCAGGACCAGCCGCGGTTGCCGAGCGCGGCCCAGTGGTCCCAGTCCTCCTTCTGGCCGCGCATGTAGATCATGGCGTTGATCGAGGAGCAGCCGCCGAGCACGCGCCCGCGCGCGTAGTGGATCGAGCGCCCGGCGAGGTGCTCGTCGGGCTCGGTCTTGTAGCACCAGTCGGTGCGCGGGTTGGCGATGCTGTAGAGGTAGCCGACCGGGATCTCGATCCAGAACCAGTCGTCCTTGCCGCCGGCTTCGAGCAACAGGACCCTGTTTTCAGGGTCTCGACTCAAACGATTGGCCAGGAGGCAACCCGCGCTCCCCGCGCCGACGATCACGTAGTCGAAGCTCCCGAGCTGCTGCACGGGAAAAAGCTTATACGATCGAACAAATGCTGCGGCTAGGGATTGACCTGGGCGGCACCAAGATCGAGGCGCTGGCGCTCGACGCTGACGGGCGCGAGGTGTTTCGCAAGCGCGTGCCGACGCCTCGGGACGATTACGCCGCGGCCATTTCAGCGGTGCAGTCCCTGGTGAATGAAATCGGCGAAGGCAGTGTCGGCATCGGTACCCCCGGAGCCTTGTCGCAGGTCACGGGCCTGGTCAAGAACTCGAATTCCACCTGCTTGAACGGCAGACCGTTCAAGCAAGACCTGGAGCGCGCGCTTGGCCGGGAGGTGAGGATCGAGAACGACGCGAACTGCTTCGCGCTGTCGGAGGCGGTCGACGGCGCGGGGAAGGGCGCGCGGGTGGTGTTCGGCGTGATCCTGGGCACCGGGGTCGGCGGCGGTATCGTGGTGGACGGAAAGATCATCCGCGGCGCGAACGCGATCGGCGGCGAATGGGGGCACAACCCGCTGCCCGCGCCGACCGCGGCCGACCTGCCGCATCCAAGCTGCTATTGCGGCCGTACAGGGTGCATCGAGGCATATCTGTCAGGTCGCGGGCTTTCGCTCGACCATGAAAAGCTTACCGGCGCGCGCCGTTCGCCCGAAGAAATCGTTTCTCTTGGAGATCAAGCGCTTGAAAGGTACGTGGAGCGGCTGGCGCGCGCGCTCGGGTCGGTGATCAACGTGCTCGACCCGGACGTGATCGTGCTCGGCGGGGGAATGTCGAACGTCGGCCGGCTGTACACTGAAGTGCCGCGCCTGTGGGGCCGGTATGTGTTCTCGGATCACGTGGCGACGCGCCTGGCGCGTCCGGTCCACGGCGACTCGAGCGGGGTCCGGGGAGCGGCGTGGCTTTGGAAAGACTAACGGGAGGAGATGATGAAAGCGCAACTGGTGCTGCTGTCGGTGATGTGCGCGTCTACCGCAGCCTTCGCGGGCCCGGAAAAGATCAAGTTTCCGAACGATTACCTGAAGGGCGTGCTCTACCAGACGCTCGATCGGCCCGACAACAAGCAGTACCGCGAGCTCTATGCGCCGGCCGCGGCGGTCGAGGCGGTGCGCAAGGGACAGCCGATCCCGGCGGTGTTCCTGCGCGGCCAGCGCGCCTCGATCACCCTCGACAAGCCCGGCGAGTACAACTACATCTGCGGGCTGCACCCGAGCATGAAAGGCGTCATCGAAGTGAAGTAGGTGAAGATTCACGCTGACAACGCTGCCGAATCGGCGTAGCTTCGGCAGCGTCCAAGGAGCCTCGGGGAGGTCGCATGATAGGCAGGTCATCGGCACTGGCGGCTGCCGCCGTTTTTTCGCTGGTCATCGCGGGTTGCGCAATACACGAGGGACACGAAGGGCCTGCGCGGCTCGGCAAGGTGAATTTCCCTGTTGAGTGCAACGCCGACGCCCAGCGCGAGTTCAACCTCGCGATGGCGTACTACCACTCGTTCGCCTGGCAGCACATCCAGGAGCCGCTCGAGCGCGTGCTGAAGGCGGATCCGGCCTGCGGCATGGCGCACTGGGCGCGGGCGCTCGCGAGCCTCGACAATCCGTTCACGTGGCCGGGCACCATCTCGGTGGCGACGCTCGACCGGGGGCCCGACCTCCTGGAGACGGCGCGCAAGACGGGCCTCAAGTCGCAGCGCGAGCGCGATTACGTCGACGCGCTGGCGGTGTTCTACCGCGACCGCGAGAAGCTCGATCACCGCACGCGCGCCAAAGCGCTCGAGAGCGCGCTGGAGCAGCTCATGCGGCGCTATCCCCAGGACAGCGAAGCGGCAATCCTGTACGCGCTGGTGCTTTCGGCCAATTTCGATCCCACGGACCGCAAGTACACCAACCAGCTCAAGGCGGCCACGGTGCTCGAGCCGATCTTCAAGCGGCAGCCCGAGCATCCCGGAGTCGCCCACTACCTGATCCACAGCTACGACTACCCGCCGATCGCCAGGCAGGGTCTCGACGCCGCGCGGCGCTACGACAAGATCGCGCCGGACGCGCCGCATGCGCTGCACATGCCGTCGCACATCTTCACGCGGGTGGGCGCGTGGAAGGAGTCGATCTCCTCCAACCGCGCATCGGCCAGTGCCGCTACCGACCGGACGTTCGACAAGTGGCATGCCTACGACTACATGGTCTACGCCCATCTGCAGCTCGGCGAGGACGCGGCCGCGCGCAAGGTAATCGCGGAGGCGCTCGCCAATCCGGCGCGCGTCGATCATTTCGCCACGGCGTACGCTTATGCGGCGATGCCCGCGCGCATCGCGCTCGAGCGCGCGGCCTGGAAGGACGCGGCAAAGCTGGAGCTCGCTCCCGGCGCGCCTTACCCCTGGGGCAAGTATCCGCAGGCCGAGTCGATCAACGCCTACGCTCGCGGCATCGGCGCGGCGCTGAGCGGCGACGCGGCGGGCGCGCGCGTCGAGCTTGCGCGGCTCGAGAAACTGCGCGACGTCGCCATGAGCCGCAAGATCGGCTACTGGGTGGAAGAGATCGCCATCCAGGCCGAGGTCGTGCGCGGCCTTGCTGCGTGCGCGGAAGGTAGGCGCGCGGAATGCACCGGCACGCTGCGCGCTGCGGCGGATCGCGAGGACCGGCTGGAGAAGCATGTCGTCACGCCCGGCCGGCTGGTCCCGGCACGCGAGATGCTGGCCGCGATGACGCTCGAATCGGGTGACGCCGCGACCGCGCTGCGCGAGTACGAAACCGTCGTCGAGCGCGAGCCCAACCGCCTGCGCACCTTCGCCGGTGCCGCGCAGGCGGCGGAGCGCGCGGGAGACAAGCAAAAGGCGGCCCGGTACGCGAGCCGGCTCGTTGAGCTTGCCAAGGGCGCCGACACCCAGCTCGCCGAGGTCGCGAACGCGAAGCGGCTGCTCGGCAGGTAAGGACCTAACGCGGCGGGTCTGAGCGGAACATGATGCGCGCGTAGCGCTGGTAGGTGAGGTAGGCCCACCCCCAGTCGAGCATCACGACCAGGCGGTTGCGGAAGTTGATGAGGAAGTAGATGTGCGCGACCAGCCACACCAGCCACGCCGGGAAGCCCGACAGCTTCACCTTGCCCAGCATCGCCACCGCGGCGTTGCGGCCGATGGTGGCGAGCTGGCCGTAGTCGCGGTAGCGGAAGGGTGTGGTCGGTTTTCCCTCGATTGACTTCCTGATGTTGAGGGCGGCATGACGTCCCATCTGCTTGGCGGCGGGCGCGATGCCGGGAACGCCGTCGACGGCGGCAAGGTCGCCGGCTACGCAGATCTCGGGATGCCCGGGCACGGACAGGTCGGGCTCAACGCGCACCCGGCCGGCGCGGTCGAGCGGCACTCCGAGGCCCGCGCCCAGCGGCGACGCCGCGACGCCGGCCGCCCAGATCACGGTTTTCGCGGCGATCCTTTCCGCCCCGAGGGAAACCCCGTCGGCATCGACGCCGGTGACCATCCGGCCGCACCATGCCGTCACGCCCAGGCGCTCGAGCTGGAGCTGCGCCTTGCGCGACAGGTCGGGCGCGTAGGCCTGGAGCACGCGCGCGGTCCCCTCGACCAGCACCACGCGCGCGCTGTGCGGGTCGATGCGCCGGAACTCGCCGCGCAGCGTGTGGCGCGCGATCTCGGCGAAGGTGCCGGCCAGCTCGACGCCGGTGGGGCCGCCGCCGACCACCACGAACGTGAGCCAGGCGGCGCGCCGCGCCGCGTCGTTCTCCCGCTCTGCGCGCTCGAAGGCGAGCAGCACGCGGCGGCGGATCTCGAGCGCGTCGTCGAGCGTCTTGAGCCCCGGCGCGAATGGCGCCCAGCCGTCGTGCCCGAAATAGCTGTGCGTGGTGCCGGTGGCGACGATGAGCCGGTCATATGGAATCATGCCGCCGTCTTCCAGAAGGACCTGCTTTTCGTTGACCGCGATCTGCCGGGCGTCGCCGAGCAGGACCGTGGCGTTACGCTGGTCGGCGAGGATGTGCCGGATGGGAGCCGCGATCGACGGGGCCGAAAGGCCGGCGGTGGCGACCTGGTAGAGCAGCGGCGTGAACAGGTGGTGATTGGTGCGGTCGAGAACGGTGAGCTCGACCGGCGCCTTGCGCAGCGCCTGCGCTGCCCACAGGCCGGCGAAGCCGCAGCCGAGGATCAGGACACGGGGCAGGACGGCCTCTATTGGAAGTAGGCGACCGGCGCGGCGGTGCCCTTGATCTGGCTGCGGTGCATGCGCCGGATCGTGGCCTTGTCGAACTCGTCGCGCCGGTGCATCGTGCTGTAGTTGCTCCAGATCAGCAGGTCGCCGACCTGCCAGCGGTGCTCGTAGACGTTCGTGGGGCGGAAAGCGTGCTGCCACAGCTCGTCGAGGAGAGCCTCGGAATCGTCCAGCGGCAGGCCCATCACGTACGCGCGCGGCCGCCGCCCGAGGAACAGCGCCGGCTTGCCGGTGCCGGGATCGCGGATCACGGCGGGATGCGGGTGGCCCCTGGCGGTCACCGGGTTGGGATCGTCCTCGACACCCTTGCGCAGATTACCGCCCGAATCGCGCGTGCCGTCGTGCTTGATCCGCAACGTCTTCAGGCGCTCCTTCAGCGCCGCAGGCAGGCGCTCGTACGCTGCGCACATCCCCGCCGCCCACGTGTTGCCGCCCCAGGCGGGGAGCCTGCGCGCGAGCAGCATCGAGGCGATCGGCGGCACCGGCAGGTAGCTCATGTCGGTGTGCCAGACCGCCTCGCTGTAGCCGAGCGCGCCGAGCGGCTCGCCGCCGGCATCGACCTCGTTCGAAACCACATACAGGTCGGGGAATCCGGGGACGTTCTTGCGGCCTACCCCCTGGTTGGGAGGCGGGTCGAGCTCGCCGAAGCGCTTCGAGAATGCTTCGAACTGCGCATCGGTCATCGCCTGCTGCCCGCGCACCAGCATCGCGCCCTGCGCTTTCCATAGCTGATGCAATTCAGAAAAGTTCCTCTCGTCGAGAGAGGACAGGTCGACGCCCTCGAGCGCGATGCCGAACACGTCGGTGAGCTTGCGGGCCCGCATTACTCGGCCTGGATGTTGGCGTGCTTCACCACCGCGCGCCACTCGGCGATCTCGCGCGTCACCATCCGCCCGAGCGCCTCGGGCGTCGAGCCCACGCCGTCGGCGCCCTGCTCGAGCAGCTTCGCCTTGACCTCCGGCCTCGCGACCACCGCCGCTATCTCCCGGTTCAGACGTGACACCACCTCGTCGGGCGTTTTCGCAGGCGCGAACACGGCGTACCACGAATCCACCTCGAAATCCTTGAGGCCGGTGGCCTCGGCGACGGTGGGCACGTCGGGCAGGATCGAGGTGCGTTTCAGCGTGCTGACCGCGAGCGGGCGCAGCCGCCCGGCGCGCACCTGCGACATCGCGGCCGGGATCGACACGATGAGCAGCGGCACGTCGCCCGCCATCGTCGCGGCCACGGCGGGGCCGCCGCCGCGGTACGGGATGTGGACCATGTAGACGCCGAGCTTGAGCTTCAGGAGCTCGCCCGCCATGTGGCTCGGCGAGCCGATGCCCACCGACGCGTAGTCGATCCTGCCGGGGCTGCGCTTCATGAACGCGACCAGTTCCGCGAAAGTCCGGTAGGGCGTGCCGGGATGCACGGCGAAGAGCTGCGGCAGAGAGGCGACCACCGAGACCGGGCGGAAATCGCGCTCGGTATCGAACGGCAGGCTCTTGTAGAGCACCGGATTGATCGAGTGCGACGACAGCGTGAAGAGCAGCGTGTGTCCGTCGGGAATCGCCTTGGCCGCGACGGCGGTGCCGACCGAGCCCCCGGCGCCGCCGCGGTTCTCGATCACGATCGGCTGCCCGAGCTGCTTCGACAGCGGTTCCTGGTAGATGCGCGCGATGACGTCGGTGCCGCCGCCGGGAGGATAGGGAACGATGAACGTGACCGGCCGGGTCGGCCACGCCCAGGCCGTCGTCGCGGCGAGCGCCAGCGCGACACCAGCGAGAATTGCTCGTAGCATCGTTCTCATTCTAAATGGAACAGCTGCGTACGGGACTGTCCGGCACGGCCGAACTGCTGGTGGGCGAGGAGCACACCGCGCCGCGCATCGGCAGCGGCAAGGTCCACGTCCTCGCCACGCCGGTGATGATCAACCTGTTCGAGGCCGCGGCGCTCGCCGCGATCGAGCACCTGCTGCCGCCCGGCTACCAGAGCCTCGGCACGCACCTCGACGTGCGCCACATCGCCGCCACTCCGGTCGGCATGCGCGTACGCGCTACAGCCGAGGTAACCAACGTAGAGGGCCGCACGATTACGTTCAAGGTCTCTGCTTCCGATCAAACCGAGTTGATCGGCGAAGGCATCCACGAGCGCGTGGTGGTCAACGTCGCCAAATTCGACCAGCGGGTGCAACGCAAGATCAGGGGTGGAACGTAAGGACGGCGAAGAACGCCGCCAGCCCGAGCGCCGGCCACAGCCAGCCGATCTCGCGCCAGGCGATGCGGTTGCGTCCCTGCGCGATCGCGACGAAGGGAATGTGCGAGGTCGCGGCGGCGAAGCGCGGCCAGTCCGGGTTCGCCTTCTTCCTCGCGTCCATGAAGAGCGTGCCGACGCCGGCGAGGACCACGAAGGCGCCGAAGAACACGAGCGACTTCGAGTCACCGCGCGCGACGATGTGCGCCGCGGCCCACAGCATGAATCCCCACATGATGGGGTGGCGCGTGATGCGGATCATGCCGCGCGCGGGATCCTCGCTCTTCAGCAGCCTGTCGGCGCCGACGATGGTCGGGTTGCGCCAGAAGCCGCAAGCGAGCAGGATGAACGCCACCGGCATCAGCACGAAAGTTATTTCTCTGATTCCAACCCATAACAGCTCGCGCGGCGCGTGCACGTACGCCCAGACCATCCAGCCGAGCGTGGCGAAAGCGACCAGCGAGTAGACACCGACGTACGGCCATTGGCCGAGGGCGGCGACCAGCTTCGGCCGCAGCGGGGTGCTGGCGACGAAGTGCGTGGCGAGGAAAGCGATCGTTGCTGCGACGAGCATCGTCATGGCCTGCCTCCCTTGTCAGGGGGTCATGCTAGCGCCTTGGCCACGATCTCGGCGACGTCCTTCGAGAGCCTCGGCGCGTCGCGGATGCGCTCCAGTTCTTTTTTTGCAAAAGATTTTCTTGTTTCGTCGAAGCGCCGCCAGCGGTCGAACGACCGGGCCATGCGCGCCGCGACCTGGGGATTCAGGGCGTTGAGCGCGACGATCTGGTCGGCCAGGAACGCATAGCCCTCGCCCGCGGCGGCGTGGAAGCGCACGTGGTTCGCCGCGAAGCTGCGGATCAGCGCGTACACCTTGTTCGGCACCTTGAGGTCGAACGCGGGATGGCGCAGCAGCTCGCGCACGCGCGCCAGCGTGGACGGGAGCCGCGAGCCCGCCTGCACCGCGAGCCACTTGTCGAGCACCAGCGGCTCGTCCTGCCACTTCGCATGGAAGGCATCGAGCGCGGGGGCGCGCTCCGGGCAGTCGAGGTTGGCGAGAGCGCCGAGCGCGGCCATCGCGTCGGTCATGTTGTCGGCGCGGCGGAACTGCTCGTAGGCGAGGCTCGACATGCCGAGCTCGGCCAGGTAGCCGAGGCACAGGTTGCGCAGGGAGCGCCGGCCGATGGACTGCGCGTCGGGGGAGTAGGGGGTTGCGGATTGAAGGGACTGGTAGCTGGAGAGCAGCTCTTCCCTCAGCGACTCTGCCAAAGCCCGGCGCAACGCATTGCGCGACGCGTGCAGCCGGTCGGGGTCGACCACGTCCATCTGCTCGGCGAGGAAGGTTTCCGCGGGCAGCGTGAGCGCCTCGGCGACGAACGCCGGGTCCGGGTCGCGCAGCACGTTGCGCGCCGCCTCGACGAACGCCGCCGACGGCTGGCCGCCTTTCTCGAGGATGATCGAGCACGCGAGGCGCTGGCCGGCCTCCCAGCGGCTGAACGGGTCGTCGTCGTGCGCCATCAGGTGCAGCAGGTCCGCCTCGCTGTACGGGTAGTCGAGGATCACAGGCGCCGAGAACTCGCGCAGCAGCGAGGGCACCGGCCTGCTCTTTGCCGGGAAGGTGAATTTCTCTTCCCTCTTCCGCAGGGATAGAACCTGCTCCCGCTCCCCGACCTTGACGGCGAACGGGATGTGGAACGGCGGGTCCATCGACTGCTTCACAGTCAGGGTGAAGGCCTTGTTCTCGAATGAGCCTGCAACATCCAGAACAGGAGTGCCCGCCACGTCGTACCAGCGCTTGAACTGCTGCAGGTCGATGCCCGAGGCATCCTGCATCGCCTGCACGAAGTCGTCGCAGGTCACCGCCTGGCCGTCGTGGCGCTGGAAGTAAAGGCGCATGCCGGCCTGGAACTTCTCCTCGCCGAGCAGCGTGTGCTGCATGCGCACCACCTCGGCGCCCTTTTCGTACACCGTCATGGTGTAGAAGTTGCGGATCTCCAGGTACGACTGCGGGCGCACCGGGTGGCGCATCGGGCCGGCGTCCTCGGGGAACTGGCCGGCGCGCAGCGAGCGCACCTCCTGGATGCGGGTGACCGCGCGCGAGTAGGTGTCCGCGCCGTACTCCTGGTCGCGGAACACGGTCAGGCCTTCCTTGAGCGAGAGCTGGAACCAGTCGCGGCAGGTGACGCGGTTGCCGGTCCAGTTGTGGAAGTACTCGTGCGCCACCACGCGGTCGATGTTCAGGTAGTCGACGTCGGTCGCGGTGTCGGCGCGCGCCAGCACGTAGCGCGTGTTGAAGATGTTGAGGCCCTTGTTCTCCATCGCGCCGGAGTTGAAGTCGCCCACCGCGACGATCTTGTACTCCTCGAGGTCGAGCTTCAGGCCGAAGCGCTCCTCGTCCCAGGCGATGGCGCGCTTCAGGCAGTCCATCGCCCAGCCGGCCTGGTCGAGCTTTCCGGGTTCCACGTAGATGAACAGCCTTTTGGACTTGTATTCATCTTTCAAGACCTCAAGCTTGGCCGCCACCAGCGCGAAGAGGTACGAGGGCTTGGGGAAGGGGTCCTCGAACCGGGCGAAATGCCGGCCGCCGGGCTCGGTCCCGCTCTCCTTGAGATTTCCATTCGAAAGCAGGACCGGGTATTTCGCGGCATCGGCGTGCACCGTGGTGGTGTAGCGCGCCATCACGTCGGGGCGGTCGATGAACCAGGTGATGCGCCGGAAGCCCTGCGCCTCGCACTGGGTGACGAAGCCGTGCTGCGTCGCGTACAGGCCCTCCAGCCTGGTGTTCTTCTGGGGGTGGATCCGGCTGACGGTTTCCAGCGTGAACCGGTCGGGGACATCGGGAATGGTCAGCTTTTCCGCCGTCACGGAATGCCGGGGTTCATTCCCGTTCAACACGAGCGAAACCAGCTCGAGCTCGTCGCCGTCGAGGACCAGCGGGCCGGGCGCGTTGCGGCGGATCTCGAGCCTCGCGCGCACCAGCGCGTGGTCTTCGCGGATGTCGACGTCGAGGTCGATCGAATCGACGCGGAATGGGGGTGGCGCGTAATCCTTGAGGTGGATTACCCGGGCCTCAGCCTCTCGCATCCCCCATTTTAAGGGGCGGGGTCAACCCGCCGCCGCCGCGCGTGAGCCCTTGTTTCGCTTGCGCTTTTCGGGAGCTACGTGCCGATCTTGCGGTCTCTGAGCGCCCCGCCGAGCTGGGGCTCGTAGCGGCCGCGCTTGGGGGACGCGGGTGCGGCGGGAACGGGCTCGCCCTCGGCGGCCATGCGGGCGCGGGCTTCCTGCATCTGCGCTTCGCGCTCCTTGGCGATCGGGGCCGGGAGCGGCGCCGCGCCATAAGCGGGGCGACCGCGGCGCTGTCCGTTCAAGCGCGGGGAATTCGGGCTCTGACCCCGATTTGCGTGACGCTTCTGCTCGGGGCGCCTTTGCTGCGGGCGCTGCTGGTGTCGCGGCTGATGCTGGCGTTGCTCGTGCTGCGGCTCTTGGCTGCGGGTGCCGGACTCGAAGCCCGGGATGACGCGCTCGTCGACTTTGCGGTTCATCAGGCGCTCGATGGCGGCCATGAGAGAGCGCTCTTCGTGGCTGACCAGCGACACCGCCTCGCCTTCGACACCGGCGCGGCCGGTGCGGCCAATGCGGTGGACGTAGTCCTCGGCGACGTGGGGCATGTCGAAATTCACCACGTGCGGCAGCGCCTCGATGTCGAGGCCGCGCGCAGCGATGTCGGTGGCGACCAGGACGCGCAGCTCGTTGTCCTTGAAGCGCTTGAGCGTCCGGGTGCGGTGGTTCTGGGCCTTGTTGCCGTGGATGGCGTCGGCCTCGATGCCGGCGCGCTCGAGCTGCTGCGCGAGCCGGTTGGCGCCGTGCTTGGTGCGGCAGAAGACCAGCACCTGGCGCCAGTCGTTCGACTTCACCAGGTGCGCGAGGAGCTCGCGCTTGCGGTCGTGGCTCACCGGGTGCTGGACCTGCGCGACGAGCTCGGCCGGGGTGTTGCGCCGTGCGACTTCGACGGTCGCCGGGCTCTTCATGAAGGAAGCCGCGAGCTTGCGGATCTCGTCGGGGAAGGTGGCGGAGAAGAGCAGGTTCTGGCGCGTCGCCGGCAGGAGCGCGAGGATCCTGCGGATGTCGTGGATGAAGCCCATGTCGAGCATGCGGTCGGCTTCGTCCAGCACCAGGATCTCGACCTGGCGCAGGTCCACGGTCTTCTGCTGCACATGGTCGAGCAGGCGGCCGGGCGTGGCAACGAGGATGTCGACGCCACGGCGCAGCGCGTCCACCTGCGGCTGCATGCCGACGCCGCCGAAGACGATCGTGCTCTTGACTGAGAGGTGCTTGCCGTAGGTGCGGAAATCCTCCTCGACTTGCGCCGCGAGCTCCCGCGTGGGCGTCACGATGAGGGCGCGCACCGGGTGACGGGCCGGGGAATGGCTCGTGTTCGACCGGGTCGAGAGTTTTTGAAGAATGGGCAAGGCAAAGCCGGCGGTCTTGCCGGTGCCAGTCTGCGCGGCGCCGAGCAGGTCGCGTCCCGAGAGCACGACCGGGATCGCCTGCGCCTGGATGGGGGTGGGTTGGGTATAGCCTTGCTCCGCGACAGCGCGGAGCAGCTCGGCGCGAAGGCCGAGTAAATCAAACGACGTGGTAATGGATTTCTCCTGCACTCGGCCTGGGAAGGAGGACCCTTCGACCGGTTCAGGCAGATGCGTTTTTAGCTTGTTATTGAGCGATCCAGGATGGACCGCTTAAAACGACTGAGACGCTAACCGGAAATACGCGTAACAGAAAGCTGGCGCGAATTATACCCGGGAAACCCTACTTCGGGTGGCTGACGCGGTAGGCCTCCACCGATCGCAGCAGGCGCACCAGGGCCTGCGCCCCTTTCGGCGTCGCGTCCCAGGTCCTCAGCGCCGCCCGGATCACCGCCTGCCGCGCCTGGAGATCTGCGCTAGCCCCCGACTCCCGTTTCTGTGGCCGGCGGGCGTATTCGAGGAGCTTCCTCACGTTCGGCGAAACGCGCTTGAACTGGCCGCGCAGCAGGCGCGACACCTGTCCCTGGTGGATGCCGGTGCGCGCCGCCACCTCGACCGTCTGCGCGCGCCTGCCGAGCGCCGCGAGGACGCGCCGGGCCCGGGCGAGGCGTCGCGCCTGCCCTTTGACATTGATTTGCATTTTGCATATTGTCCGGCATATGCACACTCAACTCAAGCCTCCTGAAACGCCGGGCGCCGCGCCGCGGCAGACGGCGGTGCTGTTCGCCAGCGTGGCCGGGCCGGCGGATTCCGGGCCCCCGGACAAGGAGATGCGCCTGCTGGTGGACACGCTCGGGCAGGCAGTGGACTTGAGCGGCGGGCGCATCGTCAACCGCCGCGACGGCGAGGTGATGGCGCTGTTCGCTACGCCGGACGCGGCTGCGACGGCCGCCATGCGCATGCATGCCTACGCCGAGGCGCTGGCGCAGAAGAAGCAGGTCGGCATCGGGGTGCGCATCGGCTTTCACAGCGGCCCGGTGAAGCAGCGCGGCGAAAACATCTTCGGCGACACGGTGAACCTGGCGCTGCAGCTCGTCGAGCAGGCGCAGAGCGGCCAGATCGTCACTTCCGAGAGCACCGCGGCGGGCTTGAGCCCCGCGGTGCAGGAGCGCGTGCGCCCGCTCGGGCACTTGCAGCCCAAAGGGTCGCCGGAGCGCGTGCTGCTGGGCGAGCTGGTCTGGCGCAAGGGGCCTTACGACGCCAGGGCGGCGATCATCGCGGCGCCGGCGGCCGAGCGCGCCGTGCTATGGCTGCGCTACCGCGGGACCGAGATCGTGCGCCGCAGGGAAGGCGACGCCACTACCTTTGGCCGGGAAGAGGACTGCGATGTCGTCATCGCCGGCCAGGCGGCATCGCGCCGCCATTGCACCATCGAGCGGCGCAACGCAAAGTTCACCCTGACCGATCACAGCACCAACGGCACCTTCGTCGCACCGGAGAACCAGCCGGAGGCCGCGGTGCGCTCGGCGGCGGTCGTGCTTTGCGGGCGCGGCGCCATCGGGATCGGTCAGTCCTGCGTCGTTGCCACCGATATCGTCACGTACGCATGCGGGTGATCCGCGCGCCTGCGCCCAGGGCCGGCAGCTCGTTCGCGGCAAGCGCGCCGAGCACGATCATTCCGCCCAGCAGCGTCGACCCGGCGGGGACTTCGCTCGCCCCCAGCCATGCCCACAGCGGCCCCAGCACCACCTCCAGCAGCCCGAGCAGCGCGATCTCCGGCGCGAGCAGCGTGCGGCTCGCGATCACCAGCAGCACACACGGCAGCCCGAGCTGAAAGATCCCGAGAAACGCGAGCAGCAGCGCATCTTTCACCGAAGCCTGTAACGGCAACGCCGGCCCCAGGGCAACCAGGCAGGACAGCGCGCCGCCCAGCATCACCGCGGGAATGAGGTCCAGCTTCGCCGCGCTGCCGCGCAGGACTACGACGTTGATCGCCGCAGCCACCGGGATGAGGAAGGCGATCGCCATCCCCAGGAAGTGCTTTTCCAGGGAAAACCCGAACATGAAAGCGATGCCCGCAGCCGCCGCACCGGCGGCGAGCCATGTGCGCACCGGCACCGGGTCCTTCAGGAAAATGCTCGCCAAGATCGCGGTGAGCAGCGGGCTGACGCTCATCACCACCAGCGTGTTCGCGGTGGTGGTGAGGGAAAGCGCGAACAGGAAGGCGGTGAACATGATCGCCCACATCAGGCCGGAGACAAGGCCCGGCAGGCCGGCGGCGCGGACCGAAGCCCACGGATTGGCCCTTCTTAATATGAGATACGAAAAGACAAGAGCGAAGGCGAACAGGCTGCGCCAGAACACCTGCTCGAAGGGCTGGGCGCGCTCGATGTGGCGCGTCACCACGCCGGCGCTGCTCCACAGCACCGGCGCCGCGACCATCAGCGCCACCGCTGCGCCTCGCGTCATGCCTGCCGCTCGGCGAGGAAGCCTTTCAATGCGTGGGCGGTATGACCGCTACCCATGCCTTCAAGAACTCCTTGATAGACCACCTTGCCGCCGCCGTCGCCGCCTTCAGGCCCGAGGTCGATGATCCAGTCGGCCTCGGCGATCACGTCCAGGTTGTGCTCGATCACGACCACCGTATTGCCCGCGTCCACCAGGCGATGCAGCACGCGGAGCAGCTTCTCGACGTCGGCCATGTGCAGGCCGACGGTGGGCTCGTCGAGCACATATAAGGTGGTAGTTGAACTGGTCTTGGATAATTCATAAACGAGCTTTATTCGCTGAGCTTCGCCTCCGGACAGCGTCGGGCTCTGCTGCCCGAGCGTAAGGTAGCCGAGGCCGACGTCCTGCAGCAGCGTCAGGCAGCGATGGATCGAAGGATGGGCGGCGAAGAAGCCGACCGCCTCGTCGACGCTCAGCGCGAGCACTTCGCCGACGGTCTTGCCGCGCAGCCCGACCTGCAGCGTCTCGGGATTGAAGCGCGCGCCGCCGCAGCCTTCGCAGGTCACGCGCACGTCCGGCAGGAAGGACATCTCGATCTTCTTCAGCCCCTGGCCTTGGCAGACTTCGCAGCGCCCGCCCCTGGTGTTGAACGAGAAGCGGCTCGCGCTCCAGCCGCGCATGCGCGCCTCGGTGGTGTCGGCGAACAGCCGGCGGATGGCGTCCCAGAAGCCGACGTAGGTCGCCGGGCACGAGCGCGGCGTCTTGCCGATCGGCGTCTGGTCGACCTCCAGCACGCGCTCGATTCGCTCGCGGCCCTTGATCGACCTGCAGCCGACCGCCGCTTTTTGCAGGAACGATTCATAGAGCACATCGCGGGCAAGGGTCGATTTCCCGGAGCCCGACACGCCGGTCACGGCGATCAGGCGGCCGAGCGGGAGGCGCACGTCGATGCTCTTGAGGTTGTGGAGCTTCGCCTTCTGGATCTCCAGGCCGTCGGTATTTCTCGAAACCGCCCGCCGCGGCTGCAGCGGATGCCTCAGGGGGGCATTGAGAAAACGCCCCGTGACCGAAGCGGGATTCGCCGCCAGCTCGTCGGCATCGCCCTGCGCCACCACCTCGCCGCCGAGCTTGCCCGCGCCCGGGCCGAGGTCGACCACGTGCTGCGCGCGCCGGATGGTGTCCTCGTCATGCTCGACCACCACCAGCGAGTTGCCCTTCGCGCCGAGCTTCTCGAGCACCTCGAGCAGGATGCGGTTGTCGCGGTGGTGCAGGCCGATGGTCGGCTCGTCGAGGATGTAGCACACGCCGCGCAGGTTCGAGCCGAGCTGCGCCGCGAGGCGGATGCGCTGCGCCTCGCCGCCGGAGAGCGTCGGCGCCGAGCGGTCGAGCGTGAGGTAGCCGAGGCCGACTTCGCGGAGGAAGCCGAGGCGCGAGCGCAGCTCGGCGACGATGTCGCGGGCAATCTCAGCTTCTCGATTTTTCAAGGAAACACCCTGGAAGAGGTTTTTCAAGGCGTCAATCGGTTGTCCCGCGTACTCGGCGATGCTCTTTCCCTGCCAGCGCACCGCCAGCGCCTCGCGGTTGAGGCGCCGGCCTGCGCACTCGGGGCAGGCCTCGTCGATCTCGAGCCATTCGATCCAGGAATCGAGCACGTTGTCCTCGGCGCCGGTGCGCGCGCGCTCGTCGCTCCACTCGACGTCGTCGATCTGCAGGCCGGTGCCGTAGCAGGCGGCGCACCAGCCGTGCTTCGAGTTGTACGAGAACAGGCGCGGGTCGAGCTCCGGGAAGCTGCGGCCGCAGGAGCGGCAGGCGCGCCGGGTGGAGAGAACCTGCAGCTCCTTGCCGGCCAGCACATGCACCACGCCCTTGCCGACCGCCAGGGTCCTGGCGAGCAGCTGGCGCAGCTCGGCCTCCTTCTTCGGATGAACGAGGGCTTCTCCGACCGGAAGCTCGATCGTGTGTTCCTTGAAGCGGTCGATGCGCGGGAAGGGCCGTGTCGGCAGCAGCTTGCCGTCGACGCGCAGGCTCCAGTAGCCCCTGGACAGCGCCCACTTGGCGAGGTCGGTGTAGACGCCCTTGCGGTTGAGCACCAGCGGCGCGAGCAGGAGGATTTTTTGGCCCCGGTATTGCTTCAGCAGTCTCGCCGCGATGATTTCTTCGCTCTGCGGCTCGATCGGCACGTCGCAGTCCGGGCAGTGCTGGGTGCCGAGCTTCACGAACAGCAGGCGCAGGAAATGATGCACCTCGGTGAGCGTGCCGACGGTCGACTTGCGCCCGCCGCGACTGGTGCGCTGCTCGATCGCCACCGTCGGCGGGATGCCGAAGATGGCGTCGACGTCCGGGCGCGAGGCGGCCTGCACGAACTGGCGCGCATAGGCGTTCAGCGACTCGAGATAGCGCCGCTGCCCCTCGTTGAACAGGATGTCGAAGGCGAGCGTCGACTTGCCCGAGCCCGACACGCCCGTGACCACGGTGAAGCGGCCGCGCGGGATCTCGACGTCGATGCTCTTCAGGTTGTGCTCGCGCGCGTTGTGGATGCGGATGGCGTTGCCGAGGTAGCGGGCAGGGGGCTCCTTCACTGCCGCCGGCTTCTTGAACGCTTCTTCATATTCGCGTAAGGCTTTCCCGGTGTGGGACGAAGGATGGTCCCTCACGTGTTCAGGAGTACCTTCGCAGACGAGCTCGCCGCCGGCATCGCCGCCCTCCGGCCCGAGGTCGAGGACCCAGTCCGCGGAGCGGATCACGTCCAGGTTGTGCTCGATCACGACCAGCGAGTGTCCTGCCGACAGCAGCTGGCGGAACGCGCGCAGCAGCTTGGCGACGTCGTCGAAGTGCAGGCCGGTGGTCGGCTCGTCGAAGAGAAACAGAGTTGAATCTGAAACCTTGTCTGCATCTGCCAGGTGCCCGGCCAGCTTCAACCGCTGCGCTTCGCCGCCGGAAAGCGTCGGCACCGGCTGGCCGAGGCGCAGGTACTCGAGCCCGACGTCGATCAGCGGCGCGAGGCGGGCCACCACCGCCTCGCTCCTGCGGAAGAAGCGCGCCGCCTCGGACACGGTCATCTGCAGCACGTCGGCGATCGACTTGCCCTCGATGCGCGCTTCGAGGATCTCGTCGCGGTAGCGCCTGCCGTCGCAGTCGGGGCAGCGCAGGTATACGTCCGACAGGAACTGCATCTCGACGTGCTCGAAGCCGCAGCCCGAGCAGGTCGGGCAGCGGCCGTTGCCCGAGTTGAAGCTGAAGGTGCCGGGCGTGTAGCGCCGCTCTTTGGCGGTGGGAGTTCTTGAAAATAAAACCCTGATTTCCTCGAACGCCCCTACGTAGCTCGCCGGGTTCGAGCGCGTCGTCTTGCCGATCCGCGACTGGTCCACCATCACCACGCCGTCCACTTTCCCGGCGCCGCGCAGCGCGCGGTGCGCGCCCGGCGCCTCGGTCGGCTTGCCTTTCGACTTGAGCAGCGCGGCGTACAGGACATCCTGCACCAGCGTCGACTTGCCCGAGCCGGAGACGCCGGTCACGCAGACCAGGCGCTGCAGCGGGATGCGCACGTCGACGTTCTTGAGGTTGTGCGCGGACGCGCCGAGGATCTCGATGAATTCCCGGGGCTGCCGGGCAGGCTGGGTCCCGGCAGCGACACGCTTGCCCGCGAGGTAGTCCCCGGTCAGGGTGCCCGCGGAGCGAAGCTTTTGCGCCGGGCCGAAGAACACGATTTCGCCGCCGCGCTCTCCCGGTCCCGGCCCCATGTCCAGGATGCGGTCGGCGGCGAACATGATCTGCGGGTCGTGCTCGACCACGACCAGCGTGTTGCCCGCGTCGCGCAGGCGCTTCATCACCTCGATGACCCGGCCCATGTCGCGCGGGTGCAGGCCGATCGACGGCTCGTCGAGCACGAACAGCGTGTTGACGAGCGACGTGCCGAGCGCGGTGGTCAGGTTGATGCGCTGCACCTCGCCGCCCGACAGCGTGCGCGACTGGCGGTCGAGCGTGAGGTAGCCGAGGCCGACGTCGCACAGGTAGCGCAGCCGGGTGCGGATTTCCTTGAGCAGCAGATCCGTCGCTTCATCCTGGGAGTTGATTTTTTCAAAGAATTCTCTGGTACCGGTGATCGGCTGCAGCACCAGGTCGTGGATCGACTTGCCCTCGAGCTTCCACAGCAGCCCCTCGGGCTTGAGCCGCGTGCCGAGGCAGGCGACGCATTCGGTGTAGGCGCGGTACTTCGAGAGCAGCACCCGGATGTGCATCTTGTAGGCCTTGCTCTCGAGCCACCTGAAGAAGCGGCGCACGCCGTACCACACGCCGGGCCACGATTTCCTCCAGCTCACCCATTCGGGTTCTCCTTCAAGAACCCAGGTCTTCTGATCGGAAGTGAGCTCGTGCCATGCCGTGTCGAGCGGAATGCGGCGCTTCTTCGCGTACTTTTCCAGGTCGTCCTGGCACTCCTTGAAGCTCGCGGTCTGCCAGGGCCGCACCGCGCCGCCTTTCAGGCTGAGCGATTCATCCGGAACCACCAGCCCGAAGTCGACCCCGATCACCCGGCCGAAGCCGCGGCAGGTCTCGCAGGCGCCGAGCGGCGAGTTGAACGAGAACATCGCCGGTGTGGGGTCGGCGTAGTGGATGTCACAGTCCGGGCAATGCAGATCGGACGAATACCGAAAAACAGGGACAGACCACGTTTTCCCTTGATCCCCTGACAAGGGGGTCGCAAGCTCCGCGAGCGGGGGGTTCTGCGTGGAAAACGTGGTCTGTCCCTGATTTTGGGGATAGATGTTGACCTTTCCCTGCCCGAACTTGAGGGCGGACTCGAGCGCCTCGGTGACGCGCGCGCGCTCCTGCGGCGAGACGCGCACGCGGTCCTGGATGACTTCGAGCAGGGTTTTCGAGCGCGAGTGCAGGCGGGTGTAGCCCTGGCGCTGCAGCAGCTCCTCGACTTCTTTTTCGCTGAAATTCTTCGGGATCGGGACGGGGAAGGTGATAATGAGCCGTGAATCGGGCCTTTTCAGAAGATCCGCAAAAATCGAAGAAGCGGTATCGCGCACCACCGGCTTGCCGCAGCCGCGGCAGTGGAGCTTCGCCCCGCGCGCAAACAGCAGCTTGAGGTGGTCGTTCAGCTCGGTCATCGTGCCGACCGTCGAGCGCGAGGTGCGCACCGGGTTGGTCTGGTCGATGGCGATGGCCGGCGGGATGCCCTCGACCGCCTCGACCTGGGGCTTGTCCATGCGGTCGAGGAACTGGCGCGCGTAGGGGCTGAAGGTCTCGACGTAGCGCCGCTGCCCCTCGGCGTAGAGCGTGTCGAACACGAGCGAAGACTTGCCCGAGCCCGAAACGCCGGTCACCACGACCAGCTCGCCGGTCGGGATCGCGAGGTTGAGGTGCTTTAGGTTGTTCTGGCGGGCGCCGCGGATGACAATGGCGTCGCCGGGGACTTGCTCATGCTTCACCGACTCGCATTTTATCTGCTGCTGGGCCTGATGGGTGGGCCGGTGTCGGCGCAAACCGCGCCGCCGGTGTTCGTCGTGCCGCTCGAAGGCGCGATCGGGCCGGCGAGCGCGGATTTCGTCGGCCGCGCGATCAAGCGCGCGGCGAAGGACAAGGCGCAGCTCGTCGTGGTGCGCATGGACACGCCCGGCGGCCTCGACACCTCGATGCGCGAGCTGATCAAGGACATCCTCGCCTCGCCGGTGCCGGTGGCCACCTTCGTCGCGCCGAGCGGGGCGCGCGCCGCGAGCGCCGGCACCTTCATCCTGTATGCCAGCCATTTTGCGGCGATGGCGCCGGGCACCAACGTCGGGGCCGCGTCGCCGGTGGCCATCGGCGGACCTCCCCAGAAAGAGGAGAAAAAGGGAAAGGAGAAGTCTTCCGACCCGGTCGACACCATGACCCGCAAGATTACCAACGACGCCGTGGCCTATATCAGAGGCCTGGCCCAGATGCGCGGCAGGAACGCCGACTGGGGCGAGCGCGCGGTGCGCGAGGCGGCGAGCCTGCCGGCGCAGGAGGCGCTCAAGCTGAAGGTGATCGACTACGTCGCGGTGGACGTGCCCGATCTCCTGAAGAAGCTCGGCAAGGCGGACGCGCCGGTGGTCGAGGTCGCGGTCGACTGGCGCACCAAGGTGCTCGGCGTGATCACGCACCCGGCGATCGCCTACATCATGATCCTCCTCGGCATCTACGCGCTCATCTTCGAGTTCACCAACCCCGGCCTGGTGCTGCCCGGCGTGGTCGGCACGATCTGCCTGCTGCTCGCGCTCTACGCCTTCCACCTGCTGCCGGTGAACTACGCCGGGCTCGCGCTCATCGTCCTGGGCATCGCCTTCATGGTGGCCGAGGCGTTCTTCCCCGCGTTCGGCTCGCTCGGCGTCGGCGGCCTGATCGCGTTCGTCATCGGCTCGGTGATCCTCTTCGACGAGGCCGCGCTGCCGGGCTTCGAAATTCCCTACGGCCTGATCGCCGGCGTGGCCGCGGCGAGCGCGGCGTTCCTCTTTTTCGTCGTCGGCGTCGCGGTGCGCAACCGCAGGCGCCCGGTGGTCAGTGGACGGGAGTACCTCGTCGGCGCGCCGGCCGAGGCGCTGGAGGACTTCGACGCCGAGGGCTGGGCGCGCGTGCAGGGAGAGACCTGGCGCGTGCGCTCGGCCGCGCCGGTGCGCCGCGGCCAGCGCCTGCGCGTCAAGGCGATCGACGGCCTGGTCCTTACAGTGGAGGTGGAACAGTGATCAATTTCGTTCTCGGCCTGGTCGTCCTCGTAATCATCCTGCTCGCGCTGTCGATCAAGATCCTGCGCGAGTACGAGCGCGCGGTGGTGTTCTTCCTCGGGCGCTTCCAGCGCGTGTTCGGCCCGGGGCTGATCGTCATCATCCCGGGGATCCAGCAGATGGTGCGCGTCGACCTGCGCATCGTGGTGCTCGACGTGCCGCCGCAGGACATCATCACGCGCGACAACGTCTCGGTGAAGGTGAACGCGGTGGTGTACTTCCGCGTGGTCGACCCGCGCAACGCGATCATCCAGGTCGCGAACTTCCTCGAGGCCACCAGCCAGCTCGCGCAGACCACGCTGCGCGCGGTGCTCGGCAAGCACGAGCTCGACGCGCTGCTCGCCGAGCGCGAGAAGCTCAACCTCGACATCCAGACCGTGCTCGACAGCCAGACCGACGCCTGGGGCATCAAGGTGTCGAACGTCGAGATCAAGCACGTCGACATCAACGAGTCGATGGTGCGCGCCATCGCGCGCCAGGCCGAGGCCGAGCGCGAGCGCCGCGCCAAGGTGATCCACGCCGAGGGCGAGCTGCAGGCCTCGGAGAAGCTGCTGCAGGCCGCGCAGATGCTGGCGCAGAAGGCCGAGGCGATGCAGCTGCGCTACCTGCAGACGCTGACGCAGATCGCGAGCGACAAGTCCTCGACCATCGTGTTCCCGATACCGATGGATGTCCTTGGCCCGCTTCTGAAAAAGTGAAAGGGGGTCCCCCCCTTTATTCCTCGCCCCACATCGGCTTGGCGACGGTCTCGGCGAAGCCGCGGAACATCACGTTGAAGCTGAGGCTCGCGCGCAGCGTCGTGCTGCGATTCTCGTCGACCGAGTGCGGCAGATACGCCGGGAACAGCAGCAGCACCCCGGGCTCGACCGGCATCACCACCTGATCGGTATTCTCGCCCGTAAGGGCCGTGACCGGAGGGCGGATGACCGCGGCCTGGGCGCGCGGGTCGTGAAAGTTGATCGTATCGGCGCCATCGGCGGTGCGCAGGTAGTACACGCCCGAGAGGAAGTTGTTCGGATGCGTATGCATGCGGTGCACCGCGCCCGGCGCATACAGGTTGGCCCAGCACCCCGTGATCGCGAAGTCGTCGTGTCCGACGCGCAGGAAGCGCAGCACCGAGCGCACGGCATCGTGGAAGCTCGCTACCAGCTCGCGCAGTTCGGCAAGCTGGTGCAGGTCGTGCGCCGATTGCCACGCGCTGCCCCTGGCCAGTTCTCCCGGGGGGCGCAGCCGCGCAATCAGGTCGAGAACGGGCTGAACCAGGTCCCGGCGCAGCTGCAGCTTCCACACGAACGTCGGGAATATCGGATGGATCTCCGATGCTTCGAGCCACTTGCGGGTGGAAGCGGGCATGGCTGAGAGCCACGCCCATGCTACTCCCGCGGGTTCGGGCAGATGGGACGAATCCCGATGATAAGATCGACTCGAATGTCCCTACTGCAGTCGAGGCTGCGCACCGGGCAGTTCGTCGTCACCGCGGAGATCACCCCGCCGGTTTCCACCGACCCGGCCGAGTTCCTGCGCCGCGCGCTGCCGCTCAAGGGGCTCGCCACCGCGGTCAACGTGACCGACGGCGCGGGCGCCAAGGTGCACCTGTCGAGCCTCGCCGCGGCGCACTTCCTCGTGCAGGCCGGCATCGAGCCGATCTTCCAGATGACCTGCCGCGACCGCAACCGCCTCGCGCTGCAGGGCGACCTGCTGGGCGCGGAGGCGCTCGGCATCCACAACATCCTCGCGCTCGCCGGCGACGATCCGAAGTCGGGCGATCAGCCCGATTCGAAGCCGGTTTACGACCTCGACAGCCGCGCGCTCATCGCTCTCGCGCACCGCATGCGCAGCGAAAGGAAGCTGCCGTCGGGGACGCCGATCGCGGGCGACTTTGACCTGGGTATCGGCGCGGCCGACGTGCCGGTCGATCCGCCGCCGGACTGGCAGCCGAAAGGCCTGTTCGCCAAGGCCGAGGCGGGGGCGGATTTCGTGCAGACGCAGTTCTGCATGGACATGGGCGTGGTGCGCCGCTATGCGGGGCGCCTGCGCGAGCTGGGGTTCAAGCTGCCGATCCTGATCGGCGTGGCGCCGATCCCCTCGGCGCGCTCGGCGCGCTGGATGCGCGAGAAGCTCTACGGCAGCGTCATCCCCGACGCGATCGTGCGGCGCCTGGAGCAGGCCGCCGACCCGAGGGCCGAGGGCAGGCGCATCTGCGTCGAGGTGCTGCGCGAGCTCGCCGAGATCCCCGGCGTCGCCGGCGCCCACGTGATGTCGCCGATGAACTTCGCCGAGATCCCCGCCGCGATCGAGGAATCCGGCGTGCTGAAGAAGCGCCAGGCCGCGGCATGAGCTTCGCCGAATCCATCATCGAGGTCGCGAGGTGATGCCCGCCCTCAAGAGGCTTTGCTGATGGACGTGGGTTTTATCGGTCTCGGCCAGATGGGCCGCCCGATGGCCGAGCGGCTGAAGGGCGCGGGGCACAGCCTCAAGGCCTACAACCGCACGCGCTCTTCGGCGGAAATCGCTCCCCGTCCCGATGACGTGCTCGATTCCGAGGTCGTCATCACCATGCTCGCCGATGACGCAGCGGTGCGCGCGGTATGGCTCGACTCGGGCCTTGCCGCGCGCATGCCCGAAGGCGCGATCCACCTCAACATGGCGACCGTCAGCATGGGCATCTCGCGCGCGCTCGCTGCGATCCACAAGGATTTCTATGTCGCGGCACCCGTGTTCGGCCGGCCGCCGCTCGCGGCGCAGGGCCAACTCGACATCATTGCCGCAGGTTCTTCGGAAGCGATCGAACGCTGTCGTCCATTGTTCAACATTCTGGGGAAGCAGGTCTTCGTGGTGGGCGAAGAGCCGGCGAAGGCCAACGCGGTCAAGATCGCGCGCAACTTCCTGCTCGCCACCGTGATCGAGAGCCTCGGCGAGGCGTTCGCGCTGGTGCGCAAGTGCGGCGTCGCTCCAGCCGACTTCCTCGACATTCTTGCCAATACCTCGCTCGGCTCGCCGGCCTACAGGAACTACGGGAAGATGATCGTCGAGCAGGCGTGGACACCGGCGCAGTTCGCGATGCCGCTCGGCGTCAAGGACGTCGAGCTTGCGCTTGCGACGGCGGCCGAAGCGGGCATGCGCCTTCCCAGCGCGGAACTGATCCGAAGACATCTTCTCGAAGCGATCGCCGCCGGACGCGCCGAGCAGGACTGGGCCGCGCTCGCCGGCAAGCTCGCCGCCGACGCCGGGCTGTGACCACCGGTGGACGGTCTTCTGGACGGTGGTGGCGGCGGCGCTCGCCGTCGATCTCAAGGTTTCACGAAAAAGCAGTACGGGAAGCGCGGCCGTGTGGAGCGCTGTCTGGATCGGCTTGGGCCTCGGGTTCGGCGCCTGGGTCGCGCTGCGACGAGCCTTGGAGAAGCAAGGCGTCACGGCGGGCGCGAAGGCGGGGAAAACCGTGACGTTCCGCGTCCAGGTGCGCGGCACCTCGGCCATGGAAATTCCCAACGTCGTGGGGAGCGCGAGGCTGACCCTCGAAGCGGATTTTGCCGACGGGACGGCGACTTCGGCCGACAGGGAGAACGGATCGGCGTTCGGCATGGCACGCGCCTTCGAAGGCGCCGTTCAATCCGCGCTCCACCGGCTGCTCATAGATGAGAAATTCATCGCCTACATAAACCGCTAGGCCGGTACGATGCGCGGTGATGAAGCTGCCGAGGGATCGCGTCCCGTACTCCGCCATCGTCGATCGGCCGCCGCTCCAGCTGCCGGGTGGCGCGCGTATCGCGGTCTGGACCATCGTCAACGTCGAAGAGTGGGCAATCGAGCGCGCGATGCCGCGCACGGTGCTGCCGCCGCCCTACGGGCAGCCGCTGCTCCCCGACCTGCCGAACTGGGCCTGGCATGAGTACGGCATGCGGGTCGGTTTCTGGCGTTTCGTCGATGTTCTGAAGAAGTACTCCGTCAAGGCCACGCTCGCCATCAACGGGTCGGTCATCAAGAGCTACCCGCGCGTCGCCGAGGCGGGCCTCAAGGCCGGGTGGGAATTCATGGGCCACGGCTGGATCCAGCGCCCGATGCATCACGTGGAAGATCAACGCGCTGCCATCAAGCAAACCATCGAAGAAATAAAATCCTTCACCGGAAAAAAACCTCGCGGGTGGGAGAGCCCGGGGCTCACCGAGACCTACGACACCATCGACTGGCTCGCCGAGGCGGGCATCGAGTACGTCGCCGACTGGGTGCTCGACGACCAGCCGTGCACCATCCGGACCGCGCACGGGCCGATCGTGTCGGTGCCGTACACGGTGGAGATGAACGACATCGCGATGATGGCGCTGCAGCACCATCCGTCGGAGGAGTGGCTGCGCCGCGGGATGGACCAGTTCGACCGCCTCTACGCCGAGAGCGAGAAGTCGGCGCGCGTGATGGCGATCAGCGTGCACCCGTACATCACCGGCGTGCCGCACCGCATCGGCTACCTCGAGAAGCTTTACGAGCACGTCGCGCGGCGGCCGGGCGTGCTGCTGTGGACCGGAGAGCAGATCCTTGACTGGTACAGGAATGCCATCGGTCGGTGACGAACTCTGGGCCGGAGCCGCGACGCGCACGCGGTGCGGCAGCACTTCTCGTTCAACACCGACATCGCCGGCACGACCTACGGCCGCGTCGCGCTGGGGCTGCCGAGCGACAATCCGACGCTGTAGACTCGCTTTTGCAATGAAACCCGTCCCGGTCCTTGCGCTGTTGGCGCTGCTGGCCGGCTGCGCTACTACCGAGAAAGCGAAGGAGAGCTGGGTCGGCGCAAGCTACGACGAAGCGGTGCGCACGTGGGGCCCGCCGGCCCGCAGCGGAAAGCTCGCCGACGGCGCCGAGGTGCACACGTGGGTCTCCGAAGGCGGGCCGACCTATCGCAGCGGGCCGTCGATCGGCTTCGGCGGCTTCGGCGGATCCGGGCGCGGCGGCGTCGGCGTCGGCGTCAGCGTTCCGATCGGCGGCGGGTCGGTCGAGCCGCCCGCGCGCTGCGAGCGCACCCTGACCTTCCGCGACGGCCGCCTCGTCGAGCAGAGCTGGATCGGGCCGGACGAGGTCTGCGCTGGCTACACACGCGCGAAATAGGATCCGCACATGAAACCGCTGCCCGACGGCGAGGTCGAGGTCCCGCTCACCGGCGAGGCGCGCTCGCGCCTGCCGCTCGCGCGGCAGGTCCTGATCTACCTCGACCCGTTCGCGCTGTTCAAGGACGCCTCGCGCGGCACCGCGCCGGCGCGCGAGCGCGCGCTGTCGTACAACCGCTCGATGCGCTGGATGCTGTTGGCCTACATCCGGCGCTGGGTCGCGATCGCGGCGGGGCTGTTCCTGCTCCTCGCGCCGGCCGAAGCCCTGGCGGCGCAGCAAGCGCTGTTCGCGATCCCGATGGCCGCGCTCGCGGTCGGATGCTGCATCGCGCTTACCGTTGCGGGAGTGACCGTGGCGGTTTACCTGTTGCTCGGCAGATGAACAGGCCATCCGTGTTCCTGCCGGTGCTCGCTCTGGCGGCGTGCGCTTCCCTCGATGCCGACCTGCGCGCTGCGCGCGAGTCCTGGCGCGGCGCGAGTTACGGCGAGGTCATCGCCGCGTGGGGGCAGCCGGCGCGGAGCGCGCGGGATTCGCACACCTGGCTTTCCGAGGACCGCCCGCCGGAGCGCGGCGCGGTCAGCCCGGGCGCCGGGACCGGCGGCGCCATCTTCGGCGCCGGCAGCCAAGGCGCGGCGGTGCGCTGTAACCGCACGCTGGCGTTCCGCGACGGGCGCGCGGTGGACGAGAACTGGACCGGCGACCCGGAGTTCTGCAAGCGCTTCGCGCGGCGGCGGTGAACGCCGCCTCGATCGATCCACGGCAATGAACTTCGCCCTGCGGCGGCGCAGGAACCTGCGGTCGTCGCTGCGCTACAGCGGCCTGCTCCTGCTGATCGCCGGGCTGCTCCTTGCCTGCACCGTCCTGCCGATGCTGCGCGGCTGGTGGGACACGGCGATCCCCGCGGCGCTCGGCAGCGCCATCGCCACGCTCATCGTGTTCGCCGTCGCCGTCAACACGCCGCTCGAAGCGTTCGCGTATGTCGCGCTGTATCTCGACCGCGATCCTTATAGCCTGCCGCCGCCACCGCGCGGTTTCGGCCGCTCGATCTATCGCGAATCCGGCCGCCTCGACGCGATGGCGCGCGAGGCCGGCCTCGCGCCGCTGTCCGAGTTCGAGTCCGCCGATCCGCTGGATACCCGCGAGCTTCCTGCGTGGCATGCGCCGCAAGCCGCACTGCCGACGGTTGAGCACTTGATCGCGCGCGCCGACCCCGCGCTGAAGCCCCATCTTGAATACCTGCGCGCTGCGCTGCAGGCGGCGGGCGAAAAGGGGGCAAGGTTCTACTTTCTCGTGCTGACCCTGGCCGGCGGCACCAATGCCCGCGTCCAAGCGCTGCGCCACGGCGACCTCAGCGTGCTTGACGACGGTACTAAGGGCGCCCGGCCGTAAAAGTAAAGCCCGCCCTCTCGAACTCCGCGGCGAGGCCGGGGCGCACACGCTCGATCTCGTCTCTTGCTTTTGGCGCGAAATCGATGTCGGTCATGTCGTGCACGCCGCCGAGGACGGCGAGCAGCGCAACCAGGGCCCTCAATTCTGCCGCTTCGCTTTTCCGCGATCGAGGGTCACCGCGGACGCCGAGCCCTTGCCCTGCCACTCGCGCTCGTCGACCACCTCGCCGAGGAAGTTGAGCTCGATGGTGACGTCGTCCGGGTCCTTGAGAAAGATCTGGAACAGCTTCGCGTCCGGGAAGCTGCGGAAGTGCATCTCGATCCTGTGCTTCTGGATGCGGTTGCGCACCTCGTGCGGGTCCTTGGCGAGGAAGGCGATGTGGTCGACCGAGCCCGAGCCCGTCGTGCCGCGCGGGTGCTTCTTCAGCAGGAACAGATCTCTGGTCTTGTTGGCGGCCTGCGAGGCGAGGTGCACGCAGATCTCGTCGCCGATCTTCAGCCAGTAGCCGGGGAAGCCGAAGTCGGGCCGGTCGGCGAGCTGCAGGCCGAGCACGTCCTGGTAGAACTTCTTGGTGCGCTCGAGATTCTTCGCGACCAGCAGGTAGTGGTTGAGTTCGGTCAGCGGCATGGCGTTTCCTTCGCTTCAGATCATTCGGCCTTGGCCGCAAGGGCTTTCGCCAGCTTCGCGTACTTCTCCAGGTCGGCCTTGATGCGCCGCGCGTACTCGTCGGGCGAGCTGCGCACAAGATCGAGCCCGGCGCCGACGAGCCGGTCCACGGTTTCCTTTTCCTTCAGTATCGCGGCGACTTCGGCGTAGAGCTTGTCGACGATCTGGCGCGGTGTGCCGGCGGGCGCGAGCAGGCCCATGTAGGCCTCCATCATCACCGTCGGGTAGCCGGCTTCGCCGAAGGTCGGGGTGTCGGGCAAGCCGGGATGGCGCCGGGGCTGGGTCACCGCGATCGGTTTGAGCTTGCCCGAGCGCACGTGCGGCAGGCCGGTCGAGATCGCGCCGAAGATGAGGTCGACGTTGCAGCTCACCGCGTCGACCACCGCCGCGCCGAAACCCTTGTAGGGCACGTGGGTCAGGTCGATGCCGGCGGAATCCTTGAGAAGCTCGGCGGCGACGTGCTGGCTGCTGCCGTAGCCCGAGGAAGCGTAGGTGAGCCTTCTCGATTTCGCCAGCGCGATCATGTCGCTCACCGACGCGACCGGGAGCGCCGGGCAGGCCATCAGCACCAGGCCGGCGCTGGCGGCGATCGAGATCGGCGCGAAGTCGCGCAGCGTATTGAAGGGGAGGTCCTTGTACACGGCGGGATTGATCACCAGCGGGCCGTCGGAGGTCGCGAGCAACGTGTAGCCGTCGGGGGCCGCCTTCGCCACCGCCTCGGCGGCGATGTTGCCGCCCGCGCCGGTACGGTTCTCGACCACGAACGACTGGCCGAGGCGCTCGCCCAGCCGGTTCGCCAGCGTGCGGCCGACCAGGTCGGGCGCGCCGCCGGGCGGGAACGGCACCACCACCTTGACCGTGCGCGAGGGATAGGCCTGCGCCAGGGCCAGGCCGGCGAAGGCAAGCAACAGCAGGAAAACGGGGACAGACCCTACTCTTCTCATTTGGGGCTCACATGGTGGGATTGGCGTATTTTCCTCCGAGCGCGGCAGTTCCGAAAGCCGCCCCGGCAATGTCGAAGTTGAACGAGAAGTGCTGGCTCGCCGCCTGCACGTCGCGCAGGTAGCGCTGCAGCGGGTCGCGGGTGTAGATCGCGTTCGCGCCGTAGCACGACCACAGCGTCTCGACCGCCTCGCGCGACTGCGCCACGGCGAGCGTGTTCTGGATGCGCAGCCGCAGCTTGGTCTCCAGGTCGAGGTTCTCCCCCTCGAAAGCCATCGCCGACTGGCGCATCAGGTAGCGCGCGGAATCGACCAGGGCGCGCGCTCGAGCGATCTTGATCTGCACCGCCTGGAAGTCGGAGATCTTGGCGCCCGTGTAGGTACCGATTCTTTTCAGGAAAACTTCCCTTACATGCTCGAACGCGCCTTCCGCGGTCCCCAAGGCGGTCGCGGAGAGCGGGTGCCCGGCCGAAGCGACGATCGGCACGCGGAACAAGGGACCATTGTTCAGCTTCGCGCCCGGGTGCTCGAGCCCGCCGCGGCAGCGCTGCAAGGCGAGCGCGCGGCGCTCCGGCACGAACACCTCCTTGACCGCGATATCCTTGCTGCCGGTGCCGATCATCCCCATCGCGTACCAGGTGTCGATCACCTCGTAGTCGCTTTTCGGCACGATGCACAGGCGCCAGTCCACCGCCCGGTCGTCCTCATAGATGGTGACCGCGAGCATGTTCCAGTCGGAGTTGTCCACGCCCGAGGAGAACGGCCACCGGCCGCTGACGATGAATCCATCGTTGGACCGTCTTCCGCGCCCGGCCGCAAGAGCGATCGAAGATGCGATGAGGACATCGGGATTTGGATCCCAGATTTCGTGCTGCGTTTCGGGCTCGTAGTAGCCGAGGATCCAATGGTGGCAGCCGAGGTTGCCGACGTTCCACGCGGTCGAGGGGCAGCCGCGGGCGAGCTCGGCGACGATGTCCACCACCGCGACGAACGGCAGCTCCATGCCGCCGAAGCGCTTGGGCTGGTGGTAGCGGAACAGGCCGGTCTCGTGCAGCAGCTTCTCGTTCTCCGGCAGCAGCACGCGCGCGTCCTCGCACTTTTGCGCGCGCTCGCGCAGCAGCGGCACGATCTCGCGCGCGCGGCGCATGGCTTCGTCGTAGCTGACGTTGGCGAAGCTCACTTCGAGAGGATTTCCACGTCCCTCAATACCGGGTCGTCGGCCACCGCGATCTCGTTTTCGATCGCCAGGCCGCAGCCCGGGCAGCAGAACTGGCGGAACTGCGGCAGCGGGTCGATGAAGCGCTTCGGATCGCCGACGATCGGGTTCGAGGCCTCGATCGGCAGGTCGTTGCGGATGCAGTGATCCTTGTAGTTGTGGCTCACCGGGCCGAGGTCGGTGGCGCATTTCGCGCAGCCGAAGCGCAAGTCGTCGTGGATCGCCAGGTTCTCCGTTGCCAGGAAGCGGGGCTGGCCTGCAAGCTTCTTCACCCGTTTTGCGCTTCCATGAATCCTGCGGTTCCGAAGGTCGGCGCGCAGGCGTTCGGTCGCCTCGGCGTCGCCGAGCACTACGCCGTAGATCTCGAGCGCGGCCTTCGCCGAGACGTCGCCGTTGTCGACGTCGGCCTGCACCTTCAGGGGGTCGCGCTCGAGCGGGTCGCCGAAGCCGCCGGCGGCGGACCACAGTACCGCGTAGACGTCGGATGGGTCCTGCGTGAAGTCCTGCTGTCTGAGCTGCAGGGTTTCGGCCTTGCCTTTCAGGTCGTCGATGTCATTGACCAGCTCGGAGCGCCTCATCTTTTCCAGGACATTGCTTTCCTTGAGAAACCTATAGCGGTTCACCGCGCCCGGGTAGCCGCCCATCATCCCGGTCGAGGTCGGGATCGCGTTGCCCGAGGACAGCGTATCGTGGGTGATGCAGTCGGTGCCGTGCGGGATGAAGCAGGATTCGGCCGACAGGCCGCCGCGGTATTTGCCGGCTCCACCGGAATCCGTAATTTCTTTTCTATATAGAAACAAGACCGGGAAGCTCTGCTCGGTGTGCTCGACGTTCGGCAGCTTGCAGATCGGCGTGCGCGCCTGGCCGCCGGTCGAGATGCCGTCGGCGTGCGAGAAGGCGCCGATCGCGCCGCCGATCGGGTCCACCAGCAGGTAGCCGTAGCGCTCGCCCCACTGGTCGACGCCGCGGAAGAGGGTGGCTGGCCACTGGCTGGTGCCGCCGATGCACATCACGTCGCGGCGCAACCCGGGGTCGGGGTAGATCATCTTCGACAGGACGTTGTAGGCGGGGTAGAGCGAGATCTCCATGCACTGCACCGGCGCGGTCGACACCGAGGCTGGGAAATCCGCGCAGTTGAGCGTGCCGGGCGTCGGGTTGAACTCGACGTGGCGCAGCGCGCCGCCGACCGCGTAGTACTGCTCCCAGCACATGAGCTCGTTCAGCGCCACCATGACCGCGCCGCGCCAGCCCGAGTAGGTGGCGTTGATGCCGCCCGCCTGCGGGTCGGTTCCTTCGTTTTCAAAGATCAGCTTCTTTCCCGTCTTGCGCAGCGTAAGGGCGACCTTGTGCACCTGCCGGTCTCCCGGCCGGCAGCACTCGACGTAAGTGCGGTCGCGCCACACGCCATCGGGCAGCAGGGACAGTTTCTTCAGGAAGGCGCGCTCGCCGTCGTCGAGGATCTTGCGCATCACGCCCTTGACGGTATCGGGTCCATATTTCTCTATTAAAGAAGTAATTCTGTTCCGTGCCGTCGTGTTGCCCGCCAATTGCGCCCTGAAATCGAGCGCCACGGCCGAGGGTTTGCGAGAGCTGCGCAGATACACCTCCTCGATGTCTCTGCGAATTTCATTCTTCTCCACGATCTTGACGGGAGGAATGAGGATGCCCTCGTCGAAAGCGTCGCGCGCCGAGGGGCAGAAGCTGCCCGGCGTGATGCCGCCGATGTCGTACTGGTGCAGGCAGTTGGTCACCCAGCAGAACAGCTCGCCCCTCCAGAACACCGGGCAGAGGAGCATCACGTCCATTTGATGCGCCGCTCCGACCCAGGGATCGTTCGCAAGGAACATGTCGCCTTCACGGATGCCCGGGTTGTCGCTGCGGTTCTCGAGGGTCCACTTCACCTGCGTGTCGGTGACGCCCGACATGTACTGCATGTACGGCCCGAAATACACGAACTCCGCGTCCTCGGTGAGGATCGAGGGATTGAGGTCGAGCGCGTACATCGCCACCGGCGACCCGGACAGGCGCTGGATGGTCGCGCCGTGCTCCTCGTTCACGTTCCACAGCGCGTGGCGCACCACCTCGAAGGTGACGGGGTCGATCGCGCTCTTCGCTTTTTTATGGAGTCTTAACTTGGGAGAAATCCTGAGCTTCTTCGGCGGCACATAACCCGAGCGCCGGCCGTCGAAGGCGACGCCCGCGAGCTCGGAGAGCTTCTTGAGCGGTGCGTTCACTTCTTGGTCGGGGTGAAGTCGATGCCGCCGTCGTCCTTTTTCTCGGCGGGCTTGCTTTCGGCGGGCGCTTCCTTGGGCGGCGCGCCCTTGGCGGCGGGCGCAGCCGGCGCCTTTGCCGGCGGCTGAGGCGCAGCCGCCGGCTTCTTTACCTGCGCCCCGGGCTGCAGCGTGGTGCTCTTCGCAATCTCGCGCAGCGCCGCCTGGCATTGCTTGCACAGGAACTTTCCGGAGTGCTTGCCGCTCGCCGTAAGCTCGGGCAGCGCATGCTGGGAGCAGAGCGCCTGCTCGCAGTTCGCGCAGTGCGTGGCGGCCGGGTGGCCGCAGGGTTTCTTTTTCAGCAGCCCGGTCTCGACGGTGCAGGTTTCCATGGTGCCTCCTAGAACGTGATTTCGAAGTTGCCGAGCGGGTCGACGCGCAGCGCCGTTCCCGGATGCACCACCACGGTGGTATCCGTGGTCTCGACGATCGCGGGGCCCCTGACCCGGTTCCCGGCCGCCAGCTTCTCGCCTTCGAACACCGGGGTGCGCCGGTGCTTGTTCAGGTCGGGCCAGTAGATCGAGCGCGGCTCGCGCTTTGCTGCCTTTGGAATCGCTGGACTCAATTTTGTTGAACGGTTCAACTTCGGTTGCGGCGTCAACGCGCGCGCGCGCAGGCGGCACACCACGATCTCGAGCTGCGCGCCGGCCAGCGCCGAGCCGCGCCCGTAGAGCTGCTCGTAGCGCCCGACGAAGCGCTTGCGCAGCTGCGCCTCGTAGCCGTTCTTCAGCCGGGGGACCTCCAGCAGCACTTCCACTTCGTTGATCTGCCCCTTGTGGCGCACGTCGAGCGAGAACTCGAAGCGCTGGCGCCCCGGCGCGATCCCTTCGCCTTTCATCAGCTGGGAAGCCCGTTTCTCCAGGGCGTCGAGGCTGTCGTTGATGCGCTTCGCCGGCGCCGGCGTGCCCATGATCTCGCTGTGCTCGAAGATGTGCAGCACGTCGGCGGCGGCGGCGCCGAAGGCGCACCACGTCGATGCCGCTTTTCTTTGAGGAATTACCACTTTTCGGACACCCAGTTCCCGCGCGAACACGCCGGCGTGCGCCGGCCCGGCGCCGCCGAAGGCGAACAGCACGAAATCGCGCGGGTCGAAGCCTTTCTCCACCGTCACCTTGCGGATGATGTCCGCCATGTTGAGCTCGACGATGCGGCAGATGCCGGCGGCGCACTCGACGGGCTGCATTTGAATCTTCGAACCCAATTCCTTTATTGACTTGAATGCGGCTTCCCGGTCCAGCCGCATCCTCCCGCCGGCAAAATTCCCGGGGTCGAGGTAGCCGAGCACGAGCTGCGCGTCGGTCACGGTGGGCACGGTGCCGCCGCGGCCATAGGAGACCGGGCCGGGGAAGGCGCCGGCGCTGTCCGGTCCGACGGTCATGGTGCGCGTCTCGGGCCTGACGCGCACCAGGCTGCCGCCGCCGGCGCCGATCGCCTGCAGGTCGACCTTGGGCAGGAAGTACTCGTACTGGTCGGTATTGCTGATGAACGAGTACGCGGGCTTGCCGCCGTGGATGATCGAGACGTCGAACGAGGTGCCGCCCATGTCGGTGGTGATGACGTTCTTCTCGCCCATCGCGGCGCCGAGGAACATCGAGGCCGTCACGCCCGACACCGGCCCGGAATCGAGCGTCAGCAGCGGCGCCTCGCCGGCGCGCTCGACCGGCACCGTGCCGCCGCCGCACTGCGTGATTTGCAAGCCGTGGCGATAGCCAAGACTTTTGACAGAGCTGTTGATTCTTCCGAGGTACCCCGACATCACCGGCCCGAGGTACGCATTGAGCGCGGTCGCGGTGACGCGCTCGTACTCGCCCCACCTGGGCGCGATGTCGAAGGAGCAGGTGACGAATACGTCCTTTGAAACCGCTTGCACCATCTCGCGCACGCGCTGCTCGTGCCGCGGATTCCTGAAGGACCACAGGAAGCAGATCGCGATCGCCTCGATGCCTTCGCGCAGCAGGTCGCGGATCGCCGCTTCCGCTTCAGTCTCATTCAATGCGACGACGATGTCTCCGAAGCAATCGACCCGCTCCGACACGCCGCGGATCAGGCGCTTGGGCACGATCGGCGAGGGCTTCGCGGTCTCGGGGAAGTGCACCACCTTGCGGATGTCGCGCCCGCCGTAGCCGCGCGAGCCGCGCATGATGTGGATCGCGTCCTCGTGCCCCTTGGTGGTGATGAGGCCGACCTTCGCCCCTTTCTTCTGGATGATGGTGTTGGTGCCGACGGTGGTGCCGTGCGACAGGAACGCGATGTCGCGGCAGAACTCGCCGAGCTCCACGCCGAGCGCCTGCGCGCCGGCGCCGAGCGCGTCCATCATGCCGCGCGAGAAGTCCTGCGGCGTCGAAGGCACCTTGGTGGTGAGGAGCCTGCCGGCGCGGTCGACGATCGCGCAGTCGGTGAAGGTGCCGCCGATGTCGACGCCGACCAGGTAGCTCACGCCGTCCATATTAGCGGCGCTTAGCGCCCGCGCGCCGCGCGCGCCTCCTCGATGAGCCGCTGGTTCGCGGCGCGCAGCTCGGCGTCGGATCCGGCCCAGGTATTCGAGCGCGTGGCGAGGCTTTCCGCCTGCGCGTAGTCGCGCTGCCGGAACCTTACCTGCGCGAGCTCGTGCCACAGCCGCGGGTTGCGTGGCTCGATGCGCAGCGCGCGCTCGAGCGACGCGGCGGCGTTGGCGAGGCGGCCGGCAGCGGTGTCGGCGCGCGCGCTTTCCATCAGTCCGGCGACCGCGGTGGTCTCCGGGCGTGGCGGGAGAGGGACTTCCTGGGGCGGCGGCGCTGGCTGCGGTTCCTTGGGAGGTTCAGGAACGGATTCCGGTGCCGTTGCGCAACCGGCGAGGAGAAGGATCGTGAGAGAAAGCGCCCTCACCGACCGAACAGCCGCTCGAGCCAGCTCTTGGCCTTGGCGACGGTGGCGTCGACCGCCTGCTCCACCGCCTCCTTCGCGGCGTCGAGTGTTCCGGAGCAGGGCGCGCGCTCCTGCGGCGCCGAGCCCTGCACGAAGGGCAGCTCCACCGCGCCCGGGCAGCTCGTGCCGCCGCGCAGCCCGCTCTGGGGATCGATCCACACGAGCACGATGCCGTCGGGCTTGGCGAGGGCGAACGGCTCCGGGCCGAGCGCCGCCATCACGTCGCCCCACACCGGCAGCGCCGCGGCGGAGCCGGTGAGGCGCGCGGCGCGGTTGTCGTCGTAGCCGACCCACACCACCGCCAGCCGGTCGCCGCTGAAGCCGGCGAACCAGGCGTCGCGCTGCTCGTCGGTGGTCCCGGTCTTGCCGGCGACCGCGGTCTCGGGAGGCAGGAAGCTCTTCAGGCCCTGGCCGGTGCCTTCGCGCACCACGTCCTGGAGCGCCGCGGCGAGGAGATATACCGGCTCGGGCGCGAACGCCTGCTCGACCGCGAGCGGATAGCGGGCGAGCGGCTTGCCGTCCTGCGTGGTCACGTCGCGAATAGAGCGTAACTGCGCTCGCCAGCCGCCGCTCGCGATGGTCTGGTACATCTGCGCCACCTCGAACGGGCTCATCTCGACGGCGCCGAGCAGCGTCGAGGCGAACGGCCGCAGCTCGCGCTCGATGCCGAGCTTGCGCACGTTGGCGAGCACGCGCTCCACGCCGAGGTCGGTGCCCAGGCGCGCCGCCGCCACGTTGTACGAATGCGCGAGCGCGAGGCGCAGCGGCACCGCGCCGTGGTGCTGCTTGTCGTAGTTCGCCGGCTCCCAGTCGGGCGCGCCGCGGCTTTTCCACACGAACGGCCCGTCGTCGAGCGGCGTCAGTAGCGTGTATTTCCCTGGATCGGAGAGCGCGGTGAGATAGATCGCCGGCTTGAGAAGCGAGCCGACCGGCCGGGTGGCGTCGAGCGCGCGGTTGTAGCCGGCGTAGCGCACGTCGCGGCCGCCGACCATCGCCTGCACCTCGCCGCTCTGCGGGTCGGTGACCACCACCGCGCCCTCGAGCCCCGGCTGGCCGAAGCGCCGTTCCTTGTCGAACTGGGCGAGGCGCCTGGTGAGCGCGGCTTCGGCGGCGCCCTGCACGCGCGGGTCGAGCGTGGTGAAGACGCGCAGGCCCTCCGAGCGCAGGTCCTTCTCGTCGTAGTCGCGCCGCAGCTGCCGGTGCACCAGCCGCAGGAACGCCGGGTAGGGCGAGGTGCCCATCGCCGCCTTGCGTGCGACGCCGAGCGGGCTGCCGCGCGCAGCCGCGTATTCCTCCATCGTCACCGCGCCCTGGTCGCGCGTCTCGCGCAGCACCAGGTTGCGCCGCTCGAGCGCGCGCGCCGGCTGGCGGTACGGGTCGTAGTGCGCCGGCCCCTTCACCATGCCGACGAGCAGCGCGGCCTCGGCGAGCGACACGTGCCGCACTTCCTTGCCGAAGTAGAACTGCGCCGCGAGGCCGACGCCGTGGATCGCGCGGTCGCGGTCCTGGCCGAAGTAGACCTCGTTGAGATACGTCTCGAGGATCTCCTGCTTCTCGTAGTGCACCTCGAGCAGCACCGCCATGATCAGCTCGGTGAACTTGCGCTGCAGCGTGCGCTCGGGCGTGAGGAAGAAGTTCTTCACCAGCTGCTGCGTGATCGTGCTGCCGCCCTGCACGCGGTCGGAGAACAGGCTGCGCAGCGCGCGCGCGATCGCGCGCGGGTCGAAGCCGCGATGCGAGTAGAACTGCCGATCCTCGGTGGCGAGCAGCGTCTTCACGAGGTGCGGCGGCACGTCGCCCAGCCGCACCAGGATGCGGTCCTCGTTGCCCGCGGGATAGATGCCGCCGATCGGCAGCGGATCGAGCCGCGCGAGCGCCACCCCGGCGCCGCCGGCGTCGCGCAACGCCTCGACTTTGCCTTTGTCAAAAAGAACATCCACCTGCCTTGCCGGCTGCGGCCCGTCCCAGAACACGAACGGCCGCAGCGCGATCTCCAGGCGGTTTTCCGAGCGGATGAACCAGCCGGGCTCGCCCGGGCGAGGCACGTCGCGGTAGCCGAGCTGCCTCAGCTCGTCCTCGACCTCCGCCTGCGAGATGCGCAGGCCCGCGTGCAGCTCGAGCGGCCGCGCGTAGATGCGCGCCGGCAGCGCGAAGCGCCGGCCCTCGAACTCGCTGCGCACCCGGACGTCCAGATACAGCGTAAACCCCGCCACCGCGAGAACCACCGCGAGCAGCGTGAACCGCAGGAAGCGCCAGATTCTTGTTCGGCGTGGCATCGCTTGATTCTACTTACGCTGGGACAGCGCCCGATCGGGCAAAATCCCGGCGCATGGCGAATATTCCGGAGCTGTTGCCCGGCGGCACGGTCGAGCTCAAGGGGCCCTCTGACGGGCGGCGTTCCCCCGCATGAGCCACACGCGGCTTCCCTGACGCTCCACGAAGCTGCTGTTGACGATCGCCACCGCGCCGTCGCGGTTCACCGCAAGCTTTCTCATCAGCAGTCCTTGTCCGCTCCCGTTCCAGCCGCCTCCGGGGTCGACGCTGCCCGGCACCGCGGCAGGAGGCGTGAAGGTGCGGCCGCCGTCGCGCGACACGGCGATTCCCAGGCCGCGCGGCCGCAGCGGGTGAGTTGAGGAGATCTCCCAGAGCACGTAGACATTGCCTTTCGCGTCGAGGCTCAGCGCGGGGAATCCGGCTCCCGGACCCGAGATGTCGCGCGCGACGTCCGCCGAGCGCTTGTAGCGCACGTGGTAGCGGCCGAAGGGACCGCCATCGCTTTCGGCATAGACGAGGTGCAGCGTGCCGGCGGCATCGACTGCGAGCTTCGGCGCATCCGAATAGCCTTTCGTCCGTTCGACGATGCGCGGCGCGCTGAATGTCGCGCCGCCGTCCTTGGACGTCGCCATGTGTATATCAGCGGAGCGGTCATCGCCCACGGTCCATGCGAGGTATAGGATTTCTTTTAAAACCGCGAGAGATGGGGCACGCGCCGGCTTGGCGTCGTTGATCCGCAGCCGCCGGGAAAAAGTCTTGCCGCCGTCGCTCGAGCGCCGCACCCAGAGCGCGCCCTCGTATTCGGTCCAGGCTGCGTAAACCGCGCCATCAGCCCCCACGGCGAGATCGAGGCTGCCGTTGTGCCAGATGTCCTTGTTGATGCGGCCCTTGCCGTCTCCGGCAACCGAATTCGAAAGGTTCAAGGGTTTCGAGAATGTGGCGCCGCCGTCCTCCGAGCGCGCGAATAGGATGTCGCCGCCGTGCGAGCCGCCGGAGAAGATGATCTCCTGCCAGAGGATAAGGATCGTTCCCTTGGAATCGAGCGCGATGCGCGGCAGCCAGGAAAATACCTTCGGGCTGCGCGAAACATTCACCGGCTCGCCGAGAGGCTTGCCGTCCGCCGAGAATCTCCGGAAGAAAATATCCTTGCGCACTTGGTCGACCCACGCGACCGCGATCGCGCCGCGCTCGTCGATCGCCACCGTCGGATCGTCAACGTAGTCGTAGCGCGATTCGTTCATCTGCCACGGCCCGCGCTCTGCGCGCCCGACCGCAATGTCGGTGCTGCCGTGCCACACCAGCACCGCAGCAGCGAGCGCCGCGGGGTTCACACCACGACGTGCGAGGCGGCGCCGTCGGTGCTGATGTTCGCCCCGTTGAGGTAGCGGCCGCGCTCTGACGCGGCGAACACCACGATGTCGGCGATCTCTTCGGGCTCGGCGGGGCGGCCCATCGGCAGGCGCGAGATCATCTGCTTGTAGGCCTGCTCCTCGGAGATGTTGGCGCGCTTCGCCTCGGCCTTGAGGCCCTCGGCGACGCGCTCGGTCTTGGTGACGCCGGGGCTCACGCCGACGACGCGCACGCCTTTCGAGGCGTAGGCATAGGCGAGGCCGGCGGTCGCGAGCAGCAGCGCGGCATTGGCGGCGCCGCCGGCGAGGTGGGTGGGCGAGGCGACCAGTTCTTGCACTGTTTTAGCTTGAACTTTTTGTGGAATGACCAGCACGTGGGGCGCGGTGGCGACCATGCCGATCGGCGCGAAGTCCCTGACCGGGTCCCAGCTGAGCTTGTCGAACAGCGCCGGGTTGGTGGCGAGCGGGATGGTGTTCAGCACCACCGTGTAGCCGTCGGGCCTGGCGCGCGCCGCGGCCTCCATGCCGATGTTGCCGGAGGCGCCGGTGCGGTTGTCGATGACGATTTTCCCGCCGAGCTGGCCGCCGAGCGGCTCGGAGATCAGCCGCGCCATGATGTCCACGCTGCCGCCGGGCGGGAAGGGCGCGATCAGCCGGATCGGCTGGCTGGGATAGGGCTGCGCCGCGGCCGGCAATGAGACGAAGAGCAACGTAAGCAGCAGCCGTCTCAGCATGGCGTGTTCTCCTCTGGCGAAATCGGGCTCTGACCCCGATTGTTCTTCTTTATGATAGCGGCTCGGTTCACGGAGGAGGGCCGGGCTTGAAGGCGCCGTCGTTTGCCTATGCGAAACCGCGCTCGCTCGCGCAGGCGTTCGAGCTGCTCGGGCGCCCGGGCGCGAAGATCCTCGCCGGCGGCCAGAGCCTGATCCCGTCGCTCAACCTGCGCCTCTCGTCGCCCGAGCTCCTGGTCGACATTACCGGGATCGCGGGCTTATCCAAGATAGAAATCCTGAATGGCGCTGTGCGCATCGGCGCGCTCTGCACCCATTCGCAGCTCGAGAAGTCCGAGGACGTCAGGAAGCACCTGCCGCTCATCGCCGAGGCGGTGGCGCACATCGCGCACCCGGCGATCCGCAACCGCGGCACGCTCGGCGGCAGCCTGGCGCTCGCCGACCCGGCGGCGGAATTGCCGGCATGCGCGCTCGCTCTCGATGCGGTACTCATCATTTCGACGAAAAAGGGCGAGCGGCGCGTAAGCGCGGCCGATTTCTTCAAGGGGCTGTTCGAGACCGATCTCGAGCCCGGCGAAATCCTCGCCGGCGCCGAATTCCCCAAGGCCGACAAGTCCGTGTTCCTCGAGCTCACGCGCCGGCAGGGCGACTACGCGATCGTGGGTTTGGCAGGCGTCACCCGATCCGCGCAGAAGCGGATCGCCTTCTTCGGCGTCGGCGCCAAGCCGGTCCTGGTGAAGCCCGGGTCGCTGGAAGAAGCGAAATCGGCGCTCCCGATGCCGTCGGCGGATCTCTATCACACGGCGTCCACCAAGCTGCACCTCGCAAGGGTGCTCCTCGAGCGCGCATGGAACAGACTCTGAACGTCACCCTGACGGTTAACGGCGCGCAGGTGACGCGCAACGTTCCTGCGCGACAGCATCTCGTAGATTTCTTAAGAGAAGAACTCGGGTTGACCGGCTCGCACATCGGCTGCGAGCACGGGGTATGCGGCGCCTGCACCATTCGCGTCGACGGCGAGATCGTGCGCGGCTGCCTGATGCTCGCGGTGCAGGCGGACGGCTGCCGCGTGGACACCATCGAAGGGCTTTCGGACTCGAAGGAGCTGGAGAAGCTGCAGAAGGCGTTTCACGAGAAGAACGCGCTGCAATGCGGGTTCTGCACGCCGGGGATGCTCATGGCGGCGCAAGATCTGGTTCGTCAGGGCAAAAAAATTTCCAGAGAGCAAATAAGAAACCATATTTCCGGCAATTACTGCCGCTGCACCGGCTACCAGGCGATCGTGGATGCAATCGAAGAAGTGATCAATGGGTAAGGCCGAGCTTCCGCTCCACACGCCGGGCACCCAGGTGGACAAGGGCTACATCGGCCAGAGCGTGCCGCGGCCCAACGCGCAGCGCCTGCTGCAGGGGCGCGGCGCGTTCACCGACGACCTGCGTTTCCCGCGGCTCGCGCACGTGGCGTTCTTCCGCAGCCCATACGCGCACGCGAGAATCAAGAGACTGGATTTTTCGCAGGCGATAAAGCAGCCGGGCGTCATCGCAGTTTTCGACGGCCCCACGGTCGCCGAGTACTGCACGCCCTGGGTCGCGGTGCTCGCCCACCTGAAGGGCATCAAGTCGCCGCCGCAGCACGCGATCGCGATCGGGCGCGCCTGCTGGCAGGGCGAGGCCTGCGCGGCGGTGATCGCCGAGTCGCGCAGCCAGGCCGAGGACGCGGTGCAGCTCATCGAGGCCGAATGGGAGGAGCTGCCGGTAGTCGTGGACATGGAGGATTCTCTAAAAAATACAAAGACAATCCATCCCGAGCTCGGCGACAACATCTGCTTCAAGCGCGAGCACGACACCGGCGGGGTCGACGAGGCGTTCGCCGGGGCCGACGTGGTGGTGGAGGAGACCTTCCACTTCGGGCGCCACACCGGCGTCTGTCCCGAAGGGCGCGCGATCGTCGCCGACTACAACGCCGCCGAGCACTCGCTCACCGTGTACCACGCGACGCAGGCGCCGCACATGATGCAGGACATCTTCTCGCGCCACCTTAACATCCCGGAGGCGAACGTCCGCGTGATCGCAAAGGACATCGGCGGCTCGTACGGCATCAAGGTGCACGTGTACGCCGACGAAATGGCCACCGCGGCGATCTCGGTGATCCTGCGCCGGCCGGTAAAGTTCGTCGCCGACAGGCTCGAGTCCTTTCTTTCGGACATCCACGCGCGCGAACACCGGGCGAAAGTCAGGTTGGCGGTTTCAAAGGCAGGTCAAATTCTTGCGTTCGAGCTGGACGACCTGACCGCGATCGGGCCGTACTCGGTCTACCCGCGCACCAGCGGCATCGAAGGCAACCAGGTGGTCAACCTCACCGGCGGGCCTTACAAGCACCAGAAGTACAAGGCGCGCATGCACGTGGTGTTCACCAACAAGAACGTCTGCTGCCAGTACCGCGCCGTCGGCCACCCGATCGCGGTGGCGCTCACCGAGGGCATCGTCGACCTGGCGGCGCAGAAGCTCGGCATGGACCCGGCCGAATTCAGAAGGAAAAACCTGATCGCGGACGATGCTTACCCGTACACGTTCCCGTCCGGCATCAAGTTCGAGAAGCTCTCGCACCACAAGGCACTGGATCTTTTGTTGAAGATCACCCAGTACTCGAAGCTTCGGGAAGAACAAGCACAACTGAGAAAGAAAAAAATCTACCGCGGCATCGGCCTGGCGGCCATGATCGAGGTGACCAATCCCTCGCCGGCGTTCTACGGCGTCGGCGGCGCGCGCATCTCGGCGCAGGACGGCGCGACGCTGCGCTTCGAGCCTACGGGAATGGTCACGGTGATGTGCAGCGTCACCGAGCAGGGGCAGGGGACTGAGGGCATCTTCGCCCAGATCGCCGCAAGCGCCGTTGGAGTTTCCATTGAAAAAGTAAGAGTCATTACGGGCGACACGGGCGTGACGCCCTACGGCGGCGGCACCTGGGCGTCGCGCGGCGCGGGCATCGGCGGCGAGGCGGTGCTGCTGGCGGGCAGAGCGCTGCGCTCGAACATGCTCGATGTAGCCGCCCATGTATTGAAGCTTGAGAAGGCAGAATTGGACATAAAAGATAATCGTATTATCAATAAGTTAACGAGCGAACCTAAACTTCCTCTGGAGGAGCTCGGGCGCGTCGCCTACTTCCGCCCCGACACGCTGCCGCTCGACTTCCAGTCCGAGCTCACCGTGACGCGCCACTACACACCGCGGCAGTACGGCTTCACGTTCACCAACGGCATCCAGGCCTCGCTCGTCGAGGTCGACCCCGACACCGGGTTCGTGAAGCTGCTCAAGCACTGGTGCGTCGAGGACTCGGGCACGGTGATCAACCCGATGCTGGTCGACGAGCAGATCCGCGGCGGCGTGGTGCAGGGGATCGGCGCGGCGCTGTACGAGGAATGCCTCTACGGGCCCGACGGCCAGCTCCTCAACGGCAACATGGCCGACTACCTGGTGCCGATGTCGGGCGAGATGCCCGACATCGTGTGCGCGCACATCGAGACCCCGACCCTGCAGTCGCAGCTCGGCGCCAAGGGCGTCGGCGAGGCCGGCACCGCCGGCGCGCCCGCCGCGGTGATGAACGCGATCAACGACGCGCTCGCGCCGCTGAACGCGCGCGTCACCCGGATGCCGTTTACGCCCGAGCGAATCCTGAAGGTGCTGGGGAAAGTCTAGGCCGCGACTTGCTGATAATCGATTCCCGAAAGGTCGGCGCGCTGGCTGGCGTGCTCCAGCGTAAGGCCGCACAACTTCCCAGTCTCGTCGAGATCGATTTGCGTGTTCTCGTCGAGGTCGCGGCTTTCCGTAACCGCCGCTTGGCGGAACTCGATGTACAGCGTGTCCGTATTGTGGAAGTACCTGATCTTCACGGCTCGAAATCTCGATCGAAGAAGGCATTATGCACCGTCTCGCCGTCTGCTAGGACTACTACGCGCAGCCAACGCCCGCCTGCTTCTTCTATCCGACCCCAACGGCGGATGCGCCCGTCCGCCTGTACGCGCTCATGCTGCGGACGCGCGACTACCCGAGTAATCCAGGAATCGCGGATCGTCGCGCGGTCGCGGCGACGTCTAATGATGTTGAAGTACTCCGTGGTCTTCATGCCTCGGAGATCACAACGCCTTGACGGCGTGTCGGATGACAGCTAGTTCGTCAAGCGACCCGCGGGTCGCGTCGGCGATTTCCCACTGGGCGCCGCGCTTCGTGTCGAACGGCGTGCTGCTCGCCGACTTCGAGGACGTCACCGGCTCGCTCGAGCGCTGGGAGGACTGGTGCGCGGCGTGGAGCGCGCGCGCCAAGGTGCACGAGGACCTTGGGACGCAGTCGCTGAAGGGCGGATATCGCCTCACTGCGGGCGAGCACCTGGTGCGCGCGGCGATCTACTACCATTTCGCCAAGTTCGTGTTCGTCCAGGACGCGAAGCAGATGCGCGCCGCGCACATGAAGGCGGTGAGCTGCTACCGCAATGCGCTCGAGCTGATCCGCCCCCCGGGCCTGCACGTCTCGATTCCTTTCGGCGACAAGTCGCTGAAGGCCGTGCTGCGCATCCCGGAAGGGAAGAAGGCCCCGCCGGTGCTCATCATGGCGCCCGGGCTCGACTCGACGAAGGAGGAGATCCACGCCTACGAGGAGCCGTTCCTCGCGCGCGGCATCGCGGTGCTGGCGATCGACGGGCCGGGGCAGGGCGAGGCGGAGTACGAGATCCCGATCTGCGGCGACTACGAGCGCGCGGCGCATGCCGTGGTCGACTGGATCGAGCGAAGAAGCGATCTGGATTCGAAAAAGATCGCGATCTGGGGCGTGAGCCTGGGCGGCTACTACGCGCCGCGCGCGGCGGCCTACGAGAAGCGCATCCGGGCCTGCATCGCGCTGTCCGGGCCGTTCGAATGGGAGCGCATCTGGGACGGGCTGCCCGAGCTGACGCGCGAAACATTCCGCGTCCGGAGCCATTCTTTGGACGAGAATGCTGCAAGGCGAAAGGCGAGTGAGCTTACGATGAAAGAAGCGGCGCCTCGGATCACCTGCCCGATCTTCATCGTTACCGGGAGGCAGGACCGGCTGGTGCCGGCCGAGCACGCCGAGCAGCTCGCAAAAGCGGTGTCGGGGCCGGTCGAGCTCCTGATCGTCGAGGACGGCGGGCACAATGCCAACAATCGCCCGTACCGCTACCGCAGCCGCACCGCGGACTGGCTCGCGGCGCAGTTCGGATTGCCGAGGGTTTGAGAAGGAGGGCGCAATGAGAATGCTTCTGGCGATTCTGGCGCTGGCGGTTTCCACCGCCGCCCAGGCACAAGCGTATCCGACCAGGACGGTGCGCTTCATCTCGGGCGTCACGCCCGGGAGCGCTTCGGACACGATGGCGCGCCTCCTGGCGGAGAAGCTGGGCGCGTCGCTCGGCCAGCCGGTGATCGTCGAGAACCGCCTCGGCGCCGGCGGGCTGGTCGGCGCGAAGTGGGTGGCGACGCAGGAGCCCGACGGCCACAACATCATGATGTACGCCTCGGCGTTCACCGTCTCGACGCTGCTCAACCCCGGGCTAGACCCGAAGGAGCTGGTGCCCGTGGCGACCGTCGCCACCATCCCGACGATCCTGATTACCCCGCCCGGCAAGTACAAGTCGCATACCGACTTCATCGCGGCGGCGAAGGCACAGCCCGGCAAGCTCGCGTGCGCGACCGCGGGCGTCGGCAGCGCCACGCACATGGCGCTCGAACGCTTCCGCTTCTCCGCCGGTTTCGAAGTCCTCAACGTGCACACGAAGGGGGCGGGCGAGGCGCTGACCGAGGTGATCTCGGGACGCGCCGACTGCTACTTCGCGCTGGTGTTCCAGGCGCAGAAGATGCGCGACGCGGGCAAGGTGGACGCGCACCTGGTGAGCGGGCCGAAGCGCAGCTCGCTCATGCCGACCCTGCCGACCACGGTCGAGGCCGGGTACGCGGGCTCGGACTACAACTTCTGGCTCGGCACGCTGGTCGCGGCGAAGACGCCGCGCGCGATCGTCGAGCGCCTGCACAAGGAGATCAACGCGCTGGTGCAGTCGCCGGAGATCTCGGATCGCATCACCAAGCTCGGCGCCGACCCGCTCACGCTGTCGATCGCAGAGTTCGACGCCATGATCCAGCGCGAGCTGCGCGAGAACGCTGAGCTCATAAAGAAGGCCGGCATCAAGGCAAACTGAACGAACACGAGGAGGAACCATGAGGCACGACTACTTCGAAGAGCAGGACGGCATGGCGGTCAACCCCTCGACCGAGCCGACGATCGGCGAGGTCATTTCCAGGCGAACGATGCTGAAGGGAATGGCAGCGACCGGCGCGTTCGGCTTGTTCGGTCCGATGAGCGGTTGCGCGACCGGCGGCGGAATCTCTGGCGGCGCTGACGGCTCGGCGCCGCTCAGCTTCACCGAGGTCCCCCGCACCACCGACGACAAAGCGCATGTCGCGCCGGGCTACAACGTGCAGGTGCTGCTGCGGGATGGCGATCCGATCCGCCGCGGCGCGCCGCCCTACCGGCCAGGGCAGCAGACCGGCTCCGAGCAGGAGCTGCAGTTCGGCACCGACGCCGACTTCATCTCCTACATGCCGCTGCCGCTCGGCTCGAAGAATTCGACGCGCGGGCTGCTCGGCGTGAACCACGAGAACTGCCGTTCGGCGCTGGTGTTTCCCGGCAGCCCGAAGCAGCACACGCGCCAGCAGTGCGAGGTGCAGATGGCGGCGGTCGGCTTCACGATCGTCGAGATCGCGAAAGAGGGCAACGCCTGGCGGCTGGTGGACGACAGCCGCTACAACCGCCGCCTCCACACCGGAACGCCAATGCGCATCTCGGGCCCGGCGGCCGGGCATGCGCGCATGCGCACCAGCGCCGACCCGACCGGCACGCGCTCCTACGGCACGTTCAACAACTGCGCCGGCGGCACCACGCCGTGGGGCACGATGCTCACCGCCGAGGAGAACATCCAGAATTTCTTCTCCGGCGATCCGACGAAAGGTCCGGAAGCCGGCGCGCGCAGGCGCTTCAACTTGAGCGGCAAGGGCCGCTATGCCGACTGGGGCCGCTACTTCGACCGCTTCAACCTCGACAAGGAGCCGAACGAGCCCAACCGCTTCGGCTGGATCGTCGAGATCGACCCCTACGACCCGAACCACACCTCGGTGAAGCGCACCGCGCTCGGCCGCTGCGCGCACGAGTGCGCGACACACGCTGTGAGCCATGACGACCGCGTAGCCATCTACTCCGGCGACGACGCGCGCATGGAGTACGTCTACAAGTTCGTCACCGACGGCAAGTTCGACCCGAAGAACCGCGAGGCGAACCGCGACCTGCTCGACCGCGGCATCCTGTACGCCGCGCGCTTCGAGGCGAACGGCAAGATGCGCTGGCTGCCGCTGGTGCACGGGCAGGGCAAGCTCACCGCGGCCGAGGGTTTCAACAGCCAGGCCGACGTGATGATCGAGCTGCGGCGCGCCGCCCAGCTCGCCGGCGCGACGCCGATGGACCGCCCCGAGGATGTCGAGGCGCATCCGCAAACCGGGCGCGTCTATGTCGTTCTCACCTACAACGAGAGCCGCAAGCCCGACCAGGTCAACCCCGCCAACCCGCGCGCCAACAACCGCTTCGGCCACATCATCGAGATCGTGCCGCCGCTCGTCGGCGGCAAGCCCGACCACGCCGCCACCGAGTGCGACTGGGGCTTCTTCCTGCTCGGCGGCGACCCGGCGAAGCCGGACCATGCCGCGCGCTACGGCAGCCCCGTGACCGCGAACGGCTGGGTGTGCGCGCCCGACAACGTCGCTTTCGATCCGAAAGGGCGCATCTGGATCTCGACCGACGGCCAGGACGACGCCGCCGGGTTCAACGACAGCCTGTATGGCGCAGCGGTGAGCGGCCGGAACCGGGGCGCGACGCGCTGCTTCTTCAACGGCCCGCGCGGCTCGGAGATCTGCGGCCCCGAGTTCACGCCCGACGGCAGGACGCTGTTCCTCTCCATCCAACACCCCGGCGACGAGAAGGGCTCGACCTTCGACAAGCCCTCGACGCGCTGGCCGGACTTCAGGAGCGACCTGCCGCCGCGCTCGGCGGTGGTGGCGATCACGCGAGCCGACGGCGGGGAGATCGGGGGTTAGTCGATCAGTCTGAAAACAGTGACCTTGTGCGTGCGCCCTGCGGCGCGTTCGGCCGCAGTGGCGCGGATGATGCCGTAGATGACGTTGCGCTCGCTGCGGTCCCAGGCGATGCCCTGGCCGCGGATGTTCATCGGGATGATTTCCACCAGCTCGAGGATCGAGCCGGCCTTCGGCAGGCGCATCCTGTAGACCTCGGCGGGGTCGTGGCCCGAGAGGTAGAGGAAGCCATCCGGCCCCCAGGAGCCGCCGGAATTGCTCATCTCCTCGAACCGGTCGAGGATCGCCTTCGGCAGGACCCAGGCCTGCACCAGCCTGAAGTCCGGTGTCATCTTCACCATCTGCGTCGCGACCTTGTGCCCGTAGGGCGTCTTGTTCGGCCCGAACAGGCGGTCGTAGTTGGCAAAGGTCATCCACCAATGGCCGTCGTGGAAATCGATCCAAGTGAGCGAGCCGCGCTCGACGCCGAAGCTGTGCGTGCCGACATGCTCGAGGGTCCCGGCGTCCCAGATCTCGACCGAGCTGGTCATCGGCCACTGCGGATAGTTCGAATGCGCGGCGTAGATCCTGCCGTTCATCACCATGGCGCTGTCGAGATGGATGATCGGCCCGTCCTTCTCGCCCACCCAGCGCTTGACCAGCTTGCCGGTCTTCTTTTCGTACTTGGCGATGGCGCGGTTGTCGATGGCGTAGAAATGCTTCTCGTCGACGCCGATTCCCTGGTTGGCTTCGGGAATCGCGAACTCGCCGATCTGCTGCAGGGTCGGTTTCGCAGCGACCGTGCATGCGCCGGCGAGGAGCAGCAGCGCGAACACGAGCTTGCTTCGCATGGCAGTTCCTTAGACTCTAGGAGGAGGCCAGTATGTTAACTTCTGCTGAGGATGTCGAGATGCCAGTCAAGATCGTTTCGCCGCGGTTTCACGCCCTCTTGGCGATGGGCTTGACAATCCTGCCGGCGGCCGGGACATTGTCATGGGGCGGCGGTGGCTGTCACTCGAATCAACGGTGGAGAAATCGGAGGCTGACATGACGCTCAAGACCTTTGTTCGCTGGTCGGCCGCGGCGGCGCTCGCGGTCGCGTTCGGTGCCGCGCAGGCCCAGCAGGTACTCACCGTGGTGACGTCTTTTCCGAAGGACCTCACCGAGGTCTTCAAGAGAGCTTTCGAGACGCGCAATCCCGGCGTTCGGGTCGAGGTGATGAACCGCGGCACGTCGTCGGGGGTCGCTTACGTTCGCGAGGCGGCTGCATCGAACAAGCCCGACATCTTTTGGGCTTCCGCGCCCGACGCGTTCGAAGTGCTCGCCAAGGAGAACCTCCTGCAGAAATTCGACGGCCGCAATCCCGCGGTGCCGGCCAAGATCGGCGCCTATCCGATCAACGATCCGGAGGGCCTCTACTACGGGCAGGCGCTCGCGGGATACGGGCTGATGTGGAACACGCGCTACATGCGGGCGAACAAGCTGCCCGAGCCGCGCGAATGGGCCGATCTCGTGAAGCCGGCCTATCACGGCCACGTTGCGATCTCCTCGCCGTCGCGCTCCGGCACGACGCATCTCACCGTGGAGACGATCCTGCAGGGCGAAGGCTGGACCAAGGGCTGGTCGCAGATGCTGCAGATCTCGGGCAATTGCGCGGCGATCACCGAGCGCAGCTTCGGCGTTCCCGAGGGCGTGAACAACGGCCAGTACGGCATCGGCCTGGTGATCGACTTCTTCGGCCTGTCGGCGAAGGCCTCGGGCTTCCCCGTCGAGTTTCACTATCCGTCGGTGACCGCCATCGTGCCGGCGAACATCGGGCTCGTCGCCAACGCGAGGAACCCGGAGCTCGGCAAGCGCTTCATCGCCTTCACGCTGTCGCAGGAAGGCCAGGAGCTGCTGCTCGACCCGAAGATCAGCCGGTTGCCCGTGCTGCCCGCGGTGTACGCCAAGGCGCCGAAGGACTTTCCCAATCCCTACGACGGCAAGATCAAGGCCAAGGTCAATTTCGACTCCGACGTCTCCGAGGCACGCTACTACCTCGTGAGCGCCATCTTCGATCAAGCCATTACCTTCCGGCACAAGGAGCTCGCCGCGGCGAGCAAAGCGATCCACAACGCCGCGGCGCGGCTTGCCGCGAAGCCGAACGCGCAGGGGCAGAAGCTGCTCGCCGAGGCGCGCGAGCTCGCCTTCTCGCCGGTCGTCGGCGAGGACAAGGCGAAAGACAAGGCGTTCCTGGCCCTGTTCCGCGACACCAAGCGCACTGCCGAGAAAACCAAGCAGGTCACCGGCCTGGAAGGCTACTGGAACGGCGTCGCGCTGAAGAACTACACGCGGGCCGCCGAGCTCGCGAACCAGGCTGCCGCGATGGCGCGCTAGGCGCGTGCGGGGGGCCACTCCGGGCCAGCTCGCGGTCGGCCTGCTGATCGCGGCGTTCCTGCTGGCGTTCCTGGCGGTCCCGATCGCGACGGTGATCTACGTCGCCTTCACCGAGCCCGGCGGCGGCTTCACGCTGTCGCACTTCGAATCGTTCTTCCACCTCGCGCTGATGCGCGAGTCGTTCTGGAACAGCCTGTACGTGGCGGCGGCCTCGGTCGTCTTCGCCACCCTCATCGCGGTGCCGCTCGCTTACTTCACCGTGCGCTTCCGCTTCCGCGGCGCGCTCATCATCCAGACGCTCGGCGTGCTGCCGCTGATCATGCCGCCGTTCGTGGGGGCGGTCGCCATGCAGCTCATCTTCGGGCGCAGCGGCTCGGTCAATCTGCTGCTCGGCGACTGGTTCGGGATCAGCCTGCCGATCATGCAGGGCCTGAACGGCGTCATCTTCGTCGAGGCGCTGCACTACTTCCCGTTCATCCTGATGAACCTGGTGGTGGCGATGGGGAACATCGACGCCTCCATGGAGGAGTCGGCGCAGAACCTCGGCGCGAGCGGCTGGCGCCTGTTCCGCCGCATCGTCTTCCCGCTCGCCATGCCGGGCTACGTCGCGGGCGCGTCGCTGGTATTCGTCAAGGTGTTCGACGACCTGGGCACGCCGCTGGTCCTGAACGTCACCAACATGCTCGCGCCGCAGGCCTACCTGCGCATCACCTCGATGGGCATCGAGGATCCGATCGGCTACGTGATCAGCGTCCTGATGATCGGCTTCTCGCTGTTCGCGCTGTGGGCCTCCGCGCTTGCCCTGCGCGGGCGCGACTACGCGACGCTGCAGCGCGGCGGCTCGAGCCTCGCGGCGCGCGCGCTGAAGCCCTGGCAGGCGGCGCTCGCCTATGGCTGGATCGGGCTGGTGCTGCTGCTGGTGCTCTCGCCGCACCTCGGCATTCTGCTCTTGTCGCTTGGCACGGTATGGAGCTTCAGCGTCGTCCCGGACGGGTTCACGCTGCAGCACTACGCGACGGTGTTCCAGGACTCGCCGCGCATGATCGGCAATACCCTTCTCTACTGCGGGCTGGCGGCGCTGATCGACGTCGTGCTCGCCACCGCGATCGCCTATCTCATCCTGCGCACCCGGCTGCCGCTGCGCCGCACGCTCGATTTCACGGCGAGCGCCGCGCTCGCCATCCCCGGCGTGGTGCTGGCGATCGGCTACCTGCGCACTTTCCGCGGCGTCGAGATCCCGTTCAGCGGCGAGCTCGTCACCGCCTCGTGGCTGCTGATCGTCATCGCGTATTCGATCCGGCGCCTGCCGTACGCGCTGCGCTCGTGCATGGCGGCGCTGCAGCAGCTCCACGTCTCGCTCGAGGAGGCGGCCGAGAGCCTGGGCGCCGGCAAGCGCCGCACCATCCGGCGCATCGTCGTGCCCCTGATGATGGGCGGCATCCTGGCCGGCTTCGTCACCAGCTTCATGACCGCGGCGGTGGAGCTCTCGGCGACCATCATGCTCACCACCTCGCAGAATCTCGCGCCGATGTCCTACGGCATCTACCTCTACATGCAGTCGGCCGCCGGCCGCGGCCCCGGCGCCGCGCTCGGCGTGCTGGCGGTGGCGATCGTCGCCCTCGGGACGTACCTGTCGCACCGGTTCATGCGCAGCCGGGCGGTCGACCTGGACCGGCAGCTATGAGCAAGGCAAGGGTCGAGCTCGGCAATATCGCCGTGCGCTACGGCAAAAACGCCGTGCTGCGCGACGTCAGCCTGGCGATCGAGCCCGGCGAATTCTTCGCGCTGCTCGGCCCCTCGGGGTCGGGCAAATCCACCCTGCTGCGCCTGATCGCCGGCTTCGTCCAGGCGCACTCGGGCCGGCTGCTCATCGCCGGGGCGGAGGTCTCGGGCGTGCCGCCCTGGGAGCGCAATGTCGGCATGGTGTTCCAGAACTACGCCCTGTGGCCCCACATGACAGTGCGCGAGAACGTGGCGTTCGGCCTAGAGGAGCGCAGGATGCCCGCGAGCGTGGTGGCGCAGAAAGTGCGCGCCGCGCTCGATCTGGTGAACCTCGCCGAGTACGCCGAGCGGCGCCCCAGCCAGCTCTCCGGCGGCCAGCAGCAGCGCGTCGCGCTCGCGCGCACCATCGCGGTGGAACCGAAGGTGCTGCTGCTCGACGAGCCGCTGTCCAACCTGGACGCCAAGCTGCGCATCCGCATGCGCGAGGAGCTGCGCGCGCTGCAGCGCAAGCTCGGCATCACCACCATTTTCGTCACCCACGACCAGGAAGAGGCGATGACCACCGCCGACCGCATCGCGGTGATGGACCAGGGCGTGATCCAGCAGGTGGGCACGGCGATGGAGATCTTCGACGACCCGGCGAACCGCTTCGTCGCCAATTTCGTCGGCTCAATCAACCTGCTGACGGCCGATTCAGCGCTGGCGCGGGAGCTGCGCTTGTCCGAGCTTGCCGCCCGCGCCGGGGACGCGGATATCGTGATTCGTCCCCACACGATCGCGGTCGCTCGGGTGCCGGGGGACGCGGGCCGTATCTGGCTCGCGGGCAGCGTCGTGGACCGCGAATTCCTCGGCGCCTTCGTCCGCTATACGGTCAAGGTCGGCGAGCAGCAGCTGGTCGCCGAGGAGCCGCATCGCATCGGCCGCGAGAGCCACAGGCCGGGCGATGCCGTGCACGTCGGCATCGATCCGGAGCAGGCGCGGCTGCTCCGGGAAGCGGGCGGGTAGGCTAGACTAGGCCGCCCATCCTGGAGTTCGAGCTGCTGCCCGACCTGCCGCCGTGCGCGGACGCGGCGCCGGGCCAGTTCGACGCCTTCATCAAGTCCGAGATGAGCAAGTACGAGAAGCTGATCAAGGACGCGAACATCAAGGTCAAGCAATGAAGCTGTACGGCTTCTGGCGCTCGCTCGCGAGCTACCGCGTGCGCGTGGCGCTCGCGATCAAGGGCCTGCGCGCCGAGGAGATCTCGGTCGACCTCCTCAAGGGCAGGCAGAACAGCGATGATTACCTCGCGGTGAACCCGCAGGGCGTGGTGCCGGCGCTGGTGCTCGACGAGGGCGGGCCGCCGCTGTTCCAGTCGCTCGCGATCCTCGAGTACCTGGAGGAGATGAAGCCCGAGCCGGCGCTGCTGCCGAAAGACGCGCGCGGCCGCGCGCGCGTGCGCGGGCTCGCGCTGATCGCCGCGGCCGACGGGCACCCGCTCATCACGCCCCGCATCAGGAGCTATCTGGAAAAAGAGATGCGCCAGGACGAGGAGGCCCGCAACCGCTGGCTCGCGCACTGGACCATGCGCGCGCTGGAGGCGATCGAGGGCCACCTCGCGAAGGAGCAGGAGACCGGCAGGTTCTGCCACGGCAACTCGCCGACGCTCGCCGACATCTGCCTCGCCTCGCAGGTCATCGGCGCGCTCGCGTACTTCAGCTGCGACACCAAGGGCGTGCCCACGGCGATGCGCATCTACGGCGAGTGCATGGAGATCGAAGCCTTCGCGCACGCCCATCCCCTCAAGCAGCCCGGAGCGAAGCCACACTAGATATGAAACCGATCGAAGTAGCCGTCATCGGCACCGGCTGGTGCGGCGGCATCCGCGCCGAAACCCTCGCCGCGCACCCGCTGGTCAAGGCGCTGCATATCGCCGAGACCAACGCGGATCGCCTTGCAACGCTCGGCAAGAAGCTGAAGGCGCAGACCGCCACGGCCGACTACAAGGAGCTTCTGAAAAAGGCCGATATCGAAGCGGTCTATGTCTCGGCGACTCCGGAAAGCACGCACTACCCGATCGCGCGCGACTGCCTCGCGGCCGGGAAGCATGTCTTCCTGGAGAAGCCGATCGCACTCGAGCTCGCCGAAGCCGACGAATTGATTGAATTATCCAAAAACAAGAGTCTTAAATTCACCATCGGCTACTCGCAGCGCTTCAACCCGAAATTCGCCTACGTGCGCAAGTGCATCCGCGACGGCACCATCGGCAGGCCGGTGAGCGCGCTGGTGAGCCGGCACATCACGCGCGGCCTGGGCAGGAAGATCAGCGCTCGCGTCAAGCTCTCGCCCGCGGCGATGGAGTCGACGCACGACCTCGACTTCCTGCTGTGGTGCCTGGAGCCGGCGAAGCCGGTGCGCGTGTACTCGCAGGTGAACTACGGGGCGATGCGCGAATCCAGCGGGGGAGATGTTCCCGATACCCAATGGATCACGGTGACGCTCGACAGCGGCCTCAGCTTCGTCGTCGGCGGCGGCTGGACGCTGCCGCCGGGCTACCCGAACTTCTCCACCACCTGGATCGAGATGGTCGGCACGGAAGGCGCCGTGCTGGTGGATGATTCTCATAGAGACGTGGTGGTGAACACCCTGAAGTCGGGCATGCAGCTGCCGATGTCGACGATGCCCGGCGAGTTCGTCGAGCACACCTACGCCGGCGCGATGGCGCCGGAGACGGTGCACTTCCTCGAGGCCTGCGTGCACGACCGGCCGGTACTGGTGACCCCCGAGCACGCGCGCATGGTGATGCAGGTGTACCTCGCCGCCGACCTGTCCGCCGAGCGCAACGCCGCGGTCGACATTCCATGGCCAGAAAAAACCCGAAGCGGATCGGTCTCGCGATCGTCGGCGCGGGCCGCGTAGGCCTGTTCCGCGGCGAGGTCGCCGCGCGCCACCCGATGGTCGACTTCATCGGCGTCGCCGATTTGAAGCCCGAAAAAGCGTCTTTTGTAAAAGACAAGACCAACGCGGATTTCGCCACCACGGATTTCAGGGAACTGCTGAAACGGCCGGAAGTGACCGCGGCGATCATCTCGACCGACGAGCACCTGCACGTCGAGCCGATCCTGGCCGCCGCGGAGCGCAAGTTGAGTTTATTGATTGAAAAACCTCTGGCAACGGAATTGAGCGAGTCGGAAAGGGTTCTCGAGGCCATTCAGAACGCGAAGATCGACGCGGTCGTCGGCTACACGCAGCGCTTCCGCCGGCGCTGGCTGGCGGCGAAGGAGAAGGTGCGCAGCGGCAGCCTGGGCGACGTCACCCTGGTGAGCACGCGAGCGTTCATGAACCGGCTGGTGGCGCTCGACAACTACAAGCGCACCCCGGATGCGTCGAAGATCTCGCCGATGGTGATCTCGGGCACGCACGCGCTCGACATCGTGATGTGGATGATGGAGGCGAAGAAGCCGGTGGAGATCTACGCGCGCTCGGTGGACAAGGCGCTCGGGCCGCTGTGCAAGGGAATCGACGCCACGGCCGGAACGATTGTTTTCGAGGACGGCAGCCTCTACCACGCGTGCATCTCGTGGGCGCTGCCGGTGGTGTGGCCGGGCGCGGTGTACAGCCTGGAGGTCGGCATCACCGGCACCGAAGGCGTGCTCACCATCGACGACACGCACCGTGACATGGTGCTCGCGACGACCAGGCCGCAGGGCGAAGGATACGCGCCGGACGCCCAGAGAAGGGTCGATTTCCTGGGCAGCTATCCGCCCGGCGACATCGCGCTCGGCGAGCTGCGCGGCCCGATGCGCGAGGAGACCGAGCAGTGGCTGAACCGCGTCTCGCTCGGCCTCGCCACCCAGCATGCCACCGCGGCCGAGGCGCACAACCGCCTCATGCTGACCAAGGCTTTCGATGTTTCGGCGCGCAGAAAGAAACCCGTGCAGCTTCCAATAACGGAGGACTCATGATTCGCATCCTGATTTTCCTGGCATTGCTGGTCCCCTCGGTTGCGTTCCCGCAATATCCCAACAAGGCTGTCCGCATGATCGTGCCGTTCGCGCCGGGGGGCGCCTCCGACTTCGTCGGGCGCATCCTGCAGCCGCGGCTCACCGAGCTGCTCGGCCAGCAGGTAGTGGTCGACAACCGCGCCGGCGCCTCGGGCAACATCGGCATGGACGCGGCGGCGAAGTCCGCGCCCGACGGCTACACCATCTACCTCGGCAACATCGGCACCGTGGCGCTCAACCCGGCGGTGTTCCCGAAGCTCTCGGTCGTGCCGACGCGCGATTTCGTCGCCATCACGCAGGTGGTGGACGTCCCGGGCGTGCTGGTGGTGCATCCGGACCTGCAGGCGAAGACGATCAAGGACATCGTCGCCATCGCGAAGGCCTACCCGGGCAAGCTCAACTACGCCTCGCCCGGCGCCGGCAGCCAGAATCGCCTCGAGACCGAGGTGTTCCGCAAGATCGAGAACCTCGACATGGTGCACGTGCCCTACAAGGGCGGCGCCGGCCCGGCGATCGCGGGCCTCGTCGGCGGCGAGACGCACCTGATGTTCGTCACCGCGTCCTCGGCGATGAACCACGTGAAGAGCGGGCGGCTGCGCATCATCGCGGTCACCAGCGGGCACCGGCTGCAGGCGTTCCCGGACACGCCCACCATGGCCGAGTCCGGCTACGCGCAGCTCACCAGCGGCTCCTGGCAGGGCATCTTCGTTCCCACCGGCACGTCGAGGGAAGTGGTCGACAAGCTCTACGGCGTGGTCATCGAGACCATGAAGACAGCCGAGGTGCGCCAGCGGCTCGCGAACGGCGGCGTCGAAGTGGTGACCAGCGCGCCGGGCGAGTTCGCCAGGTTCGTGCAGAAGGAAACCGACCGCTGGGGCAAGGCCGTCAAGGAAGCAGGCGCCACCGCGGAGTAGGCAAGAAGAACACCACTTTCGGAGAAGAGCAATGGCAAACGCAGGAATGGTGGCGCTGGACTGGCAGCAGAGGATCAACTGGGACCGGGTGCGCAAGTACCGCCTCGAGCGCGCGCGCGAGCGCATGAAGGCGCACGGGCTCGGCGCGATGCTCCTGATGTACGACGAGAACGTGCGCTACGTGACCAGCACGCTCACGCCGGGGTGGAACCGGCTCAAGCCCGGGCTGCGCTACGCCATGCTGTGCGGCGACGACGCGCCGGTGCTGTTCGAGCAGGGCGACATCGGCTTCCAGATCCAGCGCCACTCGCCGTGGATCCCGAAGGACCACGTGCGCTGGTCCTACGCCTGGATCAAGGGCGCCGCCGGCCCGGCGTCGCTGTCGCAGGTGAAAAAGTTCACCAACGCCGTCAAGCAGGAGATGAAGAAGGCCAACGTCGCCGGCGCGAAGCTCGGCGTCGACTTCATCGACATCAACATGCTGAAGGTGTTCGGCGACGAGAAGATCGACTGGACCGACGGCATGACGCCGATGATGGAGGCGCGCGCCATCAAGAACGAGGACGAGCAGGAGGCGCTGCGCATGGTGGGCGCGATCGGCGACGCCGCGCACTGGGAATTCATGAACTACCTGAAGCCCGGGCGCACCGAGAACCAGCTCACCGCGCACATCATGGAGTACCTGTACTCGGTTCCCGGGATGGAGGACGTCGAGGACGTGATCGTGTCCTCCGGGCCGAACACCTGGCCGAACTGGCGCAACTTCTCCGACCGCATCGTCACGCCCGGCGACATCGTGTTCATGGACCTCGCCGCGCTCACCTGGAACGGCTACAAGTCCTGCTACTACCGCACCTATTGCGCGGGCAAGGAGCCGACCCAGGAGCAAAAGGGCATCTACGCCACCGCGCTCAAGTGGCTCTACGATTCCATCAAGGCGGTGAAGGTGGGCGCCACCACCAAGGACATCGCCTCGAAATGGCCCTCGGCCAAGGAAGCCTGGGGCTACGAGGAGGAGGACCAGGCCGCGGCCAACCTCTGGGGCCACGGCCTCGGCCTCGCGCAGTACGATCAGCCGGTGATCTCGCGCATCTGGTCGCTCGACCACCCGATCGAGATCAAGGAAGGCATGGTGTTCGCGCTCGAGACGCAGCACGGCAAGCGCTTCGAGTGGGGCGTGCGCATCGAGGAGATGCTGATCGTGCACAAGGACCGCATCGAGATCATCTCCAACTTCCCGGTCGAGCAGATCACGGTGGTCAACCCGATCACGGGCTACTCCACGCTCGCCGGGCGGTGATGCGCACAGCGCTGCTGCGCGCGCCGCGCAAGCTCGACCTGGTGGAGCGCGACAAGCCGCGCCCCGGGCCGGGCGAGGTGCTGGTGCGCACCGCGGCGACCGCGGTGTGCCACACCGACCTGTCGATCTACACCGGCGCGCACCCCGGGGTGCGCTACCCGGTGGTGATGGGCCACGAGTCGACCGGCCTGGTCGAGGCGGTGGGCGAGGGCGTAGAGGGAAAAGGCGCGGCCTTCCGACCCGGCAGCCACGTGATCATCAACCCGATCATCGCCTGCGGCCACTGCGATCCGTGCCGGCGCGGCGCGGGCAACCTGTGCCGCAACGCCGGGCTCTTCGGCCGCGAGGTCGAAGGCTCGCTCAGCGAGTATGTGAAGCTGCCGTCGCAATACCTATATGAGCTTCCCGCCGGGCTTCCCCTGGAGAAGGCGACCCTGATCGAGACGCTCGCAACGGTGCGCCACGCGCAAAGTCGCGCCGGCCTGGCGCGCGGCGAATCGGTGGTGGTGCTGGGGCAGGGCACCGGCGGGCTGCTGCACACCCGCCTCGCGGTGCTGACCGGCGCCAGCCCGGTCATTGCAGTTTCACGCACGCGCTGGAAGCTGGAGATGGCCGAGAAGATGGGCGCGACGCACGTCGTCGCCGCCTCGGCGATCGACGCGGTCGAGGAAGTGAAGCGCCTCACCGGCGGCAACGGCGCCGACGTGCTGATCGACGCCGCCGGCGGCGCCGAGGCGCTGAAGGCGGCGCTCGCCATGCTGCGGCCCGGCGGGCGCTTCTCCGCCTACTCCATCAGCCACGAGCCGGTGCACGGCTTCTCCACCTTCCCGTTGTACTTCGGCGAGATCAGCCTGATCGGCTCGCGGGCGCTCACCGCCGCCGACATGGCGCCGAGCATCGAGCTCGTCGCCTCCGGACGCGTCGACGTGGACGGCTTCATCAGCGCGAAGTACCCGCTCGGCGAGGCCGCAGAAGCGTTCAAGGAGTACGAGGGCAACCCCGGCAAGATCCTGCGCATCGTGATCGATTCGGCGCAATGAAATTGATTTTTCCCTTGAGTGATTCGCAAGCTGTCGACGCTAAGCGTTTCGGTCCCAAGGCGGCCAGGCTCGCCGCGCTCGGCCACGCCGGCCTGCCGACGCCCGGCGGCTTCTGCGTCGATGCCCGGGCGTATCGCTTGCAGCTCGCCCACCTCGGGCTGGAAGCGGATGCGCGGGGCGTGTTCACGGCTGAAGATCGTCCTCAGGCCCGCCGGCATGCACTTTCAGTCAAATTGAACCTCATGGAGAAGCCCATCGCATCGCCAATGCGCGAAGAGCTTCTCCGCATCTTCGATTCCGTCGTCCGTTCCTCGGCGCTGGTGGAGGACAACGCCGGCGCGAGTTTCGCGGGCCAGTTCCAGAGCTACCTGGGACTGGACACCGAGGAGGACTTCCTCACCGCGGTGCGCGCCTGCTGGGCGGCGCTCTGGTCGACGCGCGCGCTGCGCTACTTCGCGGCGAGCGGGCTGGATCCGGCCGACACCGCCATGGCGCTCATCGTCCAGCCGCTGGTGCGGGCGCGCTGCGCCGGCGGCGGGCTGTCGCGCACCGCCGGGGGCGACATGCTGGTCAATGCCGCCGCCGGGCCCGGCTCGGCGGTGGCGCAGGGCGAGGTGGTGCCCGACCGCTACGTGCTCGACCGCTCCGGCGCGCTCAAGGAATCCACCGCGGGAACGAACTACCACAGCATGAATTGCAGGCATGGGCGCCGCGCCTTCTCGCGCCTGCTGGCTGCGCCGTCGCTCGATGCCGAGCAGCTCGCCGAGCTCGGCCTGCTGATGCGCAAGGCCGAAGAGCTCCTCGGACATCCCGTCGAGATCGAATGGGCCATGGACGATACGGGGATCAAGCTGCTGCAGGCGCGGCCGCTCGACGTCGCCGAAACGCCGGTGCCGGACGAGATCTGGCTCAAGCACCCGCGGCTCACCGGTCACCCCGGCGGCGCAGGCTGGGGCACGGGGCGCGCGCGCGTGGTGAGCTGCGAGTGCGAGCTCGAGCGGGTGACGCCGGGCGACGTGCTGGTCACGACCGTCGCAGGTCCCGCCCTTGCCGAAGTCTTCCACCGTGTGGCGGGCATCGTCGCCGAGCTCGGCGGCAGCACCTCGCACCTCGCGTCGCTCGCGCGCGAGCGGGGCGTGCCGATGGTGCTGGGGGCGGTGGACGCCACGCGCCGCATTCCCGACGGCGCGCTGGTGGCGGTCGATGGAGTCGCGGGCGTGGTGCGCTGGATGAGGGCCTGATGGCAAAAGCGAAAGTCGTGCTGACCGACTACGTCTGGGACTCGCTCGAGGTCGAGGAGAAGACGCTCGAGGGCCTCGCCGACCTGGTCGCGCTCAAGACCAAGAAGCCCGAGGAGTTCCTCGGCGAGGCGGCGGACTGCGACGCGCTGCTCAACACCTACGCCGGGCCGATCACCGCGCAGGACATGGCGCGCATGCCGAAGTGCCGCATCATCGCGCGCTACGGCATCGGCGTGGACACCATCGACCTCGAGGCGGCGACCGCCGCCGGCATCATCGTCACCAACAACCCCACCTACTGCATCGAGGAAGTGGCGGAGCAGACCATGGCGCTGCTGCTCGCCTGCGCGCGCAAGATCGCCTTCTACGACCGCATGGTGCGCGCCGGCCGCTGGGAAGTGCCGCCGGGCAAGCCGATGTTCCGCCTCGCCGGGCAGACGCTCGGCCTGGTCGGCTTCGGCAACATCGCGCGCCAGGTCGCGGCGCGCGCCGCCGCCTTCGGCATGCGCGTGCTGTTTTTTGATCCGTTCGTGGCGCATGGACCTGGAAAAGTGGACTTTGCAAAACTGCTCGCGGAATCCGATTTCGTGTCGCTGCACCCGCCGCTGACCCCGCAGACGCGCAAGCTGATGAACGACGGCGCGTTTTCGACGATGAAGCCCACCGCGTACCTCATCAACTGCTCGCGCGGGCCGGTGGTGGACACCGATGCACTGGTGCGCGCGCTCGATGGAAAGCGCATCGCCGGCTGCGCGCTCGACACCGTCGATCCGGAACCGCTGCCCAACCCGCACCCGCTGCGCGGGCGCGAGAACGTCATCCTCTGCCCGCACGCCGCCTGGTACAGCGAGCAGGCGATGCGCGGCCTGCAGGCGGGGGCGCCCGGCGAGGTGCGCCGCGTGCTGTCGGGCGAGTGGCCGGTCAACGTGGTGAATCGCAACGTCAAGGGGAGGAACCGTGCGGGCCTATGAATTCAGCGCGTCGTGCAGACGCGGCGCTTGACCGTGCAGGCCTTCGAATGCCGCGCGCAGGCATTGATCGCGCCGCTGTCGGCGAGCGCCTGGCTCTCGCCCCAGCCCCAGCCGGAACCCTTGGGCCCGAGCGCGAGCGCGCCGCACGCGTTCTTGAACCACAGCACCGGGCTGCAATCGTCCGCGTGCTTGCCGCAGCCCGAGAGCGCGGCCTTCTCCGCGGCCGCGCGCGAGGGGTGGTCCTTCGCCCAGCCGTGGGCTTTGGTGCTGTTCGAGTACGCGATGGCACCGTAGTAATCCTGGGCAGCCGCCGCGCCCGGAAACGAAAGCATCAACAGAGCTCCGAGAAGAATGCTGCCGATGAGATAAAGCACTATGGTTATGATAGCGTCGGCGGCGCTGTTCGCCGGCGAATCAACCAAATCCGAATACCGGGGGATCCAAGATGATGTATAGGTGTGCGCCCGCAGGGCGGGGCTCGACCAGCATTGTCAAAAAAAAGGGCAAGAGCCTGCGGGTGGACATCCATTGCCACTACCTCAACCCGGAGGCCGCGGCGAGGGTCGCGCCGCTCAACCCGGCGAGCCACGAGATGCAGGTGAAGTTCGCCAACGCGCTCACGCGCGAAACCAACGTAAGACAGCACCAGGAGCGCGCGCCCAAGCTCTCCAACATCGAGGTGCGGCTGAAGGACATGGACCGGATGGGGATCGACATCCAGGCGGTGTCGCCGGCGCCGCAGCAGACCTACTACTGGGCCGAACCCGGCATGGGCGCGGAGCTTGCGCGCATGGTGAACCAGCGCCTCGCCGAGATCGTCGCCAAATGGCCCGAGCGCTTCGTGGGCCTGGGCACCGTGCCGCTGCAGGATCCGGACATGGCGGTTTCGGAACTCGAGCACTGCGTGAAAAAGCTGGGCATGCGCGGCGTCGAGATCAACGGCAGCGTCAACGGCATGGATCTCACCGACGGCCGGCTCGGGCTGGAGAGGTTCTTTGCCAAGGTCCAGGAGCTCGACGTCATCATCTTCATGCATCCCACCGGCTATACCCAGGGCGAGCGGCTGCTCGACCACTACTTCAATAACCTCATCGGCAACCCCCTGGAGACCACGGTGGCGGCGAGCCACCTGATCTTCGACGGGGTGATGGAGCGCTACCCGAAGCTGAAGGTGGTGCTGCCCCACGGCGGCGGCTTCCTGGCGCACTACTGGGAGCGCATGAACCACGGCTGGAGGGCTCGCCCAGACTGTAGAGTCTCCATTAAACGCAAACCAACGACATATCTCGAGAAGTTCTACTTCGACACCATCGTTTTCGACCCGGAGATGCTGAACCACCTGGTGCGCCGCTACGGCGCCGACCACGTGGTCCTGGGAACCGACTACCCCTTCGACATGGGGGTGGACGATCCGGTGGGATTCGTCCAACAAGCGAAGCTGTCTTCTCTGGATAGAACCAAAATCGTGGGCGGAAACGCGGCCCGGCTGCTGAAGATTGATTACAATAAGTCGAAGAGGAGGAGCAGATCATGAGAGGTTCCAGACGCAAGGTATTGAAGGCCGGCGCGGCGCTTGCCGCAGCGGCGAGCTTTCCGCGCGCCGCGTTAGCGCAAGCCGGACCGATACGCATCGGGATGAGCATGCCGCAGACCGGCACGCTCGGCGCCGGCGGCCAGGCGGCGCTGGTCGCGCTGCGGCTGTGGGTCGACGACGTTAACCAGCGCGGGGGGCTGCTCAACCGCAAGGTCGAGCTGATCGCCTACGACGACCAGACCAACCCGGCCAACGTGCCCGGCATCTACACCAAGCTGCTCGACGTCGACAGGGTCGACCTGCTGATCGCACCCTACGGCACGGTGCCGACGGCGCCGATCATGCCGATGGTGAAACAGCGCGGGCTGCTCCTCATGGGCAACTTCTCGTTCCAGGTGAACGCGAAGGTGCAGCATGACATGTGGTTCAACAACTCGCCGTGGAACGACGCCTCGAGCTGGTCCGACGGCTTCATCCGGGCCGGGCAGAGGGCCGGCGCGAAGAGCGTGGCGATCCTCGCCGCCGACCAGGAATTCGCGCAGAACCTGGCGAACGGCGCGCGCGAGCTGGCAAAGAAGGGCAGCATCAAGTCGGTCTACGATCAGAACTACCCGCCGGCCACGACCGACTTCTCCTCGCTCATCCGCGGCATCCGCGCGGCGCGGCCGGAGATGGTGTTCGTCATGTCCTACCCGAACGACTCGGTGGCGATCATCCGCGCGGTGAACGAGATCGGGGTGGGCCCGCAGGTGCAGGTGTTCGGCGGCGGTATGGTCGGGCTGCAGTTCACGCCGATCATGACCTCGCTCGGCAGCCTGCTGAACGGCGTGCTGAACTACAACTCGTACGTGCCGGGGATGAAGTATCCCGGCATCGAGGACTTCCTCGGCCGCTATGCGAAGCGCGCCGCCGAAGCCAAGGTCGACCCGCTCGGCTTCTACCTGCCGCCGTTCAACTACGCCATCGGGCAGATGTACGAGCAGGCGATCAACGCCACGAAGAGCCTCGACCACAAGGCTATCGCCGGCTACCTGCGCCAGAACGAGATGAAGACCGTGGTCGGCCCGATCCGCTACGACAAGAGCGGCGAATGGGCGAACCCGCGAGTGGTGCAGGCGCAGTTCCGCGGCATCGTGGACAAGGACATGGAGCAGTTCCGCAAGCCCGGCAAGCAGATCGTGATCTACCCGGACGCCTACAAGACCGGCGACGTGATCACGCCTTTCGAGAAGGCCCGCTCCGCGAAGTAAGCAGCCTTTTCTGAGAAAGCAGCAGGCCGCATGATCTTTTCGTTCGACCTGCTGTTCGAGGCTGTCCTGTTCGGTGTTCTCCTCGGCTGCTTCTACGCCGCGGTGAGCATCGGCCTGTCGGTGTCGTTCGGGTTGCTCGACGTACCGCACGTCGCGCACCCGGCGATCATGGTGTTCGGCTCGTACTGCGCCTACATCGTCGCAGGCTGGGGGCTCGACCCGATCCTCGCGGGCTTGGTCCTGATGCCGGCGTTCTTCGTGCTCGGCGTCCTGATTTACCGCTTCTACTACGAGACCTTCGAGCGCCGCGGCAGCGAAGCCGGAGTCAGAGGCCTGGCGTTCTTCTTCGGCCTCGCCTTCATCATCGAGGTCGGGCTGATCCTCGTCTTCGGCGTCGACCAGCGCACCGTGCAGGCGCCCTACATCGGCTCGAGCCTCGCGCTCGGCGACTACCGCCTTCCCTACCGCATGCTGGTTGCCTTCGGCGTCGCTCTGGTTCTTACCGCCGCCTTGACGCTCTACTTCTCGAAGACATTCACCGGCCGCGCCATCAAGGCGGTGGCGCAGGACGAGCCGGCGCTGCGCCTGATGGGCGCGAACCCGGTGCGCATCAAGCAGTGGGCCTTCGGCATCGCGACCGGCGTGTCGGCGCTCGCGGGCGCGATGCTGATCATCATCGGGCCGGTCGAGCCGGCGATGGACCGGGTCTACATCGGGCGCACCTTCTGCGTCGTGGTGCTCGCCGGCCTGGGCAGCATGACCGGCACGCTCGCCGCCGGGCTGATCCTGGGGATCGCCGAATCCATCGTGCTGATGCTGTTCGGGGCTTCGTGGGCGCCGGCCGTGGCTTTCGGGCTGCTCCTGCTGGTGCTGGGGATAAGGCCCCAGGGGATATTTGGAAGATGAGTCGGAAGATGAGAGGCCGATGAAGTTCTGGATCTCCGCGGCGGCGCTGGCGCTTTTTGCGCTGGGCCTCGCGCTCAGCCCGGTCAACGAGTACTTCTTCTACGTTTCGTACCGCGTGCTCACTTTCGTGGTGCTGGCCACCGCCTGGAATATCCTCGGCGGCTACGCCGGCTACGTGAACTTCGGCACGCCGGCCTTCTTCGGCGTCGGCGCGTACACCGCGGTGGTCCTGTTCCAGTGGCTGAAAGCGCCGCTGGCGGCGCAGATCGCCGGGGGCGCGCTGATCGGCGGGCTGCTCGGCTTCGGCGTCGGCATGCTCACGCTGCGCCTGCGCGGCATCTTCTTCGCCATCGCCACGGTCGCGGTGATCTTCATCACCGAGACACTGATGATCAACTGGCGCTACGTCGGCGGCGCCACCGGCTTGCAGCTCCTGCGGCCCGAGGTAATGGCGCCGTTCGAGAACTACATCCGCATGCTGTTCGTCGTGATGGCGTGGATGGGCATCGCCGCGGTGGCGGTCGCGCGCTACGTGCAGGACTCGTGGATCGGGCGCGGGCTGCGCGCGGTGCGCGACAGCGAGGAAGCGGCCGAGGCGAGCGGCGTGCCGACGCTCAAGCTGAAGCTGTTCGCCTGCACGGTGATGGGCGCGCTCATGGGAGCGGCCGGCGCGCCGATGCCGATGTACCTGTCGTTCATCGAGCCGGCTTCGACCTTCAACCTCGACTACACTATCGGCGCGCTCGGCAGCGCGATCATCGGCGGCATGTCGCACTGGCTCGGGCCGATCATCGGCGCGCTGCTCCTCGGCACGCTGCAACAGATCATCACCGTCACCATCTCGGGCGAGGTCAACGTGCTGGTGGTCGGCGTGCTGCTGGTCCTGTTCGTGGTCGTCGCCCCCGGGGGCATTCTGGGATTGTTCAGGAAATGGCTTCCCTTCTCGAGGTAAAAGGCGTGTCGAAGCACTTCGGGGGCTTCGCCGCCCTGTCGGAGGTGAGCATCGCGATCGCGCCCGGAGAACGCTTCGGCCTGATCGGCCCGAACGGCTCGGGCAAGACCACGCTCATCAACTGCATCTCGGGCACGCTGCGCAACGAGTCCGGCTCGATCGTGTTCGACGGCGAGGAGGTCTCGCGCCTGCCCGCCTACCAGCGCACGCGCAAGGGCATCGCGCGCAGCTTCCAGGTGCCGCGGCCTTTTGCCAGCATGTCGGTGCTCGAGAACCTCCTGGTGCCGTATGAGTACGTCGAGCACCTGAAGCAGTCCGAGGCCGAGAAGCAGGCGATGGAAATCCTGCGCAGAATCGGCCTGGCGGACAAGGCCATGACGCCGTCGAGCCAGCTCTCGCAGGTCGAGCTGCGCAAGCTCGAGCTGGCGCGCGCGATGGCGGCGCGGCCGCGCCTCTTGATCTCCGACGAGGCGATGGCAGGCCTGTCGGGCAGCGAGGTGGACGAGGTGCTGAAGATCCTGTTCGACCTGAACACCGCCGGCATCACCATCGTCATGATCGAGCACATCATGCAGGCGGTGATGCGTTTCTCGCAGCGCGTGGTGTGCCTCGACGCGGGCCGGATCATCTGCGAGGGCGCGCCGGCCGCGATCGTCAAGAACCCCGACGTGCAGAAGGCCTACCTTGGCGCTTGAGCTGAAGATCTCGGACATCGAAGCCGGCTACGGGGCGGTGCGGGCTCTGCATGGGGTGTCAATACAAATAAGAAATGGAGAAACAGTGGCGCTGCTCGGCACCAACGGCAACGGCAAGAGCACGCTGATGAAGTGCGTCATGGGCATGGTGCGGCCGACGCAGGGTTCGGTCGTGCTGACGCTGGACGGCGAGAAGCATGACCTGACCCGGCTTTCGACCGAGGAGATCGTGAACCTCGGCGTGGCGCTGGTGCCCGAGGGCCGGCGCCTTTTCCCCAAGCTCACGGTGGAGGAGAACCTGCTGCTCGGCGCCTTCCGACCGCAGGCGCGCAGGGAGCTGGGCAAGAACCGGGATTTCGCGCTGCAGATGTTTCCGATGCTCGCCGAAAGGCTGAAGCAGCTCGCCGGCTCGCTCTCCGGCGGGCAGCAGCAGATGCTCGCGATCGGCCGCGCGCTGATGTCGGCGCCGAAGCTGCTGCTGGTCGACGAGCCTTCGGTGGGGCTCGCGCCGATCCTGGTCTCCAACACCATCTCCAAGATCAAGGAGCTGAAGGAGCGCACCGGCCTCACGGTGCTGATGGCCGAGCAGAACTTCCACCAGGCGATCCGCATCGCCGACCGCGGCTACATCATCGTGCACGGCGAGATCGTGTTCGAGGGCGGGGTGAGCGCGCTCGAGCAGAACGAGCTGGTGAAGAATTATTACCTGGGGGCTAGCGCATGAAGGCCGTGCTGTTTTTTCTCACGCTGGCCTTGCCGGCTACGGCGATTTCTCAAGAATATCCGGTTCGCCCGGTCCGGATGCTGGTCGGCTACCCGCCGGGCGGCGGCATGGACACCATCGCGCGCGTGCTCGCGCCGAAGCTCAGCGAAGCGCTCGGCCAGCAGTTCGTGATCGAGAACCGCCCGGGCGCCTCGGGCGGCGTCGCGGCCGAGGCGCTCGCCAATGCGCCCGCCGACGGCCACGTGCTGATGCTCGCCGAGAGCGGCACGCTCGCGCTGCCGAGCGTCAACCCGAAGGTCTCGCTCGACCCGGTGCGCCAGTTCGCGCCGGTCGGGGGGGTGTGCATGCTGCCGATGGCTTTCGTGGTCAACGCCGCGTTCCCGGCGGCGAGCACGCGCGAGCTGATCGCGGTGCTCAAGGCGAGCCCCGGCAAGCACAGCTACGCCTCGCCGGGCGTGGGCACGCTGCAGCATCTCGCGTTCGAGCTGTTCAAGCGCCAGGCCGGGGTCGACGCGGTGCACGTGCCGTACAAGGGCGCCGCGGCGATGATGCCCGACATCATGAGCGGCCAGGTGCCGATCGGCGTGATCAGCGTGCTCGCGGCGATGGGGCCGGCACGTGCCGGCAGGATCCGCGCCCTCGCGGTCACCAGCCCGCAGCGCCTGCCGAGCGTGCCTGAGTGGCCGGCGATGTCGGAGACCCTGCCCGGATTCAGCGCCGCGCCGAACGTGTTCGTGGTCGCGCCTGCCGGGACTTCATCGGGAATCGTCTCTCGTCTCAGCAGCGCCATCCGGTCTGCTCTCAATCAGACCGATGTTCAGGAAAGCTTCGCCAAGCAGGGCGCCACGCCGACGCCGAGCGCGCCCGACGAGCTGCGCGCGCAGATCGCCGAGGAGATGAAGCGCTGGGCGGCGGTGGTCAAGGACGCCGGCATCAGGATCGATTGAAAGACCTTCCGATCGGGTACTACGGCGCGGTGATGGGGCTTGCGGGCCTCGGCCTCACCGCGCGCGCCGCGGCGCCGCTGTTTCCCGGCGTGATCCGCGCCCCGGCCTGGTTCACCGAGCCGTGGGTGCTCCTGGGCGCGGTCGCGTTCTGCATTCTGGTTCCGCTCTATCTGGTGAAGCTCATTCGCTTTCCGTCTGCGGTCAAGGCGGAGTTCGTCAGCCCGGTGCAGATCGGTTTTTGCGGTGCGCTGCCGGTGGGCATGTCGCTGGTGGCGGGCGGGGTCGCTCCCTACTGGTTCCAGTTGGGAAATATTCTCTGGTGGATCTCCTTTGTCTTAATGCTCGCCTTCCAGGCCTGGGCGCTGGTGCGCTGGCTCTCGGGCGGCATCGAGCTCGCGCAGGTGAACGCCGGCTGGCTGATCGTGATGGTGGGCGGCATCGTGCTGCCGGGGCCGGGCATCGCGCTCGGCAACGTGGAAGCTTCGCGCTTCGTCTTCGGCATCTCGGCCGCGGCGACGCCGCTTCTCATGGCGCTGCTTTTTTACCGCGCGGCGCTCGGGCCGCCGCTGCCGGAGGCGCTGCGGCCGAGCTGGTTCATCCTGCTCGTGCCGCCGTCGCTCGTATACGCGAACGGCCTCGCGCTCTACGAATCGATGGCGTTTCTGGAGAACCTGTTCTTCTCCGGCCTCGTGCTCGCGGTCGCGTTGCTCGTCTACTCGCGCAACTTCCTACGGTGGTCCTTCGGCCCGCCCTGGTGGGCGTTTACCTTCCCGCTCGACGCCCTCGCGTACGCCGCCGTGCGCTACGCGCAGGACCACCCCGGCGCCCTGTGGCGCGGCGTGGCCGCGATCGCGCTCGCGCTGGCGGCGCTTTTCGTGGTGATGGTGCTGGTAAAGCAGCTGCTGGCGCTTTCTGCCACTCTTCGCAGCGCCGCGTCGCGAGCGGCGTGAACTCGGCCTGCGGCTGATTGCCGCCGATGATGAACATCAGCAGGTGCTGCTTGCCGGGCTCGTCGTAAGTCACGTTCATGAAGCGCCGCGCGACGCCGACCGGGAACGAGATCACGTCGTAGGGACCGAGGTTGACCGACTCCAGCGCGTCGCCCTCGTTCCACTCGCAGCGCCAGCGGCCGGTGAGGGCGATGAAGGTCTCGTTGGTGTCGTGGTTGTGCATCAGCGGCCCCTTGCCGGGCTTCGCCTTGCAGTAGCCCAAGTTGAAGCCTTCGGCGATCGATATGGCGGGCATGGTCGAGGCATCGGCGCCTACCGGAGAATTTCCGGTTTCCGGGGGCTGAAAGCCGATCACCGCGTAGAGCTTGCGGCGGCACTCGGGTAGCTTGCTGTCGGGCAGCCCGCCGTCGGAGCCCTTCAATTGACTGAAGCGCGCCACCCGCTTCAGCATCTCGCCGCGGGACCAGTTGCGGACAGTTCTCCAGTCGCTCATGGGGGCTCCTAGCGGCGCAGCCGCGCCATCGATTCCAGCACCGCGCACACCGCGGCGGTGTCGTCCCGGGCGTGGCCCTGCGCCATCGCCGCGTTGTAAAGGGCGGCGGAAGCGTTGAACAGCGGCGTGGGCACGCCGAGCCGCGCCGCGAACTCGCCGATGATCCTCATGTCCTTCTGCCACACCTCGACCTTCATCGCGGCGTCGCCGTAGCGCCCCTTCACCATCTGCGGCCCGCGCACCTGGAACATGCGCGAGCTGCCTGCCCCGTCGCCAATCACTTCCAGGATTTTTTTAGGATGCAAACCCGCTTTCATGCCGAGCACGAACGCCTCGGCGGCCGACACGTTGTGGATCGCCACCAGCAGGTTGGCGACGTACTTCATCCGGCTGCCGTTGCCGAATTCCCCGAGGTAATAGTGCGCCCGCGAGAAGCCTTTCAGGACAGAAGAGACAGAATGAAAACATCGTTTGTCTCCGCTCCCATAGACCACGAGATCCTTCACCCGTGCTTGCGCGCCGGTGCCCGACAGCGGGCAATCGAGCAGCGTGATGCCCTTGCGCCTCAGCGCGTCGCGCGCCCGGGCCTTGTCCTCGATCGGCAGCGTGCTGGTCTCGACGACGATGCGGTTTTTGCCGGAGATTTTTTCACAGACGGAATGAAGGGCTTCTGCACTGGGGAGAGAAGTGATGAGAACCGGCGCTTTGACCCCTGAAATGGAGGTTGCCGGCTTTCCTCCCGCCCGTTTCAGAGCTGCACGCCGGGAGGCGGCGATGTCGAAGCCGCGGACCTCGAAGCCGGCCTTGACGAGATTGGCCGACATCGCGCCGCCCATGATTCCCAGGCCGATGACACCGACCGCAGTCATTGCTTCTTTTTCTTCTTCTTCGTGGTTTTCTTCAAGGGCTTTGCATTGACCAGCACTGCCGCGACGATGCACGGCTCGGTGCCGCGCACGCTCCAGGAGTGGTTGGTGCCGCGCTGCACCAGGATGTCGCCGGCGCGCAGCAGCTTTTCGCCGGTCTCCATGACGGCGTGGATCTCGCCCTTGAGCACGATGATGTAGTCCACGGTGCTGGTCTTGTGCATCATCGGGTCGCGCGAATGCCGGTCCTGCGTGTGCCCGGCGCCGATCGCCTTGAATCCCGCGGCGCCGTCGGAATCGCGCGGGCGGCTGGAGTCCGGCGGGAACTCGACGATGCGCAGGATGCTGCCGTTCTTGGGCGGCTCGAGGCGGATCGGGCGGTCGGCGGCGTCGGAATCGCCTGCGTTCGAGGCGGGCGCGGCTTTCGTCTCCCACAGGTCGGTGAGCGCGAGCCCGGGGAAGGAGGGCATCTCCTTCATGTTGGGCGCTTCGCCGTCGGCGATGAACGTCGAGCGACCCGCGGCGTCGTGGCCGGTCAGCACGCGCCGCACGCGCCAGATCATGCGACCGCGTCGCTGGCGGCGATCTTCTTGCGCGCCTTCTTCGCGCCCGCCTTGTCGGCCGACAGGCGGAAGTCCCAGTCGAGCCTGAGGAACGGATTGGACAGGCCGAGCTTTTTCGCCTCGGCGGCGTCGTTGACCTTGCGGTACTTGCCGACGAGCGAGTTCTTGACGGCGAACACGGCGTCGCCGTCGAGATACGGATCGCCCTCGACGAACACGTGCGTGATGACCTGCTGGTAGCCCGGCGCCGAGACGATGGCATGCATGTGCGCCGGCCGCATGTGGTGGTTGCCTGTTGCGCGCACCAGGTCGCCCACAGGCCCGTCCACCGGGATGCTGTAGAACTTCGGCTTGTAGCTGGCGAAAGCGTACTCGCCCTTCGCGTTCGTCCTCACCCGGCCGCGCAGCTCGAACTCGGCGTTCGGGTCCTGCACGTCGTAGATACCGTCGGCCTTCGCCTGCCAGATGTCGAGGGTGGCGTTCGGGATCGGCTTGCCGTCCACTGTCAGCACGCGCCCGCTGCACCAGGCCGGCTCGCCCTTGAGGGTGGCGTTCTTCGTCAGGTCGGCGCCGTGCTCGAACTCGGGCGCGCCGTGCGCGAAGAACGGCCCCAGCACGGTCGCTTCGGTGGCGCCCACAGCGGTCTTGTGATTGAGGGCGACCACCATCATCGACAGCCCGAGCACGTCGGACAGCAGGATGAACTCCTGGCGCTTGCCGTCGCACTTCTGCCCGACCGCGGTGAGGAACTTGATTCCCTCGAACCATTCCTCCTCCGTGAGATGCACTTCACGCGCGAAGGCGTGCAGGTGCTTCACGGCGCTCGTCATGATCTCGCGGAAGCGCGGGTTCTTCGTCTTCTTCAGCCGCGCGACGACCTCGGCGGTCAGCGTGTCCTCGTTGAACTGGCGCATGCGTCCTCCTCGAATTCGCCAAGTGTATTATCAAACGCAGCCGATGAGACTCGTGACGTTTCGCATCGCCGGGGGGAGGGAGGCGCGCGCTCCCGCGCCGGGCGTCCTGATCGAGGGCGGGACGAAAGTCGCGGCCCTGCCGGGCTTCGCCAGCGTGCTCGAGATCGTGGAAGGCGGCCAGAACGCCCTGGACCGCGCCCACGAGGCGGTGAAGCACTCCCCCACGGTGCTCGGCACCGGCAACGTGACGCTGCTCGCGCCGATCCCGCACCCGCCGCAGATGCGCGATTTCCTGTGTTTCGAGAAGCACCTGGTGCAGGCGTTCCGCGCGATTGGGAAGAATCCCCCGCAGGCCTGGTACGAGCGGCCGATCTTCTACCATCCGAGCCGCTTCTCGGTGTGCGGCCCCGAGGCCGAGGTGCCGTGGCCGGCGTACTGCGAGAAGCTCGACTTCGAGCTCGAGTTCGGCTGCTACATCGGCAGGCCCGGCAAGGACATCCTGAAAAGCCGCGCGCGCGAGCACATCTTCGGCTACACCATCTTCAACGACTTCTCGGCGCGCGACGAGCAGGCAAAGGAGATGGCCGGGCAGCTCGGGCCGGGGAAGGGCAAGGACTTCGACAACGCCAACGCCATGGGCCCGTGCCTGGTCACCGCCGACGAGCTCGGCGACCCCTACCGCCTGGAGATGATCGTGCGCGTCAACGGCGAGGAATGGGGCCGCGGCAACTCGCGCGACATGCACTGGAAGTTCGAGGACTGCATCGCGCACGCCTCGCGCTCCGAGACGCTGCACTCCGGAGAATTCTTCGGCTCCGGCACCGTGGGCAACGGCTGCGGTCTCGAACAGATGCGCTTCCTGAAACCCGGCGACACGGTCGAGCTGGAAGTCGAGCGCATCGGCATCCTTCGCAACAGAGTCGTCAAATGACCTCGCCGCGCGCGCCGACGAGGTTCCAGCGCCTGACCTGATGGTTCCTCCGTTCAGAAGCGATAGGCTATGCCAGCACTCGCGTAGTAGTTCGTCTTGTCCTCGGTGATCGGGCTGGATGCGGCGTCGCCGTGCAGCCTGCGCGCGGATACGCTGGTGAGCAGGACCCAGCGCCGGCTGAGGTCGTAAGCTGCCTCGATGCCGAGGGCGGTGTAGAGCAGGCCGCCGCCCCCGGCGATGTAGTAGGACCTTACCCACTCATCGGTTGCCCAGGTCGCCTGGACGAACACGCCCGCGAGCAGGCCGCCGCTGCCGTAGACGCCGATCGTGGAGCGCAGGTCTGCCTGCGTGCCGAGATCGCCGTCCAGGTGATGGCGCATGCGCCCGAGGACATTGAGGGGCGCCGGACCGATCCGCGTGTCCCATTCGAGGTGCAGGCCGATGGAAGCACCCCAGTCGACGCCGGTGCGGTCATTGCCCCCTTCGTAGGCGAGCTGCGCGCCGGCCGCCAGCCCGCGCGCCAGGTCCACGCGCGCGCCCCCTTCGAGGATTCCCTGCGTGGTGCGCGCGAAAAGCGTCCTGCCGTAGTAGCGCACCAGCGGAATCGGCTCGAGCTCCTGCTTCGAGGCGCCGTCGTAGTCCGGGCGCGAGCGCACCCCGGCGCCGAGCAGCGTGCCGAGGCCTTCGGCGGCGGGGCTTTGCGCGAGGAGGAGGGTGGGCCAGGCCAAGGCGCCTGAAAGAATCGCGGCGGCGAGCAGGCGCATCAGGAGATTTCTAGAATCTTTCGGAAGGCACGGACACCGCTGCGTGTTTGCGCGTTGGAAGGGAGCCGATATGAAACGACTCGCGATGCTCGCCGTGGCGCTGCTTGCCGGCTGCGCCGGCGGCGCCGGCAGCAGCGACTGCGGGCCCGACTGGTTCCAGGTGGGCGAGCGCGACGGGCGCATGAACACCGGATCGCAGATCGAGCACTACGCGGCGCGCTGCGGCGTGCCGGCCGACCGGGGGCGCTACGAGGAGGGCTACCGCGAGGGGTTCTCCCAGCGGCCGCGCCCGACGGTGTGAAGGGCGCATACTGGGCTGAATGATGCAGGGCAAGGGCCATAGCGCCGGGCATTAGCGCCGGCATCCTGGCGGGCGTCGCGTCGAGCGCGTTCGGCGGCATGGCCGCCGCCGTTACGCGCTTCGCGATCGACGCCACCGACCCGGTGACGCTCGCGGTGTTCCGCTTCGGGCTCGGGTTCCTGTTCCTGCTCCCGGTGGCGTTCGTGCTGCGCGCCCGCTGGCCGCGGGGCCGCGACTGGCTCGGCGTCGCGGCGCTCGGCGCGATGTTCTACGGCGTGTTCTTCGTGGTCTATGGCGAGTCGCTGGTGTACACGACGGCGGCGCGCGGCTCGCTCGCGGTATCGACGCTTCCGGTCCTGACGATGGTGATCGCTGCCCTGCTCGGGCGCGAGAGCCTCACGGCGCGCAAGACGCTCGGCGTCGCCGTGGCGATGGGCGGTGTGGCGACCGCGCTCGCAGCCGGCCTGGCCGAGGCGCCGCCCGAGGCGTGGCGCGGCGACCTCATCATGACCGCGGGCATGCTCTCGATGGCGCTCTACAACGTGCTGTCGCGCGGCTTCATGGCGCGCTCGAGCCCGCTCGGCTACGCCACCGCGGGCATGGGCTTCGGCTCGGCCCTGAACGCGCTCCTCGCCTGGCAGGGCGGCGGCTTCGATGCGGTGGCCTCGTTCGGCGCCGCGCAATGGGCCGCCGCGCTCTACCTGGGCGCGTTCGCCGGCGCGCTCGGCTTCTACCTCTGGGTCTACGCGCTCGAGCGCGCTTCGCCGACGCGGGTGGCGAACACCATCACCGTGAGCCCGATCGCCGCGGCGCTGCTCGGCGCCGTCCTGGTGGGCGAGCCGATCGGCGCGAGTCTGCTCGTCGGCGTGGTGGCGGTGGGGGCGGGGATCTGGATCGCGTCTACCCGCTGACCTGGTGTACGAACATCAGGGCACGAACGCGAGAAACAGGAAGGCAGCAAACAGCACCAGGTGCACCGCTCCCTGCATCAGGTAGGTGCGGCCGGTACCGAGCGTGACGGCGCTCACCAGGAACGTCAGCACCAGCATTGCCATTTCCTTCGGCTCGAGGCCCAGGACCAGCGGCAGATCGAGTACCGCCGCCGCCACGACCACCACGGGAACGGTCAGACCGATGCTGGCGAGCGCCGAGCCGATCGCAAGGTTCATGCTGCCCTGGAGCCGATTCGCCCGGGCCGCGCGCACAGCGGCCCACGTTTCCGGCAGCAGGACCAGCGCAGCGATCACGATTCCGACCACCGCCCTGGGCGCATTGGCCGCCCCGATGGCGCGCTCAATGGCGGGTGAAAGCACCTTGGCGAGGCCCACGACCGCCACGAGCGAGACCAGGAGAAGCCCGAAGCTCGCCCATGCCGCCGCGGGCGTCGGCGGCTCGGCATGTACGTCCGGGTTCGCTGCGTCGGTCGCGGGTATGAAGTAGTCCCGGTGTCGCACAGTCTGAACGAAGACGAAGATCGCCCACAGCGCGGCCGAAGCCACCGCCACGAACGCGAGCTGCGAGCCGCTGTACGTGCCGGCGGGCGTGGTGGTCGTGAAAACCGGCAGGACGAGCGCGAGCGTCGACATCACGATCAGCGCGGCGAGCCCTGCGCCGGCCCCTTCGACCCGGAAGGTCTGCTCGCGGTGCGCGATGCCGCCGAGCAGGACGCAGAAGCCTACGACGCCGTTGCAGATGATCATCACGGCGGCGTAGACCGCGTCGCGCGTCAGGACCGCCGTGTCGGGCCCGCCTGCGATCATCATCGAAAGGATGAGCGCGGTCTCGATCGCGGTCACGGCCAGGGCAAGCACCAGCGTGCCGAGGGGCTCGCCCAGGCGATGCGCGACGACTTCGGCGTGGTGGACCGCGGCGATGACCGTCCCACCCAGCGCGAGGCCGCACAGCATGGCGAGCCACGTTCCCACGCCCGCAAAGAGCGCGGCCACGAGCGAAGCGAGGGACAGCGCGGGGATGAGCCAGGTCCAGAGGGGCATCTCAGGCTAGACTGTAAGGCACTCATGAACCGGCTGCTGACGGCATTCCTCTGCGCGCTGCCGCCGCTTTGTTCCTCCATCGCCGCCGCGCAGACCTATCGCTCCGAGGAGCACTCGTTCCGCGTGGTGAAGGTGGTCGAGGGGCTGGAGCAGCCGTGGTCGGTCGCGTTCCTGCCCGACGGGCGGATGCTGATCAGCGAGAAGGCGGGGCGCCTCAGGGTCGTGGCGCAGGGCAAGCTCGATCCGAGGCCGATCGAGGGGCTGCCGCCGATGACGGTGCAAGGCCAGGGCGGCTTCCACGACGTCGTGCTGCATCCGCAGTTCGAGAAAAACCAGCTCGTGTATCTCGCCTACGCCGGGCGCGGCGCCGACGGCGCCGGCACCGAGCTGGCGCGCGGGCGGCTCGCGGGCCATCGCCTCGAAGACGTCCAGATTCTGTTCAAGCAGGCTCCCAAGGGGCAGGCGGGCCAGCACTTCGGCGGACGCATCGTGTTCGACCGCGCCGGCTACGTGTACCTCACGCTCGGCGACCGCGGCGAGCGCGACCGCGCGCAGCGCCCCGACGACCACGCGGGCTCGGTGATCCGGCTGCACGACGACGGGCGCGTGCCGAAGGACAATCCGTTCGCCGGGCGGCCCGGCTGGAAGCCGGAGAAGTTCACCCTCGGCAATCGCAACATGCAGGGCGCGGCGCTGCACCCGCAGACCGGGCTGCTGTGGACGCACGAGCACGGCCCGCAGGGCGGCGACGAGGTGAACGTGATGCACGCCGGCGTCAACTACGGCTGGCCGGTGATCACCTACGGCGTCAACTACGGCTTCGGCACCAAGATCGGCGAGGGTACGCACAAGGCGGGCATGCAGCAGCCGCTCCACTACTGGGTGCCCTCGATCGCGCCCTCCGGGATGGCGTTCTACACCGGCGAGAAGTTCCCGCGCTGGAAGGGCGACCTCTTCGTCGGCGCGCTGCGCGACCAGATGCTGGTGCGCTTGCGGCTCGACGGCGAGAAGGTGGTGAGCGAGGAACGGCTGCTGAAGGGCGTGCTCGGGCGCATCCGCGACGTGCGCAGCGCGCCCGACGGCCTCATATATGTACTAACCGACGAAAGCCACGGCGTGCTCGCCCGGCTGGATCCCGCCCTCTAGCCTTTACGTAACTTTGCCTGCCGGAAACACGCGCCTTACGCGCGACGCTGAGGATGCAGAGCGGGGATCTTCCCCGCAAAGCCAAAGGAGCGTCGATGCACCGGGGCAGTTCAGCGGCGATCGCCTTGGCGTTCTCAGCCGCTTGCACGGGCTGCCAGTGGAGCGGCTTCGGCTTTCACGCCGACGGTCCCGAAATGCCGCGCCTCAGGCAGGTGCTGGCGCTCGAGGCGGGAAGCGTGGTGGCGGATGTCGGCGCCGGTAAGGGCGAACTGACCTTCGCCCTTGCGGGCGAGGTGGGGTCGAACGGGCGCGTCTTTTCCACGGAAATCGACGCGAAGCGCCTGAAGCAGCTTCGCGAATCGGCTGCCGCCGCCAGGCTCGGCAATGTGACGGTGGTCGAAGCGCAGAGCCGCGAGACCGGATTGCCGCCGAGCTGTTGCGACGCAATCGTGCTGCGCCGCGTCTATCACCATCTGACCGATCCTTCGAGCATCAACGCCAGCCTGCTGCGCTCGCTGCGCCCGGGCGGCGTGCTCGCCGTCATCGACCTCCCGCCGCCGTTCTTCTGGAGCCGCGGCTCGCTCGGGGTCCCGGCGAAAACCGTCATCAGCGAAGTCACGGCGAACGGCTTCGAGCTGGTTCGACTCATCGACGACTGGCCGGGCCGCGGCCCGCTCGAGAGCTATTGCGTGGTGTTCCGCAAGCCGCTCGCCGATCTGCGGACTCGTTGAGCCGGCGTCGTGGGCTCTTGAGGTTTACATAACTTTACTCGCCGGGAAAAGCGCGCTTACCAGCCCGTCCCAGACTGCTCCGGTCGTCAACTCCAAGGAGCAGTCATGCACGAACGCAGGCGTTTCTTCAAGCGCGCAGGAATCGCGGTGCTCATCGGCGGCCTCGCCGCCACAATCGGGTTCAAGGCGCTCGGCCAGGGCCGCCGGCACGGGCCGATCGACCCGGCGGAGCTCGAGAAGCACGTCGAGCGCATGCTCAAGCATCTCTACGTCGAGATCGAGGCCACCGACGAGCAGAAGCGCAAGCTCGAGCCGATCGTGAAGCAGGCGGCGAAGGACCTGCTGCCGATGCGGGACCGGCTGCACGCCGGACGAGGCCAGGCGATCGAGCTGCTTACGCAGGAGCGCATCGACCCGGCGGCGCTGGAGGCGCTGCGTGCGAAGCAGATCGGCCTCGCCGACGAAGCCTCGCGCAGGCTGACGCGCGCGGTTGCCGAGGCTGCCGAAGTGCTCACGCCGGCGCAGCGCAAGGACCTCGCCGCACACTTGGCCCGGCGCCACGCCCGCTGGGGCGGCCATTGGAGGCACGGCTGACGGTATAGTCGGCGCGTGGCCGAGCGGATCCTGCTGATCGACGACGATTCCCGCCTCGCGGCGATGGTCTCGGAGTATCTGGGCGAGGCGGGCTACCGGGTCACGACGGCGACGAGCGGGGCAAGCGGCCTCGAGCGGCTAGGACGCGAGCCGTACGACGCGCTGGTGCTCGACCTCACGCTGCCCGACATGGACGGGCTCGAGGTCTGCCGGCATCTGCGCGCGCGCTGGGACCTGCCGGTGCTGATGCTGACCGCCCGCGGCGATACGCTGGATCGCGTCGTCGGCCTCGAGCTCGGCGCCGACGACTATCTTCCCAAGCCGTTCGAACCGCGCGAGCTGATCGCCCGGTTGAAGGCAATACTTCGGCGAGGCCAGGCCAAGGCCGGAAGCAGCCTGCTGCAGTGCGGGCGCCTCGAGATCGACCGCGACGCGCGCACGGTGCGTATCGCGGGAATCGACAAGACGCTCACCTCGCTGCAATTCGCCCTCCTCGTGACGCTCGCCGAGAACGCCGGCCGCGTGCTGTCGCGCAACGCGCTGATGGACGCAGTGAAGGGCGAGAAGATGGAAGCCTTCGACCGCTCGATCGACGTGCACGTCTCGCGCATCCGCGCGGCGATCGAGGACGATCCCAAGAAACCGCGGCGCATCATCACGGTGCGCGGCGCGGGCTACGTGTTCGCGAAACAGCAGAGCTGATGCGCCGGCTGTACCTGCGGATCTACTTCGCGGTGCTCGCGAGCCTGGCGGCGTTCGCGCTCGGCGCGGCGGTGCTCTGGCACACCCTCGGCGAGCCGCGCGACGGCCACGAGGTCGCGGCGGTCGTCGCGCGCAACGTCCTGCCGCCGCCGGCGGCGAGCAGCGCCGAGCAGCAGGCCGCGCTCGAGCGCGCGGCGCGCGACGTGCGCGCCGATCTCGCGCTCTTCACGCCCGACGGCGCGCGCCTCGCCGGCGTGGGCAGGGCGCTGCCCGCGCCCGAGCGCGCCGGATGGCAGCGCGCTGCCGGGGGGCCGCTCTGGGCGACGCATCTCGCCGACGGGCGCTGGCTGGTCGCCCGCATGCCGCATCCGCGCAGGGGGCCGGCGTTCGGCCTTTTCGCCCTCGCCTTGATCCTCGTCGCCGTGGGCGTCGGCGCCTACCCGGCGGTGCGCCGGCTGACCAAGCGGCTCGAGCGGCTGCAGGCCGGCGTCGAGGCCCTGGGCGCGGGGGAGCTCTCGGCGCGGGTAAAGGTGGAAGGCAAGGACGAGGTGGCGAGGCTCGCGGAGAGTTTCAACCGCGCCGCAGCGCGTATCGAGGCGCTCGTCGGCGCGCACAAGTCCATGCTGGCGCACGCCTCGCACGAGCTGCGCACGCCCCTGGCGCGCATCCGCATGGCGCTCGAGTTGGGCAAGGACCGGCAAGAAGTCGAGCGCGATATCGCGGAGCTGGACGCGCTCATCGACGAAGTGCTGCTGGCGAGCCGCCTCGACGCTGTAACTTCCCTGGAAATCACTGAACAGGTCGATCTGCTCGCCCTGGCCGCGGAGGAGGCGGCGCGCTACGACGTCGAGGCGCAGGGCGAGTCCTTCGTCGTGCGCGGCGACCCGCGGCTCCTGCGCCGCATGATCCGCAACCTGCTGGAGAACGCGCGGCGCCACGGCGCGCCGCCGATCGACCTGCGGGTGAAACCCGGAGAAATTCTCCTATGCGACGGCGGCCCCGGAGTCCCCGAAGCCGAGCGCGAGCGGGTTTTCGAGCCCTTCCATTCGAAGCGCGGCGTCGGGCTCGGGCTGACGCTGGTGCGTCAGATCGCTCGCCGGCACGGCGGCGAGGCGCGCTGCGAGGGGAGCTGCTTTTACGTGACTTTACCTGCCGGATAAACGGCGGCTATTCGGGCTTGATGCCGACCTCGCGCGCGATGGCGCCCCAGACTTCGATCTGGCGCTTGAGGATCGCGGTCAGCTCCTCGGGCGTCGAGCTCTGCGGCTCGAACGCGAGCTTGCCTAACGACTCGCGCACGTCCTGACGCTTCAGGACCACGGCGAGCTCGCGCGCCAGCCGCTCGACCGCTTCCCTCGGCATCCCCTTCGGCCCGAAGATGCCGCCCCACGGCGTGAGCGACATCTTGCCCAGGCCGGCCTCGGCCGCGGTCGGCACCTCGGGCAGCAGCGAGCTGCGGCTCGGAAACATCGCCGCCAGCGCGCGCAGCTTGCCTTCCTTCACCTGCGGCGCCGCGGTGCCCGGCGTCGCGAACGCCATGTGCACGCGGCCGGCGAGCAGGTCGATGACCAGGGGCCCGTCGCCCTTGTAGGGGACATGCAGCATGTCGAGCTTCTCCAGCTGCGCGAGCTGGGCGCCGAAGAGCTGGGCGGTGCTGTTGCCCGAGCCGTAGTTGAGCTTGCCGGGGTTGGCGCGCGCGTGGGCGATCAGCTCGGCGACCGATTTCGCCGGCACGCTCGGGTGGCTGAACAGGAAGAAGCCGAAGTAGCCGACGAACGAAACCGGGGTGAAATCCGTGACCGGGTTGTACGGCGGGTTCTTGCGCGTGGCGGGCACCCAGTTGAACGCGGTGTTGGTGGCGTAGAACAGGGTGTAGCCGTCGGGCGCGGCCTTCATCACCGCGTCGGCGGCGATCACGCCGTCGCCTCCGGGCCTGGTCTCGATGACGATGGGCTGGCCGAGCGCCTGGCCGAGCGGCACGGTAAAGATGCGCGCGCCGAGCTCGGCGGCGCCGCCCGGCGGGAACGGTACGATGAAGCGGATCGCCTTGTCGGGGTACTGCGCGAATACAGCGGCCGAGAATGCGGCGAATGCCGCCGCAGCCAGGAATTGCAGGTAGCGGTTCATGCCGGAAATTCTAAAGCTTCCGTACGAGCGCGGTAAGGGCTCCGTGCGGGGAGGCGAGCTCCTCGAGGACCGTGAAGTGGTTGTGCCGCGGCAGCCCGATCGCTTCGCTGTTCAGGAGCTTCGCGTACTCCTGCGATTGGCGGCGCAGCTCGGGCAGCTCATCGGCGCCGTAGGCGATGACGAGCGGCTTCTGCGTCGGCCCGGGGCTGTTGCGGCGCGCTTCGGCTTCGTCGAGCCCGAGCTTCTCGTTCACATAAGAAAGACGGATAGGTTCGAGATCGTACAGGCCGCTGATCGCGAGGCCGCCTTTCACCGCCGGGTGGTCCATCGCCATCGCGGTGAGGTGCCCGCCCGCCGACCACCCCGACACGAAGAGCTGCTCGGCATTGCCGCCGAGCACCGGGATGCTCTGGTGCAGCCAGCCGAGCGCGGCGCGGATCTCGGCGACGATGCCGTCGAGCCGCTTGTGCGGCGCGAGCGTGTAGCCGACCAGCGCGACGTTGATGCCCCAGGCGAGCGGGCCTTCGGCGACGAACGCGAACAGCTCCTTCGCGCGGTTCTGCCAGTAGCCGCCGTGGATGAAGGCGAGCACCGGCGCGTCGCGCCGCGCGGCGAAGAAGTCGATGCGGTTGCGCTCGTCGCTTCCGTAGCGCAGGTCCATGCCTTCCGGGTGCGCGGCGCGCAGGCGCGCGCTGCGCGCTTCCCAGCCGGCGACGATGCTCGCGCTGTCGGCAACGGCGGCGCCGTTGTTGTACGCGGCATCCAGCGCCGCGCGGTCCATGCCGCGGTACAACGCCATCAGAGCTTGTAGGTTGCCAGCGTCTCGCGCGCGAACAGCTCTTCCGGCGCCAGGCGGCGCTTGGACAGCCCCTGCTCGTGGTGGTAGCGCAGGAACGTGTCGAGCACCTTGCGGTTCGGCTCCAGGCCGTAGGGCCACCAGTCCGCGCCCATCTCGCGGCGCGCCTCCTCGAGATCCGCAATGAGCCACGGCACCATCGCCGGCAGCGCCGCGGTCTGGTCGTACAGCGCGTAGGCCTTCGCCTTCGCCTCGGTGAACGCCTTGGTGAGCGATTGCGCCACCCAGGGATTGCGCGCGTACACGTCGCGGCGGATCACTACCGTGTGCATGATCGGGAAGATCTTCGTGCGGCGGTAGTACTCCTTCTCCATTTCCACGTAGTTCGGAAACAGCCGTTTGACCTTCCCGGGTTCTCCTTGAAACGTTGACGGCGCGCGGGCGGTCACCAATGCGTCGAGCTCGCCGTCGGCGAGCATCCGCGACAGCGTTTGTTGAGGACCGATGGGCCGGAGCCTTATCTCCCCGGGGAGCTTCAATTTCAACTTCTCGTCCCGGCCGGGCTCCTCCTCGCCGCCCGAGAAATGCTCGACGTCGGTCACCTTCACGCCGTGGTCGTCGGACAGGATGCCGCGGATCCACACCGGCGCGGTCATCTGGTATTCGGGCACGCCGATGCGCCGGCCCTTGAGATCGGAGGGCTGGCGGATGCCGCTCTTCGCCGAGACGAAGATGCACGAGTGCCGGAAGAAGCGCGACGGGAATACGGGGATCGCGATGACTGGAGGATTTTCTGCCTGCAAAGAAGCGGCGTAGGAGGACAGCGACATCTCCGAGCAGTCGAACTCGCGGTAGCGCACCATCCGGAAGAAGGTCTCTTCCACCGGCTGGTTGAGGTACACGAGCTCGATGCCGTCGGGGCTCACCGAACCGTCCATCAGTGCGCGCGTGCGGTCGTAGTCCCAGCAGGCGAGAGTGAGGCGTAGCGCGGGCACCGGCGCAGTATACTTGCGCGAAATTCCGGAGGAGGATACCTATGAAGTTCTTCGCTTTCATCCTTGGGCTCTTTGTTGCAACTGCGGCTGCGCAGGAATATCCGAACCGGCCGATCCGCGTCATCGTTCCCTACGCCGCTGGCGGCCTGCCCGACACCATGGCGCGCCTCGTCGGTCAGAAGATGGGCGAGGCGCTCGGGCAGCAGATGGTGATCGAGAATCGCGGCGGCGCCGGCGGCATCGTCGGCACCGCCGAGGTGGCGAAGGCCGCGCCCGACGGCTACATGCTGCTGGTCGCCGACGTCGGCCAGATCGCCATCAACCCGCACCTGTTCGCCAAGCTGCCGTACGAGCCGCTGAAGGATCTCGTGGGCGTGAGCCTGTGGGGGACCAGCGCGCTGTACCTGGTCGCGCATCCCTCGGTGCCCGCGAACAACATGCAGGAGCTGATCGCGCTGGTGAAGTCGCAGCCGGGCAAGCTCTCCTACGGCTCTTCCGGCACCGGCAGCATCCACCATCTCGCCACCGAGGCGCTGAAGGTCGGGCTCGGCCTCGATATCCTGCACGTGCCGTACAAGGGCGCCGGCCAGTCGGTGCCCGCGCTGCTCGGCGGCCAGGTGGCGCTGCTCTACGCGGCGCTGCCTTCGATCGAGCCGCACTTCAAGGCGGGCAAGGTGAAGATCCTGGCGGTGAGCACGGCGCAGCGCTCGCCGCAGGCGCCCGAAGTGCCGACGGTGGCCGAGGCCGGCGTGGCAGGCTACGACTTCGTCGCCGAGATCGCGCTCTATGCGCCGGCGGGCACGCCGGCCGACGTGGTGGCGAAGCTCTCGGCGCAGGCGGCGCGCGCGCTGAAGCACGCCGACGTGGCCGCGCGCTTCAAGCAGCTCGGCATCGACCCGGTCGGCTCGACCCCCGAATGGCTGGCGAAGCAGAACCGCGCCAACTACGACAAGTACGCGCGGGTGGTGAAGGCCTCAGGGGCGAAGATCGACTGATCTTCCCTGTCGGGCGGACTCCAGCATCGCCAGGCAGACCTCGAGCGTAGCCATGGCCCATTCGCCGCTGTGCAGCGGCGCGCGCCCCTCGGCCACCGCGCCGTAGAGCTCGTCAATCACCTCCGCGCGCGCCACTTTGGGCGGCTGCAGCGGATCGAGGCGCTGCTCGGCATCGCCGTAGATCATCACGCCGGAGGGCAGGGGCCGCAGGTCCGCCTTCTCGCAGGACACCACGATCGGGCCGAAGTGCTGGTGCGCAGCCGCCTGGACTTCCCGGAAGTCGGGCCCGCCGTAGTTGCGGGCATTTTTCAGCGAGGCCTCATCTCCCTTGAGCGCTTTTCGGGCCATGCCGTAGCTCGCGGGATCCTTCTTCTGCCCCATCTCGCCGACCCAGCCCATGAACTCGTCGGAATCGAAGTGCGCGTAGCCGCTATATACCAGCGTCGCGAAGGCGCCGCCTTCGAAGCTCAGCTGGCATGAATAGGCACCTTCGGTCGGGCGTGCCGGGTCCCAGCTCCCGGTAAACGCGCGCACGCTGCGCACTTTCGACCCTGCGAGCAGCCGGACGATGTCCACCTGGTGCGCAGCCTGGTTGTAAAGCACCCCGCCTCCGGCCCCGGTAGAGAGCTCCTCGGGCCGGCGCGGGCGGTAGAGGAAATCGGTGAAGTCGAGCGCGGTGATCATGCGGACAGGGCCATAGGCTCCGCTTCGAATCAGCTCTCTCGCCTTCAGGATCGGCGCATCGAAGCTGTGGCTGTGCCCCACCACGAGCTGCACGCCGGTCTTGCGCGCAGCCTCGATCATCGCGCGGCAATCTTCCAGGGTCAGCGCCATCGGCTTCTCGACCAGCACATGCTTTCCTTTTGAGGCCGCGAGGCAGGCGTACGGAGCGTGGAACTGATGGGGAGTTGCCACGTAGACGACATCCACCGCCGGGTCGGTACAGAGTCCCTCTACCGTGGGGTAAACCCTGCCGCCATGGTCCTTTTTGAATTTCTCAAGAGCCTCTGGCCGCGGATCGGCGGCGGCGACCAGCTCGACGCGCGGGTCGGAGAACGCGGGCGACATCACCGCGAATGCCCGGCCGAGGCCGGCGACGCCGATTTTCAGCTTTTTCATGCTATGAATACGGCATGTTAACCAAGGAGCAGAACGAGCTCCTGTGCCGGGTCGAGGGCGGAGCGGCTGTGGGCCAGATCGCGCGGCGCCACTGGCTGCCGGTGTGCATGGCGGAGGAAGTCGCGGAGCCGGACGGCGCCCCGGTGCGGGCAAGGCTGCTCGGCGAGGATTTGGTTGTATTCAAGGATTCAAGAAACCAGATCGGTGTTCTGGGCGAACACTGCCTGCATAGGCGCGCGTCGCTGGCCCTCGGCCGCAACGAAGAGTGCGGCCTGCGCTGCCTGTACCACGGCTGGAAGTTCGACGTCGAGGGCAACGTCGTGGATATGCCCTCGGAGGCGCCCGGCGCGGCCGCGCGCCTGGGCCGGAAGACCAGGGCCTACCCGGCGCGCGAGGGCGGCGGCTTCATCTGGGTGTGGATGGGACCGCGCGAGGAAATGCGCGAGTTCGAGCCGCCCGCCTGGGCGCCGAAGCCCGGCATCCGCTACGCGATCGTGAAGATGCACGCTGCGTGCAACTGGGCGCAGGTGCTCGAGGGCTCGATCGATTCGGCGCACAGCTCGAGCCTTCACTCGACCAACATGCCGGCAGGCGAGGTGGAAGGCTCGACCGCGACCGGCACGGCTTGGGTGCGGCCTTCGACCGACAAGGCGCCGAAGCTGCAGTTCGAGGCCACGAGCTACGGCTTCCGCTACGCCGCCATCCGCAAGCCGATCCGCGACCCCGACACGCACCAGTACGTGCGCACCACCCTCTACGTCGCGCCCTTTACCTGCCTGATTCCGCCGAACGACCAGTACAACCTGGCGCAGATGCTGATCCCGATCGACGACGTGAACACCATGTTCTACTGGATCGCCTGGCATCCCGATCCGAGGAAGGGCATCTCCCAGCGGGACTGGCGCCGGTTCTGCGCGGCCGAGGTGGGTGTGGATCTCGACGAAAATTTCAGGAAAAGGCGCACTTTGGAAAACCGCTATCTGCAAGACCGGCAGGCCATGAAGCAGAGCGACTGGACCGGCATCCAGGGCATCCCCACGCAGGACATGGCGATGTGGGAGTCGATGGGGCCGATCTCGGACCGCTCGCAGGACCATCCCGGCGCGAGCGACCTCGCGGTGGCGCAGTTCCGCCGCATGATGGTCGCGGCGGCGAAGAAGTTCCAGGAAGGCGGGCCGGCCTTCGGCACGCAGAAGGATGTCGCCTATACCAGGCTTGCCTCGTTCGAAGGCATCGTGCCCAAGACCACCGATTGGCGCACGCTGGGAATCGCTGCGGAGGAGACGGCGAGCGCGAAGTAATCGAGTCGCAATAAATGCAGCGCATCAGGGTCATCGATTCGCACACCGGTGGCGAGCCGACGCGCGTGGTCGTCGACGGGCTGCCCGACCTGGGCGGCGGCAGCCTCGCCGAGCGGCGCGGCCGCTTCACGCGCGAGTTCGACCGCTACCGCGCCGCCTGCGTCAACGAACCGCGCGGTTCGGACGTGATCGTCGGCGCGCTGCTCGTCGAGCCGGCCGACAAGTCCTGCACCGCCGGCGTCGTCTTCTTCAACAACGTCGGCACGATCGGCATGTGCGGCCACGGCACCATCGGCCTCGTGGTCACGCTCGCGTACCTGGGGCGCATCAAGCCCGGCGAGCACCGCATTGATACGCCCGTGGGCGTGGTGACCGCGTGGCTCGACGCGAAGGGGGAAGTCACCGTCGAAAATGTCGCCAGCTGGCGCGCGCGCAAGGACGCAGCCGTCGAGGTCCCCGGCCTCGGCCGCGTCAGGGGCGATGTCGCGTGGGGCGGCAACTGGTTCTTCCTCGTCGAGGACCATGGCCAGGTCCTTGAAAAAGAGAACGTGGAAACCCTGACTGAGGTGAGCTGGCGCATCCGCCAGGCGGCGAATGCGCAGGGGCTTGCCGACGTCGACCACGTCGAGCTCTTCGGCAAGGCCGGCGCGGGCGCGAACGCGCGCAACTTCGTCCTGTGCCCGGGCAAGGCCTACGACCGCTCGCCCTGCGGCACGGGCACCAGCGCCAAGCTCGCCTGCCTCGCCGCGGACGGCAAGCTCGCCGAAGGCGAGACGTGGGTGCAGGAGAGCGTGGTCGGCAGCCGATTCGAGGCCTCGTACAAGTGGCTCGACCGCGCGAGCGGCAAAGTCGCGCCGCGGATTTCGGGCGCCGCGTTCATCACCGCGGAGAGCACGCTGCTCCTGGACGAGCGCGACCCCTTCCGCTGGGGCATTCGCTGACGTGACCTGATATTCACTCCAGGCTGTACTGCAGCCGGACCAGCACGAAGTTGATGCCCGGGTTGGGCGTTTTCAGGTGGCCGTTCGAGAGGTGCTGCAGGCGCAGGCCGACGTCGTAGCGGCCGCCCTCGCCGAAGCGGAACCCGGCGGCGAGATGGTCGCCGAACTGGAACGCGGTGCTGAAGACGCGCGCCGCGCTGATGCGCGTCGAGACCAGGTGGAAGCCGATCGCGGCCTCGAGGTAGACCGGACCCTGCTCGATGCGGAACACCGGCGTCACGCCAATGTCGGCGGTGCTCTCGTCGCGGTTGTCCCAGATTCCCGCGGAGAAGTCCCAGTATCCCGCCAGGCGCCATTCGGCGGCGAACGGCAGGCGCTCGCGCCACCGCTCCTGGACGCCGATGCGCAGCACGCTGGTGTGGTCGTCGCCGCGGCCGGCCTCCACGGAGATGCCGTCGATGGCGAAGGCGGCGGGCGCGCATCCCAGTAACACGCCGGCGGCGGCGGCAATTTTTGCGGCCGCCGCCGCCATTTTTCGTATCATTCAGGCCATCATGGCACAGTACGTCTACACGATGCGGCGCGTTTCGAAGGTCGTGCCGCCGAAGCGCACCATCCTCAAGAACATCTCGCTCAACTTCTTTCCCGGCGCGAAGATCGGCGTGCTCGGCCTGAACGGCTCGGGAAAATCCTCGCTGCTGCGGATCATGGCGGGCGCCGACGACAACTACGAGGGCGAGGTGACCCGCATGCCCGGCATCCGGGTCGGGTACCTGGAACAGGAGCCCGTTCTCTCCAAGGAGAAAACCGTCAGGGAAGCGGTTGAAGAATCGCTCGGCGAGACCGCGGCGGCGAAGAAGCGCCTCGAGGAGGTGTACGCGGCCTACTCCGAGCCCGACGCCGATTTCGACAGGCTCGCCGAGGAGCAGGCGCGGCTCGAGGCGCTGATCAACGCCGGCGGCGCCGACGAGCTCGAGGTCGCGGCAGATGCACTGCGGCTGCCGGATTGGAATTCCAGGATCGAGGTCTTATCCGGCGGGGAGAAGCGCAGGGTCGCGCTGTGCCGGCTGTTGCTGTCGAAGCCCGATCTCCTGCTGCTGGACGAGCCGACCAACCACCTCGACGCCGAAAGCGTCGAGTGGCTCGAGCAGTTCCTGCAGCGCTTCCCCGGCACGGTGGTCGCCGTGACCCACGACCGGTATTTCCTCGACAACGCGGCGGGCTGGATCCTCGAGCTCGACCGCGGCTACGGCATCCCGTGGCAGGGCAACTACTCGAGCTGGCTCGAGCAGAAGCAGCAGCGCCTGCAGGTCGAGGCGAGCCAGGAAGCGGCGCGCATCAAGGCGATGCAGGCCGAGCTCGAGTGGGTGCGCCAGAACCCCAAGGGGCGCGGCACCAAGTCGAAGGCGCGCCTCGCGCGCTTCGAGGAGCTGTCGCAGCACGAGCACCAGCAGAGGAACGAGACCCAGGAGATCTTCATCCCGGTCGCCGAGCGCCTCGGCAACGAGGTGATCGAGTTCCAGAACGTCTCCAAGGGCTACGGCGAGCGCCTGCTCATCGACAGGCTCTCGTTCAAGCTGCCGCCGGGAGCGATCGTCGGCATCATCGGCCCCAATGGCGCCGGAAAATCCACGTTGTTCAAGCTAATAAATAGAAAAGAACAACCCGACAGCGGAAAGATCGCCATCGGCAAGACGGTGAAGATCGCGCACGCCGACCAGTCCAGGGAGGAACTGAAAAGCGAGAAGACCGTGTTCGAGGACATCTCGGGCGGCCAGGACATGCTCAAGGTCGGCCGCTTCGAGATGCCCGCAAGGGCATACCTTGCCCGTTTCAATTTTCGCGGCGCCGACCAGCAGAAGCCCGTCGGCCAGCTCTCCGGCGGCGAGCGCGGCCGGCTGCACCTCGCGCACATGCTGATGTCGGGCGCGAACGTGCTGCTGCTCGACGAGCCCTCCAACGACCTCGACGTCGAGACCCTGCGCGCGCTCGAGGAGGCGCTGCTCGAGTTCGCCGGCTGCGTGCTGGTGATCTCGCACGACCGCTGGTTCCTCGACCGCATCGCCACCCACATCCTCGCCAGCGAGGACGATTCGCAGTGGGTGTTCTTCAACGGCAACTACCAGGAGTACGAGGCCGACAAGAAGAAGCGCCTGGGCGAGGAAGCCGCCAGGCCCCACCGCATCAGGTACAAAGCCCTCAAGTAGAAAATCGTAGAAAATCGGGGTCAGAGCCCGATTTCCGCTATGTGGAAATCGGGCTCTGACCCCGATTCATGAGCCTTTTCTTGTATGCCTTGGCGGCGAGGAACAGGCCGCCGTCGGCGCCGTCGATGAAGTGCAGGTGCCGGCCGGAGTAGTCGAACACGAGGCAGGTAATGTGCGCGCGGTCGCTGACGTGCAGCCCGTACACCAGCTCGCCGCGCGCGAAGCGCTCGTCGAGCCAGGCGGAAAGCGCTGCGCGCTGCGCCGCCGTGCCGGAAAGGATCTGGCTGTAGTGGTCGCTGAACTTGCGCACGTCGGTGTTGCGCACCACGGCCTCCTTGTAGCCGCCCCAGTCGGTGCCGCCGGCCCGCAGACCGAGCTTCATCGCCAGCGCGCCGAGCAGCGTCGTCGCCCGCACCGCGTTGAGATACAGCCAGCGGCCGAGCGCTCCCCGCGAGCTGGCGCGCACCCCCACCTCGGCCTCGAGCCGCCGGCTGTCGAACGCGAGCCTCAGGTTGGGAGCGGCGATCGGATGCGAGGCCTCGTCGTCGCCGTAGACCTCGCGCACCCTGGCGATGACCGCGAGGTAGGTCGCGCGCTCCCGCGCCGGCTCGGCGCTCATGGCGCGCACCATCAGGCTCACCGTCTCGCCGCGCGGGCTCGGGATGTCCTGCCAGCGGCATTCCAGCCCTTCGAAGCTGCCGCGCGGCGCGGTCGAGCCGGGCTTGACCGACCAGGCATCGGCGCTCGCCGGGTCCTTGAGCAGGCGGTCGGCGTGGCCCATGCCGCCGCCGGCGAATACCGCCTGCACGTAGCCGTCCGACACGCGGTAGCGCGCCACCCAGATCGCGAATCCCGCGCGGTCGATCTCGGAGACGGGCAGGGTGCCGATGCGCAGCTCGAGCCCGAACGAGCGCTGCGCCAGCTCGCGCGTCTGCAGCAGCGCCGCGCGCGCGTCTTCGAGCAGCCCGGGCGGCACGCACAGCGTCGAGCCGTCGCCGCCGAACACGAACGGGATCTCGAGGCCGCGGGCGGCGTTGAGCACCGCGGTGATCGTGGCCGCGCCGAGCGTGTTGACCTTCTTGTAGGCTCCGGACTCGATGGCGGTGGTCGAATCGCGCACGTCGGACATCGCCACGTACCAGTCGCCCGGCAGGCGCGCGAAGTTGCCCGGCTCGCCGAGCGCCTCCAGGCTGCCCAGCACCGGAAGGTCGGCGTAGAACCGCTCGGTCACAGGAACGGCGCGAACAGGCGCGCGGCGCCGTCGCGCAGCTTGACCGGAAGAGGGCGCGCGTTCACCTCGGCCATCGTCACCGCGCGCGCCGCGTTGAGGCGCGCCTGCACCAGCCCGTCCATGCGCGCGCCGAACTCGACGCTGTAGCACTCGACGTTCAGCTCGAAGTTGAGGCGCAGGCTGCGCGCGTCCCAGTTCGCCGAGCCGAGCAGCGTCCAGGCGCCGTCGACCACCATCAGCTTGGAGTGGTCGAACGGCCCGGGGCTGCGCCAGACGCGGCAGCCGCGCTCTAGCACCTGCCAGAGCTGCCCGAATGCCGCCCAGTGCACGTGCGGCAGGTCGCTCACCGCCGGCAGCAGGATGTCGACCTCGACGCCGCGCATCGCAGCGGCGCTCAGGGCGCTGATCAGCGAGCCGTCGGGGATGAAGTACGGCGTCATCACGCGCACCGAGCGCTGCGCCGCGGTCAGGCCGCCGACCATCGCCCAGCGCAGCCGCTCGGCGTTCTCGTCCGGGCCGTCGTCGACGGCGCGCGCCAGCGCATTGCCCGCCGGCTCGAGCGGCGGGAACCAGGGCGCGCCGCGCAGGGCCTCGTCGGTGGCGAACTGCCAGTCGTCGGCGAACACCTCGGCGAGCTGCGCCACCACCGGGCCGCGCAGCCGGAAGTGCAGGTCGCGCGAAGCCTCGCCGAGCGCCTCCGGCCGCCAATAGCGCCGGTCGATGTTCATGCCGCCGGTGAAGCCGAGCGCGCCGTCGACCACCAGGATCTTGCGGTGGTTGCGCAGGTGCACGGCGTTCAGCCGCGCCGGCAGCAGCGGCGGGTTGAACACGCCGAGCGGCACGCCCGCCCGCCGCAGCGGCTTGCAGGCGGAAGACCACGAGAAGCGCACGTCGAAGTCGTCGACCAGCACGCGCACCGCCACGCCGCGCTTCATGGCGCGCACCAACGCATCGACGAATCGCGCGCCGATGCCGTCGCCGTGGAAGATGTAGGAGGCGAGCATGATCGAGGCTTTCGCGGACTCGATCGCTTCGAGCATCGCGGGATAGGCCTGCGGGCCGTCGACCATGTCCTCGATCGCATTGCCGGCGAGCAGCGGCCGCTCGGCGACCTGGTTCATGAGGCGCGCGACCGGCGCGAGGTGCGTGCCCGGGTCTTCGGCGCGGATCTGCTCCGCCGAGCGGTGGCGCACCATGTCGGCGCGCAGCCTCGCGGCGCGGCGCTGCACCCGGTTCACCCCCATCAGCAGGTACAGGATAGGCCCGAGCGCCGGCATCACCCAGATCAGGATCACCCACAGCGCGGCCGAGCGCGATTCGCGCTTGTAAATGACGGCGTGGCCGGAAGCGAGCAGCGCCGCCGCGAGCACCGCGGCGCCGAAGACAAAATCGATGGGTTCGCGCGGCATGCAGGCGCTATAGTGACATCCCCAGGGGGATTCGCTGTGAGCAAGATCGGGGTTGCCGTCGCAGTGCTTCTTGCAGGTTGCGCATCAATCCCTCCCGAGCGCGAGGAACGCGACCGCGCCATCCTCGCCGCCATCAAGCCGTGCGAACAACAGTACCCCGATTACTTCGACAGTGGTGGAGTAGGCGTGAACCAGGACGGACGTATCCGATACTGGTACAAGGAACACCTCGTCGGCCAGTTTCCCGAAGTAGACCGCTGCATCAACGAGGCGCTGAAAGGCTTGAAGGTCGGACCATTCGCGCCCGGGCGGCTCGCAGCGAATGCGCGCCCGGCAAGCATTCCGGTCGGCATCTCGGGCAAGACGGTGGTGGTCCCCGTGCGCGTGAACGGAGCTGCCGGTGTGCTGCTGCTCGGCAGCGACTCCGGCGCGACGTACGTGAGGCCCGCTTTTGCCAGGCGCGCCGGCCTCGAGATCGTCGCTGCCAGCCCGAGCACGCATGTGCTTTTCGATGGGCGGCCTTTCGTCGTTCCCTTCGTCAGGGCCAGAGTCCTGGAGATCGGCGCCGTTTCGGTCGAGGCACTGGATATCGCCGTGTTCGACTCGGAGAAGCTCACGGAGAAGGTCGACGGGGTGCTCGGCGGCAACGTTCTTACCCACTTCCAATGGAACGTCGATCCCGCGGGCAAGCGGCTGACGCTCTTTGCGCTAACATCGCCGCCGAGGAGGTTTCCCCATGATGAGAATCATCCTGGCAGGGTTGCTTGCGCTGGCGCTGCCCGCTGCGGCGCAATATCCGGATCGCCCGGTCACGCTGCTCAACGGCTATCCCGCGGGCGGCAACGTGGACATCGTCTCGCGCCTCCTGCTCGAGGGCATGAAGGCGAAGTTCCCGAAGGGCCTGGTGATCGTTTACCGGCCGGGCGCGGCCGGGTCGGTCGCGGTGACCGAGCTGACACGCAGCCAGCCCGACGGCTACACCATCATCCTGTCGCCGCATTCCGCGCTGGTGATCGCCGCCCAGGTGCAGGACCTCGCCTACAAGACGCCCGACGACTACGACCCGTATGCCAACGTCGTGTCGTACTACCCGATGCTCGCGGTGCGCAGCGAATCGCCCTACAAGACACTGCAGGAGCTGGTCGCCGCCGCGAAGGCGTCGCCGGGCAAGATCAGCGTCGGTTCGCCCGGCGAAGGCACCTCGAGCCACCTCAACCTCGAGATGCTGATGATCAGCGCCGGCGTGCAGATGACCCACACGCCCTTTAAAGGCTGGGGGCAATCCAGCCCGGCGCTGCTCGGCGGGCACATCGACGCGTTGGTGGCGCAGCCGGCGGAGCTCAAGGGCCAGGTGGACGGCAAGCGCATGCGCGTGCTGGCGGCGTTCCAGCCGGACCGCCACCCGGTGTTCCCCGACGTGCCGACGGCGAAGGAAGCCGGCTACGACGTGGCGAACGGCGTGTGGTTCCTGCTGATGGCGCCCAAGGGCACGTCGGCGCCGGTGCTGAAATATCTGCACGACGCGGCCAAGGAGGCGATCCAGAATCCGAAGTTCGCGCAGACGCTCGCCGAGCGCGGCATGGACGCCGACTACCGGCCGGGCGACGTGCTGCGCGCCGACCTGTGGCGCGAGTACAAGGCGCACACCGACATCCTGCGCCGCATCGGCATGCTGAAAAAATAATTCGCAGCGCCGAAATCGTCGGGGGCGGCTTCGCCGGGCTGACCGCGGCGTGCGCGCTCGCGCAGCGCGGCTGGAGAGTGCGGGTGCACGAGCGCGCCGAGCGGCTGCGCACCGCCGGCGCCGGCATCAATGTGTACGACAACGGCCTGCGCGTGCTCGAGGCGCTCGGCGCGTACGAGGACACGATCCGCGGCGGCGCGCGCGCGCGCCTGCGCGAGACGCGCGACCAGCACGACAGGCTCCTTTCGGTCCATCACTGGGACATCCGCGTCTACGGGGTGCTGCGCCAGCGCATGATCGATGCGCTTGCCGCGGCGGCGCGGCGCGCCGGCGCGCATATCGTCACCGGCTCCGAGAGCGTTGCCGCCACCCCCGAGGGCGAATTGCAGCTCGCCGATGGCCAGCGGCTGAAGGCCGACCTGATCGTCGCCGCCGACGGCGTCAACTCGCGGATTCGCGATGCGCTGGGGCTGGTGAGCCGGCGCCGCTATCTCCCCGACGGATGCATTCGCGTGTTGATTCCTGAAGATTCAAGCAAAGACAGCAGAACCATCGAGTACTGGTCGGGGACGCGGCGGCTGCTCTACAACCCCTGCAGCACCACGCACCTTTATCTCGCGCTCTCCATGCCGCACGAGGACGCGGCGGCGCGCGCCCTGCCGCTCGACAAGGCGCTGTGGCGGCGCTCGTTCCCGCGCCTCGAGGCGCTCATCGATCGCATCGGCGACGAGGCCCGCTATGACCGCTTCGAGTACATCCGCCTCAAGCGCTGGTCCGCGGGCAGGGTGGCGGTGATCGGCGATGCGGCGCACGCGATCCCGCCCAACATCGGGCAGGGCGCCGGCTGCGCGATGATGAATGCGCTCTCTCTGGCTGTTTATCTGGAGAAACATGGAGAGATATCGTCCGCACTGAGCGAATGGGAAGAAAAGGAAAGGCCGCTGACCGATCACACGCAGCGCATCTCGCTGCTGTTCGGCATGCCGACATTCTGGCCGGCGCGGCTGCGCGCGCTGTTCTACGCCGCGGCGGCGCGCTCGCGCTGGCTGACGGAGCAGCGCACGCGCACCGCCCGCCATCGCCCCACGGGCACTACCGGGGCGGTTACCTAGCGGTTCCGACCCAGCCTTTCTCCGAGATGTCGAAGATCACCCCCTCGGGGTCCTTGAACTTCATCTCGAAGTTCGCCTGGTCCTTGGTGTCGCCGAGCGTGAAGAAGAACGTGCCGCCGGCCGCCTCGATGCGCTTGCGTGCGGCCTCGAGGTCGTCGACCTGGAAGCCGAAGTGGTGCGCGCCGGAAGCGGTGTCGGCCTTGTATTTCAGAAGCGCCAGGTTGATGACGCCGTCGGAGAGGTAGATGCCCGAGCCCATCTCGAGGTCCTCGCGCCCGACGCGCTTCAGGTCGAACACCTTCTCGTAGAAGCCGGCCGATCGTTCGAGGTCTCTGACCACGACCGCGAAGTGGCGCAGCCGCGTTTTCGCGGCGGCTTTTTCCGTGATCGGCGCCTTCGGCCGGCGCGCTTCGCCCGGTTCGATGACGAAGGTGAATTCGAGCGAATAGCCACCGTCCCGGGGGGTGAATTTTCCGGTCAATGCCTCGGTCACGCCGAACTGGCTGTCGGTCTGCAGGTGCGGGTCCTCGGGGTCGTAGACCTGCGAGGCGATGGTCTTGAAGCCGGGCTTGTAGACGAGGAAGTGCAGGTGCGCCGGCCGGAAGTTGTGGCGCTTCTGCACGCCGAGCAGCGCGCCGTTGGGGCCGTCGATCGGCACCGGGTAGCCCGCGGGCTTAACCGTGGTGAAGCTGAACGAGCCGTCCGCGCACGTCACGAACCTGCCGCGCAGATTCATCTCGGCCTGCGCCGGGTCCTGGTTCTCGTACAGGCCGACGGTGGAGGAGTGCCACACGTCGACCTCTGCGCCGGCGACCGGGGCACCCTCGAGGTCTTTCACGAATCCCTTGAAAGCCAAACGCGCTCCCGGCGTAGGCGAGCGCAGCAGAGATTCGCCGTCGGCCAGGCGCGGCGCGCCGTCGCGGTAAAACGGCCCGAGGTTGTTCGCCTGCGTCGGGTGGGTGTTGTTCAGCAGGCACACGAGGTTGGAGACGCCGAGCGCTCCGGCCACCAGCATCGCCTCGTTGTGGCTCGGCGTGGTCTTCTGGCCGATGGCGTTGATGTAGCCGATGGCCTCCTGGAATTCTTTTTCCGTAAGGTTCACTTCACGCACGAAGGCATGAAGATGACGGACCAGGGCACCCAAAACCTGCTTGGTGCGCGCGTCCGGCGTGCGCTGCATCTCGCCGAGCACCGCCTCGGTGACGTCCTGCTCGCTGCGGATGATCATGAGGCCTTTCCTCCGGGATGGAGGAAAGTCTAGCTCAGCCGCGCTGGTGGCGCAGCCCGCCGTGCCCGCGATTGTGGTCCTGGCGCTGCTCGCGGTGCTGCTGCTGGTTCGCTTCCCGGCGCAGCTCGGGGCGGCGCTCTGCGCGCTGCTCGCGCTGCCCGTGCTGATTCACTTGCGGTCGAGGCTGGCTACGCTGTTCCGGCCGGCTTTCCTGATGGTCGCGCACATCCTTGCGCTGATGCGAGAAGCCGTTGGCCGCGGGCATGGCCTGGCTGTGCACGATCGGCCGGCGCTGCGCCTCGGGGACGCGCACATGCGGCTGCACGACGGCAATTTTCCTGGGTTCCCACTTGCCGGACGCGACATGCCGGTGCTGATGGGCGTGCACGTGCACCGGGCGGTGCACCACGCGGACGTGGTGCTGGTGCCAGTCGGGCTTGCTGTAGAAGAAGCCGTGCGCGACGACAACCGGCCGCGGCGCCCAGGGACGCCAGAAAACCGGCCGGTAGTAGGGCCACCACCACGGCCCGTACACGACGTACGGATCGTAGTAGCCCACGTAGACGATCTGGGTGCGCGGCGCCACCACGATCGCCTCCCCCGACTGGTAGACCGCCTGGTAGTCGGTGCTCGCCAGGTAGCCGCTCGCCTGCGCGCGCCGGCGTAGTCCCTGCACGGTGTCCATGACCTGCGCCTGCTGCACGAGGAACGCCTCGCCGAGGTCGCGCACCCATTGCGGGCTTTCCCCCATCCGGGCGAGCAGGTCGGGGTAGGCGACCAGCGCCTTCACCGACGGGTCCCAGGGCTCGTTCTGCACCGCGAGCACCGCGTCGTTGCCGGTGATCGCCGGGTTGGCGCGTAGCCAGCGCGCGGCCGCGGCGACCTCGTCCGGGTAGGTCGCGGCCATCAGGACCTGCGACAGCACGCCGTCGGGGTGCAGGGCGATCGGCGCGAGCAGCGCATCCAGCTCCGCCTGCGGGTACACCTTTTGCGCCTGCGCGGGCGCCGCCGTGACGAGGAGCGCGGCCAGGAGGGCGAGAGCGGTCTTCATGCCGGCAATCTAGCCCCCGCGCGTCCCGGCATCTGTCGAATTGTGTAACCAGATGTATTCCCCTAGCGGCGGAACGGGAAGCCGCCGCGGCGGTACTGGATCATCAGCCAGCCGCCGAGCATGCCGCCGAGATGCGCGAAATGCGCGACCCCCGCGGCGGTGCCGGTGACGCCGAAGGCGAGCTCGAGCGCCGCGAAGACCAGCACGAACACGCGCGCCGGCATCGGGATCGGCGGGAACAGCAGCAGCACGCGGCGGTGCGGGAAGTAGACGCCGAACGCGAGCAGCAGCCCGTAGACGCCGCCCGAGGCGCCGACCGTCGGGTAGGGCGTGGCGCCCATCCACGCCGTTACCGCGAGGTGGCACAGCGCCGCGCTCACCACGCAGCCGAAGTAGTACGCAGCGTAGAAGCGCGACCCGAACAGGCGCTCGACCTCGGAGCCGAACATGTACAGGCCGAGCATGTTGAAGAAGATGTGCGCGAAGCTGCCGTGCAGGAACGCGTAGCTCACGAGCTGCCAGGGCTCGAAGCGCGACTCGAAGCCGCCCGGCGGCCACAGCGCCAGCCCGCCGAGCGCCACCGCGCCGCTCATCTCGGCGAGGAAAACGGCGACGTTGGCGAAGAGCAGCGCCTGCGTTACCGGCGCCAACGCTTCAACTCCTCCCTTACCCGGTCTGGATAGTCGCTGATGATGCCGTCCAGCTTCATGTCCAGCACGCGCCGGATGTCCGCCGGCTCGTTCACCGTCCAGGCAACGATTTTCAAGCCCGCCGACCGAGCCGCCGCGATCCTTTCGCCATTCAGGTCCTGGAAATTCGGCGACCAGACGCGCCCGCGGGCGGCGGGCAGCTTCGCCGGGTCGGAGCTCTTGCCCGAGGTGAGGTAAGCGGTCTGGATCTCCGGCGCCTCGCGCTCGACCACCTTGAGAGTGCGCCAATCGAACGACTGGATGATAGTGCGCGCCGCGACGCCGGCCTTGCGCACCTCGGCGAGCAGCGCGCGCGCGAACGGCTCGGGCGCGAGCGTTTCGCCAGGCGCCTCGGCAACCAGCTTTGTTTCTATGTTGAACTTCACCGCGGACCCGGCCCGCGCAAACAAGTCCGCCAATTTCGGAATGCGCGTGCCGTCGATCGGCTTCTGGCGCGGGAAGCGCCTCGCGTACTCGGAGTCCGGACGGATGCGACCGACGTCATAGCGCTGCAATTCTTCGTAGCTGAGCGAGTAGATCGTCGGCGCCGGCGCGCTCACCCACTTGCCGTCGGGGCCGCGCGCAACGTCGGGGTTGAGCCTGCGGTCGTGGTGGATCACCACCACGCCGTCGCGCGTCACGCCGACGTCGAGCTCGAGCGTGTCGACGCCGATGGCGAGCGCGCGCTCGAAGCCGGGCAGGGTATTCTCGGGCGCGAGGCCGCGCGCGCCGCGATGGCCCTGCAGGTCGATCGAAGGGTTTTGCGAAAGCATCAAGATCGTCAGGACCGCGGCGAGCTCGGTCATCGGCCTATAGGACCACCTGGGTCTGGATGGTAAGCGAGAGCAGCTTGCCGCCGGCGTCGGTGACGCGCGTCTGCCAGACGTGCGTGCGCTTCCCCTTGTGCAGCGGCGTCGACTCGGCGCGCACCATGCCCGAGCGCGCGGCGGCGAAGAAATTGGTCTTCGACTCGAGCGTCGCGGTGTTCTGGCCGGCGCCCAGGTTCGCCACCGTGCCCGCCGCGCCGATGGTGTCGGCGAAGGCCATCAGCGTGCCGCCGTGCAGCGCGCCGCCGACGGTGAGCAGCTCCGGGCGGATCTCCAGCTCGGCGACCACGCGGTCTTTCCCGGTCTCGAGGAAGCGGATGCCGAGGTGTTTAACGAGTCCGGTGTTCCAATCAAGCTGCATCAGTCATCCTCCGTTGCACTTAGGCGTTGAGGGGACATGAGCGAAGAAGTCCGTGCGATCGTTTTCGTGATCCGCGCGTTCGTTCGCCTGCGCGAGCAAACGGTCGCGAATACGGCCATCCTCAGGCGACTTGCTGAGATTGACAGCGCTCTCCTTCAGCATGATTCCGCTCTGCGCGATATTTATCGCAAGTTACTGCCTCTGCTGCAGCCTCCGGACTGCCCCACCCAAGCGCCGAATCGGCTTTCACTCTGAATAGTCACGCTCGACTTCGCCGGAAAACCGCTCGATACGCATGTGCTTCTCGAAAGGCGCGCGTTCGCGCGCGAACTTCGCTTTCAGCTCGCCGTTCGCCTCGTATGCTTCGAAAGCGGCGCGCGACTCGATACCGTAGATCATCGCGAATTGCCGATCGGCGAGACGCAAACGGCGGCACCACAGGAATCCCGGCTGGTCCAGCACCTCGGCGACGTGGCCGCCGTCGAGCCAGCGCATCACCTGCGCCTCGGCTGCGGGCTCGATCGAGAAGCGCACCACCAGGAAATAGCTAGCGTCCTTCATCCAGTTCGGGGTAGCGGCGGAAAACGCCGTGCTGGTTGAAGGGAATTCGCCGCTCCGACGACAGGTACGCGGCGAGCCGCGGTCGCCGGGCGACGCGATCATGTAGTCGTACGAGCCCCGGATATTTCTTTTCCAGCCTCGCCATTCTTCGCGGAAAGGCATGGCGCAGCCCTTCGATCATCTGGAAAAGCGACAGGTGCACGTAGGAGAATTTCTCCTCGGCCGCCCGCTCGAAGTACGCCATGAATTTCGGCAGCCGCTCGGCGCGGAAGATCCCGGCACGCCGCCTGGACTCGGCCTTCTGGTCCTCGTAGTAGAGGCTCGCGGCGATCGGATGGTGCGTGTCGTGCACTTCGGCAAGCCAGTCGGCGATGGTGAGCTGCTGCCCGTGGAGCCGCAGGCGCTGAGCTTCGCTCTTGGGCGCCAGGCCGAGCCGCGGTCCGAGGTAGAGCAGGATGTTCGCGGTCTGCGCAATCACCAGCCTCCCCGCCTTGAGGAACGGCGGCGCGAAGGCCTTGTTCCCGGAGAGCAGCTTCTCCACGGCAGCCATGCCTTTGCCCTTCCTCGCAACATCAACATAACGTGCCCCGGCGTCCTCGAGGGCGAGCCGCACGAACTCGCCGCGGCCCTGGATCGACGGCCAGTAATGCAGTTCGTAACGCATGCGCCGAAGGGTACCTGACCGGAAATAAGAAGGGGTCAGAGCAGCTTGCCCTGACCCCTTCGGTTACAGCTCCCTGAGCGTTACTTCTGCGGGTTCTTGCGCTTCCACTCCTGCCACGCGCGCCATTGTTCGAACTCCTGGCGCTCGGCGCTGCCCGGGTTGGACTCCTTCCAGCGCTTGAAATCTTCCTCTTCCGAGACCCTTACGGGCTCGCGATTACCGCTGAGGTCGACGTTCCAGCGCAGGTCGCCGAACAGGCCCGGCCTTCCCTCGGAGATCTCGCGGTTGTACGCGGGGCCGGGCGGGATGGCCGCAGGATCCGTCGCGCAGCCGGCAAGGCCGGCTGCGGCGACGGCGAAAGCAAAGAGCCCTGCCTTCATGCCTTAGAAGCGGATGCGCGTGCCGATGCTGGCGACCGTGACGTCTTCGGGGCTCACCGCCGAGCCGCTCACAGGGCCACGGTCGAGCTGGAAGATCCGGTACTGCGCGTAGAGCTCGAACCAGCGGATCGGGTTCCACACGTAGCCGACGCCGTAACTCGTCGCTTCGTCGCCGGCGAGGAAGTTGTCCTCCTGGATGCCGTAGTCGACCCCGATGGCATGCTGGCCGAACTTGTAGCCGAGCTTGCCCCACATGAACGTCGACTCGCGACTGACGGTGGCGCTGATGCTGTCCACGACGGTATAGGAGAACGTGACGTTGAAGCCCGAGGTGTGCAGCCACGACACCGAGCCGCCGATGGTTTCCTTGTCGAAGGTGATCGGCGACGTGCTGACATTGACGTTCGAATAGCCGATCGCCGCCTGGAAATCGCCCGCGAGCTTGCCGCTGTACCAGAGGGAGCCTTCTGTGGACTCCTGGCCGCCGCCCGATTTCTGGCCGATGCCAGCTTGCGCACGGAAGCCGCCGAAGGTCGGCGTGGTGTACATCACGCGGTCATAGCGGCTCTCGAAGTCGTTGCAGGCAAACGTATTTCCGACCGTGCCGCCGCCCGCGATGGCCACGCCGGCGCCGGTGACCCAGGCGATCCCGCCGCCCCAGTCCGACGGGCAGTTGCCGTTGGCGATGCCGGTGCCGGAGAGGTCGAGGGTCGAGGCGTCATCCGCCGCGCCCGAGCCCTGGCCGAGGTTGACCCTGCCCCAGGAGCCCTCGAGGGAGATATCCGCCCAGCGCTCGGCGAATGCAGGCGTGTTGCTCGGCGTAGCGAAAGTCACAACGTCGGACGCGTTGGATTTCAGCTCCGTCTCGAACCGCGCGCCGGCGCGCAGCCCTGGCATGACCTGCGCCGAGCCCATGATGCCGAAGCGCGTGGCGCTCGGCTGGCCGTCTACGAAGAACCACTTGTTGTTGGTGCCGTCGTCCACGTTCATCATGGCGCGGTTCACCTGCCCATAAAGCTGCACGGTCAGGTTCTGCGCCTGCACTGCCGTGCCGCCGACCAACAGCGCGGCTCCTACGGCGGCCGCAATTTGCGTCTTGTGAAGCCTCATTAAGACCCCCTTCTGTTTTCGTTGATTCGTTTCGTTAACCCGGGCAGCTGCCCCGGGGCGCGAAGATTATAGGGAAAGTTGGGAAGGCCGGCCCACAACACGGGCCTCCCTGTTGTTTTTGCGCATCAAAAGGCTAGGCAAATGCTGCGATGCAGCAGAGCCTAGAACTTGAGCGCGCGCTGGATCGCAGGGCGGGCGGCCATCTCGTTCGCCCAGCGCTCGGCGTTGGCGAAACCTTCGCACAGCTCGGCCATCGCGGCCTTGGCGCGCGCGTAGCCGGCGTAGAGCGAGAAGTCGGCGAGGCTGACCTCGTTGCCGGCGGCGTATTTTTGCTCGCCGAGGCGCTCGTCCCACACCTTGAGGTACTGCTTCCAGCGCCCCTTGAACAGCTCGGCGCTCGGGCCGTGCGGGTCCTTCGAGCGCACGATCTGGAAGATCGAGCCGAGCGTCGGCGTCATGTCGGTCGAGGCGCTCATCAGCGCCTGCCAGAAGGCGGGGCGAGCGGCCGGGTCCTTCGGGATGAACTTGCCCGACTTCTCGCCCGCATACATGAGGATCGCGGAGGACTGCGAGATCGTCACCGGCTTGCCGCCCGGCCCCTCGGGGTCGACGATCACCGGGATCTGGCCGTTCGGGTTGAGCGTCAGGAACTTCACCGTCCTGTTCTCGCCCTTCTCGAGCGCGACCGGGTTGAACTTGTATTTGAGGCCGCATTCCTCGAGCGCGATGCGCGCGCGCATGCCGTTCGAAGTGCCGGCGGCGTAGAGATCGATCATCGAAAGCCCTCCTCGGAAAAGAGCGATGGTAAATTGCTTCATGGCCAGCAGGAAGGGGATGAAGCGCGCGCCGGCGAAGCGCCGTCCGCGCAAGGCGAAGCCGAACACCCGCGGGCTGACGCCGAAGGAATGCCGCCTGGAGGATCTTCCGCAGGATCTTTCCGACCGGATCGAAAAGGAAGGCGGGATCATCCTCGGCGGCTACAACGACCCGCTCGGCAAGAATCCCGTGGTGGCGGCGATCCTGCCGATCGACGCGGTCGCGCCGACGCCCTACCAGCGCGATCTCTCGCAGATGCACCACCGCAGGCTGGCCGACGTGCTCGACCGCACCGGCATGTTCCTCGACCCCATCATTGCGGTAACCGCCCCCGAGAAGGGCTTCTGGACGCCGAACGGCATGCACCGGCTGATGGCGATGCGCCGCCTCGGCGCGCGCGCCATCACCGCGCTGGTGGTGCCGAAGCGCGAGATCGCGTGGCAGATCCTCGCGCTCAACACCGAGAAGGCGCACAACCTGCGCGACAAGTCGCTGGAGGTGATCCGCATCTACCGCGGGTTGATGGACGAGGATGCTTCGCGCAAGGAATCGCAGTTCGACTACTACCTGGAGGAAGCGTCGTTCGCGACGATGGGGCTTTGCTACGAGAAGAACCCGCGCTTCAGCGGCGCGGTGTACAACTCCTTCGTCCGCAGGTTGACCGGGTTCTCGGACGAATCCATGAACCAGTCAATGAAGGTTCATGAAAAGCACGCCGGCATGCTTCTCGATCTCGACGAGCGCGTCGCCGGGGTAGTGCAGAAGCTGAAGGCGAAGGGCTTCGTCAGCCCCTACCTGAAGAGCTTCGTGGTCGCGCGCTGCAATCCGCTGCGCTTCATGAAGGAGCCGCCGGAGCTCGAGGACCTGCTGAAGACCATCCGCGGCAAGGTCGAGCGCTTCAACGTCGACAAGATCCGGCAGGAGGACATCGTCCCCAGCGGCGGTGCCGCTGCCGACGACGATTAGCGGAATTCGCTAGCGCGGCGCCGGCACGGTGCCCTTCTTCGGGCGTCCGGGCCGGTAGCTGCTGAAGATCTTGAGCGGCGGCACGACCGGCGGCTTCTCGAGGAAGCGGCAGTCGGACTCGGTGGGCACGCTTACCGTGGCGCCGATGCGCTTGCCGCCTACGAACACGGTGTAGCGCAGCATGTGCGCCGAGCTGGGAATCGGCTGCGCGACGATGTCGTATTTGCCGATCTTGTAGCGCTTGTGCTCGACGCTCGGCAGGCTCATGCGGCCGCCGGGCGCTTCGTCGGCTTAGCCGTTTTCGCGCTGCCCCTGGGCCGCGTCTTCAGCACTTCGTCGCACAGGCCGACGATCTGCTCCTCGCTCAGCCGCTGCGCGTTGTCACGCAGCTGGCGCACTTCGGGCGTGGCGAGCCCTTCGATCCTGTCTTTGGTCCATGCAGCGGAACGGCCGGGCTTTACGAGCCTCATTGCGGTGGGATGGCGTCAGGAAATCTGCGGGTAAGACCGCAGACTAGCATATCTAGTGCAGACTGCACCCATGGCAGGGAGCCCGAGCCCGTTTCGCCTGCACGTTCCCGACTCGGCCATCGCCGACCTGCGCGAGCGCCTCGCGCGTACCCGCTTCGCCGACGAGCCGCCGCTCGAGCCGTGGGCGACCGGCACCGGCCTTTCGTACCTGAAAGAGCTGGTGCGCTATTGGCAGGAGAGCTTCGACTGGCGCGCGCAGGAAGCGAAGCTGAACGCCTTCAGGCAGTACACCGTTTCGATACGCGGCATCGAGCTGCACTTCATCCACGAGCCGGGCAGGGGAGCGCAGCCGCTGCCGCTTCTCCTCTCGCACGGCTGGCCGGGCTCGGTGTGGGAATTCCGCAAGCTGATTCCGCTGCTCGCCGAAAACTTCACCGTCGTCGCGCCTTCGCTGCCGGGATTCACCCTGAGCTTCAAGCCCGGGCAGGAGCGCTTCGGCGTGGAAGAGATCGCCGATCTTTTCGCCGAGCTGATGACCGGCGTGCTCGGGTACAAACGGTTCGGCGCGCAGGGCGGCGACTGGGGCGCTTTCATCTCCGCGCGGCTCGGCCATTCCTGTCCCGAGCGCCTGACGGGCATTCACCTCAACTACCTCCCGGTGCGGCGCGACGCGCAGGAACCCCACGAGCACGACTGGAATGCGCAGATGGCGCGCTGGGCGAAGGAGGAATCGGGCTACATCGCGATCCAGGGCACCAGGCCGCAGACGCTCGCCTACGGCCTGAGCGACTCTCCCGCCGGCCTGGCCGCCTGGATCGCCGAGAAATTCCGCGGCTGGAGCGACAACGAAATCAGCCGCGACGATCTGCTGACCAACATCTCGCTCTACTGGTTTACCGGCGCGATCGGCTCGTCGTTCTGGCCTTACTACGCGCGCGCACACCGCGGCTGGCCGGTTCCCGACGGCAAGACCGTCGGCGTGCCGCTGGGCTACGCGGAATTCCCGAAAGAGATCCTGCGGCCGCCGCGCGCGGTGGCGGCGAAGGTCTACACCGACATCCGGCGTTGGACCGCGATGAAAGCGGGCGGCCATTTCGCCGCCCTCGAGCAGCCCGAGGCGCTCGCCGCAGAGGTGGAGAGCTTCTTCCTCTCCTTACCCCCCGGGGTCTAGTGGAAGATATTACTGTTCCCTGCGTTTACCCCTTGGAGGAGGGACCATGACCGTCATCATCCAGAGCGAAATCGATCAGCGCGTCTACGACCTTTACGACGAGTACTGCCACGACCGCATCGACCGGCGGGAGTTCCTGAAGCGGGCGGGGGCGCTGGGCACGGCGGCGCTGGTGATGGCGCACGGGCTGCTGCCGAACTACGCGCTGGCGCAGACGACTTCGTTCACCGACAGCCGGATCAAGGCGCAGTACGTGACCTATGCGTCGCCGGGCGGCAACAGCGACAAGATGCGCGGCTATCTCGTGCAGCCGGCAGGCAACGGGCCGTGGCCGGCGGTGCTGGTGATCCACGAGAACCGCGGGCTCAATCCGTACGTCGAGGACGTGGCGCGGCGCGCGGCGGTGGAAGGTTTTCTCGCGCTGGCGCCGGACGGGCTGACGCCGGCTGGCGGCTATCCGGGCAACGACGACGACGGCCGGGCGATGCAGGCGAAGCTCGACCAGGCGAAGCTGCGCCAGGACATGCTGAACGGCGCAAGATGGCTCAAGGCGCACCAGCTTTCGACGAAGAAGCTCGGCGCGACCGGCTTCTGCTGGGGCGGCGGCACCACCAACTTCCTCGCCGCGGCGCTGGGCGCGGACCTACAGGCGGCCGCGCCGTACTACGGCGCCGCGGCCGACACGGCGTCGGTGCCGAAGATCAAGGCGCCGATCCTCGCGCACCTCGCCGAGCAGGATCCGCGCATCAACGAGATGTACCCGACCTACGAGCAGGAGCTGAAGAAGGCCGGCGTGCGCTACGAGATCCAGATGTACCCCGGCACGCAGCACGGCTTCCACAACAACTCGACGCCGCGCTACAACGAGGCGGCGGCGAAGCTGTCCTGGGACCGCACGATTGCGTTCTTCAAGAGGAATCTCACTCAATCTTGATGTTCGCGGCCTTGAAGACCGTCTTGTAGGTCTCGATCTCGGTCTTCACCAGCCTGGCGAGCTCGCCCGAGCTCCCCACGGCGGGCTCGAGCCCCTGCTTCTCCATGAGCTCCTTCAGCTCCGCGGACTGGGCGATCTGCAGCAGCTCGGACTCCAGGCGCCTGGCGATCGCTGCGGGCGTGCCTTTCGGCGCGAAGAAGCCGAGCCACAGCGAAATGTCGAAGCCAGGATAGCCGGACTCCGCGACGCTCGGCACGTCGGGCACCGAAGGCGAGCGCTTGGCTGAGCTGATGGCGAGCGCGCGCAGCCGGCCGGATGCGACGTGCGGCAGCAGCGGTGGCAGGCCGCCGAAGAGGATCTCGATCTGGCCGCCCAGCACGGCGCTGGTGGCGGGTGCGTTGCCCTTGAACGGGACGTGCACCACGTCAAGACCCGCGCGGTGCGCTAAGGTGGCCATGACGAGGTGCGTGGTCGTCGCCTGGCCCGCAGAGCCGTAGTTGAACTTGCCCGGCTGCGACTTCACCACCGCGACGAGCTCTTTCAGATCGCGCGCCGGGAAGCTGGAATGGACCACCAGGAGATAGGGCGCGATAGCGACGAGGGCGAGGGGCTCGAAGTCGCCGCTCGGGTCGTAGGTGAGCTTGGAGTACGCCGCCACCGCGATGGCGTGCGTCGTCGTGGTTCCCATCGTGAGCGTGTAGCCGTCGGGCGCCGCGCGCGCCACTTCGCCGGTGGCGATGGTGCCGCCGGCGCCGGCGCGGTTGTCGATCACCACCTGCTGCCCGAGGCGCTCGCCGAGCTTCTGCCCGACGACGCGCGCGACGGTATCGGTGTTGCCGCCCGGGGCGAACCCGACCACCAGCCGGACCGGCTTGCTTGGATAGGGTTGTGCTTGAACGGAAAACGCCAGAACGGCGGTTGCCGCCAGGATCATGCGAAACGCTTTCATGGCTCCTCCTCGGCCTTATTATTAACCTAATGCGTATCGCTTTCATCGGATTCGGCGAGGTCGCCGCCGTCTTTTCCGCGGCGCTGGCCGGGCGCGGCGCCGACATAGCGGCCTATGATGTGCTGCTCCCGGATGGCATCGAGCGGCTGAAAGCCCGCGCCGGCGATACGAAACTCGCTTTTTGCGGCCTGGCGGAAGCGCTGCGCGGCGCGCAGTACGTATTCTCGACGGTGACGACGAGCGCCGCCCGCGACGCGGCGCAGCAATGCGCGCAGCACCTCGGCGCGGGTCACACCTATGTCGATCTCAACGCCACCGAGCCCGCGCTCAAGCAGGAGGTCGGCCGCATCGTCGCCGCCCGCGGCGCCGCCTTCGTCGAGGGCGCCGTGCTCGGCGCGGTCGGAGTCAGCGGCGCAAGGACCGAGATCCTGCTCGGCGGCCCGCATGCGCGGCGCGCCGAGCGCGACCTCGCGGGCGAGCTCGGGCTGAACGCCAGGTTCTACAGCGAGGAGATCGGCAAGGCTTCGATGTTCAAGATGTTGCGCAGCGTGTTCTCCAAGGGCATGGAGGCGTTGCTCATCGAGTTCCTGGTCGCCGGCGAGCGCGCCGGGATCCGCGCCGACCTCTGGGCGGAGGTCACCGGCCTGATGGCGAGCCCCGCGTTCGAGAAGACGGCGGCGAACTGGGTGCGCAGCCACGCGGCGGCGCACGCGCGGCGCTATCACGAGGTCAGGCAGGTCGCCGCGGTGCTGCGCGAGCTGGGCATCGAGCCGACGATCACCTCGGCCACCGAGGCGTTCTTCCAGCGCTCGGGCCGCCTCGGGCTTGCGCCTGCGCGAACCGAGGACGAGGTGATCCGCTTCTTCAACGAGCGCCTGTGAAAAAGAACCGCATGAAAGAGAAGCTGCGCGCCGGCGAGCCGGTGTACGGCGTCTCGGTGATGATCCCGTCGCCGCAGGTCGTCGAGATGGTCGGCGCCGCCGGCTTCGACTGGGTGCTGCTCGACTGCGAGCACGGCACGCTCACGCTCGAGAGCGTCGAGCTGATGGCGATGGCGGCGGAGGCGTGCGGCATCACGGCGATCGCGCGGCCCGCAAGCCGCAGCCCCGAGCACATCCTGCAGGTGCTCGACCGCGGCGTGATGGGCGTCCAGGTGCCGCACGTCAATACCGCCGAAGACGCGCGCGAAGTGATCGCCGCCGTCAAGTTCCATCCGCTGGGGCGGCGCAGCATCGCCGCCGGCACCCGCGCCGCGGCGTACGACGCGCACGGCACGCTCGCCGACTACGTCAAAGCGGCGAACGATGCGACACTGATCGCGGTGCAGCTCGAGGATCGCCAAGCGATCGACAACATCGACAGCCTTCTGAAAGTGGACGGGATAGATGTGTTCTTTGTCGGTCCCTCGGACCTCTCGCAGTCCATGGGCCATCCGGGCAACCCGAAGGCGCCGCCGGTGGCGCAGGCGATCGACGCGAGCTTGAGGAAAATGCTGGCCGCGGGCCGCACCCCCGGAATGCCGGTAGCCGCGGAGAACGTGCGCGAAACGCTCGACAAGGGCGTGCGCTACATCTATACGCACCTGCCGCGGCTTCTGGCCGCGAGCGCGAAGGCTTATTTCGCCAACGTCAAGTAGCGGTCATCACCACCGGCGCATGGTCGCTGGTGCCGAAGTCGGCCAGCACCGCGCAGCTCGCGGCGCGCGCCGCGATCGCGGGCGAGGCGAGGATGTAGTCGAGGCGCCAGCCGATGTTGCGGCTCCGCATGTTGCGCCACGGCGGCCACCAGGTGAAGAGGCCGGGGTTGTCCGGATCGAGCTCGCGGCCGACATCGACCAGATTTTCAAGCAAGCCAGAAAACAACTCCCGTTCCTCGGGTCGCTGGCCGATGATGCCGGGCTTGCGCTCCTTCGGATGCACATCCATTTCGCTGCGCGTGATGTTGATGTCGCCGCAGAGGACGAGCTCGCGCCCCTGCTGGTGCAGGCGCCGCGCCCACGCCGCGAGCCGCTCCATGAACTCGACCTTCGCCGCGTAGTCCTTGTTGCCGTTCGGCACGTACACCGAGGCTAGGACCAGGTTGCCGACCTCGGCCTGGACGATGCGCGCTTCCATGTCGAACGCCGGGTGGCTGAAAAAGGGCTTCTCCCCGAACAGGCCCGTCCTTATGTGAAGCGACACGCCCGAGTACGCCCGCCTGCCGTGCCAGAAGCTGTCGTAGTCGGCGGCCTTGCACTGCTCGGGGATCTGGGCGGGCTCGGCTTTCAGCTCCTGGAGGCACACGACGTCCGGCCGGTCGCGCGCGAGCCATTCGCAGAACTGCGCCTGGCGCGCGCGGATGCCGTTGACGTTCCAGGTGGCGATCTTCACTGCGGAATGTTAGCTTGAGGTCATGGAAAGACTGCGGCGCATCCAGGACCTGCCGGGCCCGCGCGGCCTGCCGATCGTCGGCAACCTGCTGCAGCTTCGCAACTCGCGCATGCACCTCACCGCCGAAGGCTGGAGCCGGCAGTACGGCGAGTATTTCCGCTTCCGCGTCGGGCCGCGCCAGTTTCTGGGCGTGGCGAATCCCGAGACCATCGCCGCGATCCTGCGCGACCGGCCCGACGGCTTCCACCGCAGCGAGCGTCTGAGCGCGATTGCCGACGACATGGGCTTCAACGGCGTGTTTTCGGCGAACGGCGACGCCTGGCGGAGGCAGCGGCCGATGGTGATGGCGAGCTTCGATCCGCGCCACATCAAGACCTACTTTCCGGCGCTGGTGAAGGTCACCGAGCGCTTCGGGCGGCGCTGGCGGCGCGCCGCGGCCGCAGGCGAAACCATCGACCTGCAGTCGGACCTGATGCGCTACACCGTCGACGTCACCTCCGGGCTCGCGTTCGGCGCCGACATGAATACGCTCGAGTCCGACGAGGAAGTGATCCAGGCGCATCTCGACAAGGTGTTCCCGTCGCTTTTCAAGCGCCTGATGGCGCCGTTTCCCTATTGGCAATGGTTCAGGGACCGGGACCTGGACGGGCATCTGCAGGCGCTGCGCGACGCGGTGGCCGGCTTCATCGCGCAGGCGCGCCGGCGGATGGAAGCGGACGCGAAGCTGCGCGAGCACCCGACCAACCTGCTCGAGGCGATGCTCGCCGCGCGCGACAACCCGGATAGCGGGCTCACCGACGCCGACGTCTCCGGCAACGTGCTGACCATGCTGCTTGCCGGCGAGGACACGACCGCCAACACGCTCGCGTGGATGATCTACCTGCTGCATCGCCACCCCGGGGCGCTGCAAAGCGCGCGCGACGAGGTCGCCGGCAGGGATCTGAACAAATACGAGGAGGTCGCCGCGCTGCCGTTCGTCGACGCGTGCATCAACGAAACCATGCGGTTGAAGCCGGTGGCGCCGATCATCATCGTGCAGCCCGCGCGCGACACCGTGATCGCCGGCATCGACGTGCCGAAGGGCACGCTCGTCATGTGCCTGATGCGCGCCGGCCCGACCGACGAGCGGCGCTTCCCGGACGCGCAGGCGTTCGATCCGGGGCGCTGGCTATCGGGTGCTTCTGCAAATTCCCCGAAACGAGTCGCCATGCCCTTCGGCGCGGGGCCGCGCCTGTGTCCCGGGCGCTACCTCGCGATGCTCGAGATGAAGATGGTAATGGCGATGCTGCTCGGCGGCTTCGAAATCCAGAGCGTCACGACGCCCGACGGCAAGGAGGCGAAAGAACATCTCGCCTTCACCATGTTCCCGGTCGGGCTGCGCCTTAGGCTAAAAGCGACCGCGAAGGCCTGATCTCGCCGCGCTCGATGCGCGCCACGATGCCGGCGAGCCTGGCGTGGCTCGGCGCCGGCACGCCGACCTCGGCTCCCTTGCGCGCGATGAAGCCGTTCATCGCATCGATCTCGGTGCGCCGCCCTTTGAGGATGTCCTGCGCCATCGACGGGCGCTGGATGTCGGCGCGCGGGTTGGAGCCGGCCTTGGGCACGATGAGGGCCTCGACTTCGGCCATCGCGCTTGCGTCGCCTTCCGACGCGCGCAGCAGGAGCTCCGGGCTCGCGCCGCGGATCTTCTCGAGCTGGTAGCCGAGCGCCTGGCCGACGCGCACCGCCTCGCCCGCGAGCGCGATCTGGAAGCGCCGGATCGCCGGGTCGCGCAGGCAATCGCCGGAAGTCATGCCCGTGGCCGCGGTGACGCCGTTGCCCATGGCGTTCTGCACCAGCTTCGACCAGCGCTCGCCCCACAGGTTGGTGGTCGCTTTCGAGCTGTCGATGCCGCTGAACCACTGGACCAGCTCTTCCACCCGCGGCGTGATGCGCCCGTGCGGCTCGCCGATGCGGAAAATCGTGTATTTGTCGCCGCCCTTGGCGACGGTGCGGCGGATGCGTCCGGCCTCGTAGAGGTCGACCGAGATCATCGACGCCACCGCGCCCACGGTGCGCCCCCAGCCGACCACGCCGGCGATGGTCTCCTCGTTCATGCAGTTCTGCAGCGACACGACGAAGCCCTGCTCGGCGAGGTAGGGCGCGATCAGCGCGGTGGCCCACAGCGTGTCGTAGGACTTGACCGCGACCATCGCCACGTCGACCGGGGTCTTCGCGAGGCCCTGCGCCTCGGTGACGTGCAGTATTTTTATTTTTTTCACCAAAAACTTTTCCTCTGGCGTCAGGCCGTCGAGCTCCAGCCCCCGGGACCGGATGGTCTCGACGTGCTCAGGCCACGGATCGATGAGCGTGACGTCGTGGCCGAGGTGCGCGAGCGAGCCTCCGACGTAGCCACCCAGCGCTCCCGCCCCGACGATGGCGATGCGTTTTGGCATAAACTTGCCCGATGATAATCGAGCCGCTGACCGGGACGCTCGGCGCGGAGATCCGGGATGTGAACCTCCGGGGGGACGCGCCGTGGGAGGAGATTCACAAGGCGTTCCTGCAGTACTCGGTGCTCGTGTTCCGCGACCAGGCGCTCGAGCCCGCCGACCTGATGCGCGTCGGCAGGCGCTTCGGCGAGCCGTGCCACTACCCCTTCGTCGTCGGCCTCGACGGCTTTCCCTTCATCTTCGAGGTGGTGAAGGAGGAAGCCGAGACGGTCAACTTCGGCGGCAACTGGCATTCCGACACCACCTACCTTGCGCAGCCGCCGCTCGCGACGCTGCTCTACGCGGTCGAGACGCCTGCGCACGGCGGCGACACGCTGTTCGCCAATACCCGCGCCGCCTATGACGCGCTGTCCGACGGGATGCGCGCGCTGGTGGACGGGCTCGTCGGGGTCAACAGCGCGAGCCTCAAGGTCACCGGCGGCCGCCGCAAGATGCACAGCACCATCGGCGGCATGAAAGTGCACGACACCGAGAACGCCGACCGGTACGAGGCCGAGCACCCGGTGGCGCGCACGCACCCCGACACCGGCCGCAAGGCGCTGTACTGCAGCCGCAGCCACACCATCCGCTTCCGGGACATGAGCGAGGAGGAGAGCCGCCCGCTCATCGACTTCCTCCAGGCGCACCAGATCCGCCCCGAGTTCACCTGCCGCGTGCGCTGGTCGCCGGGCACGCTAACGGTCTGGGACAACCGCTGCACCCTGCACAACGCGATCAACGACTACCACGGCCAGCGCCGGCGCATGCGGCGCTTAACCGTGGGAGCGCAAACTCCTATCTAGCGCTCGTCGGTCGGCTCCGGAAACGCCATGCCGTGCGGCAGCTCCTCGCGCGGCGGCTGCGGCGCGTCGGTGGTGCGCGGCGGGGCGCCTTTCTTCGGGCGGCCGGGCCGGTAGATGTTCTGGTAGGGCACCAGCGGCGGAGTGGCCGGCGGGCTTTCCATGAAGCGGCAGTCGGATTCGTTAGGCTCGCTCGCCATCGCGCCGATGCGCTTGCCGCCGACGAACACCGTGTAGCGCAGCATGTGCGCGGAATGGGCGATCGGCGTCGCGATGACCTCGTACTTGCCGACGCAGAACCGCCGCCCGACCACGGTCGGGATCGTCATTCGATGGTGCTGACTACCCGCTTTTGCGGGGTGCAGGTCCCCCAGTATTCGTCGCCGCGCTTCTCCACGCGGAAGCTGAGCACCGTGTCAGCGTCGACGCGGCCCAGGCTTGTGCCGTCGTCCTTGGGCGGCGCACCCGCTGCGCGCTTGCCGTAGATCAGCAACCCTTCCGCGGCGCCGCGCTCGAGCGCGATGCGGCAATGCTGCAGGCGTTCCTTGCCGCCGGGCGTGTCCGACCAGGGCTTCGAATCGCCGTTGTTGGGCGCCCACAGCAGGTAGCTGTCTACGCCTCCGACTTTGCGCACTTCGTTGGCGACCACGGTCAGGACCACCGCGCCGTCGCTGCGCAGGCCGCCGCGGCTCCAGACCCGGTGGCGCACCTGCACGCCGTGCATCTCGAAGGCCCTGCCGCGCGTGACCAGCCGGCGCGGCTGGCCCGCCTGCCGCTCGCGGCGCACCGGGGCGCGGCCGCGCGGGCGCGCATCGAGCAGCTCGTTGCACAGCGCGGCGACTTCCGACTCCTTAAGGCGCTGCGCGTTGTCGAGCAGCACCCGCAGCTCGGGGGTGCTCAGCGTGTCGATCTGCTCCTTGCTCCACTTCGCGATCCGGCCGCGGGGCAGGATGCGCGCTTCGCGTCTGTCCTTCAAGCTAAACCGGCTTGATGTTGGTGGCGCGCGGCCCCTTGGGGCTCTGCTCGACGTCGTATTGCACCTTGTCGTTCTCCTTCAGCGTCTTGAAGCCTGCCGCCTGGATGGCGGAGAAGTGAACGAACAGATCCTTGCTGCCGTCGTCGGGGGTGATGAAGCCGAATCCCTTGGAGTCGTTGAACCACTTTACGGTGCCCGTGCTCATTTACGTTTCCTTGATGTCGGTTGAGGAAAGGGCGAAATGCCCTGCGGACAGTCAAGGACGGAACGGACGGATGAGGACGGTACGTGCTCGGCTTGAAATCCTGCAGTTACCATTATGCAGGTTTTTTGCCGGGAGCGGGATGAATGTTGTCCACCCAGTGCACTTCCTCCGGCTTCTCGATGACGGGCAGGTCCGGCAGGTTCACCACCACCGGCTCCTGGCCGCTGCGGCACAGCACGCACGACAGCGGCTCGGTGTCGCTCGCGTTGATCTCCTGGTGCGGCACGTAGGGCGGCACGTAGATGAAGTCGCCGGGGCCGGCCTCGGCCACGAACTCGAGCTTCTCGCCCCAGCGCATGCGGGCTTTTCCGCTTACTACATATATGACGCTCTCCACCGGGCCGTGGTGGTGGGCGCCGGTCTTGGCCTTGGGGTGGATCACCACGGTGCCGGCCCAGAGCTTCTCCGCGCCGGCGCGCGCATGGGTGATCGCCGCCGCGCGGTTCATGCCCGGAGTCTGCGGGGTGTTGATGTCGAGCTCGTTCGAATGCACCACCCGCACGCCGTCGAATTTCCACTTCGCGCTCATCGCGGAGTCTCCTTGAGGCCAATTATGGGGCGTTAACCCGTTTTTCGCGCGGCTCCGTTAAACGCGGTACTGGAGGGCACACCAATGCCAAGACGTACCGCTATCGCCGTCGCAGTTGCGCTGTTCGCCACATCCGCGCTTGCCCAGGAAGGCAGCCGCATCACCAAGGTCGTGCTGTATCCCGGAAGCGCGACGATCGAGCGTTCCGCGCAGGTCGCGCCCGGCCAGGCCCGGGTCGAGCTCATCGGCCTGCCGGCGAACTTCGATCCGCGCACGCTGCGGGTCGAGGCCGACGCCGGTATCCGCATCGGCGAAGTCGCGGTGCGCGATGTCGCGCGCACCGAGGCGCTGGGCGCACGCGAAAGCCAGCTCGAGGCGAAGATCCAGGCGCTGAAGGATGAACAAGCGCTGCTCGACGTGGAAGTGAAGAGCGCCGAGCTCGTGCGGGACTTCCTGGTTTCGTTGAATTCCAAACAGGAAAAACCGCGCCAGACGATCGACCCGAAAACCATTCCATCGGTCATCGAAGCGATCCGCAAGGGCGGGTCCGACTCTTACGGCACGATCCGGCGCGTCGAGGTGAAGAAGCGTGCGCTCGACAAGCAGATCGCCGCGCTCGAGCGCGACCTCGCGCGCCTGAAGACCGGCGCGCGCGACTCGCGCACGCTGACCATCAGCCTCGCCGCGGGCGAAGGCGGCGCGGTGCGCGCTTCCTACCAGGTGGCGAACGCCGGGTGGCGCCCGGCGTACCGCGCGTCGCTCGATTCCACGCAGTCGCGCGTCGAGCTCGAGCGCCAGGCGACGGTGACGCAAAGGACCGGCGAGGACTGGAGCGGCGTCAGCCTGCGCCTCTCGACCGGGCAGCCGCGCGCCGCGGTGCTGGTCGATCCGGCGCCCTGGCAGCTCACGATTCACCAGCCGGCCGCCGCTGCCGAAATGGCGCTGATGCGGGACAAGGTGGGCCAGGTGGCTGCGTCGGCGGCGCCGGCGCAGAGGGCTGCCGCGGGACGGGCCGACGAGCCGAAGCCGGTCGTCGAGTTCCAGACCGAGTACGCCACCGAGTTCGAGGTGCCGGGCAAGGTGACCCTCGCCGCCGACGGGCGGCAGGTGAATGTGTCGCTCACCAGGCAGTGGGTGCCGGTGAAGCAGCTGATCCGCATCGTGCCGCGGCGCGACCTCGCCGCCATGGTCACCGCCGACGCCGACCGGCCGGAAGGCGTCTGGCCGCCGGGCGACGTGCAACTCTACCGCGACGGCGCCTACATCGGCTCGACCTACTGGCAGGCGCAGGCGAAGGACCGGCTGGTGCTGCCTTTCGGCCGCGACGACCGCGTGCAGGTCACGGTGAACCGCGTCAAGAACCGCACCGGCTCCGGCGGCTTCGTCGGCACCAAGGCCGAGCGCCAGATCGCCGACCTCTACACCATCGTCAGCCGCCACAAGTCGCCGGTGGAGCTGCTGCTCCTCGAGGCGTCGCCGGTGGCGGCCAACGACCGCATCAGCGTCGACGCGGTGTTCGAGCCCAAGCCGAAGACCGACAACTGGGAAGACCGGCGCGGCGTGGTGGCGTGGGAGCGGCCGCTCGCCCCCGGCGAGACGCTGAAGTTCGTCGCCGACTACACCATCACCTACCCGAAGGACGCGGCCATAGTGGGGTTGCCGTAATGAGAAAAATAGGGACTGTCCCTATTTATTCCACGAATCGCGCAGCGTCACGGTGCGGTTGAAGTGGAGCCCGTCGTAGTCGGCGATGAAGTAGCCGTGGCGCTCGAACTGGTAGACCTGCGGCGGGCGAGCATCTCGCACCCCGGGGCGCAAGGCCGGCTCCACCTGCGCCTCGGCGAGGCGGCGCGACTCCGCGTTGAGGTCCTCGACGAAGTCGCGCTCCTTGCCGGGCTCGGGGACCTTGAACAGGCGGTCGTAGAGCCGCACCCTGGCGGCGCAGGCGTGCTTCGCGCTCACCCAGTGGATGTTGCCCTTCACCTTGTACTTCTCGGCGCCGGGCGAGCCGGAGCGCGAGTCGGGGTGGTAGGTGCAGCGCACCGCGCCGTCCTTCATGCCGATGCACTTCACCACGTAGCCGTAGCGCAGGCGCACTTCATTGCCGGGGAAGAGGCGGAAATAGCCCTTCTCGGGCTTCTCCTGGAAATCCTCCCGTTCGATCCACAGCTCCCGCGAGAACGGCACCTGCCGCTTGCCCCAGGGGTCCTTCTGCGGGTGGTTGGGCACGTCCATCAGCTCTTCCTTGCCCTCGGGGTAGTTCTCGATCACCAGCTTCACCGGGTCCAGCACCGCCATGCGGCGCGGCGCGACGTCGTTCAGGTGTTCGCGCATGCAGTCCTCGAGCACCGCGAAATCGATCAGCTGGTTCGCTTTCGACACGCCGATGCGCTCGGCGAACAGGCGGAAGCCTTCCGGCGTGTAGCCGCGCCGGCGCGCTCCGGCAAGCGTCGGCATGCGCGGATCATCCCAGCCGTCGACGTGGCCTTCGTCGACCAGTTGAATGAGTCTTCTTTTGCTTAAAACAACGTACGTGAGGTTCAAACGCGCAAATTCGATCTGCTTCGAGAGCCGTTGCCCCGGCAGCAGGCCGGCTGCGGCGACCTGCGCGTTGAACCAGTCGTACAGCGGCCGGTGGTCCTCGAATTCCAGCGTGCAGATCGAGTGCGTGACGCCCTCGATGCAGTCGGACAGGCCGTGCGCCCAGTCGTAGGTCGGGTAGATGCACCACTTGTCGGCGGTGCGGTGGTGGCGCGCATGGCGGATGCGGTACATCACCGGGTCGCGCAGGTTGAGATTGGGCGATCTCATGTCAATTTTCGCGCGCAACACGTGGTCCCCGTCCCTGAACTGCCCGTCGCGCATGCCGCGGAGGAGCGCCAGGCTCTCGTCGGCGCTGCGGTTGCGCCAGGGCGAATCCCTGCCGGGTTCGGTGAAGCTGCCGCGCGCGGCGCTCATCTCCTCGGCGCCCTGGCTGTCGACATAGGCCTTTCCGGCCTTGATCAGCGCTTCGGCGAACTCATAGAGCCTGCCGAAGTAGTCCGAGGCATAGAGCTCCGTCGGCGCCCCCTCAGTTCCCCATCTAAAGCCGAGCCACTGCACCCCTTCCTTGATGGCGTCGACGTACTCCTGCTCCTCTTTTTCCGGGTTGGTGTCGTCGAAGCGCAGGTTGCAGCCGCCGTTGTACTGCCGGGCGAGGTCGAAGTTGAGGCAGATCGCCTTGACGTGGCCGAAGTGCAGGTAGCCGTTCGGCTCGGGCGGAAAACGCGTGCGCACGCCGGCGTAGGTTCCTGCCGCCAGATCGGCATCGATGATCTGGCGAATGAAGTTGCTGGAGGAGGGCGGCTGCGCCGCCCGGGCCGGTTTGCTCATCGGAGGGTGGACATTATGCCCGGGCGAGACTTATCTCGTTGACGGAGCGGGACTTTGAGGACTATGTTCCGCCTACCGAAACCTAAAAAAAGGGATCGATCATGAGGATACCTGCTTCATTCGCGCTTCTCGCGATTATTGCCAGCCTGGCGGGCTGCGCCACCACGGAGTCGCCCGAAAGCGCGACCAGCGCCGCCACGCCTTCCACGGGCAGCCAGTCCACCACGGGCACGCAGACGGGAACCCGCGGCAAGGACCAGGTCGCCAGCACCAGCACCGGAACCGCCAGCGCTCCCGCCGGCAGCCAGGGACCGGACCTGAAGCGCAGCGTCTACTTCGAGTTCGACAAGTACGACGTGAAGCCCGAGTACCGCGCGCTGGTCGAGAGCAACGCGCGCTGGCTGAGGGCGAACCCCAGGGCGCGCCTGACCATCGAAGGCAACGCCGACGAGCGCGGCAGCCGCGAGTACAACGTGGCGCTCGGCCAGCGGCGCGCCGAAGCGGTCGGCAAGATCATGGTGCTGCTGGGCGCGCGTCCCGAGCAGATCGAGGCGGTGAGCTGGGGCGAGGAGAAGCCGCGCGGCACCGGGCACGACGAGACCTCGTGGGCTGAGAACCGCCGCAGCGACTTCGCGCAGCGCTAGCGCTTCCTAGTCCCAGAGGTCCACGCGCTCGCCGCGGTGGCGCAGGGCGTCGGCCTTCGCCTGCAGGAAGCGCTGGAACGAAGGCTCGCGCCGGTAGGCGCCGCTCGACACGTAATCGAGCGCGCCCGCGACATGGAACGGCCTCAGGTACGCCTCGGTGCGGAACACCTCGCGCCCGCGCGCGTCGAACAGCAGCATCGTCGGGACGTACCCGACTTTAAGGGCCTGCGCCCATGCCGCGGCACGCAGGGTCTTGCCTGCCGGGGTCACCACAGAAGAATCCTCGGATAGGGCGAAGCGCGCTACATCGAACTTCGCGAGCAGGGTCAGGACCTCGCGCCGCTTGAACGCGACCGCGTGCAGCTCGTCGCACTGCGCGCAATGCGGGGTCTCGAACAGCACGGCGAGCGGCTTGGCGCCCGCGGCGCGGCGCAGGTCGTAGGGCTGCGCCATGAAGAAGGGCTGGGGGTGCAGGGTAGGGCTGGCCGCCGCCTTGGCCTTTGACCGCATGAATTCCTGGAAGGCCATCTTCCGCTCAAGGCGCCCAATCACGTAGTCCAAGGCAACTTCAAATTCGTGCGGCGGGTAGTAGCCGTTCAGCCGCAGCGCGATGCCGCCGCGCTCATCGAGGAAGATGAGCGTCGGGGTGAACTGCACCTTGAGCTCGGCCGCGAGCCGCTTCTCGGTCGCGGTCCTGCCGTCGGTCCAGGTGACCTCGCGATCGCCCCAGATGTTGAGCGCGAGCGCGACCAGGTTGCGCTGCGCCTTGGCGGCGATCGCGGCCTGCCGGAAGTTCACCTCCATCAGCCGCTTGCAGTACGGGCAGCCGTCCTGGCCGAAATACAGCATGACGCGCTTGCGCTGCGCCGCGGCTTCGGCGACGTCCTCGCGCAGGTCGAGCAGCGACTCGGCGAACCATGCCGGGGGTTCCTGAGCAAGAACACTCGAAGACGCGAGCAGGAGGGATACCAGAAGCACCTTCATAGGGGCAGTATAGTAAGCCGATGCTGCGGCTGCTCCTGCTGTTCGGCACCCGGCGCGCCCGCGGGCGCATGGCGCTCTCGATGGCCGGCATCGCGCTCGGCGTGGCCCTCGGCTACGGCGTGCACCTCGTCAACCGCGCGGCGGTGGGCGAGCTCGCCGCCGCGGTCCGCTCGATCGCCGGCGAAGCCGACGTGGAAGTCCGCGGCGGCCGCGCCGGCTTCCCGGAAGCGCTCTATCCGCGGATCGCCAGGCTTCCGGGCGTCGCGCTGGCGAGCCCGGTGCTCGAGCTCCAGGCCGGCATCGCCGACAGCGAGCGCCTGATCGCCGTCACCGGCATCGACATCCTGCGCGCGGCGCTGCTCCAGCCGCAACTCGTCATGGAGGAGCGCTACGAGCTGCTGGCGCCGGACCGGGTATTCATTTCCGCCGCCGCTGCGGAAAGCCTCGGGCTCGGCAAGGGAGACGAGCTCCGCCTGATCGTCGCCCAACACACGGTTTCCCTGAAGATCGCCGGAGTGCTTTCGTCGCTGCGCGGTATAAGCGCGCTCACCGACATCGCCACCGCGCAGTGGCGCTTCGGCCGCCTCGGCGAGCTGAACCGCATCGACGTCAGGATTTCTCCAGGATCCGACCGGGAAGGGGTGCAAGCGGCCATCCAGGCGCTCTTGCCCCCGGGCGTTCACGCCGTGCCCCTCGAAACCCTGGAGGAAGCGAGCGCCTATCCCTCGCGCTCCTACCGCGTGAACCTGAACGCGCTCGCCATGGTCGCGCTTTTCACTGGCGGCTTCCTCGTGTTCTCCGCGCAGGCGCTCGAAGTCGCGCGGCGCCGCGGCGAGCATGCCTTGCTCCGGGTTCTCGGGTTGAGAAGAAACCAGGTTTCGCATCTCGTCCTTGCCGAAGCCGCGATCCTCGGCGCGCTGGGCGCGGCAATTGGACTGGCGCTCGGCTATGCGCTGGCCTTGGGTGCCGTGCGCACTTCCGGCGCCGACCTGGGGGCCGGCGTGTTCCGGGGAGTCTCGCCGGAGATCAGCGTTTCGATTCCTGCAATGATGGTCTATTTCATCGCCGGGATCCTGGTCGCGGTCCTCGGTGCGCTGCTGCCGGCGCTCGACGCGGCGCGCGCGCCGCCGGCGCGCGCGCTGAAAGCCGGCGACGAGCAGACGCTGTTCGCGCGCATCGCGCCGGCGTGGCCCGGGATCGCGCTGCTCGCGCTCGGCGCCGCGGCTGCGCAGCTCGGCCCGGTCGGCGGCTTGCCGCTTTTCGGCTACGCGGCGATCGCCTGCCTGCTCATGGGCTCGATCGCCCTGGTGCCAAGGCTGGCGGCGCTGGTTTTTCATTACCTCCCGTTACCGGCGAACCCGGCTCTCGCGCTGGCTGTCGGGCAACTGCGGGCGGCTCCCGGCCAGGCGGCGGTGAGCCTAGCGGCGATCGTCGCGAGCTTCTCGCTGATGGCGGCGATGGCGATCATGGTGGCGTCGTTCCGCGAATCGGTGGACGACTGGCTGGGCGAGGTGCTCCCGGCCGAGCTCTACCTCCGCACCACGCACGCCGGCGATACCGGCCAGCTCGGTGCCGGCTTCGAGACGCAGGTGCGCGCCCTGCCGCAGGTGGCGCGCGCCGAGTTCCTGCGCAGCGGCCGCATCCAGCTCGACCCGGCGCGCCCGCCGCTCTCGCTGATCGCGCGCGACCGCGCCGGGAAGTCGTTCCCGCTGGTGGGCGAGCGCTATGAGCGCCGCGCCGCCGACCCGCCTGCGGTGTGGGTGAGCGAAGCGGTGGCGGACGTGCACGGGTTCTCGGCCGGCAGGCGCGTCGAGCTGCCGATCCTCGGCAGGACGCATCCGCTGGTGGTCGCCGGCGTCTTTCGCGACTACGCGCGCCAGCACGGCGCGGTGCTGATCGACCGCGCCGACTATGTCGCGCTCACCGGCGATCGCACGGTGAACGACGCGGCGTTGTGGCTCGCCCCGGGCGCGACGCCGGCGGCGGCGATGCAGGCGCTGCGCGCGCTCCCGGGCGGCGCCCAGCTCGACATGGCCGATCCGGGCGAGATCCGCGAAGTGTCGCTGCGCATCTTCGACCGCAGCTTCGCGGTGACCTACGCGATGGAGGCGGTGGCGGTCCTGGTCGGGCTTTTCGGCCTGTCCTCGAGCCTCGGCGCGATCGTGCTCGCGCGGCGGCGCGAGTTCGGCGTGCTGCGCCACCTCGGCCTGACGCGCGCGCAGATCCGCGGCATGCTCGCCGCCGAAGGCGGCCTGCTCGCGCTGGTCGGCGCGGCCGCCGGCCTCGCCGCCGGCGCGGCGATCAGCCTGGTGCTGGTGTTCGTCGTCAACCGCCAGTCGTTCCACTGGAGCATGGAGCTCCACCCGCCTTATTTCTTGTTGACGGGGTTAACCATCGTCCTGGTGGTCCTCGCCGTCCTCACCGCAATCATTTCCGGCCGGGAGGCGATGGGCATGGCGCCGGTGCGGGCAGTGCGCGAGGACTGGTAGGCATGAGACGCCGGGTTTTTCTGGGACTGGGCCTGATTCCCGTGAGCGCGTGGGCCGATCAGGTGCGTTATCCCCCGGTAACCCCGAATCGAAAGCTCGTGTTCCCCCGCGACCACGGCGCGCATCCCGAGTACCGCGTCGAGTGGTGGTACGTTACCGGATGGCTGGAGGGCCCGCTCGGCTTCCAGATCACGTTCTTCCGCGCACGGCCCGACGAAGCCACCGACAATCCGAGCCGGTTCAACCCGAGGCAGGTGCTGTTCGCGCACGCCGCGCTCTCGGATCCGAAGCGCGGCCGGCTCCTGCACGACCAGCGCGCGGCGCGCGCCGGCTTCTCGCTGGCGCACGCCGAGCTCGAGCGCACCGGGGTGTGGATCGACGACTGGCGCCTCGAGCTCGAGGGCAGCCGCTACCGGGCGAGCATCGCGGCACGCGGGTTCGAGCTTGATTTTTCATTTCTTGCCCGACAGCTCATCTTGCAGGGCGAGGGCGGATTCAGCCGCAAGGGCCACCGGCCGCAGGAGGCGAGCTACTACTACAGCCGGCCTCACCTCATCGTCGCCGGCAAGCTGAACGGCCGGGACGTTCAGGGCACGGCCTGGCTGGATCACGAGTGGTCGAGCGCCTATATGGCGCCCGAGGCGACCGGCTGGGACTGGTGCGGCATCAACTTCTTCGACGGCAGCTCGTTCATGGGCTTCCAGATGCGCGGCAAGGGTGGTGGAGTGCACTACGCCCCGCCCGGCGTGTCCTTCAAAACCTTGAGGACCTGGAAGTCGCCGCGCACGGGCGTGGAGTACCCCGTCGAGATGCAGGTCAACGATCTGCACCTCAAGCCGCTGATGGACGACCAGGAGCTCGACTCGCGCGCCAGCACCGGCACCATCTATTGGGAAGGTGCGGTCAAGGCGTTCAAGGGACCGAACGAAGTCGGCCGCGGCTATCTCGAGCTCACCGGTTACTGGAAGCCCATGAAGCTCTGACCGAGGAGAGCGCGATCCCGCCGAAGATCAGCGCGATGCCGGCGAAGTGGTACCAGGCGGGATATTCCTTCAGGAACAGGGCGGCGAAGATGACGCCGAACGCCGGCAGCAGGTGGGAGAAGCTGCCGGTGCGCGCCGCGCCGAGCCGCGCCACGCCGTAGTTCCAGCCGGCGTACGCGACGATCACGGAAGCGAACGCCGAGTACAGCAGTGCCAGCGTGCCGTTCAGGTTGAAGTGCGCGCGCGGGTCGTACGCCAGGTCCCAAGCGAGCCAGGGCAGCATGGTCGCCAGCCCGATCGCGCAGACCATGAAGAGGAGCTGGAGCGGATCCAGCGCAGCGCGCTGCATGCGCAGGCAGATGGTGTAGGCCGACCAGAAGAGCATCGACAGCAGGCAGAGCATGTCGCCCGGGTTGAACGACAGGCTCGCGAGCGCCTCGGCCTCGCCGCGCAGCGCGATCATCAGCACGCCGGCGAGCGATACCGCGACCCCGAGCCATTGCGCGCCGCGGACGCGCTCGCCGAGCACCATCCCCGCCAGCACCATGATCAGGACCGGAGAGAGCGAGAAGAAAATCGTGCCGTTGGTCGCCGTGGTCGATTGCAGGCCGAGGTACTGCATCGCGTTGTGCATGCCGCCGCCGAACACGCCGAGCGCCGCGAGCACCGCCCAGTCGCTCGCCGCGAACCGGCGCAGCTTGCCGAGCAGCCCCGGGACGGCGAGCGGCGCCAGCGTCAGCATCACGAGCAGGGCGCGCGCGCTGGTGATCAGCCCGGGCGAGATGTCGTCGCGCACCGCGCGCGCCACGATCCAGTTGCCGGCCCACAGCGCGAGCGCCGCGACCACAGCGAAATAGGCGGCTGCGCGCATCGAACCCGATGATATCGTTGCGGCGATGCCTTTCCTGAAAGTGGCGGGCCGATCGCTCGCCTACGCGTGGATCAGGCGGCGGCGAAACAGCAGGGCGGTGCTCGTGTTCCTGCACGAAGGTCTCGGCTCGATCGGGCAATGGCGCGACTTCCCCGCCAAGCTCGCGGCGGCGACCGGTTGCCACGCGCTGGTCTACGACCGATACGGCCACGGCCGCTCGGACGTGCTCGCCGAGCCGCGGCGCGCCGTGCGCTTCATGCACGACGAGGGGCTGGTATCGCTGCCGGCGTTGCTCGACCGGCTTGCGGTGCGCAACCCCATACTGGTCGGGCATTCCGACGGCGCCTCGATCGCGCTGATCCACGCCGGTGCCGGCCACGCGGTGCGCGGTGTAGTGGCGATGGCGCCGCACGTCTTCATCGAGGACAGGTGCCTGAGCGCGATCGAAGAGGCGGCGCAGCGCTTCGAGAGCACCGATCTTGCGGCACGGCTCGCTCGCCGCCACCGTGATGCGCGCAGAACCTTCTACGGCTGGGCGGACGTGTGGCTCGACCCTGAATTCAGGCGATGGGACATCCGTGCGGACTACCTGGGCGGAGTGCGCTGCCCGGTGCTGGCGATCCAGGGCTACGACGACGCGTACGGCACGATGGCGCAACTCGAAGAGCTGCGGCGCTGCGCGTGGGGGCCGTGCACGCTCGTCAGGTTGCGGGACTGCAGTCATCACCCGTTCCGCGAACAGCCGGGAAAGGTCCTGCTCGGCGTGTCGGCTTTCATCCGGGAACTGCTGTCGTGAGAAACGACGCCGCAGTCATCGGGCTGATCTCTTTCGCCCACGGCATGAGCCACTTCTACCAGCTGCTGCTCGCGCCGCTGTTCCCGTTCATCAAGAGCGACCTGGAGGTGTCGTACGCCGCGCTCGGCTTCCTGGTGGCGCTGTTCTACGCCCTGTCGGGGCTGCTCCAGCCGCTCGCCGGCTTCGTCGTCGACCGCTACGGCGCGCGCGCGGTGCTGCTGGGGGGTGTCGGGTTTTTTGTAGCAGGGACCTTCCTCCAGTCCTTCGCGACCAGCTACGGCGTGCTGGCTCTCGGCGCGGCGCTCGGCGGAATCGGCAACAGCGTGTTCCATCCCGCGGACTTCGCCATCCTGAGCGCGCGCGTGAGCCCGCCGCGCCTCGGCTACGCCTTTAGCGCGCACGGCATGGTCGGCTACCTCGGCTACGCGGTGGCGCCGGTCTTCAGCGTCGGGATCGCCGCGGCATTCGGCTGGCAGAAGGCCCTGCTCGCCGGCGCGCTGCTCGGGATCGGCCTGCTGGCGCTGCTGCTCGCGAGCTCGAGGCACTTGCAGGTGGAGACCCGCGCGCCCGCGTCGAGAAGGGCGTCGTTCAGCGAGGACGCGCGGGTGCTGTTCGCGTGGCCGGTGATCCTGTGCTTCCTGTACTTCACGCTGTTCGCCGCCGGGCTCGCCGGGCTGCAGAGCTTCAGCGTGGCCGCGATGGTCGAGCAGTACCGCGTCGCTGCGACCGCGGCCTCGAGCGCGCTCACGGCATACCTCGTGGCCGCGGCGGCGGGAATCCTGCTGGGAGGTTTCGTGGCGGCGCGCGCCACCCGGCACGACCTGGTCGCCGCCACCGGCCTGGCCGTCAACGCTGCCGCCATCCTGCTGGTGGCGATGAACCAGGTGCCGGGCGGGGCGCTCGCGGCGATGTTCGCCCTCGCGGGCTTCGCTTCCGGGATGGTCGCGCCGTCGCGCGACCTCATCGTGCGCTCCTCGACGCCGCCGGGGGCGACCGGGCGGGTGTTCGGCTTCGTCTACTCGGGGCTCGACGTCGGCTCGTTCGTGACGCCGGTGTTCTACGGCTGGATGCTCGACCACAGCCTGCCGCAGGCGGTGTTCTACACGGCGTTCGGCTTTACCGCGCTCGCCTTGCTGACGATTCTGCTAGTCCCTGTAAGGAATGTTCCTGCGGTCGAGAAGGCGTAGCAGCGCCGGCCAGTCGCGCTGCTCGCGCGGGTGGTCGGGCATGCTGAGCCGCTCGTAGGACTTCCTCGCGGCGTCCTCCGAGATGAGCTGCACGTTGTGCAGCCCGGCCGCGCAAGCGTCGATCTGGATCTGGCACGCGGCGTCGAGGTAATACATGATCTCGAAGGCCTCGCGCACCGTCTCGCCGAGCGCGAGCAGGCCGTGGTTGCGCAGGATCATCGCCTTCGACTTCTTGCCCAGGTCGCGCGCCATGCGCTCCTGCTCGTCCTTGTAGAGCGCGATCCCCTCGTAGTCGTGGTAGGTGATCTCGGGATGCACGCGCATCGCGTGCTGGCTGATCGGCAGCAGGCCGTGCTTCATCGCCGAGACCGCGACGCCGGCGCGCGTGTGGGTGTGGATCACGCAGTTGATCTCGGGCCGCGCCGCGTGCATGCAGCTGTGGATCACGAACCCGGCCTCGTTCACGCCCATGTCGAGGGGGTCGTCGAGGATCCTGCCCTCCAGGTCGATCTTCACCAGGTTCGACGCTTTCACCTCGTCGAACATCATGCCGTAGGGGTTGATCAGGAAGTCCTCGGTTCCCGGCACGCGCGCCGAGAAGTGCGTGTAGATGAGGTCGGTCCACTTGTAGATCGCGGCGAGCTGGTAGGCGGCGGCGAGGTCGACCCGCACCTGCCACTCCTCACTGCCGACGCGCTCGCGGACCGGCTTGGACTGGACTTTCTTCAGGTTCGCTGACATGAGCGAATGATACTCCCCGAAAATCAGGTTCTTCCACTGCTTCCATTGCCTTCAGGAAAAGCCCAGGACGGTTCTGCCTTAACTCCTCAGGATCCGAAAGCATCCGGCGCCAGAGCCGTGCGTGCGGGTGGCCGTGATAGAGACCCAGCATATGGCGGGCGACGTGCCTGAGGCTGTCGACGCCCTTGGCGTACTCGGCCATCGCGTGCACGACGTCGGCGCGCGTCTTGCCCGCGTCGGCGAGGAACCAGGGGTTGCTGTACGCGGCGCGGCCGATCATCACACCATCGACGCTTTTCAAGTGAAGGTCGATTTCGGGCAACGACGTGATTCCCCCGTTGATGACGATCTCCAGGGCAGGGAAGTCCTTCTTCAGGCGGTACACGTAGTCGTATTTTAGCGGCGGGACCTCGCGGTTCTGTTTCGGCGACAGGCCCTTCAGCACCGCGTTGCGCGCGTGGATGATGAACGTGTGGCATCCGGCCTCGGCCACAGTAGATACAAAGGTCTTCAGAAAACCAAAATCTTCGACCTGGTCGATGCCGATGCGGTGCTTGACGGTCACAGGGATTGAAACAGCCGTACGAATGGCCTTGACGCAAGCTGCTACCAGCGCAGGCTCCGCCATCAGGCAGGCGCCGAATGCGCCTTTCTGCACCCGCTCGCTCGGGCAGCCGATGTTGAGGTTGATCTCGTCGTAGCCGTACCGCTCGCCGAGGCGCGCGCACATCGCGAGCTCCGCGGGCTCGCTGCCGCCGAGCTGCAGCGCCACGGGGTGTTCCTGCCGGCTGAACTCCAGGTGGCGACGCACGTCGCCGTGGGTGAGGGCGCCCGCGGTGATCATCTCGGTATAGAGCCGCGCGCCCGAGTTGACCTGCCGCAGGAAAAAGCGGCAATGCCGGTCCGTCACGTCCATCATCGGCGCGACCGAGATGCTTCCCACCGCTACCTCACGTCGAGCGAGCGCCGCCGCGTGAGATCGACCATGCAGGCGAGCTGGTAGTCCTCCGGCGCGATGCCCTGGGGGGCGTGCTCGCGCCGCCGCGCGCACTCGGCATCGCGGTACTGTTTCCACCCGTCGTTCGATGCGCGGAAGCGCATCGCGGCGCTCTCGTTGCCGCTGCCATGGTCGCGCTCGCGCGCGTCCTGGAAGCGATGCGCCGAGGCGGTCATCAGATCGCTCTCGGCGATCTGCAGCAGGAGCTCGAGGCAGGGCCGCGGTTTCTCGCGCACGGTGCTGTCGCGCGTGCACTGGGCGAGCGCGGATGCATGCGGCCGCGGCAGCCACTCGAAGAACACGGCGCGCTTGTCGTCCGCCAGCAGGCAGATGAAGGCGAGCTCGGCGCTCGGCGCGTTGTCCAGCACCACCGCGCCGTTGCCGCGCAGGATCGAGGAGACGAACTGGTTGCCGACCTTGCGCGTGTAACGCTCGATGGCCAGGTTCGTGTCGCGCTCGAAGATGACGTCCTTCGCGCGGTTGCCTTCGCGCGCCATCTCGCGCTTGGCGTAGGCGCGGCAGGTCTCGACCGCGGGGCCGTCGTATTGCGCAAGCAGCGGGCTCGCCATAAAAACCGTCATCAGGAAAAACAGAGCTCTCATCGGTATTGTCCCGTCGATTGCGCCCGCGCCCGGATCAGGCCGAACAGGCTTTCGGTGAAGGGCGCGCGCACGCCGGCCTTGCGCGCGATCTCGAGCGTGCCCGCGAGCAGCCCGTCGATCTCGAGCGCCTTGCCGGCCTCGAGGTCCTGCAGCATCGAGGTCTTGAACGGCCCGAGCGCGCGCGCCATGTCGATGCGCGCCTCGGGCTCGATGGCGGCATCGACGCCGACCGCGCGGCCGATCGCCAGCACCTCGCGCATGATCTCGACCAGATAGGCTTTCACTTCCTCGCTTTGAATCAGGCGGTCGGCCGTGCTGACGGTCAGCGCCGACACCGGGTTGAAGCTCACGTTGCCGATGAGCTTCACCCAGAACTCTTTCTCGATCGCCTCGCTCACTACCGCTTCGAAGCCCGCGGCGGCGAGCGCCTCGGCGATGCGCCGGGTGCGCGCGGTGTTCCTGCCGCCCGGCTCGCCGAGGATCAGCCGGGTGCCCATGTTGTGGCTGACCAGGCCAGGCTCCGGCGTCGAGGCGGCGAGGTGGATGACGCAGCCCACCACGCGCTCGGTGGGCATGGCGCGCGACAGCCTGCCGCCCGGATCGAGCGACTCGAGGCGGGAATCCGGCCTTTTCATTCCATGAAAAAACCACCAGGGCACGCCGTTCATCGCGGTGACCACGGACGTGTCGTTGCCGAGCAGCGGCGCGATCGCGTCCGCGACGTCTGTAAGGCTTTGCGCCTTGACCGTGACCAATACATAGTCCTGCGGCCCGAACTTTGCAGGGTCGCTGTCCGCTTTCACCTGAAAGGACTCGGTCTGCCCTTTGCTGCGCACCCGCAACCCGCCGCGCCGGATGGCCTCGAGCTGCTTGCCGCGCGCGACCACCGCGACTTCGTGGCCGGAGCGCGCGAGCCATGCTGCGAGCAGGCCGCCGACCGCGCCGGCGCCGAATACGCAGATCTTCATGGTGTTATTCTAAGCAAGAGCAGGAGGCCTCCATGTTCGCGTTCATGAAAAAGATGAAGTCGCTGCTGCCGCCCGAGAGCACGATCCCCGGGCGCGCGCAAGCGATGCGCGTGCCGGAGAAGCATTTCGTGAACGGCCACGCGCTGAAAGCGCCGTTTCCCGACGGCATGCAGCTCGCGCAGCTCGGCATGGGCTGCTTCTGGGGCGCCGAGCGCGTGTTCTGGGAATCACCCGGCGTGTACTCCACCGCGGTCGGCTATTCCGGCGGCGAGACCAAGAACCCGACCTACGAAGAGGTCTGCACCGGCTTCACCAACCACACCGAGGCGGTGCTGGTGGTGTTCGATCCGAAGATCGTCACCTACGACGAGCTCCTCAAGCTGTTCTGGGAGTCGCACAACCCGACGCAGGGCATGCGCCAGGGCAACGACGCCGGCACCCAGTACCGTTCCGCTCTATATACATATGGTGATGCCCAGGCGAAGGCCGCTGCCCGATCCAAACAGATGTATGAGCAAGCCCTGAAAGCGAAGGGCCACGGCCCGATCACCACCGAGATCCGCGCCGCGCCGGAGTTCTACTACGCCGAGGACTACCACCAGCAATACCTCGCCAAGAATCCCGGCGGCTACTGCGGCCTCGGCGGGACGGGGGTCTCGTGTCCTATAAAGGCGGTCGCTGCCTAGGGTTTCGCGCCGGGAACGCGCACGAATTCGCGTCCCGGCCTTCGGGCCAAAACCTGCAGCAGTTCTGGGACCAAGGGTCTAAGGGATTCGATGCGATTGCTGGGAGCGACCAGAATAATGACAGCGACAGGCAGGCGGGCGGGATTCTGTTGATAGTCGATGTTCTGATCTCCGGTGATCAGAACGTCGAATCGTTCTCCCGCACGCCGGAGAAGCTCGCCGTTTTCGAGCCCTGCCCACCCGGCCTGCTGCACCGTCGTTACCTCGTGACCGGCAATCTCTCGCCCAAGGTCCCGAGGCAAGGACTCGTCAAGCAGGATCCGCATCCTCGGTGAGGATTTGGCGTGCCATTTTGAGCGCGGCGACTGCCTGTTCGCGCCTCACCGTGGGGAATTGCTCAAGGAACCGTTCCAGGCTGTCGCCAGCCTCGAGGTATTCGAAGAGGATTCTGACAGGTACACGCGTGCCGATGAAAACCGGCGTCCCCCCAAGGATGTTCGGGTCCCGGTGCACAACCTGATCTTGTGGCAGGGCTGCCATGATGCGGGAATGATACTCCCGCGGGCATCCACCTTTGGACGTCCGGCTGCAGTAGCCGTCGGCAGCTAGTCAGCGTAGATTGCCGCCGGGGGGATCACATGACAACCCGGCGGCAGGTCCTGCTTACCGGTGCGCTCGGCGCGATTGCGCCGACGGTGATTGCGCAGGCGCGCCGTCCCGCAAAGGTCGGCATCCTGGGTCCGCGCGCCCTTGCCGACTCGTTTTACGCCGGCCCGATCGTGCGGCGGCTCGCGGAGCTCGGATATCGCGAGGGCGCCGGCATGATTCTCGAATATCGCTCAGCCGACGGCATCGGCGAGCGCTACCCCAAGCAGGCGCAGGAGCTAATCGACCTGAAGTGCGACGTCATCATCGCCGTCGGGGTCGAGATCGCGGCGCGCGCATTGCGCGATGCCCGCAGCACCGTGCCGGCGGTTTTTTTGGCCGTCGATTACGATCCGCTGGAAAGAGGCATCGTCAAGAGCCTGGGCAGGCCCGAAGGCAACCTTACGGGAGTCTACGTGCCGCAAAGTGCGCTGGCAGCGAAGCGGCTGGAAATCATGCGCGAGCTCGTACCGGCGGCGCGGCGCTTTCTGGTGTTCGTCGATCGTTTCTCCATCGATCAAATCGGCGCCGTGCGCAAGGCTGCGGAAGGTGCCGGCATGGACCTGACGGTGATCGAGTTCAAGCAACCGCCGTACGATTTCGCCAGCGCGTTCGAGGCGGGCCGCAAAGCCCGGGTCGAGGCGCTGGTCGGCCTTGCTTCGCCCGTGTTCGCCGGTGCGCGCGCCGAGATGGCGGGCTTGCTCATGAAGCATCGCCTTCCCAGCGCCGGCACCGGAAGAGCTTTTGCCGAGAGCGGATTTCTCCTCAGCTACGGCGTCAACGTTTCGAAAGCGACCGGCCGCGTGGCGGAGATCGCGGCGAAGATCCTGCAGGGTGCAAGGCCCGCCGAGATCCCGGTCGAGCAGGCGGACCAGTTCGAGCTCGTGATCAACGCCAAGACCGCAACTGCGATCGGCTTGAAAGTCCCGGAATCAGTACTCGCCCGCGCGACGCGCGTCGTGCAATGAGAATCGACAAGTGGCTCTGGGCGGCGCGCTTCTTCAAGACGCGCAGCTTGGCGCAGCAAGCGATCGCCGCAGGTCGCGTGAAGCTGAGCGATACCCGCGTCAAGTCTTCTCACGAGCTGAAGCTGAGCGATGCCCTTGCCATCCGCGTGGGCGACTACGAGTGGCAGATCGCGGTGAAGGAGCTCTCCGACAAGCGCGGGCCGGCGGAGCAGGCGAGGAAGCTCTACGAAGAGACGGACGCCAGCCGCGCCGAGCGCGAGCGCCGCAAGGACTTGCGGCGTTGGGGCGCGGAGCCGGCGAGCGCGCTCAAGGGCCGGCCGACGAAGCGTGACCGGCGCCGCATCGAGGGCTTCACCAGTCCGTCAGACGAATCCTAGCGATCACGCTGAAGCGCTCGCCGCCCTCGGGTCGCACCACCGCGATTTCGCCCTCGGCGAGGTAGGGTGGGCCGACAACGGCGTGGAACGGATTTCCGTGGCTGGAAATCACGAGGTTCCCGTTTTTCGGGACCTTTGAAGAAAGCAGCTTCCTCAACGCCGCGTACTGCGCCGGATCATCGCTCCTCGCGGGCCCGCCGCGCACATCGTTCGTGGCTCGAGCTTTGCCGAAAGCGAGGCGGGCGGTCTCCATGGTGCGGCAGAATGGGCTCGCGAGGACCTCGCCGATCGGAATCTTCAGCCGCTTCACGTGTTCTCCGATGGCGCGGGCTTCGTCGCGGCCACGGTCGGTGAGGTTGCGCTGGCTGGCACAGTCCTCGAAGCTCGTCATGCGCGAATCGTTCTGGCTGAAGTCGGTCGAGGTGTGCCGCAGGTAGAGCACGTAGCCGCCTTCGCGCAGCCGGCTCAGGAGCTCGGCGTTGGGCTCTGCTAAGGCCGGGTTGACGAAAAGCAGGATGGATAGTAGTGCGAGGCGCATTCAAGGTAGCCTAACAGGCAAATGAACAAGGTTCTCGGGGGAGGGCTATTGCTCGCGGCGGCGTCGGTGCTCGCGCAGGAGGATACCGTCGTCATCACCGCCACCCGGGTGGCACAGCCCAGCCTCGAGGTTCCGGCGTCGGTGGACCGGATCTACGCCGACGAGATCCGCGAGGGCCGCGCGCAGGTGAACCTGTCCGAGAGCCTCGGACGCGTGCCGGGCATCGTGGTGCAGAACCGCCAGAACTACGCGCAGGACCTGCAGATCTCGTCGCGCGGCTTCGGCTCGCGCGCGACCTTCGGCGTGCGCGGCATCCGCCTGATCGCCGACGGCATCCCGGCGACCATGCCCGACGGCCAGGGCCAGGCGGCGACTTTCGCGCTCGGCTCGGCCGAGCGCATCGAAGTGCTGCGCGGCCCGTTCTCGGCGCTGTACGGGAACGCCGCAGGCGGGGTGATCGCGGTCGACACGCAGGATCCGCCGCCGCGCCCCACGGTGGACGGCGATGTCTTCTTCGGGAGCTACGGCACCTGGCGCGCGGGGGTTAGGCTGGGCGGCGCGGCGGGTTCCCTTGGTGCGCTTCTGGACGTCTCGCGCTTCGAAACCGACGGCTACCGCGACCATAGCGCCGCGCGGCGCGACCACTTCAACCTCAAGCTCAAGTATCCCTTTACGGCCGATACTTCATTGACCCTGGTCGGCAACCAGCTGCGCCAGCCGGAAACGCAGGATCCCCTCGGCCTGACGCGCGCGCAGTTCGAGCAGAACCCGCAGCAGGCGATAGCGCAGGCAACCACGTTCAATACGCGCAAGACCATCTACCAGGAGCAGCTCGGCGGCACCCTGAGCCATCGCATCGACCGGGACTCCGGCGTCGAAGCGATGGTCTACGGCGGCCACCGGTATGTGGAGCAATTCCTCGGCTTCGCCGGCACGGCGCCGCCGGCGACCACCTCGGGTGGCGTGGTGCAGCTCGACCGCAACTACGCCGGCGGCGCGCTGCGCTATTCCAGGGGCTTCGGCAACGTCAGGCTCTCGCTCGGCGCCGAGTACGAGAGCATGGCCGAGCGGCGCCGCGGCTTCGTGAACAACAACGGCGTGCAAGGTCAGCTCAGGCGCGACGAGGACGACGAGGTGGCGAGCACCGACCTCTACGCGCAGGCCGAGTGGCGCTTCGCCGAGCGCTGGAGCGCGCACGGCGGCGTGCGCACGAGCCGCGTCGAGTTCGAGTCGAAGGACCATTTCATCATCACCGGAAATCCCGACGACAGCGGGTCACGCGACTACTCCGCCACCACGCCGGTGGCAGGGCTGCTTTACAGGTACTCGACAAACCTGAGTCTCTACGGCAGCCTCGGCCGCGGCTTCGAGACGCCCACCTTCGCCGAGCTCGCGCACCAGAACCCGCCGGCGAGCGGGCTCAACTTCGCGCTGGAAGCTTCGCGCAGCCGGCATGCCCAGACCGGCGTAAAGGCGATCGTTCCGGGGATGGCAAGGGTAAATGCGGCGATTTTCGCCATCGAGACGAAAGACGAGATCGTGGTCGATACCAATGCCGGCGGGCGCACCACCTTCAAGAACGCCGGCCGCACCGAGCGCTACGGCGTCGAGATTGGAGCGGACACGGTGGCGCCAGGCCCCTTCGGCGCGCAGTTCGCCTACACGTGGCTCGACGCCACCTTCAAGGAGGGCTTTACCAGCACCGTGCAGGGGAACACGGTAACGGTTCCGCCCGGCAACGCGCTTCCCGGCATTCCCAAGAGCCAGGCCTATGCGCAGGTGCGCTACCGGCAGCCGAGGTACTACACCTATCTCGAAGGGCTGTACCGGTCCCGCGTGCCGGTGAACGACGCAAATTCGGAGTTCGCCGACGCTTATGCGGTTTTCAACTTGGTCGGCGGACTGGTGCAGCAGGGCACGGGCTGGCGCGTCAGCGAAAACGTACGATTGGATAACCTGACCGACCGCAACTACGCCGGCTCGGTGATCGTGAACGAGGCAAACGGCCGCTTCTACGAGCCTTCACCGCGCCGCAGCATCAGCGGTGGCATCCAGGCAAGCCTTCAGTTCTAATAGCGGCACCCAGAGGAGAGAACCCACATGAAACAGCTGATCGCACTCGCAGTTGCGGCCGCATTCTCGGCTCCCGCGCTTTCCTAGGACAAGCCCAAGCCGCCGCCCGCCTGGCACCAGGGCAAGCCGCCCGCGATGGGCGACTCCAAGCTTGCGCCGCACGCGGGCAAAATGACCGAGACGCCGGCGGGCGAGATCCCGGTCAGCAAGCTGAAGGTGCCTGCGGGATTCAAGGTCGAGCTGTGGGCGAGCGGGCTGCCCGGCGGCCGCGCGATGGCGCTGAGCGGCGACGGCAAGAAGGTGTACCTCGGCACGCGCGTCATCGGCCGCGTCTACGAGGTCACCGACGCCGGCGACAAGCGCACGGTGCGCGTGGTGGTCGACAAGCTCACGCAGCCCGCGGGCGTGGCGTTCAAGGATGGCGCGCTCTGGGTGTTCGCGATCGACAAGGTGTTGAAGTTCGACGGCATCGCCGGCAACCCGAACGCGCAGCCGCAGGACCTGACCGCCAAGTTCGACTTGCCGAAGGAGCAGCACCATAACTGGAAGTACATCGCCTTCGGCCCCGACAACAAGCTCTACGTGCCGTTCGGCGCGCCGTGCAACATCTGCGAGCCGCCGACCAACGAATACGCGCAGATCCGGCGCTACAACGCCGACGGCTCGGGCAAGGAAGTTATCGCTACGGGCGTGCGCAACTCGGTCGGCTTCGACTGGCATCCGAAGACGAAGGAGCTGTGGTTCACCGACCACGGCCGCGACTGGATGGGCGACGACGGCCCGCAGGACGAGCTCAACCGCGTGACCAAGCCCGGGCTGAATTTCGGCTTCCCGTACTGCCACGCCGACGGCAAGGTCGACGCCGACATCAAGAAGAAGGACGCCTGCAAGGGCGTGACGCGGCCGGTCGCCCTGATGGGGCCGCACGCCGCGGCGATGGGCGTCAAGTTCTACACCGGCAAGATGTTCCCGGCCGAATACCAGAACACGATGTTTATCGCGCGCAAAGGCTCGTGGAACCGGACCAAGCCGATGGGCTTCGATGTCGTCAACGTGCGCCCGAGCGAGGACGGCAAGACCGCCAAGCTGTCGCGCTTCCTGACCGGCTTCCAGGAAGGCGGCGAGGGCTACAAGTTCTGGGGCCGCCCGGCGTACGTCGCGCAGATGCCCGATGGCGCGCTGCTCGTGTCCGACGAGCAGGTCGGCGCCATCTACCGCATCAGCTACCAGAAGCCGAAGGCGGCGGCCAAGAAGCAGTAATGTATGCTGCGTCGAAGGGGCGGTGGGCCCTGCTCACCGCCCTTTTTATTTCAGCAGGCTGGGGGCAGGAGCGCGTGCAGCTCTGCGCGGCGTGCCACGGCGCCGACGGCAACTCGGTCAACCCGCGGATTCCGTCCATCGCCGGCCAGCCGAAGCTGTTCATCGAAAACCAGCTGGTCCTGTTCCGCGAAGAGGTGCGGCGCTCGGAGCAGATGGCTCCGGTGGTGAAGGGGATGAAGGACCCCGAGGTCATCAGGCTCGCCGAGCACTTCTCGAAGTTACCGGCGAAAGGAATGGAATCCGGGGTCGCGGACAAGGCGCTGGCCCGGCGAGGTTCTCAAAGGGCAAAAGAACTGCGCTGCGGCATCTGCCACCTGGCGGACTTCAGCGGCCAGAACCAGATTCCGCGCCTCGCCGGCCAGCGCGAGGCGTATCTCGAGGCGGAGATGCGCGCTTACCGCGACGGCAAGCGCGCGGGCGGCGACACCATCATGGCGGCCGCGCTCTACGGCGTGAGCGACGCCGACATCAGGGCGCTCGCGCATTTCCTTTCTAGGCGGCCTTAGCCTTTGCCGGCCCCGCCTTGGAGATCAGTTCCCTGAGGACGAAGGGCAGGATGCCGCCGTGCCGGTAGTAGTCGACCTCGATCGCGGTGTCGATGCGGCACTTCACGGTGATCTCGACCTTCCGGCCGTCGGCTGCGGTGATCATCAGCTTCAGGTCCTGCTGCGGCTGGATGCGCGCGAGGCCCATGATGTCGATGGTCTCGTCGCCCCGCAGTACGTACGACTGGGGGCCGAGCGTCTGCGCCGAGTCGGCGCCGGTGAACTGCAGCGGCAGCACGCCCATGCCGACCAGGTTGGCGCGGTGGATGCGCTCGAAGCTGCGCGCGATCACCGCCTTCACGCCCAGGAGCTGCGTGCCTTTCGCCGCCCAGTCGCGCGACGAGCCGGTGCCGTACTCCTCGCCGCCGAAGACGACGGTCGGCGTGCCCTCGGCGATGTATTTCATCGCTGCTTCGTAGATCGGAAGCTTTTCCCCCTTGTGCAGGGTCAGGCCGCCTTCGGTTCCCGGCAGCATCAGGTTCTTGATGCGCACGTTGGCGAAGGTGCCGCGCATCATCACGTCGTGGTTGCCGCGGCGCGCGCCGTAGCTGTTGAAGTCGGCCACCGCGACGTCGTGCTCCTGCAGGAAGATGCCGGCGGGCGAGGTGGGCTTGATCGAGCCCGCGGGCGAGATGTGGTCGGTGGTCACCGAGTCGCCGAAGATGCCCAGCACCTTCGCCCCGGCGATATCGCCGACCTTCCCCGGCGTCATCGAGAAGTCCGTGAAGAACGGCGGCTCGGCGATGTAGCTCGACTTCGGCCAGCTGTACACCTGCCCGGTCGGCGCCGACACTTTCTTGAACATCGGGCTGGCGTTCGCCAGGTCGCCGTAGAGCTTGCGGAAAGTGGGCGCGTCCATGGCGAACTTGAGGAGCGCGCGCACTTCATCGGCGCCCGGCCAGATGTGGCCGATATAGACGTCTTCGCCCTTCTTCGACTTGCCGAGCGGCTGGGTCTTCAGATCCACCAGCATGGAACCGGCGATCGCGTAGGCCACCACCAGCGGCGGCGAGGCGAGGAAGTTGGCGCGGATGTTCGGATGGATCCTGGCTTCGAAATTCCGGTTCCCGGACAGCACGGCCGCGCACACGAGGTCGTTCTTCACGATCGCCTCCTCGATCGGTTGCGCGAGCGGGCCGGAGTTGCCGATGCAGGTGGTGCAGCCGTAGCCGGCGAGGAAGAAGCCGAGCTTCTCGAGGTAGGGCAGGAGCCCGGCCTTCTGCAGGTACTCGGTCACCACGCGCGAGCCCGGGGCGAGCGAGGTCTTGACGTGCGGCTTGACCGACAGCCCCAGCTCGACCGCCTTCTTCGCGAGGAGCCCCGCGGCGAGCAGCACCCCCGGGTTCGACGTGTTGGTGCAGGAGGTGATCGCGGCGATCAGTACGTCGCCGTTCTTCAGCTCCATGCCGTCGAAAGTTTTGAATTTTTTGGATAAATCTTCACTCTTCTTGGCGAACCCGCTGTCCTTTACCGGTGCGGAGAACAGCTTCTCGAAGCTGGCTTTCACCTTGTCGAGGTCGATGCGGTCCTGCGGGCGCTTCGGCCCGGCGAGCGACGGGTAGATGGTGGAAAGGTCGAGCTCGAGCACCTGCGAGTAGTCGATCTCGCCCGCTTTCGGAATGCCGTACATGCCCTGCGCCTTGAAGTACGCGGCGAAGCGCTCGATTTCCTCGTCGGTGCGGCCGGTGCCGCGGAAGTACTCGACGGTGCGGTCGTCCACCGGGAAGAAACCCATGGTCGCGCCGTATTCCGGCGCCATGTTGCCGAGCGTGGCGCGGTCGGGGACCGCGAGCGAGGCCGTGCCCTCGCCGAAGAACTCGACGAACTTGCCCACGACTTTCGCCTTGCGCAGCATTTCGGTCACGGTCAGGACCAGGTCGGTGGCGGTGCAGGCCGGATGCAGCTTGCCCTTGAGATTCACGCCGACCACGTCGGGGGTGAGGAAGTACACCGGCTGGCCGAGCATGCCGGCTTCGGCCTCGATGCCGCCGACGCCCCAGCCGACGACGCCGATGCCGTTGATCATGGTGGTGTGGCTGTCGGTGCCGACCAGGGTGTCGGGATAGCACATGCCGTCCTTAGGCTTGTGCACGCCGCGCGCCAGGTACTCGAGGTTCACCTGGTGCACGATGCCGATGCCCGGCGGCACCACCTTGAAGGTGTCGAACGCCTGCATGCCCCACTTCATGAACTGGTAGCGCTCCTCGTTGCGCTTGAATTCCAGCTTCATATTGAGGTCGAGCGCGTTCTTCGTGCCGTAGTGGTCGATCTGCACGCTGTGGTCGACGACCAGGTCGACCGGCACCAGCGGCTCGATCACCTTCGGGTTCTTGCCCATCTTCTGCGCCACGTTGCGCATCGCGGCGAGGTCGCACAGCAGCGGCACCCCGGTGAAGTCCTGCAGCAGGATCCTCGCCAGCACGAACGGGATCTCCTCGGTGCGCTTGGCGTTCGGCTTCCAGTTCGCCAGCTCCCTGACGTGCTGCTCGGTCACCTTCTTGCCGTCGCAGTTTCGCAATACCGACTCGAGCACTATGCGGATGGAAACGGGGAGTCTCTCAATTTTCACTCCCAGAGTTTTTCCTAAAGCCGGCAACGAGTGCAGCTTGCCGTGTTTGAAGGATTGCAGTGTATTGAACATGGATTACCCCTGATGATCAGACGACGAGCAGGTCGACGAACTCGTCGACCGGCATCGCTTCGAGCCTGCCCGCATCCAGGCAAAGGTCGAGAATAGTCTTCTGCTGCTGCGCAGGGAAGCGGCGCGCGAGGTTGGTCCTGAACTTCTCCACCAGGATCGGCATCCCCTCGTGGCGCCGGCGCTTGTGGCCGATCGGGTACTCGCACACCACTTCCTTCTGCCTGGTGCCGTCCTTGAACTCCACCGTGAGCGCGTTGGCGATCGAGCGCTTCTTCGGGTCGTGGTAGTCGCGCGTGAAGCGCTTGTCCTCGACGCAGTTGATTTTGTTTCTCAATCGGTCAATCCGTGGATCTGCAGCCACCGGGTCCTCGTAGTCCGCCGCGGTCAGCCGCCCGAATATCAGCGGCACGGCGACCATGTACTGGATGCAGTGGTCGCGGTCCGCCGGGTTGGCGAGCGGTCCCTTCTTGTCGATTATGCGGATCGCCGCCTCGTGCGTCCGGATGCAGATGTGCTTGATTTCATTAATCCGATCTTTAACCGTGGGATGTAATTTCATCGCGCACTCTGCTGCAGTCTGGGCGTGGAATTCGGCGGGAAACGAGATCTTGAACAGCACGTTCTCCATCACGTAGCTGCCGAACTTGCGCTGGAACCTGAACGCCCTGCCCTTGAACAGCACGTCGTAGAAGCCCCAGCCCTTGGCGGTGAGCACCGAGGGGTATCCCATCTCGCCGGTCTTGCTAACCAGGGCGAGGCGCACCGCGCGCGAGGTGGCGTCGCCCGCGGCCCAGCTCTTGCGCGATCCGGTGTTGGGCGCGTGGCGGTAGGTGCGCAGCGACTGGCCGTCGACCCAGGCCTGCGAAATCGCGTTCACCACCTGGTCGTACGTGCAGCCCAGCATGTGCGCCACAACCGCGGTGGAGGCGACCTTCACCAGCACCACGTGGTCGAGGCCGACGCGGTTGAAGCTGTTCTCGAGCGCGAGCACGCCCTGGATCTCGTGGGCCTTGATCATAGCCGTCAACACATCCCGGACCGTGAGCCTCTGCCCGTTCCTGGAAAGCCAATCTGCGGTCGCGAGGATCCCGCCCAGGTTGTCGGAAGGATGGCCCCACTCGGCGGCGAGCCAGGTGTCGTTGAAGTCGAGCCAGCGGATCATCGCGCCGATGTTGAACGCCGCCTGCACCGGGTCGAGCTGATAGCCGGTGCCGGGCACCTTGGCGCCGCGCGGCGTCACGCTCCCCGGGTCGACCGGCCCGAGCAGCTTGGTGCACGCCGGGTACTCGAGCGCCTCGAAGCCGCAGCCCAGCGTGTCCATCAGGCAATACCTGGCCGTTTCGTAGGCTGCGGCGCTTGCCACGGAATACTTCGTCGCGTAATCCGCGATAAGCGTAAGCACCTTGTCCGGCTTGGGCCGGAGGTTCGAGATGCGGCTCGACATCAGGCTTTGGTGTCGTCGTCGGCTTCGAAGGTGTGCTCGTTGCCGCCGGCCTTGGGCGAATGGCGCATCGGCGGCACCGGCGAGCGCTCCGCGGCCGTCTTGTCCCACCACGCCGCCCGGCCCTTCTTCTGCGACGCGACCTCCTCGGGATGCTGCTCGAGGAACCTGCGCATGAATTTCGTCAGGTCAGATTCGTACATTCAGCCGCTTCCCTTCACCGTTGGTCGATGGGAATCCATTTCAAGTTCTCCGGCCCGGTGTAGTTCGCCCCGGGGCGGATGATCTTGCCGTCGGCGCGCTGCTCGATGACGTGCGCCGACCAGCCGCTGGTGCGCGAGATCACGAACACCGGGGTGAACATCGCGGTCGGCACCCCGAGGCGATGGTAGGACACCGCGCTGTACCAGTCGAGGTTGGCGAACATGTTCTTCTCGCGCCACATCACCTGCTCGAGCCGGTCGGCGATGTCGAACAGCTTCATGTCCTTCGCTTCCTGGGACAGGTGCTTCGCCACCCCCTTGATCACCTCGTTGCGCGGATCGCCGGTGGTGTACACCGGGTGGCCGAAGCCGATCACGATCTCCTTCGCCTGGACGCGGCGCACGATGTCGGCCTCGGCCTGGTCGGCATTGCCATATCTCGACAGGACTTCGAAGGCGAACTCGTTCGCCCCGCCGTGCTTCGGCCCGCGCAGCGCGCCTATACCGCCGCAAATCGCGCTGTACATGTCGGAGCCGGTGCCGGCGACCACGCGGCAGGCGAAGGTGCTGGCGTTGAACTCGTGCTCCGCATAGAGGATGAGCGACGTATGCATCGCTCGCACCCAGTCGGCACTCGGTTTTTTCCCGTGCAATAAATGCAGGAAATGCCCGCCGATCGAGTCGTCGTCGGTCACGGTCTCGATGCGCTTGCCGTGATGGCTGTAGTGGTGCCAGTACAGCAGCATCGAGCCCATCGAGGCCATCAGGCGGTCGGCGATCTGCTGCGCGCCGGCCTTGGCGTGATCCTCCTTCTCGGGCTCCACCGTGCCGAGGACCGACACCCCGGTCCGCATCACGTCCATCGGATGCGCGCTTTTCGGGATGTACTCCAGCGCGGACTTGACCGCCGCAGGCAGGGCCCGAAGCGATCTCAGCCGGGCCTTGTACTTCTCAAGCTCTTCCCGCGTCGGCAGCTTCTCGTGCACCAGGAGATAGGCGATTTCCTCGAACTGCGCCTGATCGGCGAAGTCGAGGATGTCGTAGCCGCGGTAGTGCAGGTCGTTGCCGGTGCGGCCGACGGTGCACAGCGCCGTGTTTCCCGCCGGCACGCCGGACAGGGCGACCGATTTCTTCGGCTTAGCGGCGGGTAAAGAGCTCATCGAGCTTTTGCTCGTAGGAGTGGTAGTTCAGGAACTCGTACAGCTCCTCGCGGGTTTGCATTTCAGGGATCGACCCCTTTTGGCTGCCATCGCGTCGCAGCGTTTCATAAACCCGCAATGCGGCCTTGTTCATGGCGCGAAAGGCCGTCAGCGGATAGAGCACCATCGCCACGCTTGCCGAGCGCAGCTCGTCCACGGTGAACAGCGGCGTTTTCCCGAACTCGGTGATGTTGGCGAGGATCGGCACCTTTACCGCGTCGGCGAACCTGCGGTACATGGCGAGCTCGGTGATCGCCTCCGGGAAGATCATGTCTGCGCCGGCTTCGAGATACAGCTTCGCCCTTTCGATCGCTTTTTCGACACCTTCGTTTGCCAGGGCATCGGTGCGCGCCATGATCACGAAGGAGGGATCGGTGCGCGCGTCCACCGCTGCCTTGATGCGGTCGGCCATCTCCTCCTTCGACACCAGCTCCTTGCCCGGGCGGTGGCCGCAGCGCTTGGCGCCGACCTGGTCCTCCATGTGCATCGCCGCGGCGCCGAACTTGATCAGCGATTTCGTGGTGCGCGCCACGTTGAACGCGCTCGCGCCGAAGCCGGTATCGACGTCCACCAGCAGCGGCAGGTCGCACACCTCGGTGATGCGGCGGATGTCGGTGAGCACGTCGTCGAGATTCGAGATGCCGAGGTCGGGAAGCCCGAGCGAGCCGGCGGCGACGCCCGCGCCGGAGAGGTAGATCGCGCGGTAGCCCACGCGCTTGGCCATCACCGCGTGGTAGGCGCAGATCGTGCCGATGATCTGAAGGGGTTTTTCCTGCCGTACCGCTTCCCTGAAGCGCTCGCCCGCAGTGGTCATTTAGCCCAGCAAACCCTTCACGCTGTCGCGTTCCTCGTGCAGCTCCTTGAGGGTCGCGTCGATGCGCTTGCGGCTGAACTCGCTCACCTCGATGCCCTTGACGACCTGATAGTCGCCGCCGCGGCACGTAACCGGGTAGCCGAAGATCACACCTGCCGGAACGCCGTAGCTGCCGTCCGAGGGCACCCCCATGGTCAGCCAGTCGCCGTCGCGGCTGCCGTTGACCCAGTCGCGCACGTGGTCGATGGCGGCGTTGGCGGCGCTCGCCGCCGAGGACAGGCCGCGCGCGTCGATGATCGCCGCGCCGCGCTTCTGCACCGTCGGGATGAAGCTCGACTCGAGCCAGGCCTGGTCGTTGATCATCGGCCAGACTTTCTTGCCGTCGCACTCCGCCTGGAAGATGTCGGGATACTGGGTCGCCGAGTGGTTTCCCCAGACCGTGACTTTCCTGATTGAGGAAACCTCTTTCTTGAGCTTTTGCGCGATCTGTGACGCGGCCCGGTTGTGGTCCAGGCGCATCATGCCGGTGAACTGGCCCGGCTTCAGGCCGGGGGCGTTCTTCATCGCGATCAGGCAGTTGGTGTTCGCCGGGTTGCCGACCACCAGCACCTTGACGTCGCGCTTGGCGACGCGCTCGAGCGCGCTTCCCTGCGGCGCGAAGATCTTGCCGTTGGCTTCGAGCAGGTCCTTCCTCTCCATGCCGGGCCCGCGCGGCCGCGCGCCCACCAGCAGCGCGACGTCGATGTCCTTGAACGCGACCATCGGGTCGGAGGCGGCGACCATGCCGTGGAGCAGGGGAAAGGCGCAATCGTCGAGCTCCATCATCACGCCCTTCAGCGCCTTCTGCGCCTTCTCGTCCGGGATCTCGAGCATCTGGAGGATCACCGGCTGGTCGCTTCCGAGCATGTCGCCGCTCGCGATGCGAAACAACAGCGAGTAACCGATCTGGCCGGCCGCGCCGGTGACGGCGACGCGCACGGGGGCTTTGGGCATTTCGGGCTCCGCTTATAAAGAGAGCAGGAATGAGAGTCGATTTCATTATAATTGGCCTTGCCCGGAATTAGGGGCCGGGCGAATTTCATGGCGAGCGCGTCCGCAAAAAAGCTGCGTCCGAAATACCTCAGCCTGTCCGCGCTCCTCTTCGAGATCCGGCTGCCGCTGCCGGGGTGGGTTTCGATCCTGCATCGCATCTCGGGCGCTCTGCTGGTGTTTCCCTTCGCCGCGTGGCTGCTGTTCATGCTCGACGCGAGCCTCGCCTCGGAACAGGGGTTCGAGAAGACGCGGGCGTACCTGCAGCTGCCGCTGGTCAAGCTCGGCATGCTGGTCTTCATCTGGGCGTTCGCGCACCACTTCTGCGCCGGCATCCGCTTCCTGCTGCTCGACATCAACCGCGGCATCGAGCTGCGCCAGGCGCGCCTTTCCAGCGTGGCGGTGTTCGCGGCGAGCCTCGCGCTGACCGCCTGGTTCGGGGTGAAGCTGTGGTGAAGCGCATCGTCGTCGGCGCGCACTACGGCACCGGCAGCTGGCTCGCGCAGCGCGTCACGGCGATCGTCATCGCAGTGTATGCGGTAGTAATCGCGCTGGTGGTGCTGTTCGGGGGCAGGCCGCTCAGCTACGCGGTGCTCAAGGACCTGTTTTCGCAGGGCTGGATGCGCGTCGCCACGCTGGTGTTCATGGTGAGCCTCGCCTGGCACGCCTGGGTCGGCGTGCGCGACATCCTGATGGACTACGTCAAGCCCGACGGCCTGCGCCTGACGCTCGAAGTCGGCACGATCCTGCTGCTAGCCGCCTATCTGGGCTGGACGGCCCAGGTGCTGTGGCGGTAATCCTCACCAAGCGGTTCGACGCCATCGTCGTTGGCGCCGGCGGCTCGGGGATGCGCGCCGCGCTGGAGCTCGCGCGCGCCAACCTCAAGGTCGCGGTGCTCACCAAGGTGTTCCCGACGCGCTCGCACACGGTGGCGGCGCAGGGCGGCATCGCCGCGCCGCTCGCCAACTCGACCGAGGACAACTGGCACTGGCACATGTACGACACCGTGAAGGGTGCCGACTACCTCGGCGACCAGGACGCGATCGAGTACATGTGCCGCCGCGCCATCGAGGTGGTGGTCGAGCTCGAGCACATGGGCATGCCGTTCGACCGGCTGGAGAACGGCAAGATCTACCAGCGGCCGTTCGGCGGCCACACCCAGAACTACGGCACGCCGAAGATGGCGATGCGCGCCTGCGCCGCGGCCGACCGCACCGGCCACGCCATGCTGCACACGCTCTACCAGCAGAACGTGCGCGCCAATACCCAGTTCTTCGTCGAGTGGATGGCGCTCGACCTGATCCTCGACCCGCAGGACGGCGCGGTGGTCGGCGTCACGGCGCTCGAGATGGAAACCGGCGAGGTCTTCGTACTGCAGGCCAAGGCGATTCTGCTGGCGACCGGCGGCGCGGGTCGCATCTTTTTCAGCTCGACCAATGCATTCATCAACACCGGCGACGGCCTCGGCATGGCGGCGCGCGCCAGGCTGCCGCTCGAGGACATGGAGTTCTACCAGTTCCATCCGACCGGGGTCTATGGCGCCGGCGTGCTGATCACCGAAGGGGTGCGCGGCGAGGGCGGCTATCTTCTCAACAAGAACGGCGAGCGCTTCATGGAGCGCTACGCGCCCAACGCCAAGGACCTCGCCAGCCGCGACGTGGTGTCGCGCGCCATGACCACCGAGATCAAGGAAGGCCGCGGCTGCGGCCCCGAGGCCGACCACGTGATGCTGAAGCTCGACCACCTCGGACCCGAGGTCATCAACCAGCGCCTGCCCGGGATCCGCGAGATCGCCGTCAAGTTCGCCAACGTCGACCCGATCCGCGAGCCGATCCCGGTGGTGCCCACGGCGCACTACATGATGGGCGGAATCCCGACGAACTACATGGGCCAGGTGGTGGCGCCCGAGGGGGCGAGCAAGGAGGCGATCGTGCCGGGGCTGTACGCGGCGGGCGAGTGCGCGTGCGTCTCGGTGCACGGCGCGAACCGGCTCGGCACCAACTCGCTCCTCGACCTGGTGGTCTTCGGCAAGGCCTCGGGCGAGCAGGTGCTGAAGGATCTGGCGCTGCAGCCCAAGCCCCACCGCAGCCTGCCGAAGGACGCGGGCGAGGCGACTCGAGCGCGGCTTGCCAGGTTGGACAGCGCGAACGGCGGGGAGCGCGTGGTCGACGTGCTGAACGACCTGCGCCGCACGATGCAGGCGCACTGCGGGGTGTTTCGCTTCCCCGACGATCTGACCGAAGGGGTAAGAAAAATAAAAACCATCGCGGAAAGGGCGCTGCGCACCTTCATCCAGGACAAGTCCAGGGTCTTCAATACCGCGCGGGTCGAGGCGCTCGAGCTCGACAATCTGGTCGAGGTCGCGATGGCCACCATCGTCTCCGCCGAGGCGCGCAAGGAGAGCCGCGGCGCGCAGGCGAGGAGCGACTTCCCGGAGCGCGACGACCGGAACTGGATGAAGCACACGCTGTGGTACAAGGAAGGCAACCGCCTCGACTACAAGCCGGTGCACCTCAGGCCGCTGTCGGTGGAGACGATGGAGCCGAAGGCAAGGACATACTAGGAAAACGCGTTCAATGAAGCTTTCCATATACCGCTACGACCCGGACAAGGACGCGAAGCCCTACCTGCAGGACTACCAGGTCGCTCTCGATCCGAGCGACCGCATGCTGCTCGATGCGATGGTGAAGGCGAAGGCGCAGGACGACTCGCTCTCCTTCCGGCGCTCGTGCCGCGAGGGCGTGTGCGGCTCCGACGCCATGAATGTCAACGGCAAGAACCGCCTCGCCTGCATCACCAAGATCGCCGAGCTGCCCGAGCACGTGACGCTGCGGCCGTTGCCGGGCCTGCCGGTGATCCGCGACCTGATCGTCGACATGACGCAGTTCTTCAAGCAGTACCACTCGATCATGCCGTACGTCATCAACCACGACCCGCCGCCCGAGCGCGAGCGGCTGCAAAGCCCCGAGGAGCGCGAGCAGCTGAACGGGCTCTACGAGTGCATCCTGTGCGCCTGCTGCTCGACCGCGTGCCCGTCGTTCTGGTGGAACCCGGACAAGTTCGTCGGCCCGGCCGGGCTGCTGCAGGCCTACCGCTTCCTCGCCGACAGCCGCGACCAGGCGACCGCCGAGCGGCTCGACAACCTCGAGGACCCCTATCGCCTGTTCCGCTGCCACACCATCATGAACTGCGTCGACGCCTGCCCGAAGAACCTCAACCCGACCAAGGCGATCAACCACATCAAGGAGCTGCTGGTCAAGCGCTCGGTCTGATGAATAGCGACGAGAATCGCGTCTCCTGGCACAGGCTGAGGTGGAAATGCCGCCGCGGGCTGCTCGAGCTCGATCTCGTCCTGGAGAAATTCATCCCTCAGCTGAAGGACGAGGAGGTGGAACCCCTGATGCTGCTGCTCGATCTGCCGGACAATGACCTCTGGGACATCGTCTGCGGCCGCAGCGAGCACCATGATTCCGCATTGAAGCAAACCGTAGCGCGCCTGCGCGCCGCCTAGAGAGCAGAGACATGGCCGACAAAACCGCGACGCTCAAACTCCCCGACGGCAAGACGCTCGAGTTCCCGGTGCTGCCGGGAACCGTCGGTCCCGAGGTGATCGACATCCGCACGCTGTACGGCAAGTCCGGGATGTTCACCTACGACTCCGGGTACCTCTCGACCGCGAGCTGCAGCTCGAAGATTACCTACATCGACGGCGACGCCGGCGTGCTGCTGTACCGCGGCTACCCGATCGAGCAGCTCGCCCAGCACTGCGACTTTCTCGAGGTGTGCTACCTGCTGCTGTACGGCGAGCTGCCGGACCGCAAGCAGAAGGACGAGTTCGTCTACACCGTGATCCACCACTCGATGGTGCACGAGCAGCTCGCGCGCCTCTATCAGGGGTTCCGGCGCGACGCGCACCCGATGGCGGTGATGGTCGGCGTGGTCGGCGCGCTGTCGGCGTTCTACCACGACGCGCTCGACATCAACGACCCGCACCACCGCACCATCTCGGCGTTCCGCCTGATCGCCAAGATGCCGACCATCGTCGCGATGTCCTACAAGTACTCGATCGGCCAGCCGTTCATGTACCCGCGCAACGACCTGTCGTACACCGCCAACTTCATGCGCATGATGTTCGCGGTGCCGGCCGAGGAGTACAAGGTGAACGAGGTGCTGGTGCGCGCGATGGACCGCATCTTCATCCTGCACGCCGACCACGAGCAGAACGCCTCGACCTCGACGGTGCGCCTGTCCGGGTCGTCGGGCGCGAATCCCTACGCCTGCATCGCCGCGGGCATCGCCTGCCTGTGGGGCCCGGCGCACGGCGGCGCCAACGAGGCCTGCCTCGAGATGCTGGAGGAGATCGGCGACGTCTCCAAGGTCGGCGAGTTCATCAGGAAGGTGAAAGACAAGGCGAGCGGCGTGCGCCTGATGGGCTTCGGCCACCGCGTCTACAAGAACCACGACCCGCGCGCCAAGCTGATGCGCGAGACCTGCCACGAGGTGCTGAACGAGCTCGGCCTGGGCAACGACCGCCTGTTCAAGCTCGCCATCGCGCTGGAGAAGATCGCGCTCGAGGACGAGTACTTCGTCAGCCGCAAGCTGTACCCGAACGTGGATTTCTACTCGGGCATCGTGCAGCGCGCGCTCGGCATCCCGGTGGCGATGTTCACCTGCATCTTCTCGCTCGCGCGCACCGTGGGCTGGATCGCGCAGTGGCAGGAGATGATCACCGACCCGGAGTACAAGATCGGGCGGCCGCGGCAACTGTATAAGGGCGCTGCGCGGCGCGAAGTAAAGCCGATCGACAAGAGGTAAGCCCTCATGTTGAAAGAGTTCCTGAGCAACTCGTACCTCTTCGGCGGCAACGCGCCGTTCATCGAGGAGCTGTACGAGAAGTACCTCGAGAACCCCTCCGGCGTGCCCGACGAGTGGCGCGCGTACTTCGACAAGCTGCAGCTGGTGTCGGGCACGGCGGCCAAGGATGTCGCGCACGCGCCCGTCATTGAAGCTTTTGCAATTCAAGCGAAAACTGGAGCCCGCCCCGCGGCAGCGGCGCGCGACCTCGACCGCAAGCAGGTGTCGGTGATCCAGCTGGTGGCAGAGTACCGGTTCCGCGGCTGCCTGCTCGCCGACCTCGATCCCCTCAAGCGCCAGCAGAAGCCGCACATCCCGGAGCTCGAGCCCGGCTACTACGACCTCACCGACGCCGACCTCGACACGGTGTTCAACACCGGCACGCTGATGGGCCCCGAGCAGGCGCCGCTGCGCGACATCATCCGCAGCCTGCAGGAGACCTACTGCGGCGCGCTCGGCGTCGAGTACATGTATCTGTCGAGCCGCGCCGAGAAGCGCTGGATCCAGGAGCGCCTCGAGCCGACCCGCTCGCGGCCGAGCTACGCGCCCGACTACAAGAAGCACATCCTCGAGCGCCTCACCGCCGCCGAGGGCCTGGAGCGCTACCTGCATACGCGCTACGTCGGCCAGAAGCGCTTCTCGCTCGAAGGCGGCGACACGCTGATCCCGGTGCTCGACAACCTGCTGCAGCGCGCGGGCAGCGCGGGCGTGCAGGAGCTGGTGATCGGCATGGCGCACCGCGGCCGCCTCAACGTGCTGGTGAACACCCTCGGCAAGATGCCCAAGGACCTGTTCGGCGAGTTCGAGGGCCACCACGACGACGCGCTGCTCGCCGGCGACGTCAAGTACCACCAGGGTTTCTCCTCGGACATCAACACCCCGGGCGGGCCGATGCACCTGACGCTCGCCTTCAACCCCTCGCACCTGGAGATCGTCAACCCGGTGGTCGAGGGCTCGGTGCGCGCGCGCCAGCACCGGCGCAAGGACCGCAACGGCTCGCAGGTCCTGCCGGTGCTGATCCACGGCGATGCCGCGGTGGCCGGGCAGGGCGTGGTGATGGAGACGCTCAACCTCGCGCAGACCCGCGGCTACGGCACCGGCGGCACCGTGCACCTGATCGTCAACAACCAGATCGGCTTCACCACCTCGGACCCGCGCGACAGCCGCTCGACGCTGTACTGCACCGACGTGATGAAGATGATCGAGGCGCCGATCTTCCACGTCAACGCCGACGATCCCGAGGCGGCGGTGATGGCGATCGAGATCGCGCTCGACTACCGCATGCAGTTCAAGAAGGACGTGGTGGTCGACCTGGTGTGCTTCCGCAAGCTCGGCCACAACGAGCAGGACGAGCCGATGGTGACCCAGCCGCTGATGTACAAGATCATCAACGCGCACCCCGGCACGCGCAGGCTCTACGCCGAGCGCCTGGCCGCGCAGGGCGTGATCGCCGCCGACGAGGCCGACAGGATGGTGGCGACCTACCGCCAGGCGATGGACGGCGGCACCCACACAAACAGCACGATCCTCGCCAACTTCAAGCCGCCGTTCGCCGTCGACTGGTCGAAGTACAAGGGCACCAAGTGGAACGAGAACGACGACACCCAGCTGCCGCTCGCCGACCTGCAGATGCTCGCCGAGCGCCTGACGGCGATCCCGCCCAACTTCAAGCTGCACCCGCGGGTGGAGAAGATCATTGCCGACCGGCGCCTGATGGGGCAGGGCAAGATGCCGGTGGATTGGGGCATGGCCGAGAACCTCGCCTACGCCTCGCTGCTCAAGGACGGCTACGCAGTGCGCATTTCCGGCCAGGACTGCGGCCGGGGCACCTTCTTCCACCGCCACGCGGTGCTGCACGACCAGAACCGCGAGCGATGGGATGCCGGTACCTACGCCCCGCTGCAGCACATCGCGCCCAGCCAGGGCGACTTCGTGGTGATCGACTCGGTGCTGTCGGAGGAGGCGGTGCTCGGCTTCGAGTACGGCTATTCGACCTCGGAGCCGAACGAGCTGGTGGTATGGGAGGCGCAGTTCGGCGACTTCGTGAACGGCGCGCAAGTGGTAATCGACCAGTTCATCGCCGCCGGCGAGGTGAAATGGGGCCGCATCTGCGGCATGGTGATGATGCTGCCGCACGGCTACGAAGGGCAGGGCCCGGAGCATTCCTCGGGCCGCCCGGAGCGCTTCCTGCAGCTGTGCGCCGACTACAACATCCAGGTCTGCGTCCCGGCCACGCCGGTGCAGATGTTCTTCCTGCTGCGCCGGCAGATGATCCGCCCCTGGCGCAAGCCGCTGGTGATCTTCACGCCGAAGAGCCTGCTGCGCCACAAGGAATCGGTATCGCCGCTGTCGGAGTTCGCCGAAAGCAAGTTCCGGGCGGTGAACGGCGAGTGGGACGAGAGCATCGGCGCCGACAAGGTAAAGCGCCTCGTGCTGTGCAGCGGCAAGGTGTTCTTCGACCTGATGGCCGCGCGGCGGGAAAAGGGGCTGAAGGACGTGGCGATCGCGCGCATCGCGCAGCTCTACCCGTTCCCCCACGGCGAGTTCCAGGCCCAGATCGACCTCTACAAGAAGGCGGGCGAAGTGATCTGGTGCCAGGAGGAGCCCGGCAACCAGGGCGCCTGGCACCGCATTCAGCACTACCTGCTGCGGCACATGCGGCCGGACCAGCTGCTCGGCTACGCCATGCGCGCCTCGTCGGCGTCGCCCGCGGCGGGCTACCAGTCGCTGCATAACGAGCAGCAGAAGGCGCTGCTCGAGGCGGCGTTCGCGCCGCTCGGCGACAACCTGGTGCGGCCGTTGCAGGGCACGGCGCGGAAAGGGAGCGAGCATGCTCGTTGAGGTGAAAGTGCCGCAGCTTTCGGAGTCGGTGGCCGAGGCCACGCTGCTCTCCTGGCACAAGAAGCAGGGCGAGGCGGTGAAGCGCGACGAGAACCTGATCGACATCGAAACCGACAAGGTGGTGCTCGAGCTGCCGGCGCCCGCCGACGGCGTCCTGGTGAGCATCCTCAAGGGCGACAAGGGGACGGTGGTCGCCGGCGAGGTCATCGCCAAGATTGATACCGAGGGCAAGGCCTCGGCCGCAGCCGCGCCCGCCGTGAAAAAAGAATCCCCTGTTGAAAAAGCGAAAACCGCACCCGCAGTCATGCCGGCGGCGCAGAAGATCGCGGTCGAGAAGGGCATCGACCCCGCGAAGATCCAAGGTACGGGACGCGACGGCCGCGTGACGAAGGGAGATGTTCTGGAAGCAAAAGCTGCAAAAGCACCGCTGCAGCAGCCGACTCCGCCGGTCAACGTCGACAGGCTGCTCGCCGGCCGGCCGGAGCAGCGCGTGCCGATGTCGCGCCTGCGCGCGCGCGTCGCCGAGCGCCTGGTGCAGTCGCAAGCCACCGCGGCGATCCTCACCACCTTCAACGAAGTGAACATGGCGCCGGTGATGGCGCTGCGCAAGACCTACCAGGAGCGCTTCGAAAAGGAGCACGGCGTGCGCCTGGGCTTCATGTCGTTCTTCGTCAAGGCGGCGGTGCATGCGCTGAAGAAATACCCGGTGGTCAACGCCTCGGTGGACGGCAACGACATCGTCTACCACGGCTACTTCGACATCGGCGTCGCGGTCGGCAGCCCGCGCGGGCTGGTGGTGCCGATCCTGCGCGACGCCGACCAGCTGTCGTTCGCGGCGATCGAGAAGAAGATCGCCGAGTTCGGAAGCAAGGCGCAGGACGGCAAGCTCTCGCTCGAGGACCTGACCGGCGGCACCTTCTCGATCTCCAACGGCGGCGTGTTCGGCTCGATGCTGTCGACGCCGATCATCAACCCGCCGCAGTCGGCGATCCTCGGCGTGCACGCGACCAAGGAGCGCGCGGTGGTGGAGAATGGCCAGATCGTCGTCAGGCCGATGAACTACCTCGCGCTGTCCTACGACCACCGCATCATTGATGGCCGCGAAGCCGTTTTGAGTTTAGTTTCCATCAAAGAGGCTTTAGAAGACCCGGCGCGCTTGGCGCTCGAGATATGAAGTCCTTCGACGTGGTGGTGATCGGCGGCGGGCCGGGCGGCTACATCGCCGCCATCCGCGCCGCTCAGCTCGGCCTGAAGACCGCCTGCATCGATGAATGGAAGGGCCAGGACGGCAAGCCGGCCCTGGGCGGCACTTGCACCAACGTCGGCTGCATTCCCTCCAAGGCTCTGCTGCAGTCCTCGGAGAACTTCGAGCAGGCCGGCCACCACTTCGCCGAGCACGGCGTCAAGGTCAAGGGCCTCGAGCTCGACCTCGCGCAGATGCTCAAGCGCAAGGACAAGGTGGTGAAGGGGAGCAACGACGGCGTGCTCTACCTGTTCAAGAAGAACAGGATCGAGTTCTTCCACGGGCGCGGCAGCTTTGCCAAGGCTTCTGGTGAGGGATACGAAATAGCCGTTTCGGAACCCGCCAAAGAGTCTCTGACTGCAAAGCACGTCATCATCGCCACCGGCTCCAACGCGCGGCCGCTGCCGGGCGCGGAGTTCGACGAGAAGCTCGTCCTCAGCAACGACGGCGCGCTCGCCATCCCCGAGGTGCCCAGGCGCCTGGGCGTCATTGGCGCCGGCGTCATCGGCCTGGAGATGGGCAGCGTGTGGCGCCGGCTCGGGGCGCAGGTGACCATCCTCGAGGCGCTGCCGGCTTTCCTCGGCTCGGCCGACGAGCAGCTCGCGCGGGAGGCGGCCAAGGTCTTCGCCAAGCAGGGCCTGAAGATCGAGCTGGGGGTAAAAATCACCAAAGTCGATAAGAAGAAAACCGTTACAGTTCAATATGCTGCATCTGACGGTTCATCCAAATCCTTTGAGTGCGACAAGCTCGTCGTTTCGATCGGCCGCCTCCCCAATACCGAGGGCCTCAAGGCCGAGGGCGTCGGTCTGAAGCTCGACCGCGGATTCGTCGCCGTGGACGGCGACTGCCGCACCAACCTGCCCGGCGTGTGGGCGATCGGTGACGTGGTGCGCGGGCCGATGCTCGCGCACAAGGCCGAGGAAGAAGGCGTTGCGGTGGCCGAGCGCATCGCCGGCCAGAAGCCGCACCTCGACTTCAACACCGTGCCGTGGGTGATCTACACCACGCCCGAGATCGCCTGGGTCGGCAAGACCGAGCAGCAGCTGAAGAGCGAAGGCGTCGCGTACCGCGCCGGGACCTTTCCCTTCGCCGCCAACGCGCGCGCGCGCGCCCTGGGCGACACGACTGGGTTTGTAAAATTTTTGGCAAAGGAAAAAACAGATGAAATTCTCGGCGTCCATATCATCGGCCCCTTCGCCGGCGAGCTGATCGCCGAGGCGGTGGTGGCGATGGAGTTCCGCGGCTCGGCCGAGGACATCGGCATGATCTGCCACGCGCACCCGTCGCTGTCGGAAGCGATGAAGGACGCCGCCCTGGGGGTCGACAAGCGCTCGCTGAACATCTGACCCGCATCTCATCCGGTTGACCCAGGACGTCGTTTCGCTGTACCAGCAGAACCTCGCGAAGCGCGGCTTCGTCCAGGACTCCTCGCAGTGGCGCGCGGTCGAGCGCCTGCAGCAGCTCTACGAGGAATGGAGCGCGTACAAGAAGCGCCGCGACAGCGCGCTCAAGCGCCTGCTGGTCAAGCCGCCGCTGCCGAAGGGCGTGTACCTGTGGGGCCCGGTCGGGCGCGGCAAGAGCTTCCTGATGGACGCGTTCTACCTGTGCGTGCCGCTGGTGCGCAAGCGCCGCGTGCATTTCCATCACTTCATGCGCGAGATCCACCGCGAGCTCGACGAGCTGAAGGGCACCGAGGACCCGATCGCCGAGGTGGCGGCGCGCACCGCCCGACGCTACCGATTGATTTGTTTTGATGAATTTCATGTTTCCGACATCGCCGACGCGATGCTCCTCGGGCGCTTCCTCGAGAAGGTGATGGACCGGAGCGTGGCGTTCGTGATGACCTCGAACTACCACCCCGACCAGCTCTACTCGAGCGGCCTGCAGCGCGAGCGCTTCCTGCCGGCGATCGAGCTGCTGAAGGCGCGGCTCGACGTGGTGGGCGTGGACAGCGGCGTCGACTACCGGCGCCTGAAGATGGAAAAGGTGCAGGTTTACCATTTTCAGGAAGCACCGTTGGCGAAGATCTTTGACGCGCTCAAGGACGTCGAGGAGGAAAAGCAGCCCCTCGACGTCGAGGGCCGCGTCATCCCTTACCGGAAGCGTGCGGGCGGGCTGGTGTGGTTCGACTTTTCGGCGCTGTGCGACGGGCCGCGCTCGTATGCCGACTACGTCGATCTGACAAAACGGTTCCACACCGTGATTCTTTCGGGCGTGCCGCGCCTTTCGGCCAAACAATCGGACGCAGCGCGCCGCTTCACCTGGCTGGTCGACGTGCTCTACGACGAGCGGCTGAAGCTCGTCGTCTCGGCCGAGGCGCCGCCGGAGGAGCTGTTCACCGAGGGCGAAAACTCGGCCGACTTCCAGCGCACCGTCAGCCGGCTGCACGAGATGCAGTCGGCCGAGTACCGGCTATTGCCAGTAAGGCGGGTAGCCGGAGGCGCCGCTCTCGGCGGCTAGCAGGCGCAGCACCGCCGGCCGGTCGAAGCTGGCCTTGTAGTTCACCGCAGGGCATATTACTGGACATGAAAACACTCCTCGCCTTGCTCCTGGCAGTCGTCGCCGGGGTTTCCGCGGCGCAAAGCTACCCCACCAGGCCCGTGCGCCTGATCATTCCCTTCCCGCCCGGCGGCAGCAACGACGTCGTCGGCCGCGCCATCGGGCAGCAGCTCGGCGAGCGCCTGGGGCAGAGCGTGGTGATCGACAACCGCGGCGGCGCCGGCGGCATCATCGGCACCGACCAGGCGGCCAAGTCGTCGCCCGACGGCTACACGCTGCTCCTCATCTCGACCGCCTTCCCGACGAGCATCGCGTTCAACCGCCTGCCGCAGGACGCCATGAAGTCTTTCGCGCCGGTGGCTATGCTCGGCAGCGGGCCGGCGCTGCTGGTGGTGCCGGCCGGCTCGCCGGCGAATTCGGTGAAAGATCTCCTGGATCTGCTGAGAAAGAGACCCGGGGAGCTGAACGCCGCCGCGGCCGGCATCGGCAGCTTCCAGCACATGTCCACCGAGCTGTTCCGGCTGCAGTCGCGGACCGACTTCGTGATCGTGCAGTACAAGGGCGGCGGCCCGGCGCTCACCGACGTGATCGCCGGCCAGGTGCAGCTGAACCTCGGCAGCCTGGTGCAGATGCTGCCGCACGTGCGCTCGGGCAAGCTGAAGGCGCTCGGCGTCGCGGGTGCGAAGCGCAACCCGGCGCTGCCCGACGTGCCGACGATCGCCGAAGCTGGCGTGCCGGGCTATGAGGCGAACAACTGGTGGGGCATCCTCGCGCCCGCGGGCACGCCGGCGCCGGTGCTCGAGCGCCTGCACAGGGAGATCGGCGCGATCCTCGATTCGCCCGAGACGCGCAAGCGCTTCGAGCTCGAGGGGGCGGAGGTGGTGCGCATGAGCCCGCCCGAGTTCATCGCCTTCGTCAACGAGGAAACCGTGAAATGGACGCGGGTCGTCAAGGACGCAGGCATCAAGGCGGAATAACATAGCCCGATGGAGCGCTTCAAGGCCTACAGACTCACCGAGACCCCCGACAAGAAAATCCGCGCCGAGTTCGTCGACTACACGCTCGACCAACTGGACCCCGGCGACGTGGTGGTGCGCGTCGCCTACTCAAGCGTGAACTACAAGGATGCGCTCGCCGCGACGGGCAAGGGCAAGATCCTCAGGAGGCAGTCCTGCATCGGCGGTATCGACCTCGCCGGCACGGTTCTCTCATCCACCGACCCGCGCTTCAAGAAAGGCGACGCCGTACTCACCACCAGCGGCGAGTACGTGGGCGTATCCCACGATGGAGGCTACTCGCCATACGCGCGGGTGCGCGGCGACTGGATCATGAAGGTGCCGCAGGGCCTTTCGCTGTGGGAAGCCATGGCCTACGGCACCGCCGGCTATACCGCCGGGATCGCCGTCGTTCGCATGGAGCACAACGGGCTCAAGCCGGCCAAGGGGCCGGTGATCGTCAATGGCGCGACCGGCGGCGTCGGCTCGATCGCCATCGCGATGCTCGCCAGGCTCGGCTACCACGTCGTGGCGCTGACCGGCAAGGAGAGCGAGTCGGACTGGCTGAAGAAACTGGGAGCGAAAGAAATCAAGCTAAGGAGTGACCTGGATCTTTCCAAAATAAAGCCACTGGACAAGGCCACGTGGGCGGGCGCGGTCGACAACCTCGGCGGCCCGGTGCTGGCGTGGATCGCGAGCACGATGAAGGACAACGGCGTCATCGCCTCGGTCGGGCTGGCGCAGAGCGCCGAGTTGCATACCTGGGTGATGCCGTTCATCCTGCGCGGCGCGAGCCTCCTCGGGATCAATTCCGGCGACAGCTCGAACGACATCCGCGAAATGGTCTGGCGCCGGCTCGCCAGCGACCTGAAGCCGCCGCTGCTCAAGGAGATGGCGCGCACCGTGCCTTTCGCCAAGCTGCCTTCGGTGTTCGACGATTTCATCAACGCCAAGGTGGCCCGGCGCGTGGTGGTCGATCTGAACGAATGACCACCTACAAGGACTTCCACCGCCGCTCGATCGAGGACCGCGAGGGCTTCTGGGCCGAGCAGGCGAAGCTCGTCCACTGGCACCAGCCGTTCAGGCAGGTGCTCGACTACTCGCGCCCGCCGTTCGCGCGCTGGTACGTCGGCGGCGAGACCAACCTCTGCTACAACGCCGTCGACCGGCATCTCGCGGCGCGCGGCGACCAGAAGGCCCTGGTCTGGATTTCGACCGAAGTAGACAGGAATCAGACGTTCACATATCGGGAACTGCATGCCCACGTAAATCAGACCGCAGCGATGATGCGCGCGCTCGGAGTGAAGCAGGGCGACCGCGTCATCATCTACATGCCGATGATCCCGGAGGCCTGCTTCGCGATCCTCGCCTGCGCGCGCATCGGCGCGATCCACTCGGTGGTGTTCGGCGGCTTCGCCGCGGCCAGCCTGGCCGCGCGCATCGACGACGCGAAGCCGGCGCTGATGATCACCGCCGACGGCGGCAGCCGCATGGGCAAGGTGGTGCTGTACAAGTCGCTGGTCGACGAGTCGCTGAAGCTCGCCAAGCATCCGCCGAAGAAGGTGCTGCTGTTCTCGCGCGGCCTCGATCCGAAGATGCAGGTGGTGCAGGGACGCGACGTGGATTGGTTTTCGCTTTCCAGAGAAGTTCCAACAGCAAATGTTCCGTGTGCGTGGCTCGAGTCGAATGCGCCGTCGTACATCCTCTATACCTCGGGAACCACCGGCAGGCCGAAGGGCGTGCAGCGCGACGTCGGCGGCTACGCAGTGGCGCTCGCCGCGTCGATGCAGCACATCTTCTGCGGCGCGCCGGGCGAGACGATGTTCACCACTTCCGACATCGGCTGGGTGGTGGGGCATTCGTACATCATCTACGCGCCGCTGATCGCCGGCATGACCACCATCCTGTACGAGGGCGTGCCGATCCGGCCCGATGCCGGCGTGTGGTGGAAGATCGTGCAGGACCACAAGGTGGCGGTGATGTTCTCGGCGCCGACCGCGATCCGCGTGCTGAAGAAGCAGGACCCGGCGTACCTGAGGAAGTACGACGTGTCCTCGCTCAAGCACCTGTTCCTCGCCGGCGAGCCGCTCGACGAGCCGACGCACGTTTGGATCACCGAGTCGCTGGGAAGGCCGGTGATCGACCACTACTGGCAGACCGAGACCGGCTGGCCGCTGCTTTCGGCGCATCCCGGCGTGGAGAAGACGAAGCTGAAGATGGGCTCGCCGAGCTTCCCGGTCTATGGCTACGACGTCCGGCTGCTTCATGAAACCACGGGAAAAGCGGTGCAAGACGGCGAGAAGGCCGTGGTCACGATCGCGCCGCCGCTGCCGCCGGGCTGCATGTCCACCGTGTGGGGCGACGACGAGCGCTTCGTGAACACCTATTTCAATGACTTCAAGGGGCAGCTCGCCTACTCGACCTTCGACTGGGGCATCCGCGACCGGGACGGCTACTACTTCATCCTCGGGCGCACCGACGACGTCATCAACGTCGCCGGGCACCGCCTCGGCACGCGCGAGATCGAGGAGGCGGTAAACATGCACCCCAACATCGCCGAGTGCGCGGTGGTGGGCGTGGCGGACCAGATCAAGGGCCAGATGCCGCTGGCGTTCGCCGTGCTGAGGGATTCCTCGAAACCCACTTCCGCGGAAGAAGTGATGCGAACCGTGGACAAGCAGCTCGGCGCGATCGCGCGGCCGAAGGCCGTACACTTCGTGTCGCTGCTGCCCAAGACGCGCTCGGGCAAGACGCTGCGCCGCTCGATCCAGGCGCTCGCCGAGGGGCGCGACCCGGGCGACCTCACCACCATCGAAGATCCCCACGCTCTGGAGCAAATCCGACAGGCCCTGCGATGAAAAACCGACCGATGCTGACGCTCGACGACTGCCGCAAGATCACCGCCGCCGCCGAGGCCGAGGCGAAGAAGAACAACTGGAACGTGGTCATCGCCGTCCTCGACGACGGCGGGCACCTGCTGCACCTCGCGCGCATGGACGGGGCGAGCCCGGCGAACGCGCGCATCGCGGTGGAGAAAGGCCGCACCGCCGCCGAGTCGCGCCGCTCGACCACCACCTGGCAGGAGCGCATCAAGGCGCGGCCCGAGCTGCTCAACATGCCCGAGATCACCCCGATCCAGGGCGGGCTGCCGGTCATGGTGGAAGGCACCTGCGTCGGCGGGGTCGGCATCTCCGGCGTGCAGTCGCACGAGGACGAGCAGATCGCCGCCGCGGGAATCAAAGCCCTCGGCTGAAGCTCCTGATCGCCGGGGCCGGCATCGGCGGCCTCACCGCCGCACTCGCGGCGCTGAGGATGGGCTGCGACGTCGAGGTCTACGAGCAGGCGCCGGAGCTGAAGGAAGTCGGCGCCGGGCTGCAGCTCAGCGCCAACGGCACGCGCGTGTTCTACCAGCTCGGCGTCGGCGAGGCGCTGAAGGCGCTTTCCTGCGAGACCACCGGCAAGGAAATCCGCCTCTGGAACACCGGCGAGACCTGGAAGCTGTTCGACCTCGGCGTGGTCTCCATCGAGCGCTACGGCTTCCCCTATTTCACGGTCTACCGGCCCGACCTTCTCGAGGTCCTGGCCGCCGCGGTGCGCCGGAAGAAGCCCGACGCGATCCATCTCGGGGCAAGATGTGTCGGGTTTACCCAGACCGGGGATGAAATCCGTCTTCAGCTCGAAAATCAGCCCGACGCCTTCGGCGATGCGCTGATCGGCGCGGACGGAGTGCATTCGACCATCCGCCAGGCGCTCTTCGGGGCGGACCAGCCGCAGTTCACCGGCATCGTCGCCTGGCGCGGCATCGTGCCGATGCAGCGGCTGCCGAAGCACATGGCGCGCATGGTCGGAGCCAATTGGGTCGGGCCCGGAGGCCACGTGGTGCATTACCCGCTGCGCGCCGGAGGCCTGATGAATTTCGTCGGCGCGCTCGATCGCAGCGACTGGCAGGTCGAGTCCTGGAGCGCGCGCGGCACGACCGAGGAGCTCGCCGGCGACTTCAGCGGCTGGCACGAGGACGTGCAGGCGCTGATCCGCAACATCGCGCTGCCGTACAAATGGGCGCTCATGGTTCGGCCGCCGATGGCGCGCTGGAGCGCCGGCCGCGTCAGCCTGCTGGGCGACGCCTGCCACTCCATGCTTCCCGCCCTCGCGCAAGGCGCGGCGATGGCGATCGAGGATGGATACGTCCTGGCCAGGGCGCTGACCGAGCTCGGCGGCGACGTTTCTTCCCGGCTGCTGCACTATGAAAACGCGAGACGCGGGCGCACCCGGCGCACGGTGGAGGGTTCAGCGGCAAACATCCGGCGCTTTCACGATCCGGCGCTCGCCGACCCGGCGCGGGCGCGCGCATACGTGGACCGCGAATGGGCCGGGCAGAACGTGGCCACGCGCTACGAGTGGCTGTTCCGTTACGATGTCACCACGACGCCGATCTAATGAAGGGGAATGGACCATGACCCGAGCCGATGCCGCGCTGATCTCGGCGCTCGAGCGCTCGAACATCCACCCGCTGTGGGACCGCTACCAGCGCATCACGCCGATGGCGCCGAAGGCGAAGGACGCGCCGATGCACTGGCGCTGGCGCGACGTCGAGCCCTTCGCCGAGCGCGCGGCGAAGGAAGTCGCTATCGAGGACGTCGAGCGCCGCGCGCTGATCCTCGCCCACCCGGCGTTCGCCGGCGCGACCGTCACCACGCAGAACCTGATCGGCGCCTTCACCGTGCTCGAGCCGGGCGACAGGGCGGTGCCGCACCGGCACACCGCGGCCGCGATCCGCTTTGCCACGCGCGCCGAGGGCGCGGTCACCATCGTCAACGGGCGGCGCTGCGAGATGCGGGAGGCCGACCTCGTGCTCACGCCGCCGATGTGCTGGCACGGCCACATCAACCAGAGCGGCCGGCGCACGGTGTGGTTCGACGCCGCGAACATGCCGGCGATCTGCGCGCTCGATGCGAGCTTCTTCGAGCCGGGGACGCGCCAGGACGAGCGCTTCTGGGAAGTAAGCGACGCCGGGTCGTCGGAATACCGCTTCCCGGGCGTGGAGACGCGGCAGCAGCTCGAAGCCACACCCGTCGGCGCCGACGGCGCGAACACCGTGCGCTACACGAGGAATGGCGGCTCCGTCATGCCGACCCTGGATTTGTTTTTCAAGAGAATCACCGGGAAGACAAAGCGGGCGCGCGCGACCTACAACGCCATCTGCCTCGTCGTTTCCGGCGAAGGGCGTTCTACCGTGGGCGAGCACAGCTTCGAGTGGTCGCTGCACGACGTGTTCACCGTGCCGCACTGGACCTGGGCGAGCCACGAAGCACAGGGCGCAGAGCTTTTCGTCGTCACCGACCGCGCGATCTACGAGCGACTCGATCTGCTGCGCGAAGAGCTAGGGTGATCGGATCCCCGGTCCGCCGGGTCGAGGACCTGCGTTTCCTCACCGGGAGCGGCCGCTTCATCGGCGACCTGTCCTTTCCCGGCGAGCTTCATTGCGCTCTGGTGCGCTCGCCGCATCCGCATGCGCGCATCCGGAGGATCGAGTTTCCGGAAGATTTGCTGGTCCTCACCGGCCAGGACATGGAGAACGACGGCGTCGGCCCGATGCGCGCGGGATGGGAAGTCGCGGGCATGGTCGAGCCGGCGCGCTGGGCGCTGGCGCGCGACACGGTGCGCCATGTCGGCGAGCCGGTCGCCGCGGTGTTCGCCGGGACGAGGGCGCTTGCCGAAGACGGCGCGGAGAAGGTGGCAGTGGAGTATCAGGTTTTTCCCCTGCTCGAGAATGAACCCTGCTTTCGCTGGACCCGGGGCGACGCCGCCGCGGTCGAGGCCGCCTTCGCAGCGGCGGCGCACCGCGTGGAGATCGAGCTCGTCAACAACCGCCTGTGCGGAGCGGCGCTCGAGACGCGCGGCATGGTGTGCACCGGCGACACGCTGTACTGCGGGACCCAGGCGCCGCATCACCTCCGCCACCACGTCTGCGCCGAGCTCAAGCTGAAAGAGATCGAGCTGCGCGTGGTGTCGCCCGATATGGGCGGCGGCTTCGGCTACAAGGGCAAGCATTACCCCGAGGAGACCATCGTCGTCTGGGCGGCGCGCCGCCTGCGCCGGCCGGTGAAATGGATCGCCTCGCGCCACGAGTCGTTTCTCTCCGACACGCAGGGCAGGGACCATCGCACGCACGCGTCGCTCGCGCTCGATCGCGACGGGCGCTTTCTCGGGCTTCGCGTGCGCACGCAAGCGGATCTCGGCGCCTATGTCTCGACCTTCGGCGCCGCGATCCCCGGGCCGATCTACAGCGCTTTGCTTGCGGGGCTTTATCGCACGCCGGCCATCCGTGTGGAGGTGGAGGGAGTGTTCTCGAACACGGTGCCGACCGATGCCTACCGCGGCGCGGGACGTCCCGAGGCCTGCTACGTGCTCGAGCGCCTCGCCGACAAGGCTGCGCGCGCGCTCGGCATCGACCGCGCCGAGATCCGGCGCCGCAACCTCATTCCCAGGGAAGCGATGCCTTACCAGACACCGATCGGCCCGACCTACGACTGCGGCGATTTTCCGAAGGTCTTCGAGCGCGCGCTGCGGGTTTCGGATTACAGAGGATTTCCGGAAAGGCGAGAGGAGGCAAAAAAGCGCGGCCGCCTCCGCGGCATCGGCCTCGCCTGCTACATTGAATCCTCCGGAGTCGCGCCCTCGCGCCTTGCGGGCATGATGGGCGCGCGCGGCGGCTTTTACGAGGCCGCGCAGGTGCGCGTCGCGCCCGACGGCAGCGTCACCGCGTATCTCGGCACGCACAGCCACGGGCAAGGCCATGCAACCAGCTTCGCGCAGATTCTTAGCGGCCGGCTCGGGGTTCCCCTCGAAAAAATCTCGATCGTGGAGGGCGACACCGCGGCAGTTCCGGTCGGCACGGGCACCTTCGGCTCGCGCTCGATCGCGGTGGGCGGCTCGGCGCTGCATGCCGCTTCACGGAAAATAATCCTGAAGGGGAAAAAAATCGCTGCCCACCTGCTCGAGACATCCGCCGCGGATATCGAGTTTTCGGCCGGCGAGTTCCGCGTCGCCGGAACCGACAGAAAAATCAGTTTTGCCGCGGTGGCGGGCGCGGCGTACGTGCCGCACAACTATCCGCTCGGGTCGCTCGAGCCGGGGCTGGACGAGAACGCCTTCTACGACCCGCCCAACTTCGCCTTTTCCAACGGGGTGCACGTCTGCGAGGTGGAGGTCGACCCGCAGACCGGCGCGGCCGCGCTGGTCTCATATCACGCCGTGGACGACATCGGCACAGTGATCAACCCGATGATCGTCGAGGGGCAGGTCCACGGCGGCGTCGCGCAGGGCATCGGGCAGGCGATGACGGAGCGCACCGCCTACGAGGAGGGGCAGCTGCTTTCGGGCTCGTTCATGGACTACGCGTTACCCCGAGCCTCGGACCTGCCCAACATGCACAGCGAGCTTGATGAAACTCAGCCCTGCACGCATAACCCGCTGGGCGCAAAGGGCTGCGGCGAGTCGGGGGCGATCGCGGCGCCGGCCGCGGTGATGAGCGCGCTGCTCGATGCGCTCGGTATTGCAGACCTGGACATGCCGGCTACGCCACAGCGCATCTGGCGCGCCATAATGCGCAAATGATTCAGGAATTGAACCCGGCCAAGCTGGCGCTGCTCTACCGCAAGCAATTCGAGCTGTGCAACGTGAAGAAGGGCGAGACCATCGCGGCGGTGACCGACCTCGCCACGCGGCGCGAGTACGTCCAGGCGGCGTTCGCCGCCACCGACGATCTCGGCGCCGACATCTACGAGCTTTGCGTCAACTCGCTGCCGTCGTGGACCAAGGTCGGCGTGGCGACCATCGGCAGGTGCAAGGGAACGCTCGAGGCGGTGCGCGCCGCCGACCTGGTGGTGATCTTCCACGTGCCGCTGTTCACCCAGTGGCTCAAGCAGGTGACCGACGGCGGCACGCGGGTGCTGATGATCATCGACGCGCCCGACGATCTGGAGCAGCTGATGGCGCCGCCGGGCCTCAAGCAGGCCTGCAAGTATGCGGAAAAAGTCTATCGAGCGACCAAATCCGTTCGTGTGACGAGCGAAGCGGGGACCAACCTCGCTTACACCTGCGGGGAGTACCCGGTGATGACGCAGTGGGGCTACGCCGACGAGCGCGGGCATTTCGACCATTGGGGCGGCGGCCACATCCATACGTTTCCGGACGAGGGCAGCGCGCACGGCACGGTTGTGTTTCAGCCCGGCGACATCGTGATCCTGCCGTACTGCCGCTATGTCGCAGACCCGGTGAAGCTCGAGATCCGCGAAGGCCACATCGTGAAGCTCGACGGCGGCATCGACGCGAAGCTGATGCGCGACTGGCTCGAGGACGGCAAATGCGCACCGCAGGACCGCGACCCGTACGCCGTGTCGCACCTCGGCTGGGGCCTGAACCCGCAGGCGCTCTGGTACGGCATCGCGCTGCACGGCGACGCGCCGGAGCGTCACCGCGCGGCGGCACGCACTTTCCCGGGCAACTTCCTGTTTTCCACGGGCCCCAACACGCAAGGCGGCGGCAAGCGCGACACGCGCGGGCACTATGACGTGCCGATGCGCGACTGCACCGTTGAGCTCGACGGCAGGACGGTGATCGAGCGCGGCCGGATCGTAGACGAGAAAATGAAGGTCAATCGGGAGGCAAGATGAAAAATCTGCTGCTTGCAATCGCGCTGCTGCTCGCGGCTTCGGCTCATGCCGCCGACAAGGTCAAGATCGGCTTCATCGGCACGCTGTCGGGGCCGGCCGCGTCGGTCGGCGTGGACATCCGCGACGCCTTCAATCTCGCGCTCAAGCTGAACGGCGGCAGACTCGGCGGCCTGCCCGCGGAGGTGCTGGTGGGCGACGACCAGCTCAAGCCCGAGAACGCGAAGCAGCTCGCGGAGCGCTATGTGCGCCTGGAGAAGGTGGACTTCGTCACCGGCACGGTGTTCTCCAACATCGTGCTCGCGATCGCGCCCGACATTCTTGCGAGCAAGACCTTCTACATCGCGCCCAACGCCGGCCCGGCGCCGTACTCGGGCGCGCAATGCGATCCCTTCTTCTTCGTCTCCTCCTGGCCGAGCGAGGCCTACAGCGAGGCGGCGGGCCAGTACGTCACCTCGAAGGGCATCAGGAACGTGCTGTTCCTGGCGCCGAACTACCAGGGCGGCAAGGACGCGGCCACCGGCTTCAAGCGCTACTACAAGGGCAAGCTGGTCGACGAGATCTACACCACCCTCGGGCAGCTCGACTACGCCGCCGAGCTCTCGCGAATCCGCGCGGTGAAGCCCGAGGCGCTGTACGTATTCCTGCCGGGCGGGATGGGCATCAACTTCATCAAGCAGTTCGTGGCCGCCGGGATGTCGAAGGACATCCAGCTCGTCGTGCCGCTATGGGGTTCCGACCAGGACATCATCCGCGCCGTGGGCGACCCGATGCTCGGCCTGTTCAGCGTCGGCCACTGGTCGATCGACTTCGATAACCCGGCCAACCGCAAGTTCGTCGCCGCGTTCGAGAAGGAGTACAGCCGGCTGCCGACCGGCTATGCCGCGTCGGGCTACGACACCGCGCTGCTGCTGGATTCGGCGATCCGCAAGGTCAAGGGCAGGATCGAGGACAAGGACGCCTTGCGCGCCGCGCTGCGCGCGGCCGATTTCAAGAGCGTGCGCGGCGACTTCAAGTTCGGCCCCAACCAGTTCCCGGTGCAGAGCTACTACCTGCAGTTCGTCGGCAAGGGAAACGACGGCCGCCTGATGCACAAGACAATCGGCACGGTGCTGCAGAACCGCGCCGACGCCTATGCGCAGGACTGCAAGATGAAATGAAAAATGGGGATAGACCCCGGGCGCAGCCGCTCTGCAGTAGGCGCTATCCGAACGCCACGACGCGCTGCGCCGCCAGCGCGTCGAGCTCGGCCGCGGTGTAGCCGAGCCCGGCGAGCAGCTCGCGGCCGTGCTCGCCGACGCGCGGCGGGTCGGTGCGCTTGCCGAGCCGCTTGCCGTCCAGGGCGAGGGGAAGGGCGGGCACCCGGATGGCTTTTCCCGAAACCCTGGTTTTCAGCAGCCCGCCCGAGGCATTCAGGTGCGGGTCGTCGAGCAGGTCCCAGGGCTTGGCGATCGGGGCAAACGGCAGGCCGATCGCCTCGAGCTTTCTCGTCAGATCCTGCTGGCCATAGCGGTTGAAGGTCCGGGCGAGGCGGGGGATCAGCCAGTCCCGCGCTTTCACCCGGAGCGCGTTGCTCTTCAGACGGGGATCGGACGCCAGCTCGGCCTCGTCGAATTCACGGCAGAAGACTTCCCATTGCGTGTCGGTGACCACGCCGACGAACAGCCGCCCGCCGCCCGCGGTGGCGAAGATGTCGTACACGCCCCACGCCGGGCGCTTCACCGACATCGGCAGCGGCGCCTCGCCGGTGAGCTCGTACTGCGCCATGTGCTGCGCGACCAGGTAGGCGGTGCTCTCGAAAAGCGCGCTGGTCACCTGCATCCCTCGCCCGGTGCTGTCGCGTTCGCGCAGGGCCGAGATGATGCCGAGCGCGGCGAACGTGCCGCCCATGATGTCGATCACCGAGGAGCCGGCGCGCAGCGGCCGGTCGGGCAGCCCGGTCATGTACGCGAGCCCGCCCATCATCTGCGTCACCTCGTCGAGCGCGAGACGATGCTCGTACGGCCCCTTGAGAAAGCCCTTGAGCGAGCAGTAAATGAGCCGCGGGTTCTCCTTCGACAGCGCTTCATGGGAGAAGCCGAGCTTGTCGAGCGCGCCGGGGCGGAAATTCTCGGTGAGGACATCGGACTTCCGCAGGAGCTTGAAAACCAGCGCGCGGCCTTCGGGCTTCTGCAGATCGACGGCGAAGCTCTTCTTGTTGCGATTGAAGACCGGGAAGAAGCCCGCGCCGGCCTGCTCGAGCCGCCGGGTATTGTCGCCGGCGAGCGGCTCGACTTTGATGACTTCGGCGCCGAGGTCGGCGAGCACCAGCCCGCACGAGGGGCCCATCACCATGTGCGCGAACTCGACTACGCGCACCCCTTCAAGCGGCAGCACGAAATCCTTTAGGCAGCCCGGCGAGCGGGGTATGCCCGTAGATGGGCTCTTCGGGAAGTCCCTTGATCAGAATTTCCCTGGCCTGGAACAGTTTCTCGAGGGAAATACCCGTGGCCACGCCCATGCTCTCGAACATGAACACCAGGTCTTCGGTGATCACGTTGCCGCTCGCGCCCGGCGCGAACGGGCAGCCGCCCAGGCCGCCCATCGAGCTGTCGAAGTGGCGCACGCCTTCCTCGTACGCGGCGAGCGCGTTGGCGAGGCCGAGGCCGCGGGTGTTGTGCAGGTGCGCGGCTTCGAGCTTCTCGCCGATTTCGCTTCTTACGCGGGAAAAAAGCCTCTTGATCTGGGCAGGATTGGCATAGCCGACGGTATCGGCGAGGCATACGAAGTCGCAGAACCCGGCCAGCGCGACGGCGATGCGCACCACGTCGTCCTCGGGCACTTCGCCCTGCAGGGTGCAGCCGAACGCCGTCGATACCGCGCCCTCGATCTCCACGCCCGGATGGGGGAGCTGCGCGCACTTGCGCACCTCCTCCACCATCTGCTCCGGCGTCATGCGCACGTTGGACTCGCTGTGCTTGCGGCTCGCCGAGACCGGAAAGGTCACCTTGTGCGCGCCGGCTTCCAGCGCACGCTGGAAACCTTTCAGGTTCGGGGCCAGAGCGACGACTTTCACGTTTGGCAGGGTTCTGGCAAAAGCAACAACTTCCGCGGTGTCGGCCATCGCCGGGATCAGCTTCGGCGGCACGAACGAGCCCACCTCGATCTCCTTCAGGCCGGCGGCGGCGAGCGCGGCGATCCATGCCTTCTTCGCCTCGGTCGGCATCAAGTGGTGCGCGTTCTGCAGCCCGTCGCGCGGGCCGACTTCGCAGATGTGGACCCTCGCCATCGCCGCCATTCTACTTCGCGAGGCGCCGCTCGAACCGCCCGACGGCGAGCGCTGCGGCGATGCCGACGAGCGCGAGCGCCGCCATGACCTGGAGCGAGGCGCTCCAGCCGCCGAAGCGCGACGCCACCCAGGCGATCAGCACCGGGAGGGCGAACTGCGCGCCGTGCGATGCCTGCATGACCATGCCGTTGGTGGTGCCGATGTGCTGCGGGCTCCTGGCGTGCACCGTGGTCCCCGAGAACACCGCGGCGGGAATCACGCCGCCGAGCGTCGAAAACGCGAGCACGCAGGCGAGCCGCAGCGCATCCGGAGCCGCGGCGGAAAAGAAGCCGAGGGCGCTCGCGCCCATGGCGGCGGCTCCCGCCGCCATCACCGCCCAGCGCGGCACGCCCCGCTTGAGCAGCAGGCCGCCGAGCTGGTTGCCGGGGATGTTGATCGCGACGAAGGCCGCGGTGAGCAGGGCGGCGGCGGACTGGCTCGCGCCGCGCTCGTCGACCACGAAGGTCGGCAGCCACGTCATGAGCGAGGTCCACTGGCCGACGTAGCAGATGAAGCCGACGCACAGCGCGAGGCTGCCGGGCCGGGCGAGGGATTCGGCGAGCAGGCGCAACGAGCCGATGCCGCCGCCGAACTGCGCCGGCGGCACGTGCCGCGCGAGCAGCACGGCGCACAGCGCGGCGTAGGCGGCGAGGCCAACCCAGAGGCCGCGCCAGCCGAAGCCCGAGAGCGCGAGCGGCGCCGCGAGCAGGGCCAGCGTGCCGCCGGTCGGCATGTACGAGCTCCAGATGGAGAACGCCGTCGCGCGGTCCTGGGGCAGGGTCGCCGCCGCCAGCAGCGGCGCGGCGGCCACCACGAACAGCAGGAAGCCGACGCCTTCGAGGAAGCGCGCCGCGAGCAGCGCGCCGTATCCGCCGGCAAGCGCTCCCAGCAGCCCGCCGGCCATCATTAAGCCGAGCCCGGCGAGCGCCGCGCGCTTCACTCCGGCGCGCTCCGCGAGCACGCCGAAGAACACGCCGGCAGCCGCGCCGACGGTGTAGAGCATGGTCTGGATCAGGCCGGATTCGACCAGCGTGAGGCCGAGGTCGGCGCGCAGCGCGGGAAGCGCCGGCGGCACCTTGGTCATGTAGGCGCCGGCAGCGAGCCCGCCGGCGAAGATGACCCAGACTGCGGGCCAATTGGTCAAGCGACGTTTACAGGAATCTTGAGTTCAACGATCTTCTTGGACCACTCAGCGGGACCGGTGGTGTGCACCGACGTGCCATTCGCATCGACCGCCACGGTCACCGGCATGTCCTTCACCTCGAATTCGTAGATCGCCTCCATGCCGAGGTCTTCGAACGCGAGCACGCGCGATTTGCGGATCGCCTTGGAAACGAGATACGCGGCGCCGCCGACCGCGATCAGCGACGCGGCCTTGTGCTTGCGGATGGCCTCGACCGCCGCCGGGCCGCGCTCGCCCTTGCCGATCATGGCGGCAAGCCCGGCCCTGCCGAGCATCGTTTCGGTGAACTTGTCCATGCGCGTAGCGGTGGTGGGACCCGCGGGCCCGACGACCTCGTCGCGCACCGGATCCACCGGGCCGACGTAGTAGATGACGCGGTTGGTGAAGTCCACGGGCAGGGGTTTGTCGTCCTTCAGAAAATCCTGGATGCGCTTGTGCGCGACATCGCGGCCGGTCAGGAGCTTGCCCGACAGGAGCAGCCTTTGGCCGGGCTTCCAGGAGGCGACTTCCTCGCGCGTCAGCGTATCCAAAAGAACTTTTTTTGAACTCGAATTGGGTTTCCACGTGACCGCGGGCCAGTCGGAGAGCTTCGGCTCCTCGAACTCGGCCGGCCCCGAACCGTCGAGGACGAAGTGCGCGTGCCGCGTCGCGGCGCAGTTGGGGATCATCGCGACCGGCTGGTTCGCGGCGTGCGTCGGGTAGGTGAGGATCTTGACGTCGAGCACCGTGGACAGGCCGCCCAGGCCCTGGGCGCCGATGCCGAGCGCGTTCACCTTGTCGTAGAGCTCGATGCGCAGCTCCTCGACCTTGTCCTTCGGCCCGCGCGCCTTGAGGTCGGCCATGTCGATCGGCGCCATCAGCGCTTCCTTCGCCATCAGCATCGCCTTCTCCGCGGTGCCGCCGACGCCGATGCCGAGCATCCCCGGCGGGCACCAGCCGGCGCCCATGGTGGGCACGGTCTTCAGCACCCAGTCGGCGATCGAGTCGGAAGGGTTGAGTATCGCGAACTTCGACTTCGCCTCCGAGCCGCCGCCCTTTGCGGCGACGTCGGCCGCGAGCCTGTCGCCGGGGACGAGTTGCATGTGGATGACTGCGGGCGTGTTGTCTCTGGTATTTTTTCTGTCAAAACCTTCCAATATGGAAGCGCGCAGCTTGTTCTCCGGGTCCAAGTACGCCTTGCGCACGCCTTCGTTCACCACGTCCTCCAGGGATTCGGAGAAATCGAAGCGCACGCCCATGCCGATCTTCAGGAACACGTTGACGATGCCGGTGTCCTGGCAGATCGGGCGGTGGCCCTCGGCGCACATGCGCGAGTTGGTGAGGATCTGGGCGATCGCGTCCCTGGCGGCGGGCGATTGCTCGCGCTCGTAGGCGCGGCCGAGCGCGCGGATGTAGTCCGCCGGGTGGTAGTAGGAGATGAACTGCAAGGCGTCGGCGACGCTCTGCACGAGGTCGGCGCGCTTGATCGTCGTCATGAGGCCGTCGCCTTTACAGGTCCTGGAATTGGTGATTGTATTCGACTGAGCATCCTGAGGAGGAGCGCATGGCAGAGAAGAAACCGCGCCGTCAGGCGAGGCCGTCGCAGAGCGATGACGTTTCCGAGGCCCAGATCGCGGTGCACTGGCAGGAAGAAGGCTATTTCGCGCCCGCGAAAAGCTTCGTCGCCCAGGCCAATCTGACCGACAAGGGCGTTTTCAAGCGTTTCTCGCTCGACAGGTTCCCCGAGTGCTTCAAGGAGTTCGCCGAGCTCCTGGACTGGTACAAGAAATGGAATAAGACCCTCGATTCCAGCAAGCCGCCGTTCTGGCGCTGGTTCGTCGGCGGCAAGATCAACGCCAGCTACAACTGCATCGACCGGCACCTCGCGCGGCACAAGAACAAGACGGCGATCCATTTCGTCCCCGAGCCGGAGGGCGAGGCGATCCAGCACATCACGTATCAGGAGCTCTACGTCCGGGTCAACGAGTTCGCGGCGCTGCTGCGCGACTCCTGCGGCCTGAAGGCCGGCGACCGCGTCACCCTGCACATGCCGATGGTGGCGGAGCTGCCGATCACCATGCTCGCGTGCGCGCGGCTCGGCGTCATCCACTCCCAGGTGTTCAGCGGCTTCAGCGGCAAGGCCTGCGGCGACCGCATCTCGGATTCCGAGAGCCGGGTATTGATCACGATGGACGCCTATTACCGCGCCGGCAAGCTCCTCGATCACAAGGAAAAGGCCGACACCGCGGCGGCCGAGGCGGCCAAGGAAGGCCACAACGTCGACAAGGTGCTCCTCTGGCAGCGCTACCCGGGCAAGTACTCGAGCCCGACGCCGCTCGTCGAGGGGCGCGATGTCCTCGTCAACGAGCTGCTGCCGAAGTACCGCGGCAAGCGGGTCGCGCCCGAGCAAATGCCCGCCGAGGCGCCGCTGTTCCTGATGTACACGAGCGGCACCACCGGCCGCCCCAAGGGCGTTCAGCACTCGACCGGCGGCTATCTCGCCTACGTGACCTGGACCTCGAAGAACATCCAGGACATCCACCCCGAGGACGTCTACTGGTGCATGGCCGACATCGGCTGGATCACCGGCCACTCCTACATCGTGTACGGGCCGCTTGCGCTCGCCGCCTCCTCCGTGATCTTCGAGGGAGTACCGACGCATCCCGACGCGGGACGCCCCTGGAGAATCGCCGAGGAGCTGGAGGTGAACATCTTCCACACTTCGCCCACCGCGATCCGCGCGCTGCGCAGGGACGGACCGGACGAGCCCGCCAAGTACAACACTCGCTTCAAGCACATGACCACCGTAGGCGAGCCGATCGAGCCCGAAGTCTGGAAGTGGTACTACAACGTGGTCGGCAAGAAGAAAGCCGCGATCGTCGACACCTGGTGGCAGACCGAGACCGGCGGATTCCTCTGCAGCACGGTTCCGGGCATGCAAAAGATGAAGCCGGGCAGCGCAGGTCCCGGGATTCCGGGAATTCATCCGGTGATCTACGACGAGGAAGGCAAGGAGCTCAACGCCGGCTCGGGGAAGGCGGGCAATATCTGCATCCGCAATCCCTGGCCCGGCATCATGCAGACGATCTGGAAGGACCCGGACCGTTTCGTCCGCGTGTACTACTCGCGCTACTGCAAGAATCCCAAGAGCAAGGACTGGCGCGACTGGCCGTACATGGCGGGCGACGGCGCGGTGCAGGCCGCCGACGGCTACTACCGCATTCTCGGCCGCATCGACGACGTGATCAACGTCGCGGGCCACCGCCTCGGCACGAAGGAGATCGAGTCGGCCGCGCTCCTCGTGTCCGACGTGGTGGAAGCGGCAGTGGTGCCGGTCGCGGACCAGATCAAGGGCAAGGTGCCCGACCTCTACGTCGCGTTGAAGCCGGGGCTGCTGGCTTCGGACGAGATCGCGAAGAAAGTGTCGGCATCGGTCGTCTCGCAGATCGGCGCGATCGCCAGGCCGCGCCAGGTGATCATCGTCCCCGACATGCCCAAGACGCGCTCCGGGAAGATCATGCGGCGCGTGCTGGCGGCGATCTCCAATCGCCAGGACCCGGGCGACGTATCGACGCTCGCCAACCCGGAAGTCGTCGACAAGATCAGGGCGGCATACCAGTAGGACGCGCGTCTCGCGCTAGATTACCGGCTGTGAGGCGGGGCCAGGCGATGAGCTACACCCGGCAAAACCCCAGCCCGCGCTACGTTCAGCTCCTCGAGCATCTCCCACGCCACGCCCGGGAAGCGCGCCCCGGTCGCGGGCCGACGTGAAGGAGGGAGCCGCATACGCGGAGGTACGCTGCGAGAGCTAGAATCGCACCCTCGCGGAGAGATGGCCGAGCGGCTTAAGGCGCACGCTTGGAAAGCGTGTGTACGTTAATAGCGTACCGTGGGTTCGAATCCCACTCTCTCCGCCATCCGCCACCTACTAGGCGCGCTACCGTGGCTACGCATCGCACGCCGTTCGACAGCATCGAGGGAGCGCTTGAGTACGTCGGCCTGCTGCGCGAGGCGATCGACGTCGCGAAGAAGGCGGTCGAGCAGGAAAAGGCGCGGACAGGCTCCGATGCGCTGCGACGCCTGGAGGCGTTGCAACTCGTTGGTTACAAGCTGGATCGCCTTGGATGGCACATGGACAGCAGTCGGCGGCTGCTGAAGGACCTGCGGATGCTGCGGCGGCTGCTGTTGGGCGCTCGCTGAGAAAAACGCCCGCCGGGCTTGCGCCCGCGGGCGTCGAAACCATCGCGCCTATGAGAACGCGATGGAGGAGGATACGGTCAAGAGCCTAGTCCTCGCGTCCAACGGCGGCCTGACTTCAAGCTGACAGCGGGCTTACTGCGCCGGCCGTTTCGAATACAATTGCAGGCGGCGGGCCTCCCCGCATTGCAGTCTGGTGAACCTGGTCAGGTCCGGAAGGAAGCAGCCACAGCCGGTCGCTGCGAGTGCCGGGGGTCAGGCTCGCCACCGAATTCACGACGAATGAGCTACCAAGTCCTAGCCCGCAAGTGGCGGCCGCGGGATTTCGCGAGCCTTGTGGGCCAGGAGCACGTGGTGCGCGCGCTGCGCCACGCGCTCGAGCACCAGCGCCTGCACCACGCCTATCTCTTTGCCGGCACGCGCGGCGTCGGCAAGACCACGCTCGCGCGCATCCTCGCCAAGTGCCTGAACTGCGAGACCGGTGTCAGCGCGCAGCCCTGCAACAAGTGCTCGGCGTGCGCCGAGATCGACGCCGGGCGCTTCGTCGACCTGCTGGAAGTGGACGCGGCGACGAACACCAAGGTCGACGAGATGCGCCAGCTGCTCGAGACCGCCCAGTACGCGCCGACGCGCGGGCGCTTCAAGGTGTACGTGATCGACGAGGCGCACCAGCTCTCCGGCCACGCCTTCAACGCGATGCTGAAAACGCTCGAAGAGCCGCCTGAGCACATCAAGTTCATCCTCGCGACCACCGAGCCGGAGAAGATCCCGGTCACGGTGCTGAGCCGCTGCCTGCAGTTCAACCTGAAGCAGATGCCGCCCGACGCGATAGTCGAGCACCTAGGGAAGGTGCTTGCAGCCGAAGGGATTTCTCGCGATGCCGAAGCCTTGCCGCTCATCGCGCGGGCCGCCGCGGGCAGCATGCGCGACGCGCTGTCGCTGCTCGACCAGGCGATCGCGCATGGCGGCGGCCAGGTGGCGGCCGCGAGCGTCGCCGACATGCTCGGCACCATCGACCAGGGCCATCTCCTGCGCCTGGTCGAGGCGGTGGCTGCGGGCGACGCCGCCGCGGCGGTGAAGATCGCCGACGAGATGCAGGCGCGCAGCCTGTCGTTCGACAGCGCGCTCGCCGACCTGGCGAGCCTGTTCCTGCGCATCGCCTTGGCGCAGTCGCTTCCCGGTGCCGCAGAGGACGCCGCCGTGGCCGCGCTCGCCGGCCGGATCGATGCCGAAGCGGTGCAGCTCGGCTACCAGATCGCCCTGCAGGGCCGGGAAGACCTGCCGCTCGCGCCCGACGAGCACGCCGGGTTCGTGATGACCGTGCTGCGGCTGCTCGCCTTCCGGCCCGAGGGTGCGGGCAAGAGCCTGCCCATGCCCAGGACGGCACAGAGCAAGCCTTCTTCAACCCAGGGCATGGGCTGGACGGAGCTCGTGCAGCAGCTTCCCGTCACCGGCGCGGCGCGCGAGCTCGCGCGCAATGCCGAGTTGAAACGGCGCGAAGGCTCCGGGTTCGAGCTCGTGGTGCCCAAGGCGAAGGCCCATCTTGCCGAGCGCAGCTACGTGGACAAGCTGAAGAGCGCGCTCGAGCAGCACTTGGGCGGCCCCGCGAGCGTGAAGGTATCCGTGGGTGAAGCCGCGGGCGGCAGCGTCGCCTCGCTGGAGGCCGGCGAGCGCGAGGCGCGTCGCGCTGCCGCGGCGCAGGCGGTGCAAGGGGACGGCTTCGTGCAGGACCTCGTGAATCTGTTCGACGGTAAGGTCGTCGATTCGACTATCCGGGAAGATGGAAAAGCGAGCGGCTCATGAAAGGCAACATCGGGCAATTGATGAAGCAGGCGCAGCTGATGCAGGAAAACATGCGCCGCATGCAGGAAAGCCTCGCCAGCATCGAGGTCGAGGGACAGTCGGGCGCCGGCATGGTGAAGGTGCAGATGACCTGCAAGTACGAGGTGAAGCGCGTGGCGATCGACCCTTCGCTCGCCGGCGACGACCGCGAGATGCTCGAGGACCTGATCGCCGCCGCCTTCAACGACGCCGCGCGCCGCGTCGAGGCGACGATCGCCGAGAAGATGAGCGGCATGACCGCCGGGCTCGGGCTGCCGCCCGGCTTCAAGCTGCCGTTTTGAGCAAGCCGCCGGTCCCGACCGCGAAGGGGCTGGAGCGGCTCGTGCAGGCGTTGCGCGTGCTGCCCGGCGTCGGGCCGCGCTCCGCGCAGCGCATGGCGTTTCACCTGCTGCAGCACGAGCGCGGCGGCGCCGAGGAGCTGGCGCGCGCCCTCGCCGATGCCCTGGCGAGCGTGCGGCGCTGCGTGAAGTGCAACAACTTCAGCGAGGACGAGGAGTGCGCGCTGTGCCGCTCGCCGCGGCGCGACCGAGCGCTGCTGTGCGTGGTCGAGACCCCGGCGGACCTGGCGATGGTCGAGCAGACGCTGAGCTACTCGGGGATGTACTTCGTCCTGATGGGGCGCCTGTCGCCGCTCGACGGCGTCGGCCCGCACGACATCGGCCTCGACCGGCTGCTCGCGCGCGCCGCCGACGGGGAGGTGCAGGAAGTGATCCTCGCCACCAACTTCACCAACGAGGGGGAGGCGACCGCGCACTACGTCGCCGAGATGCTGCGCGGGCGCAACGTCAAGGCGACGCGCATCGCGCGCGGCGTGCCGCTCGGCGGGGAGCTCGAATACGTCGACGCCGGCACCATCTCGCAGGCGCTGCTCGACCGGCGCGCGATTTAGTGCTTAAAGATCTGGAAGTTCTGGGTTTTTTCGGGGTTTTGCGTTGACACCGCCTGCCGCGGGCCGCTATAATCTTCGTCTCTTCGGGCGCGGGGTGGAGCAGTCTGGCAGCTCGTCGGGCTCATAACCCGAAGGTCAGAGGTTCAAATCCTCTCCCCGCAACCAACGCTCTTTAAAAATTCGCAGCCGATAGGTGTGGGCGCTTGATCTCAAGGCGCCACGCGCAGGTTGATCCGCAAGGGTTTTTCCTGCAAATGGCCAAAGCATCAAGTGCTCACAAAGAAGTAATGAGGAAGTAAGCCTCGTTTACTTTGAGTGAGAGCAGCACATCAGGATTCAATTGAAGAGTTTGATCCTGGCTCAGATTGAACGCTGGCGGCATGCCTTACACATGCAAGTCGAGCGGCAGCGCGGGGGCAACCCTGGCGGCGAGCGGCGAACGGGTGAGTAACGCATCGGAACGTGTCCTCTTGTGGGGGATAACCAGTCGAAAGACTGGCTAATACCGCATGAGCTCGAGAGAGGAAAGCAGGGGACCCGCAAGGGCCTTGCGCGAGAGGAGCGGCCGATGCCCGATTAGCTAGTTGGCGGGGTAATGGCCCACCAAGGCGACGATCGGTAGCTGGTCTGAGAGGACGACCAGCCACACTGGGACTGAGACACGGCCCAGACTCCTACGGGAGGCAGCAGTGGGGAATTTTGGACAATGGGCGCAAGCCTGATCCAGCCATGCCGCGTGT